>Ga0164296_1000065_pt1 | contig 129264 bp, 122 predicted proteins | sample GEODES057metaG_FD_113533 | JGI IMG/M metagenome (GOLD analysis project Ga0164296, IMG submission 113533) | Dystrophic lake water microbial communities from Trout Bog Lake, Wisconsin, USA - GEODES057 metaG | ecosystem: Environmental > Aquatic > Freshwater > Lake | place: USA: Trout Bog Lake... | reverse complement strand
GGGCGATCCTAACTCGCGCAAACTCGACAGACCTTCCATCGCCTTCTGCTCGGCGACGGTGAATGCATCAGCCCAACCGTTGTCGTAGGCGACAATCTCGATGCCCGGCGTACGGGGGGCGACAAGCCCCTCAGCACGCCGTGCGAAGAGGGTGCCAGAGCAATACGGCACGAAATCGGCGGAGAGGAGTGTTTCACGCAGGTGGACATCGTCTGCCTGAACCTCGACATCCCACGGAGGCTCCGGAAGCTGATCAAGCAGGGCCTGTAGCGATGCACGGTCACGGACTTGAAGCGCATCCAATCGGAGCGCGTGTGCGGTCGGAGATGGTTTGAGGCGACATGATGCACCCGGGGCAGCTACCGCGGGCCCAAAAGAAGGACTTCCCATACTGAAAGCCTATACTCAACTCATGACAGGAGTTCCATCCTCGGCACCGGTTCGATCTCATTCGCGACGACTTTCCCTGCTTCGGGTGCTTCGCGAGGATATTTCGGCCGTTCGCAATCGTGATCCCGCAGCGCACTCGACTGCGGAAATCTTGCTGTACCAAGGTCTTCATGCAATTTGGTTACACCGCATTGCCCATCGAATGTACCGACGCGGGTATCGCTTCCCCCCGCGCCTTGTGTCGCAGATTGCGCGCTTTCTGACCGGAATTGAGATTCACCCCGGTGCACGTATCGGCCGCGGCTTCTTCATTGATCATGGGATGGGTGTCGTCATCGGTGAGACAACCGAGGTCGGGGATGACGTCACCGTGTACCAGGGCGTGACACTCGGCGGAACCAGCACGCACTCTGGAAAGCGGCATCCCACCATTGGAAATCGCGTGGTCATCGGCACTGGAGCCCAAGTGCTTGGACCGATCCTCGTCGGTGATGATGCGAAGATCGGTGCCGGTGCCATCGTCGTGAAAGATGTACCCCCCGAGACTACCGTGGTCGGAAATCCTGGTCGACCGGTCGCAGTGTCGGGCAAGCGTGTTGCCGGGCCAGATCCCGAACACACTCGCCTACCCGATCCCATTGCCGAGACGCTTGAGATGCTGACACGTCGCGTCACCGAACTTGAGCATCAGGTCGATCACCGAACGTCGTATCCCAGCGCGCAATTCACTGCGCCACCATCGCGCGCGCCGGATCCATCACCGAGCGAGCGCGGCGCGACGATCCCGAACGACGTGTAACCCTCGCACCGTGCGTGATCCGTCCCGGTAGGATCACTGTGCGTTGGCCGACTTTCTTCACGATCTTAATCCTCCCCAGCGGGACGCCGTGCTCCACACGGATGGCCCCTTGCTTGTCTTGGCGGGCGCTGGCAGCGGCAAGACCCGTGTGCTGACGTGTCGGATTGCCCATATGATCGCCAATTGCGACGTCCACCCGGCAAACATTCTCGCGATTACCTTCACGAATAAGGCCGCCGCTGAGATGCGGGCGCGGATTGCGGCGATGGTTGGGCCCGATGCACGAGCAATTTGGGCGAGCACCTTTCACTCAGCGTGCGTGCGCATCCTTCGTCACGAGGCAGAGCACGTCGGCTATCGACGCGACTTCTCCATCTACGACGCCGACGATCAGCTTCGGGTCATGCGCGGGTGCTTTCAGGATGAGGAGATTGATCCCAAGCGGACATCCCCGCGGGGCGTCCTCGCGGCCATTTCGGATGCCAAGAATCGCCTGGTCGATGCGGAAGCGTTCGCGGCGCAGATCGACGGCTTCGGGGACGAGATCGTCTCGCGGCTTTATCGTCGGTACTCCGCCCGGCTACTCGCAGCTGGGGCAATGGATTTCGATGACCTGCTGATGCATGCGACGATTCTCCTTGAAACCAACGACGATGTCAGAACGCGCTATCAAGAGCGATTTACCTATGTGCTGGTCGATGAGTACCAAGACACCAATCATGCGCAATATCGATTGGTCAAGGTACTTGCGGACCCTCAGCGCAATCTCTGTGTTGTGGGAGATGACGATCAGGGTATCTACTCGTGGCGCGGGGCGGATGTCCGCAACATTCTTGATTTCGAACGCGACTACCCTGACGCGCACATCGTGGCGCTCGAGCAGAACTATCGATCCACAGGCACCATTCTCCGGGCCGCAAATGCCGTCGTCGCACGAAATCGAGGGCGCAGAAAGAAGGAGCTCTGGACCGATTCTGGCGACGGGGCGCTCATTAGTGTGTTGTCCACTCGCGATGAGCATGATGAGGCACGCACCGTGATCGCGGAGGTCGAGCGACAACGGGCAGAGGGAGTGTCCCTGAATGAAATCGCGGTCTTCTATCGCACCAACGCCCAGAGCCGTTCGATTGAAGATCAATGTGTGCGCAATCGGATCCCGTACAACATCGTTGGAGGCCCACGGTTTTACGAGCGCGCGGAAGTCAGAGACGTATTGGCCTATCTGCGCGCAGCATCGAACCCATCTGATGAGGTCGCAGTCGCGCGACTCCTCGGCGCACCGAAGCGCGGTCTGGGGCCGGGTTGCTTCGTGAAGCTTGCCGCGGCGGCTCGGGCCGACGGATATCCGCTCGCCGACGCATTGGGATATGCCGATGCGATTCCCGGGCTCAGTGCGTCGCAACGCTCCGCACTGAACTCCACGGCCCGGCTGTTGTCCGAGATTAGCGAGGGCGATCGAGCGGGACTGCCGATTGCGGCATTGGTCGTGATGGCGATGAATGGTTCAGGCATCAAGGCGGCGTTGACAATTGAGGGCACCCCGGAAGCCCAAAGTCGGATCGAAAACATTGACGAGCTCGAAAACGTCGCCGCGGAATATCAACACGCATCTGATGAGCCCCTTCTGACGGGCTTTCTGGAGGAGATTGCGCTCCAATCCGATGCCGATCTGGTCGATCAACGCGAGGGGCAGATCACCTTGATGACCGTCCACAACGCGAAGGGTCTTGAATTCGATGTGGTCATCATGACGGGAATGGAAGAGGCAACCTTCCCGCATGCTCGTGCAGATGACGCTGATGGGCTCGAGGAAGAACGTCGGTTGTGTTACGTCGGGATGACCCGAGCGCGACGATATCTCATGCTCACGCACGCAGAAACACGGGCGATCCATGGATCACGTGAATACCGCCTACCGTCGCGTTTTCTTGCAGAAATTCCGCCCGATGCGATCCGTGGACGAACCGGAGGTGCGCGACGCGAGGTATTCGCGCAGGCGCAACAGCGAGAGGCTCCGGTAGCGTTGCAGGAAGGCGACACTGTGCTCCATGCCAGTTTCGGGGAAGGTGTGGTGACTGGCCTCGAAAGTCGGGGCACGCTTGTGAGAGTCCGGTTTCATCGCGACGGCACCGAACGTCGGCTTATGGCAGGGGCAGCACCGATGCGAAAGGTAATGTGAGGGATGAGCGCACAGATTATTGACGGAAAAGTGGTCGCTGCAGCAGTACGATCAGAGGTCGCCGAGGGCGTGACCCAATTCCGCGCGAAGTACGGTCGCGCACCCGGTTTGGTGGGGATCCAGGTCGGCGACGATCCGGCCTCAGAGCTCTATCAAGCCGGGAAGGCTCGCGCTGCAGATGAGGTCGGGATGGTGTCCCGGAGGATCACGCTTCCTGACACCACATCGCAGGCGGAACTCGATGCCCTCATCGACGAGCTCAACGCCGACGGTACGGTCGATGGGATGTTGGTCCAACTGCCAGTGCCTGCGCAGTTGTCCGAGCCACTGATCGCCAATCGCATTCATCCCGATAAAGATGTTGATGGCTTCTCGCCCGTCAACTTAGGCCGCCTGATGCGTGGTGAGCCGGGAAACGTTCCGTGTACACCGCAAGGCGTGATGCGACTGCTTCGGGATGGCGGTGTTCCTCTTGAGGGCGCACACGCAGTCGTCATCGGGCGGAGCCTGATCGTCGGTAAGCCCCAATCGATGCTGTTGCTACAGACCAATTGCACTGTAACTGTCGCGCATTCCCGCACCCGAGACTTGGCGCAGTTGTGCCGTCAGGCCGACATTTTGGTCGCAGCGGTGGGGCAGGCCGAGATGGTTCGTGCCGATTGGGTTCGGCCGGGCGCCGCCGTCATTGACGTAGGAATTAATCGGACCCCGGACGGCTTACGTGGCGATGTTGCCTATGATGAGGTCGCTGAGATCGCTGGCTGGATTACTCCAGTGCCTGGGGGAGTCGGCCCGACGACAATCGCTTATTTACTATCCAATACCCTCGCGGCTGCCTATCGGCGCAGCGAGCTTCACGCGTAAGAATCGGAGCACATCTATGAAAATCGCAATCTTCGGCGGTACTGGCGATCTTGGTCGCGGCCTTGCCATTTGCTTTGCGGCTGCTGGTCACGAAATTATTGTGGGTTCGCGGAGCCAGGAGCGTGCCGACCAGGCAGCCGAGGGCTTGCGGGAGGCGCTTCCCGACGGCAATTTCGTCCCGATGGAGAATGTTGCGGCAGCCTCCGCGGCGGAACTCGCCATCGTGTCGATCCCATGGGAAGGGATCGAACAGACGATTCCTCCGCTGGCAGATGCCCTCGCCGGCAAGGTGCTTGTGACCGTTGCGAATGCGTTGAAATTTGGAAAAAGCGGCGCAATCGCCGTGCAGGGCGCTGAATTGCCGGCTGGCGGACAGTCATGTGCGCATGTGATCCAGGACCTGGCTCCCGAGGCGAAAGTGGTCGTCGCATATAACAACCTGCCCGCCGCAGCCCTGCAGGCACGCCATCACCTTGGTGCCGATGTGTTGGTCTGCGGAAAGAGCAAGGAGGCACGTGACACCGTCATCGCCTTGACAAACGACCTTCCTGGCGCGCGCGGTCTTGATGCTGGCCCACTCGCCAACGCGTTGATCATTGAAGGTTTTACCGCCCTCGTCATCAACATGAATAAGCGCTACGGCGGCGAGGCGAGCCTCGTGATCACCGGTTTGGAAAACGCTCCGCCTGCACCAACCGCCGCACACTAAACACCATGATGCCCGCACCCCGCCACGATCGGTGGGGTGCGGAGGCGTCATCCATACCCGAGATCCTTGAGCTGCTGCTCATTCATCCCGAGATGATGGCCAATCTCGTGTAGGACCGTAATGCAGATTTGCCCTATCAGGCGTTGTCGGTCGGGAAAATCGTGCTCCAACGGCTCCCGATAAATGGTGATTCGGGGCGGGAGTTGGCCGTAGCCGAACGATTCGGGCCGTGTTCGCGGAACTCCTTGATAGAGCCCATACAGGCGGCCCATTTCGCGGGGAGCGCGATCTTCGATGCACACGGCGATATCGTCGAGCGCCGATTGAAAACGTGTCGGAACGAGCGCGAGCGCGCGCTCCACGACGTCGTCGAACTCATCAGGATGCATCGGCATAGCAAGAACCTAGACCATTGGGGTCAGGGTGTGAGGGTATCTCGCAGTCGATCTGTTCCATTGGACGGTAGGCAATGACACCCCCATTCAGTTGAGTTCATGAGGTGACATCGTTGCGGAAAAATGTCGTGGTCTCAGTTGCGTGCGCCCTCGTCGCACTTGGTGGTTGCGTCGGTGTTGCCCTTGGTGCGAGCCCCAGTCACCCGGCGCCGCTTTCGCAGTTACTTGATGATTTGTCCCAGGGCACCGCCTCCCGCGCAGTGTTGACGAGCCAGGGGAGCAATCTGGAACTGCGCGCAACCGTGGCAGGACACATATTGACCTCGCCAGTGCTGCACGATTTCTCTGGAGTGGTGTTGAGCGCAGCTCGCCAAGGGCATGTCCCACTTGAACTTGTCAGCGCTGTGGAGGCGAAGGGTCCTGTCGCCTCACCCTCAGGTGGAGATAGCCCCATCTCTGACACAGGTATTTCCCTGGCCGGCGTGGTCGGCGCGCTCGCCGTGTGTGGCGCAGTCGTGGCGGTCGTTGCACGTCGACGCCGTGCAAAGAAGCGGCCAAAAAACGCAGAATTCGCCATCACTACTCGGTTTTCAGATGTCTACGGCAGCGATGACATCGCGAATGAGCTCGCGGAGCTTGCGACGTATCTCCAACACCCGGACCGATTCCGTGCTCTGGATGCCCGAGCACCAGCAGGGGTGATTTTGGTCGGCGCACCGGGAAGCGGGAAAACATTTCTTGCGCGTGCGATTGCAGGGGAGGCTGCTGTTCCATTTTTCGGTCTCGCGGGCTTTGAGTGGCGAATGTTTGCCGGCCAGGCAGGTCATTCCCGCTACCGAGAATTCGTTCGTACGGTCCGTCAGTCAGCCCCCGCCGTCGTCTGCGTGGAAGACATGGGGCACGATCCCCACGGCGCAGAAATCGACTCCCGCGCATTGGCGCACGCGTTCTTGCTGCGGCTGTCATCGGATCTCAGCTCACACCGCGCCAACTCCGAGCCGCCGATACTCATCTGCGCATGTTCGGAACGCGCCGACCATTTCGATCCCTCGGCACTTCGAAAAATGCGCGTGAATGACATTCTTGAACTGGGATATCCCGATCACCGCGGTCGTTACGCAATGCTCCAACGCCAACTCGAGCATCGACCGATCGGCGAAGATGTGCATCTCGAGGTCCTGGCACGAATGACAAGTGGGCTGACGGGGGGAGACCTCGCTGAGCTGTGTACTGATGCTGCCCGTATTGCTGCGCGGCATGGTGCAGATGTGATTCGTAGGGACCATCTGTATTTCGCCCTTGGTCAGATCGACCGCGATCAGATTCGCGGGAACAGGCTCGTCTCCGAGGAAGAGCGACGTCTGATGGCCTATCACGAAATCGGCCACGCGTTGATCGCACACTTATCACCGAGCTGCGAGCCGGTTGCGCGGGTGAGCGTCATTCCTCGTGGCCGTTCGTTCGGCGTACGCAGCCGCCCACATATTGACATGCGATTCCTTCAGACACGGACCGCATGCATGGAGCGCATGCGGACGATGGTCGCGGGTCGAGCCGCAGAAGAGCTCGTATTTGGGGAGTGCACCAACGGGGCAGAGGATGATCTTCTGCGCGCTGGGGAGCTTGCGCGACGCATGGCCGGAGATTTGGCGATGTCGGAACCTCGCACCGAGGAAAGCCTTTTGATCGGTCTTCCCGGCGCACTTACGTATGGACCAGCCCAAGATGTCGAGGTTGCAGCACAGATTCTTGTGCGGACCGCGTTCGCGCGGGCAATGGATTTGCTGATCACCCATCGCGAACGACTCGAGCTGGGTGCAGGGCTGCTCCTCGAACACGAGGTTCTCAACCAGGAGGATCTCATTGAAATCTTCGGACCGCGGCCGGGAATGGCACATGTCCGCCACTCGGCGCTGCTGGCAGATCTGAACTAAATCGCGCTCAGGTGATCCCAGCCGAGGTGGGCCACCTCGACAATCTGACCATTTCGTACGGCGCGCATGCCCGGTGGGCCGGCAATCACCGTACCGATAGGTGTTGCAGCACATTCGCCTCTCTGGAACAGCGCATCGGGTCCTGCGATCAGCAATTCATAATCCTCACCGCCGGTCGCTGCGAAAAGATCAGGGGAAATTCCGCATACCTCTGCGATTTCCGCAGTTCCGGGTGACAGGGGAATCCGTTCGAGCTCAATTTCGATACATACACCCGACGCATCCGCCATCCGCGCAGCGTCGCGCAGGACACCATCTGAGACATCGAGCATGGCATGGGCGCCGTATCGGGCGAAAAGTGGCCCCTCCACAGACCGTGCCATCGGCCGCAAATGGCGGTGAATAAGGTCACGGGCGTGCGGAGAACACACGGATTCGGGATGTTCGAGCAGGAAACGGCCGGCGTGCGAGCCACCAACCGCCCCGGTGATCGCGATGACATCGCCGACACGTGCACCGGATCGGGTAATGGGCGCCAGTTCGGGGGGATCCATGTACCCAATGATCGTGACTGCGATCGTCGTCGTTGCCCCCGTTGATATATCGCCACCGAGAATCGCGCATCCAAGGGGACGTGCCAGGTCGTGCATACCGGTATAGAGCGATCGGACGAACGCCTGCGTGAGCAGATGTGCAGGTGCCACAAGGCCAATGACCGCGGCCGTGGGATGCCCGCCCATCGCGGCAATATCGGACAGGTTCGCCGTGAAGACGCTGTGGCCGACATCCTCGGGCAAGTGTGTGTGCCAGCGAAAGTGCACATCTTCAACCGCGACGTCATGGGCAATCAACGTCGGGCCCTCGACGACGATCGCAGCCGCGTCATCACCGATACCCAGATGCTGCCCCTGGGTCACCCCAAGCACATCTTTGATCGCACCAATCAACACATCCTCATCCATGCCTCCCATTGTGGCGTATTCGGATACCGCGGTGCAGGTCGTGACATGTGTCCGGGATCGCAATGGCGTCGAGCGTCGTCGTTGCGTACGCTCGTACATGTGAGAAAGCCAATTCGCACGATTTGGAAGATCTGTGCCGCGATTGCCGCGATGTTTGTCGCCGGCTCGTTGCTTGTCGTCGCGCTCTCGACCACATCGACAACGACGCGCACCTACACCACTCCCATCAGGGAAATCGTTGCCAGCACCGAGCGCGGCGCAATCGCGATCACCGCAGTTCCCGGCGCACACCTCGTCACCGTGGCAAGCCGCGAAAAGAAGGTGATCTGGGGTCCAGTTGTTACCGAACGACTCACCAACGGGATACTGACGTTAACCGCCACATGTCCGTTGTCGGCGTTTATCTCGTGCAGCAGCGATTTTGTGATTACTGCGCCGCCTGGGATCGCGGTTCGGGGCACTGCGCAGCGCGGATTATTCGCGGTGAACGGGATGGCCGGAACGGTCTACTCAAACAGCGAAAATGGCGCATTTCGCTATCGAGGTGCATCCCCCTCGATTACTGCGTACAGCCTTGAAGGGGTCATCGACGCGGTGTCGACCGCTCCCCCGAATTTCGTCCATCTCCGGAGTGAGACCGCAAATGTCACCCTCACGGTGCCCCCCGGTGTGTACAACACGGTGGTGACGTCCGGGACAGGAATCGCACATATCGACGGCATCACGCCCCATCCCCATTCCCATCGCTCGCTCACGGTCAGCTCAGGGGCGGGATCGGCGACTCTGCAGGCAAAGTGACCGCAGCTTCGTCCGAGGCGCGCAATAGTATAAGAACAAATGTTCGACTCCGGGGAGGCGGTAATGACCACATCTCATCACCCGGCATCACATGAGTTTCCGCGTAGCGAGCGGGGGGATCAGTTGACGTTGTTCACCCATGGCGCGCATCCCAAAATGGCGCGACGAAAGCTGTCGCGCAATGAATCGATGGCGTTACGCTTGGACCAGCTTGCCGACGATTGGGACGACGACGCCGAGGCCGCGCACCATCACGGCGATCAACTCACGGAACGCCGGATGCGTGAACAGGCACGGGATGCACGTCGGTCCGCAGCGATCCTTCGTGCAGGCCCAGAGGGGGTCGGGCGCCTACTTGCGTCGTAGCGGCGCCCGTGCTCCCTGTTAGCTCGAGAGTTGATCGGTCGGCCAAAATGATGGAAGGTCGACATCGAAAAAGCCATCTGCGTCCGCATGTCCGACATGCCACTGGGTGAAGTTCGGAATAGAAAAACCGATGACCTCGTTGCTTGTCGAATCCAAGCGAACCTGCAATTCCCTCTCGGCATCCCACACTGCGCGGGCCGGGCGAACCGGACCGTAGGAGCAGTGGTACACGTCGTTTTCTTGGTCGTACTGGGTAAATGTTTCAATGGGTGGCGGATCGCCGGCTGCAGCGTCACCGGGATTTCCGGCCCCTGGAGGCAGTGGGGGAGGTGTCGTCGCCATGAGTGCTCCATTTCGGACCAACGTAGATGAACGACTTGCATCGTACGCTCCGTCGGCTCGTGTCGCCGTTGTCGCGGTGCGCCACGGTGCCGGGACGTGTCGTATGGCATATCTGCGAACATCCCTGAGCGCGTCTCGCGGCGCGCGAGATGCCGCTACATACTTCGCACCGTTTTTATGCTCATGAAAGGGCACTCGTGACCGAACACGCAGATCAGCGCCGTTGGATTGTCCTCACGCTGCTGAGTTTGACGCAGTTCATTCTGGTCATTGACGTGTCGATCGTGAATGTTGCGCTCAGCTCAATACAGCAGGCGTTGCACTTTTCTGAATCCAATCTGCAATGGATTTTGAGTGCCTACACACTGACCTTCGGCGGTCTTCTCCTTCTCGGTGGGCGGGCAGCCGACCTCTTGGGGCGCAGGCGTGTGTTTATGGCAGGCCTCATCGTATTTACGGTCGGATCCGCCGCCTGTGGATTTGCACAATCCGAGGTGATGCTGATTCTCGCTCGGGCATTTCAGGGCATTGGCGCCGCAATCATTTCACCCGGTGCGCTGTCGATCTTGATGACCACATTTCCCGAAGGCAGCGAGCGCAACAAAGCACTCGGGATCTGGGGTGCCATCGCGGGTGTTGGGGGCGCTGTCGGCGTCTTGGCAGGCGGTATCTTGGTGCAGTACCTCAGCTGGCGCTGGATTTTCTTAGTGAATGTGCCGATCGGTCTTGCCGTGTTGATTGCAACCCCCAAATTCATCAAAGAATCGCGGGGGGCCCAAAAGACCAAGCTCGACATCGCGGGGTCGGTGGCAATTACAGGCGGGTTAGCGCTCTTGATTTACGGCCTGACCCACGCGCAAACGTCATCCTGGTCCAATGCAACGACGATCGCGACCCTGGTTGCATCGGCAGTGCTCATTGTGGGTTTTGTGGTGATCGAAGCGCTGGTCAAAGATCCGATTTTGCCACTTGGAATATTCAAAAATCGGAGCGTGAGCGGCGCCAACATCGTCGGCTTTCTTCTGGGTTCATCCATTTTTGCGACCTTCTTTTTCCTGTCGCTCTATATGCAGCAGGTGCTTGGATACGGTGCATTGGGTGTGGGTGTCCGCTATCTCCTGCTTGCTGGCGTCATCATCGTTGCTGCGAGTATCTCGCAAGGGCTTGTCACTCGGTTCGGCGTGCGGCCGATCCTTGCTATTGGAATGTTGTTGCTGTGTGCAGGTCTGCTGTATTTCACCCAAATTCGAGTGACCGGTAACTACCTCGTCGATTTGGTACCCGGATTCATTCTCACCGGTATCGGCTTGGGGTTTGCATTTGTCCCGGTATCGATTGCCGCATTACAAGGAGTCACCGGCAAACTCGCGGGTGCTGCATCGGGCCTGATCAACACCTCCCAACAGGTCGGTGGTGCCGTTGGCATTGCCGTTCTCTCGACAATCGCCGGGACCGTCACTGCCAACCATTTGGCATCTGCCGTCCACAACGCGCCGTCAGGGGCAAATCCCGCGACCGTTCAGCAGGACAGTCTTCCCGCAGCGCTTGTCGCGGGCTTTCACGGCGCCTTCTATGTGGGTGCGGCAACCGCCGTTGTCGGCGTGATCTGCGCCGTGCTGCTGTTGCGCAAAGGAACGTACGTTGAAGTTCATGCCGAGCAGGGCGAGGCGTAGGCCGCCCCTCGATGCGCGTGGTACGAGATGCCTCAATGCGCACTCGGCGGCCATTATCTTTCAGGCGGTAGAATCGCCTCTCGAGAGGTCACGGTTTCTGGAGGCTTAAATGGCGCCTGATGCGCAGCAGCCATCGCGCAAAGATTGGGAGAACGCTGCAATCCGCGAGATTGGCGGTCGCCCGATTGACGAACTGACATCGATGACGCCTGATGACATTCCCATCCAGGCGCTCTACACGGCAGCCGATCTCGAAGGTATCGAGATCGACGGGAGCTTGCCGGGGTTTGCGCCATACCTTCGAGGCGTGCGTGCAACGATGTACGCCAATCGTCCATGGACCATTCGCCAATACGCGGGCTTCTCGACCGCGGAAGAATCAAATGCGTTTTATCGGCGCAATCTCGCGTCGGGGCAAAAGGGGCTTTCGGTCGCATTCGACTTGGCCACCCATCGGGGCTACGACTCTGATCATCCTCGCGTCGAAGGCGATGTCGGGAAAGCAGGCGTCGCGATTGATTCCGTCGAGGATATGAAGGTGCTCTTCGATGGGATTCCGCTGGATGAGATGTCGGTGTCCATGACCATGAACGGTGCAGTGCTTCCCGTTTTGGCGTTCTACATCGTGGCTGCCGAAGAGCAAGGTGTCGCACTCGATGCATTGTCGGGGACGGTGCAAAACGACATTCTCAAAGAGTTCATGGTGCGTAACACCTACATTTATCCGCCTGCGCCGAGCATGCGGATTGTTGCGGACATCATTGCGTTCACCGCAGAGCGGATGCCGAAGTACAACTCGGTATCGATTTCTGGGTACCACATGCATGAAGCGGGAGCGACCGCGGTGCAAGAACTCGGGTTTACCCTGGCGGATGGTTTGGAATATGTGCGAGCGGCGCAGACACGAGGCCTTGATGTCGATGCCTTCGCGCCGCGACTCTCGTTCTTTTTTGCGATCGGTATGGATTTCTTTTTGGAGATCGCGAAACTGCGCGCGTCACGGGTCTTATGGGCCCGCATCATGGAGCAGTTCGCCCCAAAAAATCCGGCCTCCACAATGCTGCGGACCCATTGCCAAACATCCGGGGTGTCACTCACCGAGAAGGATCCCTATAACAACGTCGTGCGAACAGCATTTGAAGCGCTCGCGGCCGTACTCGGGGGAACACAGAGTCTTCACACAAATAGTTTTGACGAAGCGATCGCACTTCCCACAGAGATGTCGGCGCGTATTGCCCGTAACACGCAGCTAATCCTGGCCGAGGAAACCGGCGTCACGCGGGTGGTCGATCCACTCGGTGGCTCGTACTTTGTGGAATCGCTTACCGCATCGTTGGTCACACATGCATGGGAGCTCATTCAAGAGGTCGAGGAGCTCGGTGGCATGACGGCGGCGGTCGCATCCGGGATGCCGAAGCTGCGAATCGAGGAAGCCTCGGCGAGGCGCCAAGCGCGCGTCGATCGGGGAGAAGACGCAATCATTGGTGTAAATCGGTATCAACTCGAGCACGAACCGACCATCGACATCCTTGAAGTCGACAATCGTGCCGTACGCGAGCAGCAGGTCTCGCGGTTGCACGCTTTGCGGGCGGCCCGCAATAACGACCACGTCGCGACGGCGCTCGATGGTGTTCGGGCAGCGGCTGTAGGCGATCGGAATCTTCTTGACGCATGCGTTGACGCCGCCCGGGTACGGTGCACGCTCGGTGAAATCTCCGCTGCGCTTGAAGAGGTGTTTGGTCGCCACACTGCGACCACGCGCAGCATTTCTGGAGTGTATGGAGCCGCATATGCACAGGACCCGGAATTTGCCGACGTTGCCGCGCGCGTCGCCGCGTTCGCACAGCGAAGTGGTCGGCGGCCGCGGATGCTGGTTGCCAAAATGGGACAAGACGGCCACGACCGGGGTGCAAAGGTCATTGCAACCGCCTTTGCGGACATCGGTTTTGACGTCGAAATCGCTCCTCTTTTTCAGACGCCTGCCGAGGTGGCACAACAGGCCATCGATGGAGATGTGCACGTCGTCGGTGTGTCGACGCATGCCGCAGGCCACAAGACGCTGATCCCGCAACTCATCGAGGCGCTCGCCGCCAACGGCGCCGCGCACATTCGAGTGATTTGCGGGGGAGTGATCCCGACCCAGGACTATCCATTTCTTGACGCGTCCGGTGTCAGTGCGGTCTTTGGTCCGGGTACCCACATCATCTCCGCCGCACGCGATGTACTGGACCTTCTTGACCGCGATTTGTCCGCCCCGACGCACTGATGCCCGAGGGTCCCGACGCGGCGGTTGCCAGAATCATCAGTGGGGATCGCCGTGCGCTTGCCGAGGCAATTACGCTCGTTGAATCAACTCGTCCCGATCATCAGGAGCAATGCGCCCAATTACTGAATGCGCTGCCGGAACGCGAGCAGATCAGCACGCGAATCGGTGTGACCGGCGCGCCCGGTGTGGGCAAAAGTACACTGATTGAGGCTATGGGCATGCAGATGGTGCGTGATGGGCGTCGCGTGGCGGTGTTGGCGATCGACCCGTCGAGCGAACTGCACGGGGGCTCGATTCTCGGTGACAAGACCCGGATGACGGATCTCGCACGGCATCCCGATGCGTTTGTGCGTTCTTCGCCCTCCTCGGGGACCCTCGGTGGACTCGCCCGACGCACCCGCGAGGCCATCACGCTGTGCGAGGCAGCGGGGTATTCCGACATTCTCATTGAGACCGTGGGCGTCGGACAATCGGAGACAGCGGTCGCGGGGGTATGTGATGTCTTTTTGTTACTCGTCTCACCAGGCGGCGGCGACGAGCTACAGGGCATTAAACGAGGCATTATGGAACTTGCCGACATCGTGGTCGTCACCAAGAGTGACGGCGACCTCACACATCGCGCCGCCCAAGCAGTAAGCGAATACCGCAGCGCGTTGAGCTTCTTGATGCCGCGATATGCGCAACTGCCATCACAGGTGATATCCGTAAGCGCGCATTCAGGAGACGGCATTGCCGCGTTGATCGAAATGCTCCGGGATCGTTGGACCCAACTGCAATCGGCTGGACTCATCACCCAGGTCCGCGCAACCCAGCTCATCCATGAAATGTGGGTCGCGGTACAAGATGGTCTTATCGATGCTGCGCGGGCGACGGGTGCAGTATCGCTTGATGCGCTGGAGGCGGACGTGGCTCGGGGCGCGACATCACCTCATGCAGCAGCGGCCATGATCATTCAGGCCGTCATCCCGGATGCATCGTCGGCCTAGCGAGCCATTGCATTCACGGCGGCGACAGGTCCGAGGACGACGATGATGTCGCCCGCACCCAACACATGATCTTCGCGCGGGGCTGTGTGCATCATTGGCGATGGGCCAGCGTCTGATTTGACCGCGAGCACATTGGCACCCGGGTACGCATGACTCACATCGCCCACTCGCATGTTCATCAACACCCCGCCCTCTGGAATCTCGAGCTCCTCAAGTCGAAGATCGGGGGTGATACTGACCATATCCAGGAAATCGATGACCGCTGGCCGCATGGACAGCGATGCAAGCATGCGCCCTGAGATTGCGTAGGGCTGGATAACGCGGTTCGCACCCGCACGCGACAGTCGGTCGATCGACTCAGAATCGCTTGCGCGCGCGACAATTTGCAAATCCTCTCGAAGCGCGCGTGCGCTGAGAGTGATGTACACATTGCGCTCATTCGTATCGAGCCCGCACACAAGACCACGTGCGCGAAGGATGCCCGCTTGAATGAGCGTTGCCTCGCGACTGGCGTCGGCAATCAAATAGGGAATACCGAGCTGCTCAAGTTCTTGGGCGTATTCCTCTTTTTGGTCGATCACCAGCACCTTGGCGCCCTCGCGACGGAACTCTTCTGCGGCGGAGCGGCCCACCCGGCCATAACCACACACAATGTAGTGCGCGTAGAGCCCATCAATCTGTCGCTTCATGCGATTTCTCCTGACACTGCGTTCAAGTTCACCGGAGGTGATGAGTTCGGTTGTGGCTGCGAGAATCGAAAATACCGCGATCAGGCCGAGGACGATCAGAACGACGGTGAATATCTCACCGCCCGGACCCAAGGACCGGTTCTTGTCGAAGCCAATTGTGCTCAGCGTTATGACGGTGAAAAACGCAGCATCCCGAAAGCTCCATCCCAACAACACGACAAAGCCGCAGATACCGAGCAGACCCACGGACAACAGGAGCAAGACCGGCAACCGGAACCGCCGTACGAGCACCTGCAAACTTGTGGTGGGGCGTGATTGCACCACAAAATCATCACAGGTCTGACGCGCACATGTCGCCGCATCGGAGAAGATTTTGCAAGCAACGTCTCACCATGTGGCGAACGCCGCCCAATCTTTGCGTCGCGTGTGATGTGAAAACTTTTCAGAATGAGGTAGGGGAGCACGCGAACATGGCGAAACTTATCGCTGCATGACTACTCCATTGGATATCGACACACTCCGGGAACGCCTCCGTCGAGACTATGAATCCTTCAGTCCTGCCCAGCAGGCACTTGCTCGCTATGTCGCGGACCACCTGGCCGATCTTCCGCTGATGTCGGCACACGAGGTTGCCCGTGCCGCGCACTGCAGCCCGGCCACCGTTGTGCGTTTTGCCCAAACTCTTGGCTACAACGGCTACCCCGATCTGCAGCAGCTCGTGCGCCGTAATCAGCGACCGTGGCTTCCCGTCGCCCCACGCGAGCATCCATTCGGGCTGATCGGTGGAGCGGACCCATTGACTGCGACTCTTGCCGCAGAGCGTCATGCGCTTGAGGACACCGCTGACCGTCTCGGTCAACGCGGCCTCGGTCCGCTTGCACAGGCGCTCGCCGGTCGTCGTCCTGTCGTTGTTGCCGGAGATGGGCACGCCCGTATCGTGGTGCACCTGCTCGTCGATCGTCTTGCACGTGTTGGTGTGCCTGCCGTCGCAGTCACGGCCCTTGATCTTCCGGATCGAGCATGGCTCGAGACACTCTCACCGACCGGTGCCGTCCTTGCAGTGAGCATTGGCAGAGAAGCCCAAGTTGCCCAAGCTGCGATCGATGCCGCCCTCGCAGCAAAAGTACCCGCCGCCGCCTTGGTTGATTCGAGCCTCTCGGCGTTGGCCCGCCTGCCGCTTGCCCGTGTGGTCCCTGCCGATGTTCGCTCTGGATCACCCAGCCTTGTGGCGCTCATCGCGGTCGCACAGTCGCTGGTCGTGGCGGTCGAATCGGCAGTGCGCCGCAGCGCGGCCGCGCCCTCGGACGACGCTGCATTGGAGTTGAACGCGCTCAGCGCGTAGCCCCCTCAAGAGTGCCCGCGATCGTCTAAACTCCGTTATTCCTGAAACTTAATTGTGAATTACAAAGGGGATTCGGTGGCAGAGCACTCCGCACCTGAGGCTGGTACAGGATCGTTGCGCGTCAAGTCTGGTCTGGCGCAGATGCTAAAAGGCGGCGTCATCATGGACGTCGTGAACGCTGAACAAGCCCGTATCGCCGAGGAAGCCGGAGCCTGTGCCGTGATGGCGTTGGAGCGCATTCCCGCAGATATTCGTGCTGACGGTGGTGTCGCGCGTATGAGCGACCCTGACCTCATCAATGAGATCAAGAACGCCGTCACTATTCCGGTGATGGCGAAATGCCGCATCGGCCATTTTGTTGAGGCGCAGATCCTCGAAAGCCTTGAAGTGGACTACATCGACGAATCGGAAGTGCTCACACCCGCCGATGAAGCCAATCACGTCGACAAGCACGCCTTTCGCATTCCTTTTGTGTGCGGGGCGACCGACCTCGGAGAAGCCTTGCGCCGCATCAATGAAGGCGCGGCAATGATTCGCACCAAGGGTGAGGCGGGAACCGGCAATGTTGTGGAGGCCGTTCGGCACATGCGCGCCATTCATGGTGGCATTGCACGTTTGCGTGCTGCGCGTGAGGAAGAACTGTACGCCGCAGCCAAGGACCTTCGCGCTCCGTATGAACTTGTCGCGCATGTGGCCCGAACGGGAGCGCTTCCGGTGGTCAACTTTTCCGCAGGCGGGATTGCGACGCCTGCCGACGCAGCGTTGATGATGCAATTGGGAGCTGACGGCGTCTTTGTGGGGAGCGGTATTTACAAAAGCGAGGACCCACCAGCCAGAGCGCGCGCCATTGTTGAGGCTGTCACCCACTTCAACGAGCCGGATGTGTTGGCACGGGTCTCGGCGGGCCTCAAAGAGGCAATGCCGGGTATCGAGATCAGCAGTTTGCGGGATTCCGAGCTTCTGCAAAGCCGCGGTTGGTAACACTTCGTGGTGGGAGAGATTTGCATCGGCGTGGTGGCCGTCCAAGGTGCATTTGTCGAACATGAAACAGTGTTCGCCCGTCTTGGGGTCGCCACACGGCGCGTACGCACGAGCGACGACCTTCTCGGACTACACGCACTTACCATCCCCGGTGGGGAAACAACCACATTTCGACGCGTCGCCGGCGAATCTGGCTTAATTGACGGGCTGCGAGCGGCACGTCGGGCCGGGATCCCGATGCTGGGGACATGCGCAGGGCTGATTTCTCTCGCCGATGCGATCTCCGATGGAAGTGATCCGATCGTCGGTGGACTTGATATCACCGTGCGTCGCAACGGCTACGGGCGGCAAATCGCATCATTCGAGACGGAAATTGATGTCGTGGATATCGGCAACGATGCCCGCGTTGAGGCGGTGTTCATCCGCGCCCCGATCATTGAACGCGTTGGTGAGGATGTCGTGGTCCACGCGACACTCGACGGGAACCCGATAGCGGTCAGTTCCGGGCAATTGCTTGGCGTTACATTCCATCCGGAGTTAACATCGGATGATCGTTTCCACCAATGGCTGCACGAGCGTGCCGTGGATTACGCAGGCGCCGCACGTACGCGTTCACAGGAGGATGTCAGTGTCAGGGCATAGTAAATGGGCGACCATCAAGCGCAAGAAGGGTGCAGCGGATGCGAAACGCGGCGCACTTTTCTCCAAACTCGCACGCGCAATCATTGTGTCGGCGAAAGAGGGTGGACCCGATCCTGAGGCGAATGCAGCGCTCGCCAATGCCGTGCAGAAGGCACGGGACAACTCGATGCCCAAAGACAACATCGAACGGGCGATCGCGCGTGGTGCTGGTGCGGGCGATGGCGAGAACTACGAGTCGATCGCATATGAGGGCTACGGGCCTGGTGGGGTGGCCATTTTGTGCCACATCTTGACCGATAATCGAAACCGGGCCGCATCCGATGTTCGTCACTGCTTTTCCAAGCACGGTGGAGCACTCGGCACTCCGGGGACGGTCGCGTGGCAATTTGAACGCAAGGGCATCATTCTCATCGATGCCGAACGCGTGGACGAAGAAGTTGTGATGGAAGCCGCCCTTGAGGGAGGCGCGGAAGACATTTCGCTCGACGGGAGTCAGTGGCAGGTGACGACTGCACCGACGGAGTTCACCGCGGTACGCGAAACCCTTGAAGCCGCAGGTATCGACTATGCATCCGCAGAACTGACGATGGTCGCAAAGAACACCGTCGCACCGAATGAGGCAGAAGCCCGACGACTCTTGAAGCTCATCGACGCACTCGAGGACAACGATGATGTCCAGGAGGTGTTTGCCAACTTTGACATCTCCGAAGAGATGCTCGAAGCCGTCGCGGCGTAGCGTCGGACCTCGGCGGTGATCGTCCTCGGCATTGACCCAGGCCTCGCTTCGACTGGCTACGCCGTGGTGACGCGTGAGAACAGCATCTATCGTGTCCTGCGTCATGGGGTGATCCGCACCATCCCGACCACACCCCACCCTGCGCGACTTCTCGAAATTCACGATCAGATTCGTGACGTGCTCGCATCCTTTGCAGTCGACGGCGCGGCAATTGAGTCCTGGTTTATCCATCCCGTCAGCAAAGCGGCAATGGGAATGGCAGAAACCCGCGGAGCGATTCAAATTGCGATTGCCGCAGCCGGTATCCCGATCGCCGAATTCTCGCCAAACACCATCAAGCAGGCGGTGACCGGGAGTGGGCGAGCCAACAAGGACCAAGTGCGCAGCATGATTGAGCGAATCACCGGCGCTGCGCCGGAAACCGACCACGCAGCAGATGCCATTGCAGCGGCGATCTGTCATATCTCAAGCGCTGGTCTGTCTCGGGCTATCCGGCAGGCCCGTTAGCCTCGAGCGCGATGATTCGCTCTCTGCGCGGCACTCTGGCATCGCTTTCTCCCGACGGCATCGTGATCGATATCGGTGGGGTGGGAATGCTGGTGCATGTCTCGGTGGGCACGCAACTGGGATTGCCGCCTGTAGGGAACACGGTGCAGATGGAAACACATCTTGTTGTGCGCGAGGACGCCCTGGATCTCTTTGGCTTTCTGGACGCCACGGAGCGCGAACTTTTTGTCGCCCTGACAGGGGTCAGCGGTGTTGGGCCGCGCACGGCGTTGGCGATTTGTGGACTCGGGGGCGCACACGAGGTCATCGGATTCATTGCGAGCGGGGACATCGCATCACTCCAACGGGCTCCCGGAATTGGCAAACGCACTGCCGAGCGGATTGTGTTGGACCTGCGTGATCGCGTGGGCGGTGCCAGCACGACGCCGATACCGGGGAATCTGGGTCCGATCGCGGTGTCAGCCGATCAGGAGGTGCGCGCTGCGCTCCTTGGATTGGGCTTTCGTGACGATGAGATCTCGCATGCGCTCATCGGTGTACACACTGACGCCCCCGCGGACGAGCGGGTGCGTCACGCCTTAACGCAGTTGCGAAGCCGCTAATGGATGAGGGGCGCCTGACAGATCCCGATGAGGGGGTGCGGGAAGGAGACTACGATCGGGCACTGCGTCCATCGTCTCTTGCCGCATTCATCGGCCAGCACGACGCGCGAAAAAAACTTGAAATATTCCTTCGCGCTGCGCGTGATCGCAACGAAGCACTCGATCATGTGCTGCTTGCGGGACCACCAGGGCTCGGGAAAACGTCGCTAGCGCGGATTATCGCCACCGAACTGGGGGTGGCATTTCATTCCACCAGCGGGCCAGTGATTGAACGCAAAGGGGATCTGGCTGCAATCCTCACCGCGCTGCAGCCCCATGACGTCTTATTCGTGGACGAGATTCATCGACTCGGGATTGCGGTTGAAGAGGTGCTGTACCCGGCGATGGAAGATTTTTCACTCGATCTGGTCACCGGTCAGGGGCCATCTGCAAATATTTTAAAAATTCCCCTGCCGCCATTCACCTTGATTGGCGCGACCACCAGAACCGGGTTACTTTCCGCCCCGCTGCTCGACCGCTTCGGAGTCGTTGAGCGACTCAACTATTACTCATCACACGATCTTGCTCAGATCGTTCAACGCTCAGCGGGCTTGCTTGGCGTGGCCATTTCCCCGGACGGCGCATTCGCCATCGGCGCCCGTTCCCGCGGCACCCCTCGGATCGCAAACCGGCTCGTCCGACGAATCCGTGATGTCGCACAGGTCGACGGAATCACCAATATTGACGCAGTGCATGCCGCCCATGCACTTGACGTGCTGTCGGTTGATTCGCTCGGCCTTGAAGATCTCGACCGGCGAATCCTGAGGATTCTCACGCAGGGCTTTGACGGGCGCCCTGTCGGTTTGGGCACCCTCGCCGACAGCGTCGGCGAATCCCCCGACACAATTGAAGATGTATATGAGCCGTACTTGCTCCAAGAAGGCCTGATCGCGCGGACGCCGCGGGGGCGTGTCGCAATGCCCAAGGCCTATCGCCATCTCGGACTCGACCCGCCGAGTGATGAGACGCTGTGGTAATTACCTGATCTCGTCGACGCGGTGAGGTGGTGGTGCCCAAGAGCTAGGAACTGGGTTGATCGACGATGACGGCACAAAAACGCCCCCGCCGATGGCGACGGGGGCCGATGATCATCCTGTAGCGCGACCGCTCGTACGCGGCTTAACGTCGCCGCTTGTTCTTGGGAAGACGTCCTGTTGGTACCGGGGCGGGGGCGGTGTCGAGGGCGAGCGCAATCCGCTGCCCGACCAACCCGACCGCCACTGATGCCGGAATATAGGCGAGCGCGGCTGCGTCTTGGATTGCGGCTTCTTCCGCCGCAGAATACGCGGCGGCAGGCTCTTTGGCGTCGTTGAGGGCAATCATCGCAAGACGTAGCGCTTGCACCTGCGCGGTGTCTTCGCACTTGGACATCCCTAGGTGCTGGAGTTGGTGCGCGATCTCTTTTTGTTGCGGATCGATGGTGGCAGGTCCCGAGGTGAATGCCTCGTGGAGCAACATCAGGCCCGAACGAGATGTGAATGTTCCGCCGGCCTGGCGGGCGATACGCCAGGCAATTTGCGCTTCCCATGTATTCAGCGCATCTGCATGCTGCGTGTAGACAACCTCAAGGAGCGACTTATTGTGGGAATGCTCCTCGTCATCATCGTGATCGTGGTCGTGGTCGTGTTCATGATCATGCGCGATGGCGTCACGGCAAACGGCACAACCGCCAGGTAGGCCGAGTGCCTCATGGGCGATGTCATAGAGGGGAGCAATTTCCTCGTCGTCGGCATCATCATCGTCGCCGTCATCGGGTTCCGGTGACTCGGCTTCTGCGCGCAACAAATCAAAGGCCTTTTCGATATCGAGGCGCTGATCGTCACCACATGCATCATCAAGAAGGTCAGCTAACACCGGCGCGACGTCAAGCGGCGTTCCCGCAGAGAGGCGGGCGATATCCCCATCGAGACTGCGCAGGTTGCGCAGAAGCGTCGGGGGTGCAGTGTCGAGACGGTTCAATAGATCGCCGCCGGGGGTAACTCCGGTCTGCTGCGCCAACGACCGCAACAACCATTCCGCCAAAGACCACTCTTCCAACGTAACCCTCCGTCACCGTATTTACGAACCGATCACCGACGTCTATGTAGCCAGGTCTCATGGTGTCATACCATGCTCCCGTGAACGACATTCCCCGCTCACTCGCGATCACCTGCCCCGACTGGGGCGTTACTGCTGCGCAGCGAAATCCAAAGAGAGGTCGACACCCTTGCCCTCGAGCACCTCGCGGTAAATCGCCTCAACACGTTCAGCGACAATCGACCACGAGTAACGCGTTTCCGCGATCATCCGCCCCCGTGCGCCCCAATCACGCTGCAGTTGACGATCGGCCAACACCTTTGTCAGACCATCGGCAAGCGCCGTCGGATCGTCCCCGTTGACAAATTCTCCCGGTGCGCCATCCCGGATTACCTGCCGGAAGCCAATGTTGTCCGCGCACACGATCGGAATACCGCTCGCAAAACCTTCGAGCAGGACCACACCAAAAGAGGCGAGCGTGCAGGGCGCAGCAAGCACGGTGGCATTTCGGTAGATCTCCGGACGCTCCTCATTGAGGAGTCCCAGCCATTCGATTCGGTCCCAGACGCCCGCTCGGCGTGCGTGGCGCTCATACATCGGGCGGGCGGGGCCATCTCCAATCACCTGGACCCGAAAGTCGATCCCGCGATCAACAAGTATTCGCGCAGCATCGATGAGGGTCCCGAGGCCATTGCGGGGGTCAAACCGACCAACAAACAGAATCCTGGGAGTCTCCTGGGTTTCGGAAAGCGTCTCGCGCGGCGAAAAGAAATCAATATCGATGCCATTCGGAACAATGTCGAAGTCTTCGTTCGGAAAATACTGCTCTAACGAGTCGATACAGGCCCGCGACACCGCGATTTTGCGATCCATGTTGCCAAAGGCGGTCGCGACATATTGATGCAGCACCTTGTAGGCAATATGCCCGCCGTCAAAATATGTGTGAAACGTCCCCACAGTGCATAACGCCTTTGATGATCGCAGCGACCACAGCGGCAGGAACGGCGCCGCGAGTCCTTGCGCGTGCACAACATCCATGGGCGCCTGTACCCGCGCCAGACGACGCTTGAGGGCGGGTCCCGCAGACACCCGCGCAATTGAACCATTCGAAATGACAGGGAGCGAACGACCAATTCGCACCGTGCGATAGCCGGCGTCGTGCGCGTGGGCGCGATCGATCGAGTCTTCATCGTTGCGATATTTGCGATGCTGCCGGGAGGTCACCACGGTGACGTCATGGCCCCGATGGGCAAGTTCACGTGACAAAAAATGCACGTGCTCAGAGATCCCACCAAGAACCGGATAGGCGTATTCGGTCACCATCGCGATGCGCAACGGGCGGATCATCGTTGTCCTTGACGGGAGGAATGAGCATCGTCGAGGGTATCGACCGGTTCGGACCCCGAGCTCGTTTGCCAGGGTCGCACCACGTCTCGGCCCGTGAGCGCGTCGACAATCCACAGGGCGATCAATACCGTCATCACACCACCAACACCGTCAAGCAGGTAGTGATTCGCAGTCGCCATAGTGACCCACGCCATCCATATTGGAAGCAACCACCACAAATATTTCCGGAACCCGGGTCGGTGCATCAGGAGCACGAGCGCGCACGCAAATAAGAAGGATTGGCCAATGTGCAGTGATGGCATCGCGGCATAGTCATTGCGCAGCGATTGAAACCAATTCAGCGCTCCACCGAGGCGCAGCGCATGTTGCGTGGTGTCGACCACACCATTGAGTGCAAACCGCGGCGGCGCCACGGGCAGCACCAAGAACACCAGGACCGCGAGGATGTGTGTGGTCCAGAACCAATTGCGCAGAAATGCGTAATGCGTGCGCCAGCGAAACCAGACAACGACGAAGAACCCGATGAAAAGCGGGGTGTAGGCCACGGTGTAGTACCACGTTGTCACGAATCGCCCGCCAGGGATGGTGTCGGTGAGATGTTGCACGCTCGATTCAATCGCGATGTGGAGCGATTTTTCCGCGGCAACGATGTGATGGGCCGATGCGTAGGCGGATTGCACCCGTTGCCCATGTGGGGCGACCACGAGCCGCAGCGTTTCATAGGCGAGATCGAGTATCGCCATGAAAAGGATCTCAAGCGGCAATGGCCATGCTGCGCGCACGATCCGTGCACGCAGTGAAATCGCAGGCGTATGCATTGGATGGGAAACTAGCAGTGCCCATGTCGGGTCTGTCACCGCGACGGCCTACGGCGAACACTCACAATGACGGTGTTCTCCCGTACCCACGACCAGGGAGATATCGGGATCCTCTGCTATCTTCCGCTCGCCAACATCCCCTTAACGAAGGCCGTGTACGTGGGCGGATCGACCCTCATTATTGTCTATATCGCAATCTTCGTCGGGATCATTTATCTCTTCGCTGTGATGCCACAACGGCGTATGCGTCGTGCGCAAGCGCAACTGATGACCAAGCTGACCGTCGGGGTTGAGATCATCACCACCGGCGGACTGTACGGAACAGTGACTGAACTTGAGGATGGAGACACCCTCTTAATCGAAGTCGCCGAAGACACCGAAGTCCGTATTGCCAAAGCCGCCATCGCACGGATTCTCGACGACACATCTGCCGCGGACACGCCGCAACCCGATCCACCAAAATCGTCCGAATAATTCATGGCTCGCCGCCGGCGCTCACTCCTCCTTCTGCTCCTTGTTGTCGGGCTCACGCTGGCATCGCTGGTCGCGATCGCCGTGCGACCGGTCGTGCTCGGCTTGGATCTGCGGGGAGGCGTGCAGGTCATCCTGCAGGGGCGTCCAACCGTCGATTCCCAGGTCAACGCAGCGTCAATTCAGCGCTCAGTTGACATCATCACCAACCGAGTTGACGCCTTTGGTGTTGCATCTCCGACGATTCAAACCCAAGGCACCGATCAGATCGTGGTGCAGCTGCCTGGAGTGAAGAACCCCAACCAAGTCGTCACCGACTTGATCAAACCGGCGCAACTGACCTTCTATGACTATGAGAATAATGTCGTCGCAGGCACGCCATCGCCGACGCTTTATAGTGAAGTGCTGCAGGCCCAAAAAACCCATGTTGACGCACCGAGTCAGGGCGCCGAGACCCTCTATGCATTCGACCGCCACACCCATCTTCTCACCGCGGGCCCCGAACCGATTACGGTCGGGCAGACCCGAGCGCAGGCGATCGCAGCACTCAGGGATAAGGTCGAATCCGGAAACCTCAAATTCTCGAATCAGGTCATTGAATCGGTACCCAAGGGCCTGACCATCGTCAGCCAAGTGCAGACGCTTGGCACCGGCGCGACCGCCTCCTACACCTCGTATTCCATTTTCCAGGACCGTCCCGCGCTGACGGGTGCAGACATCAGTTCCGCTTCGGTGCTTGCGAACCTTGGCAACGGAGGTTCGGGGCAACCTGTCGTGACGATGCAATTCACCAGCGCCGGCGCGAAAAAATTCCAGGATGTCACCCGGACACTCGCCATTCGCGGCAAGTTGGTCAAGCAGCTCCAATCCTTTGCGGTTGTACTCGACGGCCAACTGGTCACCAATCCGACCATCGATTACAACCAGTATCCACTGGGGATCGATGCCAGCAACGGGGCCCAGATCGAAGGGAACTTCACCCAGTCCCGCGCACAGACCCTCGCCGACCAGCTGAATTCCGGCGCAATTCCGATCCGCCTTGATGTCATTAGCGAGAGCCAGGTTTCCGCGACGCTGGGCGCCCAATCGCTGCACGATGGACTCGTGGCGGGGATCATTGGCTTGGCGCTGGTGCTGATTTTCTTGCTTGTCTATTACCGCGCGCTTGGCGTGATTGCCGCACTTGGGCTGTTGATTTATGCGGCGCTCTTTTACGCCGTTGTTGTCTTATGGCCGATTACTCTCACGCTGCCTGGAATTGCCGGCGTCATCTTGACCATTGGTATCTCTGCAGACGCCAACGTGGTGATTTTTGAACGAGTGCGTGAAGAAGCCCGATCTGGTAAATCGGCGTATGCGGCACTTTCGGCCGGTTACCGTCGCGGCCTTGCGGCGATCATTGACGCCAACGTTGTCACCCTCTTCACGGCAATCATCGTGTTTATGTTTGCCACCGCCGGCCCGAAGGGATTCGCCTTCACCCTTGGTGTGGGTGTGTTGCTGTCGCTATTCACGGCAGTGATTGCCACACGGGCAATTTTCGGGATCATGCTCGAGACCTCCATCATCGGGGAAGAGCGCGTCATGGGCCTCAAGCAGGGCCGGGTCTTCACCTTTGATTGGGTGAGTCGCTGGCGCTGGTGGCTGGCAGTGTCGACGATCCCTGTCGGCATCGGGTTGATCTGGCTGAGCGTGTTTGGTCTGCATCTCGGTTTGGACTTCACGAGCGGTACGCGCATCAGCGCGACCCTCAATCAAGCTGCGTCAGTCGAAAACGTGCGCAAGGTTGTCACAACCGCCGGTTTCCCTGACGCAAATGTGCAAACCACGACCCAGATCGTGCAAGGAAAGACCGTCGATGGCATTCAGATCGAAACCAAAGCCCTGACTCCACAACAAGAGACGGTCTTACGCCAATCGCTCGACGCAACCTTCGGCGTGAACAATTCGACCTATTCACTCACCTCTGTTGGGCCCACGTTCGGTCGCGAGGTGATCAAGAACGCGATCTACGCGATCATCCTCAGTTTCATTGTCGTGCTGCTCTATCTGGCAATCCGATTCGAATATCGCCTTGCACTCCCGGCGATGCTGTCAGTGGTGCACGACGTCGCACTGACCATCGGTGTCTATGCGATTACGGGACGACAGGTGACAAGCGATACCGTTGCTGCGCTGCTGACGATCCTTGGCTATTCGCTCTATGACGTCGTGATCGTGTTCGACCGGCTGCGAGAGAACACCCCGCTGATGCGTGGGTCTCGCTACAAGGATGTGGTCAACCGATCAATCAACGAAACAATCACCCGTTCTGTCATCACATCGCTCATCACGTTAATCCCGGTCCTGTGCCTCTACATCTTTGGAGGCCCGACACTCGGTGATTTTTCATTCGCGCTCCTAGTCGGAATCCTGTCCGGAGGTGTGTCGTCAATTGTGATCTCCGCTCCGCTTGCCTCGTATTGGAAGGAGCGGCAGCCGGACGCGAAGAAGCGACAAGCGCGTCACGCACGTAAATCCCAGCGCGCAGATCGGGATTCCGATGTGGTTGATACCGCAGCGCTTGCACGGGCCGAACAAGAGATCGCAGGACTGCCGGAACTCTCAGCGGCTCCGGCGATGCAGATAGAAGCTGCTGCAGACACACGACAATCGGTCGTCGAAGCAGTCGAGGTCGAAACGCTTCCCCCGCTACCACCCGCCCCCGAACACTCGGGCCCAGTGGACACAGCTGATGAGGTGTCCGATGCCTCTGACACCGAGGACGATAGTGTTGAACCTCTCCCGCCAAGCGCCCCTCGAGAGCGGCGTCATCACCGTGCACAGGAGCGCAAGCGGCGATAGCTGACGGTGCGCGTCACCGTGTGCCAGATGCGTGCCGACCAATCACACAAGCCGCGAGGCCCCAAGGTGTGATGATGTCCCGTCAGGTCACTGCAGTGCCGATGCATTGCCCTGCGCGACTCGGGGCGTCCGTGGTCTCATGCTCATGCATGCACCTCACACACCCAACATTCCTTCGGCTGCGGGTCATGATGGATGTGAGGCGCGGGTACCGGAACGGTCGGGGGCGATAACGTCGCGAGGTCTCGGCATAATGTCGCTGGTAGTGCGGGAGCATTGGTATCCGCGCTGTCCAGCACCACATTCGGTTCGAAGTGTTCGCCGAGGAAGAGATCGACGCGATGGCAGAGCCTGACGGGTCGCACGGAAAAAATGGGTCCAACGGAACACCGCGTCCGTTCGGCTCCGAGCACATGAACACACACAACGGATCCACGCCCGCTCCGGACGAGAGCTCGAAGACTCCACGCACACGCGACGCCGGTCTGTTGAGAAACGACACCTCATCGACGACGTGGCCGCCGCCCGCGGGGACCGACGAGAGAAATTGGTGGACCCAACATGCCGCACCCTCGGCGGACATTGTCTCGGCGGTGAACCCTCAAGATGCCCATGGCAATCGCCTGGGCGGCGTCTCAGCCAACAGCGATTGGTGGTCGGCGAATGTCCACATCGATCGTCGTGCCAACCCGCCGAGCGCGTCTGTATCCGAGACGTTGCAATCTGTTGACCACACGGTCCCGCCTGGATCCGCATCCACCCCTGATGCCGCGAGTTGGTGGTCTGGAGATGATGATTGCGACGACGCTGATGCGCAGTGGTGGTCACAGTCATTGATCGTTCCAAGCGACGGCATCACCAATACCGTCGATCAATCGAACGCGTCGCCGAGAGCATCTGATGCGGATGTGGGCAACCCTGCCGAGACACCAGCGCCCGCGCGCGCCACGCAGTCGCACGGACGCCCTCCGTTATCTGCATTGGTGAGGATCGATAACGGGACTGACACCCGTCGCGTCGAGGGTCATTTCTCGGTTGCCGGCACCGCAACGCGCGCAGACGACGGCCTCATGACCCGCGTGATGTTTGATACGTCGCTCGCGAGGCCACTTCGCGGCTGGTGCCTTGCAGGCAGCGACACACTGGGCCCATATGTGCTCGAAATCTCGATCGAGGCCGCAGTGAACTGTGGTGATCGCGACATCGAAGTCTTTCTTGAGGATGCGCATCCTCACACGCCATCTGGCTTTACGGTGATGTTGCGCGCGCGCGCCAGCGGCCCGTATGCCGTCAGTGGGACCTATTGGATCGAGACCCACTAACCGCATGCCGCACCGGGGGAGACCCCTGGTACGCTCGAGGCATGATGGTGTCCGAACGTCGATCCCACATGCGTCGCGTACGGGAGATCGCTCAGATCGCTGCGCGGTACGGATTCGCACAGCTTCTGAATACACCAACCCGACATCACCGGGATGCCGACATCATGAGCGGGACTCGTGGGCAACGCCTGCGCAATATGCTCGATGAGCTTGGTCCGACATTTGTCAAATTCGGGCAGATGATCGCGACCCGTCCCGATGTCCTGCCCGCAGATATCGTTGCCGAACTTCGGCTCCTCCAAGATCAGGCAGCGCCAGAACCGATCGCCACCATCCAGACCGTCCTGGCACAGGAGCTTGGACATGATGCACAGATGTTGTTTGCGCAGTTTGATGAGGTACCAATTGCCAGCGCGTCGATTGGCCAGGTCCACCGTGCCAGACTGCATGACGGACGAGATGTCGTCATCAAGATCCAGCGACCGACCGCTGCCCGGACGATTGCCGCCGATATCGCGCTGCTGCGACAACTCGCGCCAATCCTCCACGATCAAGTCGACCGGTTAGCGTTTATCGATCTTGACGCGCTCGTTGATGAATTTGCGCACACCATCCGCCAAGAACTCGATTACGGTGTCGAAGGCCGCAACATCGATATTTTCCGACAGCGATTCATCGGCGACCCCCATGTGCGCATTCCGCAGGTGACCTGGGACCACTCGACCGCTCGAGTTCTGGTCATGGACTACATCGATGCGCCCACCCTTCGGCAGCTCGATATTGCCACCTGGCCCGCAGGTGATCGACGCCAACTCGCCACTCGAATCGCCGAAACGTGGATGCAGATGGTCTTCCAGCACGGCGTTTTTCATGCCGATCCCCATCACGCAAACATCATGGTGATCTCGCCGAACATCATCGGCCTCGTGGACTTCGGGATGATTGGGCGACTCTCGGATACGGACCGTGATGCGGCGATCCGCCTATTGATTGACCTTCTTGATCAACGCAGCGATCGCCTTCCCCGGCGATTGCATGATCTCGGCGTTCGGTATCCACGCGAACGCGAGCAGGAACTCGCAGATCAATTGGCGAGCGTCGTGGCACGCTATGGCGGACAGGCGATGGGGGATATCGATGCCCGTGCTCTCCTCGGCGATGTCTTCGAGACGGTCTACCACATGCACCTAACGCTCCCGACGCGGTGGGTGCTCCTTGACAAAACCCTCGCCACGCTCGCAGGGGTGACATTGGAGCTCTCGCCTGAGTACAACGTATTTGCATCAGCACGACCCTATATCGAGGGAATTACCGCCGATCGGCTGCGCCCAGAACAGCTGGCGCGGCATGCGTTCAATGACATCGACGCCTCCGTGCGCCGTGCGCGCGAATACCCACAACTGATCGGCGACATCCTCGAATCGGTCCGCTCCGGAGAAATAATGCTTGGCATCGAGTCGCGCCAAGGCACGGTGTTGATCGATCGTGTCGAACGTGCGACAAACCGAGTGATTCTCGCAGTGGTCGCGATCGGCTTGATCTTGGCGGCATCAATCATCGGTGCGATCTCGGGGAGCGGAACGACAATTCTTGGGTTTCAAGTGCTGGGATTCATTCCCGCAGTGATTGGTGCTGCGCTCATCGGTTGGATACTTCTCGGTATTGCCCGATCGGGGAAGTGGTAGTGGGCTGGAGGGCCACCCGCGTGGGCTTTGACGCGGTGCAACATCTTGCACGCACGCTCGACGTACCCGAAATCGTTGCTTGGACGCTTGTTCGCAGGGGGCTTGACAGCCCGGACCGGGCGCGTGAGTTCATGGCGATCGACGGGCCGCTCGACGACCCCGCAGATATCTCCGGGGTCGTCGCAATCGCCGAGCGCCTCCTTGATGCGGTCCGCAAACAACAACGCATCGCGATTCACGGTGATTACGATTGTGACGGCGTCTGCGCGACGGCGATTCTTGCGCGCACATTGCGATTTCTGGGTGCTGACGTTCGTACATTTCTCCCGAGCAGATTCACCGACGGATACGGGGTCCGCAGCGAAACGGTAGAACGGCTTGCCGACGACGGAATCGATGTCCTGGTCTGCGTGGACTGCGGCACTACGGCGACTGATGCACTCGAACGGGCAGTTGAGTTGGGAATCGAGCCGCTCATCTGCGATCACCATCTTGCAGGTGGCGTGCGCCCCCCAGGGCTGATGGCCAATCCCGCCCTTGGACACGTTCGCGACGATGCGCCTGCTGCTGTTGGCGTTGTCTTTTCGGTGATCCGCGCACTCAGCGAACGCTGCGACGGTGTGCTCGCACCAGATCCAATGATCGAGATCGATCTGGTCGCGCTGGCAACCGTGGCAGATGCGGTCCCGCTCATTGGTCAGAATCGACGCTTTGTCGCGCGTGGAATTGCGCAGATGCGACGCACGCCACGTGTTGGCATTCACGCGCTGTGTCGTGCCGCTGGCATCGATCCACGGACGATCGACGCACGGACACTCGGATATACCCTTGCTCCCGTCATTAACGCCGCAGGACGACTCGGGCATCCCGATGACGCATTGGCACTTTTACTCTGTGACGATCACGCAAAAGCGGATCGGCTCGCCGAAGCACTCTGGCAACGAAATACAGACCGGCGGGATCTCGAACAACGCGTCACCGAAGAGGCAATCGCACAAATCGATGCATCCCCTCCGGAGATCAGAGATGCACATATTTGCGTGGCAATCGGTGACGACTGGCACGAGGGTGTGATTGGAATTGTGGCCTCTCGGCTTGTCGAGCGATTCGATCGACCTGCACTCGTCTTGACCCGTGGGCAGGATGCGACAAAGGGTTCAGGTAGGAGCCTCCCCGGGATTGATCTGCATGACCTCTTGGGATCAGCAGCAACGCATCTCACGAGATGGGGCGGACATGCTGGAGCGGTGGGTCTCCAATTGGCAAATGCCGATGTCCAACAATTTCGCACTGATCTGATTGCCGCTGCAGCCCATCTCGGCCCAGCGCTCAGTCGCGCGCGAATTCGCGATGTCGACGCCATTGTTGGGGCACGAGACATGAGTCTCGTCACTGCAGAGGCCTTCGAACCGCTCGCACCATTCGGCCGAGGGAACCCACCGCCACTGTTTGTTGTGCCAGCTGCACATATTGAGACACCGCGGACCATGGGCTCCCAGCGCCAACATCTCGAGGTCCGCCTGCATAGCGGGGGCGCACATACCCGCGCTGTGGGCTTCGGTCACGGCCACCGTGCGCGCGATCTTGGCCCTGGCACGCGCGCCGACGTCATCGTGCGACTCGGGATTGAGCGATACCAAGGACTCACCGGCCCGCGGGTCACCGTGGAGCGGATTGAACCACTCGACGCTGCGTCGCCGGCAGACGGTGGGTGCTGTGTGGCGTGCGACGCGTCATGCACCATGCGCCCTCCGATCCTCGACATTCGCGAGGCGCTCATGAATGGTCATGCGCCGCGCGCAGTGTCGCTGGCCACACAACCAAAGTCGGTCACCGATCATCGTGGCGCAGGCACCGGCATGATCCGCGCAGTGTCACTCGCAAACGCAGATAACGGCGTTGCAATCGTTGTCGCAGATGTTGCGCTTCGACGAGTTGCACTGATGCAGGCGCTCGCTCCTGAACGGATCGGCACAGAAACGACCCCACTCGTCAGCGCACGGTGCGCATCGTTCCTGGCCGATCAACGTGCGCACATGCTGCAATCCAGGCCCGGGGTCCTCGTGATCGATTACGACTCCCTGACGCAAATCCCGATCCCCCATAACGTACACCTACTCGCCCTCGACCCACCGGCAGGCGAAGAGGATGTTCGCGCCTTTGTCGCCGCCAGTAACAACCGGCATGTCCATTTGGAGTGGGGACCGGCGGAGATCGAATTCGCTCGAGCGGTCGCCGAACAGCGGTGGCAGCTGCGAGGTGTGGCAACGCGTCTATGGCGTTCACTTTCTGCCCGTGATCGCTGGGAGTGGGACAGTGATTTAGATCTCGCGCTCGTTGGATCTGCGCGCCCGTCGCCGCGTCCTTCCACCATCATCGATGTGCTCACCGCGCTCAGCGAACTTGGCTATTGCACTATTTCCGATTCGGGGGTCGAGTGCCACACGCCCGATCCTGCACCCCCGCTTGCGCAGGCACCGCGGATGAACCTCGTCGCAACGCGTTGCGCCGAGGCGCATCGCTATCTCGATATGGCGCAGACGATTGACCTGTTCGATGCCGCAGATCCCCACGGCATGCACATGGACGGTGCCACAGTTCCCGATATGCGCATGTAAACAAACGGAGTAGCCTGTCTCCATGTCCTCGCGGCCTCATATCGACCGACCGCAACAGCAACAGTCTGATTTTCGGCCCCAGCTTGATGAGCTTCTTGGTGAGCTTGTCACACGACATCCGGGAGCCGATATCGGAGCGGTCACACGTGCACTGGATTTTGCGCATGGACACCACTCCGCACAAGTTCGCCAGTCGGGGGAGCCCTACATCATCCACCCGATCGGATGCGCCCGAATTGTCGTCGATGTCGGTATGGACGACGTCTCGGTCATCGCCGCATTACTTCATGACACCGTCGAGGACACCAGTGCATCGCTCGAAGAAATCGAGCGGGAATTCGGGCCGGCGGTCGCCCATATTGTTGACGGCGTCACCAAGCTCTCCAAAATTCATTTTGATTCAAAGGAAGAGCACCAAGCCGAGAACTACCGCAAACTCATTATTTCTATGTCCGACGACATCCGGGTGCTGATCGTCAAGCTTGCCGACAGGTTGCACAACATGCGCACCCTGGCCTACATGACCAAGCAAAAACAGATCCAAAAGGCGCGTGAGACACTCGAGATCTACGCGCCATTGGCGCATCGCTTGGGTATTCAGTCGCTGAAATGGGAGCTTGAGGACCTCGCGTTCGCGACGCTGCACCCCCGTCGATATTCAGAGATCCAACAGATGGTCAACCAGCGGCGAGCCGATCGAGAGTCGTTTGTCGCTGAATCAGGTAGCTATTTGATGGGCGAACTCACCACGGTGGGAATTGCCGCCGAAATCACCGGGCGTGCCAAACACTTTTATTCGATCTACGAAAAAATGACCCGCAAGGGTAAGGAATTCAACGAGATCTTCGACCTCACAGCGATGCGGGTCTTGGTCGATTCGATGAAGGATTGCTACGGAGCGATCGGCATTATCCACTCGCTCTGGAAGCCGATGCCGGGTCGTTTCAAGGATTACATCGCGGTGCCCAAACCGAACATGTACCAGTCATTGCACACGACAGTGGTCGGTCCAGAGGGCCAGCCTCTTGAAATCCAAGTCCGTACCCACGAGATGCACCGCACCGCCGAATACGGTGTTGCTGCCCACTGGCTCTACAAGGACGCCCACACCGGCTCGATGCCGTGGCTCAACGGAATGATGGATTGGCAGCGCGACACCACTGATCCGTCGGAATTTCTCGACGCATTGCGCAGCGATCTCTATGGAGATGAAGTATTCGTCTTTACGCCAAAAGGGGAATTGCGCAACCTTCCCATAGGTGCAACCCCGGTCGATTTTGCCTATGACGTCCACACCGATGTCGGCCATCGATGCGTCGGCGCAAAGGTCAATGGCAGAATCGTTCCTCTGACCTACAAACTGAGCTCTGGCGAATTCGTCGAGATACTCACCTCAAGCCAGCCCCGAGGTCCCTCGCGGGATTGGTTGCAATTGGTGACCTCCACCAAAGCACGTTCCAACATTCGCGCGTTCTTTCGCAAGGAACAGCGGGAGGATGCGGAGCATCAAGGACGTGAAGCGCTCCAGGTGCAGCTTCGCAAAGCGGGATTGCCCAGTCAGCGCGTTGCCGGATCACCTTTGCTGCTGGAAGTCATCAACGAGATGGGATTCCGAAAGGCCGAGGATTTCTATATCTCCATCGGCAATGACAAGACTTCCGCCCAAATGGTGGTCAACAAAATCTTGGCCCGCCTCAAGGCTGGCGAGGCGGTCACCGAAGAGCGTCAAACGACCGCTGCATCGCGTGGTCGACGCGCAGTTGTTGCTCAGGCATCAGGAGATATGGGTATCGAGGTGGAAGGGCTCACCGACGTCCTTGTGCGGCTCGCAAAGTGTTGCAAGCCCGTGCCCGGAGACGGCATCCTGGGCTACATCTCCTTGGGTCGTGGAATCACGATCCACCGAGACGACTGCCCGAACGCCAGGGCGCTCTTGAAAAACCCTGAGCGCTTCACGCCAGTCAGTTGGGGTGGGGAACACCGCAGAAGCTTCCGCGTCGAGATCGCGATTGACGCGTGGGATCGGCCACGGCTACTCGAAGAACTCTCGCGCAGCTTCGCCGAATCTGGGGTCAATATCATCTCCGCAAATTGCCACATGGAAAATCAGATGGTCCACGACCGATTCGTCGTTGACGTGGGGGACATTGACACCCTCAAATCGGCAATTAGCGCACTCCGCAATGTGGAATCTGTGTTCGATGCATATCGGGTCGTTCCCAGCTAGCAGCTGCACCTCGGCGCAACGGCGGGGCCCCACACCGGCGGTCGCCGCGGCCTGATAACCTCGCCTCCTGTGTCCTGGTTGAACCTCCTCACACCGACGGCAGCAGTTCTTGCCGTGTTTCTTGCCGCCGCGGCGCTCCTTCAGAGCATCCGCAACTCGCGGGCGCTCAGGTCGATTCAGGATCGACTTGCCGACGCGGGCTTTGCCGCAAAAGAGGTGGAGGTTGCCGCGCTGAAAAAAATCGGCGATGCACCCATCGCAGCAACTGTCGTCGTTGAAACCGCGCAGGAGGAGCAACCGCGACAGCAACCGCGCCCGAAGGGTCCACCGCTTCGCACCTCCTGGATCGTTGCTGCGATCATCATCGTGGGACTCATCGCGATCGGATGGATTCTTTTTGGCGGGAGCTCGTCGTCATCGAGTTCGGCAGCGGTATCGGGCGCGACATCCACAATGAACACCACAACCACCGCTGGCCTCGGGACGAGTACGACCCCAGTGACCCACCCCGTTGTCGTGACGGCCTGCAGCCATGTCACTCCGTTGGCATCGCCCTCATCGGTGACGGTTTCGGTCTACAACGGCAGCGGCGTGACCGGCGCAGCAGGCCAGATCGTCAGCCCCAAGTTGTCAACGGTCGGCTATGCGATTGGCGTGATCGCAAATGCGCAAGAAACGCAGCCGCTCACAACGACCACGATCCAGTACGCCAAAGCCTCAGACGCCAACGCTGCCTGCAACGTCGCAGCGATTTTAGGTGTCAAGGGCTCCCATGTTGTCCTGATGACCCCCGCGCAACGGACGCAGGCCGGCACCAGTAACGTCGCTGTTCTCGTCGGCACGGACGTCGCCCACTAGATCGAGCGCGTCGCGTGGGGGGAAGTGCGGGAGTCACACGTTGTCCTGGCATGCCCACTTGCAGAGTACGTAACAATTGGTACTATAGTGGTGCTTGTTACAAACGACACGAAGTGGGGGGTGAGGACAATGGCAACGCTCTATCCAGCACGAGCAGCTGCTGAATCACGCGAGGCAGCGCAACGGATTCGATTGACCCACCGGCACGTGTACGCCTGCCGGTTCTGTCATGAGTCAGTCACAGTCACCAACGACACGGCGCTCCCCGCTGTATGCCCGTCCTGTCACGCGTCCACCTGGGAAGACGACGGACGTTGCGGGGCATGGAACGACTGCAGTGCAGAGCATCGTGATGATGGCCATCATCACGCACACTGCCCATCGTGCGGCTACAGCATCTGGTCACCGGTCGAACGCGGAGACTAGTTCCCGGACCAGATCACGCAGATTCGATATCCGGCGGTGGTGGGCCCCAACCGCCGCCGCCTGGGGTATCGATGACCAACGTATCGCCGGTCGCAACATGACCCTGCCATTTCGCGGGAAGCGGTTCGCCATTTAAGGTGTTCCGGCCCACGTGCCCATTCTCGCCACCGGCGCTGCCATGCGGTGCACGAAGGCGTCGCTCTGAAATGACGCTGACGTATGCAGGCGCACGCAGACGAAATGATCGTGAGACGCCGTCGCCACCCACGTGTACCCCGCGGCCGCCAGTTCCTGGACGGCTCCGGTAATGCATCACACGCACGGGATAGGTTGTCTCAAGAACCTCGACGGGGGTGTTGAGGGTATTGCTCATCGCGACATGGACCCCAGACGGACCTGGCCCATGAATGCTGGCCCCTTGGCCACCACCGATTGTTTCGTAATAGGTGAACGAGTCGGATCCAATCGTCACGTTATTCATGGTGCCCTGACCATGGGCGGGCACCGCGATTGCCTGCCCGAGCGCCGAAAACAGGACATCGACGATACGACTCGATGTTTCCACATTCCCGGCAGCGACCGCAGAGGGAAATTGCGCATTGACCATCGACCCCTGCGGGGCGACAACCTCAATCACGTCGAATGCGCCTGAGGATGAGGGAATATCCGGGTCGGTCACACACCGAAATACGAAATACACGGCGGCCTGTGTGACCGAGAGGGGGCAATTGAGATTCCCTGCAACAGCGTGTGCAGTTCCGGAAAAATCGACTCGTACATGACCACCGGCAACCGTGACGGTCACCTGAATCGGGACGAGATCATTGGTGATCCCATCCCCTTCAAGGTAGTCGACGGCTCGATAACTCCCGTCGGGAATCGCTTCGATTGCTGCGCGCATCCGGCGCCGCGCGTATGCCAGTAATTCCTTGGTCGCCTCCTGCAATACATCTATGCCCCAACGCGCACTGACCCGCCCGTATTCCCGTGCGGCAACAATGTGACTGGCCGCCTGCGCGCGCAAATCACCGATCCGTTCATGAGGCGTGCGGGAGTTGCGGACAATGATGTTCTCGACGTCACGGCAGGGTCGACCGGCGGCCATAAATCTCACCGGTGGCAGGATGAGTCCTTCCTGGACAAGCTCACGGGAACCGGCAGGCATTGACCCGGCCGCACTTCCTCCGATATCAGCGTGATGGGCACGGGAGATGGCGTAGCCCACCCGCACACCGTCACTGTCAATGGGACTCACCATCGTCAGATCCGGCAGATGACTTCCACCGTGATAGGGATCGTTGAGCACCCAGACATCGCCGGGCTCGGGCGCACATGCGATCACCGCCTCTACCGCTGCCGGCATTGCTCCGAGGTGCACAGGAATCGATGCCGACTGGGCGATCATCTTGCCATTGGCATCGCAAATGGCAGTACTACAGTCTCGGCGCTCGGTGATATTGGGTGAATACGCCCCTCGTACCAGTACGGCCTCCATTTCCTCTGCGATGCCTCGCAGCTGATGGCCGATGACGTGAAGTGTGATCAGATCAATCACGGTGCAGCCAGTTCTCGCCAGGCGTAATAGCTCCCGTCATCTCGCTGCTGCCAGCGCCAACCAGCGGGTATCCACATGGTTGCACCGTCCAGCATGATCGCCATCTCGCCGAATGCGACCGGACCGCACGGTTGCGACCGAGCGGGCGTCACGCCATTCTCGCAAACCGCCGCGACCCGGATTGAGACCACTTCAATCGGCGTTGAGGCGTCGTCGATACCCAGCCGCAATCGGTGTTCGGTGCGAAATAGCGGGTCAATGTCGCCCGCACCTGCTCCACGCGGCCACGCGATGGCCCGCGTGTGGGTTTGCCCTTGAAATCGGCAGTCGAGTGTGACCTGAATCGCTGCCCGCGGATCGTGATCTTTGGCACTGCGCGTCATCTCGGTCATGACCTGTGTAAGGGTGAGATGATCGGCGAGTGGGCACAGAATGGTGCGTACCCAATCGCGGCGCATCTCAGCCATGACCGCTCCGATCGCAGCGAGCGCTCCCGCGCATGCGGGCACGAGTACCTGCGTGATGCCGACGACATCCGCCACGCTGCAGGCGTGGAGCGGTCCAGCGCCGCCATATGCACAGAGGGTGACATCACCGGGATGAATCCCACGTTCAGTCGACATCACGCGCAATGCACGTGCCATTTCCACATCCACCAATCGGAGAATGCCCTGTGCACAGTCCTCGGGTGTCATTCCCACCGTCATCCCGAGTGCACCGACGACCGCAATGGCGGCCTCACGATCGAGCTGCACGAGGTGGTCATGCGTACCAATCTCGACAAAATGACCCAACACGACATGCGCGTCAGTCACCGTTGGCTGCAGCCCGCCATTTCCGTACGCCGCAGGTCCCGGCGTGGCCCCGGCTGAGTGTGGCCCAACGCGCAACGCGCCACCAGAATCAACCCATGCAATGCTTCCGCCGCCGGCTGACACCGTTGCGATGTCCAGCATCGGCATCCGAATTGAGTGGCCGCCGACCATTGTGTCGGAGCGAAAGAGCGGCGTGCCGTCCACAATGACGCCGACATCGCACGATGTTCCGCCCATATCGAATGTCAACATGTGAGCAATGCCTTCGGCCCGGGCCCATGCGCATGCGCCTTGGACGCCTGCAGCAGGGCCAGACAGGACCGTTTTCACCGGGTGCGTCGCCGCATCATTGATCTCAAGCAGGCCCCCATTGGACTGCATGATGAGCGGGCGGGGTGCACCGATCGCGTCTGTGCGTGTGGTGAGACCTCCAAGATATGCGCTCACCACCGGCCCGAGGGCCGCGTCGACGACCGTCGTCGTCGCACGTTCATATTCACGAAACTCGGCTAGCACCTCCGAGGAAATACTGATCGACATGTTCGGATACGCAGCTCGAAGCGCATCGCCAATCATGTGTTCATGGTCTGGATGGCGAAATGAAAACAGCAAGCACACCGCGATCGCATCCACATTCAATTCGCCGACAGCCTCCACGACACGCTGACATTCGGATGCGGTCAACGCAATCACTACCCCGTCGGGATCGCATCGCTCTGCGAGCTCAATCACATGATCGCGACGTACGAGCGCAGGGGAGTGGTGCACGTCAAGCCGATACATATCGGCACGATTCTGGCGCCGTAACTCCAACATGTCGCCAAAGCCCTCGGTCGTAATGAATGCACATCGGGCGGTGGTGCCCTCGAGCAAGGCGTTGGTCCCCACCGTTGTCCCATGGGCAATGCGATCAATCCACGATGGCTCGGCGCCAACTTGTGCCAACAATGCACGCAGGGCCTCGATACATCCGACACCGTGATCGCGTGAGTGTGTTGGGACCTTGGTGACCATAATCTTGTTGTGGTGACGCACCGCGGCATCGGTGAACGTGCCACCGACGTCAATACCAATCTCAAGGGGTCCGCTGAACGTCATATCCCACCCAGATTACCGCCCACGACCATCCCGGACCTCCATCGCGCCGTGAAGACCGTGCGCATGAGTGCTCATCAGGTGCCGCCCCCGGCATGTGGTGCAGACGTAATGCCCTAACATCCACTACCTCGAGGCGTGAATGCGCCCGGCAGACCGTGAACCGTGATCTGCGTCGATCGGGAAGGACCATGTGGCACGCCATTTTGTAACGGGACCGACAAGTGTGCTCGGACAGGCCCTTCTCGCTGATCTCATCGCGCGCGGGGAAGAGGTGTCAGCCCTTGTGCGTACGGCCGACGACATGGAGCCACTGCGCTCCCACGGCGTTCGGCCCGTGTTTGGCGATCTGACCACTGCCGGAGAATGGCAGCACGATTGCGCACACGCGGATGTCGTGTGGCATCTCGCTGGTCCGCGGGTCAGTGCGCCGTTGCGTCCTCGTCATGTGCGGACCGGTATCCGTCATGCGTCCAAGGTCGCACAGCATCTCGATGCAGCCGTCTCTGCGCATCAGGAATTGATCGTCGCCTCAAGCCTGTGCGCAGCAGCTCCCGAACCCACAGACCGCGGCGGAGCGCCGCGCACCCGACCAGTCGGAACAGGCCATTGGTCGCTGACCCAAGAGCGGGTGATTTCCCGTGACTCTGTCCGAGTTGTCCGCATGGGGTGGATGTACGGTCCACAAGGAATGTTTACCGGCCTCATTACCGCGGTACGACAACGCCGGTTCCGTGTGATTGGCGCAGGTGACAATGTGATGCCACTCATCAGCGCGACCGATGCCGCGCAGGCCTTATGGCACGCACGGGAGGCCGCCCCGGGGATCTATGCCGCCTACGAGCAAGAAAGCCCGACCCAGGAAGAGTTGATTCGCCACATTTGCGCCGAAACAGGCACACGACGGACCGACAAAATCTCACCCCGCTTTGCCGCATTTTCGCTGGGCAGTCCAATGGCCGATGCGCTCTGCGCCTCGATTCCCGCCGTTCACGCCGGCACAACCGTCCCCGGATGGAGTCCCGTGCAATCGTGGCGCACCCACATGATTGCTACCGCTACTGGCCCTCGCCCGTTGCCGTAAACGGAACGTTGGTGACCCATTCGGTCACGCCATTGCGCATGAATTGCAAGTCCAATGCGTCACCTTTGAGATCTCCGTAGACGCCGACGCCAAAACTCAGGAGCAATTTCGCTCCGAATGAGGTCCCCAGCGGCACGCGCAACGGCGGATCAAAATAAATACGCCCGTCTTCGATGCGGATACCGTCGCCCTCGGCGCGTTCAGTGCCATTGACAAATGCCCCAATCGGAGATTCAGCACCATCGGGAATCGCAATCCAATGTGCCAGCGACGGTGTCCGTGTACGCGTCATCAAGGTCCGATCGTTCGTAAACCAGCCAGTATCAAAGGGTAGCGAATGCCAGGTTTCGCCGGCCCAAATGCACAACATTTGGCGGGTCGCGAGGCGCGCACGCGCAACATTCGGCACAATCTTTATCGTAACTCGGTGATGCTCAGTGACTTATTGAATGAAGGATGCGCATGAATATTGTGATCTGTGGTGGCGGAATGGTGGGAATGACCCTTGCGCGACTGCTGCGCCTCAGGGGTCAAGAGCCAATCGTCCTCGAGCGGATGCCGGCCGGTGCATTCATTCCACGCGGCTACATGCTGCCGTTTCAAGGCTTCCCACCACTCGAGGAGATCGGAATTCTCTCCGAGCTGCGCAGCGAGGGATGGGACATTGCGCCCCGCGGCGATGGATCGAGCGTGGCGATTTGCGTGCAGGTCGGCAAAATTCTCGGGGCGTTGGCACGCGACCTTCCAGTCGAATACGGCCACACCGTGACGGAACTCGTCCATGATCCGACGGGTCGAGTCGTTGGCGTGGTTGCCGAAGGTCCCGACGGAATGCGCACCATTCCCGCAGACCTCGTGATTGCATGCGATGGATTCGGGTCTCCGGTGCGTGAAATGGCCGGTCTTGAAGCGGAGATCGAACCGCTGGCCGATGCCGCATTGAGCTTCATGAGCCCTGAGCCCGGCGGCGTCTCGTTCGCAATGGCGTACACCTCGGATGGTGGACACATTGGGACACTCGGATGGCCGGAGGGTTCTGCCGGCTGGCGCAGTTGCGATCGCGTCGGCGCAGAGGCGGCGCTTGCCCCTGGCGTCGACGCCATCAAGCAGATGTGGGTCGACCTCTTGCCGGAATCAGAGAAAGCGATCTCCGGGGTGACATCAATTGATCAGGTGCGTTACAGCGAACCGTCCCTGCTTCGCTGTGCAGAGTGGTGGAAGCCGGGAGTTCTGTTGATCGGCGACGCGGCCCACTTCTTCGGGCCGGAGACCGGTGTCAGTTCTGGGATTGGCATGGGAGATGCCCACGCGCTTGCTGAGGCAATCCGCCAACACCCGGACAACTCTGACGCGGCAGCGCAGAGCTTCATCACCTGGCGGTCCCCAGTGGTACGCCCCTACGAGGCGATGGATCCAGGTCGCCAACGCAAGCTGACGATCGGCGACCGGGAGCCTGGCCCGGGCGAGGCGTGGCCACCGCGCAGCTGAATTCGACGGGAAGACACATCGGGCGCCCTATCGGCGCCCGATGAGTATTCATAACGTTCCGACTGAGATCAGTCGTCGTCCTCTTCGTCATCACTGGCGTCGAGAACCTGCGCGAGCGCCTCATAAAAAGCATCCTCGAGCTCGTCGCCGATTTCAACGTTAATCGCCACAACATGCATGTGGGTGCCGTGAGAATGCGCTTCGGTTCGAATCGACGCACCGGCAAGCACATAGGCAGGCAACAGGCTCAGCTCGTCGATTTCATCGTCCACCGCAGGGTCGACGCCGAACTCTCCGAGTAAATCCACCAAACGTTCTGAGTACTGCGAACCATCATCTGTGATCTTCATAATCAATGTCATAGACCTATCCTCGCCGATCCCGCCCGAGATCGCTAGGGGCGCCGGCAGTCGGTTGGGTCTCCACCGTCGTCTGTTGCACCACTCGACAGCCGCAAGAATGGCTAACATCGGCGCGACGACGCCACTCGGCAGCGCGCACGTGGCGTGCGACGCCCGGTATCAACAATGGAGTGTGCATGACGAACCGAGACAAACTCGCACCAGACGACTTCAAGGTCGCCGATCTGACGCTCGCCGAATTCGGCCGGAATGAAATTCGGCTCGCCGAGCATGAGATGCCGGGCCTGATGGCCGTGCGGGCAGAATTTGCCGACAGTCAGCCACTCGCGGGAGCCCGCATCACTGGCTCATTGCACATGACCGTGCAAACGGCCGTGTTGATCGAGACGTTGACCGCGCTTGGTGCGCAGGTCCGATGGGCATCGTGCAACATTTTCTCCACCCAAGATCATGCCGCGGCGGCGATCGCCGTGGGCCCATTCGGCACCCCCGAAGACCCCCAGGGTGTCCCCGTGTTCGCCTGGAAAGGGGAGACCCTTGAGGAATACTGGTGGGCGACCGAGCAGGTTCTGCGTTGGCCAGACGGTGGCGGCCCCAACATGATCCTCGACGATGGTGGCGACGCCACCATGTTGGTCCACAAGGGCCGCGAGTATGAACTTGCAGGAGAGGTCCCAGACCCCGCCACCGCCGAATCGGAAGAGTTCGCAGTCGTGCTCGAACTGCTGCGGCGCTCGCTGCGGGAGGATCCCACGCGTTGGACCACGATCTCTGAGCACATTCTTGGCGTGACTGAGGAGACCACGACCGGCGTGCATCGCCTCTATCAACTCGCCGAGCAAGGCGCGCTGTTATTTCCGGCGATCAACGTCAACGATTCGGTCACGAAATCGAAGTTCGACAACCTCTATGGCGTACGCCACTCATTAATTGATGGCATCAACCGTGCCACTGACGTGATGCTTGGCGGCAAGGTTGCGGTTGTCTGCGGTTTTGGTGATGTCGGCAAGGGTTGCGCCGAATCATTGCGAGCGCAGGGATCACGCGTCATCGTGACCGAAATTGATCCCATTTGCGCCCTCCAGGCGGCAATGCAGGGCTATCAGGTTGCCACGCTTGACAGTGTGATCAGCACGGCCGATGTGTTCATCACCGCGACCGGAAACAAGAACATCATCACCGCAGCCCACATGGCAAAGATGAAGCACCAAGCCATCGTCGGCAACATTGGTCACTTCGATAATGAAATCGACATGGCGGGGTTGACCAACTTCCCCGGTGTGCGGCGAAACACCATCAAGCCGCAGGTCGATGAGTGGATCTTCCCCGACGGACACGCGATTATTGTCCTGTCGGAGGGGCGCCTGTTGAACCTCGGTAATGCAACAGGGCACCCATCCTTTGTGATGTCGAACTCGTTCACCAATCAGGTCATCGCGCAGGTCGAGTTGTTCACCAAAAACGACACCTACGAGCGCCAGGTCTACGTTTTGCCCAAGCATCTCGATGAGAAGGTTGCGCGCCTGCACCTTGATGCACTCGGAGTCGTTCTCACCGAACTCACCGAAGAGCAAGCGGGCTATATCGGTGTCGCAGTCGATGGGCCGTACAAGCCGGATCACTATCGGTACTAGGGGGTCGGCAGGCAGCCCGGGGGGCAGGCGTCCCCCGGGCTACGCCCCTGCGGGCTGTTCCACGGCGCGGTGACCCATCTCGCGCAACCAGCGCGAGTGCGAGCGCAGCGCAGACCACGCCGTTGAATGGCGATGGTAGGTAATTTCATAACGATCACAGACCTTCTGCACCTCGACGCTCAAGGTCGGGTAGTGCACGTGACAGACGCGCGAGAACAGGTGATGCTCAATCTGATGATTGAGCCCACCCAGATACCACGACAACACGCGATTCTCGGTCGCGAAATTGGCAGTCACCGCAAGCTGATGCCGCGCCCACTCGACCGGTTCGGATTCTGCCATCTCGCTGCTACTCATGACCGCGGCATCCTCGACGCAGTGTGCAAGCTGAAAGGTGATCGCCACGGTAAACGCCATCACGAAGGATGCAATCACAAAGCCAAAAAGGGCCGCGCCGAACGGTCGCACCACAAGGGGGATCACGATCGCCCAGGCCAAAAAGATGGCTTTTCCGAGTACAAACCCGACGAGATCGCGTCCCCGGGGACGTGCAAATGGTGTGCCCTCGATCTTGCCCATCGCGAGGTAGGTGATATCGCCAACGAGCTGCCACTTCACCGCAAACAATCCATATAAGGGCCACACGTAGATGTGCTGCGCGCGGTGAAACCACCATCTGCGTTGATCGGGAGCGAGACGCAAAAACGGAAGTTGGCCAATGTCGGAGTCCACGCCGGACACATTGGTAAAGGTGTGATGAATCACGTTGTGCTTGACCCGCCACACATACGAGCTTGCACCAATGACATCGAGTGAATAACCCATGACGCGATTCACGCGACGCGAAGGGGAGAAGCTGCCGTGATTGGCGTCATGCGTCACATTGAATCCAATGCCGGCAATGGCGAATCCCAGCGAGACTGCGAGCACGGCCCCCGTCCAGAGATTTGATGCCCAGAACACCAGGAGCCACCATGAGGCGATTGCCCAGATCGAGATGATCGCCGTCTTGAGATAGATGGTCGCGTGGTGACGGCGATCGGCACCATCAAGCTTTGCAACACATGCCCGGATGTCACCCGAAAAGTCGCCACTTCCACGGAAGCGAATCGTTGGGGCAGCACCTGACGTGCTCACCGGATACCGCCCGGGGCGTACCAATACGCCTGTTCCCGCGCACACGTTGTCATCTCACGCACATCTTTCGGGTAGGGGCAACCGACGGGGGCAGCCTCTCGCCGTACACCCCGCACGGACGGGATGACGGGCGCATCGAAAGAATTGCGTCCGTCCTGAGGGTAGCAGCCACTCATCGTGCGATGGGGGGTGTCACACCTCGTGGCTCCATCGCACCCGGCCCCGTCGACCGAGTACTCTTCGACCTGTCACCCCCCTTTGGGATGGCGTAAATCCCCGCCATCTGACTAGTTCGCACATACGCGAACCCGGACTAGCCTCTCCATATGTCAGTACCACCCCCATTTGAGGAGTTGCTCGGTATGCCTATTCGGACGGGTCGACGCCTACATCCGGCCATACGAAGGGTCGCTCTTGGGCTCCTTGCGGGTGGGGTCGCCCTCCTCGCCCCGGCAGTGGGCCAGGCTGCGCCGAGCAGGCCCCATGTCCGGATCACCGGCCACGACTATCTCGTGCGCCACGGGGTCGTTCCGCCTGTGGATGGTATGCCACTCGCTGGAACCGCGCTCCTTGCGAATACCGCCAACTCCTATGACCTGTCGTACCAAGGTGGGGCTCCGGGCGCGGGAGTCGATGTGGGCGCTCCCAAGGTCTACCTGGTCTTCTACGGATCTCAGTGGGGCACAGCGTCGACGGCGGCATCAGGCGGAGTCACGCTGACTACCTTTTCGAATGACCCAAGTGGGATGGCTCCTGCGTTACAAAACCTGTTCCTCGGACTCGGCAGCAACAATGAATCCTGGAGCAACACGATGACGCAGTACTGCGAGAGCACGAGCCTCGTCACCGTTCCAGTCGGTGCAATCGACTGCCCAGCAGGTGCTGCCCATGTCGGTTACCCCACCGGCGGAGCACTCGCTGGCGTGTGGTATGACAACTCCGCCGCTGAGCCAACGGTTGCCACCCAGACCGATCTCGCCACCGAAGCAGAGGCTGCCGCCTCCCACTTCGGCAACACCACGACTGCTGCCAACGCGAATGTGCAGTACATGATCGTGTCATCCACCGGACTGAACCCAGGTGGATTCAATGCGCCGCTGCAGTGGTGCGCATGGCACACCGATACCGGTGGGACCAACGGCACCGTCGCATATACGAATATGCCGTACCTCACCGATGTGGGCTACAGCTGCGGACAAAATTTTGTCAACCCCAACGGCACACTTGACGGGGTGTCGATGGTCGCGGGTCACGAGTACGCGGAAACCCTCACTGATAAGTACCCCGCAGGTGGTTGGTACAACGCAAGTTACGGAGAAATCGGTGACCTCTGCGCGTGGAACTCAAACGGCGGGGTCTCGGGAAATGTGTCCTTGGCCACCGGCCTCTTTGCAATGCAGCCAATGTGGTCAGACGCAGCAAATTCCGGTACCGGAGGGTGTGCGATGTCGACATCCACAAACGGGCCGAATACCGTCACGGTTTCGCCGATCGCACACCAAACCTCAACAATCAATATCGGCATCGCCGCTCTCACGCTCAGCGCATCCGATTCGAACGCCACGCAAACGCTTGCCTATTCAGCGACCGGTTTACCGCAGGGGCTGTCCATCAATGCGGCCTCAGGCGCAATCTCTGGTACCCCCACACAGGCAATCTGGAATGCACCAGTTACTGTGACCGCGACAGATACGACCGGTGCAACAGCATCAACGACCTTCACCTGGACGATCGCCAATACGAGCAATAACACGATCACGTTCCCCGCGCAGGCGGCGAATTCGTCCCCTGTTGGTTTGGCAATCTCCCCGAAAACCCTCACTGCCTCAGATAATCAACTCAACCAAGCCTTGACCTATACCGCAACGGGCTTGCCGGCAGGATTGGTCATCAGCAGCACGGGCACAATCACCGGAACACCCACAACGCCAGGGACATCGTCGGTCACCGTGACCGCCACAGATCTTTCGGGTGCGCAGGGTGCGGTGACCTTCAATTGGACCATTACGGCGCCACCGATCATGTCCATCACCCCCGTGACGGCGTACACATTCTCGCCATCTACGACGATCCCATCGATTCAGGTGATCGCCTCTGACGGTACGGCCAACAAGCTGTCCTATTCGGCCACCGGGCTGCCGTCGGGGTTGTCGATCTCCTCGACGACCGGCGTGATTTCGGGGACGACCACTTCCTCGACCGGGACCTGGAGCGTCGGCATCACGGTGACCGATGCCACTGCCAGCGTGAGTGCCACGACGTCAGCGACGTGGAAAGTGGCCTCGAACACGATCACCGTTACCAAGCCCTCGACACAGACGACGACACATCTGACGACTGCGAAGTCCCTGCAGATTGTTGCGAAGGATTCCCAAACCGTCGGCACTGCAACCCTGAGCTACTCATCCTCGAATCTCCCACCGGGATTGTCGATTTCGAGCACAACAGGCGTGATCAGCGGAAAGGCCGGAACCACAGCCAAGTCCTACAGTGTCACGATTACCGTGCGGGATCAGAGCGGAGCGCGGGGCAGCACCTCGTTTACCTGGACGATCAGCTAAGCGTTCTCAAGGGCCCAGCTCACGGAGGCGGTCGGCACCGTGTCCGTGAGCGATGGGACGTCCATCGCGCTGTCGCCATGCACCGCCCACACAAGGAATATCCTCGTGCGCGGGTAACATTGGTCACGATGACGACAGGCACGAGACGATGAGACGACAGATCTGTGCAGCGGCCACCCTGCTTGCTCTCGGGGCAACCACGATCGTGGCGAGCGCGGGGACCCAAACCCCACTGCCTGGCTCATCTGCGGCACTGAGTGTGACCCCGATCCAGGCGCTGATCATCGGAGGTGGCCGATACCCTGTTGAGGTGACCGTCGGCTCCGCGGCGAATGTCACTATCACCGTTACGGGAGCTGGCCACCACACGACGTTGACCCAGAGCGTGCAGAGTGGCACCACCCTGCTTGCGCCACAGCTCAGCGATGCGAATGGGCATCCCTTTCCCAAGGGCCCGTATTCGGTCAGCATCTCAAGCGATACCAGCACACCGAATACACCCGTTGCCACAACGGTCCAGGTAGGCAAGGGCTCCACGGCACCACGCCTCGAACTCCTCCCGGGAACCCTGCGACGGATCTCGTCGCATTCGAGTCTCACCGTCCAGTTTTCTCAAGGCGTTGCCGGCAACCCCACGTTCCGCCCGACAATCACCCCCCATGTCGCAGGGTCCTGGTCGGCGGCGAGCCCATATTCAGAAACCTTCACACCCAGCGGGAGTGGGTTCGCCCCAGGTGCGCGACTCACACTTCACGACGCCGCGATCTGGCAATCAAGTGGGACCCACACACGCACTCTGTCGGTCGCGCCGGTCGCGCAAGGTCGCATCGATGAGGTACTGGCGCAGCTCGGCTACTTGCCGCTTGTCTTCACTCCCGCCGCACCCGCCGCGCCAAACATCACGACGACCGTCCCGGGGGCGTTCACGTGGGCCTACCATAACATTCCCGTTGACCTGCGACACACATGGCTTCATCAACGCTCCATCATGCGCGCTGGAGCACTCTCTGCATTTGCGAGCGATCACGGCCTGTGGTCAACCGATGCATCTGTGCTGTGGCCTGCTCTCGTGCGGGCACTCGCTCATCACACGCGCAATCGGTTCGGCTATTCCTTCGTTCGGGTATATCGGTCACTGCCGGAATATTTGGTGGTGTGGCATAACGGTGCATACGTCGATCGAGAACCGGTCAATACCGGCATTGCGAGTCGCCCGACGAATCATGGAATTTTCCCAATCTATTTGCGTCAAGCCTCAGGGACCATGACCGGTACTAATCCCGATGGAAGTCACTACAACGACTCAGGGATTCGCTGGATCAGTTACTTCAGCGATGGAGATGCGTTGCATCAGTTCTCGCGTGGCGTCTATGGGTACCCACAGAGCCTTGGCTGCGTCGAGATGAGTAATGCAAGCGCCTACCGCGTGTGGCGTCTCACCGAACTGGGAACTCTCGTCGATACCCAATAGTCCCTTCAGGGACCTCTAGTACCAAATATGCGCGAACCAGAGCACGATGCGTGCCGGCAGAAATGCGACGAGCAGAAGCCCGACAAGGCTCACGCCGATCCATGGAAGTATGGTGATCGAGAGACGTTCGACGCGTACTTTGGCGATGCTGCCCACCAAGAACAGCACGAGACCTACCGGCGGATGGATGAGTCCGAGGACTAAGCTCAATACGACCACTAGCGCAAACTGGACTGGGTCAATTCCATAGACGCTGACGGCGATGGGCGCGAGAAATGGGGCGAACATATAGAGCGCCGGCAGTGGTTCGATGAATACTCCGATGATGAGCAATAGCAACATAACGATCGCCAAAAACAGATACTTGTTGGTGGTGACCCCCGTCACCCACGTTTGAAACGACGATCCAAATCCATCGATGTACAACAGATTCGAAAGAATTGCGGAGTCGCCGAGTAGGAGCATCACAATTCCAGTCTCCATCGCCGCAACAAGCGTCGCTTTCAAGAGCATGCGCGCAGACAGGGCCCGAAAACACAGACCAATCCCAAGTGCCACAGCGAGTGCGACGGAGGCCGATTCTGTCGGGGTGAAATACCCACCCAGAATTCCTCCAATGATGATCACCGGGATCATCAGGACCGGAAAGGCATGCACTGCCGACCGAGTGACCTCACCCCAACCACGAAATGCATGGGGTGGCACCATCTTGCGTCGGCGGGCAACATATGCGACGGCACCTGCCTGCAGCAACAGCAGCCCAATCACTAACACGACGCCCGACACCAGCATTTGATTGATCGGCGCCTGTCCGATTCCGGACACGATGTACCCATATGCGATGAACATCACCGAGAGAGGCCCAACCGGCCCCTTAATCGATGCCCCAGCCACCACCGCGGCGGCCATATCACGGTCGTAGCCCTCCTCTTCCATCGCGGGCACCAACAGCGGGGTCATGATCGCCGCATCCGCCTGCGCCGAACCCGAAATCCCAGACAGTAGGGCAGAGGTCAACTGGCATACGAATGCCATCCCACCGCGGAAATGGCCGACGAGTGATCCGGCAAAGCGAATGAGCCGTTGCGACAGGCCGGCTCCGTTCATGACCTCGGCCACCATCAAAAACAAAAAGATGACCACGAGTTCACCGCCGGACGACAACCCCATCGCACTTTGGGTTGTCCGGAATGGAAAGAGAGGATCCCCCGACGCAAACGCAAAAAACTGCAAGCCCAAAATCGAGCTTGCCCCCAAGATCCCTACAAACGACAACATAAACACCACGGGCATGCCCGAGAGCGTGAGTGCAATAAAGACGATTGCGAGCGGGACAAGCGGCGCGACCCCTGCCGAGAGCAATCCAAAGCACACCGCCCACATCACAGCGCCGATTGCGACACCTCCGGTAATCGCGATCGCAGGTGTGCGCCACGCGCCCGGACCCCCGTCACGCACCGAATCGATCGCCAGCGAGGCTTGATAGAGGTAATGCATCGCAATGCAGGCATAGCCAACGGGCATTGAGAGAACCGCAATCCACAACGGCCATCCGAGCGCCGGGCTATACGAACGCAGGGATTCCTGTGAGAGGACATATTGGACCGAACGAATGCAGGCGTATCCAATCAGGATGCTCAAGGCACTCATAGAAAATCCTCGTAGGGCGAGTCGCCACCATCGGGGTCCATGAGAGATCCCAAGGGTCAGTACCGTAACCGCCCCGCGGCGCACGGCCATGGACACGCCCATCCAAATCAGCCACAAAAAGGCGAACCGTGAAAACTCATCGGAACCCAGAATCGAGTGCCCCGTGATTTCACGATCAAGCACGTTTGCAAGAACGGCGACAAAAATCCCAATACCGGCGAAGACGGCGACAGTCGCAGCCCCAACATAGGCGCCTTGTGAGAGCCAGCCGAGGAACCTCGACCGCGCGCCGAGCGTCGATTGAAAATGGGGCGGGACCATCGGCGGTATCCTATGCCGTGGACCTGATGGTCAGGTCCACGGCGAGCGGATCGCGAGCGATTACTTGGCGGTACATCCCGCCGGATACGGCTTTGGCGCGGCTGGTGGCGCCAGCGACGCCTTGATTGCCTGAATCTGCGAGACAAACCTCCCGGTCGTGGGATCCGCGGTGTACTTGGTATACACCGGCGCCTCTGCTGCCTTCAGCGCAGCGAGAGCCTCAGGAGTCGCCGTTGCAAACTTCATCCCGGTGGCGCAGATATTTGCGACCAATGGGCTGGCAGGGTTCGCAACGATTGCAAGCGATTCGGCGGGAAGCTTGTTTGCTGCCGAGGTAATCCATCCCTGCTCCTGCGCGGTTAACCCATTCCATGTCTTGTTGTTAATCGACAAGACGGTAGGGAAAGGCCAGAAGTTGACATTGCCGGTAATGCACTTGGCAACCTCGTAGTACTTGTTGGTGTACACCAACCCGAGGTTCGCCTCGAGTGCATTCACGGTGCCGTTCTTCAGGGCGAGGTACACCTCGCTCAGCGGCAGTGCTTGTGGCGATGCGCCAAGTGCCGCGAGGCTGTCGGTTAACAGGCTTGATTGCACCGAGCGGATCTTCACACCATTAAACGCTGCAAGATTTGTCAGACATGCACCTGCAGACACCGGCTTGCGCAAGCCACCTTCATGAATCGCCAAACCATGAAGGCCAAGCGCTTGTGTACCCGCAAGCATTTGCTGCTGAATCGAACTGGCAAGCACTGCGCCCTCGAGCTTGTAATTCGATACCAAAAACGGCATTTGCAAGGCTTGAAAGGAGGTCACGCCTTCCGTACTCCACACGGCAGCAGACACAGAACCCATGCTCACGACACCGCCCTTGATGTCGTTCAACAGGTTGATGTCATTGCCACCGGCATAGACGGGTAGGAGATCGATCTTGAGCTTTCCACCGGAGGCCTGATCAACCTGGGACGCAAACTGCGTGAGCGCAAGTCCATACGGGTGGGTCGGACCCGTTACATAGCCAAGTTTTAAGGTCTTGGTGTTGGAACTACTACCGCAGCCGGCGAGCGCGAGACCGACACCGACAAGTATCAGTGCCAACACCACGCCGGCAATCCGCCGCGTGAAACGCATCCTGTCCCCCAATCTCTGAATGCTGATTATGCGCGTAATCTAAGCGCTCATTGCACTCTTTGCAACGAGTGATACAAGTATAATCCGAGGGTGGTTCGTATCCGTGCTTTCCGCTCTCAGTGCGCCTTTTCGCACCCAAAACACCATTTGTGTCGCACGAGGATGTTCACCAGACGACCATACGCCGCACCCGGTTGACGCGAGAAGGTCGACTGGCCGCAAATTGCAACGACGACGAGGTGAAATGTCTTTCAAGCACCCAACACGGCATGACATTTCCGGAGTGAGCTGCTCCGCAATCGTCGATGCGATCGGTGAACGCTTTCATCATCCCGCTCATATCATTGACCTGGTGAGCCCGACGCCCGGAGCGTCAGTTTTTGGCCCTGCCGTCACCATCGACTTTGCCCCAGTGCGCGATGACCACCGCGATGCGATTGGTCACGATTTTGCCGCCCAGTTTTATCGCGCCCATCACGGCGCGCCACCCGGTGCAATTGTCGCAATGTCCAATGGCGGCCATCCCGATGCCGCGTTGGCAGGTGGACGAAAACTCGCCCGTTTGCACCACACAGATATCGCAGGGCTGGTCACAGATGGTCGTCTGCGCGATTTCGATGAGATCGCCAGCTACGACTTTGTCGCCTATGCCCGCGGAGAGCAGGTGCGCCAGGCGACCGGTCTCGTTGTTCCGGTCGCCGTGAATGTACCCATCGCACTCTGTGGTGTCGCGATCTATCCCGGCGATTACATCTACGCAACCTCGAGTGGTGTCGCGGTGATTCCCGCGGGTGCGGTGGACGACATTATTGTGGCCGCACGGGCGCGCGAGGCGCGTGATGGGGTGCGCATGAACGCAATCGCAGATGAGGATCCGGCCGAGGTGATGCGCAACGGTGAGCCCAGGTAAGACGCACTTCACATGACGCGCGCGGCAGGATTTGAACCTGCGACCTTTCGCTCCGGAGGCGAACGCTCTATCCACTGAGCTACGCGCGCATGACGGGCATTGGTACCTCCGTCGAACGACAACATTAGCTGAGTCATCACGAGCTATGCGCAGCGGCGCCTACGCGACCACCAGATCACCGCAATCGCGTGCCGAGATGAAACCTTTAGGATCGTCATCATGGAACTCTGGGTCACATTCGTCGGCACTGCGGCATCAACGCCCACTGCGGCACGAAACACGAGCGCGACGCTTGTGGTGCATGGTGGAAGCCGAGTGCTCGTGGACTGCGGGGAAGGTACCCAGCGTCAATTGCTGAGATCGGGGATCGGCCTGACGGATCTGGACGCGATTCTCGTGACACATTTGCATGCAGATCACTACCTTGGGCTTCCGGGTCTACTCAAGACCTACGGGCTTCGTGGCCGCGAGACCCCGCTCATTCTTTGCGGTCCGCCGGGCACCCAGAAGCTGTTCGATGCCTTGAGTGTCGTGATCGGGCATCTCCCATTCGCGATCGATCTGCGAGAGTCAGACAATGGCCAGATCCTGAATGTCCCACATGGCGCCTGGCATGCGTTCCCCACGCACCACTCGATTCGTTCCTGTGGCTATGCGCTGATCGAAGACGCACGTCCCGGTGCCTTCGATCTCGACGCTGCCCGCGCGCTCGGAATTCCCTCGGGTCCGCTCTTTGGTGCGCTGCAGCGCGGCCAGGTAATTGAGCTCAACGGTCAACAGATATCCCCGGATCAGGTGCTCGGTCCGGCACGCACGGGTCGCCGCGTGGTCATCTCCGGCGATACCGAGCCGTGCGATGCAACGCGCGAAATCAGTCAAGGAGCCGATCTTTTAGTGCATGAGGCAACGTTCCTTGACGATGAACGAGCCCGAGCCCGTGAGACACGACACTCCACTGCGGCTGAGGCCGGAGCGATCGCGCGTGATGCCGATGTTGCGATGCTTGCAATCACGCACCTTTCGAGCCGATTTTTCCCACGAGATCTTCGTCGTGAGGCCCAAGGAGTCTTTCCCAACACCGTATGTCCCAAGGACTTTGATCAGATCGAGATCCCCTTTGCTGAACGTGGCACACCGATACTGCATGTCGGCGGCGCACGCCGAAATGATGGGGATGCACTTCCCCCAACAGCAGACAGCGCTGCTACAGTAGTCGAGCAACCCGGCCTTTAAGCCCGGCCCAGAGAGGCCGGAAAGGAGCGGTAGACAGTGAAGGTTGACCCGTACCCATTTTTATGGCGTGCGCAATGAGTCCACGTGCTGCACAACTCGTTGACGCCGATCAACTTCGCCGGACCGTCGCCCGGATCGCCCACGAAATCGTTGAGCGTCATTCGGACCCGTCTCGTATCGCTCTGGTCGGCATTCATTCCCGCGGCGTTCCACTTGCCAATCGGCTCGCAGAGCTCATTGGGCAGTTCAGCGGATCGCGTCCAATTGTCGGCAGCGTGGATATCGCGCTCTATCGAGATGATGTCGCCGCCGGCACCTTCCCGGTTGTCGGAGCGACCGACCTCCCATTTGAGCCGTCGCAATATGCGGTCATCCTCGTGGATGACGTGCTCTACACCGGCCGCACCATTCGCGCAGCCATCGACGCGGTCTTCGACTACGGGCGGCCACCACTTGTCCAGCTTGCAGTCCTTGTCGATCGTGGCCACCGCGAGCTTCCGATTCGGCCGGATTTCGTGGGGCGCAACCTCCCAACAACTCCAACTGATCGCATCAAGGTTCGTCTTGAGGAAATCGACGGCATTGATGAAATTGTCTTGATGAGCGAGGACATCTGATGAGTGCCCACCGATCATTGGTCGCCATCGGCGATTTAAGTCGCGACGAAATTACCCACGTGCTCGAACTCAGCGATCGTTTTGCCGAGGTGATGAGTCGCGACATCAAAAAGGTCCCGACACTCAGGGGCCGGACCATCATCAACCTCTTCTTTGAGGCGTCGACGCGAACGGCGACAAGTTTTGAACTTGCTGGCAAACGACTTTCGGCCGACGTCATCAACGTCAAAGCAACAGGATCCTCGGTCGAAAAAGGGGAGACCCTCAAAGACACGGTTCTGACACTCTCCGCATACCAACCCGATGTGATCGTGATACGCCACGGCGCCGCGGGGGCAGTGGCCTCTGCGACCCGATACACCGAGGCAGCGGTCATCAATGCGGGTGACGGAAAACACGAACATCCCACTCAAGCGCTGTTAGATCTCTACACACTGCGAAAAGTCATGGGCAAAATCGAAGGCCTCCACGTCGCCTTTGTCGGGGATGTGCTGCACTCGCGGGTCGCGCGCTCCGGCGCGATTGCGTTGCAGAGAATGGGTGCCAAAGTGAGCTTTATTGCGCCGCCCACGCTCCTTCCACGCGGTGCGGCACAGGGACTTGGCGTACACGTCTCACATGACATTGCAGACATCGCGGATGCGGATGTGGTCTATGCCCTTCGGATGCAGCACGAACGGATGGGCACGGGAGGATTTGTTCCCTCGCTGCGCGAGTACGCGACCCAATATGGAATCGGGCACCAGCGCCTGCGCCCCGGGCAACGGGTCATGCACGCTGGTCCGATCAATCGCGGCGTTGAGATCACCGACCAGCTCGCCGACGATCCGGCAGCATTGATTACGACCCAAGTCGAGGGGGGAATGGTGGTTCGGATGGCGGTGCTGTACGACCTCTTATCGGATCCAAAAGTGCAACGTGAGGCTCATGATGTGAGTGCGATGGTGGCGGCATGAACCGTGACCACGTCCTCGTGCAGCGACCTGGCCCGCTCACCTCAGTCGTCATTGAGAATGTGCGCATACTCGACCCAGGCGCCGGGATTGACACCCACGGCGATCTGGTCATCGTCGATGGAAAGATTGGCGGGGACCCCACGGGGCTTGCGCGCATTGACGGTACCGATTGCATCGTCGTTCCAGGTTTCGTGGATCCACATGTGCACTTGCGCACCCCGGGTCGTGAAGACACCGAGGACATTTCCTCCGGTTCGCGCGCAGCTGCCGCAGGCGGGTACGTCGCGATTGCCGCGATGCCTAATACCCAGCCTGTCGTGGATGACGCCCAAGACCTCGCACGACTACGCGAACTCGCCGCCGAGCAAGCGGTGATCGGGGTGGGGTTCATTTGCGCAATCACCAAGGGGCAACTCGGGGTCGAACTCACCGAAGCCGCCGAGCTTGCCGAACTCGGTGCGGCCGCACTCTCAGATGATGGTCGCCCAGTAAGTAATGCCGCAGTGTTTCGCCGCGCATTGCAATATCAACACTTGGCCCAGCTACCCCTGACGCTCCATGAAGAGGATATGGATCTCTCCGCAGGCGGCTCAATGCATGAGGGGGCCGTATCGGCACGACTGGGGGTCGGTGGTATCCCGGCAGTGTCGGAGAGTGTCGCGGTCGCACGCGATGTGGCACTCGCAAGTTACGAGGATGCGCGAATCCATATCTGCCATGTGTCCGCCAAAGAAACCGTGGAGGAGGTGCGTCTGGGCAAACTGCGTGGCGTGCAGGTCACCGCGGAGGTCAGCCCGCATCACCTCTTATTGGTGGATGAGGATTGCGAAAGCCTCGATCCGGCAACACGTAAGATGAACCCACCACTCAGGGCTATCGACGATCGCGACGCGCTTCTTGCCGCCCTCATCGACGGCACCCTGGATTGCATTGCCACTGATCATGCGCCGCATGGCCCGAGCGAGAAGGAGCTTCCATTTGAGGAGGCGCCCTTTGGGGTGACAGGACTCGAGACGGCCTTCGCCTCGCTCTACACCCATTTGGTGCTCCCCGGAAAACTCCCGCTGGAAATTTTGATTGCACGGATGACCTGTGACGCCGCCCGCGTTCTTGATCTCCCAATTCCCACACTCATCGAGGGTGCAACAGCGAACTTGGCACTGATCAATCTCGAAACGCGCTGGATCGTCGGGGAGGGCGGTTTTCAGAGCAAGTCGCGCAACTCTGCCTTTCTTGGCACCGAGCTCACAGGACATGTCACGTTGACGATCGCCGGAGGGCAAAACGCATGGCAGGTGTAACGAATCGTCACGCATCACTCCTGCGCGCAGAGTCGGTTGGACTGCTTGTTGTCGACGTACAGGAGGGCTTTCGGCCGGTGATCGACCGCTTTGACGACACCGTGCGCAATTGCAGGATTCTGATTGAAGGCTTCTCGGCGCTCAATGCGCCGATCCTCATCAGTGAGCAATACCCGAAAGGACTCGGCGCAACGATTCCGGAGTTGGCATCAGTGCTTCCATCCGGTACACCAATCGTTGAAAAGCTGCGTTTTTCTGCGATCGGGGTCGACGGAATCGATACCGCCCTCGCCGCGACAGGACGCACGCATTGGGTGGTCTGCGGAATCGAAACGCACGTGTGCGTTGCGCAGACCGCGCAGGATCTTGTTGCCACCGGCTACCACGCTACCATTGCCGCCGATGCAACCAGCTCTCGCAGCCCGTCGAATGTGACATTGGGTCTGGAGAAATGTGTGCGCGCAGGAGTGGAAATCTCGAGCACCGAAATGATCCTCTTTGAGATGCTTGAGGTCGCAGGATCCGACGCATTCAAAGCCATCAGCAAGCTGGTGCGCTGATGCGACCATCGGCAATCGTCGTCACTGAGGATGGCTTGGTCCTCGACGGAGTCTCGGTCGCTGCCCCCGGTACCGCACTGGGGGAGATGGTCTTCACCACTGGCATGACCGGATACCAGGAAGCGGTCACCGATCCGTCCTATCACGGACAGATTCTGACCTTTGCTGCGCCGATGGTTGGCAATTACGGCACAGGGCCCGACTATCAAGAGTCCGACACGCCTTGGACACCGGCAGTCATCATGGCGCGAGCAGGGAACCGCCCGGGCACCGCGGGCGAGGTGGGATGGCGAGATTGGCTTGTCGCCAACAACGTGGTTGCTGTCGAGGATGTCGACACGCGGCGGCTCGTGCGGCATCTGCGTGATCGCGGAGCCATGCGGGGAGGTGTCTCCACTGAACTCACCGCAGATGAACTCCTCGCACGAATTCAGGCGCACCCACGCCTTGATGGCCGTGATCTCTCCCGCGAGGTCCATGGCCCGCGCAGGACGCTGGGAACCACTGGACCTCGGGTGGTCGCCATCGATTGCGGAATGAAGCGCTCCATCGCCAAGGGGCTCGTTGATGCGGGCTGTCAGCTGGAAATTGTCCCGTCAGGAACATCTGCTGACGACATTCGCGCCTTGCACCCCGATGCATTGTTTTTATCCAATGGGCCGGGGGACCCGTCAGCGGTCACATCGGTCATCGACGTGGTGCGGGAACTCTTGGGTGAACTCCCGATTTTTGGCATTTGTCTCGGTCATCAAATGCTTGCCCAGGCAGTTGGCTTGACCACCGAGAAGCTCCCATTCGGTCATCGGGGCGCAAATCATCCGGTACGCCGTGTCCAGGATGGTTGTGTTGAAGTCACTGTCCAAAACCATGGGTATGCGGTCATGGCGGACAACCTGCCCGACGGGGTTGAGATCACCCACACCAGCCTGTTCGACGGTTCTGTCGAGGGGATCTCGGTACCTGGACTCAACGCATTTTCGGTGCAGTACCACCCCGAGGCAAGCCCGGGACCACACGATGCCCGTTACCTCTTTTCTAACTTTGTGGAGACGATCAGCCGCTAATGCCACGCCGCACCGATATATCGACGATTCTTGTACTCGGCAGCGGGCCAATCGTGATTGGCCAAGCCGGGGAATTCGACTACTCCGGGACGCAGGCCTGTGCCGCGTTGCGCGAGGAGGGCTATCGCGTCGTGCTGGTCAATTCAAACCCTGCCACGATCATGACCGATCCATCTGTCGCTGATCGTACCTATGTCGAACCGCTCGATATCGCAGCGGTGGAACAGATCATTTTGCGTGAAAAACCCGATGCGTTGCTGCCCACCTTGGGCGGACAGACCGCGCTCAACCTTGCCATGCAATTGCACTACTCGGGAATCCTTGCCCGCGAAGGAGTCGAGCTCATTGGGGCGACGGCAGAGGCCATCCACAAGGCAGAGGATCGCGAGGCGTTCCGCACCACCATGGCCGAGGCAGGACTCGAAACTGCGGCGAGCGTGATCATCAATGACGTACCGACCGGACTCGCCGCCGCGGATGAGATCGGCTTTCCCGTCATTCTCCGTCCCGCATTCACGCTCGGCGGCGAGGGCGGTGGCGTGGCACACACGCCAGCACAGCTCAAAGATCGACTCGAGCGGGCCCTTGACGCCAGCCCGATCAACCAAGTGCTACTCGAGCAATCGGTGATCGGCTGGGGCGAATTCGAGATGGAGGTCGTGCGCGATCGTAATGACAATGCCGTCATTATCTGTTCGATTGAGAATGTTGATCCAATGGGCGTGCACACCGGTGATTCGGTCACCGTGGCGCCAGCAATGACCTTGACCGACCCTGAGCTCCAGGCGCTCAGGGATGCATCCCTGACGGTCATTCGCGCGGTTGGCGTGGAGACCGGTGGATCGAATGTGCAATTTGCACTGAATCGTGAGACCGGACAGATCCTCGTTATCGAGATGAATCCACGGGTCTCGCGCTCATCGGCCCTGGCCTCCAAGGCAACGGGATTTCCCATCGCAAAGATCGCCGCCCGTTTGGCGGTCGGATACACACTCGACGAGCTGCCCAACGACATCACCCAAGTCACTCCGGCGAGTTTTGAACCAACCCTCGATTACGTGGCAGTGAAGATCCCTCGGTTTGCCTTTGAGAAGGTTCCGGGGGCGTCCGAAGAGCTCACTACACACATGAAAAGCGTCGGGGAGGTGCTCGCGCTCGGTCGCACCTTTGCAGCGGCCTTTGGCAAGGCGATGTCCGCCCGCGAGCTCGACATCAAGCCATATGCACCGACCGACCTCGACGACGCGCTTGACCGATTGAGGATCCCAACATGGGATCGGTTCGACACGATGATGTGGGCGGCCCGACACGGGGCAACCGTCGAGCAACTTGTTGCGACGTCACTGGTTGACCCATGGTTTTGTGCCGAGATACATGCGCTCGCAACTGCCGGGCACGCGCTCGGCGATGCACTCGAGAGTCTTGATGCAGCAACCATGCGGGGTGCACGTCGATCGGGCCTCACAGATGCGATGATCGCTGCAGCGGTCGGCTCGACCGAGATCGAGGTAGGAAACAAGCGTCGCGCGCTCGGCGTGCATCCGACCTACCACGCAGTTGATACCTGTGCAGCCGAATTTGCCGCCCAGACCCCGTATTACTACGCGGCCTTTGACACCCACACCGAATCGCCCGGTGGTACTGGAAATAGCATCATTGTGCTCGGTTCGGGGCCAAACCGCATCGGCCAAGGCGTTGAGTTTGACTACTGCTGCGTCCACGCGGTGACCGGCGCAAGGGATCTCGGCTATACCTCGGTCATGGTCAACTGCAATCCAGAAACCGTCAGTACCGACCACGGTGTAAGTGATCGTCTCTACATGGAGCCCGTAACGCTCGATACCGTGCTCGATGTCTGCGCGATTGAAAAGCCGCTCGGCGTCATCACCCAGCTTGGGGGACAAACTCCGTTGCGCTTGGCGCGCGCACTCGCCGAGCACGGTGTCCCAATTCTTGGTACATCACCCGAGGCGATCGATCTCGCCGAGGATCGCGGACGCTTTGGTGCGTTGCTGTCCGATTTAGGACTGAGCGCCCCACCATGGACGGTCGCATCGGGCCCAGCAGAGGTACTGGCCGCCGCGGATGCGATCGGCTACCCCGTACTCGTGCGGCCCTCCTATGTACTCGGTGGACGCGCGATGGCAATTTGCGATACCCCTGACGACATCACTGCCTATCTGGAACGTGAACGACCCGATGGAATCATCCTGGTGGATCGATTCCTCGAGGCGGCGCGGGAATATGACGTCGACGCCATCAGCGATGGCACCACATGTTGGATTGCCGCAGTCATGGAGCATGTGGAGGCGGCAGGAGTGCATTCGGGTGACTCTGCCTCAGTGCTGCCGCCCCAGCATGCATCACCCGGGCTCATCAAGGAGCTCGAAGCACAAACATCGGCAATCGCATTGGCTTTGGGTGTTGTCGGGCTCATCAATGTGCAATTTGCCCATGTGGATGACCATCTCTATGTCATCGAGGCGAACCCTCGTGCGTCGCGCACCATTCCATTTGTCGCAAAGGCAACGGGGGTCCCCGTTGTCACATATGCCCTCAGGGTCATGCTTGGCGAGGCCCTTGCCGACATGCAGCTGCCGAATTGGTCAGACCGCAAATATGTCGCCGTCAAAGAGGCAGTGCTGCCATTTTCCCGCTTTACCGGCGCGGACCCAGTGCTTGGTCCTGAGATGCGTGCCACCGGTGAGGTCATGGGGATCGCGTCGACATTTGGCGCCGCATTCTCGAAGGCCCAACGGGGCGCCGGCGTCCCACTGCCGCGCGAAGGGACCGTGTTTCTCTCCACCCGCGACGCAGATAAATCCCGCGCAATTGCGCTCTCTCATGACCTCGTGGCCCGCGGGCTCGAGATCTGCGCCACACGCGGGACTGCCAGTGTGCTTTCAGATGCCGGTATCACCGTACGAACTGTGCGCAAGGTGTCTGAAGGAGACGACAACGTCACCGATGCAATTATTCGTGGAGACATCGCGATGGTGATCAACACCCCGAGCGGAAGCGGCGCGCACTCAGATGGCGCAGCAATTCGTCATGCGGCAATTCGAGCGGGCATTCCCTGCATCACCACGATTGATGCAGCCGAAGCCGTCGCAGCTGCCCTCGCGACCAATGACATCGCGCCGATCGCGCTGCAGGAAATCGCGCGTACATAACGGCTCACTAAGCGCTTATCGACGAGCGCGGCCCTACCAATAAGGCCGCAAATTGGTAAGGTGCCTCGGCACACCTTGAGAGTTTCCTGCTCTATGTCGCTCTTTTTTTGTTTTTTTCGTGTGCCAGCCTTGTCAGAGCCCCGTCCTCCCTTTTATGCTGGATCTCGGATGAACAAATCTTCCTCACAGGCACCAGAGCGCTCCCTTGACCAACGTATGGATGCCTTGCGTCGTGCCAATGAGATTCGCAGCCTCCGCGCGCAGCTGAAACGTGATCTCAAAGAGGGCAATCTCCAGATCGCTGCGGTCATCTCGAATCCGCCAGAATTTGTTCAAACCGCCAAGGTCTTCGACATCCTTATCGCGGTACCGAAGTACGGCAAGGTCAAAGCCACCCGTTTTCTCGTGCACTGCAAGATTTCCCAAGGTAAGACCATCGGCGGACTCTCGGAGCGCCAACGCGCCGAGCTCGTCGCTCTCCTGGACCACTGAGCCCTTCAGCCGAGATCCCGCGGGTACCGCGGGTCATCATTATTTCGGGGCCGTCGGGGGCAGGCAAAGGGACGCTCATTTCGCGGATGCTCACCCATTTTGACTTCCTGCGGACGGCGACCTCTGCGACGACCCGGCCGCAACGCCCAGGCGAAACCGATGGGCGTGAGTATTACTTTCTCTCCAGTGATGCATTCCAAGCCCAGATCGCTGCAGACGCCTTCGTGGAACATGTCACCTACGCGGGCAATCGATACGGCACGCTGCGTACCGAAATCAATCGCCATCTCGACAACGGTGACTCTGTGGTCCTGGAGATCGAATTGCGTGGGGCGCGTGCCATGCGTACCGCGCTCCCAGATGCAATCTCAGTCTTTATCGAACCACCTTCGTTTGACGAGCTCGCCCGTCGGCTGCGCGCGCGCAACACCGAGTCCGAGGAGGCCATCCAGGCACGTCTGGCTGAATCGCGAGTTGAGTTAGACGCTGCACAGGAGTTCAATTACCGTGTCAAAAACGAAAACCTCGACGATGCAGCGCGGGATCTTGCTGCGATTGTCGACGCGGTGACTCGGAGCACTTAAATGGCACGGATACTCCTCGGTGTGTCCAGCGGTATTGCCGCCTACAAATCAGTCGATGTGATGCGCGAGCTCCAGCGCCACGGACACGAGGTGCGCGTGGTGATGACCCCGAATGCATCGCGTTTTGTGGGTGTGGAGACATTCGCTGCGCTGTCGGGGCATACCGTGGGAATTGATCTTTTCGGACACGACGACGCGCCAGGATTTGATCACCTCGATTTTGCGCGGTTTGCAGAGATCATTCTGATCTGTCCCGCATCAGCAAATACGCTCGCCGCGATCGCACACGGCGATGCAAGCAACATGCTGACCACATCGGTCCTCGCAAGCGATGTTCCGGTGGTGGTGGCACCAGCCATGAATCCGAAGATGTGGCATCACCCTGCGACGCAGGCAAACCTGCATCTCTTGACCCAACGCGGCGTGGTCATCATCACACCGGCTGAGGGAACCATGGCCGATGGAGATGTGGGCATTGGACGCCTGCAGGACGCGGCCACGATTTGTGCAGCAGTCGCACGTGTTGCTACGACACGGCACGACCTTGCCGGGCGTACGGTCGTGATCACCGGCGGCGGAACACGAGAACCGATTGATGCGGTCCGTTATATCGGCAATCGCTCAAGCGGCAAGATGGCCTGGGCGCTCGCCGAGCGAGCGCGGGCACGCGGCGCTGCGGTCACGATGATCCATGCCAATGTGGACCTTCCGCACGATCCGTCAATTACCTATGTGAGTGCACCAACTGCCGATCAACTGCACATGGCGTGTCTCACGCACACCGCCGATGCAGACATCGTCATCATGGCCGCAGCGGTCGCCGATTTTCGTCCCGCGCAGTCGATCGCGGGAAAGATAGATAAGTCCGTCAGTTCTACACTCGATCTCACCCTTGAGAAGACGACCGATATCTTGAGCGAACTCGGCACACGTAAGCGCTCGGGACAGTTTCTGATCGGGTTCGCGGCCGAGGCAGGCCCCGAGGGGCTCGTCCGCGCACGCGACAAGCGTGTGCGTAAAGGCTGTGATGCGCTGGTGTTCAACGACATCTCAACGCCCGATCTGGGGTTTGGGAGCGATGACAATCAGATCACCATTCTCACCGCCCACCGCGAAGAGCAATTCCCGCGGGCGACAAAAGCTGTGTGTGCCGATCTCATCCTTGACTGCGCCATCGATGGTTCGTCGGGGGGTGTGCGTTGAGTGAGTTCGAGGCCTACGATGCATTCACCAACGGCAGAAGCCTTCTCGCCTCGCGTGATTTTCATCAAGCTGCAATCGCGCTGGAACGGGCAAAGCGTCTCGAGCCAGAGCAAGCCTCAATTCGCGAAGCCCTTGGACGTGCCTATATGGGGGCACACAATTTCTCGCGTGCCCGGGACGAGTTTGCCGTCGCCGTCGAGCTCGACCCGACCGACGGATATGCGCATTTCGGTCTCGGCAAGGCATACGAGCGGCTCAGGGAACCCCGAAAGGCGGCACATCATCTCCGGCTCGCCCGGGTCTATCGCATCGGCATCCATCCATCCGGGCATGAGTCCGCCCTCGGGGATATGCACGCCCCGTAGATCTAGGTCTGCGGCCCCAGTTGAATGTGCGCTGGTATGTCAAATCCCGTGCGCAGTAGCCCCTCATAGGTCTCATCGACGTAGCTCACAAGGAGCCCCAGCATTTCATCGACGCGGGCAAGAGAGAGTTGCCCGTCATCGAGATGCGCGGCGAGATAGATATCACCGTCGATATCGATGCCAAAACGCCAATACGCCATGTGCATATTGCGCTCAAGCATCCGTCGGTAGACCGTGATCTGATCACGATCGGGCGCGCGCAGGACAAACGTGGCCATGCGCACCGTGCGCTCATGACCCAATATTCCAACACCGATTACTCGGCGCTTAATGGATGGCAATTCCACCGACCACCCGCCGCCGCGCCGCGCCGCTGGGGCAAGCTCCAATTCATAGAGAATCGCGCCGACGCGGGCATTCAGGACATCACGGGCACCAGACATGCAGCAATCCTACTTATCCGATTACTATTGGATGCCGTGCGCATCATTTTGCAACGCGTCCATCGCGCTCATGTCACCGTTGATCAACAGATTGTCGGGAAAATCGGCGCGGGACTTGTCGCGCTCGTCGCAGTGACGCACACAGATACCGAAAACGATGCAATCGCACTTGCCACAAAAACACTCTCCCTTCGTCTTTTCGATGGCCCTGAGCGTGCGTTCGATCGCAACATTGCAACGAGCGGGGGAGGGGTGCTGTGCATCAGCCAATTCACTCTTTTTGCCGATGTCCGACGGGGCAATCGCCCTTCGTGGACCCATGCAGCACCGCCCTCTCAGGCCGAACCACTCATCCGGCGCTACATCGAGCGCCTCAGCGCAGGTGGAGTGACGGTCGAGCAGGGACGATTTGGTGCGCACATGGACGTGACACTTACGAACGACGGACCGGTGACGGTCATCCTCGATAGCCAGGAGCCCGGGCTGTCGCTGTTACCGGGGACCGCAGCGGCCCCCGCGACATAACCCTTGAGCTCAAACAGTGCTATCTTCTGGTGGCACGATTTTGATGGTGGGTGAGGTGTGCCGGCGGGGCAGGGAGTGGGCGTAACGGCCCGCTCTTTTTTGTTTCTGACCAGAAGGCGGACGCGTAGGGCGTATGAGTTGGGGGTGAGGCGTGCAGGAACGCGATGCAGTTGAACGCGAAGTTGAGTCCTGTTTGTCACAGCAACTCCCACTCATCGACATACGGGAAGTCGCTCTTGTTGGATCCGCCAATTCGGCAACTTTACGTGTCGTCGTTGATCATCCCGAAGGGGTTGATCATGGAGTGTGTGAGCAGGTAACCCGGGCATTGCAATCCGTCGGATTAAATGACCGGTATGGCATCGAGGTGTGGTCTCCTGGACCCGAACCCGCGTTGCGCACCCGCGCGCATTATCTTCAGGCATGTGGTCATCGAATCGCGTTGCGCATTGATGATCACGGCAAAAAGCGGTCGCGCGAGGGAGTACTTGACGCAGTTACGGAGTCCGGAATACGGCTGGTCACACCAACGGGTGTGCTCGACATTCCTTTCACCGATATCCGACGCGCATACGATCGCGAGCCGGCAGCAACATGTTAGAACCAAGGACGTCCGCAGGCACGACACGCCGTTGCCTCAGGCCAGGAGTTTGAATTGAACCGCGAGATCATCGAAGCCATTAAGCAAATTGAACGCGAAAAGGGGATCGACGCCGAAACCCTCTTGGTCGCGCTCGAGGACGCGCTGCTGGCGGCCTACAAGAAAACCCCGGATGCCGCGGAGCATGCCCGCGTGGAAATTGAACGCGACTCGGGCGATATGCGCGTCTTCCAGTTGCTGCCACCGGAGGGCGAAGCGCTCCGCGTGCTGCCGCAGCCGGAATTCGAGATTCCCGAGGGCGTCGACCCTGAAGATTTCGAGGAGCCCGAACCAGAAATCGACTGGGACGCGTACGCAGATGAAGAAATCGATTCAATCGATGTCACGCCCGACAACTTTGGACGCATTGCTGCAATGACCGCAAAGCAGGTCATCTATCAACGTATTCGCGAGGCAGAGCGCGAGCTCATGTATGACGAATATGTCGATCGGGTTGGCGACGTGGTCACCGGCATCGTGCAGCAGTCCGATCACCGTTACACCCTGGTCGATCTCGGACGCGTGGAGGCCTTACTTCCCGAAAGCGAGCAGGTCTCGGGGGAGCGTTATGACCACGGATCCAGAATCAAGGCGGTCATCACCGAAGTGCGAAGTTCCGCCAAGGGACCACAGGTCATCGTGTCACGCCGCGCCGATCAGCTTGTCAAAGAGCTCTTCAAGCTCGAGGTGCCAGAGATGGCTGATGGCCTTGTCGAAATCCGCAATGTCGCGCGTGAAGCTGGCTGGCGGTCCAAAATCGCAGTGATCTCGAACGCGCAAGGGGTTGATCCCGTCGGCGCCTGTGTTGGCCCTCGTGGCTCTCGTGTGCGGATGGTGGTGAGTGAATTGCGGGGCGAGAAGATCGACATCATTCCGTTTAACGACGAACCCGCTCGCTACATCGCAAAGGCCTTGTCGCCGGCTCGCGTACGCGAGGTGCTCGTGGATGATGAGAACCGCCAGGCAACCGTCATCGTGCCCGACGATCAGCTTTCACTCGCCATTGGACGTGAAGGCATGAATGCCAAACTTGCCGCGCGTCTTACCGGCTGGCGGATTGACATCAAGAACGAATCGACCTTTGCATCGGAAGGATCCGACAATTTCGAAGAGGACGCCGTCGGCGGCAAAGCACGGTGCGTTGCCGTACTGCGCAACGGACGCCGTTGTCCCAACGCCGCCGAAGAGGGCACTCACTTCTGCGCGATTCCCGCCCACGCACAACTCGCAGAGCTCGAAGCCGAGCTTGGCCGTCCCCTGACGGGTGACGAATTGCAGGAAGCAAGCGCTCCTGAGGGCCTCGATCGCATCTCGGGTCTCACCGAGGCCGGCGATCCCGCTACAACCGATGGAGAGGGCAGCTGAGCACCAACTCGACAACTGCGCACACGCCAGTTCGGCGGTGCATCGGGTGCGGGGTGCGTGCGCCACAACGCGCTCTGGCCAGGTTTGTCGCGAGTACGTCGCGCGGCGGCCGTGAACTTGTCCGAGATACCAGTTTTCATGCCAACGGGCGTGGGGCGTACACCTGCTGTCGTCGGGCATGCTTTACCGTTGCACACGAACGTCGTGCCTTTTCACGCGCACTCCGCGTGCGTCATGATGAACTCAGTATTGATCCGGGGCTCGCAATGAGCCTCGCTGCATAGTAAGTCCGGGGAGATCGATGGCAAAAAAGCGGGTCTATGAGATCGCAAAGGATGAGGGGCTGCCGAGCAACTTAGTGCTCCAGCGGCTGCAGCGCGCAGGAATGGTCGTCAAGACTGCTTCCTCGACGGTTGACGTCGACTGGGCAATGCACCTCCTGAATCCAAACCGATACCCGCAACCAGACACTCCTCTTGAGGCAGAAACTGCCAAGCCCGCGAAGGCGGCAGCAGAACCCGCTCCAGCGCCGGTCGCGCATGATGAGGGTGCCCCAAAACCCACACGCCCACGGCCACGGCCTCGCCCACGCGTGCAGACCGACGCGCCCACTCCCGAACCAGCGCCAACTCCTGTCGTGGTCGAAACCCCGCCCGCGGCGCACGAAATACCTGTCACTCCGCCAATACCTGCGACAGAGGACGCAACACCTGCGTCAACCGCGCCCGAAGCGACCCCTGCAGCAACAGAGCCCGTCGAGGTCGTTGCGACTCCAGAACCCCCGGTTGAGCTGGTGTCCGAGCCACCTGCCGAAACACCGGCAATCGAGGCACAAGAGGCTGTCTCGTCAGCGCCCGAAACTCCGGCGCCAGACACCGAACCCGCGCCGAAAGCCCCAGTCGCTTCGACGATTGAGGAACCTGTCGTGCCCGCGCCGGCAACCGACGCGACGCCTGCACCTTCGGTGACAGATGCGTCGAGTGACAACATCCCAGCGACTGCCGCAGGGACACCCGCATCGACGAGCAATGCGCCGACCCCCGCACGCGATCAATCACGCGACACGGGTTCACAGCGGGTGCCGGCAGGACGTGGCGGACAGCCCGGCAACGCATCACGCGCAAATGACAATCGTGCTCCGCAGCGCGGCGACGGTGCCTCGCAGTCTCGTCCTGGTGGTGGCGGCGCTTCACAGTCTCGTCCTGGTGGTGGCGGTCGTCCAGGCCAACCGACCGGCGAACCCCGTGACGGTGGTGGTGGCGGTGGAAACCGTCGCGGTCGTCCACGTCGCGTCGTTATCGATGCACAGGCGAATCGCCGTGGCGGCGCAGCCGCGCCCGCGGGACGTGGTCCCGGTCGTGGGGGTCCTCGCCCGGGAGAACGTGACGATCTCGGTGATGTTCCCGCAGTCATTGACCTGACACCCGTCGATGTTGCATCGGGGGCAACGGTCAAAGATCTGGGAGAAGCGCTCGCCGTGTCCTCTGCACAGATCATTAAGTTGATGATGGCTGCGGGCGAGTTGGTGACATTGACCCAATCGCTCTCGGATGACGCAATTGAATTGATTGCAGAAGAGCTTGAGCGGATCGTGAACATCGTCCATGCAGAGGATGAAAACGAGATCGCAGAGACCTTTGACGATGCACCTGAGGATCTGATCTCGCGTGCACCGGTGGTGACGGTCATGGGACACGTCGACCATGGAAAGACGTCACTGTTGGATGCTGTGCGCAAAACCGAGGTCGCTGCGGGTGAAGCGGGTGGCATCACACAGCACATTGGTGCCTATCAAGTTCACCATGATGCACGCTTGGTCACCTTCCTGGATACACCCGGCCACGAAGCCTTCACCGCGATGCGTGCACGTGGAGCAAAGATCACCGACGTCGCCGTGATTGTTGTCGCCGCAGACGATGGTGTGATGCCCCAAACCGTTGAAGCCATCGATCACGCGCGCGCTGCGGATGTGCCATTTGTCGTCGCGGTCAACAAGATCGACAAAGAGAACGCCAACCCTGACCGTGTGCGCCAAGAGCTCGCAACACGCGAGGTCATCCCGTCCGATTGGGGCGGCTCGCATGAATTTGTGAATGTTTCTGCACTCACCGGTGAAGGCTTGAACGATCTGCTCGAAACAGTGCTCCTCGTCGCCGATGCAGATGCGGAACCAAAGGCGAATCCGAATGCGCAAGCATCCGGGACCGTGATCGAGTCACGCCTTGATCCAGGTCGCGGCCCCGTCTGTACCGTCTTGGTGCAGCGCGGCACGTTGCGCATTGGTGATGTGATCCTCGCCGGCGAGCAGTACGGCCGCGTGCGGGCAATGACCAATTACAGCGGCGTCACCATGACTGAGGCAACACCATCGATGCCGGCTGAAGTACTCGGTCTATCCGGCGTCCCGGATGCAGGTGACAAGTTCCGAATCGTCGATAACGAACGCACCGCTCGTCAGATGGCCGGTGAGCGTAGCCAGCGCCTGCGTGCCGAAGAGCTGGCCAACCGTCGCGCGCCCGTCTCGCTCGATGATCTGTTCTCGCGCATCAAAGAAGGTGGGCTCAAGGAGCTCAACCTCATCGTCAAGGGTGACGTGCAAGGTTCGGTCGGAGCGCTCGTTGATGCGCTTGAAAAGGTCGAGCAAACAGAGGTGCGTCTGCGCATCATCCACACCGGAGTGGGCGCAATCACCGAATCCGATGTCAATCTCGCAGCCGCTTCACAAGCGATCATCATTGGTTTCAATGTGCGGCCACGGCCAGAAGCGAAGCTGTTGTCTGATCGAGAAGGCGTTGATATCCGCACCTACCGGGTCATCTACCGAGCCATCGAAGATGTCCGGGATGCACTCGTTGGGCTTCTTGAGCCAGACATCGTCGAGGATGTCTCGGGGCAAGCAGAGGTGCGCAACATCTTCCGCGCCAGCCGACTGGGTACGATCGCTGGTTGCTACGTCACCGAAGGAACGCTCAAGCGCGGATCACAGGCACGATTGCTGCGTGACGGCACTGTGGTTCACGAGGGCAAGATCGGTTCAATTCGACGCTTCAACGAGGACGTACGAGAGGTCCTGCAGAGCTTTGAATGCGGAATCCTTCTTGATGACTACAACGACGTCAAAGAAGGCGATGTGATTGAAGCCTTTGAGCTGCGAGAGGTCGCGCGCACCGCGCAAGTCGCAGCGGACACAACTGAATAGGTGGAGTGAGTGATGGGTGGTGGGTATGTCGGCACGATCACCGCTGACGTGCATCTGCCGCACAGCCACTCGCTCAAGGAGAAGCGGCGTGAAACTCGGCGGGTCATTGCGCGCGTCCGCTCTACCTTCCATTGCGCGGTTGCCGAGGTCGACCACCTTGATGTCTGGCAGCGTGCGCAACTCAGTGCCGCTGTCGTCGGGAATGAACCGCGTCAGCTGCGCGCGATCATTGATGCCATCACTGCGACCCTCGAAACCGATCCAGAAATGGAACTGCTTGAGGCGATCACCGAAATTCGTCCCATCATCACAGTGGACGACGACTGGGACAGACAATGACGCCGCCAGGAAACCGCCAACGCCGCGGGGGGGAGCTCATCAAAGATGTGCTTGCCAAATCTCTGCTGCGCGACCTCTCTGATCCTCGGTTGGGATTTGTCACGATTACCGACGTGATTCCTTCACCGGATTTTGCGGCCGCGACCGTGTACTTCACCACCCTCACCAAGGCCCAGCGCGTGCCGAGCCAGAAGGCGCTTGCCTCGGCAAAGGGGCTCTTGCAACGGCGCGTGGGCGAGGCGATGCAGACCCGCAACACGCCCCAGCTCACATTTGTGTACGACACGCAGCAGGACGATGCCCGACGCATTACGCGACTCATTGAGGAAGCGACACGCACCTTGCCGCCGCCACCTCTCACAGACGAGGAGGGGGCGGAGTGACAACGCACAGCGCAGACCATCAGCCCGGACCCGCAGCCTCGCCCAAAGAGATCGCCGATCGCCTGCTCGCCGGACCGCTCAAGATTGCCATCACGACGCACCGCAACCCCGATGGCGACGCAATTGGTTCGATGCTTGGGATGTATCGCGCCCTCATCGATGCGGGTCACGATGTCGTCATGCATCATCCCGACCCTTCACCGGTGCCGGATGAGTTCACGTTCCTTCTCCTCGAGGGAGAACATGTCGCGAGCGGTCCTCCCAATGCGACCGAAGAACGGGTGCTCCTGGCACTCGATTGCGCAAGTGAGGGCCGTATCTGGACGCACCATGCTCCGGATCAGGGCGTCACAGAGGTTTGGAACGCCGACCATCATCATGACAACACTCGATTCGGCGATCTCAACTTGATCGAGCCTGGGGCATCGAGCAGCGCAGAGGTGGTCGTGCATATCCTGGAAGCCGCAGGAATTCCGCTCACCCACGACATCGCCCGGCCACTCTACGTGGGACTTTTGACCGATACTGGACGTTTTTGTTACGCAAACACCGGCACCGAGGCCCACCGCATTGCCGGTCTCTGCATCTCGTTAGGTGTCGATCCTCAAGATATTGCGCAACGACTCTATGAGGAGCAACCCGCCATGCGCCTGCGCTTGCTCGGCAAAGCAGTCGACGGTGTGCAGGTGTTTTGTGAGGGACGCGTCATGCTCGCCTCACTTGGCCCCGAGGACTTTCACGCCGCAGGTGGTGACGACACCGAGGGCATTGTTGAGGCACTCCGGAGTATCGAAGGTGTCGAGGTCGCCGGCCTTGCACGCCGACTCGGGCCGAAGGGGTGGAGAGTGTCGCTTCGTTCCTCGACCGGCAATCCCGACGTGTCTGCGATCGCCAGGGAACACGGTGGTGGGGGGCACAAATCTGCTGCGGGCTTCTCGAGTGAACTGGACATCGACGACTTGTTTTCACGCATTGTTGAACGACTCACCGAACAATTTGCCGGTCAGCACTGATCATTCCTTTGCTCGGGCCTGGTTGGTGGACAAACACGCCGGCCCCACCTCGCACGATATTGTGCGGGACGTCCGTCGACGCATGCCACGCGGCACGAAGGTTGGCCACGCGGGAACGCTTGATCCCTTTGCAACCGGACTCCTGGTCATTCTCTCGGGGCGGGCGACGCGACTCGCCGACCGGATTAGCGGCCGACAAAAGTCGTATCGCGCGGTCATTCAACTCGGCCAACGCTCAGAAACCGGCGATCCAGAGGGACCAATCACCCCTGGCGGCCCCCTTCCGTCTGCACACGACCTCGACACCGCAATTGCACACATCGGCCAGCGCACTCGCCAGCAGGTTCCGGCATATTCCGCGGTGCGCGTCGATGGGGAACGCCTCTACCAGCGCGTTCGGCGTGGGGAGACCGTCGCCTTGCCCGAGCGCGACATGGAGATCTCGCACTGCGAACTGGTCGCTGCGGTTCTGGACGCCGGTGTGGTCACGATTGATGTCACCGTCAGCAAAGGCACCTATATCCGACAGATCGCCGTTGACCTCGGCGAGATCCTTGGGTGCGGTGCATACTGCGCAGAGCTCCGACGGACCGCCGTCGGCCCACTCACCGTGGATCAGGCGATTCCCGTTGCCCGTGTTCCATATGACGAACCGATTGCATTGAGCTCTCTCATGACTGACATCCCGCACCATGTGATCGATGACACTGCAGCCGATGGAATCGTGCACGGCCGTGCGATCACTCTCGATGGTCCAGATGGGGAAGGGGCACTCGTCAGCCACGATGGTCAGATGATTGCCATTGCCCGCATACGAGACGGGATGGCATTCCCAAATACGGTGCTCTTTGGGCCGGACGATTTATGAAAATCTATGCCTCTCTTGGTGAACTCCCCGTGGGTGACCGACGCCGCGCTGTCGCAATCGGCACCTTCGATGGAGTGCATCTCGGCCACCGAGCCATCATTGCGACTGCGCGCGAGTTAGGTGAGGCGCGCGGCATTCCCACGATGGTCATTACCTTTCAGCCGCATCCAATCTCCGTCCTTCGTCCCGACATCAAAACAACGGTCCTGACGCCGCTTGAGACAAAGATTGGCCTGATCGCCGATTGCGATGCCGACGAGCTCCTTATTCTGCCGTTCACACAGGCCTTTTCGCGCATCCGCGCCGATCGCTTCGTGGACATGATCTCGTCGCCCCCCCTTGGTGCGGAGGTCGTTGTCGTCGGAGTGAACTTTCGGTTTGGCAGTGGCGGTTCCGGCACTGCAGACGGGATGCGTGCATACGGTCGTAGCCGTGGAATCGATGTTGTCACGCCCGGCATCGTCAGCACCCCAGACGGCAAACCCATCAGCTCAACACGCATTCGTCGTTACATCTCGGAGGGCCGCATGGAGGATGTCGCTGCACTGCTCGGCCGTCCGCATGTCATCGATGGAACGGTTGTCCACGGCGATCAGCGCGGACGCACTCTTGGGCTGCCGACGGCAAACTTGGCCGTCCCTACCGGAACAGCAATTCCTGGACGGGGGGTGTATGCAGGCATTGCATTCACGCCAACCGGCGCCACACGGGCCGCAATCAATATTGGCCTTGTACCAACCTTTCGTGGGGACAATCCGCTCGAGGCATTACGCATTGAGGCGTTTTTACTCGACTACCACGGGGGCGATCTCTATGACCAATCCTTGCGTCTTACATTCACCACAAAGCTCCGTGATGAACAGCGCTTCGAAGGCCCTGACGCTCTCGTCGCACAAATTCACGAGGACATTGCGCGCACCAGGGAGCTCGTCACACTGCCGGGAACAGACCCGAACGCGGGATAGATTTCTCGCGATTTGCTAGGATTTCGTTTATCGGTAGTGCAGCCGCGTGGAACACCCTGTTTCGACAGCATCCGCGCGATACGAAGAACGGGTTGTACGCTTCGTTATTGACTGACGCTACACACTGACCCGGAGCGGCTTTTTTGCTGCGCCGAGGCCGAATGAGAGGTATGCACACGATGCTCACACGCGAGCAAAAAGTAGAAATCATGGGCACGCACGCGCGCCATGACGCCGATACAGGCTCCGCGCAGGTGCAAATCGCCATGCTCACCACACGCATTAACGAGCTCACCGATCACCTTCGCATCCACAAGAAGGACCACCACTCACGTCGTGGTCTTCTGAAGATGGTGGGTCGTCGTCGTCGGTTGCTGAACTACCTCCAGCGCACGGACCTTGAGGGGTACCGCGCATTGGTCGCACAACTGGGACTGCGTCGTTAAGCACGCGCACGACAACTGGGTACCGAATCCGGTGACGACCTTGGGTTCGCGCGCAGCAAAGAAGTTGAAGAGGATTGAATAATTGATGCTGGTCGCCTGCATCAGTCGATGCGGGGACCCCACTGGAGCGCTGGGACCAGGGGGTCCCGGCAGAGACGAGGAATAAGATGGCTTTAGCTGTCGTGAAGGCAGATGTCGGTGACACTCCGATCATCTTTGAAACCGGCAAACTTGCCAAGCAGGCAAATGGTGCCGTGGTTGTCCGCTCTGGCGACAACATGGTGCTGGTGACCGCAGTCGGCGCACGGACCGCCCGTGAGGGAATTGATTTCTTCCCTCTGACGGTCGACATCGAGGAGCGGATGTACGCCGCAGGAAAGATCCCCGGCGGATTCATCAAGCGCGAGAGCCGTCCATCTGAGCGCTCGATCCTGACCGCCCGCATGACCGATCGCCCGATCCGTCCATTGTGGCCCAAGGGTTTTCGTAACGAAGTGCAGATCATCGCGACCGTGATGTCGGTCGACATGGTCAACGCCTACGACATTTTGTGCATCAACGGCGCCTCCGCGGCGCTGGCGATCTCTGACCTTCCGTTTCTCGGACCGGTCGGCGCAGTGCGGATCGGACTCATTGGTGATGACTTCATCATCAACCCGACCTTGCAAGAGATCGAAGAGTCCGATCTTGATCTGATCGTCGCCGGAACTGCAGACGCCATCTCGATGGTCGAGGCGGGTGCACGCGAGGTCGATGAAGAGTCGCTTCTCGAAGCACTGTCGATCGCCCACGACGAGATCAAGAAGCTCTGTGCTGCGCAGCTCGAGTTGGCAAAGATCGCCGGTAAAGAGAAGTGGGAAGTCACCAGCGTCGCAGTTGAGCCGGACATGCTTGAGAAGGTCTCGGCTGCAGTGTTGGCGCAGCTCGAGGAAGCAACCAAGGAGCAAGGGAAGCTCGAGCGTCGCGACAAGGTCGCCGACGTGCGCGCCGCCGCCGTCGCCACCGTGCTCGGAGAGGATCACACCTCCGAGGATCGTGCCTCGCTGTCGCGCGCCTTCGACAGCCTGCAAAAGACGATCATTCGTCGCCGGATCGCCGTTGAAAAGGTCCGTCCCGACGGACGTTCCAGCGACGAAATCCGTCCGATTACCGTCGATGTGGGCATTGTCCCGCGTGCACACGGTTCAGGTTTGTTTACTCGCGGTGAGACTCAGGTGCTCACGATTGTGGCACTGGGAACCCTCAAGGATGCGCAGCGCATTGACGGCCTCGGTATCGAGACCACCAAGCGCTACATCCACCACTACAACTTCCCGCCATACTCGGTCGGCGAGGCCGGACCAATGCGCGGACCGAAGCGTCGCGACATCGGCCACGGTGCACTCGCCGAACGTGCCCTGGTGCCGATGATCCCAGATGAGACATCGTTCCCGTACACCTTGCGTTTGGTGTCAGAAACACTTGAGTCCAACGGGTCATCCTCGATGGCATCGGTCTGTGGATCGACTCTCGCAATGCTCGACGCCGGTGTCGCCATTGAGCGGCCCGTTGCAGGTATCGCGATGGGGTTGATCCGCGAAGGTGATGACTACGTGATCTTGACCGACATCCAGGGCGACGAGGATCACCTCGGCGACATGGACTTCAAGGTTGCCGGAACGAGCGCAGGCGTCACCGCACTGCAGATGGACATCAAGATCTCTGGCGTCACCTTCCAGATCCTGCGGGACGCACTCGAGCAAGCACGTCGCGGCCGTTTGCACATCCTCAAGATCATGGAAACCGCCATCGCCGCTCCGCGCGAGGAGCTGTCCGATTTTGCACCGCGGATCACCGCCATCAAGATCGACCCTGAGCGCATTGGCATGGTCATCGGCAAGGGTGGAGAAACCATTCGGGGCCTTGAGGCCGAATACTCGGTCGAGATCTCGATCGAAGAGGACGGCACCGTCAGCGTCTACGGCGTGGAAGGCCTGAAAGCGAAGGCCTGTGTCGAAGTGATTCGCGCAATGACCAAAGACGTCGAGGTCGGCGACACCTTCACCGGAGCCAAGGTCGTCAAAACAACCACCTTTGGTGCATTCGTCGAACTCACCAAGGGCGTCGACGGACTGCTGCACATCTCCAACCTTTCGGCCGGTCGCGTCGACAAGGTCGAGGATGTCATCAACCGCGGTGACACCGTGGACGTGGTCGTTGTCGAAGTTGACAAGGCTCGTGGACGCATCGGTCTTCGCATTGTCGGCCTCGAGGATGTCGGGGAGCCGGTCTCCGGCGATGGCCTCGATGCAGGCGAGGGCGAGGCATCCTCAGAAGGTGACGCACGGCCACCACGCCGTCGTCGTCGTCGACTCACTGAAGAGGAATAGTCATGGCTGACGAGCGCCCCCGCTTGGATACGACATCCCGCGGCCTGCGTGTCGTCAGTGAACAGATGTCGGGTGTCCGTTCTGTGGCACTCGGCGTCTGGATTGGCGTTGGATCACGGTTCGAGACGCCTGCGCAAGCGGGCGTCTCGCACTTTCTCGAACACCTCTTGTTCAAGGGCACACCAACCCACAGCGCCGAAGAAATCGCACAAATTTTTGACGGTTTTGGTGGTGAGATTAACGCCGCGACGGGCCGCGACTACACCGTGGTCTACATCCGTTTGCTTGATGAACTCATCGCCGAAGGCCTTCCCGTCATCGCCGAGATGCTCACATCGCCGACCTACGCCGACCTCGACCAAGAACGTAAGGTCGTCTGCGAAGAGATCGCGATGTATGCCGACGATCCGGAAGATCAGGTCCACGACCTGCTCGCCCGGGCAATTTTCCCGGATCAGGCGCTGGGGCGTCCTGTGATCGGCACCGCCGAGATCGTCGGCAGCATCCCACAGGCAGAGATTGCGGCGTACCACCGCATGCATTACCGGGCGCCAAATATGGTCGTTGCCGCCGCAGGCAACATCACCCACACAGATCTGCTGGGACTCTCGAATCAATTTCTCGGGGATGTCGCAACCGGCGATGCTCCCGCACCACCAGAACCAGGTCGTCCCGGTGACCCCCGTCTGTCGCTCGTCCAGAAAGACACCGAACAGGTGCATTTGTGCCTTGGTGGCCCCGGACTCTCTCGGTCCGATCCGCGACGGCATGCCCAAGCGGTGCTCGACACGATGCTTGGCGGACTGATGAGCAGTCGCCTCTTTCAAGAGATTCGCGAGAAGCGGGGCTTGGCCTATTCAGTTGGGAGCTACACCGCCGGTTTCGCCGATACTGGTCAAGTCACGGTGCACCTTGGCACTCGCGAGGACAACCTGGCGACCTGCTGCGAGGTGATTGGCACCGAACTTCGTCGTCTCCGCGATGAGCCAATCGGTCGCGAGGAGCTCGATCGCGCAAAGAACCACCTGAAGGGCCGGCTCGTGTTGAGCACCGAGAGCCCGGGAACCCGCATGAATCGCCTTGGACGCATGGTGGTGACCGACACCGAAATGCTGACAATTGATGAAATTATCGAACGCATCTCTCGCGTCACCGCCGACGATCTCCAGCAACTTGCCGCCGAGTTCTGGCAGCCAGAGTCAATGAGCGTGTCTGCGATTGGACCAGACCTCGCGCGCATCCGCGCAGGCGTCACGCCGTTGGTGCCGCATCTCGAGGGTGCGACCGAAATACTCACCCCGGTCGGTGGAGGATCCACCGCATGATTTCTGTGATGGTCACCGGAGCAGCAGGGCGCATGGGGAGTGCCGTTGTCGATGCGGTCACCCACGCAGACGGTATGCGGGTCACCGCCGTTGTGGATCCGGCTCTTGCTCTGGCCGATGGAGTTTTTCATGACATCTCGAGCGCCTTGCAACACGGCGGCATCGATGTCGTCGTTGACTTCACACAGCCCGAACTCGCATATGCGCACACCTGCGCCTATCTTGCGGCCGGTGTCCACGCGGTGGTCGGAACCACCGGATTTACCGATCAGCAACTCGCCGATATCCGAACCCGCGCAGACGCCGGCACGGCGAATGCGCTCATCGCGCCCAACTTTGCGGTCGGAGCGGTGCTGATGATGCGATTTGCGGCCGAGGCCTCCCGGCATATGCGCACAGCCGAAATTATTGAGTTGCACCACGATCAAAAACTCGATGCCCCATCGGGGACGGCGATCCGTACCGCCGGGCTGATGGCTGGCGATCCGGTCATCCATTCGGTGCGTCTACCGGGCTTGGTAGCTCACCAGGAGGTCATCCTCGGCGGCACAGGGGAGACCCTCACCATTCGCCATGACTCGTTATCGCGGGAGAGCTTCATGCCGGGTGTGGTGCTCGCCATACGCGAGATCGGCGATCGCCGCGGGTTGACGCTCGGGCTTGAACCACTGCTCTTTGGTCCCGAGAACGTGTAAGCACCCGGGTGCGGCACGCAGGCACACACTCCCGCGTCCACATCAGCACTGCACACGCCGATGAATGAGCGCCTTCATGCCCTGTCGCGTCGGGTCGCGGAATTCACCACCCGCCTGACCGAGCATCTTCCACGGGGCACCGGCACTTGGGAGCGGGATCTCATGCAGGCGCGCTACGCCATTCCCCGGCTACCGAGCGGCCCACAACGCGCTGCAGCACTCGATACGTATATCGCGTGGACCCTCTCGGCCCAGGACGTCATTGTCAGGGCAGACGACATACCGCGTGCAACCCGTGAAGTCCTCAGGGCGTTGCGCTGCGAGCGACGTCTCCTCGCGACAGAAGCGCTTGGTCCCAGAGAGCGGGCCATGGCGCTCGAGGCGAATGCGCATGCGTGGAGGGCGTGCCATTCTGGGGCGACCGCCGATCATCTGGCACCTGGTGAGATCGTCCCATGATGGCCGGCCTTACATGTGATGTAACGAGACGCCCCGCATAAGCTCATAACAGGCAATCGCCGCGGCGGCTCCGACGTTGAGCGAGTCCACGTGTCCGCTCATCGGTACGGTCGCCGTACGATCGAGCACATCGAGCGTCGAGGCTGTGAGTCCATGCCCTTCATTTCCCAGCACTAATGCGACCTTCTGCGGGAGCTCGCCGCAGACCTCAGCCAGCGAAGGGGCATCCGGTGTGGCAACGAGACCAATCACGAAAAATCCCGCAGCGCGCAACAGCTCAATGCCATCGGGAAATGCGGGAACGTACGCCCACGGATGGGTAAATACCGCGCCCATCGATCCCCTGATCGCCCGCCGATACAACGGATCACAGCATCTGGGATCGCACAACGTGGCATCAACTCCCAGCGCCGCGGCGCTGCGCACGATGTGTCCTAGATTCACCGGATTGACGACCCCTTCCAGAACGAGAATGCGGCGACTCGTCGCCACAAGATTCCCGTACTCACTCGGCACAGGGCGCGCAAAGATCCCGACCGCCTCACGAATCACACCGAGTCCTGTGAGTTGTTGGATCACATCGGCCGCAACAGTGAGCACGGGACATTCCACCGATGCAGCCCACGGGCAGCGATCACGCAGGCGATCATCGATCAGGATTGCAATCGGGGTCATTCCGCTCTCAATCGCCCGTCCAATCACGAGGCCGCTTTCCACAACACACGACGACACCGCACGGTCTCCCGATGGGGGAGGACGCCGGAATTGGCGCTCGGAATCGCGCAGCCCGCGAAAGACATCGAGGCGTGCATCGCAAGGATCGGAAATCGGAATCAGCGGCACCAGGTGATCTTGCCCGAAGCTGCCACGACTGCAAGTGCGACTCGCCTGTAAGATGAAGAGGTGTTCGGATCAATTTTGACCGCGATGGTAACGCCATTCGACGCGGACCTTCGCGTCGATGAGGATGCGTGCGTCGCACTCCTTGAGCACTTGGTTGCCAATGGTTCCGACGGCGTCGTGGTGGCCGGTACAACAGGTGAGGCATCGACCCTGACCGACGATGAGAAGCTCGCGCTCTACGCGCTTGCCAAACGGGTCATCGGGAATTCGGCAACAGTCATTGCCAACACCGGCAGTAACGACACCGCCCATTCGGTGCATCTGACCAAGCATGCTCGAGAGATTGGCTGCGATGCGGTGCTTGCGGTCACGCCGTACTACAACAAGCCGACCCGCGAAGGCATCGTTGCACACTTCGCCGCAATCGCCGACGTCGGATTACCGGTCATCATCTACAACATCCCCGGACGAGTCGTGCTGAACCTTGACCCGACCGTCCTGTCTGAACTTGCATCGATTCCCAATATCGTCGGTCTCAAACAAGCCCACGAAGATCTTGGGGAGCTCGACCAGATCACCTCAGCCGGGGAACTGGCCGTATACGCCGGAAACGACGATCTTCTGCTTGCCGTCACCGAACGCAATGGCGCCGGCGTCATTTCGGTGACATCGCATCTCGAGGGCCAAAAGATGGGGCAGATCGTCGACGCGGGCCGTGCAGGCGATCTCGAAATGGCCCGTCGCATCGATCACGAACTGCAAGATCTTTACGAAGCGCTCTTTGTCACGTCAAATCCGATCCTCATTAAGGCGGCCCTTCACATGCTCGGCCTCATTCCCTCGGACCGGATGCGACTGCCAATGGTGCAGGCGAGTCCCGTACAACGACACATTCTTCAAAGCGTGCTGGAGCAGCGCGGAACCCTTGCCCGTGGGTAGTTCAGTGCGCGTGATCGCGCTTGGCGGCACCGGTGAAATCGGCCGCAACATGTATGTGGTCGAATGTGACGGTCGCTTCGTCGTTATTGACTGTGGCGTGAGCTTTCCCAAGCCCGACCAGCTTGGTGTCGATTTGGTGCTTCCTGACTTTTCGTATGTTGAAGCGAACGTCGACAAGCTCGAGGCGGTCATATTGACCCATGGCCACGAGGACCACATTGGCGCCCTGCCGTACCTACTGCGCTCGATCGGTCGCACAAAGGTCATTGGCCCACGGTTTGCACTTGGGCTCGTACGCGCAAAACTCGACGAGCACCGGGTACTCGCACTCGCTGAGCTCATCGAGATTGCACCAGGCCCGGGTCCGCAACTTGGCCCCTTTCGGACCGAATTCATCACCTTGACCCACAGCATTCCCGACTGTGTTGCAGTCGCGCTCCACACCCCAGCGGGAACGGTCGTCCATACCGGTGATTTCAAGTTCGATCACACTCCGGTGTCAGGTGCCCCGGCCTCTGATGTGGCCACGTTGGCGCGTCTCGGAGCCGATGGGGTCACGATGCTGCTTGCCGATTCCACCAACGCAGAAGAACCTGCCGAAGCTCAAAACGAGCAGTCGGTCGGTCAGCACATGCGTCGAGTGATGGCGACCTGCCCGGGCCGCGTCATTGTCACGACCTTTAGTTCGCACATTCACCGCGTCCAGCAGATCATGGAAGCCGCGTATGAGGATGGGCGCGTAGTTGCCCTTGTCGGCCGTTCGATGTCGCGTAATGTCGGAATTGCGACCAACTTGCAGTGCCTGCGCACCCCTCCGGAAACACTCGTACGGATCAATGATCTTGAGGGATATCGTCCCGATGAGCAGGTGATTATCTGCACCGGTTCCCAAGGAGAGCCGCTCGCGGCGCTCTCGCGCATGGCACGTGGCGAACATCACCAAATCTCTCTGCAGCCGAAAGACACCGTGATCTACAGCTCACGGACCGTGCCCGGTAACGAGTTGTCGGTCAACGACACCATTAATCGCCTGGTCCGCCAGGGTGTCACCGTGATCACCAGCAAGTCTGATCCCGGCATCCATGTGTCGGGCCATGGGACCTCTGGGGATCTGTTGTGGATGCTGCAGTTGCTGCGCCCGACCTATTTTGCGCCGATCCATGGTGAGCGTCGTCATCAAAGCGCCCATGGCGCGTTGGCCAAATCTCTCGGGATGGCCGACGACCATATTTTCCTCATTGATAATGGTGATGTGCTCGAGACCAACGGCACCAGCGCCGCAATTGTCGATCGCGTGCCTGCGGGCGTCACGTACGTGGACGGCACTGGGGTTGGGGATGTCGCAGACGAGGTGTTGCGGGATCGCAGACATTTGGCTGACGACGGGGTTGTTGTGATTGTGGCCAGTATCGAGGTTGATACGGGCCGCTTGATCGGTGAGCCAGAAATCATTACCCGTGGACTCAGCGGGGACGACTCCGACATTGCAGGGGACGCCCGTGCAGAGGTGCTTCGCAGCATCGAACAATCATCAGCGAACCGCGTCACAGAGGTGGCGGTCCTTCAACATCAACTCCACGATGCCGTCGCAACCGTCATTCGCAAGCGCACCGGGCAACGGCCCATGGTCTTGCCGGTCATCCTCGAGGCCTAGGCCAAGAAAAGAATCCGCGTCACGCGGGAGCCAATGGAGTGCCATCGGATCCCGCGTGGACGCACGACCGTGCGGTGACGCGGCGTCACCGTATTGGGCCAGTTAGGCGATTGCTGCCTGATACTTCGCTGCCACCGCATCCCAGTTGACCACATTCCACCATGCGGCGAGGTAGTCGGGACGACGGTTTTGGTAGTTGAGGTAGTAGGCGTGCTCCCAGACGTCGATTCCCAGAATTGGCGTCTTGCCCACGGAGATGGGTGAGTCCTGGTTTGGGGTGGACATCACCGCAAGTGATCCACCATCAACCACAAGCCAGCTCCAACCGGATCCAAAGCGCCCAACACCCGCCGCGTTGATCTGGGTTTTCAATTCATCCAATGATCCGAAGTCGCGGGCAATTGCCTCTGCAAGCGCTCCGGTCGGCTCGCCGCCACCATTCGGGCCCATGATCTCCCAGAACAGTGTGTGGTTGTAGTGACCACCGGCATTGTTGCGCACAGGTCCCTGCTTGTCGGCCGGAAGCGAATCGAGTTGACGCAACACATCCTCGACGGACGCATTCTCCAGCGCAGTCCCTGCGAGCGCCGCATTCGCATTTGTGACGTAGGCCTGATGGTGCTTGTCGTGGTGAATCTCCATCGTGCGGGCGTCAATGTGCGGCTCAAGCGCATCGACGGGATACGGCAGTGGAGAAAGCTCGAATGGCATAAACAGTGTCTCCTTGATCACAGGCGAAATGACTGAGCAACTACACGCTATCGCGCCGCAGGAGCTCTGGCAGCGCTATTGCACACATTCCGACGGCAAAAGATGTCTCTCGATTGATTGCAGACGGCCGGTGGGGCGCATTCGATCAGATCAAAATGTCGTGTGGGCAGGATTTTTCACGTGTCGCGGGAATATCTCACTACGTTCACGTGTCGTCAGATCAACGACACGCTCAGTAGGAGGACCGGTGCCCCGAACGACCCAGAAATCGACGAGACGGACATCCGCCGCGCCGAAGAAGTCCCCGAACCGCACACCATCAACCGATGCGCCACGTCAGCGCCACGAACTTATCGGTTTGGTACTGATCGGCGTCGGCGTGCTGCTTGCGGCCCAGATCTACTTTGGGTTCAGCGTGGGACCGGTCGGTGGGTGGGTCGAACACATCGCCCGTCTGATTGTGGGTCGCTTCGTGTGGCTGTTACCACCAATGATCATCGGCTTAGGTGGACTTTTGATCTTCGGCGAGGGAGTGCGCCACCTCGCAACGCTGCGTATCGGGTTTCTGGTCACCTCACTGAGCCTGTGTCTGCTGCTTGCCGCCAGTTTGTTTGGCATCAGCGCAACACCACACACGGCCTGGTTTCGGCCGCACATCATGCAAATGCGCGGCGGTGTCGTGGGTGAGACGCTGTGGTATGCCACCCAACACACCGTTGGCACGCTCGGCACCGGCTTGATTGGGGTACTCGGCGTGATCGCAGGAATCGTGCTGATGACCGGCGCATCACTCGGCCAAGCGCTCCGTCGTTCAGGTTCGGGTGCGGCCACCGCCAGCCGTCAGGTCGGTCGCGGGATGGCGTCTGCGACGGCCCAAGCGGTCCGCAGCGGCCGTCAGTTCTCAACCCAAGTGTGGACGCCAGTCGAGGAGCGTGCACTGGATCCGGGCCCTTCGTTCTCGCGTCACATTGATGTCGTTGCGCCCGAACTCCGGCCGATCGACGGTGCCGATTACTTCCCCGATGTCTTTGATCATCCATCGGACCTTCCGCCCTCACCGGCGCTTGTCGGAGCCGACATGATCGAACACGATGCACCTGCACCGCCTCCGCGCCGAACGGTTCCTGTGCACTCGTCTCGTCTCGACAATGATCATTTCGACGATGACGAGGACATCCCAACGGCGCAACGCGTCCCCCCTGAACCGCCACACGCAGCAGTTCGTGAGGCGCGAATCGCTCATGCCGAGCGCAATGGTGGACGCCCAAGCTACCGGGTTCCCTCCCGCAGACTTCTGAAGCGGACAGGCGGCCCCGGCAAGGTCCCGCAAAGCTTGATCCAAGACACCTCACGCAAGCTTGAGGAGGCCTTGTCGCACTTTGGGATCACCGCAACCGTGAGTGCTGCAGTCAGCGGTCCACGTGTAACCCGCTACGAACTGCAACTGGCTCCCGGTACCAAGGTGGGGCGCATCACCTCGTTGCGCGACGATCTCGCCTATGCCCTTGCCGCACGGGAAGAATTGCGCATTTTGGCCCCAATCCCCGGCAAGCAGGCAGTCGGCGTCGAAGTTCCAAACCCCGAGGCATCGCTGATCACGCTCGGTGACATCTTTCGCGATTTCCCCGAGGATGCGGGGCCACTCATGGTGTGGCTCGGACTCGATATCTCTGGAAAATCGGTCTACGTCGACTTGGCGAAGATGCCGCATTTGCTGATCGCCGGTTCCACGGGTACCGGAAAGAGCGTGTGTCTCAATGTCATCCTGGCATCACTCCTCTTGCGCTCGAGCCCAAACGATGTGCGGATGATTCTGATCGACCCCAAAAAGGTCGAGCTCAATCACTATGAGTCCATTCCGCAACTGTTGACGCCCGTGGTGACGAATATGCGCGACGCATCTGCCGTGCTCTCCAACGTCGTGCGGGAGATGGAAAACCGCTACGAGCTCATGGGTCTTGCACGAGCGCGCAACCTGAAAGATTGGAATGCCATCAGGGTCGAGGCTGGCGAGGAGACCATCCCGTACATGCTCGTGGTCATCGATGAGCTTGCTGATTTGATGATGGTTGCCCCGGCAGAAGTGGAAGACGCAATTATTCGCTTGGCCCAGAAGAGTCGTGCGGTCGGCATCCATCTGCTTTTGGCGACTCAGCGTCCATCCGCAGATGTCATCACCGGCATGATCAAGGCAAACGTGCCGTCTCGCATCGCCTTTGCGGTCTCATCACAGGTGGATTCCCGCGTGATTCTTGATGCCGGTGGGGCGGAAAGTCTTCTGGGAAGCGGCGATATGCTCTACCGTCCTGTGGGCACCTCCCGGCTCCAGCGCGTGCAAGGCGCCTATGTGTCCGAGGAGGAAATCCTCGCCATCACCAATCACTGGCGTGGGCAAGGACGGCCGCAACTGCGCACCGAGCTCATGGAACGACCGCCCGAGGTTGCCCGCGATGAGCCGGACCCCGAGGGCGATGAAATGCTCGCGCGTGCGATCGAAATGGTCGTGCAACAGGGCACCGCATCGGTCTCGCTCTTGCAGCGCCGACTTGGGGTTGGCTACGCGCGAGCAGGACGACTCGTCGACCAAATGGAACGGCTGGGTGTGGTCTCAGGTCACGAAGGGTCCAAGCCGCGTTCTGTACTTATCGGTGAAGCTGACCTCGGCCGGCTCTTTCATCGAACCGACACCCCGGATGATGTGGAGATCGACGAGCTCGACGCAGAGCTCGTGATCGAGCACTAGCGACAAAAAAGGACGGGTGCGGCGAGTGCTCCTGGCTCCCGGGATCAGTGAAAATCGAGTAACATGCCCGTCCCCGTGCACCTTCGGTGCGCGGGTACGACTATGTTTGAAATCGGAACAACACTCCTTGAAGCACGGGCCCGCCAGCAGCTCGACATTCCGTCGTGCGAAGCCGGCACCAAAATCCGCGCCAAGTACCTGCGCGCGATGGAGGAGGAGCAATTCGATGTGCTGCCGTCTCCGACCTATGTACGTGGGTTTCTGAAGACCTACGGGGATTTTCTTGGCGTAGATGGACAACTCCTGGTTGATGAATATGAATCTCGCCGCACCCAACCTGCGCGACTGACGCGCGACATTCGCACGACTCCGGCGCGTCGGACCTCGTCATCCCGCGGACGTAGCGGCGCACGCGGCAAGGCCAAACGGCGAACCGAGGGACAGCTGTTGTGGCTCGCCCTCGGAGGGGTCATGGGTATTGCGCTTCTCGTCTGGCTTGGCGCGGGGAAGGGGAACGCCCCAGCGCCTCAGATCGCAAATGGACTCCCGCCAGGACCCGTGACGCCCACGACGCAAGATCCGCATCTGGCAACCCCGGAGGTCTCACAGCCAATCAAGGTTGTATTGACCGGCACCGGCCCATACGGGTCCTACGTGGATGTTCGCCAGGACAGCGCGACCGGTACACAGCTATTTACCGGGCTGATTTCACCAGCGGGATCGCAGACCTTTACGACCATGTCGTCAATTTGGCTCCTCAGTGCCAATCCCACAGGGCTTCAAGTCGTGGTCGACGGGAAAGCCCGCACATTGCCGGCAAACACAACGACCTTCGTGATCACCAAGAACGGCCCACAGCCCGCACCGCATAACTGAGGCATCGGTGTCCGTCGCTCGCGCACACATCATCATCACTGGCGATGAAGTGCTCCGAGGTCACATCACCGATCGCAACGGTCTGTTCTTGGCGCAATGGTTTGACGCGCATGGATGGGATATCACTGAGATCCAGGTCGTCGGCGATGACCGCGACCGGATTTGTGAGGCGATTCACCGCGGCCAGTCGCTTGGTGCAAACTGCATTGTGACCACCGGCGGGCTCGGAGTCACCCACGATGATCTGACCATGGCCGCCGTTGCGTGGGCTGTCGAGCAGCCGCTTGTTCTGCATGACGACGCCCATGCACATGTCACCGCAGCCACCGCGCGTCTGACACGCGCGCAGGTTGTGCCGACTGACGTGCAGGCAGCAACAATCCGCAAGCAGGCGATGCTTCCCGCAACCGCTCATATGTTGGCGCCGATTGGTACTGCGCCGGGTGCCATCGTGATGGCCGCAGATACCCGAATCGTCGTGCTACCAGGCCCACCATTTGAGATGCAACGTATGTGGGCCAACGCCGTGACCCACCCAGCACTCGCTGATCTCATCGATCGTGTTCCCCAACGTAACCGCGTGATACTGCGACTCCATGGTGTCGCCGAGCCAGAGATCGTCGCGACGCTCGAGGGGATCGCGCTTGAGAAAATCAATGCCGTGCGTCTTGGTATCTGCGCGAAGGTCGGGGAGGTGGAGATCACAATGACCGATATCAACCCCGGTGGCGCAACCGCTCTGGCCACCGAAATTACAGGGCGCTTTGTGCATGCGGTGTTCACCACCACCGGCGCGACGATTGATCACGTGATCGCCGAACTTCTGATCGCACGCGGCGCGTGCCTGGCGGTCGCCGAATCATGCACCGGGGGCCGCATAGGCACACGCCTGACCTCGCTGCCAGGAAGCTCTGAGTGGTTTTTGGGTGGAGTTATCTCGTACGCCAATCGCCTGAAAGAAGAGCTCGTGGGCGTACCCGTCGAGATGATTGACCGTCACGGGGCTGTCTCAGCACACGTGGCAGATGCAATGGCACACGGCATACGCTCCCGCACTGGCGCCGAGTGGGGAATCGCAATCACCGGAATTGCCGGTCCGAGCGGAGGAAGTCCCGAGAAACCCGTCGGCACAGTGCACATTGGCTGCAGCGGCCCGACACGCACAGTCACCGCGCAGTATCTGTTCACCGGCGATCGAACGCTCATCCAGGAACGTGCTGCAACACAGGCATTGCATCTTCTTCGACACGAGATTTTGGCCACTGACACGCTGGCGAGTCCAGGACACGACGATCGGCTGCGTTCGTAGACCGTCACCTCGGTCGTCCGAGCCAGGAGATACTCTCTCGAACAGATGTTCGCTTTCGACCGCGGTCGGCACTATGCTGGCGAACATAGATCGAAGCACGACGCTGCGTCCGCGCGGCTGTTCATGAATCATCACACCGAGGAGATCGACCGTGGAGAAGGCCCAAGCGCTGGGTGCAGCACTCGCTCAGATTGAGCGCCAGTTCGGCAAGGGATCCATCATGCGAATGGGCGACCCGGCCATGCAGATCGATACCTCGATTGTTCCCACGGGAGCCCTTTCCCTTGATCTTGCCCTGGGTATTGGGGGACTTCCACGCGGCCGCATTGTGGAGATTTATGGACCGGAGAGTTCGGGAAAGACCACCTTGCTCTACCACATCATCGCCCAGGTCCAAAAGCAGGGCGGGATGGCGGCATTCATCGATGCCGAGCACGCAATGGATCCGACCTATGCGGCGCGGATCGGTGTGAATGTCGACGAATTGCTCGTCTCGCAGCCCGACCACGGAGAACAGGCACTCGAGATCGCCGACATGCTGGTGCGCTCAGGTGCCCTCGACGTGGTGGCGATTGACTCTGTGGCCGCGCTGGTACCGAAGGCAGAGATCGAAGGGGAGATGGGGGATCACCATGTGGGCGCGCAGGCGCGGCTCATGTCGCAAGCCCTTCGTAAACTCGCCGGAACGTTGAACCGTGCCGGCACGATCTGCGTCTTCACCAACCAACTCCGCGAGAAGATTGGCGTGATGTTTGGCTCGCCTGAGACAACACCAGGCGGACGTGCACTGAAGTTCTACGCCTCCGTACGCATGGACATTCGTCGTATTGAGACCCTCAAAGAGGGTACGGAGAGCGTCGGGAACCGAACCCGCGTCAAAGTCGTTAAGAACAAGGTCGCTCCGCCCTTTCAACAAGCGGAATTCGACATCATCTACGGCGAGGGCATCTCTCACGAAGGAAACCTTCTCGACATCGGTGTCGATCGTGGCATCGTGACCAAGAGTGGTGCCTACTTCTCCTACGGCGATGAGCGCCTCGGTCAGGGTAAAAACGCTGCCCGCAACTTCCTGAAAGACCACGTGGATATCGCCGATGCGATCGAATTGAAGATTCGCGAAGCAGCAGGGCTCCTTGCGCCCGAGGGCACCAGAGTTGATCCGGTGACCGGAGAGGTCGTCGAGATTGCATCAACTGCAGCGGCCAGCGCCATCGCAGCCGACGATCTCGCCCCAGAGAAGGCCGCAGCAACCGCCTAATGCTCGTTTGGCGCCGGGGACCCACGTTCCCGGCGCCAGATCACGCGTTCCCACGCCGGCACCCGTGCGGGGTATCATCCACCCAGTGCGTTATCACCTCACATCGTTCGGCTGTCAGATGAACGACCACGACTCAGAGCGCATGAAGGGGCTTCTCGAGTCACTGGGGTACAACGAATCACCGGTGCGCGATGACGCCGACTTAATTCTGTTCAATACCTGCACCATTCGCGGCAGCGCCGATGATCGCTTCTTGGGCAATCTCGGCGAGGCAAAGCGGATCAAGCGAGAAAACCCCGATGTGGTCGTCGCGGTCGGCGGTTGTTGGGCACAGTCGCAAAAGGAACTCGTATTCACCGAATTCCCGTTTGTCGACATTGCCTTTGGACCTGGTGAATTGACGCGTTTAGGCGAGCTCATCGCACGAGAGCGGATTGAGGCAGTTGGCGCCTTTAGTTTCGATGGCGCGTTTTCTGGAACCCTGCCCGCAAAACGTGAGCGCCCATTCCACGCATGGGTACAAATCTCGGTGGGATGCAACTGCGTCTGTTCCTATTGCATCGTTCCGACTGTCCGTGGTCGCGAGCGCTCCCGTCATCCGGAAGAAATCCTCGCAGAGATCAATGCGCTTGCCGCCCAGGGGGTACGCGAGGTGACCCTTTTGGGCCAGAACGTGAACTCCTATGGGCGCGACATCCCACTTGGAGAACGGCGTAGCTTTGCTGAATTACTGCGTGCGGTCGGATCCGTGCCAGGCATTTGGCGCGTGCGCTACACCAGTCCGCACCCCAAAGACATGCGCGACGATGTCATCGCGGCAATGGCCGACACACCCGCATTGTGTGAGCACGTCCATTTACCCGCACAATCGGGATCCACACGGGTGCTCAAGCGGATGCGTCGCACCTATACCCGCGAGCGCTACATGGAGCTGCTCTGGCGGATCCGCGAGGGAATTCCGAACGTGTCGATCACCACCGATCTGATCGTCGGTTTTCCAGGCGAAACGGATGAGGATTTTCAGGACACGTTGAGTCTTGTGCGCGAGGCCGAATACGACGGTGCGTACACCTTTGTCTACTCGCCACGACCAGGCACAGAAGCCGGAGAGTCGATGGATGATGATATTTCCCCCGCGCTGAAGAGTGAGCGCATTCAAGCCCTTGTCGATACCGTCCACGAGGTCTCACGGGCCCGTGCACAGCGGTTTATCGGCCAGAGTCATGAGGTGCTTGTCGAGGGGCCATCACGCACAGATCCGACAAAGCTGCGCGGTCGTCTGCGTCAAAACATTGCGGCAAATTTCACCGGCGACGCTGCACCAGGATCGCTGGTGATGGTGGAGATCTCCGGGGCGAGCTCCACGACGCTTGCCGGCACCCAGCTTGGCGTGCCGGTCACGGCCTAGCCTGCCCATGACCACCGATCCAGGATCGGTGGAGCGGCCGGCAGTGCTTGCCCTCTTCGGGCCAACCGCAAGCGGGAAAAGCGCACTCGCGCACCACATCGCCCGCACTCTTGATGCGCAGATTGTCGTCACCGACCCATTTCAGCGCTACCGGGGACTCGAGATCGCCGCAGATGCGCCCTCGGCCGATGAGCGCGCGCAGGTGCAGTATCACTTCGTTGGAGATCTCGATCTTTGGGAATCCTCCTCCGCCGGATCATTTGCATCTGCCGCACACACGGTCATTGACGACATCGTCGCCCAGGGGCGGCTTGCCATCGTCACCGGAGGCACCGCGCTCTATCTTCGTGGTGCCCTCACCGAGTTAGGGTTCCCACCGGCGGTGCCACCACAGACACGGCAATGGGCGGAACACCTCGTTGATACGGACCTCGCCGCAGCGGTTCAGGAGCTCACCGCACGCGATCCCGATGCAGCCCATCGAGTCGATCGAGCAAATCCGCGTCGGGTGGCGCGGGCACTTGAAGTTGCCGCATTGGGGCCCGAGCATCGGAATCGACCAGTTGATCGGTTGTGGACCGAATCCACACGCCACCCGACAGCGCTCATTGCAATCACACGCCCACGCGAATATCTCGATCAACGCATCGCCACGCGCGTGCAACGCGAGCTCGATGACGGGCTTGTCGCAGAGATCACACGGGCGCTCGATGCACCGACAACCAGCCGCGAAGCACTGCAGATCATCGGTGGGAAAGAGGTCGCTGCCTTCCATGCGGGCGCGATGACCTACGACGAGCTTGTGCGCGCGCTGGAGGCACGGACCCGCCAGCTGTCTCGTCGCCAGCTCGGATGGATCCGCAATTGGCCGCATGCGCACGTCATTGATCTCGTTGATACCCCCGCAACCGATGTCGCAGACGACATCATCCGGCTGATTGGACGGGCGCCAGATCCCGCCTAAGTTGAGTACCCTGTATTCATGCGTTTTGAGAAATGGCATGGCACCGGGAACCACCACATCGTCGTGGAACGTGACCTGCTCCCCTGGTCAATGACTCCTGAACGCGCCAGTGCGCTCTGTGATCCTGCGTTTGGAATCGGCGCAGAAGGGGTGCTCGAGATCAGCTTTGAGGACGCCACGCCACGCATGACCGTCTGGAATGCGGATGGCAGCATTGCCGAGAACTGCGGCAACGGCATTCGGATTGTTGCGGCATACCTGGCTCGGGATGGGCGCCTGAGTGCCGATGGGGTGATCCTCACCGGCACACAGCGGACCTCTGTGCGCGTGATTGGTGAGGGTCATATTGAAGTCAAGATGGGTCGCGCGGTCCTCACCGCCGGTGATTACATCTATTCACTGCAGACAAGTGCCGGCGAGATCGATCTCTTTGAAGTCTCCATGGGCAACCCTCACGTGGTGATCCAGGACCCTGATCCGGACGCGCGAGTGACGATACTCGGACCCGAGATTGAAACCCACGAACATTTTCCTGATCGCACCAATGTGGAATTTGTGCGCACCGACGGGCCATCACAGATCACGATGCGTGTCTGGGAACGCGGGGTGGGGCAAACATTGAGTTGCGGAACCGGGGCCTGTGCCGCTGCGGTGAGCGCAGTCAAACATGGCCATCACCAAAGCCCCGTGACCGTGCACCTCGCCGGGGGAACTCTCGTGATTGATGTTGATCAGGAGCTCGGCGTGACCATGACCGGGCCCGCCACATTCATTTACGCAGGTGAAGTGAGTGCTGCCCTGACTGCCACGCTCGGGACCCGCTAGACCGCGACCCCGTAGCTGCGGAGCGCGTCGTTGAGGGTTGTTTTGCGATCGGTCGATTCGGTTCGCTGACCAATAATGAGCGCACAGGGCAGATGGAATGTGCCGGCAGGGAACTCTTTTTCGCGGGTTCCGGGAACCACGACCGAGCGCGGCGGAACATAGCCGCGGGTCTCGACCGGGGATGCACCCGTGACATCAATAATCGGGGTGGATGCCGTAATCACCACATTCGCCCCAAGCACCGCTTCTGCGCCGATGTGCACACCCTCGACAACGATTGCACGCGACCCAAGAAAGGCACCATCCTCCACAATCACTGGGGCGGCCTGCGGGGGCTCAAGTACCCCACCGATTCCCACGCCACCCGAAAGATGCACATCAGCGCCAATATGCGCGCATGAGCCCACCGTGGCCCACGTGTCGACCATGGTACCCGGACCCACCCATGCACCAATGTTGACGTAACTCGGCATCATGACTGCGCCAGGTGCGAGGTAACTGCCGAAGCGGGCCACCGCCGGCGGAACAATACGTACCCCGTCCTGCGGGCCCACGCGCTTGAGCGGGACCTTGTCGAAGTAGGTGAATGGCCCAATTTCCATTGGGGCGCTGACCGTGATCCGAAAGTAGACAAGGATCGCCTTTTTCACCCATTCGTTGACGACCCAACCCGCTGCGGTGGGCTCCACCACGCGAATCTGCCCGGCATCGAGGCGTGCGATTGCATCACTGACGACATCGGCGTTTTGCGCCGCCTCATCAGCGGATAGCTCATACAAACGCTCGATCTCTTGTGCGAGGGCGTCAATGCTGGTCACAAAGCCTCCTGGAGGATCGCGGCGGCGCGCCGGCAATCATCAATCGTGGGAACAAGTGCAAATCGCACAAAACCTTCGCCAGACGGGCCAAGAAAGACCCCGGGCGCCACCACAATACCGTGGTCAAGCAGACGCTCGGCATACGCAAGTGACCCGACCCCTTCGGGAATTGCCATCCACAAATACATGCCGGCTTCACTGCCGGCGACACGGAGCCCCTTGCTGACAAGTACCGGCTCGAGGATCTCGCGCTTCGCCCGGTAGCGCGCCCGCGCTTCATCAACGTGGGTTTCATCTGCCCAGGCGACACATGCGGCCTGTTGGACGAATTCCTGGGGTGCCGTCCCCACAGTGGGCCGATACGACTTCAGCGCCGCAATGAGTCGCTCAGGTGCGGCAATAAATCCTGAGCGGTATCCGGTCATCGACGAGCGCTTACTCAAGGTGTTGATCACAACAACATGAGATCGGTCGCGCACCTGGAGGGCCGAGACCGGCAGTTCATCATCGAAGCTCAATTCCGAATATGCCTCATCTGAGGCAATCCAGAACCCATGACGAGCCGCGCGTACCGATAACTCCTCATAAAAGGACAAGGGCGCACGGGCACCGGTGGGGTTATTGGGGTAATTGACCCATACGACTGCAACCCGATCCCACTCGGCATCACTCACGGCGTCGAAATCGGGCAGAAACCCACGCCGCTCGACCAACGGCACGCTGATGACCGTGGCACCGGCAAATCGCGCTCCACGCGCCGGAACGGGATAGCCGGGCTCGGTCACGACAACACGGTCTTTCCCGCCCGGAAGATCAACCACAACCTGTGCGAGCGAAAACACCGCCTCCTTCGATCCCAGGGTCGGGAGCACCTCCCGATCAGGATCCAGTGCGACACCAAACCGACGACCAATCCAATCAGCGATTGCGACGCGCAACTCTGCAAGTCCCACCGCTTTGGGGTACTCAAGCGTTTCCTTGACACCCGCTCTTAAGGCATCACGGATCTGGGGAGCGGTCGGCTCACGAGGATCACCAACGCCAAAATCGATGAGTTCAATTCCTCGCTCGCGCGCGGCACGTTTTGCCTCATCAAGGCGCGCAAATGGATAGGTCCCCACTTCGCCAACGATTGGAGAGATAGGTGCTGCAACGTCCTCGCTCACGCACTCGCCTCAGCGGTAAGAAATCTCATGAGTGCGTCATAGGTGCGTTCCATCTCCGCGATGGAAATGGCTTCATCGCGTGTATGGGCGAGGCTTGTCGTACCCGGTCCGAGATTGACCGCATCAATGCCGATTTCGGTGAATTGGGCGACTGGTGTCCAGGCCTGCTTCGGGGCAACGATGAAATTCCCGGCAGCGACAAGGCGCGCGAGGTGTGCGGTGCGAGGCGCGACCTTCCCCGATGGACTCACGCTCACGATCTCAAGCTCGCCGTCACCAGCAACTGCCGTTTCCAAAAATCGCAGGGCGTCATGAGGGGTTCGATCTGGAGTAAAGCGGTAATTAATGTGGCACTCCACAAGATCGGGGATCACGTTATCGGCGATCCCACCCGCAATACGGGTGACACTGATCACCTCCATGAATTCAAGGCCTTCAATCGTCACGGACCGCGGCGCAATCTCCACGAGATCACGTAGGCCGGCAACCGCATGTGTGATGGCATTGTCTCCGGTCCAGGGGCGGGCGGAATGGGCGCTTTTGCCATGAAAACGCAAGGTGGCATTCACATTGCCCACACAGCCGGCCTGCACGGTGTTATCGGTGGGCTCCAGCACGATCGCGAGTGCCGCCTCGCGCAACTCGGGAAGTGCCGCAAAGGCCGCCGGAAGAGGGCTCTCCGCGACCGCAATTTCCTCGCGGGTGAAGATCACGAGCGCGAGGTCATACGGTGGCGCGGATGCAGTAGGAAACTGGGCAGCGACCTCGAGCATGACCGCGACGCCGCCTTTCATATCGGTCGCCCCGAGGCCAATTACCTCGTCGTCGGTCATATAGCCGGGAAAATTGTCCTGCGCCGGAACGGTATCGACATGCCCCGCAAGCAGAATCAGCGGTATTCCGGCGCGTCGTGGGGATCCGACAACGAGCACCTCACCGTCGGCAAACCACTCATCAAACCCCAACGGAATTTCCGAGCGCACATGTTCCATGATGCGCGCCTCATCCCGTGATACCGATGAGATATTCACCAAGGCGAGAGCACGAGCGGCAAGTGATGCAGAAATGGGGGAGAGAGCGTTCACAACACTGCATCGTAGATGGCATGATCGACGCCTGCATGTCGAAGCCCGCCGAACACATCCTTTTTACGCGTCTTCACCCCGACGCAGTCGCGCCAACACGCGCACACGCCTGGGATGCCGGGCTGGATTTGGTCGCGGTTGAATCCCTCACCCTTTTGCCGGGAGAAAGGGGTGTTGTCGGTACCGGAATCGCAGTCGCGATCCCCGAGGGGTGGGGTGGGTTTGTGGTGCCTCGCTCAGGACTCGCCCGCCGCCAAGGGATTACTCTCACCAATAGCCCTGGGCTCATCGATGCCGGGTACCGCGGCGAGCTGCAGATTCTGGTGATCAATCACGACTCCGCACCACAGACACTCACGGCAGGAGAGCGGATCGCGCAATTAGTGCTCATTCCGGTCGGCATGATGAACGCGATTGAGACCACGGAACTCCCTGATTCTGACGGACGTGCCACCGGGGGCTTTGGCTCGAGCGGCAGGTAGTCGAGCGTGTATGCCGGGGAACGATTTTCGAAGGCGCAAAATTTATGCAGACTCCGAAAGGACCCGTGATCGCCAGCGATTATCGCGCAATCGAGCGATCGCCCAGTACCGCGTTGGCAACAGCAGCACGAGGTTTAATCCCACAGCAAAGGGAACACCGAGCAGCAATAGGCGTGCCTGCTGTCCTCGTGTCACATTCGGCCGACGATGGAGATAGAGCGCCCCGAGTCCGAAGCGGACGACCCCGTAACTCGCGATGAATAGCCCAAGCACCCAAAGGTTTTCTGATCTCGGATGATGTACCCACGAGACGACTTGTGCTCCCATCAGCACAAAACACAGCGGGGTGAGGCACAGCTGGATAAGTCCATACAGCGGGCTGACCATTTGGCGAAATGACAGGTGTCGCGCCACATACGGGAGCATCCAAAACCACGATCGCGCCCACCGAAGCCGTTGACGATAGGTGCCTTTCAACGTCGTTGGCATTTGCGTTTCCACACCAGCCTCGGCAACCGCAACAACCTTGCCCCGCTGGAGCGCGCGCAGAGCAAGCCAGCGATCATCCCCGGTACCACATTCGACTGCATACGCTTCGAGGTGGTCATAAATCAGTGCACTTCGATACATGGCGAGTGCGCCGGATGTTGTCTCAAGCGCACCACGCAAAGACCGAGACGCCCGCATCATGACGCACGAGCTACCGATATCGAGATCTGCCGCCATACTGACCCAGCTCTCCTCATGATTGCGCACGTAGATCATTCCGGTGCATGCCTCCACCGACGGATCAGACATCGCCCGAAGCAGATGCTCACACGCATCGGGGTACGGTTGCGAATCCGAATCAACGGTCAAAATAAAGTCGTATCGCCCCTGTGGGATTGACCGCAGTACCGCAACCTGGGCGCCTCGTTTTCCAGTGTTTTCCTGGCGAATCCACTGAACTCGTGGATGGGTGATACTCGGAACAACTGGAACCGACGACCCGTCGTCAATGACGACAACATCAACAGGGACAGTTTGGGCAAGCAGCGATTCGACGGTTGCGTGGAGAATGTCCGAGGGCTCGTTGTATGTCGGGACGATGCACAGCACTCGTCCGGGTGCGGGAGGAAGATGGGTATAGCGGTTACCGACCACAAACGATGTCAGGCATCCGCCGATGACCATTGCCCCGAATATCCAATATGACCGCGCAAGCGGATCAGGGGTTTGCTCCATGACTGCGCGCGTGGCAATAAGTAACGTCCCGAGAACTCCAAGAAGCACCAACCATGGAATCTGCTGGCCCACAATGGCGATGACGCGTTGACTGCGACGGGATTCGTTGAGTTTGCGGCGCATCATGTCTGCTCCCTCGAACCACGCACGACCCGAATCACGAGACACAGACCCCCAACGATCACGGCGAATACTCCGACGCCATAATCGAAGATGGATTGCGCGTCGTTGATTTCTTGCGTTGCGTGCGAAGTGGGACGCAACACGGATGTTGCAGCCACACCCACGAATGGAAGCATCCCGATCCCGACGACGATCGCCACGCGAACAGGGGTAGGTATCGATGAGCGCTCTCCCCGCACGCGATCTCGGTGGGAGTGAGTCGGGACGGGATAGTAGGTCGGGGCCATTGTGGCCGCGGTTTCCAGCTGTGCGTACTCCGAATCGGAGACCCGGACCACGGTAGCCGTGCGTTCCTGGGGAAAAGTTGTTCCCAGGGAGTCACCTCAATACAAGCTGGCGAACAGGGGAAGTCCACTACAGCCATCGGCGAGGCGGCATGCATCTTGATATTTGGGGCATCACACCGGCCCTGCATCGGGTGTGCGAGACATGTCCGGGATACCTACAGACATCGTGCTCGACCGCCCTGAGGTCACCGGCCTACGACACCGATCTCCGGGCACATCACCTACCGACGCACGTCACATGGTTGTGCGGTGCTACGAGGGACGGCCTCCGCGACGCGCAAGCGCGGCATCATGTGCGCGGGTTTCGATCTCATCATCGAGCGGCGCCAGCTCGCAGGTGATCCCTGTCGCGTGCGCAAGCGCCCATTCGAGGAGAAGATCGGCAAAGTCGGGATTTTTTGGCAGCAGTGGACCATGTAAATAGGTCCCAATCGCACGACCGGTTCGTGCGCCTTCAGTGCGATCGGAATCATTATTTCCGTGCCCGTACCGCACCGTCCCCAAGGAAACACTCCCTGAACCGACATGGGTACGACCCGCATGATTCTCAAAGCCGACGACCGTCAGTTGGCGACCCTCAATATCGATGTCAATTGCGACATCGCCGATCAGGCGAGTCGACCCAGCGACCGTATCGGCATCAAGGATGCCGATACCCGGCATCCGCACTCCATCAACACCCGTATACCCGTGTCCGGCGAGTTGATAGCCACCGCACACCGCCAGCATCACAGCGCCGTCTGCCACGACCGACCGCAGATGGTCAGCCTTTGCGGTGGCAAGATCCGCTGCAACCAGCAATTGGTCGCGGTCTTGACCACCACCGAGATAATAAAAGTCGGCGTCGAGCGGCAACGGCTCACCGAGCCCACATTCGTGGACCTCAATCTGATGGCCGCGCCATTCAAGCCGCCGTTTGAGTACCGCGATGTTGCCGCGATCAGCATAGATATTGAGCTCTTTCGGGTAGAGGTGACATACCCGAACACGACTCATGCCTGCACCCTGCAGCGATAGACCTGGCGATCTGCCCCGGCTTCGAGTGGAGCACCGGCAAAGTCGCCCCACGACTGCACGACCTCAAACCCTGCCCGCGCCAAGAGATGCCCCAACTCCACCGGAGCAAACAGGTGCACCTGGTGCTCACGAAAATACGATGAACTTGCTCCGTCTGCAGCGATTTCATCGACCCGATGGGTGAACTGTGCGTTTTGACTGATGGGGTCAACCCAGTCGTACCAAAAGGAATGCGCCAAACGCACACCCGTCGCGGGATCCGCGTACACATCACCTGCGCGCACGGTACCCAGGGAATTCATGACATCGCCGATGTCCGGAACGGCGAGGTCAAACCAGAATTCGCCATCAGGTACCAATGCGGTGTGCACTTGGCCAAGACACGCAAGCTGGTCCTCGGGGCGAAGGAGCACCTGGAGGGTGTTCATTGATGCGATTGCCAGCGCAACGGGTGTATCCAACACAAATGTCCGCATATCGGCGCACACCGGATGAATCCGCGGTGCGACACCGGCGGCGGCGGCGTTGGCCGCGAGTGCATCAAGCATTCTGGGGTCAGCATCAAGGGCAACGACCTCACACCCAACATCGGCAAGCGCGATCGCGAGCCGCCCCGCCGCACATCCGAGATCGAGGACAGGCCCCGACGCCTGGGCACCGATTGCCGTCCAGAGCGCGAGGTCTTCGGTGTAGTGGGCATGCTCGAGCAGGTAGCGTGCTGATTCAGTGATGTCAGGCATGTTCCCAGTATGCGCGAAGTGCGCCTCGGTTGACCAGAAGGCTGCGTAATTCGAGCATCGCCGTATAGGTCGGCAGGACATACAACACCGCATCGCCCTCGAGTGCGTCGAGCGCGGTATCAAGGGCTGCATGGACGTCAAGCTCAATGTGAATTCGCTCACGCGGGAAACCCGCATACACAAACCGGAGCGCGAGTTCATATGCGCGGTCACCCGTAACGGTCAGGTGGGCGATGCGCGGCAACAGGAGCTCATAGTCGACATCCCAGATCCAGGAGACATCACGCCCGTCGGCGGTACGGTCATTCAACGACACCAGCAGATGCAACGGGGCAGGGTCAAGCTGCACCGTTTGGATCGTCACATTTGCACCTGCGGGATTTTTTGCAAGCAAGAGCACGAGGGATTTGCCGTCGATCTCAACCCGTTCGGCTCGTCCGAATGCCGCGTGTGTGTCAGCAAGCGCTGCACCGATGATCTCGGGCTCGACACCAAGTGCGAGGGCAGCAGCAGTCGCGGCGACGACGTTGTAGGCATTGTGCAATCCAGGAAGCGCGACCTCGGTAGTGATTCGCCCGTGCGGGGTACGCATTGCAAGCCGCACTGCGCCAACACCCACGAGATCAACGCGGGTCGCAGTGACATCTCGGCGTGGGCGATGCGCACCACACTGCGGACACTTCCATTCACCCATATGACCGACCGTGCTCCATGTGTAGTCAAGATCATGGGCGCATTTCCGGCAGCGAATGGAGTCGGCGGCATGCGCCAGTTGGGTGTGTGCGACCGATGGGTCATCGAGTCCGAACCACACCACGGGATGGCGGCCATCATCGAGCGCGGCAATCGCGGGATCATCGCCGTTCAACACCAGCGTCGTCGTCCTCGGCAGACGCGAGATCATCTGGGCCCAAGAATCCAGAATTGATTCAAGTTCCCCGTACCGGTCGAGCTGATCACGAAAGACATTCATCAACAGCACAACGCGGGGCGCGACCTGATCCACGACCGACGGCAATGCGAACTCATCAACCTCAAACAACCCGAATGTCGTTGTGCCGTCGGTAACGCCGTGGTCAAGAAGCGCCGTTGCGACGCCGAAAAAGAGATTGGCGCCGGCGCGGTTGGCAACCGTCGACCATCCCTGTGCGGCGATGCAACTCCCGAGGAGCCGCGAGGTTGTGGTTTTGCCATTGGTCGCCGAGACCATTGCCGCCCCGTCGGAAAGCCGTGCGGCAAGTTCGCCCACGGCGCTTGGACGCAGCCCGAGGAGCACTCGCCCCGGGGCGCTCGTGCCACCACCCTTGCCAAGGCGACGCGAGAGCGTACCCGCGGTGCGCGCGCAGGCAACCGCAAAGGCAAGTGGCACACGCGCCACGCTACCCCTTGGTGCCGTCAGGCAGATGATCGAGCGTACGGACCGTGCCATCGGGGTATCCGACCACGACATCCGCCGGCAGCGCGTGAAAGAGCCCCGTATCAACGACTCCGTGGGTTGACCGCACCAGTGCGTCAACCGCTTCCCAGTCGGCCCCCGCGGGGATCGCAAGATCAACAATCACCAGCTCATCATCTGAGCGACCAGATCTGCGAGACGGGGAGAATGCAGCAAGCGTCGTCGCAACATAGGCAGCAGCAAATGGCACCACCGCAATGGGGAGCACCCCCCACACATCACAGCTGTCGGCGACCTTTGGCCCGTCAACGAGCACGAGGAAGCGGCCAGCGGTGTCATCCACGATGCGTTCGCGCACCAGTGCGCCACCTGCGCCCTTGATGATCAATCCACTGGGGGTGACCAAATCTGCCCCGTCGAAGGCCACCTGTACAGGCCCCTGCATCCGAGCGAGAGGGATCCCCAATTCACGTGCAAGCGCAGCGCTCGCGCGCGAGGTCGGAACCCCCACGCACCTCAGACCCTCTGCAATCCGGCCAGCGAGGGCGCGAATCCCTGCTGCGGCGGCACGACCGGTCCCCAAACCCACTCGGTCGCCATCGTTGACACATGCAGCGGCGTAACGTCCCGCGGCTTCCCAGGCATGCGCTCGTGCGTCATCATGTAGTCCCATACCCGTAAGGCTATGCGAGTGAGCAGACGATGACCGAAATTGCACAAGGAATACACCTCATTGATACCGAGCTCGGTGGCAAAAAAGGCCTCACGAGCGCCTATCTGATCGACGGCTCTCAGCCAGCACTCATTGACCCCGGGGCAGAGACCTCGGCAGACCTGCTCATCGCCGATCTCCATCGACGCGGCCTTCGGGCAGACGATTTGGCTTGGATTGTGCTCACCCATATCCACCTTGACCACTGTGGAGGCACTGGAGCGCTTGCGGCAGCATTCCCACGCGCACAGGTGATCGTGCACGAACGAGGCGCGCGGCACCTTGCAGAACCCGATCGCCTCGTTGCCGCATCACACGAGGTCTATGCCCATACCGCGCCAATTTACGGCGGGCTTTCGGCAACCCCTGCAGATCGCATCACCGTGGCGCCCGACGGTTTTCGCGTGGATCTGGGAAGTGGGGGAGTCCTCGAGATGATTGCGACCCCTGGCCATGCGCGCCATCACATGTCGGTGCTCCATGACCGCACCGGGACGCTGGTCATTGGCGACGCTGCGGGAAGTGCGCTTCCCGACAGCGGCCTGTATGTCAATGTGCCGCCTGCTGATGTCGATATCGAGGGTGGTCGTGACAGCCTGCGGCGCCTGCGCGAACGCGCGCCACACCTCATTACGTTGTCCCACTTCGGTCCGACCGCAGATCCCGAGATGACGCTCGCCATCGCCGACGAGGGCTTCGCCCAGGCAGGGGAAGCAGCGCGCATAGGCTTCGCGCGGAGTGGCCGAGCGGGGATCGCTGAAGAGCTCGAGCGACTCCTGCCATTTGCCCAGACGGTGCACCATCCACCTGCAGTGGAGTTGTGGCAATGGCTCGGTTGGGACACCAACAATGTTCTTGGGTTGGAAATCTGGGCCCAACGCCAGGCCGAACAGGGGCAACTCGCACAGTGACCCAAGTCGGTGTGGAGCTGATCGTGATGACGGTCCGCCAACGAGATCTTGAGGTCTTATTGGTGCGTCGCCCAGGGAATGAATGGGCCCTACCGAGTGGGAGAGTTCGCGGAGAGCATCTGGAAACTCGCGCAAGTGAGGTCCTCAACACCCAAACCGGCATCTCCGGTATTCGTCTCGAGCAGCTCTTTAGCTTCGACCGCGAGGGCACCACTCACGTGGCGGTGACATATCTGGCGCTGATCGCAGCAGATCGGTATCCACTCGCACCTGGCGACGACATCGTTGAGGTCCGCTGGTGTCCGCTCGATGACCTGCCGTCGCTTCCCGCGGGCCACGCAGAGGCAATCGCCTACGGCCACGACCGTTTGCGGGCAAAAACCGCATATGCACCGATCGCGGTGCAGTTGCTTCCGGAAACCTTCACGCTGGGTGAACTCCACGAGGTCTATGAGGTTGTTCTCGACGCCCAACTCGATGCCCGCAACTTTCGACGCGATGTGCTTGCAGCCGGCGTCGTTGAAGAGGTTGGCACCGCACGCCGTTCTGGCCCGGGACGCCCCGCACGCCTCTATCGCTCAAGGGGCAGTGATTTTGCGGTTATTGCCCAAGAACGCCGCCCGGCCGGGAGAATTTCGCGTCTCAATGTCTCAACCCAACGCACCGAATGACGTTGCGCCCCGCAATCAACGTCAAATGAATCTTTATGATGTCCGAAGCAATCGCGATTCTGTGCATCGCGTAGCGTCCAAAGGGGTCGACGTGCTAGCGTCTTGCGCGTCGGTCGTGCGAAAGGATAGGTATGGCCTCGGGGCATCACCAAGAAGATGAATTATTGCCGGTCACATGGCCTTTTCGGGCTGCGGCCACAGTCATGATCTTCGCGACGGTTTGGTTTTGCCTGGGTTGGATGATCCAGGGTCAAGACAATGGCCACACCTTGCCGAACCACATGCCGATCTTTTGGGACGCGATCTACCTCACTATCGCCTTGGTGATCTTCGGTGGAGTGCTGAACTACTACCGCGAGCGCAAGCGACTCTCACAGCTGGAGCACTAGTCAGCAATGACTGGCGAGCCCAGCGTCGAGACCACCGACGCGGTGGCTCGGCTGGCGGGACTTGTTGAGTCCTTAGGTGAGTTCACGTGGCGCGACTACATGCGTGCGGCCGGAATCAACCCACATCCCGATTTCGGAAGCCCCACGTGGGGGAACCTTGCGCGAACCGGGCTTGATGTGGTCGAGTACTACGCAGCCCGCAACGAATGGGTCCCCGCGCGCGATCACGCGGCATTCCTGGCCGATTACTTCATGCGCACACGAAAACAGCTCCACGGAGTTGCTGGGGTGGCATTTGAGGGGCTGTCTCTGGCCGCCCGAGGCCACGATACCGAAGAACTTGAAGATCATGCGGACCTCATCCGTGAGCTCTTTGGTGATGATCAGGCAACGCTCGAGACGATGTCCCAATGAGTCAGCAGATCGAGCGCCCACTGTTTCGCAACGGACGACTCCTTGCCGCTTCACCGTTGCTCCTTGATCCCCATTTTCAGCGGGCCGTCATCATCATTATTGAGCACACCGAGGAAGGGGCGCTCGGCGTGGTCTTGAATCAGCCGACAGAGGTCCTCGCCACGGAGGCATTGCCGGGGCCACTGGCCGACCTCGTTCCTGCAACCGAGTATGTGCACTGCGGCGGCCCGGTACAGCCAAACGCGGTGATTATTGTGGGTGCGTTCTCCGATCCAACCCGCGCAGCAGGTCTGATCTTTGATGCAATCGGTGTCCTACAACCTGACTCCGCTGCAGACGATATCGCCCAACATATCTCTGAGCTGCGGGTCTTTGGAGGATATGCAGGTTGGGGACCAGGTCAACTTGAAGCGGAGTTCGACGAAGGTGCCTGGATTGATATTGCCGCGACGCGGCTCGACATCTTCAACGAAGCCCCTGACACCCTTTGGAGCGACGTGCTCGCGCGAAAAGGCCCTCAATACGCCAGCTTTGGACGTGCTCCTGAGGATCCCTCACTCAATTAAGCACAAAAAAAATGGGGGGTGTGACAATGCACACCCCCCAACGAATTGCGCCTAGGACAGGCGGGCTGAATCGGGAAGCGATGAGAGCTTTTGCAGCGACTGGCTCTCTACCTGACGAATCCGCTCACGGGTCACATTGAACATCCGACCGAGCTCGTCAAGCGTGCGGGGCTTCTCGCCACGCAGGCCGTATCGAAGCTCAAGTACGCGACGTTCGCGGTAGCTGAGTTGGTCCAGAAGCTCACGAAGGGCCTGCTCGCGCAGCGACACCTCAGCGGACAACTCCGGGGCAACAGAGGTCTCATCGGCGAGGAAGCGTCCGAGTTCTGATTCCTCTTCTTCTCCGACGGGCTTCTCCAGCGACACCGTTGGCTGTGCCGAACGCAAAATCTCTTCGACCTCTTCCGGCGGGAGACCGGCGGCTTCACCGATTTCCTCAACGGTAGGTTCACGACCGAGCTGCCCAATCAGTACGCGCTCGGCGCGGCTGATCTGATTCAGCTTCTCGACGACGTGAACCGGAATACGAATGGTGCGGCCCTTATCAGCGAGTGCACGGGTCACTGCCTGGCGAATCCACCATGTGGCGTAGGTTGAAAATTTGAATCCGCGGCGCCAGTCAAACTTCTCGACGGCACGCACCAGACCCAACGTTCCCTCCTGAATCAAATCGAGGAAGGGGAGACCACGTCCGCGGTAGCCCTTGGCAATCGAGACCACCAGACGAAGGTTGGCTTCGACCATCTGACGCTTTGCCTCTTGATCGCCGGCCTCGATGCGCTTGGCCAAGCGCACCTCATCAGCGGCGGTCAACAGCGGAACACGGCCAATGTCTTTCAGAAACAGCTGGAGGGCATCGGTGGTCTGTTCGACTGCCGCCGTAGGACGACGGGGCCGTTCTGATTCATCAACGATCTCGGCGGCACGAGCCAGGGCCTCTGATTGCTCGAGAAGCTCAATCCCAGCCTCTTCAAGCTGCTGATAAACAAGCTCTGCGGCATCGGCATCTAAGCCAAGTCCATCGAGTACCTCGGCAACCTCTTCAAGTCCAAGAAAACCCATCTCTTGGCCGCGCACGATCAACGCGCGCAGTTCACCGTCATTCTTGAGTACGCCCAGCTGCTGCGTAGACATCCGCCTCCGTTTCAATCCGAGGACTCGACCGCGATCGATCCTCGTGCCGCTAACCCACCTATCGGCGAATCAATGACTTCGCTTGACAACTTCACGTGACCACCGCTGCGCGGGGCCCTGCGACCTACTGCGTGATTTCGCACACCATCTCTCCGCAACCTCCGTACCGAGAGGTGTACATCAGCATCTGACCAACTATCGGCGCTTTCAACGATTTCGTCAAGAGCCGAATGCCCCGAACAGCAAATCTTTTTCTCGTTACGCCCCACACACCGGCCATTGACCGGGGCCGGAACGTTGGTAAAGAATTGCTGCGCGCATCGTCTGCTCGGCGGCAGAGGCCGCTGCAGGGTCGCCGCTTCCGCCGACCGATGCCCATGTGGAATAGGTGAATTGGTACATACCGCGATACAGACCGCTCGGTGAGATCGCCGCGGGATTTCCGCCGGACTCGCACGCAGCGATCCTCGCGAGAATTCCCGACAGACCCGTGGGAAATGACACCGAGCCAGGCGGAGAGACGTGACCACCTGAATGGGGGAGGCTTCCGACAATCTGATGGGAGCTGGCATTCGCCGAGGCTGCAGCCTTCGCTCGGGCGCTGGCTTGCGCAACCGCAGCAACCTGTGCCGCAGATGCCTCTGCCTGATTCAAGACGCCGGTGGCAGTAGCGAGTAACCCGCTGCGCTGCTGGGCAAGTCCACGCAGCTGTGCGAGGTTCTGTGCCGCAATCGCCCGATCTGCGATCGCAGACTGCGCATCGCTATGCAATGACTGCCCCAAGGTAGTCAGCCGATCACGATCCGCGGTGAACTGATTCACGAGCGCGGAATCTTGGCCAGCGATGTGCTGCATCAGGTCGTAACTATCGAGTGCAGACGGAATGCTGCCCGACATCAACAACACTTCCATAACCGAGGGGGGTGGGTCCGCGTAGAGCGTCAGCACTCGTTGGCGCAACGCAGCGCGCGCAGCGACGATGTCGATCTTTGTCTGCGCGAGTTCTGCTCGGTTGGTTCGAATCTCTTCGGTCAATAAGGCGACGCGCGCATTCGCGCTGGAGTACACACTCGCGCTCGCCGAGGCAGCGTCCTGGACACTCACAAGCTGCTGCTCGAGCTCGCGCACCCTCTGGCGTGCGGTTGCAACAGCGGATTGTGGGGTCTGCGCCGGGGCATGCCCACCAGACTGTGCAGCCAACACAGGCAGGCCAATAGACGCGGCGACTGCCACGCAAGAAAAAGTTAAGGCGACGGCGAGGAACGACTGCTTCCCCAAACGCGCGTATGGATCACGACGAGGTGCCATAGCGAAAGGATCGGTTCCGATGACGAAACGCGACGTCGGCGACCGTAGCACGGAAATCCACCAGCAAAACGGGCGTCATGACCCCATGAAAATGGGGAAAAAGGAGCAATCATCACCCGTGCGGTCGGGGAAAATACGGAGATTCCCCTGTAAAACAACCTATTTTTGACCGCCGGCAACCTATGCAGAAGCGTAGTGACATTTGTCCAGAATTTTTGGACAAAAATCACACTGCGTGCGGAAAAATGTGTCTGGGCACATCTGCCATCTGCGCGTCAGCGCAGTTTCCGCCGTGAGATCACACGGCGGATCGAAGCGCCCCACCTCGATGCTTAGATCTCGTGGCTCGGACGACCATCCAATTCGCGGAGGAGGCCTTCAATCGCTGCATCTCCCGCGGCATTAAGTGCCCGACCGGCAAATGGACCAGCGGCCTTCCAGAGGCCTTTAAAGCGCAATTCGGCGGTGTACCGAACAATCGTGCCGGTGGCATCGGTGTCGACCTCGATCTCATCGCGCGAGAAAAAGCGAGACCCATTTGCCTCGAGGACGACCCGACGGGGGGCGGAAATCTCGACGATTTCATACCGCAGAGTTTCAGTGCCACGACCGAGCTGGAGGGTGAGTTCGTAGACAGAACCGATTGCCGGCGGACCGGGGGTTTCGGCGGTCGCAGAGATCACACTGGGATCCCAGTGGCGAGTGTTGTCGAACGATGCCAAATACGCAAAGACCTCATCAGCTGAACGCGCTGTCGTGATCTGCGCGATGTATTCCGCCATGTGTGCTCCTTCGAGGATGTGCTGGCGTGATCCTCTCACGCCGCGCGGCGTTGCTAAACCATCTCTGCTGGCCCAACGATCGCATTCGCTTTGTACGCACGAGAAGTAATGTTCTGTGATGTGAGCGTTTGGGGGTCCCTCCTCCAATGTATCCCCCGAAAGCGGCGCAACGAGCCACAGGGCCTCGTCACGGCCGCACGATTTCGGCCGGATGGCCAATGACCCGTGGTACACCGCGCACCTAATCTCATGCCATGTTCACGATCCCTTCTGCGACATTCTCTCCGCACATGTTTCGGCTGCGCCGGATCATGAGTGAGATGCGCGCAATCAAAACTTCATTCGAGACACCACTCGCCTAACTCGGCGCACGGCAGTACCACGTGGCACCCACATCACGCCCGTCGCAGCGACAACGTGTGTGTTCGTGGGCTGGCCCCGGCTGGATCGGGTGCTGGTGCATGTTCGTCACGTGATGGCAGGTGTGCCATGCGGTGCGCACGTCCTCGAGGATTGCGACGGCGTGTGGTGGCGCCCACGAACACAGGGTCTTAACCGTGTCCTAAACCATTGGTGGTGGTGTCAGACGCAGGTGTGCGGCACACTTTGGGGGTCGAACCTCGTTCCTGACAGATCCTCGGAGCACTCACAGCATGGCCCGCCGACCAACCGCACAGACAACGCCTGTACCGCACGATCCCCTGCGCGCAGCATCACGGCGTCGTGAGATAGGTCACAAGCGTCTGAAGACCGTAACGATTATCTGCGTCGCCGGTGCAGCGGTGCTCGCCGCGATCACTTCGGCGCTCGCAAGCTCGGTTCCCGTACGCCACTCAGGATCAGGATCAGTTCAGAGCAGCCCAGCAGCGATTGCCGCCGCACAACAGGCTGCCTTGAGTCCCTCGGGTGGGATTGCATCTCAAAACGATCAATCCCAAAACACACAGGCGCCGACCTACTCATACAACTCCCCCTCTGCTGCATCGGGAGCCTCGTAGCCTCCAGCTAGCGCTGGGTAGGTCCTGATGCCCCGAAGGCATCCCGGGTCTGTGGTCGCCGGAGCCAGACGAGCCCGATCAGCGGCAGGATCACCGGAATGAATCCATAGCCGCTCCCAAAGTTGGACCAGACGCTTGCGTCGTGGAAGAGATGTGGCTGCGCGACACTCAGTGCTCCGACGATCACCACACCGGCAAATTCCACGCACAGCGCGATGACCGCGGTCCGCCACGATTGCGCCGACGGACGCGTAAAGCACACTGCCGCCAAGAGATAGATCACGGCCGCAAGCGCCGACAACATGTATGCAACCGGTGCGTGGGAGAATTTGGTGGCGATCTGAAAAATAGCTCTCGCCCCTGCCGAGATGGCAAAGATGGTGTAGACCGCAGCGAGAAGCCGACCTGGACCGCGTCCTGTGTGTGGTGTCGCCATTGCCTGGTTTTTACCAGAGATACAGGAGTCGTAACACAGCAATGGCGACGGCCACGGCAATCGCGGCCAGAGCCGCCGAATCCCACCGTCCCGGTTCTGGCCCCCGCGCGCGGACAATCCCATACGGAACAAGCACCACCGTGACAAACAAATACCCGAGGTACTCCCCTATCGACGGAGGATGATGCCCCTTTGCAATCACAAGGAGCGCGATGAGCGCCTGCAGGACGAGCTCGAGTTCACAGATCGCAGCAAACATCAGCATGCCGCGACTCGGCGCCACACCACGAATCGCGCACAGGGTTGCCCACGCGGCAATCGCAAGCAAAAACACACAGATCGCTAGGGCAGCAATGGCATTCATTCTGGCCGCTAGCCTACCCGCCACATTCATCTCATGGCACCATCCCGCATACGATGGGCATCGGTCGGTACTGCCGACACCCACAGAAGGTTCCAATTACCCCTTATGACGCCGCGCATCACCTTTGATCCCATTGACGCCGCTGATGCGCTCACGCGCGGAGATGTGGTCGCGTTTCCCACCGAAACGGTCTATGGGCTGGGTGCACACATCGGTCATCCGGATGCGGTTGCTCGCATCTTCTCGATCAAAGGCCGGCCCCAAGATCATCCCTTGATCGTCCACGGCGCTGATGCGCGCCTGCTCGACCGCTACGGATCACACGTTGGCGACGACGCCTATCTGCTTGCCGAAAGCTTTTGGCCGGGCCCGCTCACGATCATCGTGACACGCAACAGCGAGGTGCCCGATGTCGTGACCGGCGGGCAATCAACCGTTGGATTGCGCGTTCCGGATCACATCCTGGCGCGCGAAATGCTTCTCGCCGTCGATGCTGGCGTCGCTGCCCCGTCAGCAAACCTCTTTGGTCGGATCAGCCCCACGACCGCCGCGCATGTCGCACATGACCTCGCGGGCGCGATCCCCCTTATCCTGGACGGCGGAGCGAGTGAGGTTGGGGTGGAGTCAACCATCATTGATCTCACCGCAGATACCCCAGCCGTGCTGCGACTCGGCGGAATAACGGCGGAAACACTTGCTGCGGTACTGGGCAAAGATGTCAGTGGCACCCCCACTGGGCCTGCCCGAGCACCGGGGATGCTTGCCGCACACTATGCCCCACGCGCAACCCTGCGCATCGCCACGACGCAGACCCTCGCCTCGGTGATCTCTGAATACGACCTGGCAACCGCACGCGTCGCCGTGCTTGGCACACCAGATGCGGCCACCGTCCCGGCTGGGGTCCTCTCCCTCACCCCACGTGGTACGTCAGCCAGCGACTTTGCGCACGATCTCTATCGACTCATGCGTGCCGCCGATGACGCGGATACCACCGCGCTGATCGTGCTGCCGCCGCAGGGCAATGGCATTGCCGCTGCGGTCCGCGATCGGCTGGAGCGCGCGGCGCAGGGGCACTCCTAGGCGGCCGCGCCATCTTCGGGTGGGGTGTGATTTCCCCACTCATCCCAGTGCACGAAGGTCTCAAATGCGGCGCGATTGCCAGGCTTGAAGTCGTCCCCGATGGTGTAGGCGACCGGAACAAGGGCGACTTGGGTCACCTCGTCATAGGGGATCCCCAGGATTTGGGCGGCTTCACGTTCATAGAAAAGGTGGATCGATGTCCACGCAGTGCCAAGACCCCGCGCACGGGCAGCAAGCATGAAGCTCCAGACCGCAGGCAACACTGAGCCGAATTGGGAGGCCATCACGACGTTGTCGCGGCCTTCGATCCGGTGGCGGATGACCGGGACGACCAATGCCGGTACTCGTTCGAGATTGTCGGCGAGATATTTGGCGGAATTGCCGATCCGCTTCTGGCGTTCGCGCGCCTTTGGGTCCTCTGCCGGAGGGGCCGGTGGCTCCACGAGGCCTTTCGTGATGTATTGATCCCAGCCCTTGCGATAGATCTCGGCAAGCGCCAGTCGCTTTGCAGGATCAGTCACCACGAGAAACGACCAGGACTGCTTATTGCCACCCGTTGGCGCCTGTTGGGCGAGCGCGAGGCATTCCTCGATCACAGACCGCGGAACGGGACGCTCAAGATCGAGCCGCTTTCGAACGGACCGAGTGGTCGAAAGTATGTGGTCGACATCAATCTGGGTCATGCGCCAAGCCTCCGGGTACGACAGGTGCGTCGTGTGCACGCTATCTGAACTCGCTCAGAATCGATATCACAACCGCCGAAAGTGGCCTGCGCGATAGTGTTTCGAGAGTAATGGCTGACACCTCCCCTACCCCCCATAACACGCAGCAATTCGAGGTGCACCTCGTCGATGGGACCTGGCAGCTGTTTCGCCATCATTACGGCATGCCAAGTGCGGTGCGTGCGCGCCCCAACGCCGCCGTGCGCGCTGTTGTGCGTTCGATGGTGGGCCTTCTCGAATCGGGCGCGACACACATCGGAATCGCGACCGACCACGTGGTCGAATCGTTTCGCAACGCGATCTGGCCGGATTACAAAACCGGTGACGGGATCGAGCCGGCACTCGTTGCTCAGTTCGAACTCCTTGAACAAGCCCTCATCGCGTGTGGATTCACCGTGTGGCCAATGGTCGAATACGAGGCAGATGACGCGCTCGCAAGTGTGGCCGCCCTCGCAGCACGCGACCCGCGCGTCAGTCGCGTCATTATTTGCTCCCCCGACAAAGACCTCGCACAATGTGTCCAGGGAACGCGCGTCGTCCAATGGGACAGGCGTACGGACACCATCCGCGATGCGGACGGCGTGCGTGCACACTTTGGGGTTGCTCCGGAGCAAATTCCCGATTGGCTTGCACTGGTGGGCGACGCGGCAGACGGATTCCCTGGGTTACCAGGGTGGGGCGCTCGCTCTGCGTCTGTCGTCCTGGCTCACTTCGGGACGATAGATGACATCCCCGATGATCCGGCGCGCTGGGACGTCTCGGTACGTGGTGCAGCGCGTCTCGCAGAGACGCTCCGCGATCAACGCGAGCTCGCGCAGCTCTTTCGCACCCTTGCGGTACTGAAGAAGACTCTCGATCTCTCAGGCGATGACGTAGGCCTGTTGCGGTGGACGAACCCGGCCACCAACGTACCAGCGATCTGGGACCAGATCGCTGCGCCTGAGATTCCGCTGCGACTAAAAGAGGTAGCGGTCCGCCGCCGCTGAGTCCTCGCGCGAGGACAAGATTCGTCGGCTTATGAGCGAGCGGCGCGTGACCGCAACGGGCCCACATATGGGCGACGAGCGATCAACACCACGCCCGTCAGGCGATCCTGGGCCCGGGCAATGCCGTTGATGGCATTCTTGAGCTGACTTGAGGTCGCCCCAGGACGGGCAACCTTGCCCAGAATCTCAAGACCCCGTCGTGGCCCCTCATCGCGGATCACATCCTTCGCCGACGGAATCACCACGGCAAAATGGTTCGCGCCGACAAATTCGAGACCGGCATCATTGATTAACTGACGCCATTCGTCTTCGGTATGTGGGTAAAGGCCACCGCGATCCGCTGCGGCGAACTCTGCGGCGAGGACTGCCGGAGAGATGCTCCCCGGTCCCCCACGCGTGATCGCGAGCTCATGAAAGCCGACTAATCCATTTGGACGCAATAACCGTGCGCTTTCTCGCAGCACCGCAGATTGGGCATCGACTGGGATGCCCGTCAGAAGACCTTCTGCATAGACCACCGACGCTTCACCATCGGAGAGGCCGGTGTGATCAGGAGTGCCGATCACCGTTGCGACCACGGGCCCAGGGATCGCCTTCTTGACGCTTCGCGCCTCCATCTCATCACGACAAATTCCGGTCCACGAATACAGATTGTGCTCGGTCGCCAAGAGGCCCGTTTCACCAGCGCCGGGAAACAGATCAATCACCCGATCGCCCGGACCGAGTTGCACACCCTCAAACAGACGCCGCGTGGCCGAAAGACCCCCAGGGCGCACCACACCAAGGCCGAGGCTGCGCGCAAGCGGCCATCCGCTCGAGGTGGGGAGATCTTCTGTTGTGCGACGAGCGGTCGACCGGCGCATCAAACTCCTTGGGTCTGATTCGAGTGATCGCTACCTACGATAGCGATCCCTTCGACCCCTACGCCGGATCACGGTATTCGTTGAACGGAGTTACGAATCGTTGTGATCGCTCCGAGCAGCTGCGCGCTGACCCGCCAAACGCCGCGCACGTTCGGCCCGTGTTGCACCAACGAGGGCAAAGGTGACCATCGCGCCCCAAAAAATCCCGTACCCAATGGCACGTCCGACGGAGATATTGGGCACAAACAAGATGATGTGCAGCCACGAGATGATCACGATTGAGATCGGCCCGACCACACCGATCTGGACGAGCACACTTAAGTCTTCCCACCAGATCAAGATCTTGGGACGCGGCTTTGGTGCAGAGGTCATGCCTTCACAATAGCGGCGTGAGCGCGCGTAAGCCGGTAGCGTTGCGCGATGGCCTCACACTCGGATCAATTTCGCGAATGGGCATCGACGATCGCCGATTTGAGCGGCACGATGGCGCTGCTCAATTGGGACCGCGACACCGCGATGCCCGCATCGGGCACCGACACCCGTGCCCAACAGATGTCAACCCTCGCCGCCCTTCTGCATCGCGAACTCATTCGGCCCGAACTCGATGACGTCCTCGATATGCAGCGCACTATCGCCGAGGGCGATCCCGTCGCGGCGCGCGAGGTTGCGCTCCTCGCACACGAACGGGCCCGAGCAACTCGACTCCCCGAATCGCTGGTGCGCGAGCTCAGCGAAGCCGAGTCGCGTTGTGTGGCTGCATGGATCGATGCACACCCACGAGGTGATTGGGATGCCTTACGTGGGCCGCTGGCCCACCTTGTCGCGCTCAAAACCCGTGAAGCAGAGGCGCTGTCGGACTCGGTACAGATCTACGACGCATTACTCGATGGCTATGAACCCGGCGCGACCACCGACGCGCTCACGCCCCTCTTTGCAGATCTTGCCGGTCGCCTTGCTCCGATGATTCTCGAGGCGCAGGCAACGATGCCACGCCCATTACCAACCCGCCATTGGCCACACAACGCGCAGATGGAGCTCGCCCACGAGATCGCCGCAATGGTGGGGTTCGATCACACCCGCGGGCGCCTTGCGGAATCGGCGCACCCATTTTCGACCGCATTTGGTGCCGGTGATGTCCGTTTCACCACCCGCATCGATGAACGCGACCCCATCAGCAACATCCTTACCGTGCTGCATGAGGTGGGTCATGCAACATATGAACAGGGCATTTCTCCGGACTACGCTCGAACAATCCTCCATGACGCACCGTCGCTTGGCGCGCACGAATCTCAATCACGATTCTGGGAAAATCACATTGGCGGCACCAAGGCATTCTGGGAGCTGATTGCACCCCGGATGGGGGCCCTCTTCCCGACCGCGATGAAGGGAATCGGGGCTGATGACCTCTACAACGCAACCATCGGAGTGCAGCCGTCACTCATTCGCGTCAATGCCGATGAGGTGACCTACAACCTGCATATCGTGCTGCGGTTTGAGCTTGAGGTGGGACTCATCAGTGGCGACATCTCGGTCGACGATCTGCCCGAAATTTGGGATGCCCGAATGGTCGATTTGCTGGGTATTCGCCCCACATCGCCAAAAGACGGTGTGATGCAGGATGTCCATTGGCCCGACGGAATGTTTGGGTACTTTCCGACCTATACCTTGGGAAATCTTTACGCGGCGCAACTGGCCACCACACTCGACACCGAACTCGGAGGCCTCGAGGCGCGGATCGCGGCCGGCGACCTTTCTGCCATCCTCGGCGCGCTGCGCGCGCGCGTCCACCGACACGGATCGCTGTATCGGACCACCGAGCTGATGATGCACGCCACCGGCGCGTCGCTCTCGGCAGATCCACTGATCGCACATCTCGCCACACGGGTCCAGACAGCGATTTCCTCGCACGGCTGAGCACCATGGGTATCAATATCTTAACCTCTACTTGAGGTTGAGCTAGGTGCGCTGCGCCCCATGAGCCGCTGCCCACATCGCTGCACCAATCACACCCGCGGCATTGCGCAGCTGGGCGATCTCAATGGGAGGCCGCACGTCGAGCATATCCAGAAACCGATCGCTCTCAGAGGTAATCTCCCCGCCCAAGATCACGAGATCGACCCATAACAAGCGATCGACTGTTGCGATATACCGCGACAGTCGCCGAGCCCACACATCCCACGCAAGATCTTCGGTGACGCGGGCGCGTGCAGCGGCTGCGATCTCCGCATCGGCGCCGTCAATCTCGATGTGACCAAATTCCAAATTCGGTACCAGCACACCATCGACAAAGAGTGCAGAACCAATCCCGGTGCCCAGGGTGAGCATCAACACACTCCCCGGATGCCCTTGCCCCGCCCCACACCGCATCTCTGCGTACCCAGCGGCGTCCGCATCATTGATCACCGTGCACTCGCGGCCAAGACGCGCAGAAAACAGCGCTGGCGCATCCTGCCCGACCCATGATTGGGCCAGATGCGGGGCGGTCATGATCTGGCCATGAAAAATTGGTCCCGGGAAGCCGATTCCCAGAGGTCCTGGAGTCGCCAGCTGCGCAACGACCTCTGCAATCACCTCACCCACCGCATCGGGCCCCCCACGATGTGGGGTCGCAACGCGCAGCCGCTCCCCAATAAGTGCACCGGTCTCGGTGTCGACGCAACCCGCCTTCACCGCCGTTCCGCCGATATCCACACCGATCGCGATCACGATGGAACGGCATCGCTGTGGTACTGCACCAGCGAAAACACCTCGTGTGGGGTCAACCGCTCGCGGCCGCCAAGAAAGGTCAATTCAACGACGAAGGCCGTACCGACAACGATGCCGCCAAGTGATTCAACAAGCTCTATTTTGGCCGCACCGGTGCCACCAGTGGCAAGCAGATCGTCGTGGATCAGGACGCGTTGGCCCGGCTGAATCGCGTCCACCTGCACCTCAAGTCGGTCGGTCCCGTACTCAAGTGCGTATTCACGGCTCACGGTGGCCCCAGGGAGCTTGCCTGGTTTGCGTGCGGTGACAAAACCTGCACCTAAATGTTGGGCGACTGCACCGCCAAGAATGAATCCGCGCGACTCTGCCCCAATCACCACATCCACCTCGAGTGGACGTGCCCACGCGACAATGCGCCCGATCGCGGCGTCAAGTGCCGCGGGGTCGCGGAACATGGGCATCACATCAAAGAACAAGATTCCGGGCGTTGGATGGTTCGGAACCTTGCCAATGACCCGATCAAAATCCATTAACTGGCCTTATCGGCGATTGCCCGCAATTCAGCGACCAACAAAAGCTGGCGCATATTGCCAACTAAACCAGTGAGCTCCTCAAGCGCCGTCATCGCCTCGGCCCGCCGATCAGGGTTTCGCGACCGGAGCCCTGTCGTCAGCAGCTGCTCCAACAGTCCAGCCTCGCGCTCGGCTGCGGTGTGGAATTGGCGAAGATGACGCGGCTGCACGCCGAACTGCGCGAGTTCTGTCGCGGCCTGAATGACCTGCAATGAGACCTCATCAAGGCCGTTGGCGCCAGAAATCAGGCCGTATTCTTCGAGATCCCGCACCAGTGCTGCCGACGCTCCCGTGCGTTCCAAGACCTCATCAATCCCATAGGTCCGAGATGGCAATGGTTCACCGAACTGGGGACGCGTCGCATGCTTTTGTGCCGGCGTCGCCGGGAAGGTCCCTGCGGGTTGGGCATCGAGTTCGGCGCGAATGACCCGTAAGGGGAGAAACTCATCGCGCTGCAAGCGCAGAATGGTGCGCAGCCGCTCAAGATCGTTCGAGGAAAAGAGTCGATAGCCGCCTGGGGTGCGCTTTGGCGACACCAATTTTTGATCTTCGAGATAGCGAATCTTCGAGATCGAGATGGTCGGAAAGTCGACTTTCAGCGCATCGCAGATGGCGCCGATCGACAGCGTCGGGCCATCGTGCTCATGCACCACCGCAGTTTCAGAGACCGTTGTCATTGATCCAGAAACACCAGTCGAAACTTGCCGATTTGCAGCTCATCACCGTGTTGAAGCATCTCGTGCTCACGGATGCGCCGCCGGTTGACATAGGTGCCGTTCAGGCTTCCGAGATCGTGCAGCGTGACCCCATCGGGTCCGCGCTCAATCGTGGAGTGATTGCGACTCACCGTCACGTCGTCGAGAAAGATGTCCGATTTTGGCGAACGGCCAATCGTCATCGCACCCGTGCGCGGGATCGCAAAGACCACCCCTGCCGGCCCACCGCCGCGAATTGCCAGTACGGGTCCTTCACTCCTGGATGCATCGCCGTGCGCCGCGCTGGAGCCATCGTGCAGCGCAAATGGTCCAGTCGATTCAATCGTGACCCCATCCGGGTGCAAAAGCGCGCCGCAGTTACTACAGAAGCGGTGCGAAACACTTTGGGGTTGATCGCATTCAGGACAACGCACGTGGGCTATCCCGCGCTTTTGGGTGGGTCCTGCAAACGGTCCACATCGGGAAGCCGTCCAGCCAAAATACGGGCCAAGGCATCGACATCAATCACCGAGAGTGCGCCCTCGTCCTTGGCCGTCAAACGACGCACGAGTTCCTGGCGCAGCATGTCAATGCGACCATGCAAGACACGCCGCTGCATCGAAACCTCACGTTCAGCTTGAGTGAGATCCTCGATCAACTGTTTGAGCTCTGCATCAGGAACTGCAGCGAGATCGGGAAGCGGTTCCAACTCCATCAGGGGGCTCCTTCGCGGTTGCTACTGGGTAGCATAGCGCGCTTCAACCCGAACCCTCAAGTTTGGGTTGAGATACCCCTCCCCCGGGCCGCGACAATTGCCGTCCAGGCGTACTGCACAAAGGTGACAATCGAGAGCACAACGGCACCCCAAAACAGCACATCAATCCATCGCGCAGTACTCAAAAGTGCCAAGGCAATCGATGCCATGACCAACAGTGATGACAACTTGCCCAAAAGATTCACACGCACATCGAGGCCACTGTGACGCAAGGCAATCACCGCCCCCACAACGATCACGTCGCGCCCAAAGACAATCAGTGGTCCGACCGGTGGCAACCGGTCGATTGCAATCACACCTATCAACCCGACCGCGACAAGCATCCGATCGGCAAATGGATCCGCAAGGCGGCCAAATGCGGTTTCTGCGTCCAGCAATCGCGCAAGAAACCCATCAATCAGATCGGTAATGGCGACCGCGGCAAAGGTCCACGCCACAACCGCATCGGTCGTCCCATGGACACGGCTGAGCATCCATACCAACAAAGGAAGCGCAGCAAGTCGCCCGATGGTCAGCGCATTGGGCACCCACCGAAGTCGCCGCGCAATATCGGGACTTACCGACATACCTTCATCGGGGCGAGAGGATTTGAACCTCCGACCGCCCGGCCCCCAGCCGGGTGCGCTACCAGGCTGCGCCACGCCCCGAAATGCATGCTCAGGCTACCACAGGGGACAGCTCTGCCCTACAAGACATGTGATGCCCTCGAACGAGCACGCCGACGCTCATCGAAGCCCCTGCCACAGAGATTGGAGCGCCTGGGCGGCACCCTCGAGCGGAATCTCATGTGCCTGGCGATCACGACGCACTTGCACCTCAAGCGGGCCGTCGGGCAGCGTGCGCTTGCCAATCGTGACCCGGATGGGACATCCTAAAAGTTCTGCCTCGACAAACTTTTCACCAGGTTTGGTGCCTGGGCGATCATCGAGCAACACCGCAAATCCCATATCGCTGAGCTCATTGAAAAGGGTGTCTGCGAATTCGGCCTGCGGACTCTCCGCATCCCCAACGAGCACGATGTGCACATCAAATGGCGCGAGCGCCTTTGGCCAGACGATGCCGGCCTCGTCATTGGATTGCTCAATTGCTGCAGCCAGCACGCGCGCAGGCCCAATCCCATACGAGCCCATGACGATGGGTTGCTCGTGACCGTCGGCGTGCAAGTACTTGGCGTCCAGAGGAACCGAGTACTTGGTGCCAAGCTTAAAGATGTTTCCGATCTCGATCACCGGCTCCAGAATGAGCGGTTCTCCGGTCGTTGGGGCGCCTTCGCCCTCGAGGACGGTCCGAATGTCGGCGACTTCGCCAGTGAAGTCGCGACCAAACACCACACCCCGCAGGTGCTCACCATCCCGGTTGGCCCCGGTGATGTAGTGACCGGTGGTGATGGTCGAATCGACGATGATTTTGACCCCGGACACACCGATCGGTCCGAGCGATCCCGGCGACGCGCCGAACCACTGCTGAATTTCATCGGGCTGCGCCGGACGATGGCGACCAATCAGATGTGCAATTTTCTTCTCGTGCACATCATGCTCACCGCGCACGATCGCGAGCACGGGCCCATCATCACCGACAAGCACCACGCTCTTTGCGAGTCGCGCGGCCGCAAGCCCCGTGAAGCTCGACAACTCCTCAATCGATCCAATACCCGGGGTCGCAAAGGCCTCATATGCCGCCGGGGTGTCGCCAAAATCCGGCTCGCGAGCGATGGAGACCGCAAGTTCGACGTTTGCAGAATAGCCCCCTGATGGGGCGCGCGCGATGGTGTCTTCTCCGGCGGTGCTGGGCGCCATGTATTCATGCGCACCCATGCCACCCATCATTCCCACATCGGACTCGACCATGTACCAGACCAAACCGCAGCGATCGAAAATTCGCGCGTAGGCCGCGGCATGGGCCTCATAGGACTTATTGAGCCCTGCCTCATCGACATCGAGCGAATAGGAGTCCTTCATGGTGAATTCACGCACGCGCAAGATTCCGCTTTTTGGACGCGGCTCGTCGCGGAGCTTCGTTTGGAACTGGTACCAACTCTGCGGAAGATCGCGGTACGACCGGATCTCGCGCGCGGCATGCCAGGTGATGATTTCCTCATGGGTCATCCCCAGCACCATCTCGCGCCCGCCGCGATCCTTGAGTGAGAACTGCTCATCCAGCCCATAACGCCCGGTGGCTTCCCAAATCTCTGCCGGATGCATCACCGGCAATTGCACCTCTTGGGCCCCAATGCGGTCCATCTCCTCGCGGATAATGGCGGTCACCCGCTGCAATGAACGCAGTCCAAAAGGCAAGAAGCTATAGAGGCCCGACGCCAACTGGCGCACGAGGCCTGCCCGCACCATCAACTTGTGGCTGATCGCCTCGGCATCTGCGGGTGCATCACGAAGTGTTGGCCAAAATCGCCCAGAAAGTCGTACTGAGCTGCCACGTGGGGCGCTCGGAAGGCGCCAGTGAACGGTTGGATCATTTCCCATGGGATCGGACCCTACCGTGTACAGCGGAACACATCACGCGGGTCGCGCTGGACTCAACCCGCAACCCGTGGGTAATTGGCATCCACATAGTGATCCACCATGCTGATGAACTCCTCGGCCACGCGGTCACCCTCGAGGGTCGCAACCTTCTGCCCATCGATATACACCGGCGCCTTCGGCGATTCCCCGGTGCCAGGAAGACTGATGCCGATATGCGCAGCGCGGCTCTCTCCTGGGCCATTGACGATGCAGCCCATCACTGCAACCTGCAATTGGGCAACCGATGGCCGCTCGGTGCGCCAGATTGCCATGCGCTCAGCGAGATGCTGCTCGATCTGTTGTGCGAGCTGTTGAAACACCGTGCTGGTGGTCCGACCACATCCCGGACACGCGGTCACCTGTGGGCGAAACTGACGCAGCCCCAATGACTGCAAGAGCTCACAACACACTCGGGCTTCAAGCGTGCGATCTGCGCCAGGTTCGGGCGTCAAACTCGCGCGGATCGTGTCACCGATACCCTGCTGTAACAGGATCGCAAGGGCTGCAGAACTGGCGACGATGCCCTTACTCGACATCCCCGCTTCAGTCAGGCCAAGGTGCAGCGGGTAATCACAGCGCGCGGCAAGCTGCTGATACACCGCGACCATCTCCTGCAGGCGACTGGTCTTACAGGAGAGCACGATTCGGTCATGGGCGAGCCCAATCTCTTCTGCGGCCTCTGCGGAGGTCAATGCGCTCATGATCATTGCCTCACGCACGACGGCGTCGGCCGAATCCGGTTCCGGCCGGCGCGCATTCTTCTCCATGAGCCCATCGAGCAGTTCTGGGTCCAGAGATCCGAAGTTCACGCCAATCCGCACCGGCCGGTCATAGTCAATTGCCGCCTGCACAATCGCGGCAAAGTTGGCATCGTGGCGCGCGCCGCGGCCAACGTTTCCAGGATTGATCCGGTACTTGGACAACGCCTGTGCGGCATCAGGGAATTCGTTGAGCAGGGTGTGGCCGTTGTAGTGAAAATCACCGACGAGCGGGACATCGACCCCGTGGACCTCATCGAGGCGCGCCCGAATTTCTGCCACCTGTGCTGCGCTGGCACGGTTATTGACGGTGATCCGCACAATCTCTGAGCCGGCAGCAGCAAGAGCCGCCACTTGATCAGCGGTCGCGCGCGCATCAGCGGTATCGGTGTTGGTCATTGACTGCACAACGACGGGTGCACCCCCGCCAACGCTGACCGGCCCGATCTGGCAACGAACAGAAGTACGTCGATGACTCATGGGAGCGTGAAATCTACTTTCCGGGAAGGACGGTGCCATGGACAATATTTACGACATCTTTTTGGAGCACCACCACAAACAAAATCACCATCAGTGCGATGCCCACAACCGCTGTCCGCTCATACGTCGCAGCGGCGAAGGCACGGCCTCGGATGCGCTCCATGACCGCAAACAAAATGTGGCCACCATCAAGCGGCGGGATGGGAATGAGATTGAAAATCGCAAGCGCCAGACTCAGCAGGCCGGCAAAGGCCAAGATCGTGGCGACGCCTTGTGAGGCAACCTCGGTGTAGAAGGCGCCGACCCCGACAACGCTTTGCACCTGATTTGGGGTCTGGACCGTTCGGGTCACGGTTTCATGCATGACATACCAGGTGTATGTCCCGCCCTTGTGGATTCCGTCAACGAATCCGGCCTTCTCGGTTGCATATCCAAAACCAACTCCAAGGTGGCCCACACATTTTGTGCTCGCGTGCGGATCACAGGCTGCACCATTCGCGTTTACCGACTGCAATGTGACCACCCGGGTGATCGGGGTTCCCGCGTGCTCATAGGTCACGATCACACGCTGATCGGGGCGCGTGCTGAGCTGCCGGCGAAAGATTGCAGGGTCGGTGCTTTTTACCCCGTTGATCGCAAGCAGATGATCGCCGGGGCGCATTCCAATGCGCGCCGCCGGAGAGGCCACCTCAATCTGCGCCAATCGGGTCGTCGGTGCACCGCTGTTGGGTATCCCCACCCAGTACATCGCGCTGAATGCAAGCATCGCGAAGAGCAAATTGACAAGTGGTCCAGCGGCGATCGTCGCCACCTTGCGTGGCAGGCTCGCTGCGTAGTAGGCGCGCGGCACCAACTCCTCGGGGATCTGCTCATCACGGTTCATCCCGCTGATCTTGACGTAGCCGCCAATTGGCAACCACCCAAGCCCATAACGGGTCTCGCCGCGGGTAAATCCGAACAATTCGCGGCCCATGAAGATCGAAAAACGCTCCACACGCATCCCGCACCATTTGGCAACGACCATGTGGCCCGCCTCATGGATGATCACCAAAAAGATCAAGATGCCAATGAACTGTGCGATGTAATTGGCGGTTGTCATCAGGCACGGCTCCGCATGTGCGACAACGCAATATCGCGGCTCATCCGATCGGCCTCGAGCACCGAATCGAGTGTATCGCCAGACTCCAGTGGGATTTCATCAAGCGCTGCCGCAACCACAGCCGCGATATCGAGAAATCCGATCTCATTGTTGAGAAATGCGGCAACGGCAACCTCGTTTGCACCATTGAGCACTGCAGGTGCGGTTCCTCCCGCGCGCCCCGCCTCGACAGCAAGGGCGAGGCATCGAAAGGTTCGTGGATCGGGTTCCAAAAACTCCAGGGTCATCCCCGCGAGAGGCATCGGTGCGTGTTCGGGTGGTGCATCGGGCCAGCGCAATGCATACCCAATGGGCACCCGCATATCTGGGGGCCCAAGATGCGACATCACCGATCCGTCATCGAGGCGCACCATCCCATGCACGAGCGACTGGGGATGCACGACAACTTCAATCTGGTCATACCCGACGCCAAACAGGTGATGCGCCTCGATGATCTCGAGGCCTTTATTCATCATGGTTGCCGAATCAATCGTGATCTTTGCCCCCATATTCCACGTGGGGTGCGCCAGGGCGTCTGCCACCCGCACGTCACGAAGCGAGGCGGCGTCGCATCCGCGAAATGGCCCGCCAGAAGCTGTCAACACAATTGTCCGCACACGTGCGGGTGGGATATCTGCCAACAGCTGAAAGATCGCTGAGTGCTCAGAATCCACTGGGATCAACATCGCCCCGGTTGCCGCACGCACCGTGGCGACAATCTCTCCGCCGACGACAAGGCTCTCCTTGTTGGCAAGCGCAACGTCAATCCCACGCGTCAGCGCAGCGAGTGTCGGCGCCAAGCCGGCGGCACCCACAAATCCGTTGAGCACCAGATCGGGCTCGGTGGCGTCAATGAGCTCCCCGAGATCGTGACTCGCAGGGAGGGTGCCACCCCCGGCAGCGCAGGTGGTGTGTACACACCCATGTGCGGCAGCTTGCGCACGCATGACATCGATTTGAGTCCCGCAGGCAAGCCCGCACACCGAAAGATCGGGGGATCGCGAGATCACATCGAGCGCCTGAACGCCGATCGAGCCCGTCGAACCTAACACCAAGATGCGTCGCACAATTCAAGAGTCTAGCGGGGGGTTGGCCTCGACCCTCCCGGATACGGTTATGCGCTCGTTGGCCCCAAGTGAAGATTGGGAAGCTCATGGGCGGTTTCACAAAACGCGGCGACAAGGGCAACTGCCGAATCGAGATCGCGTGGGTCAAGGGTCTCAACCGATTGATGCACATACCGGGTGGGAATCGAGACACAGCCCGCGACCGATCCCACTCCAGACAACTGCAGTTCACGGGTATCTGTGCCGCCCCGGGGCATCACTTCAAGCTGGTGTGCGATATCGCGACGCTCAGCAATGCTGACCAAATGCTCCACAACCTCAGTTGGCACGATCACACTGGTGTCATAGACCTTGATCGCCGCGCCAGCACCCACCTGGCTGACGTGTTGATGAGCGGGGATTCCCGGTCCATCATTTGCGAGGGTAATGTCGATTGCCAGTCCAATGTGCGGCCGAATGCGCGACGCCGCCACCCGCGCGCCACGCAGCCCGATCTCTTCCTGCACGGCAGCAACCGCGTACACGTCACACTCATGCGCCCCGAGGGCGCGAATCGCCTCGATCATGACGTAGACGCCCGCTCGGTTATCAAGACTTTTGCTGGTCACAAGGTCGCCAAGTTGCGCCAGGTCACGCTCACGGGTGACCACGTCACCGGGGCGCACGAGCGCACGGACCCGATCCACAGAAAGCCCGATATCGATGTAGTAGTCCTCGAGCTTCGGGGGGCGCTTTCGATCTTCCTCGCTCATCAAATGCACCGCTGTCGTGCCCATGACTCCCAACAGATCCTCGCGGCCATGGACAATGACCCGCTGTGCGGTCAAGGTTTTTGGATCAAAGCCGCCCAAGGGAACCACACGTAGGTATCCGGAATCCTCAATGTGCTGCACCATGAACGAGATCTCGTCCATATGGGCGCACAGCAGTAATCGTGGTCCATCCCCGCGCTTATGGGCCACCAGGCTCCCCAAGGGGTCCACCCAAACCTCATCAACCAGTGGGCGCAACTCGCGATCCACAACCGCACGAATCTGCTCTTCATGACCGGGCGCCCCCGGTGTGCGGCACAGCTCAGATAACAGTGCAAAGTCCATACCGACACGCTACACAATGGTATGCGTGAAAAAAGATTGGTTTGTATGCTGTTTTTCGGCACCATCGCAGAACCTGGATTCCGCCGATGACTGATCCATCAACATCTCCGCAGGGCATTGATGAGCTATTGAGTTGGCGGCTTGTTGTTGCCGGGCGCCTGATTCGCACGATGGCCGATACCAAGATCGATACCCAGGCCGGAGGGGCCCCGGCACTCGGGGCGCTGTTGCGTCTGGCCGAACACGACGATATCTCCCAAGCGGAGCTCGCACGCCGGCAACGCGTGGAAGCACCAAGCATGTGTCGAATGATCGATCGTCTTGAACGCGACGGTCTTGTGGAACGCACTCGTGATGTCACCGACAAACGCATCATCAAGGTGCGCATTACCGATGAGGGGCGCTCGGTCGCCGCTGCGGGGCGCACATCGGTGTCTGAGCTTGAATCCGGCGCCTTTGCGGCGCTCGATACCGAGGAGCGCGCAACCCTTGCAGAACTTCTTGGGCGACTCCTCGATGCCCTTCCGGAAACTGGCGAACTGCACGAGTCGCGTCGCGCGACTTCGTCCTAGGTCAGCGCCAGGGTCACAAAATACGCCGCCACGGTGGCGAACATCAAGGCGTCAAAACGATCAAGAATACCGCCGTGCCCCAACAGGACTCGGCCTGAATCCTTCACACCAATATCGCGCTTGAGCATCGATTCAAACAGGTCCCCGAGGAATCCGGCGGCGCAGATCACCACTCCCAAAATCAGGGAATCCCAGCCGGAAATCCAATCCATATAGAGGCCCGCGACCCAGACCGCAGCCGTTCCGACCACAAGTCCGGTGATCAGCCCCTCAAGGGTCTTTCCAGGCGACACGAATGGGGCAATCCGGCGGCTTCCCCAGAGCTTTCCGCCCACAAAGGATGCGGTGTCAAACACCCAGGTTCCCACCAACACGTTGGCAACCGCCCCACCACCGTGCGGCAGCTGCCGAGTGGCGACCAACAACCCAAAGGGGATGGCGATGTACAACACCCCAAACGCGGTCGTTGCCATTCGTCCGGTGATGTCATCTCGGCGCGCAACAAGAAGCCCTCCAAGAGCGGTACATCCAAGACCCACCCCAACCCCGAGGACCACCCCCCGATCGCCCGGGGAATATCCCCAGGCACCGAGGATTGAGACAATCACCGCGACATATCCCGCCCACCGCAATGGGCGCCATGCAGCGGTGAGTGCATACAACTCATACATCGCCAAAATCGCGATCAGACCAACCACAGCGGCAAAAATTCCCCCGCCTACCACCACCACAATGACCCCAAGAATCACACCGGGTATCGCGATCGCAACCCGTGAACCAAATGCACTCCCCGCAGCAAGCCGTGCTCCAAAACCCGACCCACGACGCCGGCGATCCTCTCGGACTTCCACAAACGCATCGTCGTGGTCGACATCGTCATCGAACTCGTCCTCGTCGAACAGATCGACGCGCCCAACCGCAGGATCGTCATCGATGACCTCAGATTCAGGCGAATGTGTCGATGCATCGATGATCGGGTGATCGCGCGTTGGTTCGTCGTCAAAGAGATCGTCGACGTCGGACAGAAATTCGCTGTCATCGCGATGACGACGGCCGAATGACGGAAGGCGCGGACTCATCGTCCACCAAACCGACGCTCGCGCGTGCCGTAGTGCGCAACAGCCAACTCAAGATCATCGGCCGTGAAATCTGGCCACAATTTGTCCGAGAAATAGAGCTCGGCATACGCGGACTGCCACAACAAGAAATTCGAAAGACGCTGTTCACCGCTGGTCCTGATCACCAGCTCCGGATCAATCAAATCGGGTCCATAGAGTGCCGCGCGAAATGCATCCTCGGTGACTCCATCCTCCGGCACGTTCGCCAGGCGCGAGACAGCGTCGAGGATTTCCTGGCGACCGCCGTAGTTCATGGCGATAAAGAGCCGGAGGCGTGTGTTCTCACCCGTCCGTCGCTCCGCGTCCTCAATGCGCGCACGTAATGCGGGCGCCAGGTCATCTCGGCGCCCGATAAAGCGCATTTGGACCCCTTCGGCATCGAGCTCGGGGACCTCGCGGTCGATCATCTCGGAAAAGAGAGTCATCAAGTCATCAACCTCGTCCTTCGGGCGGTTCCAGTTCTCGGTAGAGAACGAAAATACCGTCAGATCCGATACCCCGATATCACCGGCGCGACGCACCACCTCCTTGAGGGCACGGGCCCCAGCGCGATGCCCCGCGGCAATCGGCACATTGTGTGCGCGCGCCCATCGGCCATTGCCATCCATGATGATCGCCACCGACGTCGGCACCCGCCCCAGCGGCATACGCGGTTGCGTTCGTGCAGAACGCCCTAACCGCAATGCGGAACGCGCCGCCGAGATGCGAGATGAAAAGGTCATAGTTTGGCCCCAGCAGCTCCCCACAGGAGCGCTGCCTTAGACCTCGAGAATCTCGGCTTCTTTGCGGCGCAGGTGCTCGTCGATCTGCTTGATCTCTGCGTCGGTGAGCTTCTGGATGTCATCTTGCACCCGGCTGACATCGTTTTTTGACACAT
>Ga0164296_1000064_pt1 | contig 129401 bp, 134 predicted proteins | sample GEODES057metaG_FD_113533 | JGI IMG/M metagenome (GOLD analysis project Ga0164296, IMG submission 113533) | Dystrophic lake water microbial communities from Trout Bog Lake, Wisconsin, USA - GEODES057 metaG | ecosystem: Environmental > Aquatic > Freshwater > Lake | place: USA: Trout Bog Lake... | reverse complement strand
GGAGAGTAGGTAGTTGCCATATTCTTTTAAAACGCCCTCCGGCTTACGCCGTGAGGGCGTTTTTGTTTTGGGGGAAGGTTGATTCCGAACAGACATGTTAAGCCCGTCCCGAATGCTTTCGGGATCAATGGTACTGCATCCTGCATCGGGATAAAATCCGGTAGTTACCATATTTTTTATTTTAAAAATACCTATTGTTGCAAGAAAGCAAAAAATAGATTTGTATTTTGGCCTTTTAAAATAATTGATGATAAATGGTTAGACTTTTTTCAATTCGCAATCAAATTTTTTTAAATAAGATTAAACTACCAGAAACTCAATTAAATAAATTTCTTTCTGAAAACTGGGAACACTTATTTCCGCAATACATGTTCATCAAAAGCGAATTTCCTCTTAGTGGAAATGTGCGTGCTTCAGGAAGTGGAGGGCGAATTGACATTCTTGCTTTTAATCCAATTTCGAGCAAGTTAGTTGTGTTTGAGCTTAAAAGAGACATTTCAAGAAATATCAGGGATCAAGCAGGTGATTATCGAGACAAAATAGTGAGTAATTTTCATGAAATTTATTTGCTGTGTACTCAAGAATACGGCATTGAGTTACCAAAATACAAAGCCATAATACAGGATAACATTGAAACCGTTTTGATTTCAAATTCTTTTTCAGCTACAGACATCGAAAAAGTAAATAATTTCAGGAACGATGGAATTACATTGATAAAATATACTTGGTTCGAAAATCAACTTTTTCTTCTTGAATATTTAAATAACGCTCCTAACATTAACGAACAAACTCAATTTCCTACAGAAGAGATTATTTCTAGTTCTGCTAATGTGAAAAATGAACGACAAAACATTCGGGAAAATAAAAACAAAACAAAAAGTAAAGCAGCGGCAACTATTTTAAAGGTATTAATAAATGGTCATACATTTCAGGATAATAAGGCAATCAATACGTTTATTAACGTCATTAAATTTCTGAATATTGACAGAGTTAGAAACGCCAGGATATCTGGTAGTTCTCCATTAATAATAAAGCAAGATGAATTGAAAAATTATGATGAAAGGTATTATGTTCATCTTGATGGACAATTCTACGTTTACTGCTATACAAGTACTAAAAGGAAGAAAGAAATTTTAGAAACCGTTTCAACACAACTTAATGAAAATATTGATGTGAAAATAATACCTAAATAAGGGATTTAATTTTAAACACCTAACCTGAAATAATATGCAGGATACGCCACAACGCATAAAAAAGATGCAGCTGCAGATATGGTTGTCCAAATCGCCGGCTGAATGGCTGCTGCAAAGGGAAAGGCAAGAATCTAAATCCTAAGATCATCTGATTTTACATCGCTTTTTTTAACTGAGCCAGTGAACTATTTCCTCAACAGATCGCTATAGCCAGGTGCCACCAGGTGCTCACATTTGAAATCATAGCCTAGCAACTGCGCTATAGTTTGTGCATATTGCTTCTGGTATAGCTGAATGTCTTGCTTTATTTCTCCTTTGCTGGTCACTGAGTTTTCAGGCCCCATCACTGCAAACCATATTTCGTCGGAGTTGGGTATCTTATTGTTGTGGCTGGTCCATTTGTCGCCAAGGCCGCGACCGTGATCTACTGTGATGAATAGCAGGGTGTGGTTGGCATATTGTTCATTGCTTTGCACATAGTTCCAGAGGTCGGCCAGCCATTTATCTACCTTATTGGCTGCATCCAGGTAATCTTTGTAGTGGCCCGCATGCGCCCATTCATCCGTCTCGCCATAGGATATGTACAGCACCCGCGGTTGCTTTTTTTTCAGGTAGTCCATAGCGGCATAGTGGGTAAACACATCCAGGGCTTCTTCGCCAAAAGGATCGTAAGCATCCATTTTCATTGCATTCATCAAAGCTTCCAGCGAGTCGGGTGCACTGCCTCCGCAGGGGGCATATCCGGAGATAACGGGGAAGCCGCTGCGCTGTTCGTTGAGTATGCGGTCGAAGGCATCCCACGCTCCGAATGCGGCGACGCGTCCCTTCAATGCCGGTTGGTGATTCAGAAACTCCAACAGGTTGGTATTAGGGTTTGCAGGATAAGCATTGGTATTGATGGTTGTGTCCACAAAGCCGCAGAATATCTCGTTGTAGCCAGGGTAGGAGAACCAATAAGGATTGGCATTATTGACCTTGCAGCCGAGGTCGCGGTTACCGTAGATCTGCCCATGTGTGCCCATTATAGACCATATAAATGGCATCAGTCGCCCGCGACGCTCCTCAGTTGTGGGTGCCCAGTATTTTTTGAAGATACCGGCGCTGTCGCCCTGGCTGAACTTTGGATTAGCGGCGATAGACGAGTCCATACCCTTGAACACTTCCTGCCACCGGAAGCCGTCAGTGGTTACAATGATCACATTCTTGATCTTACTATCCTGGGCAATTGCGTTATTCAGCAAGCATACCAGAAGGGCAACATAAATCGCTCTCATACCTCGCGGGTTGTTGATAATAAAAATAGATATTTAACGCGAGGTGGTATGTGAAATAATTGTGTGTACAACAATTTCGCAGATCAGGCTGCCAGCGAGAGGCAAGTGCTTAAGTCATATAAAATGCACTCCCTCTTTTAGTTAACTTTACCAGACAACAGACAGCTATGAACCAACAGTGGCAGAAGATGGCCAATCTTGTTTTTGAACTGGATAAAAAAGTGGTGAGTAAGGACGGCAGCCCGGCCTTGCAACGCATACACGACAAGATGAAGCAGGTGGTACAAGAGGCGGGCATAATCATCACCGACCCTACCGGCGAAAAATATTCGGAAACAAGGACGGATGTGGAGGCCAACATCTCCGGCACCTCCACAACGTCGCTGGTGATAGAAGAGGTGATAAAGCCTGTGCTGTACGTGGAGGACAATGGCCGGAAAATGCTGCTGCAGAAAGGAGTGGTTATTGTGAACGAAAAAAAGTGAGCCTGCAAGGCGGACAAATTCAATGAGCCAGACAATAAATTTTGGGATAGACCTGGGCACCACCAACTCGCTGATAGCCCGGTGTGCACATGGGAATGTGGAAGTATTTAAAAACCCGGCAGGGCATAAAGAAAGCCTGCCGAGCGTAGTTGGGTTTCGTAAGGAGCGTATATTGGTAGGCGACAAGGCCAGGGAATACCTGGAAAAAGACCCGGCCAATGTGTTCTCTTGCTTCAAGCGGAAGATGGGCACCTCTGAAAATTTCTTCGTGCCCAACCTGGCCGATTTCCGGTCGCCCATTCAACTGAGCGCAATGGTGTTGAAGGAGCTGCGCAATTTCATTTACACCGCTGAAGTGCCTGAAAGCGTGGTGATCACCATACCTGCATCGTTTGATACGGTGCAAAGCAATGCCACCAAGCAGGCGGGCTATGATGCCGGTTTTAAAGAAGTGGTGCTGCTACAGGAGCCGATAGCAGCGAGTCTGGCCTTTGCCAACAAGAACAGCGAGCAGCAGAAGGATGGTATGTGGCTGGTGTATGACCTTGGCGGCGGCACTTTTGATGTGGCACTGGTGAAGATAATTGATGGCGAAATGCGGGTGATGGATCACGAGGGCAATAATTACCTGGGTGGCCTGGACTTTGACAATGACATGGTGGAGCGCCTGATAGTGCCCTACGTGGAGCAGCAGGGCGCCTTCAGCAATCTGACGGGCAGCCTGAAAAGTGCGAGCGGCTCGCGCAATGCCTTGTACTACGAGTTGTTGTATAAAGCAGAGGAGGCGAAAATAGCATTGAGTGGCAGCGAAGAGGCGGATGTTGAATTTGAGATCGAAGATGATAACGGTAATGAACTGGAGCTGTTCATGACCGTGAAAAGGGCTGATTTCAACAATATCATCGCGGCACGCATCCGCGAAACGATAGATTTTGCAAAGGCCATTATGGAGCGGAACAACCTGCACAGTGCCGAGCTGAAAGAGGTGATATTGATAGGTGGCAGCACCTTGATACCGCTGGTGCGGACCATGCTGCGCGAGGAGTTGGGTATCCCCGTAAATGCATCAGTTGATCCGACCACGGCCGTGGCTGTTGGTGCGGCGTATTTTGCCGGCACCAAGACAGCATCCTTCGAGGCGCGGAAGATGCTGAATGAAACTGATGCGCCCGGCGAGGCGTCATCGCTGCTGGTGAAGTCGGCCTATCAAAAGAATACAAATGAGGCTGAGGCTTTTTTCTCGGCTGTGATAACCGGCGAAACAGAGGGGAAGTATTACCGGATAATACGGGAGGATGGCGGCTTTGATAGTGGCCTGAAGCCGCTGGCCGGGCGAATTGAAGAAGTGCTCATCCTGCTTTCCAATACGCTGAACACCTTCAGCCTGCGTTTTTTTGATGCGCAGCAAAAGCCATTGGATGTTCCCGCAGAGCCGATAACGATAGTGCAAGGGAAATTCAGCCTTTATGGCCAGCCGTTGCCCAACGACATATGCCTGGAGGTGGATTACAATGAGGCAAAGACCACGCACCTGGAAGTACTTTTTGAGAAGAATGAGATACTGCCGGTTAAAAAGACCATCACCAAAACCATCAGCCGTACCATTGTAAAGGGCAGTGACGATCAATTACTGATCAATGTGCTGGAAGGCAGCCGGTATGCTACCGCGCAAAGCAACTTGCCTATCGGCGTAATTTCTATAAAAGGGAAAGACCTGGACCGCGACCTGATAAAAGGAAGTGATGTGGATCTGACGATAGAGATCACCGAGAGCCGGGACATAATGATCAACGCCTACGTGAGTATGGCAGACAGGGAATATGCCGAGGTATTTAGCCCGACAGTGAGAAGCATCAACCTGGGTAGGTTGCAGGATGAAGTTGGCTACCTGCTGCGCATTGCCAATCGGAATATGCAGGCAGTGGTGGATGCTGAGGATTTTGAATCGGGCGCAAAGCTGCAGGAAACGATAACGCAACTGGAGCAGATGCAACGCCGCCTGAAAGGGATGGATGATGACGACGTGACCGACGAAAAATACCGGCTGGAAGAACAGAAGCGCAGGGCCGCACTGACCATAGAAATGGCTGGCAAAGACAACCGCATGCGTGAATTGCGCGAAAATTATTTTGGATGGAAGGACAGCACGAGGCACTACCTGGAGCGCACGGGCGATGAAGGGCTGGCACGCAGGCTGGCGCAGATAACGGCAGATGAGCACCAATTTCTGAATGGCAGCGAATCTAACATAAGGCGGCGCATTGAAGAGATGCGTGCACTGACCTGGGACATCCGCAAAAAGGATTTCGCTTACCTGGCCAACCTATATGTATATTATGCGGTAAAGGACCCTGCCGAATACAGCGACGGGCGCAAGCTGAAACAATTGCTGGAGCGGGGTGAGGCTGCACTGCAGCGTAAGGGAACGGAAGAGCTGCTTTCCGTCATTTACCAATTGTATGACCTGCTGATAGAGAAAGAAGCAGGCGAAGAGCCTTTGAAAGGAACGGGCCTTTCCTGATCAGCGGGTGCAGGTGGCAACGCGCATCAGCACATAGATCGCAAACAGGCCGATGCGCACATACATCCAGGTTTCGCGTTTGCGCTTGTCGGTGGTGTTCTTTTTTTCTATCCGCAGCATCTCCTGCTCTTTGTCTTGGAGCGCCTTCATCATGTCGTCCGAAACTCTGAGCGATTTGGCATAGCCCATCAGTTCATAGGCGGCATCCTTTTTCCGGTTGTTGAACTGCTTGATGGCCAACTGCATGAGTTCAAAAGCATACTTATCCAGCAGCAGGGCAAACCGTTCGCGCTTCAGGTTGCACAGCATCCAGATGCGGTTGTAGCTTGCATATTTTGCTGCCTGGGTGTCGCTTACGTACTTTGCTTTATTCAGCTCATGCAGTTCGGCACCCATCATGTTCACATAGCTGTCCACCCCCGACCATGCTTCCCATTCGTCGTTGGGGGTCATGTACCACTCCGACGTGACGAGCGCTTCAAATTCGTGCGGGGTCACATTACGGAACATATTGGTAGTGGCCCTTCGGAATGCCCAGGCGAAGTAAGGACTCAGCCATTCTATAAATTCGTTTGTCACGTCCCCGGCGGGGAGGGCTATCTTCTGCCCCGCAGCCAGCTCGCCGTGTTCCAGAAAATGGAGCAGGACTGGGTCTGAAGCAACAATAAGGTGGTAGCCGAGATTTTGCTCGCCGTCGAGCAGGTCAAATAACCTGAGCACGTCGTTCCTTGTCAACTGCTTTCCGCCCACCGGTATGGTTGTTGTTCCGGCAAGTTCGAACTCTGCCATCAGCCGCTGCCGCGCCAGTTTCAGTTCCCTGGAGGAATATCCTCCCGGGCCTGCAGGTGGCAAGAAAGAAACGGGTGACAGATATTGCTTCATCGGGTGCTAATAAAAGGTGAAGATAAAATAGTTAGCTAAAAAGGGAATCAGCAAAAAACATTCCGGAATTGCCGGCTGCCGTCTGGGTTGGTTCAAAAAGTTACCGGATAAGGTTGGAGCGGCATCCAGAGAGGGCTGGCGGCCGAAATGACGAGAATCATATATGGTTACTTATTAATGCTCTTTCCGGGGCTTTAGTATGAGCGTAATATTCGTTAATTTTGCACATTCCTTTTTCAACAGGAGAATCAATTCTTATGAACATATTTTCAGCACAGGATCACGAGTTTACGCGCCGCCACATAGGCCCGTCAGATGGAGATAAAAACGAAATGCTCAGGGTGATAGGAGTAGAGTCGATGCAGGAACTGATTGACCGCACGGTTCCGTCGAGCATCAGAATGGAGCACCGCCTGCGCCTGCCCGAGGCAGTAAGTGAGGCAGAATACCTGTCGATCGTACACAAGTTGTCGGAAAAAAATAAGCTGTTCAAAAACTATATCGGGCAGGGTTACTATGACACGCATACCCCGAGCGTGATACTGCGTAATATTTTTGAAAACCCGGGATGGTACACACAGTACACGCCCTACCAGGCAGAGATAAGCCAGGGCCGCCTGGAAAGCCTGCTCAACTACCAGACCATGGTATGCGACCTTACCGGCCTTGCATTGGCCAATGCGTCGCTGCTGGATGAAGGCACCGCTGCATCTGAGGCCATGGCCATGTTCTTTCACACACTGAACAAAGACGACAAGAACCCGGACCGCCCTAAATTTTTCGTGGACCATGACGTGTTCCCGCAAACGATAGACGTTGTGAAGACCCGCGCGTTTCCGCTGGGCATAGAGGTGGTTGTAGGTGACTACCGCGTCGCAGATATTGATGTTACTTACTGCGGTGCGCTGGTGCAATATCCTAATGGAAAGGGCAGCGTAGAAGATTACACCGGTTTCATCAACACCGTGCATGAAGCAGGCGCATATGTGGCCATGGCTACCGATCTGCTGGCGCTCACAGTAATAGCGGCACCGGGCGAACTGGGTGCTGACGTGGCCTTTGGGTCGGCACAGCGTTTTGGTGTGCCAATGGGTTTTGGCGGTCCGCACGCAGCATTTTTTGCTGCCAGGGAAGATTTCAAGCGCCAGTTACCTGGCCGCATCATAGGTATAAGCGTGGATGCCAAGGGCAACAGGGCGCTGCGCATGGCATTGCAGACAAGGGAGCAGCACATAAAACGCGAGAAAGCAACATCCAACATATGCACTGCGCAGGCATTGCTGGCCAATATGGCGGCAATGTATGCCGTGTATCACGGGCCGGAGGGATTGAGGCGTATTGCACGCCGCGTGGCATTGCTGGCCAGCGCATTGGGTAAAGCACTTGCCGATGCCGGCTTTGAGCTGAGCAGCAACCATTATTTTGATACGGTTACCGTGTCAGTTAAAGATAAGGCAGCGATCCGCAAAGCTGCAGAGGCCAAGAGCATCAATTTCCGCTACCATCATTCCAACCACATCAGCATATCGCTGGATGAGACCACCACACCGAATGATGTTATGGACATCATCAGTGTTTTTGTGGAAGGGGGTGAACCGGTATCGCTCAGCATAGATGAAGAATACAGCCTGAGTCATATACCAGGTGCTATGTTGCGCACCAGCGAAATTCTGAGCCAGGATGTGTTCAACAGGCACCACAGCGAAACGCAGATGATGCGTTACATAAGGATGCTGGAAGGCAAGGACCTGAGCCTGAACACGAGCATGATATCCCTGGGCTCTTGCACAATGAAGCTGAATGCAGCTTCGGAGATGATGCCGCTGAGCTGGCCTAAATGGAGCAAAATGCATCCATTCGCACCAAAGGACCAGGCAGAAGGTTACCTGCAAATGGCTAAAGAACTGGGCGACTACCTGTGCGAGATAACTGCATTTGATGCCTGCAGCCTGCAGCCAAACAGCGGCGCACAGGGCGAATATGCCGGCTTGCTGGCAATACGCAACTATCACCTGAGCAAGAACGAAGGCCACAGGGATGTGCTGCTGATACCTATATCGGCGCATGGCACCAACCCTGCCAGCGCTGTAATGGCCGGCTATAAGGTAGTGGTAGTAAAAGCACTGGAGAACGGATATATAGATGTTGACGACCTGAAGGCAAAGGCGGCACAGTATGCGGCCAACCTGGCAGGTATCATGATCACCTATCCGAGCACTTATGGGGTGTATGAGGAGACGGTGAAAGATATTACAGCGATCGTGCATAGTTTTGGCGGCCAGGTATATATGGACGGCGCCAACATGAATGCGCAGGTGGGGCTTACAGCACCGGGCCTCATTGGCGCGGACGTTTGCCACCTGAACCTGCATAAAACATTTGCTATTCCGCACGGCGGCGGCGGCCCCGGTATGGGCCCTATCTGTGTAAAGCAGCACCTGGCGCCCTTCCTGCCAGGGCATGTTTGCGCCGACAATACCTCCCTCTCCCTCGGAGAGGGCAGGGGTGAGGCTGCCAATGCGGTATCAGCAGCACCATTCGGCTCTGCCAGCATCCTGCTTATTTCCTATGCTTACATTCGTATGCTGGGCCCGGTAGGTGTGCGTAAAGCAACTGAATATGCCATACTGAATGCGAACTATATGCGTGCCCGCCTGAAGGAAGAATTTGACATCCTTTATACCGGCAGCGGCGGCACCTGCGCACACGAATTCATCGTTGACCTCCGTCCGTTCAAGAAGACAACGGAAGTTGAAGCGGTGGATGTGGCCAAGCGCCTGATGGATTATGGCTTCCATGCCCCAACAATGGGCTTCCCTGTTCCGGGCACCATTATGATAGAGCCAACCGAGAGTGAGGATAAGGGCGAGCTGGACCGCTTCTGTGATGCGCTGCTGGGCATTCGCAGCGAGATCCGTGCTATAGAAGAGGGTAATGCAGATAAGGCAGATAATGTGCTGAAAAATGCGCCGCATACCCAGTTCGAGATAACTGCCGATGAGTGGAGCCACAAATATGGCCGCCAGCAGGCAGCTTATCCGCTGGCTTTTGTGAAGAACAGCAAGTTCTGGCCAAGTGTTGCGCGCGTGAACGATACTTATGGCGACCGCAACCTTGTGTGCATCTGCGAGCCTACAGAATCGTATATGGAAGCATAGACTGACTAAAAACAGTAAGATAAGAGGGTGGGAGCTACATGGCTCCCATTCTTTTTTATAGCTTTATAGCAGAACAGAAAATGCTTTTTTTATGGAAAGGAAATTAAGGCCGGAGAGCCTCATGATGTCTTATGGTTACAAACCCGAATTGTCGGAGGGCGCAATAAAGAGCCCGATATTTCAAACTTCGACGTTTGTTTTCAAGAGCGCGGAAGATGGTAAAGCGTTCTTTGAGGTAGCATATGGGCATAGGGCAAAGCATGTGGGCGAGGAGATGGGCCTGATATACAGCCGTATCAATAACCCGGACCTGGAGATACTGGAGGACAGGCTGACACTGTGGGATGAAGCCGAGGCGTGTGCAGTGTTTGAGAGCGGTATGTCGGCCATCACAACTGTATTGCTGGAATTTCTGAAACCCGGCGACCTGCTGCTGATGAGCACCCCATTGTATGGTGGGAGTGATCACTTCATCAAAAAAGTGCTTCCTAAATTTGGCATACATTCCCTGAGTTTCAAGGTGGGTACGACCACCGACCAGATCATGAAAATGGTGGAAGAGAGCGGTATGGCCGATAAGCTGGCGCTGGTATATATAGAAACGCCGGCCAACCCTACCAACGACCTGGTGGATATTGAGGGTTGCAAGAAAATTGCGGACCGATTTGCGACTCCGGATAAACCCGTGTACCTGGCTGTGGACAATACGTATATGGGCCCCGTATGGCAGCATCCGTTGAAGCATGGCGCCGACCTGGTGCTGTATTCTGCCACTAAATATATTGGCGGGCACAGCGACGTGATAGCTGGCGCATGCCTGGGCTCGGCAGAGCTGATAGGTCGTGTGAAAGTGCTGCGCACCTTTTTGGGTAATATGGCCGGCCCATGGAATGGCTGGCTGCTGATGCGCAGCCTGGAAACGCTGAAAGTGCGTATGGACATGCAGGCCATTAATGCAGAGCATGTAGCCGGTTTTCTGAATGAGCATCCGAAAGTAGAAAAGGTGTATTACCTCGGCAACCTCACTTCGGCCGATGGATTGCAATATGAAATAAGACAACGGCAGTGCCTGACGAATGGCGCTATGATCTCCTTCGATATAAAGGGTGGTGAAGCAGAAGCATTCCAATTCCTGAACTCGCTGAAGCTGATAAAGCTGGCAGTGAGCCTGGGCAGCACGGAGAGCCTGGCGGAGCACCCGGCAACCATGACCCATGTGGATGTGGACCCTGAACACAGGAAAGAGCTGCGCATAACGGGAAAAATGGTCCGCCTTTCTATAGGTGTGGAGCACTACGGCGACATCATACACGACATCAGCCAGGCGCTGGATAAAGTAACTATGTAACAAAGAGGGCAGCGTAATGCTGTCCTTTGTTTTTTTGACACTATGAAGCGATTTTTTTTGTTGGTAGTTGCTGTAGTGGCTGCCGCCGCCGCTTTTGCACAAAAGGGCGGAACGATCAGTGCTGCGGAGCCAGCATCTTTTTTGTTCCTGTCGGACGTACATCTTAATACGCAGGCAGATACCAGCGCGTTGGGTACAGATACCGGCATGGAGTTGTGGCGCGCATTCATCAGCAAGCTGGAGAAATTGCTGAGCGCGCCGGGTGCACCGCGCTTCATTGTTTACACCGGCGACCTGCCGGCTCACTACAAATGCGGCTCAACCTGTTACCTGGCCCCGGAGGCCCGCGGCAGCCATAATGCCGATATTGACAGTGTGCTGTCGGCTTTTAACCGGCTATCTGAGAAATACCATCGTCCGGTTTTCTATGTGCCTGGCAATAACGACGCACTGGCGGGCGATTATTACTCGTTTGCTGATATGCAGCAGCAAACACCGTTGTCACTGATACAGGCAGGAGCCTATTTCTTCCCTTCAGCAGCAAAAGAAAAGAAAGCACCTTGCATGGTCAGTAACCCACATCCCACGATGGGCTACTACTCGGCATACCCGGTGAAAGGCCTACGGCTTATCGCCTTGAACACGGTCATTTTCAACCCGAAATTCAGGCCGGTTGATGGCACTGACCAGCTTGACGACGGAAATACGGAAATGGCCTGGCTGGCAGGGCAGTTACACGATGCTGCAGCTAATCATGAGCGGGTGTATATTGCCATGCACGTGCCGCCGGGTGAGGATGCATACAGCGGCAAAAGTATGTGGGCGCATTTGCCCGTGGGCGGCAACGATTGGCTGAATCAGTTCCTGGCGCTAACCACTCAGTATAGCAGCACCATAGAAATGATATTGTATGGCCACACGCACATGGACGAGGTGCGTAGGCTCTTTGATACATCGGGCACAAAGATCACAGCCATTGCTATGTCCTGCCCCGGCGTAACACCGCAGCACTACAACAATCCGGGCTTCAAAGTAGTGAATTACAATGCCGCAACAATGAGCCCTACAGGCTTCACTACCTATTACACACAGCCATCTGCTGTTGTATGGGGCGATAGCGCCTATACCTTTAAAGAAGCCTGGTCCAATGCGGCAGGCGCCTCCATTCGCGAAAAACTTTCCAGCATCAGTTTCAGCGAGCTGGCCAACGGCATGAACAGTATCTATACGGTGAAGAACGGGAAGCCGGGCTATAATACAGCGCGGGGCATAGACGTGAAGATGGATAAGGAAGCCACACCCAGGAAATAATTTGTCAGTTTATTTAGTTATCGTAATATTGCGATGAAATGGGCGCAACCAAAACAGATCTGTTCACGCAAAGGCAAAACCAGTTGGCTGCAATGGCAAAGGCCGTTGCGCACCCGGCACGTATCGCCATATTGCAGGAACTGCTGAATGCGAAGGCATGTATCTGCGGCGACCTTGTGGAAGAGCTGGGCCTGGCGCAAGCTACCATATCGCAGCATTTGAAGGAATTGAAAAGTGTAGGGCTCATACAGGGTAATGTGGAAGGAACAAGTGTCTGTTATTGTATAGACCCCATAGTGTGGGCAAGCTACAGAAAATTTTTTGCTGACTTTTTTGCAGAGCCGAAACTGACGGATAAGAGCTGCTGCTAATTTTTTTGACTCAATTTATCGCAATATTGCAATAAGACGATAGAATAAAAATGATACCACGTAAAATACTTTTTGTGTGCATTCACAACTCTGCGCGCAGCCAGATGGCAGAAGCATTTCTTAATGAAATGGGTAAGGGAGGTTTTATAGCAGAGAGCGCCGGACTTGAGCCAGGAACGCTGAACAAGAGAGTGGTGCGTGTGATGCACGAGTCAGGTATTGACATCAGCGGTAAAGGCACGCAGGGCGTCTTTGATCTGCTGAAGCAGGGGAAACAATATGATGCTGTAATAACGGTGTGCGATGGCGCGGCGGCAGAGCGGTGTCCTATTTTTCCAGGCAATACAAAACGGCTTGCCTGGTCGTTTGCCGATCCGTCATCGTTTGTGGGTGACGAGGAAAACGTGCTTGCACGAACCCGCGAGGTGCGCGACGATATCAAAATGCACGTGGCTGCATTTATTGATGAAGCCAGCAATTTTAACTACTGGATAAACTAAAATTTTATGGAAGCGAACAATGATCAGGCGCTGAAAGAACTGGTGCGCAAGAAGTATAGTGAAATTGCCCTGCAGGACAAGGAGACCAACATGTCGTCATGCTGCGGCTCGGGCTGTTGCTCTACGGAAGTGTATAACATTATGAGCGAGGACTACAGTGAACTAAGTGGTTATGCTGCAGATGCCGACCTCGGCCTGGGTTGCGGCCTGCCTACGGAATTTGCGGAGATAAAGGCAGGGGATACGGTTCTGGACCTGGGTAGCGGCGCGGGAAATGACTGTTTTATTGCCCGGCAACTGGTAGGCGATACAGGTAAGGTGATGGGCATTGACTTTACCTACGAGATGATAGCCAAAGCCCGGCAGAATGCAGATAAGCTTGGATATAACAATGTGGAGTTCCGCATGGGGGATATTGAAGAAATGCCGGTGGGTGGCAATTCTGTAGATGTGATAGTAAGCAATTGCGTGTTGAACCTGGTGCCGGATAAGGGTAAAGTGTTCAAAGAGATGTACCGCGTGCTGAAGACAGGCGGTCATTTCAGCATCTCGGATGTGGTGTTGGTGGGCGAACTGCCGGAAAAGCTACGAGCCGCCGCGGAAATGTACGCCGGTTGTATCTCAGGCGCCATACAGCGTAACCAATACCTTCTGTTGATCGGCAATGCCGAGTTTAAGAACATTATTGTGCAGAAACAGAAATCCATTGTGATACCTGACGACATTCTTCAGACATACCTTTCTCCGGAAGAGATGAGCCAATACAAGGCGAGTAAAACCGGGATCTACAGTGTTACTGTTTATGCCGAGAAATTGCAGGGATGTTGTGAGCCGGGTTCGGGCTGTTGCTAAACAATAAAAACAATTTTTTTGAGATCATTGACTAGCTACCTTGCCCGGCACAAGCGGTTCGGGATCATTCTGCTCGGCATCCTGGTGCTGAATATCGTTTACGGTTACGATGCGCGGTTTACGTATATCAACCTGTTGTGGATTTTCATCAACGTGGTTAGGATAGATTGATGTGATTACCCCATCACCTTCACATCCATCATCTCCCTGACTGCGTTGGCGATAGCAGGGGCATCATAGCCACATTCGTGAATGAGCTCAGCAGGTGTGCCATGCTCCACGAGTCGGTCGGGTATGCCTAGCATTTTTACTTCCGGTGTGTAGCCGTGCTGCGACATGAATTCGAGTACAGCACTACCGAAACCTCCAACTACGGTGCCATCTTCTACGGTAACTATGCGGTGATAGCGGCTGGCTATTTCATGCAGCATCGCTTCATCCAGCGGCTTCACAAAGCGCATATCGTAGTGGGCAGGGTACAGGTCTTCTTCTGCGAGCAGCTTACATGCAGAAACTGCAAAATTGCCGGGATGGCCAATGGTGAGTATCGCTACTTCGCGGCCATCGCATATTTTGCGCCCGGTGCCGATCTCTATTTTTTCCATCGGTGTGCGCCATTGCGGCATCACGCCCTGTCCGCGTGGGTAGCGGATAACGAACGGATGATGGGTCTCGGCCAACTGTGCAGTGTACATCAGGTTGCGCAGTTCTGCCTCGTTCATCGGTGCACTTACTATCATGTTGGGTATGCAGCGCATATAAGCTATGTCATAAGCTCCATGATGCGTGGCGCCATCATCGCCTACCAGGCCGGCACGGTCTAGGCAAAAGATAACCGGCAGGTCCTGTATGGCTACGTCGTGGATCACCATGTCGTAGGCGCGCTGCATAAAGCTGCTGTAAATGTTACAGAACACCTTCATGCCCTGGGTGGCCAGGCCTGCGCTGAGTGTAACGGCATGCTGTTCGGCAATGCCCACATCCAGTGCGCGGTCGGGCATCACATCCATCATGAACTTCAGTGAACTGCCGGATGGCATAGCAGGCGTAATACCCATTATTGCCGGGTTTTGCTCTGCCAGCTCTATGATCGTATGCCCGAACACATCCTGATATTTAGGCGGTTCAGGTATCGGGGAAACTTTTTTGTTGATCTTACCGGTTATCTTATCGAAGGTGCCGGGGGCATGCCACAGGGTCTGGTCTTTTTCGGCCAGTTCATAACCCTTGCCCTTTACGGTTTTTATATGCAGCAGCTTAGGGCCGGGAATATCCTTAAGGCTCTTCAGCGTTTCGGTAAGCTTAATGATGTTGTGCCCGTCAATAGGCCCGAAATAACGCAGGCCCAGCGCCTCGAACAGGTTACTGCTTTTGGATACCACACCTTTCAGTCCTGCCTCCACTTTCGAAGCCAGTTTCTGGAAATCTTTGGTCGGCAGCATGCCCAGCATCTTCCACACATCGTCGCGGAACTTATTATAGGTCTGCGAGGTGGTAATATCGGTAAGGTATTCTTTCAGCGCGCCCACGTTGGGGTCTATCGACATATTATTGTCGTTGAGTATCACCAGCAGGTTAGCGCCGCTCACGCCTGCGTGGTTGAGTGCTTCAAACGGAAGGCCGGCCGTCATGGCGCCGTCGCCAATAACGGCAATGTGCCTGCGCTGGGTATCGCCCTTGTATTTAGACGCAATCGCCATGCCCAGTGCCGCGGAAATAGATGTTGAGGAATGGCCTACCCCAAATGCATCATACTCGCTCTCCGCACGTTTAGGGAAGCCGCTTATGCCGCCATATTTGCGATTGGTGTGAAAAACCTTGCGGCGGCCGGTAAGTATTTTATGCCCGTATGCCTGGTGGCCTACGTCCCACACCAGTTGGTCGTCTGGCGTGTTGAATACGTAATGGAGCGCCACAGACAGCTCTACCACCCCCAGGCTGGCCCCAAAATGCCCGCCATGAATGCTTACGCAATCAATAATGAACTGCCTTAATTCATCGCACACCTGCTGCAGCTGCATTTTATTCAGCTTGCGGAGGTCGTCAGGGGTATTTATTTGTTGGAGAAGCGGTCCTGCGGCAATTTCTTCCATTCCCGGAATTTAAATGAAATACAAAAATAATTAAAAGATATGGATTGAAACGGGTAGCAACCACAAAAGATTGCCTTTCTGTTGTGGAATGCACGTTAAATAAAGTGAACGGGAACAGTTTCGAAGACGAGTGCATCGCGAAAATGCGCATGTTGCCTAATTTGTTGAAAATCTTTTGAGTAGATATTACGTACACATAGCCTTTTGCGCTATGTGCAAAATCAATATCGTATGTTGGCCCGATTATGTGCGAATAAATACCTTTGCGCATATTTTGCCAGTTGGACCTTCTCTTAAAGACAGGACATGCCATTTAGACCGATTCTGCTCATTTTCATTTGTTTATCGTTTTCATCGACTTTGCTTGCGCAGCCAGGCAATAATTCGCCGGCCGATACGGCGATCGGGGATTTTACCCTGACCGATGCCATTAAATATGCTTTGGGCAACCAGCCGGCGCTTAAACAAGCCTATATAGATGAATCGATCGCTTACCGCAACCGGAATATTGCTTTATCAGGTTGGATGCCCCAGGTGAACGGCGCTGCTAACCTGCAGCACAATTTCCAGTTGCCGACTTTGTTTTCCAACATCAATGGTGTGCTTACGCCGGTCACCTCCGGGGTCAGCAATACTTCCATACCCCAGATCACTGCTACCCAGAATATATTTACCCCGGACCTCTTTATTGCCAATAAAAGCGCAAAGCTGGGTATTAAATTCTCGGCTGAGCAGATCATCAATACCAAAATAAACCTGGTGGCCAGTGTGAGCAAGGCATATTATGATGTTCTTTCTTCGCTGGAACAGATCAATGTGTATAAAGAGGACACAGCGCGACTCCGCAAGAATCTGGAGGATGCACACAATCGCTACCTGAGTGGCGTGTCGGACAAAGTGGACTACAAGCAGGCGACCATTTCGCTGAACAATTCGATGTCGCAGTTAAAAACAGCCAGCGAGACCGTTGGCGCCAGGTATGCGACACTCAAAATGCTGATGGGCTACCCCGCCGAACGGGAGCTGAGACTCAGGCTGGACACTGCGGCCATGCTCCGCGATATTGTGTTGGACACCACCGGGCAATTGCGCATAGAAAAGCGGATAGAATATCAGCAGTTGCAGACCACCAGGCAGATGCAGCGGGAAACGACACTCTACTATAAACTGAGTGCGCTGCCCTCCATTTCCGGATTTTATAGCTATGCCGACGAGTTTGAGAACAACAAGTTCTCAGATCTGTATGACCGGGCCTATCCCTACTCGTACATTGGCGTGCAACTGAACCTGCCCATATTCAACGGGTTCAGGAGAACAGAGAACGTAAAGAAATCGAAATTGCAGGAGGAGCGTATAGACTGGGACGAGGTGTCGCTGAAGCTGAACATTTATGTGCAGTATAGCCAGGCTCTGGCCGCATATAAAAGCAACCTGTATTACCTGAACACCCAGCACGAAAATGTGGACATGGCCCGCGAGGTGTATGACATTGTGAAACTGCAATACCGCGAGGGCATAAAACCATACTTGGATGTTATTGTTGCAGAATCGGACCTGCAAACATCCGAGATCAATTATCAGAATGCATTGTTCCAGTTGCTGAAGAGCAAAATAGACCTGGAGCAGGCAATGGGCGATCTGCCTGTTGAATAATCAAAAGTGAATGACACCAACAAACAATATTTGCATGAAGAGGCTTTTAATGAATATAGGGTTGCTGACAATGGCAGGGCTGGTATTGTCGTCGTGCGGCGATAAACAGCAGGCCCCGGCAAACCCGGCCGCTGTGGCAGTGCCCGTGAACCTTTACGAGTTGCACCCTGAGCGCGCCACTTATTTCGATGTATATCCCGGCACAGTTACTGCAATGATGCAGGTGGATCTTCGCCCGCAGGTAGAAGGCTACATCACCGGCATATTCTTTACCGAGGGCACATTTGTGAAGAAAGGGGCACAACTCTATGAGATAGACCGCAGCAAATACCAGGCGGCTTACAGCCAGGCACAGGCAGCTGTAAAGGTAGCTGAGGCCAATCTGGACCAGGCACAGAAAGATGCCGACCGGTACAACTTTCTCAATCAGCATGATGCCGTTGCGAAACAAACGCTGGATCATGCGATGACTACACTGCAGAACGCCAAAAATCAGGTTACGTCGGCAAAACAGGATGTGGTAAAGTCGCAGACCGACCTCAATTACTCTATAGTGCGTGCACCTTTTGATGGCGTGATCGGGTTATCGCAGGTGAAGCTGGGTACCTCCGTGAGTACCGGGCAAACCATCCTTAATACTATCTCCACGGTTGATCCTATGGCGGTTGATTTTGTGGTGAATGAAAAGCAGATACCCCGGTTTGTGAAAATGCAGCAGCAGAAACCCGCGCTTGCCGATTCCATATTCACACTGGTGATGCCGGACAACAGCATTTATAGCGCCCCAGGACAGATATATGTAATAGACCGCGGCGTAAACACACAGACGGGAAGCATTACTGTAAGGCTTTCGTTTCCCGACAAAGACAATATGCTGAGGGCGGGTATGAGCTGCCAGGTGCGTGTGCGCAATCAAGATACCGGCATGCAACTGATTATTCCGGCAAAGGCGATAGTGGAGCAGATGGGCGAATATTTTGTGTATGTGGCAAAAGATACGGTGATCCAAACGCCCGCCATACCAGGCAGCAAAGACGGAAAGGACGCGAAAGCAGAACCTGCATCGCAACAGCCATCGCTGCATGCCATACAAAGAAAAGTAATGCTGGGCCAGACGATAGGCAGCCGTGTTATTGTGCGCAGCGGCCTGGAGGATGGCGATAAAGTAATAGTAGATGGCGTGCAGCGGCTGCATGATGGTTCGGCTGTTACCACTCAGGCGCCGGGTGCGCCGCAGGGCAGCGCGGCAGGCAAAGGCCACTAGTCTTAAATACATATCACTGAAGAAGAAAAGCAATGATCGCAGATACTTTTATTAAAAGACCGGTGACGGCGATAGTGATCTCAATAGTGCTGCTGTTGGTGGGCACTATCTGTATCATAACGTTGCCGGTGGGGCAGTACCCGGAAATAACGCCGAACACAGCCCAGGTCACAGGCCAGTTCACCGGTGCGGATGCGCTGACGGTGGAGCAGACCATGACCACCCCGGTTGAGGAGCAGATAAATGGTACGCCCAACATGGAGTACCTGCAAAGCAACAGCACCAACAACGGCGCCATGACGATCAATGTGATCTTCAATGTCGGTACCAACGTTGACGTTGCTACCCTGGATGTGCAGAACCGCGTGAGCATTGCCACACCGCAATTGCCAGATGTCGTAAAGCGCCTGGGTCTCACGGTGCGCAAAAGGAACCCCAGCATCCTGATGCTGGTGGCGCTGTATTCTCCCGGTGGTTCGCACAATGTGACCTTCGTTGATAACTACACCAACATTTTTGTGCGCGATGCCTTGCTCCGTGTGAAGGGCGTGGGAGACATCTTTTCGCGCACCGACGATTTCAGTATGCGTGTGTGGCTGAAACCCGATAAACTTGCTGAGTACAACATAGCTGCAAACGAGGTGAACAATGCGATACTGGAGCAGAACGTTCAGGTATCTGCCGGTGCGGTGGGCACACCGCCTCAGCAAAGTAGCCAGGTGTTCGAGTATAGCCTGCTCGTGAATGGCCGCCTGAGTACGGCGTCAGATTTTGAGAACATCATCGTAAAATCTATCCCCGGCACTAATCAATTGGTTTACCTGAAAGACGTGGCGCGGGTGGAATTGGGTAAGTTCTCCTACGCGAGTAATTCATTTGTGGATGGCAAGCGCGCCTCTTACCTGCTGGTGTATCAGGCTCCCGGCAGCAATGCGCTGGAGACCGCGGAAGGGGTATATAAAAGGCTGCAGGAGCTCAAACAACAATTTCCCAAGGACATAGATTATAGTGTGCCGTTTGAATCGGTAACAGTTGTAAAGGTATCTATGCACGAGGTGGTGGATACCCTGCTGGAAGCACTGGGCCTCGTTGCCCTGGTTGTGTTCCTGTTCCTGCAAAACTGGCGGGCAACGCTTATTCCGCTGCTGGCTATTCCGGTTTCTATCATTGGCACATTCATCTTTTTTGTGCCGCTTGGTTTTACCATCAATACACTTACTATGTTCGGCTTTGTGCTGGCCATTGGTATAGTGGTGGATGATGCGATAGTGGTTGTGGAGGCCGTGCAGCATTATATGGATACCTATGGCTATAGTGCCAAAGAAGCTACGCAGCATGCCATGAAGGATATTTCAGGTCCGGTTGTTGCCATCGCACTCATCCTGGCAGCGGTTTTCGTGCCGGTAGGTTTCATTCCCGGCATTGTCGGCCGTCTTTATCAGCAGTTTGCCATCACGATCGCCATATCCGTTGTGCTGTCTGCATTCATCGCGCTGTCGCTCACCCCGGCATTGTGCACCCTGTTGCTGCGCAAATCGCAGATCAATGAACAGGCACACGGTCTCAATAAGCTGTTCTTCAGGTTCAACAAATGGTTCGAGCGGCTTTCTGACAGATACACCAACGGCGTTCGCCGCGCCATAAAAGTATCGTGGCTGGCTATACTGGTGCTGGTCATCATAGCTGGCTCGGCTGTAGTTTTATTCAAGACAAAACCAACAGGATTCATTCCTACCGAGGATGAGGGAAGGGTGTATATTACTTATGAATTGCCAGAGGCTTCATCAACCACTGCATCACTGGATGTGATGAACAAGCTGATGCAAGTGATAGGAAGTACGCCGGGGGTAGGCCACTATGCCGCGCTGGGCGGGCTGAATGTGATCACTTTCTCCACAAAGTCTAACAGCGGTACCATCTTCTGCCAGTTGAAACCGTGGGACGAGCGCAAAGATACCAGCGAACAGGTGCCGGGAATAATTGACGAAATGCAGAAACGCATCAATAAGGCGGGAATAAAGCAGGCCTTTGTAAAAGTTGTTTCTCCACCGCCTATTCCAGGTCTCGGACAGACAGCCGGTTTCAGCATGCAGATAGAGCAACGGCAGACCAACGATAATGTGCAGGACTTTGAACGCGTAGTGCGCAAATTTGTCGCAGACGCCAATAAAGATCCGGCAATAGGAAGTGCGTTCAGCTTCTACAGCGCACACACGCCAAGTTATAATATTACGGTTGACCGCGAGAAATGCAAGAAACTGGGTGTGAACATATCCGACGTGTTCAACACTATACAGACCTACATGGGCAGTTTCTATGTGAACGACATCACGCTCTACAGCCGCAATTTCCACGTGGTGGTGCAGGCGGATACCAATTTCCGTGTCATGATATCGAACATGGATAAGTATTATGTGCGCAACCAGGCGGGGCAGATGCTGCCGTTGAGCACGCTCATCACTTATACGCCTACTGAAACCGCGCCGCTCATTTCGCACTTCAACATCTTCAGATCGGCAGAGGTGGATGGCAGTCCCAAGCCGGGCGTGAGCAGCGGGCAGGCCCTCGCAGCGCTCAAGAGTCTGGCAGATCGTACGCTGCCGCAGGGTTACGGTTATGAGTTCTCCGGCCTGAGCTATGAAGAGGAGCATGCGGGCAACACGTCGGTCTATATCTTCATGCTATCCATAGCATTCGTATTCCTGTTCCTGGCCGCACTGTACGAAAGCTGGAGCGTACCTTTCTCCGTGCTGTTCTCCGTACCTATCGGTGCCTTCGGCGCGATATTGACGCTGATGTTTGTGAAAGATCTGTCCGACAACGTGTATGCGCAGATCGGCCTGATCACGCTCATCGGCCTGTCCGCCAAGAATGCCATATTGATCGTGGAATTTGCGAAAGAGCGAGTGGATGCCGGGGAAGAGCTGGTAAAGGCAACGCTTGAAGCTGTGCGCCTGCGCCTGCGCCCCATCATCATGACGTCGCTCGCATTCATATTGGGCGTTATGCCGCTTGTGCTGGCTACCGGCGCTGGTGCCGTAGCCCGCCGCACCATAGGCTTCACTGTATTCGGCGGCATGTTGGCAGCAACGTCCATGGCTATCTTCATTGTGCCGGTGCTGTTCGTGGTCATCTATGGCATATCCACACGAAGGAAGCTGAGATCTGCGCCTTCGGAAAGCCCGAAGGCAGACGATGGAGGTCCGCAAAATGAAAGCCAGCAATATTAAATAGAGAACGCCGGAGTTTTTCCGGCGTTCTTGTTTCTTATACGGTCGTCGAAGTATTTCCCTCGCCCGGTTTCTAAAAACACCTGCGCGGCAGCGCAGACATCGATCTCCCTCTGCGGCAGGGAGAGGGCCGGGGTGAGGTTCTACCCTTTCATCAACAACACATTCGCCGTGGCTACAATGCCTTCTTCCCGGCCTATGAAGCTGAGTTGTTCAGTGGTGGTGGCTTTAATGGAAATATCATCGGGCGATATATGCAGTATGTCCGCAATAGCCGCTTTCATAGCGTCTGCATACTTCATGATCTTGGGCGCCTGGAGTAATACAGTGCTGTCGATATTGACAACTGAATAGCCACGTTCTGCGATTAGTGTGTAGCACCGTTGCAAAAGTATTTTGCTGTCAATGTTCTTGTAGCTGTTATCGGTATCCGGAAAATGCTTGCCGATGTCGCCAAGGCTTAGTGCGCCCAGCAGTGCATCGCAGATGGCATGCAGCAGCACATCTGCGTCAGAATGGCCAAGAGCGCCCTTAGTGTGCGGAATAAGCACACCACCCAGCCAGAACTCACGTCCTTCAACCAATTTATGAAAGTCTATACCCTGGCCTATTCTGTACATCTTGTGTTAGTTTGTTTGATCGTAGCCCAAAAATAACCCACAATGGCGAGAATGATAAGCCATGCTGCTTAATTTTGGTGTATGCGATCGTTCGAAATAAAAGGAAACCTGGTTGACCTGCACGAAAGGCGGATCTATCCGGCTGCAATTACTGTGGCTGAAGGTATTATTACTGCGATAACGGAGCTGGATGAAACGCAGCCGCAATTCATTATGCCTGGTTTTGTGGATGCGCACATCCATATAGAGAGTTCTATGCTGGCGCCGTCGGCCTTTGCCAGGGCGGCTGTGCTGCATGGCACAGTGGCTACCGTTTCCGACCCGCACGAGATAGCCAATGTGTGCGGTATGGACGGCGTTCGCTACATGATCGATAACAGTAAGCTGGTTCCTTTCAAATTCTTTTTCGGGGCGCCATCCTGTGTGCCGGCCACTGGTTTCGAAACCGCAGGCGCAACGCTGGATGCAACTTCTGTAACCAAGTTACTGGCCGATAAAGATATCTGGTACCTGAGTGAGATGATGAATTACCCCGGCGTATTGCACAGCGACCCGGAAGTAATGGCGAAGATAGCTGCTGCCCATGCCGCAGGTAAGCCGGTTGACGGACATGCACCGGGGCTGCGGGGCGACGTGGCCAGGCAATATGCTGCAGCGGGCATCACTACCGATCATGAATGTTTTACGCTGGAAGAGGCTTTGGGCAAGGTAGCAGCCAGCATGCATATACTGATACGGGAAGGCAGCGCAGCCAAAAATTATGAAGCGCTGAAAGAACTGCTCAGCTTGCATCCGGAGAAGGTGATGTTCTGCAGTGATGATAAACACCCTGACGAGCTGTTGCTGGGCCACATCAACGAAGTGGTAAAACATTCGCTCAGGAACGGTTACGAATTGTTTGACGTACTTGCTGCCGCATGCGTGAACCCCGTAAAGCATTACCAACTGCCAGTTGGGCTTTTGCGTGTGGGTGATGCGGCAGATATGATAGTGGTAAATGATCTGGATGAACTGAACATCCGGCAGACCTATATCGGCGGCGAACTGGTTGCTGATAAAGGACACTCACTCATTGCAGGTATATCGGTACAGCCTGTCAACAACTTTCACGCACAGCCCAGGAAAATGAATGATTTTGCCGTAAAGGCTTCTGTCGCAAAGCCGGTTATCCGGGTTATAGAGGCTATGGAAGGTCAGTTGGTAACTAACCAGCTCCATATGCCAGCAAAGGTGGTGGATGGCTTTATGGTCAGCGATACGGACAAGGATATGCTGAAACTTGCTGTGGTCAACCGCTACGCTGCAGATGCGCCCGTAGCAACAGCGTTCATCAGGAATTTCAGATTGCAATATGGCGCCATTGCTTCAACGGTAGGGCACGACTGTCATAACATTATTGCCATTGGTGTCGACGATGAGAGCATGTGTACGGCGGTGAACGAGCTGATACGCAACAAAGGCGGTATAGCTGTTGCCCATGGCCCGGACATTATAGCCAGTATGGCACTGCCCATAGCGGGACTCATGTCGTTGAATGATGCTGTAACAACAGGTGCAGCCTATACACAGGTGGATAAGGCAGCGAAGCAGCTCGGCACCACGCTCCATGCGCCGTTTATGACACTGTCGTTCATGGCCCTGCTGGTGATACCTGCACTGAAACTGAGCGATAAAGGCCTGTTTGATGGCAGCAAGTTCCAGTTCGCAAGCCTTGAAGTGCCACAATAAAAAAGAGACGCCATCCGGCGTCTCTGTAATAGCAATGGAATTATTTGTGTCAGGCTGAGCCCCGTGGCATCTTTTTGACAGGCTGAACGTAGGCGCTTTTTTCAGTGCTGAGCATCGTCCACATTATGTCAGGCTGAGCCCCGTCGCATTTTTTTGTCAGGCTGAACGTAGGCGCTTTTTTCAGTGCCGAGCATCGTCCCCATCATGTCAGGCTGAGCCCCGTCGCATTTTTTTGTCAGGCTGAGCCCCGTCGAAGCCCCCCCACTTTTGGGGCTTTGACTTTTAACTTTTGACTTTTGACTTCATTCAGCCATTCAGCAATTGCGCATTACCCTTTCTCTTCCCATATCTGCGCCAGGTGCACCAGTATCTCGGTCGCTTTTTCCATGTCCTGCACGCTCACATATTCCTGTTTGGAGTGGATGCCCATTTCGCCGGTGAACAGGTTGGGGCAAGGCAGGCCCATGAACGATAGGCGTGACCCGTCCGTGCCGCCGCGCACATTCATACGCTGTACTGCGAGCCCTGAGCGTTTGTAGGCTTCTTCCGCATAGTCCATCACTTGCGGGTGCTGGTCCAGTATCTCTTTCATGTTGCGGTACTGCTCTTTAACTACAAATTCGGTGGTCACACCAGGGAACATCTGTGCGGCTTTTTCTGCAATGTTGCGCAGGCGCTCTTCGTGCTTCGCCAGCATGGCGGTAGTAAAATCGCGAACGATGAATTGTACTGTTGCCGTTTCCAGCGACCCGCTGATGGAAGTCGGGTGCACGAATCCTTCATAGCCTTCTGTGCTCTCCGGGCACCATTCATTCAGCGGCAGCAGGCTCACAAATGTCGATGCTGCTTTTATGGCACTCACCATTTTGCCCTTGGCATAGCCGGGGTGGGCACTGATGCCGTTGAAAGTAACTATAGCAGCGTCTGCCGAAAATGTTTCGCCTTCCAGGTGGCCGCGTTCGCCGCCATCCAGCGTATAGCCAAAGTCGGCGCCCAGCTTCTTCATATCTACAGCAGCTACGCCACGGCCCACTTCCTCGTCGGGGGTGAACAGGATGCGGATCTTTCCGTGTTTTATTTCCGGATGTTGCACCAGGTAAGTGGCCAGGTCCATGATGATGGCCACGCCCGCTTTGTCATCGGCCCCCAGCAGGGTAGTGCCGGATGCGGTGATGATATCATCGCCGATGCGCTCCTTCAGGTAAGGATGGTTGGCTGTGCTGATGACCACAGTAGGATCGTCGGGCAGCACTATGTCGCTGCCGTCATATTTGGGGTGCAATATCGGCTTTACGCCAGTGCCGCTGCAATCTGGCGCCGTATCTACATGCGAGCAATAACACAGCACAGGTACTTGTTTGTCCGTAGTGGCAGGGATAGTGGCATATACGTATCCGTGCTCATCCAGCGCCGCATCTTTGATGCCTATGGCTAGCAGGTCAGCCACCAGCACCCGGCTCAGGTCTTTCTGTTTTTCTGTGCTGGGCTGCGATGGCGATGTAGGGTCGCTCTGGGTATCTATCTGCACATAGCGCATGAAGCGCTCTGCTGCGGTATGCTTATAGTTTGCTAATGCCATGATCTTGTTTTGAACCGCAAAAATAGCTATCTTGTTGTTTGTATGCTAAGCATAGGCCTCACCAAAGAAGACATTTCTGAAATTGTCACCGTAACTTTTACGCTTTTTGCGGTGATAGACGTACTTGGGTCGCTCCCGGTGCTTATTTCCATTAAAAAGAAGACCGGTCACATCAATGCATTGCAGGCTACCCTGGCTTCCGGCGGCCTCATGTTGCTGTTCTTCCTGGTGGGCGAGCAGATGCTGAAATTCATGGGGCTGGATATCAAGTCGTTTGCTATTGCCGGTTCCATAGTTATCTTTATCCTGGGCCTGGAGATGATCCTTGGACTGGAGTTCTTTAAAAGCGAGAAAGATGATAAGACCAGCACATTAGTTCCGGTTGCTTTTCCGCTTATTGCCGGTTCAGGCACACTCACCACCGTCATGTCGCTGAAAGCGGCCTATGAGTACTACAATATTCTCATTGCCATATTCATCAACCTCATCATCATTTATATCACCATTCGGTCCATAGCCGTTCTGGAGCGCATCCTGGGTCCCTCCGGCATAGCGGTCATCCGTAAGTTTTTCGGCGTAATTCTTTTGGCCATTGCAGTGAAGATATTCCGCAACAATATCGGAGTGATGAAGTGATATTTTGACCCTTAGGCTCACTTCAACAATACTAAATGTTTAAACTTTGATAATATCCCTGGCGTCGCCCCCGGAATAGCTATTCTTTGCTACATTTACTACCTCACTTTTACATTATGAACAACAACATCCTGATGGCGGCCAATATGTATGCCGCCGGACTTAAAAACATAGAAGCACGTCGTGCGCACTGGCTGGATGTGCACAAGCAGATCCGCGAACAACTGATGCAGATAGCGGCTGAGCTGAATCAGGCAACAGATTACAAGCAGAATTTCAATGTAGATGTAAATCATGCCTACAACGAAGAGATAAATGGCACCTGTGCCCAGCTTCCTTCGCTCACACTGCGCACTGGTAGCATGCCCATGAACGTAACTTTTAAGAACGCATCAGGCGAAACCAAGGAATATGCAGAGCAGGGTTTCCATCTCACTTTCACACCAACCATTGCCGGCGAGATACTCATCATGTTGTTGCCGCACTACTCCGACCTCTCAGGCGAGGCCCCTAAATACGCCACACTTGCCGCCATAGACGACCCGCTGACCATTACCCCGGACATGGTGGAGACCATCGTGGCCCGCGGCATTGAAATGGCTTTCTACAGTAGCTTCACTGGCATGGTAGAACTACAGAAGAAGGAAGAGGTAGAAGAGCAGAAGCAATATGAACACACCCCAATAGGCTTTAAAAGATATGACAGCACCGAGAAAGTCAAATAGTTTTCTTGCTGCGGCTTTGCTGCTGTGCGCCGTGTCCGCATGCAACAGCGGAAACAAACCAGCCGAAGCTCCGGGCGCTCCTGCCGATACATCAAAAACTGAGGAAACGGCGCCGGCTTATTTGTCCTACGATGTTGTGAAAGAATATCCCCACGACCCGGGCGCGTTCACGGAGGGTCTGGAATATCATGATGGTGTGTTGTACGAGAGTGTTGGTGAATACGGACAATCGGACATCCGCGAAACAAACCTTGCAGATGGTAAGGTGATCAGATCGCAAAAGCTGGATGACCGTTATTTTGGCGAAGGCATTACATTGCTCCATGGCAAATTATACCAGCTTACCTACAAAGAAGGCAAAGGTTTTGTTTACGATCCCGCTACCCTTAAGCTGGAGCGCACTTTTACTTTTACTGCCCCCGAAGGTTGGGGCATGACCAACAACGGCGCTCAACTGATCTACGACGATGGCAGCAATGTGTTGCATTATATAGATCCGAACAGTTTCAGGGAAGTGAAAACGCTTGCAGTAACGGATGAGCACGGACCTGTCAGCAATGTTAATGAGCTGGAAGCAGTGGACGGATACATCTACGCCAACATCTGGCAAACCGACCTGCTGGTGAAGATAGACACCGCTACCGGTCATGTCGTTGCCAGGGCTGATCTCTCTGCGCTGCGCCAGCGTGGCATAGGCAATGGCACAGGCCGCCGCGGCGGGCCCGAGGCACTCAATGGCATAGCCTGGGATGCCGCAGGCAAACGCATCTTCGTGACCGGTAAGAACTGGTCAAAAATATTTGAGATAAAGCTGAGTAGCTAACCTTCCAGTATCCGGCGCAGGTAATTGATCTGTCCCAGGTGATAAGTGAGGTGCCCGTAAAAATGGGTCAGGTAAAAACCAGTAGATCGCTGCCCGAATATCTCGAACGGATATTGCGTTTCCAGCTTTTCAGGTGTCATTCCGCCCAACACCCTGCCCACTACATCCCTCAGTTTATCTATTTCTGCGAGCATATGTTCACGGGCGATGTCCCGGGAAGAGAACTCCAGGTCTCGCTGGCGCACATAGCCCGAGTGGCCCAGCGTAGCGCCAATGAAATGATTGAGGTTGCCGATGAGGTGCAACGACAGGTTGCCGGCACTATTGGTAACTCCGGGCAAGGTGGCCCATAAATGTTTTTCGTCTCTGAATGCGGCGAGCTCCTCGCGCAGTTTCAGCAGGTCGCGCTCAATGAGCTCGGTAAAAAAAATTTCCATGATTATTGAACTGTATTTTGCCGGGTGACAGATCGTTTCCGCAAAGCGGTATCTGCCAGCACCAGTGCAGTAAGCAAAGTGAGGGCGGTGAGTGCGTAAAAGGTGGTGCTGTTGAATAGGGCGCCCATGTCTGGCGCTTTGGTGTGCAACGCAGGCAACACAGACGGCGCACTCCAGTTGATGTTGAGCAGCAGGCCCGTTATGGAAAGAACAATACACACCGCAAACAAAATCCCGAGACCCTTCAGTATAGCAGGGTTAACATATTTTGCTGTGGCAGGCGCAGGCCGCGCATTGCCGATGGCATCCATCACATCGCGCGTGAACCGCAGGGACGGCTCATCAGTTTCCAATAATACAGGTGTGCCGGTTTCCTCGGCAAACAATTCGTCCAGGCGTGTGCGCCACCGGGCATCTTGTTCCAGGCGTTGCTCTATCCGCTGCATGTCCTCCGCGGTGCAATCACCACCGATGTACAGCCTCAGCGCTTCTTCCATATTCACTTGTGTGCCCATACGCTATATAAAATTAGTCAAATGATGCTATCCGGTCATCAACCGGTTATTTCCTGCGGATATTTTTTCTCAATAATGGCTTTTAGTTTTTGCCGGGCGCGCAGCAGCCGCACTTTTATATTGCCTGGCGTAAGACCCGTTATCGCAGCTATCTCTTCCACACTCTGCCCGGCCTGGTAAAATAGCGTCATCAGCTCGGCATCCAGCGCAGGTAATGCTCTCATTGCATTGTCCAGCAATTGTTTATTCATTTTTTGCGACAGCGCATCCAACGGGTCGCCTGGCGCAGCCATGCCGCCCATTGCTGCATGCATGGCATCATCGCCCGGTAAAACTACGGGGCTGGCCTTCCTGCGCAGGTGCGAGAGGCAGGTAGTGTGCACGATCGTATATAACCACGTGCTGAATTTGCTCATGCCCTTATAGTCGGCCAGCGACCGGTATGCCTTAATGAATACATCCTGTGCCAGTTCCTCTGCTACTTCCCGTTCATGCACGTAGCGCCGGCAGAGCGTGAACACATACGACTGGTACTCATGCACCAATTGTGTGTAAGCCGCAGTGTTGCCGCCCAGCACAGCCTTGATGACTGCCATATCCGCTCCCTGATCCGCCATGTGATTGTATTGGACGCCCGTTTTGTTTTCCCGGTTACAACCCCGCAAAAGAAACTTTTCAAAAGTTTTTTCTGCCGACTGTAACCTGCTTGCTGAACGAAGCGTCTTAAAGTATGTTCAAAGTTGATCAAATAACCTTAAAAATGTTCTATTATGGGTCCTGAAGTAATTATCGTCCCGGTTATCTTTCTGCCGTTCTTTGCGCTTCTTTTCGGCGTATTCTATTTCCGCAACAAGGAGAATATGGCGCTCATTGACCGCGGCCTCAATCCCAGGGTGGCTAAAGCGCTTCCCCGGCCGTTCACCAGCCTTAAATACGGCCTGCTTTTGTGTGGTTCAGGCCTCGGATTCTTTATCGCTTTCCTGATCGACAGGCTGGCCATCAATCACACCGTTATGGGGTCTGAAGGCCCTCATCAACAGGAATTTCCGCAGATATACTTTGCCCTCATTGCGCTGTTCGGTGGCCTGGGCCTGATATTATCCTACCGTATAGAAAAAAAGGAGTGGCTGGACAGGAAGGACACCACCGCTATTGAGCTTTCGTAGCGGTCATTTCAACTGCCGCACAACGTCGCTGTCCAGTATTTTGCTGAAGCGGGTTGCTGCTTCCGGAAAAATATGGTCGTTGTCTGCGAAGTCTGATGTCGTGAACCGTGCATCGCGCAGATAGTTGTAGTAGCTGCAGCCATAGGTCTGGCAGAACGTCTGCACAAGACTGTCCTCACGCGCTACTATGTTTTGCGGCAGATTATTGTAATAGCTCTTATCCGCCGGAAATGTCACAAACGCCACTTGTATGTTGCGTTCGTGTAGCCTGTGCAGCAGTTCATCATAATAACCTGCGATATCCCGGAAATTCTTATCGCTATAGTTCGGCATTGACCTGGCTATTAATTGTCTCCCCGAACTATCATTCACCACATAAGGTTGCTCGGTTCGGTAAGGCGCCCACCCGTTCGACTGCTGCGTATAGGTCAGGTCAAGTTGAAATCCGGAGCCAATGTCTTTCAACACTTTTTCGGGTGTGTATAGCGCCACCTTCGACCACTTTCTTGCATCCAGCAGCGGCAGCCCCGGGTAGCGAATATGCCAGAACTGATAATAGTAGTAATCCCGCCATTCTTCTTTGGTCTGGTGCAGTTGCAAAAAAAAGGTGGTGAAGTCGGCCGACAGGATCACCAATTTCAGCCGGGTCAGTTTGTTGAGGTACATTTCCGTGAGCCGCACGTCGTAGAACGCGCTCTGGTAGGTGCTGGCAAGGTTGAATGCCGGGCGGCTCAGGTAGTCTGGGTTCACGTCGAAGAACGCGTGTGAGGCGCCGAGTATCAGTACCTGAACACTGTCGGCGCGTGCATCCAGGTCTTTTTTCTTTTTGGTATAAATATTAGGCACGTGTGCCAGGCGAACTTCCAGCGCCACGAACCCCACCACCAGCGGCAGCAGGAATAACAATGTCCGTAGCAGTGCTTTTCTCATGCGTCAGAATTGGAAGTATATAAATTGGCGGTGTTCAAAAATGCCCGCGAACACAATGCCTAAGCACAGCAGGTAATAGAAGGCCCAGCGAACGGTCCGGCTCTGCAGTCCCACTGCTCTCTGCTCAGCCCGTTGCATCAGCGCTGACGATATACCCAGCACCGCCAGCAATAGTAATGCGCTGCCGGTTTCTTTTGCCGGAAGGACAGTATGCAGAGGCTTCCCTTCCAGCGAAAGCACTATGTCCCGGAACCCATAGGCTGCGCGTTTGGCTATATGCCATGCTGTGCGCACTGTAGGCGCGCGGAAAAATATCCAGGTAAATGACGCATAGCAAAAGGTGATGGCGATACTCAGCCCATTATTCAGCCAAACGGGCACATGAGCAAAGATCTTTTTGCGGGCCTTTCGCGTGAGCAGCTCATAAATAACCGCGGCGCCATTGAGCAGGCCATACATCACAAACGTCCACCCCGCGCCATGCCACAATCCGCTGATGAAAAATGTGATAGCAATAGCAATGATAATGCCCGCCTTTCCCAGGTTGCGCATGTTCAGCGACAGCGGCGTGTACAGATAGTCGTTCAGCCACGACGACAGGGATATGTGCCACCTGCGCCAGAATTCTGTAATGCTCCTGCTGATAAATGGCTGATCGAAGTTGCGCACCAGCCTGAATCCCATGATCCTTGCCGCCCCGCGCGCCATATCCGTGTATCCCGAAAAGTCGCACAATATCTGGAAGGAGAACAGCACAGCGGCCAGCAACACATCCATATTGCTGTGCCCCCGTGGGTGCGCATATACCGCATCCACCACCATAGCCAGCCTGTCTGCTATTACAGCTTTCTTAAAAAGACCCCAAAGCAATAAGCGCAGGCCATCGCTAATGTCGTCATATCCCGGGCTCTTTTCTTCATGCAATTGTGGCAGCATGTCGGCAGGGCGCTCTATAGGTCCGGCCATAAGCTGTGGATAGAACATGATGTACAGCGCATAAAACCCCATCTTGCGTTCGGGCTGAAAATTACCCCTGTACACCTCAATGTTGTAGCTCATGGCCTGGAAGGTATGGAACGATAGGCCCATGGGCAGCAACAGATGCAGGTAAGGAATAGATGATGATCCGTCACTTCCCCGGTGCAGCAGCGTGTTGATGTTCTCAGCAAAAAAATTGTAGTACTTGAAAAAACACAGCACGCCGATGTTGGCCGCAAGACTCATCAAAAGCCATGCTTTCCGCTTCGGCCCTTGAGCATTCCAGATCAGCAAACCCGCGAAATAATCGATAACAATGACACTGCCCAGCACCAGCAGATACGCGGGCATGTAGTAGCCATAGAACACACAACTGCTCACCAGCAGGTGAAACCACCTGAAACGATGCGGCAGCGCCAGGTAAATACCCGTCACCAGCACAAAGAAGACCAGGAACGCAAAGGAGTTGAACAGCATGTTTCTGTGTACAAGATAGCAATTTCCGGGCGCTGTCTCATTTAGCGGCTTTATGCTACCTTAGCAAAAATGTCTTCCATATGCGGCAACTACTCCTTATTGCCTGTCTTATTTTTTCGGTGAATGGTTTCGCCCAGGTGCTCGGCCTGTCTCGGCTCGAGTCGCTGTGCACCCAGAAATACAGCGCCCTCTCAGCCCAGATAGATAAAAAATACTGGAAGCTGGACCAGCAGGGCAAAACAGATACCATGAGCTATGCCCGCTGGCTGCCCGCTAAAATGGATAACAATAATGTGGGTGAGATGATCATGGTCTATTACAAGGCTAAAACCCAGAAGGTGGACTTCATCATTTGTCAGTCGCTGAGCAAAGCCTATGCTGATAAGACACGCGCAGATCTGGCCAAAGCGGGCTATAAGGCCGGTGAAAAGCAGACCATCAAAGACGGCACACGCGAATATTTCCTGAATGCGAAATACGAAATATCCATCATGACGGCAAAGCCGGATCCGAAACAGCCGCCGATCTATGTGATAGGTGCGCGGCCCAATGTGCCTGCGCCACAAAAGCAGGGAGCCAAGGCTCCGGTTCGTAAAAAATAGTGGTCGCACTTATGCGGCAGGTGCTGCATCGCGCTTGCGGGGCGGCAACATGTGTCGGAACAACAGCAGAAAGATCGTATAAAGGAATACACCGTATTGCACTTCCAGCACAGGCTCTATCATTAGTTGCATCAGCAATATCACCCATACTGAAAAAAAGAAAAAGCTTTCCCTGTTGCGGCGCAGCCAAAACAGGGGCCACAGCACCCATATGCCAAAGATGAGCATCGTCGGTATGCCGCAGCCTACCGCCACCGTCAGGAATTGGTTATGGGGCACCAGCCTGTTGCGTTGTTCCACCTGCGGATACCATTGGTCATAGCCTTTGTTCATCTCCCCCATGATGTCGCCTGCGCCCACCCCGGCCATCGGGTGCTGGCGTATGATGCGCATCGCAATGTCGTAAGAGATCACCCTCGAAAGGTCGCTGTAATTACCACTTTTATCTCCGTGTTCCAGCACCCATATATTCTGCAGCATCTGTTCTTTTCGCTCATAAAGTGTCGGAATATATTTCAGCGCCAGATTGAACAGCACGGGTATGGCTACCAGTACAACAATGCCAACAACGCGCCGCCGGGCAATGGTCTCATACACCCCCCACAGGAAGATAAAGATGTACAGTGCCAGCAGTCCGCTCTTTGCGGCCAATATGTGCATATATATCACCAGCATGGCCACACACAATCCCGCCAGCCATTTTGCGGTCTTCGTTTCAAAAGCGCCCCAGTTGCTCAGGCACCAGATAATATATAGCGCAATGCTGGTGCTGAAGCGAACGTAATCATACCGCGCCGGCGTAGGCAGCATATGCGAAACGGAGTACTCTTTAATATAAAATGCGTAGTCGTGTATCAGGAAGTAGATACTGTAACCCGCCCCACCCAGCAGCATCAGCCCGATGCCCATTGCCAGCACCCTCTTTTGTTTTGGGGTGAATGGCGGAATAAATGAAAAAGAAAGCGGCAATAGCAGTATCGGCAGCTTCACCTGCCACCGGATGTCCCAGTTGGCCTTATCATCTGTCCAGAACCAGCTTACCGCATATACGGCCACCCACACCGCTCCTATGAGCCACCACTTGTGTTTCAGCCACTCCCTTGGGTGCACATTCCACAGTGCATTTACGCCAAACAACACCATCGCCAGCGACATCAGCGCGCGCGGGTACAGAAACCCGGCAACCATTGCCAATATGCATATTATTGCAATATTGCTCTTGTTTATCTTAATATTGTTTAGAAAAGTACTTTTGTCCACAAGTAGGCGGTAATACCGTATAAACGGATTAAAAAGCAGTTTAGTGCCCGGCAATATTAAACAACTTCACGAAGACATAAAAGCTGGCAGCTTCCGGGCGCTGGCCAGGGCCATTACCATTGTGGAGAATGAAATGGACGGCTACCATGAGCTGCTGCGCCTTACCGGCCGCCACTCCGCAAAAGTGGTAGGCATTACCGGGCCACCGGGTGCAGGCAAAAGTACGCTGGTAAATGCTTTGCTGCATGAATGGCTGCGGCAAGGCAAGCGCATCGCTGTAATCGCCGTTGATCCATCTTCACCGTTCAACTACGGGGCCCTCCTGGGTGATCGTATCCGCATGAGCGAGTTCTATACACATCCCGACATTTTTATCCGGTCGCTGGCGTCGCGGGGCGCTCTCGGCGGCCTAAGCGCCAAGATCATTGAAATAACAGATGTGGTGAAAGAAGCGCCCTTTGATATTGTGCTGGTAGAGACGGTGGGGGTAGGGCAGAGCGAGGTAGAGATAGCAGGCCTGGCCGACTGCACAGTGGTGGCGCTGGTGCCTGAGGCTGGTGACGAAGTACAGACCCTGAAGGCGGGTATCATGGAGATAGCCAATATTTTTGTGGTCAATAAGGCCGACCGCGCCGACGCCGAGGGGCTCTACCGCAACTTGCGCATCATGGCCCACGAACGTGCAAACGGGAACAGTGAGACCCCGGTAGTGAAAACCGTGGCCACCGAAAGGAAGGGTGTTGAAGAACTGGCAGCCGCCATCATGGAATACCTGAGTGCTGAGGATGCCCTGCCGGAAAAGCGCCTGCAACTGCTCACCGAAAAATGCTGGCAGCTTATACAAGCCCACCGCATGCGCGGATTGACTCATGCCAATATCAGGGGAATGCTGGCTGCGGCCATTACCGATCCCGCGTTCAATCTTTATGCATTCACACAACAATTTTTTCATCAGCCACCTGCGGGTGAGGCATAATATTCCCAGACAAACTCCGTTTACAGTCCGATGCTGAATGCCTTGCCTCCATATATCGTTTACCTGCTGGCTTTTGTAGTGTCTGCGGCAGTAAGCGCCTATGCCGTGAAGAAGGTGATATTCATCACCCGCAAGCGCCGCATCTTCGATATTCCGGATAACATCCGAAAAATTCATGGCGAGGAAATACCCAGCCTCGGCGGTATCGGTGTTTTTGTGGGTTTTGTGGCCACATCTGCACTCTTCGCGCCGCAACTCTGGAACTATCTTTTCATTTCCTGCACCATCCTGTTCTTCACCGGCATTTATGATGATGTGGCCAACATGCGGCCATCCAAAAAACTGCTGGCACAACTGGTAGCGTCTTTGATAACGGTTTACTTCGCACACATCCGCATAGAAAGCCTGTTCATGGGAACGAGCCAGTGGCCGGTTTGGCTGAGCGTGCCGGTCACCACCATTGCGGCCACTTTCTTTGTCAACGTCTTTAATTTTATTGATGGCATCGATGGTCTGGCCTGCCTCTCAGCAATGCTTTATTCACTGACGCTTGCTTTCCTTTTTGTGCTACCTGGACTTCAGGGGTTTACAACCGATCTTAGTGCGGCCGCTTTCGTATGCCTATGCCTCGCAGGTGCCACAGCCGGCCTGCTCCTGTTCAATTATGCCCCGGCAAAGATCTACATGGGCGACACCGGCTCAATGATGCTCGGCTTTGTAGTTTTTATTTTTTCAGTTCATTACCTCAACTATTCCGGCACAGTTACTATTCCAGGGTTTCATGCTTTTTCCCAAAGTCAGGCTGCAGCTTTTATCGTAGTAGCCATGCTGTTCCCCCCGGTTTTCGATGCACTGCGCGTGTTCACACTCAGGCTCCTGAAAGGCCAGTCGCCTTTGCACGCCGACCGTCGGCACCTGCATTACTACCTGCTGGATGCAGGCTTCTCGCATGCGCAAGCAGCATGGACGCTCGTTGGTGTCAACTTGCTCACAATGGCTACAGCTTTTCTGCTTCGCGACGCTCCACCGCTAATAATTTTTGCGGCTATCATCCTTCCGTCGGCAGTCCTTGCCCTTGTCGCTGCGCGTTTTAGAAAGAATAACGCCTGATCCTCGATTTATCCCGATTTTGGGTATTGAGTAATTGAGCCATTAGCCATTTCGCAATTATCAAACACTGGTCGGAGGATTTCCTTCGTCCTGAAACATCGCAGACATTTGCTTGCTGGCGCAGCCAATACACTTTCGGGTTTTCACTTTTGCATTGCTTTGCAATCAGCGGTAACCAACTACCAAGTGCCATCTACTGGAGCAGCCATAAAAACGACTATCTACTAAGTACGCTCTACTATCTACTACATTTAGCTTTTGACTTAACCAGCAATAAAAAAGCCGCGGCACAAACCGCGGCTCTTTAAATATTTCTGGTCGGATACTATGATTCCGGATACAGTATCGAAACGAATTTGTTAGATCCTGTGAACAGTTTCTTCGCAGCCTCCTGTATCTCGGCAGGGGTCAGCTTGTTCACATAGTCCTCATATTTCAGTACGCGGTCTTTATCACGACCCCAGAACAGCACGCTCTCCATTTTGTCTTCCCAATACTTGTTCTCTTTAGCGTCTGTCTTGTACTTTTCAATCCACTGGCTCTTTACCTTGTCCAGGTCCTTAGGGTCCGGGCCTTTTTCAATCAGGTCCTTGATGATGTCATCCGCAGCAGCGATCACCTTATCTACATTCTCAGGGCCGCAAGGCAACTGAGCCTGTATGCCGAAACGCTGGTAGGGCTCCTTGCTCATTTGTGCGCCAAAACCGCCGCTATACATAGCGCTCATCTTTTCGCGAATGATCTCAATTACTTTGATGTTGATCACCTCGGCCACCGCCTTCGTCTTCAAAGCCATGTCCTCGCTATAAGGCATTTCGCCGCTATACATTTCAAATATGGTGCTCTTCTTGTCCTTGCCTTTGTGCAGTTTCACCTCGGTATTGCCTTTCGCAGGGCGGATGCCATTGTCCTTGAAGGTAGGGGTAGTGCCCTTTGACGGGATGCTGCCCAGGTAAGCTTCGAGCAATGGCAGAGCGGTCTCAGGTGAAACATTACCCGAGATGAAGAAATGGTAACCATCTGCGCTGCCAAACTCGGCTGAATAGATCTGCATAGCGCGGTCCATATTCAGGTTGTCGAAATCTGCAGCATGTGGCAGAGAACGCGTAACAGGAGGATGGTTGCTGTACATTGCTTTTATAGTGGTGTCGAAGAACGCAAACTGCGGGCTGGCGCTCATGAATTGCAACTGCGTCTTCATCTTGGTCTTGTAAGCGTCGAAGAGGGCTGCATCCTTACGTGGCGCAGTTATCTGCAGGTACGTAAGCTGAAGCATGGTCTCAAAATCCTTGATGGTACTCTTACATTCTATATTGTCAGAGATGTCATCAATTTTCATGCTGGCTTCAACCTTTGCACCAGCCAGTATCTTTTCAATATCTGTAGGGGTAAAGGTGCCATAACCCATATTGTCCATCAGGTCGGTAGCCCATTTTACATTATCGCGGTCGGCATCGCCATAGCTGTTGGCGCCGCCTTGCTTGATGCCGTTCATCAGTATTTCGTCGCTCTTGAAGTCGGTTGGCTTTATGGTCACCTGGATGCCATTGCTCAGCGTATAGGTAGTAGCGTTAAAGCCATCTTCCTTCACCTGCAAAACCACTTTGCCCGGTGTTGGTTTAGTGGTCATCAGCGATGCCGCTACTTTCTTCTCTTCTTCTTTTTTCACATCCTGTTTGAAACCTGCAATGGTCATATCCAGCAATTGCTTGTCGGTTGGCAGTTTCATGTCGCTCTTTGATGGCGCCATCAGCAGCGTGAAGGTATTGGAGCTTGAGGTCAGCTTCCTGAACTCGTTGTTCACTTCTTCAGCAGTAATGCTCGGCAGCATTTGCTTCTGGTAGTTATACTCATTGTCCACACCTGGGAATGGTTCCTGGTCCAGGAATGCGCTGATGTATTCTTCCACATAAGAATGGCTTTCTGTTGTGGTCTTTTCGTTATAAGCTTTTTCAATGTTGCTGAGCATTGACTTCTTGGCGCGGTCAAGTTCGTCAGCGTTGAATCCGAATTTGTCTGCACGTTTGATCTCGGCAGTCACGGATTTTACCACATTATCGGGGCCGCCTGCGCCCACGAGGGCTTCCAGGCTAAGGCTTTCGTATCCATGTACCAGGCCTTCCATGTCCACACCAGCCTGTGCAAATGGCGGGTTGCTGCTCTTCGAAAGGTCGTCCAGGCGCTGGTTCATTACCGACATGGCTAACTGGCGCACCAGTCCTGCACGGTAGTCTGCCATCGTCTTTTCTTCATGCTTTTTTGTGTAGGGGTACAGCATCAGCACAACGGTGTTCGTTGCTTCAGAGTCGGTCACTACCATTGCTTCAGGCGCTTTGCGCGGAGTAATATCCACATATTTGCGCGGGCGTTCGTTGGCTGGGTTCTTGATGCCTGCAAAATGCTTCTCGATCATTTTCTTGGCCGTGGCCAGGTCAATGTCGCCTACTACTACTACTGCCTGCAGGTCCGGGCGGTACCAGTCATGATAGAAGCTGCGGATCTTGTCATACTTGAAGGTCTTCAGTATTTCGTCCTTACCTATCGGCAGGCGATCAGCATACAGCGATCCTTCGGCCAGTTTAGGGAAGAATTTTTTCAGCATGCGGTCCTGCGCGCCCTTGCCCAGGCGGCTTTCTTCCAGCACTACACCACGCTCTTCGTCAATGTCTTTGTCGGTGAGCAGTGCATTGTGCGCCCAGTCTTCTATGATCTGGAAACCCTTTTCCAGGTTACCTGGCTTATCAGTAGGAATAGGCAGTATATATACGGTTTGGTCAAATGCCGTGTATGCATTCAGGTCGGCGCCGAATTGCACCCCTATCGACTGCAGGTAGCTCACCAGGTCATTCTTCGGGAAATTCTTGCTTCCGTTGAAGTTCATGTGCTCCATAAAGTGAGCGAGGCCCAACTGGTCGTTGTTTTCCAGTATAGAACCAGCCTTCACCACCAGGCGCAGCTCAACTTTGTTAGCTGGCTTGTGGTTGGGACGGATGTAATAAGTGAGGCCATTGCTCAGCTTACCGGTGGTGACAGCCGGGTCGGTAGGCAATTTTGCGCTGGCATCTGCTTTCTGGGCATGAACCACCGCCGGCGACGCTACTGCGAGCAGGCCGCCAAGCGCCAGCAGGCGCAGACGTGCAAAAGTGTGTGTCATAGTTTATTTTTAAATATGGTCAAAAGTATTGCTTTATCGCAACAGTTAGTATGCCGGGCGAACGTTAAAATTGTACAAACTACAGCAGTTTTACCCACTCGTGGGCTATCTCGGCAAAGTATTTCCATTTTTTCATGTGCGCATCGGAGAGTTGTATCCAGCCATTCATCGGCCGGCCCTCCATGGGCGCAAATACTTTGGCCTCTTTCAGCCGCAGTGCATCTTCCTGCGCCTTGCCCCCTAATTTGAATACCATATGCTCTTTCCAGAACATCACCCCGGCCTTTCCGTTAGGCGCTTTGATGCATAAAGCACCAAACATTTTTCCCTCCTTGGCATCAGCCAACTCCGCAGCTATCTGGTGATACAATTCCTCTGCTTTGCTCATGCCTGTTTGTTTTAGCGTAAAGATACCATATTAACATTTAATTCCGTTTGTTCGGCGTATACACTCAGCGCTATTCCTCTTATTTTTGAAGCCGGATTATGGAGCAATCGGAACAGTTGAGAAAATGGTGCAATGGCGCGTGGATAGCAGGCGGTCAAAGCATTCCTCCGGTTAAGGAGCTGGCTATCGATAGCCGAAGTATCGAAGACCCTGCGGCAGCTATGTTTGTCGCTATCGTTACGGGGGTTCGCAATGGCCACGATTACCTGCCCGATGCTTACAGTAAAGGCGTGCGTTGTTTCCTGGTATCCAAGACCATAGATGTTGCCGCACTGCCCGATGCTCATGTATTATTGGTAAAGGACACGCTTACCGCCCTGCAGCAGATTGCCGCAGGCCACCGCCGCCAGTTCGATATGCCCGTCATCGGCATCACCGGCAGCAATGGTAAGACCATCGTCAAAGAATGGTTGTACCAGTTGCTGGGAGGTGAATTTCAAACGGTGCGCAGCCCAAGGAGCTATAATTCGCAGGTAGGTGTGCCCCTTTCGGTGTGGCAGATGAGCGGGGAACACCAGCTCGGCATTTTTGAAGCGGGCATCTCTCAACCAGGCGAAATGGAACGGCTCGAGAAAATAATAGCGCCCACCATTGGCATATTCACCAATATCGGTGAGGCGCATAGCGAGGGCTTCATGAATCAGCGGCAGAAGATCAATGAGAAGCTGGTGCTGTTCCGCAATGCCGACTACCTCATTTATTGCTACGACCACGCGGAGCTCAACGAATGTGTGGCGCAATACCTGGCCCATGTGCGCAGCGCGCGGGGAGCAGATGCAATAAAGCCATTCACCTGGTCGGCAAAGCAGGATGCAGACCTGCGCATAACGCACGTAAATAAACAAAACCATAAGACCCATATACAGGCCCGTTATTCAGGCCGCGATATGGCCATTGATATTCCCTTCACCGACGATGCCTCTGTAGAAAATGCCATACACTGCTGGTGCGCAGCACTATTACTCGGTGTAAGCGAAGAAACGATCAGCAGGAATATGGAGCAGTTGCAATCGGTCTCCATGAGGCTGGAGCTGCGCAAAGGCATCAACGATTGTACCATCATCAACGACGCCTACAATTCCGATCTCACCTCCCTGCAACTGGCGCTCACTTACCTGGAGCAGCAAAAGCAGCATTTGCATCGCACGGTCATTCTCTCCGACATGCTGCAGGTAGGCCGCCCGGATAGCGACCTGTATGAAGAGGTGGCCGCATTGATCAGCCGGCGCAATGTGCAGCGGTTCATTGGCATTGGCCCGGCGCTTTACAAGAACAAGGCCGCTTTCCGCAAGCACAAAAAGGTGCGCAGCATCTTCTTCAAGTCAACAGCCGATTTTTTGAAGAACTTTCACTTGCTCACTTTCAACCGGGAAGCAGTATTGCTTAAAGGCGCCCGCGTATTTGCTTTCGAAAAGGTGGCATTGCTGCTGGAGCAGCAGGTGCACCAGACGGTAATGAATATCGACCTGTCAGCTATTCGCCATAACCTGGATGTGTTCCGTGCAGAGCTCAGGCCCGGCGTTAAGGTAATGGCCATGGTAAAAGCTTTTGGCTATGGCAGCGGCAGTTATGAGATAGCGGGTCTGTTGCAGCAGGCAGGGGTCAATTACCTCGCAGTGGCATATACCGATGAGGGCATCGCGCTGCGTAAGGCAGGCATCACTATGCCTGTCATGGTCATGAGCCCTGATTCTTCCTCTTTCGATCGTATGATCGCATGGAAGCTGGAGCCCGAGATTTTCAATTTCCGTTCGCTGCACTTGTTCACACAAATGGCGCAAACATTCCAGGCAAAAAACTACCCCATCCACATAAAGTTGGATACGGGCATGCACCGCCTCGGTTTTGAACCGCAGGATATAGAAGATCTGATTGCCCGCATCAATGAGAACGATTCACTTACAGTAGCCAGTATATTCAGCCACCTGGCCGCCAGCGAAGACCCTGCCGAAGACGCATTTACTCGCACCCAGGCTGCGCGTTTCGATGAAATGAGTAACCGGATATTGGCGGCTCTGCCTTACAAGCCTTTACGGCATCTCTGCAATTCCGCAGGCATCGTGCGCCATCATGCATTGCATTATGATATGGTGCGCCCCGGCCTCGGATTATATGGTGTCGACGGCAGCTCAGCGCTAAAGAATAAGCTCAGGCAGATCAGCACGCTCACCACCACTATTGCTCAGGTGCGCCACGTGCCCGCCGGTGAAAGTGTGGGCTACGGCCATAAGAACATCCTGCAGCACGATACCCGGGTGGCTACTATCAGCATAGGCTATGCAGATGGCTATCTCCGTGCATTGGGACATGGTAAGGCGTATGTGATGATACATGGCCGCCAGGCGCGCACGCTTGGCTCCATCTGCATGGATATGTGTATGGTAGATGTTACTGACATCCCTGAGGCGCGCGAGGGCGACCAGGCCATTGTGTTCGGTGCAGACCCTACCGTTACGCAGGTGGCGCAGTGGGCCGGAACTATCTCTTACGAGATCATGACCGGCATTTCGCAGCGGGTAAAGCGGATCTACATCAACGAAGAATAATTCAGCTATGCCTCATAGCATACCTGCGCAAAACGGGTTTCTCCCTGCATGGGCGGGTTCAGCTTTCGCACGGCCACTCTTACTTTTGTGGCTTCTGGAAAAGTGGTCTTCATTTGCGTATGGATATTATGCACAAAGGTTTCCAGCAATTGGCCCTCCCTGTGAAATATCTCCGTCACCGCCTCGTGTATCAGCGTATAGTCGGCATAGGGCCAGGGCTGCGCATCCGGCAGAAACACATCCACGTCCACCTCAAAGGCGTTACCCAGCACATGTTCCTGCGGATACAATCCGTGTGGGGCGGTCAATTTTATTCCGTGCAGCGAAACTGATAGCATAGAACTGTTTTACATGGGCTTCGCCCATTTGTTCAATTGATTTACGGTAGCAGCCATGTCTTTTGGCAGCGGCGCTTCGGCATTGATCTCCGTTCCATCTTCCTTCACAAATACCAGCCGGTAGGCATGCAGCGCCAGCCGGGAAAGAAGTGGCCGCTCATTTTCTTCCTTATCGCCCAGCTTATACTTGCGCTTCACAGATGATAACAGAAAAGGTTTCCCATCGCCATACAATTCATCACATACCAGCGGGTGCCCTATCGATTGCATGTGCACGCGTATCTGATGGGTGCGGCCAGTATGCAGCTGAAACTGCACCAGCGCATACAGCGGCCATTGCTCCACAACTTTATAGTCGGTAACCGAATCCTTGCCTTTTTTAGCCACTATCATTTTGCCTTTAATAGCCGGGTGTTCCGCTATCGGGCTTTCTATCCTTCCTTCCTCCGGGCTCACAATACCTGTAACTATTCCCGCATAAAATTTGTCCACTTCTCTTTCCTGGAACAGCATGGAGAGGTACTTGTGCGCCGGTTCGTTTCTTGCAAAGCAGATCACGCCGCTGGTGTCGCGGTCCAGGCGGTGCACCACAAAAATATTTCCGTAGCGCGCCTGCAGCAATTTGTTCAGGCTGGGTTGCTCTGAGTCGAACCTGTCCGGTATCACCAGCATGCCCGCCGGTTTGTTCACGATCACCAGGTCGTTGTCTTCGTAAATGATATCTAACTTCATTACTTCTTCTGTTTTTGATAGTCCGCGAGACACACATTTTCCTGATTCCTCATTTCCTCTGCGTCTGCCTTGGTTTTATCCTTGAATCCACACAAATGCAGGGCCCCATGAAAAATGACACGGTGTAGTTCTTCATTATACGCTACCCCAAACTTCTTCGCATTTTCATTGACCCTATCCACACTGATGTAGATCTCGCCGGCAACCTCGGTCTCTGTATCACTGAGGTCAAACGTGATGATGTCTGTAAGCGTATTGTGGTTCAGGTAGCGGATGTTGATATCCAGCAAATAATCGTCCGTGCAAAAAATATAGCTGAGGTTTATTTTGCGGATACCCTCCAGGTGCCTGTGCACGATCTGCTGCACAAAAGCCGACAACCGCCGCCGCCCTTCCAGCCCCGATCGCACTTCATGTTCGGTAAAAGTTACTGCCATAGCCTTATTTCCGGGGCAAAAGTATGATTTTCTATTTCAGTGCGCCTGCCGGCTGTCCCTGCATCTTGCCTATTGTGGCGATCATGTGGCTATATACCGTATCCAGTTCCTCTGGATGGGCTTTGTACCACTGCATGCTTTCATCAAATTCATTCTGTGTAATGTCGTAGTGCGCAAATATCGTCTTGTAGTACACGGAAAGCGAATCGGAGTTCTTCACGCCTCTTGTGTGCTGGTTATCGCTGGTCATAGTGCTGTAGGTCTCGGCAAGGCTCACGTCCATCAGCACCTGTTCCATTTTTTTGGGCGGTATATGGTTGGCCGGTAACAGTCTTTTGCAGCTTGTTGTAGTAACAGCAAAGCAAATGGTGAGGCCAAGCAGGGTGAAATAAAAAGGATTATCTGAGTGCATTGTATTTGGTAGAGTTGGGCACGTCCATCGCATCCAACAGGGTAATGTATTGCCCGCGGTCGTTCTTCGGCGACTGTGCCAGCACGTGCAGGATTTCTTCGCTTTTGGCAGAGAACACAAATTGCATCAGCATCGAGCTTGGGTTCTCCCGGTTCACATTATACAGCTTTCTTAGGCCGGTCAATATACGGTTGCGTGCGTCTATAGGTTTGGTGTACATGCTGTCCAGCCCCTCGCGGTGCAGCGTGTACCAGAAGGTGCGCACATCCTGAAAACGGTTATTGAGCAACTGGTCCACCAGCCAGTATCGGTTCTTGGTGCCCTCAACTGCCTTCCATCCTGCTATGGTCTTATTCAGTTCCGGTGCATTGTTCACCACGTTCTGCGCTTTTTTGAACATATTGGTGCCGCCTTCCGGCGAGAAGCTGTCATTGTCTAAGCCTATGATGATGTAACAATAGTACGCCAGCACAGCGGGCAGGTTCGATATCATGGGGTCGGCCCCGTTCACCGTATTGTCATCAAATTGCAGGTTATTGAACTGCGCAAATTTGAATGCGAAGTCGCGGTCCATGTAATTCACCAGCGTGCTCACATACCCCGCATTATATACCGGGCGCGATGCCTGCACCGTGAGTGATGCACTGTAGGCATCAGGGTCGCCATTCACCTTATTGCCCGTCAGGGTAATAAAAAAGGTAGCGTCTATCTTTTCTGTCGTGCCATACTCCTCACTGGTCCACTTGTGGCTGTTCAGGAATTCGGTAATGGCCCGCTGCATCGAGTTGAATACTTCGGGGTCCACGCCAGGTATCTTGTCGTGCATGATAGTCACCTTGCAGTTCAGTTCCTGCGCATGCACCAGCACGCCCGTCAGGCACAGAACAATAAGGCTAAGCAATTTTTTCTTCATGCCTGTTGGCTACTATTTGGTTTACAATTGCCGCTGCCATCTCGTGTTTCGATTGTAACGGCAGCTCTATTTGTCGTCCGTCGCGCATCAGCAGCGTTGCCTTGTTGGTATCATGCCCAAAGCCGGCTCCTTCATCCCGCAGCGAGTTCAGCACGATCATATCGGCATTCTTGCCTTCCAGCTTTTTCTGGCCGCCTGCCAGTTCATTGTTCGTCTCCAGCGCAAAGCCTACTAACGTCTGGCCACGCTTTTTTATTTTGCCCAGTGTTCCCAATATATCCGATGTGCGCACCAGCGGCAGGTTCAGGTCGCCTGAGGTTTTTTTTATCTTCTGCACTTCCATCTGCGCCGGCCGGTAGTCAGCAACTGCCGCAGCCAGCACGGCCACGCTCACTTCTCCAAATACCGCCAGGCTGGCATCATACATCTGCTGTGCGCTTTCCACTGTCACCAGCCTTATGCCGGGGTGCTGTGTGCTGATATGCGACGGACCCAATACCAGTATCACCTCAGCGCCCGCATCTGCCAGCGCCTCGGCAATGGCCACGCCCATTTTTCCTGTCGAAAAGTTTCCGATAAAACGCACCGGGTCCAGCCGTTCATAGGTCGGGCCTGCGGTCACCAATGCCCTCGCACCCGCCAGCGGCTTCGGAGCGGAAAGGAATGCCGCCAGGTGGTGGGCTATGTCTTCAGGCTCTGCCATGCGTCCGTCGCCGGTAAGCCCGCTGGCCAGTTCGCCATGTCCTACCGGAATGATCCGGTTGCCGTACCCACGCACCGCCGCCAGGTTAGCCTTGGTGGAGGGGTGCTTCCACATATCCTCATCCATTGCAGGTGCAATAAACACAGGGCATCTTGCTGAAAGGTACACCGCACAAACAAGATTATCGCAGAGGCCGTTGGCCAGTTTGGCCAGCGTATTGGCGCTGCAGGGAGCCACCAGCATAGCATCCGCCCACAGGCCCAGCTCCACGTGGTTGTTCCACGTGCTGCCATCGCTCACATCCTGCAAAACAGGGTGTTTCGAGACGGTGGACAGAGACAACGGCGTCACAAAATCCGCAGCCGACCGTGTCATGATCACTTTTACCTCGGCCCCAGCTTTTACCAGCAGGCGCACAAGTGCAGGGGTTTTATAGGCAGCAATACTGCCCGTTACCGCCAGGATGATTCTTTTTCCGTGCAGAGACATATCTTATTATCTGCAAGTTACATAGTTTTAGGAAAAACGATGTTAAATAGGGCAGTCGCCGGCGGCCTGCCAGTAGGTTGGGTCATTTTATGCGCTCATTATAAGTTATTTGTACAGTACCGGGCCTATTTATTTGTTTTATTTTTAAACTTCGTGCTTGCAGCCAAGTCTCAGAATCAACAACGTAATTGATCACTCTTAAAATAAAAACCACTATGCAGATTTTCAAAAGAACGCTTTTTGCCGGAGCCTCGGCCCTTATCTTCGGCTCCCTCATTTTTCTGGCTGCATGCCATAAAAAGGACACCACCACCACTACTGAGGACACCGGCTATGCCACCGACCATATGCTGGCAGAAAAGTCTTATTCCGACGCGGAAAACATCTCCGATGATGCCGCCAATACCTCCGGCAGCACCCTCACTTACCGCACCACCAGCACGTGTGCTACTGTCACGCACTCGGGCGATACCATCACAGTTGATTTCGGTACCGGCTGCGTAGGTCACGATGGCCGCACCCGTTCAGGTAAGATCATCATCGTATACTCTGGCGGCGCTTATGCCGACAGCGGTTCTACGCATGTCATCACTTTCGACAATTATTTTGTTGACGGCAACCAGATACTGGGTAGCAAAACCGTTACCAACATGGGCCACAATTCTGCTGGTCAGCCATGGTTCAATGTTGTTATTGCAGGCAGCATCGTCAAGGCAAGCGGCGGCACGGTTACCGTGGCCTGGACTCGCGTGCGCACCTGGCTCACCGGCTATACTACCCTCGGCGATCCTACGGATGACAGCTACAGCATCAGCGGCACCGGTACCATCACCCGCGCCAGCGGAGATGTGGTGAGCGTAGCCATTCCAACCACCGCACCACTCATCATGGCCTACGGCTGCAAATGGATAGAAGCAGGTACGATCAACTACACGCTGCCTTCCGGCGCTACCAGGTCTGTCAACTTCGGCACCACACCGGTTTGCAACGCCACAGCAACCATCACCTTACCAAGCGGCGCCACATTCACGGTATATATGCCATAACATCTGCTGCGGATAATTTGAACATATTCATCACAAACGACAAAGGCTAAAAGTTCCCACTTTTAGCCTTTGTCGTTCTATTGAGTGACCAACTTTTAGCTTTTCACTTTTGCCTTTTGACTGGTCTATCTACTAAATACTATCTACTAAATACTATCTACTATCTACCCACTTTTAGGCTTTCACTTTTGCCTTTTGACTTTCACTGAAGGGGTTCCTCAATTTCCAGTGGCTGTCTTCTATGGTCGAAAAATAATTGGCAAACCACCTGGCTGCAAGTGCCGGCACCCCGCTTGTTTTAGCCATATATTGGATTGGCTGTGGCGTTGCACCCAGGCTGGCCTTTGCATCAAACGATGTGCGGCCCAGTTTCAGGTATTTTCTGCCATGGGTTATAGTACGTTCCAGCGCCGTGAACAATATGTTGAAGTAAAGCTGGTATTCATTGTTCAGCCCGTAGTCAAATCCGGCATAGTAAACGTCGCATGCCTCGTCGCTCACAAAGCTGGTATAAAAGGCCACCAGCTTGCCATCGTGCAATAACCCTACTATCTCAAATGCGCTGCCGTAAGCTTCTTTAAGCTGGGTAAAATGGTCGGCAGAAAGTGCGGTCAGCACAAATGCCTGGCTCGCCACCACATCTCTGAAAAGGCGGTTCATCTGCGCCACATACCGGGGCAGCAGCGCCTCCGTTATTTCAATTATTTCCAGTTCGTCCCTGGCCGCCAGCGCCTTCCGCGCACGGGCCCTGTATTTGCGGCTCAGTGTCTGCACATAGTCGTCAATAGTGCGCCACTGTGGGGCGGTTTCCAGTTGCATCACCTGGTCGGTTAGTGGCATACTGTAGCCCCTGCTTTCCAGCCAGCGGGTTATCCGTTCGTTCAAGGGCATATCGCGCAGCACGGTGGCCATGTAGCATTCATTTAGTGCAATTTTTTCGGCAGCATAGGTAATGCTCTCTGCCACCTGGTCTTCGCTCAGCGTTGCTTCATTATAGCAAAAGCAGGCTGCTTCGTTGCGCAGTCCGTTGCCGGTTACCAGCACCCGCACCTTTTTCAGGTTCAGGAAAAAGCCCAGTATGCTTTTCACGCAGCTCTTGTCCTGCTCCAGCTTAAAATTGCGCGACGAAAGTGTAAACCCCGAGAAATAACAAAAAAGTATTGGCTTGCCCGATTTGTAAAATACCACATACCAGAAAGACGCCTGCTTCATCGTATGCTCCATGGCCGCCAGGTACTCATAAGAAAGCTCCTTCGCCTGCCCGGTGTTCAGTTCCTCCAGTTCCTGGCGCACATCAGCCACCTTGCGGGCTATCAGGTAGCCGGGCTGTGTTTTGGTCGTGTATTTATCCGGGAAAATATGCCGCAGAAAAGACGTGATCAGGCAATTGTCGTCAGGTCGTTCACGGTGCAGTACTGCGGTAGTATGCCTGTTCATGCAGGGTTTTTTCCAAAATTAAGCCGAATCCCCCAAAACCGATATTCTAATTGTTAATTCTTAAATGTTTCGTGCACTTACTACTACTTTAAGATTTTGACTTTTGACTTTTGACTTACCCCGCTATCTACTTTCTCCTTACCTTCGCCATTACAAAAAGTTGCAATCCCCAAACATGAAGTTCACTTTCTATGGCCATTCCTGCTTCGCAGTGGAGACAGGTGGCAAAAAGCTCCTTTTCGACCCGTTCATTACCGGTAACGAGCTGGCAAAGTCCGTTGATGTCAGCAAGATAGAGGCCGATTTCATACTGGCCTCCCATGGCCATGGCGACCATGTGGGCGACCTGGTAGATATTGCTAAACGCACTGGCGCATGCGTGGTAGGGGCCTATGAAGTGGTGATGTGGGCGCAGCGGAACGGCGTGCAGAACGTCCGCCCGCTCAACCTCGGATCAGTAATGCTGGAGTTCGGCAAGCTCAACTTTCTGCCGGCTGCCCACAGCAGCACCAACCCCGACGGCACACCCGGCGGCGCTCCCGGCGGTTTCCTGGTGCATGGCGATAAAAATTTCTATTTCGCCGGCGATACCTGCCTTACTATGGATATGCAACTGGTACCCCGCTATGCCAGACTCGACTTTGCAATACTGCCCATAGGTGGTAATTTTACCATGGATGTGGACGATGCCGTAGTTGCGGCAGAGTTCATACAATGCGATAAAATAATTGGTGTGCATTTTGATACCTTCGGGTACATTAAAATAGACCACGAAGCTGCTAAGGCAAAGTTCAAAGCCGCCGGCAAGGAGCTCATCCTCCCAGCCATCGGCGAAACCATTGAACTTTAGGTGCTGTTGAAAAGGCGATAGGTTAACAGGGTAATAGGGGTAATAGGGTAACAGGGTAATAGGGCGGAAGGTTAATAGGTACTCTATGTCATTCCATTTGCCCTATCCCGAAATTTGGAATTTGTGATTTGGTAGTTCGGCGTGGCTCACGGTGACAGAGGTAAGGGTTTGTGATTTGGAATTTGTGACTTGGAATTTGAAGTTTGTGATTTGGTAGTTCGGCGTGGCTCACGGTGACAGAGGTAAGGGTTTGTGATTTGGAATTTGTGATTTGGAATTTGGAATTTGGATTTTTAAAAAGAATGGCTAAAATAATTGCAGTAGCAAATCAAAAGGGCGGGGTAGGCAAAACCACTACCGCCATCAACCTGGCAGCAAGTCTGGCTGTGCTGGAATACAAAACATTGCTGGTAGATGCCGACCCGCAGGCCAACAGCACCTCGGGCAACGGGTTCGATCTGCGCAATATCCAGGTCAGCCTCTACGACTGCATGGTGAATGACGTACCCGCCAGCCAGGTCATCCTGGAGACGGAGACGCCCAACCTCAGCCTGCTGCCCAGCCATCTGGACCTCGTAGGCGCCGAGATAGAGCTCATCAATCATCCCAACAGGGAGTATGTGATGCGTACCTCGCTGGAGTCCATATCAAAAGACTTTGATTTCATCATCATAGACTGCTCGCCGTCGCTGGGCCTCATCACCGTTAATGCGCTGTCTGCTGCAGACAGTGTCATCATTCCGGTGCAGTGCGAATACTTCGCGCTCGAAGGTCTGGGCAAGCTGCTCAATACCATCAAGATCGTGCAGACGCGCATCAATGCCAACCTGAAGATAGAAGGCATATTGATGACGATGTATGATGGCCGCCTTCGCCTGTCCAATCAGGTGGTGGAAGAGATCAAGAACCATTTTTCCGACCTGGTGTTCGACACTATCCTTCACCGCAATACCAGGCTGGGCGAGGCGCCCAGCTTCGGCAAGCCCGCCGTCCTTTACGATGCAGAAAGCACCGGCGCTATCAACTACCTCAACCTGGCCAAGGAAATACTGCAGAAGAATGATATGACGCGTATTAAGAACGAGGATAAAATACTGGAGGGATAACCATGTCGCAGGTAAATAAAAAACAGGCATTAGGCAAGGGCATTCGCGCCCTGCTCAGCAATATAGACGAAGAGATAGCCGCCCCAAAAGGCGGTGCTTCCGCAGCGCCGCTGCCACAGGGCCCCAATACCAATGCTATCGCCCGCATATCGGTCGATATGATAGAGGTGAACCCGAAGCAGCCCCGCCACGACTTCGATGAACAGGCCCTGCGCGAGCTGTCGGAGAGCATCCGGCTGCACGACATCATTCAGCCCATTACTGTTGTCAAAACAGCTCAGAATAAATACCAGCTCATCAGTGGCGAGCGCCGCTGGCGCGCATCTAAAATGGCGGGCCTTAAAGACATACCGGCCTATGTGCGCACAGCCGACGGGCAGGAGATGCTGGAAATGGCCCTGCTCGAAAACCTGCAGCGCGAGAACCTCAACGCTATTGAGGTAGCCATGAGCTACCGCCGCCTGATGGACGAGTGCAGCCTTACCCAGGAAATGGTTTCCGAGCGCATGAAGAAGGAGCGCAGCACGGTGGCCAATTACCTGCGCCTGCTGAAGCTGCCGCCCGATGTGCAGAAGGCAGTGCGCGATGGCGAACTGACCATGGGCCACGCCCGCGCCATCATAGGCCTGGAGCATGTGGAGCAGCAATTGCATGTTTTTCGCGAAGTGATAGAGAAGGGACTGTCCGTAAGGCAGGTGGAGCAACTGGTAAAATCTATGGCGGTGGCAAAAGCCAAGCCGCATGCCCCGGCCATAGGCGTAAAGCTGCCCCCGGCCTACAAGCGCATAGAAGACAACATGGCATCGCAACTGTCCACCCGCGTGAAGCTGAACCGCAAGAACACCGGCCGCGGCAGCATCACCATCGAGTTCTACAGCGACGAAGACCTGGAACGCATCATGGGCAAAATGTCTGTGAAAGCATAAAAACAAAGCGCCCTTAGGCGCTTTATTCTTATTTAAAATTTTTGTGTCATTGCGAGGCCCTTGCGCAGCATGGAACGAAGCAACCTCGCAACAGTTTGGAATTTGCCCGTTCGGTGGTGCTCACGGTGACAGCAGTGAGGATTTGGATTTTGGCGGTTCGGCGGCGCTCACGGTGACAGAAGTGAGAATTTGGAATTTGAGATTTGGTATTTGGTATTTGGAATTTGGAATTTGGAATTTTGGATTTGGAATTTGTAAAAGAAGCAAAAGAGCACCAGAAAGCCTACAAACACCTTCTGGAAAAAGGGCCCTTCAACAAAATGTTGAAAGCCCTCCCCGACCTGCATGAACAAGCCTTCGCACAGATCGACTGCCTGCAGTGTGCCAACTGCTGTAGGAACCATTCCCCCCGCTTCAAGCAGCCCGACATCAAACGCATCGCCAAAGTACTGCGCATCAAAGAAGGCGACCTGGTAGCCCAATACCTGCGCCTGGACACCGACGGCGACTACGTCACCCAGCGCAACCCTTGCCCCTTCCTGGCCGACGACAATACCTGCAACATCTACGACGACCGCCCCAGCGACTGCCGCCGCTACCCCTATACCGACGAAGACGTGCTACTCAAACGTGTGCAGCTTACCCTCAAAAACGCCACCATCTGCCCCGCCACCCACCACGTACTGGAGCAGTTATTGCGGATGGAAAAATAACCTCATGGCACGACTGGAAGTCGTGCCATGAGTACTGAAAACCGATAGCTGAAAACTGCCGAAATGCTATTCAGCTCATGTCATTTCTCGTAAAATCAATTCAACGCGTCTATCGCTTTTAGAAGATTTTGAAATTCAACGTCCGGTTTTCGCCACCAGTTTGTTGACCATATCCTATGGAAAATGAAGCCGTGACTTTCCAACTGCTGCTGACGATACATGTCATAATGCCAAGCAAGTTCTTCTGCATGATATGCTGCTCCATCGCACTCAATAGCAAGTTTTCGATTTGAAGATGGATCTTTAGGGAGAACAACCATATCTATACGGAATCCACCACATTTGTACTGTAGAATGATACGTTCTTTATCAATTGATTCATAGAGCCACGATGCAACTTCTTCTTCAAATGGTGACTCTGTAAAATTCAGATAATCGTTTTGGTTTGTGCTCTGACCAATTGCAATTTTGTTTTTGATGAAATCTAAAAGTGCAAGTTTTTCCTGCTCGACATTCTCGCTAACAGCTTTTGCATATGCTAGGTAAGCCAATAAACCAGTTGTTCCGTCTACTTTACGATTGATTTCAATTCTGGCTCTGAACTCTTGTATTTTTGTTTCAGGTATAGAGGTAATAACATATACTTTGAGTTTTGCTCGGGTAATAATAACATTTAATAATCTATGGCCATTTTTTTGTGATATTGGCCCAAAACCAAGTGTAAACGAGTTGTTTTCTTTCACGCCGAAGGTTGTGCTAATTATTATTATATCACGTTCGTCGCCCTGAATATTTTCTAGATTTTTTACAAAAAATCCATTCTTTTCAAACTCTTCCATTTTCCGTTGAAACCCATCATTCACCGTCCTTTCTTCATTAATGAGGTCCAGTATCAAATTGCGTTGTGTCAAATTGAAGGTGGCTACTCCGACAGAAACTGACTCTTGGATTTCATCTTTAAGCAGCCGGATAATTTCCCTCGCTTCATCCTCATTTTGCCGTTTTTCATATCGGCCTTTGATATTTTTATAGCTTATTGGAGTTTGATTTTCTTTAGCTGGCATCGGTATGAGGCGGCCACCGTAAAAGCAAACATTTGAGAATTCGATAAGGTCTGGATGTTGAGACCGGTAATGCATATTTAGATAAGTCTGTCTGAAGTCTGAATCTATAGCGAATTGCAGTAGAGATTCAGTCATCGCCATCTCTCTTGAATAATCATTTTGTATTTCAGCTTGTAATGCATCTTCAGTTGTATTTTCATTAAAACTTTCCTCATCGCTGTTATCATCATCTAACAATTGGTTAGAAGTTTCAAAATAACTCGACGGGGGCATTTGCTGGCTGTCGCCAGAAACAACTATCTGCTTTCCTCGAAGCATGGAGGGGAATGTATCCTCAATTCTTAATTGACTCGCCTCATCATAAATTACGAGATCGAAAAACCCCTTTTTTATTGGAAGGATTGATGCGCAAGTTCCAGGATTTACCATCAGTACTGGGAAAAAGCTCGTAAATGAACTCAAACTTGTGTGTGCAATTTTTCGCAGGGAATTTCTTGTATTGCCCTTCGCACCCCTTAAATTATACACCTGATTTATCAGGAGGTTCTTCGATTTCAAATCTTGTTGGCCAGAAATAAACCAATTCTCGATGTTGGTTTTTATTATTTCATACTGTTGCTTGCGAATGTCGGCTTGCAGCTGTTTTAATGAATTAATTGTATTCTCGTCAGTTGGAAATCGATCCTGATTATCTTCCGTTATAAGTTTATGATACAGCCACGCATCATTAATATATTTAGACCATTCGGCCTTTTTTCTACCAATTAAAAAGTTAATCCAGATCTCTTCGCTCGATGAAAGGTTCCTTTGGAAGGCTTTCCACGTAATATATTCTCTTAGTGGATTTTCAAGGTCAATGATTTGTTCTAGAGCATTGTATAATTGACGAAGCTTATTTTCCACAAGAAAGTAAGTCGTATTTGTTGTTTGTTTTGCTTTATAGTTAGCAAGGAAGGCGCCAATTGTATCTTCAACTTTTTTCGCCGAGTCATAAATCTTCTCGAATTGTTCTTTGTCAAAACAAATACTTTGAATACTGTTTATTGGTTGCTCTAAGTGACTAATGGTACGTGTCGCAAGTATATTTTTGACATCTTTTTCAAGAAATGATAGTTTATCGTTTAGATTGGAAGGAGTTATTTTTTCGTCAAGGTAGCTTTCCCAAAAAAGTGATATTTTCCTCCATAGAATTTTTATTCGCTCTGCATTCTGTTGTGCGATCTTGTGCTTTCGAGAAAAAATAGAAAGTATTGAAAAATAATTCGGTAATGAAAATAAGTCGAATTGTTTGGTGAGCGGGTCGCTGATAATTTTATTGAATTCACTTATTTGATTCTTGCAATCATCTATCACGCTCGTGTTTTGTTTTTCCGACAGCATGATAAAATTTGTCTTTAGGATATATAGAGATGCAAGTAACTCTTTTAAAATAGAGCGGCAATTTTTTAACTCACTAATGATTTCCCTGTCATAATTAGGTTTAATTATTTTAGGTATAGTAATATGGCTTTCAAAAAATTCAAAATGATTTTCTACTACTGTAAATAAAGGTTCAGCATCTTGAATTTTCGCAACTATGGAGGCAAATTGTGAGTCATTTAGCGATTGATTTGAAAGCATTTTCTGCGCCAGAAATAATTCATCAATTTGTTTTTCATTTTTGGGCTCTGCTATCCAACTACTTACAAGATCTTTCCATTTTTTGTTTCGCCAGATAGGTGTCCTAAGCGCCCTGTATTGGTTATCTATTTTGTTGGCCTTTTCTTCAAAACGTATGATGTCGTCATGCAAAATTGATTTTTGATGATTGTGCACTAGTAATCTCGCTGTTCTATTTCGAACAGTATTTACTATTTGTGTTCGGTCACGCGATATGTCTTCAATTACTGCAATCGCGTTCGCTAATTCGGGGATCTCATTTACTAAATTATTTTTTAAGACGTCCAACGCAGTGCGCTTTTCACAAACGACAAGTATTTTCTTATTGTTTGCAAGTGCGCCCAATATTATTGCTGTTAAAGTTTTGCTCTTCCCAGTGCCAGGCGGGCCTTGAATTATTATATGTCTTTCAGTAGCTAAAGACCGGAGCGTATAGTTTTGACTTGGGTCGGTTGTGACTGGGCTGTGAGAATTCTCCCATTCAAATTTTTCTTGTGTAGGAAGCATAGAGTCGTAATTCTCTATTAGCGCTTCCATTTCTTTGACTTGGCTTTGCTTTTGGCTTTTATAAAGGCCAAATACTCCATTCCAGACAATTTTTGTGTTGCAGTTTTTTAGATAGCTTGCATCAATCTTGTCAGGAAGCTTTTCGAAATCGGTCCAACTGTTTGCTCCGTCCGAATTTGGCTCAAATTTTTCCAAAAATTTTTTACAAAGAGTATTAATTTCCTCTTTACTTAAAATGCCATCTTCCAACATTTCGTCAGGAATAGACGGTATTTTAATATGCTCATCGCCTTCTAAATATGAAATAAGAACTTCATTAGATTTCACTTCAGCTTCTTGTGAACGGCTAATTACCCAATGCCTGGTTTTGTCGAATGACTGTTTAATATCTAAGTGAAAAATAAATAGCGGAGATACAATTACTTTACTTTGATCTCGTGCAAGTCGTCTTACAATTAATGGGAATCCGAAAGCGAAGGTTTCCACTCCGTGTTCACTGAGGTAGTCATCATGTTCATATTTGATAGCGGCAATCCTTTTTTGAATTCTTGAAAGTTGCTTTAGCTCATCGGCGGTCTTATTGTTTGTATCAAGCGAAAATCTGAAAGAAAAAGATTTTTTTTCAGTTAGCTCTTCTATGAACTCCGCTGATAGGCCGGGTGTTATTAGGTCCAAATCCGTTAATGCGAGCCTAGTTAACATTCTCCCCGGAAGGGCATTGAGCAATATCGATCTCGTACTGCCTATGGTTATTTTTTGCCGCAAAATTTCAGCAAATGACTTAGTGAGGTTCATTGAGAGTATATATAGTGTGCTGTAAAGTAATGAAAATAATACAATGCGAAAGGTGTATTACACGCTGGCCGAAGGATTTCCTTCGTCTTAAAGTATTGCAAGGATTTGCTTGCAGGCGAAGCCAATAAGTAATGACCGCCGCCTCACGATCCCTCCCTTTTCAAGTGATCCTATCATCCTCCCATCCTCAAAATCCTCGTTCAGACAAGCATCATGCCCTAAAATTCCCGTCATCATGACCGGAATACGCGTCATCATGCAACCCCATCACATCGACATCCTTAGCGCTGCCTAACTTTGTCAGCAACCGGGCAATTGCAGTTCAAAGCAACACACCTGCGCGACAGCGCAGACATCGATCATCCTCTCCTTTGGAGAGGGCGAAGGTGAGGCACTGAAAACCCGTCAGGCAATGTCGGGCAATGCAGCAAATGGCAATGTGGATGATAAACGCCTGGCACACAACAAACTGCAAGACCCCGTGTGGACAACCATTGCCCGATTTCTGTTTTTTTTAGCACCGGGCAATCGGGCATTCATCGCAGTTTGCCCACACCGCGACAAAAGCCATGCCCCAACACACGGTTTTTACTTTTTAAGTTTTAATTTTTACTTTTTACCCGGTGCCAAACCTTCAGCGCCCGAAACCTGAAATAGTCGTAAAACATCACCACCACCAGCAGCACCACCGGCACAAAAAAGGTATGATAATGCAGGATGCCGAACAGATAGCCACCTGCAACACAACCCGCCAGGAAGAAGAAGATAATAGCGAGGCGCAAGCCTATGCGGTTCTTCAATCCGTCCTTATTGCGGTGCTGAAAGAAAAGCGAAGAGAGGTCGATGCCAAGGTCGGTGAACATGCCCGTTAGGTGCGTGGTGCGCACCACCGACCCCGATATCATAGTGACCATGGCATTTTGCATGCCCATGGCAAACAGCAGCGCCCCGGCAAAGAAGGCATTATTGCCGGCATTGGCACCGTGCCCCCTGCCATCCGGTGGTGGCCAGTATCAGCATCTCCGTAAGTATGGGCACGGTATAGGCATTGCGGGCATTATCGCCTACGGCTTTAATGTAGACGCCCGAGGCAAAGGCGCCCAGCAGGAACATGAGTATCCACGCGGCAGAGGTGAAGGCCGCGCCATACGCGCCATCAACCAGGTTGCCGGCAAAAAAGGCAGCGTGGCCGGTAACGTTGGTCGTCAGCTCGTGGAAGCCGCGCAGGCCACTGATGTTGACCAAACCGGCCGTGAGGCACAGCAGGGCTGCCAGGCGTATGTTGTGGCGGTGTGTGCGTTTTTCTCCCTTGTGGCGTAGCATAGGCTGGACTAAAGATACAAATAGGTTAGTAGGGTAAGAGGTGGATAGGTTAAAAGGTTAAAAGGTTAAAAGGTTGATAGGTTAAAAGGGGCTTTCAGCTATTTCCTTGCGGGTCTTTGCGTCTCAGCGCCTTTGCGGTTAAACTTCTGAAAACCCCGGTTTCCCGCGAACGCTGTATCTTGCAGGCTGTAATTAAAGCTCCATCATGGTAACCTACGAAGAGATATTTGAGCGGAATAAAGAATGGGTATCAAAAATGACCCACGGCAAGCCCGACTATTTTGAGAAGCTGGCCGCCGATCAGCAGCCCGACTACCTGTATATCGGCTGCTCCGACAGCCGTGTGCCGGCCAACGAGATCATGGGCCTGGAGCCCGGCGACCTGTTTGTGCACCGCAATGTGGCCAACCTGGTCAACAATACCGATCTGAATGTGATGGCCTGCATCAACTATGCGGTCAAGCACCTGAAGGTGAAGCACATTATTGTTTGCGGGCACTACAACTGCGGCGGCGTAAAGGCGGCAATGACCCCGGTTGACCTCGGCATACTGAACCCCTGGCTGCGCACCATCCGCGATGTTTATCGCATGCACAAGGATGAGCTCAACGCCATCACCGGCGAAAGTGACCGCTTTAACAGGCTTGTAGAGCTGAATGTGGTGGAGCAATGCACCAACATCATTAAAACGGCGGCTGTGCAGAAGGCCTACATCAAAACAGGTTACCCCATTGTACATGGCTGGGTGTTCGACCTGCACACCGGCGTCCTCAAAGATCTGAAGATCGATTTTGTGAGCATACTGAAGGAGATACAGCAGATATACGATCTTACCTCTGGTACAGAATAGCAAAACGGGCGCTACTGGCGCCCGTTTCCAATATGGTTTGTTTCAAACTATTAGTTGGTAGCGCCGCTGATCTGGCTGTTGATCTGTGTGCCGGTAAAGTTGTCCACCGCAGGTGAGCATTCTATCTGGCCGCCCACGTTGTGGCTCCATTTCAGGGTGCCGGTAGCGCTGTCCACAGCATAGAAATTGGCATCGAAGCTGCCGATATACACCATGCCGTTATACAGCAACGGGCTGGAAGCAATAAGGCCGTTGGAAGTAAATTTCCACTTCTGTGAGCCGTCGATCATGTTCAGTGCATAAAGGTTGTAATCGTTGCTGCCGATGTAGGCCACCTGGTCGTGCACATAGGGCGATGAATAGTTGATGTTGCTGGTAGTATTGAACGACCATTTTTTGTTGCCGCTCATCACGTCTATGCAATATACTTTGAAGTCGTTGCTGCCAAACACGCAATTGCCATAATAGGCCGCAGGCGAGCTGGTAACCGGTCCATTGGTTTTGTATGTCCATTTAAGAGTGCCTGCCGTTACTGTGCCAAAGCTGGTAAGGTACAGGCAATACATGGAACTATCGGTGCAACCCACAAACAGGAAGCTGTCGCCTATAGCAGGTGACGAATAGAAGCTGGCGCCGGTAGATGGGGTGGTATATTGCCACACCTGGCTGCCATCGGCGTCGTTAAGGCAATATACGTTGCCCGATGTGCTGGCCACATATACCTTGCCGCCAGATACGGTTGGCGATGCCACAAAAGAGCCCGCGCTCTCGCCAAAACGCCAGTTAACAGCGGCAGTGCCGGTGTCTATGGAATACAGCGAATCGTTGGTAGTGGCCAGCAATATGCTTTTGCCATCGGCCAGCGGAGTAGCCTTTATAGAATAGCTGAAATTTGTTGGGATGGTCATCTTTTTGATGAGTGCCCCCGTTTTGCCATTGATCTTGTATAGGGTATCCCATGCGCCTACGAGGCCGTTCACACCCACATACACGATGTCGTTATACACCATTGGGGATGCGAAGATTGGGCCGGGCAGCGCCAGTTCCCAGTTCTTGGCGCCGTTGGAAGGGTCCAGGCCATAAAGCACACCATTATCGCTGCTGATAACGATAGACGGATTATAGGTGGGCGTAGGTACCGTATCCGGACTGTATTTTTTGCTGCAAGACGTTAGCATAGCAGCAGCAACACATGCCGATACAACGATCTTGGATAGACTTTTGAACATAGCGTTGAGCAAATTAAAATAACGTCTTGCAAGATAGTATTTTTTTTAAATTTCTGGTAAAGAGGCGCTTCCCGGAACACATAAAAAATACCCGCCACATGCGCGGCGGGTATTTTTAACCATTGGGAATATGTTATGCGTTAGCCATTTGCTTTGCCTTCTGGCGCTTTACCTGGTTGACGAGTGAATCGAACGCGAGGTCAAAAGACTCTTCGAAGGTTTTACTCTGATGCTTCACGAAATAGGAATGCTTAGGCACGTACACTTTTATTTCCGCCACTTTATCCCTTACCTGGTGCGAACGGTTATCGAGCCTCAGGTAGATGTCAGCACTGATGATCTTGTCGTGGAACGTGGACAGCTTATTGATCTTAGCCTGCACATGATCTATCAGTTTCTGGTCTGCATCAAAGTGTACTGTCTGGATTTGCACATTCATAATACTTGAATTTTTATTGTTAGGAAAATATCACCCTCGCGGATGATTTTGTTTATGAATCTCTTTGAGTTTGTCAATGTTGTTGTGGGTATATACCTGCGTGGCAGCAAGGCTGCTGTGGCCCAGCAGTTCTTTTATAGCTTGTATATTGGCCCCGTTGTTGAGTAGGTGGGTGGCAAAAGTGTGCCGCAATACGTGTGGGCTGCGTTTTTTTAACGTTGTGGATAGTGAAAGGTAATGGCGCACCACGCGGTATACATAACCGGCGTAGAGCGGTTTGCCATCTTCCAGGTTCAGCAGGAACTCATCGTCGTAATGCTCCTGTTCTTTTTTCAGTTGAATATAATCTTTTACCGAGTCGAGGAGGGCTGCACTGAGTGGTACCAGGCGCTCCTTGCCGCCCTTGCCTAATATTCTTAACTGGCGCAGGCTCCATTCAATATCGTTCTCTTTAAGCGAGATCAGTTCGCTGCGGCGCAGGCCGGCGGCATAGAGCAGTTCGCAGATAAGCCGGTCTGTAGCGCCTTTAAAACCCTCGCCAAAGTCGAGCTCCTCAAGCAGTACTACGGTCTCGTTTTCCTTCAGGTAGGTGGGTATCCGCTCGGGCAGGCGCATGGCGTGCAACTGCTTAACGGGGTTCTTATCGGCAAGGCCGTGTTTCAATAAATACTTAAAAAATACGTTGAGGGTAGAGATCTTGCGGTTGATGGTGCGTTCGGCCTGCTTTTTCTCCTTCATGCCAGCCAGCCAGCTCCGGATGTGAAAATGGGTGACCAGAATTATTTCTGATAGTTGAAATTCTGATTTAATATATTCTATGAATTGGAGGAGATCCGCCTCGTAAGCCTGTAAGGTATGCGGGGAGTAACGTTTTTCAAATCGCAGGAAGTGCAAAAAACCGGTTAGCTGAGGTTCTTCCATAAAAAATCCGCTATTGTAAATATACAACTTTACAATAGCGGATGCAAATATTTTATTTACTAATGCCAGGCAAAAGCCGGCGTTATATTATGCGTCGAACTCACCGTTAGCCATTTGCTGCTTGTAAACGGCCTTCAGGATCTCTGTGCGGCGGCGTACAGATGGCTTGGTAAAAGACTGGCGGTCGCGGAGCTGATTGAGCGTACGTGACTTCTCATACTTTTTCTTGTACTTCTTGAGCGCCTTGTCTATGTTTTCGCAATCTTTTGAATCTATAATGAGCATAATTAAATACCCCCTTTTTCTCGTTGGGAGTGCAAATGTAGTTCTTTTTTTGATGAATGCAAAAAAAATAATGGGGAATTATGGCAATAAAAATTTGTTTATTTGACGGCCAATGAGCGGTAAATTCCGGTTAGACAGAACTGCTTTTAAAGTAATCACTGCAGAGGATGCAGACGACCATATTACTTACTGGAAGGGCAAAACCTATGCGGAAAAGATGGCAGCGGCGTGTACCGGATCAACAAGGCTTATGGGGCAATTCCGCAAACCAAACCGGACAGGACGGTTTTTTCAATGAGACAGAGAAGCTGACACTGCGAATAATGCAGCCATATTTCCCGGAATTTCTTTATTCCCTGCACGATAACCAATAAATTTGCACGAATTACGTTTCTGATAGAGATGAGATACAGGGTATTAGTGGCATTTTTGTTTTCCGGGCTTTTGTTGGGAGCATGGTCGTGTGCCAAATGGAAGGACCCTGCGCCGACCACTGATCCGCGCCTGACCAACCCATATTGCAACGATCCGAATGCCGTGAACTATAACTGGGGGTTCCCCGGCAAGCCGGACAACAGCGTGTGCTTCTACCCTACCGATCTTTTTGCCGGCAGGTATTTGTTTGTCGATTCCATCTATCTTTCTTCCGATCTCACTTATTTAGGCACACTGACCGAGACTTTATTCGTGAGCAAGGTGTCGCAGACCAAGCTTTCCATTACCGGCTTCTGCAGCAGTGGCAATACGCTTACCTTTACTGCTGATAAGACCTATACGGCCACATTGGACACCCTGGTGGGCGATTCCATTACGGCGCGGGGACAGATCATGTGCCGTGCAAAAGATACCGTGAACGGAGCCATTACCAAAGACCGCATCGTGGATTCGCTGTTGCACGTGTCGTTCCAGGTGGTGAGCGATACCAATGTAACCACACATACAGGCAGCGCTAAACAGTTCTAAGTCAAAAAATGTTTACAGGGATCATTGAAACTACTGCCGTTGTTGCGGAGATACAGCACGAAGGCTCTAATATTCATTTTACGATAGACAGCCCGATAGCGGCCGAGCTAAAACCGGATCAGTCGGTAGCGCACAATGGCGTGTGCCTGACGGTGACGGAAATAGCGGGCAGCCGCTACAAGGTGACGGCGGTAGCCGAAACATTGCTGAAGACCAGCCTGGGCGGCTGGAAAGTTGGCGACCGCATCAATATAGAGCGCGCTTTGCGTGCGGGAGACAGGCTGGACGGCCATTTTGTGCAAGGGCATGTAGATACTGCAGGCACCTGTGCAGATAAGCAGACCCTTGCGGGGAGCTGGTTGTTCAGGTTTGCTTATCCCCGGCAGTTTGCCCCGCTTATCATTGAGAAAGGTTCGATCTGCATCAATGGCGTAAGCCTGACCGTGTTTGACGTTGGGATAGATCAATTTACGGTCACCATCATACCATATACATATGAGCATACTAACTTCGGGCAGTTGCAGCCGGGAGAAAAGGTGAACCTGGAATTTGACGTTCTGGGAAAATACAGCCTGCGGATGATGCAGGTAAAGGACGCGCAGTAACCTGTGCGTCCGATGATCTCAACTATTTATTCCAGGAAGAGGGGTCGCTGTGGTCGGCATATGTTTCGTAGCCGTAGTCGTCAGTAACATCGCTGGCGGTGTCCTGAACCACATATCTCATAGTGATGTTGCCATATTGTGCATATGTTACATCGTATGCAATAATTCCTTCGCCATATATGATCTTACCCTCCAGTTGCTGGTTAGGTATGATGAGCGTATCGCCCTGGGCATAAGCTTTGATGGGCTGCCTGAAATAATTGTAACAGTTATAGATAAGCACTGAAGGCAATGGCCCTGCGGTATCATCGATAATATGGATAGGATATTGATGTGCCAGTGAAGCGCTGCCTTTTTCAAATACCATAAAGTTGCCGGTGAACTTCTGGCGGGTCAGTCTTTCGCAGGTTGGACCTTCATAGCCATAAGGGCAGGTGCACACGCCATTGTTACAAACGCCATCATTGGCGCAGATAATGCCATTGCACTTGTTCTTATTGCACGAAGTGGATAAAACTGCAATAAAAGCCGTTACGGCCACTACGGCCGAAAAGAATATTGCTTTTAACGTCGGATTCATTACAGTACTTTCGATTTTGTGGCTTTAAGCGCTAAAGTAAAAAAATCTTTGAAAACATTTCCGGTTTACTGAACCTTGGTCCATAGAGAAGGATTACTGCCGTCTATAGCAGAGTAGTAGCCGAAATCGTCCACCCACTGCAGCGGGTGGCCGGTTGCTGTATCCACTACTTCATAGTTCATCTGAATGGCACTGTTATTTCCGTAAGTAGGCGTTGAATAAATAAAGCCTTTACCAAATACTACATATCCCATCAATTGCTGGTTAGGTATGATGAGGGTATCGCCGTGTACGTTAGCATATACATTCAGGGAGAAATAGTTCCAGAGGTTTTGTATGGCTACGATAGTATCGGAGTTGGTTTTTATGATATTAAGGGCGTATTCTGCCTGTTGTGTCTGGCTGCCCTGCTCCTGAACGGCCCACTGGGCCAGAAACTTATCTTTGGTTGCGGTCTCGCAATTTGGACCTTCGAAGCCGGGAAGACAGTTACAAAAGCCCTGATCGCAGGTAGCGCCGTGGGCACATGCGATGGCTTTGCACTTGTCTTTAGTGCAGGAAGTGTGGTAAACAGCAAAGAACGCAGATAAGGCAACTACAGCAGAAATAATGACCGGTTTCAGAGAAGATTTCATTATTATGTATATTCTTATAATTGTATAAAGATAATGGTAATTCACAAGAATAACCGTCCCCTACGTAAAACTCAAAAGTAATCAGGAAAAGTTAAAAAGCAATGGGAGTTGATAAAGAACCTAAATATAAACCGGTGATTAAAGTACCCCAGCCAGGTTATTTTTCAACATCGGCTTTATAGGCTTTTATGCCCTCGTATATGGCCATTGCCACCTCTGTCTGTCCCTTTTCTGAATTGAGGTAAGTCTCTTCATCGGGATTGTTGATGAAGCCGATCTCCACCAGTACTCCCGGCATTTTGCTGCCGGCCAGCACTTCCAGGCCTTTTTGTTTGATACCAAGGTCGGGGCGGCCCTGCGATGCGAACTGCTCCTGGATCTTGCTGCCTAATTTGATACTCCTGCTGAGGAAGGCCTGAGTGTATTGAGACACGATGATGGCTGTTTGCGGGTCGTTGTCGTTGAGGAGACCACCGGCTGCGCTGCTGTCGGAGCTGGTGAACTCATCTTCCACCTCGCGGCCCTGCTGCCCAAGCCTGTGCAAGCCGAGCACATAGGTTTCCACACCCTGCCGGGTGGTCTCGTGGTGGCGGATGGACTGATAAATAGGCTGCTTTACGGTCTTGTGATGGCGTTTTACGGTCTTATATCCCTTCAGCACGTGGGTATAGGTATAAGGTGTGGAATTGGCATGGATGGCAACGAACAGATCGGCGCCTGCCTTATTCGCTATATCATGTCGTTCTACGAGAGTGGGGTAGTCGTCGGAGGTGCGGGTATAGATCACCTGCAGGTTCTTCATGCTGTCGGAAAGTATCTTTCCGAGCTTCATTGCGACGCCAAGCGTCACATTTTTTTCCATTGAAAATGAGCCCTGAGCCCCGAAATCCTTGCCACCATGCCCTGCATCAACCACTATTTTCGTTATTTTTTTGCCCTTACCCAGCGACGGTGTGGCCGCAAAACCAGCCACCATCAGCGGAATAAGCGCAAGAAATATTTTGCGCATAATATTTACAAAACTTTTAGATAAACGGTTAGGACGATAGAGCGTGTCAAATGAGTATTTTTGCCTTTTCTATGTCCCTGCACGGTAAATTTATTTCAAAATTTTCAACGGTGCATTGCTTTACCGTGTGTATGGCAATCATTTTTATATTCTCTATAACAAATAAGGGATATGCTCAAGGTGTAAGTGTGGGTGATACGATCGCTAAAAAAGCTGCCGACACTGCGAAACTAACAACCCGGACTGTGGACAGCGCTCTTGCAACGAGCAAGGGCGGGGTTGCCGATACGGGCCGCAAGCGGGTGCTGGAAGACTCGCTGGGAATTAAAATATCCAAAGACGCACTGCAGGATGTGGTGAAATCGCAATCTTCTGATTCTGCGGTCATGGACATGGCCCAGAATAAATCGTACCTGTTTGGGAAGGCCCAGGTCAATTACCAGGACATGCAGATCAATGCCGGCCAGATAGCCTACGAACAAACGACCAATATTATGAGTGCCGGTCCGCAGAAAGATTCGAAGGATACGAGTACAGTGCGGGGTACGTTTACGCAGGGCAAGGAGAAGTTTACCTATGATTCGATACAATACAATGCAAAGAGCAAGCGCGCTATAGTGCGCAATGTGCGAACGCAATACGGGGAGGGCTTCATGCACAGTGAACAGATAAAGCGAAACCCGGACCAGGTGATCTTCGGATCAAGAAGCGTTTATACGACCTGTGCGCTGGATACGCCCCATTTTGGCATTGTGGCTCAGAAAATAAAGGTGGTTCCCGGTAAGCTGATCGTTTCGGGGCCGGCCGATATATTTATTGAAGGTGTGCCTACGCCGCTGTTCCTGCCATTTGCCATATTCCCCATTTCGGAAAAGCAGAAATCCGGCTTTGTCATACCTACCTACAGCGTAGAAGAGGCGCGCGGGCTGGGGTTGCTGAACGGGGGGTATTATGTTTACCTGAATAATAATGCCGACCTGCTGATGCAGAGTAATATTTATACAAAAGGCAGTTATGCGCTTAGCGCCATCAGCAATTACAACAGCATATACCAATATAAAGGAGCCTTCAACGTATCGTATGCGTATAATAAGACCGGGGAGGATTTTGAGCCGGGTGCATCCGTGCAAAAGGACTTCATGGTGAACTGGCGTCACGCTTCCGACCCGAAGGCTGTTCCGGGGCAGACGTTCAATGCATCGGTGCAGGTGGGAACATCATCTTTTTATTCCAACAACAGTTACGACCCTAACCAGATACTGCAAAACCAGTACCAGTCGAACATCAGCTATGCCAAGACCTGGCAGGGAACGCCATTCAGCTTTACTGCAAGTGCGCTGCACAACCAGAATACTGAGAGCCACCTGGTGAATGTGACCCTGCCCGATATCAATTTCCACGTCACGCAGATCAACCCGTTTCAGCGCAAGACGAGTATCGGGACACATTGGTATGATAAGATCACGTTCAGCTATTCTGCCGACATGCTGAACCGCACAACTTTTTATGACAGTACGTTCAACCTGGCAAGGCTGAGCCTGCATGATTTTCATTCGGGCATACACCATTCCATACCCATCGGTGCGTCCTACACAGTGCTTCGCTACATCAATATGTCGTTCAACGTGGCGTATAATGAATATTGGCTGACCGACAAGCTGCACCAGGCCTATAATCCGCTCACAGACAAAGTTGACTCCGCTGAGACGAACGGGTTTTACACCGCGCGGGATTTTAACGCTGGTGTCAGTTTCTCTACCAGGATATATGGGATGAAATTGTTCAAGAGCGGCAAGCTGAGGGGGATACGCCATGTGATCACTCCGAACGTAGGCCTTTCGTATCACCCTGATTTCGGGGCCAGCCCGTTCAATTATTATTACCGGACACGACTGGACTCCAGCTCCAATTACGTGTACCAGTCGCCTTTTGTTACATCTATAGTGGGTATGCCGCCATTGGGTAAGAGTGGCGCGGTAAACCTGGGTGTCAATAACAACCTGCAGATAAAAGTGCGCAATGATAAGGATACGGTATCGGGCACCAAGAATGTGTCGCTGATCGACGCGCTTAGTTTGAATACGGCTTATAACATGGCTGTCGATTCCTTCAACTGGAGCAACCTGACGGCGGCATTCTCTACCAATGTTCTGAACAAAGTGAACATATCGTCGAGCGCGACTTTCGATCCGTATGCATTTGATTACAACACGGGACGGCGGCTACCGCAAATCATGGAAGAACTTGGCCAGGGGCTTGCGCGGTTCACCGGGGCCAACATGTCGTTAGGGGCTAATTTCCACTCAAAATCGAAAGGGGGTGCCAATAACCCTACCAATAGTGAAGAGTATAACCGCATACTGCGCAATGCCGGGTATAACGAATATGTTGACTTCAATATACCGTGGAGTTTTAACATGAGCTATTCCATGTCGGCAAATAAAACCTATTCCTATTATTCTAAGCGGGACACGCTGGTGGTTTCGCAGAGTGTGACGTTCCAGGGCGAATTTCAGCTCACCAGCCGCTGGAAGGTGTCGATGAACAGCGGTTATAATTTCACCCTGCATCAACTTACACTCACCTCTATTGATGTGTACCGCGACCTGCACTGCTGGGCTATGCATCTGCAAACGGTGCCATTCGGCCCGAGGAAGAGCTACAATTTTACCATTAACGTAAAAGCGTCTGTGCTGCAGGACCTGAAGCTGATGCGCAGGCGCGACTTCCGCGATACGCCATTCTGATCAATAAAGAATTACATTTACACGAAGATGCCGGCACGCAAAATACTTATCGTTACCAACAGGGTTCCTTATCCATTAAAGGACGGCGGCAACCTGGCGATGCATGTCATGATACGGGGATACCATGAGGCCGGCTGGCAGGTTTATCTATTTGCGATGAATACCATCAGGCATAAGGTAAGCCACGATCGTCTTCACGAGTTGTATAAGGACATCCATGCTTTTGAGTGGATGGATATTGACAATTCAGTCAGGGGCATCACCGTACTGAAGAACTTTCTTTTCAGTAAGCTGCCAGAGCATGCAGAACGTTTTTATAAGCCCGAATTTGAGCAGCGCCTTTCGAAGATAGTTGCGGATTTCAGGCCCGACGTGGTGCAGATGGAAAGTGTATATCTCTCGGGCTATTTGCCGGTAATAAAAAAGATGGCGCCTGATGCGCTCAATGTATTGCGCCTTCATAACCTTGAATACCAGATATGGCACTCGCTGGCCGGAAAGAAGAAGGGGTTGCTGCGCAAAACTTATCTTACCAACCTCTCTGAGCGGTTGCGTAACTACGAGCGTGCGGCCTGGAAACAATTCGACCTGCTGCTGCCTATAACTGAAAAAGATGCCAACCAGGTGAAAATGCTGGAAGATGCAGATCAAATGTTGGTTGCACCCTTTAGCATTGATGTAGATCAGATACCTGTAACCCACGTGCAGGAACGGTGGGTAGGATACCATTTAGGCGCCATGGACTGGCTGGCCAACCAGGATGCCATCAAGTGGTTTCTGCAGGAGGTATGGCCGAAACTTCATAAGGCGGTGCCCTCGTTTGAATTTTATTTTGCTGGCAGGAACATGCCGGACAGCTTTAAAACCATGCGGCGGGAAGGTGTCTTTTGTAAGAGTGAGGTGCCGGACGCGCATGAGTTCATTGCCGATAAAAAGATTCTGATCGTGCCATTGAGATCTGGCGGCGGCATCAGGGTGAAGATACTGGAGGCGATGGCCGCGGGCAAAGTGATCATTGCCACGGGAATGGCGATAAAAGGAATAGACGCAAGAGCTGGCGAACATTTTATGCTGGTGCGGAAACCTGCAGACTTTGTTGCTGCCACGAAATGGGTGTTGGAAAATAAGCAGGCGGCCGAACAAATGGCAGAACGCGCCCGTGCGCTGATACTGGAGAAGTATGATATGCGCATTGTAGCCGGCCGGATCATTCACAAACTGGAGGAGATGCTTGCGCACCACGAAATGCATACTGCAAGCTGATGTTTTTGTGGGGATACAATTCTACAGCACGGCCGGTTTTGTGCGGTCGTTTTTAATTTAACATCACTAAACCGCAAAACCAAAAGTACACTTTTATAACCGCTTCCTGTGAGGGCTAACCTCACAAACAACACAAACATATATCAAAAACAAAAAAGGGTTAAAGGTCTATTAAAAGCCCTTTAATCCTTCTTACTTTTGCCCCGCGACCTCAAAATACCAACCTATAAATCAGGCTTTGACTTCTCTTTATAGAGAACTCGCCCGGACTTGCTTTAATGCAAAGGTTGGTATTTTGGGTCGCACCGTTTATTAATCGTCCGGGCGACCTTATTCAAAGTCATAGTTGGCCGTCAGACACTCAATTTTCTGCTTTCCAGCTCCTTTATTAACAGACACCTGTTGAATCACCCTTTTTTGTTTCCATCCATACTTTGCCGCAAATCGCTCCAGAATATCAGATGGATAAGACGACAGCAAAAATTTGCCGTTAATAGAGGCCAAAAGCTTTAACAATCGTTCAAAGTCATGCTCACTGTACCCTGTATAGTGGCCGCAATCGCTGTTAAAATATGGTGGATCGCAATAGAAGAACGAATGATCAGTGTCCCGGCTTTGAATTATATAAAGAGCATCCGCACACTCAAGCTGAACGTTCTGCAGCCTAATGGCATATTCTTCAGTAAACTGAACGCCTTTATTGATAATCTTCTTTGTCGTCGTATTCTTGGTCTTATCGAAACCCCAGGTACCATCGAGCATAGATGCAAAGGACTGGCTGGCCAGCACCCAAACTGCCCAAGCGCGCTCCAGGTTATTAAATAAATGAGGATTATTATAAATAACCTTTGCATCTGCATGCAAGGTTCTACTGTGCAGCGTTATTCTTATTTTCTTTTCCAGGCTTACAAAATCACTTTTCATTACCTGATAAAAATTAATAAGTTCCTTGTTCAGGTCATTGATAACCTCAATTTCGGATGGCTCTTTAGCAAAGAGCAGCGCCGCTCCTCCTGCAAACGGCTCGCTGTAAAGTTGATGATCGGGGAATAATGGTAGTATCGTACTCACCAGTTTCTGCTTCCCTCCGTAGTATGTGATAGCTGATTTCATAATCTATATAGTTCGTGTTGCTTTGACTTCCCCATATAGATTTGTTCCCTATCAATCCAATGGCAACAACGCGCTCAGCGTAACGATAAGGCTCGCCGTTCCTCCGGCAGGCTTAGCCAAAGTGAGTATCACCGATCCGTCTGAGTTCACTTTCACCGGTGCACATGTGGCTACGCCCCCCCCGTCAAGTTGCACATATGCCCCCGCGCCGCCAATCATTTGAGCCATGAGCGTTTTATTGCTGGCTGGGCGATAGCCAACCGGTAACGTACCCAATGTCAGCACTGTGCCGCCTGGGGCATCAGACAAGGAGTCGATATAAACAGCCGCAACAGTCATTTCTATCTGTACGGCATTGATCAAGGCATTCTTCTTATATTCAATCGTGCCGGTAATATCATTAGCAGGGATGCTTACGGCTATAGTGCTAAAAGCACTTTCCCGCGCGTTCAATCCAAAACCCTGCCCAAAAGGCACCAGGTCACTATATCGGATGATCCCAGCTCCTCCTCCGGCGGCTACAGCGCTCCAAACGGCAACTTTGCTATGCAATGCAGGGAAATTCGAGCCATTATTGTAGGTCAGGTTCGTTGTATTATCCTGGATAGTAAAACCGAGCACGGCAGGCCCAAGAGAGCCATCCGTGACATACCCTCCCGCTGTGTAAAGCATTTCTCCATTGTAAAATATCCAACCTGCGGGCAAATTATAATGCAAGGTGCCTCCGTCGTAGGTATAAACCAATGGCGTCAGCGCCACCGGCCCGGCACCATGTGCCAGCGCCAGCCCGTTCAGGCAAGCTATCGCTGCTTGCTGCAAATAGTCAAGCTGATCCTGTGTCAGCGGAAATCCTCCAGCGTGGCTGAAATCTATCTTGTTCATCGTCTAAAATGTTTGAATGCTGTAATTATTCTGACCGGCCAGCCTGTATTGATCTACAAGCGCCCTGAGCCTGTTTACGTCATATCCTGGTGCAGCGGCCACAACGGTCGGCACCATCACTATAAACCTGGTTGCCTCGCTTATTTCGCTCTCCAGTGGCAAGTAACTGGTGCCCAAGAATATTGGCTGATGTGTCGGCGCTTCTGCTACCAGGTACAAATACTCTGCGTCCACATAGTTAGGATCAGCTATGTAAATGCCTCGGCTCACCGGGTCAAAGGTATCATTCAGCACAGCTTCCATCTTCGGCACCTGGCTATTGTGCGCCAGCCGGTACAGGTTCGCATTCCTGTTACCGGTAAATAGCACATACACATACTTCACGGGCGCTGTCAGCACCTTTAACCATGCATACAGCTTCACCTTCCGTAGTGCGGTAGGTATGTTGCGCCATGTTAGGGCATCAAAATCAATATCAAAGAACCCCATCTGGCTGATAAGTTGTGTTAGCGTTAAAGTAAGCGGCATCAAGTACCAGGTATCCCGCATCCGGCGTGTAAGAAGCCGCGATCGCAGCATAAGGGAAGGCCCCGTACTGTGCTGCACAATAGGTCAGTGTCACCGTCGTCACACCTTCTACCGCAAGCACCGCGTCTATTACATTGGTAACGATCAGCTTGCCGTTGAACGTCAGGCCATCGATAAACGCCTCTATCGCACTCAGCACCGGCGTATCGTTGGTGCCATCCAGCCGCTTCCCGGTCGCATCGATCACCAGCGGGTCATAATACACCGTCATGGCCATGCGCAGGTTGTCGCCAACTGCACTGGTACATTGCAGCCGTACTCCTGCATCTTTCACCCGGTTCATGTAGGCCGTAAAGGCAGTCAATTGTGCATCGCTAAGCGGTGCCAGGTTCACCCCACTCAGCGAAGCCACCTTTATGCGCAACTTGTTCGTGGTTTCAATGGCTGCAGCAAAGTTCACCACTTGCGCTGCCGCATCGATCGTATCATAAACAACCGCATCAGCGGGCAGCGCATAGCCATATTGGAAAGCCTTCGCCGTCGTCTCATACCACGCCACACCATGCGGCACCTGTGTCTTAATTATTGTTTGCACCTCGGCTTTATGAGCGTCAAACAGGTTCTCATGCGCCCACATGGCAGTTGCCACCACCCAAGTCCACAGCAGCCATATTGCAGTGGCGCTGCTGCTGGTCAATCCGGAAAGCGTTGCATCAGCGTTTTTCGCTGCAACGATAGATGCCTGTATTTGGGCGATGCTTCTTGCCATTGTCTTATTGAGTTATCGCCACATCCAATTTTGTGGCCACGTAGTGATATAAATAGTTGTTGTCTTTCCACGCGCTATAATCTGTACCCGTGAGCGAAAAATTGCCGCGAAGTATGGCGTTATTGTTCACATCAAAAAACACGTAGTAGATTTTCGCATAGTCCATCTGGTTGTCATCATTGGTCGTAATGCTCAACCGCACTGCAAGGGCCGTGTCAGATATGTTCACTGCCTGTGGGCTTACATTGCAATAAACGTTGCCGCCATTGTCCTTATACAGGTTCACATTTTGTGCGCTCACATTCATACAGGCCAACAGCGCAAAAGCCATCATTATTGTTTTCATATCGTTTAGTTTACAATTAAATAGGTGAAACTACTTGCATCGCTTGCATTCGTGCTCGTCACAGTAAAGCTCGTACCCGCCACTCTCGAACTTATATACCATTGTCCCAGATTGCTATTGCTGGTAGGCGTAAGAGTAATGTGACTACTGGCGGTAACAGAAGTATTGCTGATTGTCACAGTTCCGCCGCTGAGAGTACCCGTATTTTGTATCGAGTTTGTACCCGTTGCTATCAATATCTTATTACCGGCGTTCTCGAGCTTCAAATTCCCTGAAATCTGCACCTGATTGCCATCGTCAGTGCCAGTCCCAAACAATGCCCTGCCCTGGTTATAAAAGAGTGCACCACCAGATGCGTAAAGGCTATATCCAGTGCTTTTCGTAGCCTCAAATGCTGCATATATGCCCGATACCGTTGTCAGCGTTGCACTATAGTCCGTATAACTTGCAAGCACACCATTGGCAGTACCCGTATCATTGGCAATGAACTGCGCATCGTATATGTTCACACGCCCATTTCCCGATGGTCGGTACACGTGTACGTTGCCTCCATTACTGAAAAAAGAAAAGAGGCCCGATGTATTGGCTATATTACCTCCGGCATGAAAGTTTCCCGGAGCGACCGCCATCCCAACCCTTGTGCCGGTTGTGTTAGATGTGGCCCCATATATTGTGGTCGGTGTCGAGCTATTCTGAAACAACGTATAGCTACTTAATCCGGACAAGCCACCTGACGAATACACAGCCGAGCCTAACTCAACGAAGGGAACATTGGATGAAGCCAAATTACCCTTTCCCACTCCCAATATCACCTGATTGCTTTGAAACGCTCCGTGATATGTATTACCAAAAGAAGCTATTACCTCACCCACAGATGTCGCCGCTGTGTCGCCCATAAAGTAATGCTTCCAGCCACCCACGCTGTCCACTACGCGGTTAAATTGCATGAGCTTAAAGGCATTATTATCTATCGTTCCAATGATGCCTTGCGCGCCAAAGCTATTCCCACCATTCTTCCAATAGCTGGTCGATAGCCCACCGATCGCAGTATTCAAATCCGCAGTGGTAGCCATATAAGGGTTATACCCACCGCCGCCTGCCGTATCATCCAGGTACAGCGGAGATGCCGCATAGCTCAAATTCAACCTTCCGGTCGTTGTATCGGCCACCACCAGTTTACCGTCTCTGTTCGGCAGCATATAGTAATGGTTCGCTGTCAGCTTAGCCCTCGGCAGGTAAAACGTGCCAGTGTATGTCCCATCCCCAAAAGACCATAAAGGCAAATTGGTATAACTCAGCAACCCGCTATAATTCTGGTAAGCAGATATCGAATTACCGCCCGTTTTCAAAAGGCTAAACCCACTCGGATTGAACGTGTAAGAAAGTCCCAAACCGCTATATACACCACCAGATGCAGTGTCTATCTTGCCATAATTACCCCTCGCCGGGCTACCCGCATACAATGGCAAAATACTCGTATCACTTACCGCCGCCACCTGTCCCAATCCTGGTGTCGATCCCGTGTGCGAGTTCACATACGCCGGAGTGGCATACTTGCTATTACTGTCCGCCACATTCACCTTTCCACCTGTCGCAGTGTTCACCGATGCAGGAGTTGCATATTTAGTGCCACTATCGCCCACATTTACTTTGCCGGTTACAGCAGTGTTTACATTCGCCGGTGTCGCATAAATCGTTCCGCTGTCCGCTATCGGCACAGCTTGGCTGTCAATCAGCGTCGCCACTGTCAGGTTCAAGGCCGATGGTGTCACATACCAGGTACTATCCTTCTTAAACAGCAACCCGGTGCCCTTATATACATAATTCGTCCACCCGCTGCCGCTGTGCTCCAGCACAACAAAGTAGGTGCCAGTATCCTGCAAGCCAAGCTGGCTAAACTGGCTCATTTTTGTTCCCTGTCCGGCAGCGTTCAAAGTCATTAACAACGCCGCAATCAATTTCAATATTCTTTTCATCATTAATTGTTTTTATCCTTCCATTACTATTGGTGTCCCGTCCTCGCTCAGCATCACATCTCCCTCTTCAGTCAAGATGTCTACTTCCCCTGGCGCACTTCCCAAAGTGCCTATAATGATCCCTTCGTTATAGATGCCTACAAACACACCTCTGTCACCCAGGGCTATGGCGGCATCGCTTACCTGGTATACTGTTCCTGGAGAGGGTATATCGGTAACGCTTACCGCATTGTCCAGGCAAAACTGCATGGCAGCCTCCATCGACCCGGTCGCCATTATTGCCTGGTCAAGCATGCTTTGATTGGGCCGTGCCGTTATTTTCGCTGCCATTGTCTATTTATAATACGCGTCTGTGGTTACCGAACCGTCACTTTCCAGCTGCGCCTTTTTAACAACCATCCCGTCGGCGGCAAACTTGGTCACTATTTCCCCCTCCAGGTTGTCTTCGTCATCGTCTTTGAACTTGAAGGCATCCACGCAGGCCGTCGGGTTCTGTTTAAAATCACCGTCCCCGTTCAGTAGCAGCATCATTTGTGCCTGCGCGGTGCTTTCGTCCATCACGAAGTCTCCGCCCTCTATGTCCAGGTCAAAGCCGCTATCCAGTTTTATGTCGTTCTGCCGTGTTGCCATTATCCTTGAGTTATGTTAGTATTTTCAATATCGCCTCTTTGTGTCACCTGAAGTTGCTGTCCAGCCCACGTTGATGCGGCAGCCTTCAGTGCAGCACCGCCATCGTTGGCCACGGGAGTCCATGTCTTTAAAACGTTTTTAAGGGTGTTTAAATCGTTCTCAAGCTTGTTCAACTTAGCCACCAGATCCAGCAGCTTCACCAGGCCGCCCAGGCTGCCATCGTTCAGCTGTATCTTGTCGCCTATCGTAAACGACATACCGCCTATCACCACCTGCAGCCTTGTAAGATCACTGCACCTTAGCAGCGTCCATCCGCTACCATCCTCCAGTTCCCCCACAACAACATTGCTGCCGTCTGCCGGGTATAGTATCAGGCCATTTGTGCTGCCGTCCGGCTTCACGCCCAGCGTCACACCGGTTGTCTGTATGGGTTCGGCGCTCCCGTCGTCATCAATATCTAATATCACACTGCAGGTAAGCGCCGCAGTATCAATACTGCCTGCCACCACCTTCCCAGGCATATTCGGGTAGCGAAGCCGTCCTCGGTTCTTGGCCTTTTGGGCTATATCTCCTATGGCAAGCGCTATCTGCGTTTCCAATTGGCTCATGATACCGGAGTTGGTTTAAAGTTCAACAATGGCCCTATCTGCACCCTTATCCTCGCACCGCGCTGCCCGAAGGTTACTTCCGTACCCTCGATCATGTACTGGCCGTCTCGCTCCGGGTAGCGTCTGTCATGTATATTGGCAATCCATCCTGGCGCGCAGTAGGGTTGCAAAAAAGTATTGATGCTGCCGGTGTAGCCTTCATAGTTGGTTTTATACTGCTTTTCGTTAGCCAGCTTTTGCAGCTCGGCCACATCCCCCACATTGCTCAGGTGACTCTTATATTTACGTTTTGCAGCTTTGTCGTCACTCGCGCTAAACACTTTATTGTTAACAGCGGTAGTACCCCCAAACAATATTTGTATTCGTTCGTCGGTGTTCACGCGCTCTTCCAGGCTATTGTCCTTAATGCAGTTATAACCAAGATCATAATCTACGACGCCCAGGTTAAACGGATCTTCACCCCTGCTGTATGGCGTATAGGTCAGGCCGCACCACAATGTCGTTGGATTTATAAAAAACACATTCAGCACTCCTTCGCTGAATCGCTTGATCGAATCAATAATTTCCAGGCCATTTACGTTTCGTAGCTTCACCCGTAGCAGATCAAGGTCATCCTTCACTATCACATTAATGCCGGTGCTATTCCCATCGCTGTCCGTTTTCAGTAGGTTCAGCAGCTCGCTTGCTGTAGTTGCGTCATAGCTGTGCGTCACATCTATGTCCTGGCGTAGCTTACGGCAATATCCCTCGCATTCCACCACCAGAGGCATCCCCAAACCGCGCCGCTTCACAAACCCTTGAAACATCGTGCAAAGGCCATCATTCTTTCCTCCCGGTATTATAGGCGTTGCCCCCGGTGTCCAGGCGCTGTTGTCGTTGTATCCAAGGTTAATGGTCACAGGCTCGCCGTCATTAAACAAATTGCCGGTAATTACCTCCACCGGCACTTGACTCTGGCCCTGCACTATTTTAGCTATGCTCGGCAGCGTTATGGTGGCGCTATCTTCCACGCTTTGCATAGAGCGCTTGATGCGCACCTCATGCACACCGGCAAACCTGAAATTGCCTATTGTTATATCGCTGCAAAGCTTAAAAAATGCCATTTTATTGCCTTATATCTATAAGGCTGAAAGGAGCATCGCTCACCAGCCTTAGTTCATACGCCTCTTGGTTCTTTCGCCCTTTTAACCCGGTCAGCTTAAAATCTGTAACAACAGCCTGGTCGCTGCCGCTCCTGTCCGGGTGCAGTAAAAAAATGTCGGTAAGCACACTCCTGATACTCACCGCCTGGCCTACTCGGAATATCTCTGCCATCGTCGCCACTGTTTCCTCCGGGTAATCATCCGTTGCACTGATGATGAATCCATGTATGGTTATGTCATAGTCATCCGCGCTGATCAGCTCTTTCACTGTGCCGGTTCGCTCGGTAAGGCCGGTCTTTACTATCGTGTTCCTGGCATCTATACTTATCACTGGCACCGGCAGATCAAAGCTTTTTATCAGGCCACTATTCAAAGCGCCACTATTACTGATCGCCTGTCCGTTCAGGTACAGGGTTTGTGTATCCGTAAGCCCCGTTTGGCTCACGTCAGGGTAGCTTATTGTCACCGGCATGAAGTACTCCACCCCCAGCACCTTATCGATCGCATAATAGGGACTGCCAAGCTGCCCCTTTTCTTTCCGGCTCAGCGGCGTGTCGCCTTGCACAGCCGCCACTTGCAAATCGTAACTTTTGGGCTGTATGCCAAAAGCCTGCTTAAACGCATCTACCAGGTCAAGATTTATTACTTCACTCATACCTACAAAGCTTGTTTTGCACTGTTCAACACTTCCAGGAACAACCTTTCGTAGCGTTCCTTGGTTTGCTGCGCGCCCTCGGCTGCAGAACCCACATGCACCTCAAATTTGTCAGAGAAGCGACCAACATTAATGGTTGTGTTTTTCCGCCCACCGCCTATAATTGCATCAGAATTGGAATCACCTTCTGAATTTTCATCATCATTACCCTTCTTTAGAGACGTTGGTGCTTTTGCTGGCAGATTTACAACAAGATGGGCGCGCTCGGCCTCTCGCCGCCTATCTTCCATGATGCGTTCCATCATGGCTCGCTTGCCATACCTGTTTAAAAAATCAATGTTATCACCTGGCGTACCGCCCAAAGCATCTAAGCGGGCCTGCTCCTGCGCTGTCAACGGCATGTCTCTATAATCCTTCCATCTGTAGCCACCAAAGGGCTTCATTACGGCTAATCCGTGTTCAAAATCAGCTTGAGTAGGGATACCTCTCCCTGTAGTCGCAATTACATTGGACGGCGTAAGGTTTTTCACAATGTCATTTCCAGCATTCTTGCTTTGGGATATCAAAGCCGTAATTGCAACCCCTACTCCAGCTACGCCAAGCGCCAGAGCCCCCCACGGCGTGGCCTCCATTGCTGTTGAAAGCCCAATAGCCGCTGTAGTGGCTTCGCCTTCGGCTACTGCGAAAGCCGACAACCGGGCCGCAGCAATAACCATCACGCTATTATAGGCTGCAGCTATTGTAGTAGCTATTGCCAACGCCGCTTTAAAGGCAACGACAACACCGACCACATATTTGAACCAGCTCCAATTATGAAAAAGCCACTTTCCCAGGTCAATAAGATATCCAACAAGAGAAATGATGCCTTTTATGATCTGGGCTATTGCCGGGGCCCAATGTTCAGCTATCTCCGGTAGCTTCATCGCGTATTTATCCAATAAATCCAGCAGACCGGTTATCGCCGTAGATTGGCTGGTCACTATCTTTCCGGCGCTTATCTGCAGGTCATCTACCAGCGTACTCCATTTACCCCATATTGTTTGGCTCTGTGCTTGCAGTGCCCCATAAAACAAGCCGCCCTTTTCCGCAGCATGCTCCAGGGCCTTGGCTATTTCGTTGTAACTCACGGTCATCCCGTGAGCCATTTTCATGTGTTTGCCGGTAGCATCGCTCAGCAATTGCATGATGTTGATGCCGTTGGTCGTAAACTCCTTCAGCTGCATATAACTGGCATGCCCCATGCCTCTGATCATCTGCAGGTGCTGGGCCATGCGCTCAAGTTGGTAATTGCCGCCCCCGGTCGCCGCTATTGCATTGGCCAGGTTCATAATGTCGTGCCTGGCCTTGTCTGCGCTCATACCGGTGCTGATCAGCATTCGGTCGGCGGCCATCAGGTCGTGGGTCACAAAAGGGGTTATCCTGGCGTCCTTTTGCACATTGCCGTAAAAAGCCTGGGCATTTTGCTTGCCCATAAATGTGCTAAGCCCCACAATATCACGTTGCTGGTCAGCGCCGGTCTTTACGACGCCCATTAAGCCGGTCAGCGCCATGCCGCCCACCACACCGGCGCTTAGCCACCAAGGTAGCCTTAGCCCACCGGTACCTCCGGCTGTTTGCACTCGCCCCCTGTTCTGAAGTCGCTCTATCCTGTTTTCCAGGAGTTGTATTTCCCGGTTTGCCCTGGCTATCTGGCTGGTGTCCACTGCCAGGTCTCTTTTTTGGGTAAGTTGAGTCAGCCTCGCATTAAGCTGCTCTACACTTTTGCCCACCATAGTAAAGTGGCTCTGCGTGTTCTTCAGCCGCACATCCACATTGTTAAAAGTGGTTTGAGCGGTGGAGGCTATCTTAGCCAGTCCACCGCTCATCAGTTCTTTTAACTGCAGTACGAATGTGAGTGTCTCGTTCACTTGCTGCCCTCTTTGCTTTCAATTTTTCTTATATGTGCCAGGTGGCAAAGCGCCCCCTGCCATTCTTCATCGGTCATCTCAGCTATCTCTTGCTTGCTATAATGCATGTAGTAGCTGAGCTGCGCGTTCCAGAAACCAAGGGGATCACTCGCGGAACGCTTCTCGTAATCCCTTATAGGTTTACCAGCTGGCCCTTTTTGCCGTCCATTTTGGCTTTCAAATACTCGGTGATGCCGAAGAATGCATCATCTTCTTTCAGCTTGTCCTCGTCGCCGCCTATAACGGTATCTTTTGCCAGAAATTCATACAATGACAGCGGAGACTTGACGCTCATCAGAGACATGGAGTGATTAACGTGTACACGAGTCGGATTCTGGAAGTAAAGAATACTGCCATCTATTTCAATGCCATATATACCCTGTTTGTACTTGGCTTTCCAGGCTTCTATTTGTTCTTCGCTCGCCTGTCCTTTTAACTGTGTTGCACCGCCGTTATCTTCGTTGCCGGCTTCATAGAATTTGCGGATCATAATTGATGTTTTAAAAATTGTTTAAATGCTTTCACCGCCAAAGGCCGTCTCATTGCTGAGTACGGCCCGGCTCTATAAAGCAGCATCTTTATGGTAATGTGGTCAAGCTTAAGAACGTGATGGGCACGTCAATGTCCATGTACTTAGCCCCCTGTTCCCATCCTTTCTCCCATTTGCTGATCTTGCATCCGCTTAGGGTATCTACCATCAGCGGCCTGCCATCTCCAGGATCATAAGTAACAGTGATGGTGAACCTTATTTTTGTAATGTTGGCGGCCCCGGCGGATTTTGCAGCCACCTGCAGTTGGTCCAGCGTACCCTTCAGAAAGCGGAAACTGCCCATGTATTTATCGTTGCCGCTGCCGATGAACAATGGCTGGTCGCCTTTGCCATATACTGGTTCATCATCGCTTTCTATGGCATATCGCACACCCCTGATAAACCCGATATCTGCGCCCTCTATGGCTACCGACATCTCTTTCCAGGCTACGTCATCATATGTTACAAACTCCATCTTGCTCGTGTTGAGGTATTAAAAAAATTATTGTTCAAATCCCAGGTTGACCACTATTGTGCTGGAGTAGGCTTTAGGGCGTATTTTCAGCACTATGATCACCATATTGGTAGATACTACGTTCTGTGTCGGATCAATGTAACAGTCTGCGTTGGTGATCTCACCCGCCTTCTGCATGGTGGTAACCAGCTGCTGCAGTACCAGGTTCTGCATCCATTGGCTATAGTTGGGGTCAAGCTGGCCGCTGCCGTCAGTCTTTACAGGCACATCATTATCCACCTGGTTCAGGTAGGTTTGGTAGGCTATTACATGCGCCTTATCTATCACGCGGCCACGGCACAGCAACTGGTAATCGTCAGTTGTAGCCGTAAGCATAGGGTCGCCGCTAAAGAAAAATCCGCTCCTGTTGGCATAGGCTATAAAGGTCATAAAACCCTTCCCTCCTATGGTCGCTACGTCAGCCGTAGTGCATAGTATAGGCGTGCTGCCTAAGTAAGCCGCGTTATTGCTGCGCGGGCCATCCAGCACCCTGCTTATCTTGCGCTGCACGGGTATGGTCGCTATGCGTCCCAGCAGCAGCCCGATCGCGGAGCTCGTGTAGGTGGCATCGTAGATCTGTGTATCGCCCAAAAAGAACCCTACCCGGTTGTTGCTGCCGGTGGTCATGTTGGTCAGGTTGGCGGCCACGCCGGTATAAGACGTACAGCCAATGATCCCGCGCAATGGCTGTTCTGCAGCTACATAGCCGTTTATGGTCGTCTGCAGGTTGCTGGCAGCGGTGTAGCAATCGGCATTCAGCCCGTTGGTCTGGGTTATGGTACCGCCTGCAGTATGTATCGCCTTGTCGTCGGCCAGCAGACCAACCACTTTAATTGCTCCGGCAGCGTAGTTAAGCATCTTCACCACGCCGTTAGCATTGGTGTTCAGCGCCATCATGGCTACCGTTGTGGCATTGCTTGTCAGCATCAGGTACAGCTGCGCACCATCGCCAGCTTCGTTATAAAACTCGGTCAGATGCCGCCAGGCAAAGGGGTTATTGGCCTGCGATATTCCGGCTGCAGTTACCGAGGTCATGCCGGTCACCAGGATAGGCGTTCCCAGAGTATAACCTCCGGATTCCGTCACACCGGTCATCACCAGGCCCACAACACCATCTTCAGTTTGTACGGTGCCCCCCAGGCCGCCGTTCGTCAGGGCAATCGTCACACCCTGGTAATGGTAATGCCCTCTGCGTCGAGGCTTCGGCAAAAACATGAACAGGATCGCCAGCGCCGTGGCCATTATCGCTTCCTCGAAGCCGACATTACCCGCCACCGGCACCATAATTCCTATGGTGCAGGCGACAAGCAATATGTTTATGATTTTTTTCATTTTAAGCGGTTTTTAAAACACGTTTGGGTTTTTGCGAATTGGTTCGTCCGGGCGCGGGCCTTATACTACACGCGTCTCATCTTCGTCGCTTTCGCTTTCGCCCTCGCCTTCACCGTCTTTCTTAGGCGCTTCCTTTTCGGTCAGCTTGCCCAGCTCCGCCTGCAGAGCTGCGAGCTCGGCAACAGCCTTTTCGTGTTCTTCACCACGCTTGTCCAGGGCTATCTGGGCTGTCTGCCTTTTAATGGCCGGTGATTTGGCTGGCAGTTCTTCCAGGTTCTTACGCGCTGCTTCCATCGCATTCTCGGCAGTTGTCACCTTTGCCGATGCAGCAGCTACCAGCTTAGGCAGTTCTTCCTTCCACCAGGCAATCACTTCATCCCTGGTAAGGCTCAATATTTCACCGGCACCCTTGGTTTTCTTCTCCAGTTCTTGGGCGTGTGCGCTGGCACCATGCTGTTCAAAAAAGCCCTGCCCGTCGCTTGTGAAATGGAATTCCCTGCGGCTCGGATGGCCGTCGAAAAACATCTTGTGGCTTATTGTGATCTTCTTCATAAAAAATATTTGTGTTTTTATTGATGACTTAATTATTCGTAACAGATAAAGCCCAGCAGATCCGCTTCGCTGATCAGGCGCTGGTGGCGCACTACTTCATAACCCTCGCGGCTGCCGTTGGTATTGCTGTTACCCTCAATAGTGTGGATCACGTTTCCGTCCACGCGCTCCACCAGGCCGGTGTGGCCGCTGGCCTTTCCTTCCTTCAGGCAAAACTGGTAACCGGGCAATATCAGCTCCGGATGCTTCAGCGCCTCGGCCTGCGTTATCTTGAACTGTACTGCAGTCCGGTTCCAGCAATCCAGCACGCCTGCAGTATGCACTACCGGGTTGGCTCCTGCCAGCTGCTGTGCCGCCTTCCAGTAACACCAAAGCACAAAGCTTTGGCACCAGGCATATCCGGGGTTCAAACCTGCGCATTTCAGGTATTCGTCCACCATTGGGCCGCTGTTGCTGCCTATGGGCTGTTCCTGCTGGCCTATCTGGCTTATCGCGAACTGGAGTGCTAATTCTCTCATACTGCTTGCTTTTACCGCCTATAGCCGCCCCATTCACGGGTGCGGCTCATAGGCTCGTCATTCTTTCAAAGAGCTTCTATCGGTGCCTGCTATGCGGCTTTAAGCCTCGTTTTAGCCAGGTAATACAGCTCATAGCTGTCTTCATCCAGCGCCTTGTTATTCAGCAGTGCCAGCAGTGCCAGGCATATCTTTCGGATGATCGGCTTATTGATGCCAGGTGTGGCAGCAATGTCCGTCAGCAATACCTTTATCTTGCCGTCGATAGTATCCTGGGCGTCAATGTCGGCAATGATCTTGCTGCCGATCAGCGTGTCCTGGATGGCGGTCTTAAGAAGCGCTTCCAGGTTCGGAACCTGTGCGGTGAAGGCTGGGCCCAGTACTACTGCGATCGCCGTATCTGCAGTGGGGTTTTCCAGGACAGAAAGCAGGTAGTTTTCTACCGTTTCCACTGCCCCTACGTGTGCATCCAGGAAGAGGATGGCTTTGCCGAAGTCGGCCTCGATCTTTGTGATCAGCTGCTCTAAAACTGTCTTGAGTGACATTATATGAATTTTAAAAGTGACTAATTAAATCCGTCATTGCGAGGGACGGAGCAACCTCTATTTCAATCGCAGCAGCTTCGGCACATGTTGGTCATGCCGCACTGCCTTCAGCCCTCTCCAATACAAGCTGTCCATATACACCACATCCCTCTGCGACTGATACTGCTCATTATCCTGACGTAGCTTATCAAATGATGCCCCCTTGTCAATGTCGTCCATCGTCTGACAGGCAATAATGGAAAGCCGTCCCTTTGCTGTTTTATATTGCTGCTTGGCGGCCTTTACATCCTTCTTGGTCACATAGCCCATTGCAAGGGCCGGTAGCAGCAGCATCGCGAGCAGCAGCACTGTCCTTGCACCCTTTAGGGTTGGGTTCGGATCAGCCGGAACATCGGTCGGTGGCTTCACACCTACCGCCTGGCAGGCAAGCAGCAGAAACGGAGCGCCTATTACCAGGTAGTGGCCTATGGTGGCCGGTATCACGTCCGGGCAGCGGAACATGAATTCCAGCAGCGCACTGTAAGCGGCCAGCAATACCAGGAAAAGGCGCTGCGCCCATTTCGGTGTGTGGGCATAAAAGCCTTTGATGCCCCACACTATAATTTTGCTATCCATTGTATGTCGAAATTTTTTAAGCATTTAAAAACGTCATTGCGAGGAACGAAGCAATCAGCCATTGAGCATTAATGCCTGTTCCCTCGCTTCTTGTTCCGGATGTTCATGCGCCGCTCTATGATCGTTAGAATACCGCCGTATATCGACAGGCACAGGGCAATAAACCCCATGATCGCCAATACATGCTGGTTAGTGATAAACCACATGAAATAGCCTCCGGCTGCCGTTACCAGGCCCCCTATCGCTAAAAAAAGATTGTCATGTTGCATTGGGCAGATGTCTTACTGATGATTGTTTGAATGGTCGTTTTGGGGCGCTGCTTTTTCGCGTATAGGGTTAGCTTGATATCCAGGTGCAGGGGTAGCGGGTTTACCTTCAGGGCCAGCTTGCCGGTCGGTCACTTGATCAGCAGGCCGCTATACCAGCTCGTCTGATGCGTACCTGCTCCCTGGAATGTCCACATGAAATTGGTATAGGGGAATCCGTTGCCGCTGTTGAAAATGTAGAAGTCCTGGGGGTTCACGTTGTTTACCGTCACACTGTCCAGCACTTTCCAGTCCACACCTTTGGCACTGTCTGCAGTAGCCCATAGCTTTATTTTGCAACTGGTGTTCGTGCCGCTGATGCTGGTCACATGCACCCAGCTGGTCACGGTAGAAGGGCTGTTGGAGCTATACAGCTTACAGCGAAAAGTATCGGCTCCGGTATTCAGAATAGAATCCAGCTTCGTGTACCAGGGCCATATCTGCGTCACACCGGCTGGGTTACTCGATACGTAGTTGCTCGGCTGGGTATATGACCCCGATGTCGTATAATTCGGGTTGGGCACCTTATAAGTCGCTACGCCCTGGGCACAGGCAGTCGTAACCGCTGCCGCAAAAAGGAAGGCTATCACAGCCAGGAATTTTGTCTTCATAATAAAATTTTGATTTTTAACTTTTGACTTTTAAGTTCTCTCGCCGCCTATAGCCGATCCGTTGTTACGGTATCGGCTATGGCTCTTCGTCCAGTGGGCATGCGCCCCATTTGTATAACTTCAACCCATGTCACCCTTTAGGGACGGGGTGTGTCTTACTACTATCCCGCTGGCGTTCCCTGCATCAGGGCATATACACCCACATTGTCGGCGCGGCGCACACGACCACCGCCCTTGATGTAGCAGTTGTTGATCGTACCGGCATACAGCGGGTCGTCTATCCTGGTGAACAGTTTGATGTCACCGATCGCACGGGCCAGCTGGTCTTTCTGCCAGGCAAGGCAGCCTACGTTGTCGGTGGCACCCAGGGCAGCGCCCAGGGCATTCATGGCCAGGTTACCGCTTCCGTCCAGCCCTGCAGCCGCCATCAGCACGCTTGAGCGCGTCATGATGTCAAAGCCATACATCTTGCCCACAACGCCCGTTTTAGGGTCAAACTGCTCACTGAAGTCGCGGTACTGGGTCACAGACAGGCTGTCGGTGAACTGGTCATACATATTGGCCTCCATCAGCAGCACGCGTCCCTGTGGCACATTGTTCTTGTTCATGATGCGCTGCAGCTTCTTTACGTCGGTGTGACTGCAGGTGTTCCTGCTGCCGGTCTGGCCTATTTCCAGGCTGTTGGTTGCCCCGCCGGTAGTATATACCACGTTGGTGGAACCCGGAAGCCCATTGGCCCATTTGATCAGCATATCGTCGGCAAACGACTGCATCATGTAATCAAAGTGATCCGTAAGCACGCTCTGCGTCTTGTCATAGCTGATGCCCTGCAGGTCAGCAATGGTAATGAAGGTGGGCTGCGTCAGGTAAGTATCCAGGCCATACATGATCATGTTATCCGCACGTTGCACGGCGGTCATCGGCCAGCTACTGTTATTTTTCACCACGGTTGGTGCAGCGCCCGGCTGTGGTATTACTACGGCTATACCGCCCACCACATACTCGTCATCGCTGCGAGCCAGTTTCAAAAAGGCGTTGTCTTTGAACAGGCGCTGGATGATCTCTTTGGCCCAGAACACCTGGTCAATGCCAATGGTATCCATGCGCACAATGTTCCGCGCGGTGCAGCCTATTCCGGCAGCGGTCATAATGGTGATGGCAAGCACGGCCAGGATCGTTACGATCGGCGACACGTGAAAGTTGATCTGCATTGTTGTAGCGGCAAAGGCAGCGCAGATTGTCCATGCAAGGAAGGACAGCAAAATTTTTCCGAGATTTTTCATTAACAATTGGTTTTTAAAGCGGTTTTAAACTGTGTTAGTTGCTGCCTTACAGTTACCTCTTTATTGCCGGGCGTTATGGCTTAGGCATCATGGCAGGCTCATTTCCGTACTCTTCCTTGTAGAGCTCTTTATACAGTTCCGGGAAGTCCTTACCGAGTTGCTCGGTCACACCGGCCTCATACAGCTCGCGCCATTTCTTGCCTTCATACCTCGCCATCAGCTTTTTCTGCCCATCGGTTATCTTGTCAGTAACCGGCGTGTAGGCGCTCATGCCCTCCAGCACTTTTTTCAGTGGCTCCGGCTTTTCTGCATAGTCGATCGCGAGCTGATCATGCACGGCAACGCTGATCTTTTTGCCCTCAAGCGCGGTCTTCAGCATGGCCGTTACCTCTTTGGTCGCCTCGCCCTTCTTGTAGTCGGAAAGGGCCTTTTCTGCCTTTTCTTTCTCTGCCTGGAATTCGTCGGCTTTTTTCGCCTTGTTCACCGCCATTGAAATGGCAGCCCCGAATTCGCCATCTGTCGAGCTGGCCGTCAACCCAAGGTGTGCGCACAGTTCCGCTGTGATCGCTAAACGTATCTCTCTCATGATATTATAATTAATGGTTGTTTGTTTTGGTGGAGGCCCATGCTGGCGCTCAGTTTGTGGTCATATGCTGTCCACAATGCTTTGTAATCGGTCTTGTCCTCTGGCACGCTTACAGCCTCGCCGTCATACGTGTCGTTTATCAGCTTTGCCTTCTTGGCTTGTTCCGCGTTGAAGTAGTTGTCCTCGTCGTTCAAAAACTGGCTCATTACTTCGGCTTCGCTAAGGCCGGTCTTCTGCTGGTACATCTGGCACGCGGTAACCGTCATATCGTCCAGCACATCGGCTGTTTTGCGCAGCTCTTTAGCGGTACCCCAGGCTCCTCCGCTCGGTAGGTGGGTCATCAACCTCGCATACTTGCTCATGAGCACTTTTTTGCAGGCCATAGGTATCAGGCTGGCCATGCTGGCTGCCAGGCCGTCTATGTTGCAGGAGGTGATGATCTTGCTGGCTGCAACGGCGTTAAATATGGCAATACCCTCATACACATCACCGCCAGGGCTGTTCACCCTTAGCCGCACCTGGTAACCCTGCTGCTCTAAACTCAGCAGTGTAGTAACAAACGCCTCAGCAGATAACTGTCCATCCCATTTACCTATTGATCGGTAAATGAGCAGATCCGCAGTTTTCTGCGCTTCTTGTTTCATTACTATTTGCAGCTTGTCCATGTGCTTTTAAAAAATGCAGGCTGAATGTATCCGGTCACTTCATGTTGTCTACAGTATCAGTGTGCTATACGGTATCGTCATTCGGCCTGCGCATGATGTAAAATTGCAAAGCGCTGAAACGCTTGCCAAATCAGCATTTCAGCGTTTCCGCCAAAGTGGAAATCATTTCCAGTTTAGTGGAAATCATTGTCGCAATGGCTTACCTGATTTTTCCTGAAGGGATATATATGGGTGAATTTTGAAAGCAAATCCTGACAACATGGCGAGAGAATCAGCAGAAGAAATGAAACGCAAAAAGGACTATGCAAAACTGCTTTTCCTTTCCGGCGGCGACCTTTCCAGGAAGGAGATTGCCGATCGTGCTGGCGTCACCGAAAAAACGCTTCGGGCATGGATTGCCGACGAGCTATGGGAGTCATTTAAAACATCCCTCGTTACTGCAAAAAGCGATATCCTCCGGCGGATGTATGCCATCAACCAGGCCGTTATCGAAAAGATTGAAAAGACCGCCGGTGGCTACGGAGATACAAAGCTGGCAGACATGAGCATTAAGTACACCGCCGCCATTCGCAACCTGGAGACAGAAACATCTGCAGGTCAGCTCTTCGAATTAGGCATCGCCTTTATCCGCTTTGTGCAAAAGGTCAACCTGAAAGATGCAAAATTGATCACGGAGTATTTCGATGTGTTTATTCAAGACCAGGTAAACAATAAGTTCTGATGCTGAAACTTACAAAAAGACAAATTCTTGAAAGCTGGCAGGAGTTCCGGGACAACATCAGGAACAGCACCCCGGTCGATAAGGAAGAAACGCTCGACCAGAAGAAACGGCGCATCGCAAAGCTGGAAGCAAACCCGGAGGAATGGTTCAAATATTATTTTCCCAACGATTTCACTGCGCCACCGGCACCGTTTCAGGTGGCGGCCACCAAGAGGGTGCTGGCTAACCCTGAATGGTACGAAGTCCGCATGTGGTCTCGTGAGTTAGCCAAAAGCACCAGGTCTATGGGCGAAGACCTATACTTATTGCTAACTGGCAAAAAGTTCTACAAGCTGCTATGCTCCGCCACCGAAAAATCGGCAGTAGACCTGTTCATGCCATACATGGTGCATCTGGAGACCAACCAGCGCATCATCAACGACTATGGCGAACAGGAGAAAATTGGTTCTTGGAAAATAGGCATGATCACCACCCGCAGCGGCTTTTCCATTAAAGCCGTCGGCGGTGGTATTATCCGTGGTACCAAAACAAAAGGCCGCCGTCCGGATATCATTGATTTTGACGATTACGATACCGACGATCGCGCCCGTAATGAAGAACTGGTAACCCAGGATTGGGATTTCGCCACCAAGGCCGTCATCGGCACCCGCTCCATATCTGTTCCCACCCTCATAAAGTGGAATGGCAACTTCATAGCCGAGAACTGTTGTATCGCCCAGGCCGCCAAATTTGCCGACAAGCATGAGATCATCAATATCCGGGACAAGGACGGCAAAAGCACCTGGCCGGCAAAGAATACCGAGGAGCATATCGACCGTGTGTTAAGTAAGATCCCGTGGTCGGCGCAGCAGAGCGAGTATTTCAACAACCCATTCACGGTGGGCCGCATCTTCAAAAACATCCAATGGGGAGATGTGCCGCCCCTGCATCGGTTCCCCTTCCTGGTCGCCTACGCCGATCCGGCTACCTCCAATAAGGATAAGGACAAAGGCATGGGCAAAAACTCCTTTAAATCCCTCGTGCTGGTCGGTTGCCTGGAGCACCGGTACTATGTGATACATGCCTTCCTGGATCAATGCACTAACGCCAAGTTTGCCGACTGGTTCTTTGTGATGCAAAAGCTCATAGATGCCAAATGCGCCAGGTACAGATCTAAACCCGTCGTATTCTATTACATTGAAAACAACACCCTCCAGGAACCCTTTTACGACCAGGTATTCAAACCGCTGTTCTTCGCCAAGAGCCAGGAACACAGATTAATGCTGTCCATCATTCCGGATGGCCGCAAAAAGCCGGAGAAGTTGGTTCGCATAGAAGGCACCCTGGAGCCGCTCAACACCAATGGGCTGCTCATATTCAATAAAGAGGAAGAGAATAACCAACATATGGTACGCCTGGTCGACCAGATGAAAAGCGTTGGGCCCAACGCAAAGATCATGGACGGCCCCGATGCGCTCGAAGGTGCCGTATCCGCAATCAACAGCAGGGCCGCTTACAATGGAGGTGTCAACCTTTTTGCTCGACCCACAAACCCCCGCCGCTTCTAATGACACTGACACAAAAAATATCATTGGCAATAAGCGGCAGCACGGTATATATATACCCTTGCGATCTCACCAACTATTCACTGGGCGGCGAAGAGCCAATCACTGTTGCCGATCTGATCAGCCTCTGCGATTCTTACAACCTGGAGTACCTCATTATCGATAGTCCACAATCATTTAAAATTTTTACCAATGTATCAACCAATAGTTAGCCCCGCCGATCTCAAAACCAAGATGTACCCGGAAGTGCAGCAACTGATCACCCGGTCAGATGATAGCATAGCAACCGAAGCTATAGACATTGCCATCTCGCAGGCTAAGATGTACCTGAACCGTTACGACCTTGTCGCGCTCTTCGGCGATGCGACCGCTAACGTATCCGCCACCATTACCGATCCATACCTCAACAGCATGGTCAAAGACATAGCCGTCTGGCAGCTCCTCCGGTTGGCTAATCCTAATATAGACATGTCGGTAGCACTAACGGCTTACGAAAAAACCATCGCCTCGCTCAAAGACATTCAGGCAGGCAAGGCAAACCCCCAGGGTTGGCCCTACCAGGACACCACCGGCGAGACCGCTCCTCAAGGCGATCAGATTACCGCAAGCAGTAATGCGAAGCGCAATCCTTACTTCTAACCCCAGATTACATAGGGGTAAGGCGCGCCAAAATGCCCGAAAACCCCCTTTAAACTCCTTTAAACTTGCCTGAAAGGGATGGTCGCGATAGAGAATACGGCAGAAAGCCGGGAAACGGCAAAAGAATTAATAGTTTAAAAATTACAAATACATGGAAGTTACCAAAATTACGGCAGCATATCTCGACGGTAACGACGCAGCCGAAAGCACACAATATGCCAACAAACCCATCGATCCAAAAGAATGGAAGCTGGTCGTCAACGAAACCTTTATCCAAAAGGTCAATCGCACCCCTATATCCATTCAGGATTGGCGAAATGCGCACATTAATGCCGATGACCGGTACTATCCCAATCGTCGTTGGCTATACGATATATATGATGATTGTTCTCTGGATGGTCATACTAAGGGTATTATCGCCAAACGCTTTGATACCATACTCAATAAGACATTACACTTCAAAAAGGATGGCAAGCCGGACAAGTCATTCAAAAAGCTCATAGGTTCTCGTGAGTTCCGCCTGGTGTGCCGCACTATATTGGAAACCATTCTATGGGGCATATCTGGTATTGAATTTGAACCGGGCCCAAAGTTTGCACCTCGACTTATCCCGCGCAAACACATTAAGCCTAAATGGCAGATCATTTCATTCCTGCAGAATGGAAGTGAGGGTATTGATTATACCAGTGCTAAAAATATCCTGGTCACCGGCGAACCGGAGGATTTAGGCTTGCTGCTCAGCTGCATACCATACATAATTTACAAGCGCAATGCCTTCGGCGACTGGTCACAGTATATTGAGATATTCGGGCAGCCTGTACGGGTAATGTATTATGATGCTACGGATCAGCAGGCAAAGATTGAACTGAAGCGAACCCTCGACGACTCCGGCGGTGCCCTCGCGCTGATGATCCCCAAAGGGGTGGAGTTCGAACTTAAAGACGGCAAGGTGACCAATGGAGATGGCAAACTGCAGAGCAACTTCATTGAGAATCTTAATCGCGAACTGTCGGTGATCATCCTGGGCAACACCGAAACCACCACAAACGGCCAGACCGGTACCGGTGCCAAATCAAAGGTGCACAAGGATCAGCAGGACGAAATATCTAAATCGGACATTTTCTACCTTAAAAGCTATTTAAACTCCGATCAGTTCCTGCAGATACTGGAGAGCTACGGTTATAAAGTTGAAGGCGGCGAGTTTGAATTCGACCAGGAGATCAGCATAGAATACCTGAAGGAGCGCATGTCCATAGACGCCCAGCTGCCCGAAGATCTTCCTATATCGGACGACTACTGGTATGAGACCTACGGCGTAGAAAAGCCATCCAACTACGACGAGCTGAAGAAAAAGCTGGAGGACAAGCAGAAGGCGCTTAAGGCGGTAGATGACATTGAGAACGATCCTCAAAACAAACCAGCTAAGAAACCGGCCAATCCGCAGCCCACCAAAAAGCAAGCGAAAGAAGCCCGGAAGATACTGGAAACGTATCAGGCTGCGCGTGGCTCCGGCAAGCGTAACCTGCTGCAGCGGATGTTGGATTTTTTCGCCCAGGCCGGGCGCGGCAGATAGAACGCCTGCGGCACCAGCTGCAGCATCAATACAACTGCCAGTGTCCGGCTTGCGCTTCGGGGCATAAGGAACACTTTCACATCACATTGGAGGAGGAGCAGAACGATGATCCGGAGATCGGGCCTATACCGCCCATCTACGAGGAGCTGATCCAAAAGGTGTACGACGGCCTTTCCCCCTTCAGGGACGGGGTGGACAATGCCACCACGCTCGACCAGGCCGATACCTTCATGGAAGGGGTATTCAAAGGCTATGGCAAAACATTCGCAAAGGTCGCATATAACAGCCCCGACTATAAGATGCTGGCAGCGCTGGAGACTAACGTCTTTCAGTTCAGCGCCGCCAAGAACTATCACATGCTGCAGGATCTCACAGCAACCCTGAAGGATGGCGACCGGGTTCGCTCGTTCACGGAATTCAGGCGCGAGGCGCTCAAGATTGTCGACACCTGGAACAATAATTACGGGCGCACTGAGTACAATACCGGCGTGGCCGCAGCCCAAAGTATCGCCAACTGGCAGCGGTTCGAGGAGAATAAGGATATAATGCCGCTGCTCAAGTTCTCCGGCATCCACGATGCCAAAGAATGCCCCATATGCAAGGCGTTCGATGGCCTGATCAGGCCGGTGGATGATCCGGTATGGAACTACGCCAATGTCCCGCTGCACTTCAACGATCGCTGCAACGTCATCCAGCTCTCCTCCGATCGCGTCGAGCAGACCCCCGATGATAAGTTGCCGCCGCGCGACCTGGTACCAAAGATGTTCCGCGTCAACCAGGCTAAAGAACAGCTCGTGTTCCCGCACGGCAGCGCCTACTTCCAGGATATCCCCAAAGATGCCAAAAACGCCTACATCAAAGTCCAGACGGCCAGTATCCGCAATTGGGCTAAAGAAAATCTCGCAGGCACATCGGCTGTATCACCACATCTCGGCAAAGTGAACTTTGGCGTTAACGGCATCAAGGAAACGCTCAATCAGCCGCATGACTATTACTTGGAAAAGAACCAAGCTATTTACAAGGCAAAGCAATTGGTCGAAACAGGAAAATATGTGCGAACTGATGATGACGCCAAAGGCCGAGGCTGGAAATGGCACTACTTGCAGGTAGATATTGCAGACCATCCTTCGTACCTGGTAATTAGAGATATCGATGGAGATAAAACGCTGTATTCAATAGTAGATAAGCTGAAGAAGGTATCCCGGTAAAACCCGGTCGGGCACAAAAAAGCCTGGCTCACGAATAAGGATAAGCAATCCATACCAGAAATCCAGGCACCACAAATATACAACTTTCAAATAAAACAAATCTTAAAATCCCGAAATCCTAAAAATATTGGTCAAGATGCCCAACCCATTCGCTTCCCCACTTGCCACCATCCAGCGCAATATCCACGCTATTGCGCCGGTGATCATGGCTAAGGCTGGCGCTATAGTGGTGGAGTTCTCCAATGAGGCATTCCAGGAGCAGGGATGGACGGATCAGCAACTGGAGCCCTGGACGCCCCGCAAGAGCGAGGACGCAAAAGACCAGGGCCGGGCTATCCTTTATAAGACCGGCAGGCTGCGCAGATCCATCCGGGTCATAGCTGTTACTGCAGATAGCGTCACCATCGGAACCGATGTTCCTTACGCGCAGGTACATAACGAAGGGTTCACCGGCACCGTCCGGGTTGCTGGTCATATCCGCATGGTGCCTATCAAGGCAGCAAAGGGCGTTAAAGCCGTCAAGTTCAAGAAGTCCGTAGTACCCAAGCATCGTAGATACATGCGCATGCCTCAGCGCAAATTCCTGGGCAATAGCCATAAACAAACCGAGCGCATGCGGCAGATGATCCGCTACGAGATCGCCCGTTGCTTTACATTAAAACCACTTTAAAACGACGATCTACCATCTACTAACGACTAAATACTCCAATATGAACAGTCCATTTGCCAACATCTTCACCGCCATACAGGCCCGCATCGCCGACCAGGTGCCGGACATTGTCTATTCAGATATGAACTACGGCCAGCTGCATATGCCCGAACGTCCGGCAGTGGCTTTCCCTGGTGTGCTCATTGATTTTCAAAACTGGAAATTTACCGACCTGGGGCGTGGTGTGCAGCAGGCAGAAGGATTGATCCAGATCAGCTTGTTCACCGATCCGTATAGCAGCACCATGAATGTGACCCCGGACACTTACAAAGACGCGGCCCTGGCGATATTCGATTTGGAAATGGCCCTGTTTCTCGCGCTCGACGGCTGGAAACCCCTTGCAAATACCACCCCGCTCAGCAGGGTGTCCTATACGTCAGACAATCGGCGTCCCGGTCTCAAAGTGCGCGAGCTCATGTTCTCCCACGCCTTCCAGGATACTGCAGCGCGGCAAACGCCTACAATTGCAAAGCCGTCGCCGTCTATAACCGATCAGATGTTATAACATCATATCTTTTTTGCCATTGCATATTAATTATTTAATTTCGCATAGTTACCCAATGGCATACGGCGCAAAGAAGTTGCAGCGGCTTTCACGGGAGTTGTTCCCGGAGGATGCAGTTGCCGCAACCCATGATCACGACAACTCGGCTTACGAAGATAAGGTGCAGGCCATCTGTGCTCGGTATGTCTATTACAAGCAGCAGCGCCTGCCTAACCTGGTGACCTACGACCAGATATTAAAAAAATTGGAAAGAGAGTTCTGGCTATCCTCAAAGCAGATAACCAACATCATCTGCAGCAATCCCAAAAAGGTCGAGGAAGCCAAGGAAAAGAAAAAGGAGTGGTTCCGCATCAATTGGGCGCACCTCGTTTGGTAAGTTAAAAGATTATTGAGAGGAGCAAAGCAACTTCGCTTAATTCTGGATTGTTACGATTTTGTCAGTTTCATCGAAGTATAGATAAGTCTTCATATTGTAGACCCATTGTTCCCTCTTATAATTTTGGCCACTTGTTGTGTTTACATCACGTGGTCTTCCCCACGCAGCAATAGCCATTTTTTTGCTCATTCCAACTGAAACCTCATGGTGTAAAATAGCGACAGCCTGATCTTCATTACAATCGTAGCTATTCATTACAGTTAAAATTTTAGCATGCTTAATGCTGTCAGCTTTGTATTCAGGAGTACTGTGTAAAATACTATCCGATACATATTTATTCCGCGCATCAATGCTATCTTTCTTTGCTTTAGATAAGCTGTCCGCACGCCGAAATTCAGCCATAGCGGCACTTTCCTTCGCCGCAGCTTCAATCCTATCCTTCCTCGTTACCAGTGTATAGATAAAGAGCGCCCCAAAAAACAGGCTTATTCCGATAATAATATTTTTCATAACTGTGAGTTTTCGACAAAGTTATTTAATTTTTAATACTGGCTTTAGCTCCTGCATCAGATCATCTACTTTATCCTCCAGGTCTTTCAACCGGGAATAGTACTGGTTATGGATATTAGGCATCCTGGAGGTGAAGTACCAATCCATATGCCAGATGCTCACGATTTCTTCATTGTATATGTTGAAATTGGGGAACGAAGCCTTGTCGGGGTTATCAGACATCATTACAATGAAACCCTTGTCGGTTCTATTCTTAACTCGCTTCACCTGCACATTGGCTGTATTGTTTTCTTTAGACACCACGACATAGATCTCTTCATCAGGCATATTGCTCCATTCGCCCGGCTCCAGCAACCGGATAAGGCCATATCCGCTGTCAAGTAGTGTCGGGGCCATACTATTACCTCGGATGCGACCGCAGGCATATATACCGCCCTTTTTTAACCAGGTACGCGGAATAAATACAAAATCAGCTGTTTCAAGAAAATCAGGTGCATAAGCACTCACCCCTGCAGCAAATTGCATGTCCATCACCGGCATTTTCACAACATTGTCCTCTATGCGGCTCGCAGCATAAACTATATCAGGTTCCGATACCACGAACGCAGGCTCCTCTCTTTTTTGCTTACCCTTAGCAGTCTCGGCAGCTCCATGAAGCATTGTACCCTTTCCGGTAATAAGCCAGTGTATGTCCAGTTCAACAAACTTGTTTGCAATATCATAAAGTATTTCTACGCTCGGCATCGCATTGCCGTCCCTGAATAGGCGGTTTATTTTCTCCGGCTTATCGTAGCCAAGCTGGCTTGCAAGCTCTCCAGGCTTCATTTTCAGATGCTTCAGGTACTTATCCAGCCTTAGTACAATTGGTGCCATGCAAAAATAATTTGCAAACTTGTTTGTTTTTTCGACAAACTTGTTTGTACATTTGTTGTACCCGATTGGGGTACGAAAATCAAAAGTAGGAAAATGACCATTACAAAAACCAAAACAGACTACCAAATAATCGCAGAGGAGTTCGGCGTAACGGTAGGAGCGGTAAAGCAGGCGATGAAAAGAAGGCATCAGTTTCCTAACAACAGGCTCGTTGCAGCGTATGGCAAAATGCAACAGGCGAAAATGAAAGCAGCCACGAAGGCGAAAATGAACGCAGTTAAAAAGTGATCATTTAAACTGAAGCAGCGCCACCAATAATGCAACTACGTCCAAACGACATATACATCAGAAACAACACCGCATGGATCGCACAAGGATTCCTGCTCCTGGCCTGTAACGGTTTGACTGCAGAATATATGATGAAAGCCCGTTCCGCATACAAAGCATCAGTTTCCCCAAGCTTTCACGGCAGGGATATCCTTCCGGACACCGGCAAGGCTTGGCGCTGGGCGTTCATCAACAACTCCTTTTACTACGCCTACGACAATATCCCCGATAAAGCACCTGCACATTACCGCTCACAGCTTCCAGGCCGCGATGCGCTCCTCCAGATCGGCAAAGCTGCTATGGTGAGCCCGTCTAACCACGATTTTGAATCGCACTTTAAAGCCTGTTTAAACCACCGCTTCACTACTTACCTGCGCTGCTATAACGATTGCACCCGCCAGCAGCAGGAAAACCTGTCTAAGGCCGCAGCCATCATGGATGGCGCTGTGGAATACATCAGGGCCAGCAATATCGACACCCGAAAATACCATTTCTTCCAGCAGTTGGCAAATTTCATCAGTACGCACGATGTGCCATACTTCGGTTCCAACGTCCGGGTAGTAAAGCGCAAGATCGAAGCCGTAATGGCCGGTACGCCGATAGTGGAAGTAATACGCCTCCCAAGGGCCGACAACGATAATGCCGCCAAAGGTTTCCACGACGAGGAGATTCGCTCATGGGTGCTGCAGCTGCGCGACTATGGGGCCAACTACACCAACACGTTTATTATTAAGAAGGTGCAGGATATGTGTATGCTCACCAACAAACCTGCTCCGAAGGACAGGTGGATCGGTGGCATCATGGAAGAGCACAATACCAGGTACCTTACTGCTGAGAACCGCTTCGGCAGCAAAGGCCGGTTCGGCATCAAGTATCGCGGCTACCAGCCTATGCAGAATGCCCTTTTCGCTGGCGACTGCTGGCAGATAGATGGTACCCGCGTCAACCTGGCCGACTTCAAACACAAAGTGACCCTAACCGGCCCCGACGGCAAGGAGATCGAGCGCACCCGGCAGGAATATCTATATATAGTGGCCGTCCGCGATGTGCACTCCGGCGACGTCATTGGCTGGAACTATAGCATCACTGAAGATCGCTGGGCCGTATTCAACGCCCTGCGCATGGCCGCCAGGGAAACCGGATACCTGCCATTTGAAATGATCTTCGATAAGTTCCCCGGCCACAACACCCCCGAAATGAAGGTCTTCCTGGAAGATCTGCGCCAGTGGGGTGTGACAGTAACCCTGTCATCAGATCCAAACACAAAACCGGGACTGGAACGCTGGTTCGGCACCTTGCAGACCGTGTTCATGCAGGAAAGCCAGTACTACTATGGCCAGGGCGTTCGCAGCCGCCGTATGTACGCCCACCGGTCAGAGCAATACATAAAGCGCATGCGGTCGCAGGCAGCGGCATCAGGTTTCAACTTCGACGCTGCAGCCGCCGAAACCGATAACATAATAGACGCTTACCGCAATACCCCTTATTGCACATGGAGCCGCAAACACAGCACCGTGCAGCTGTCGCCATTGCAGCTTCGGCAGAACAGCGAAACGCCAAACGCTATCAGGCTGCAGCAGGAAGATTTTTACTACCTGTTCGGCTTCAAGATCAAGCTGCCGGTCGACGGCGCTGGTCTCATCCGCAAGGAAATACAAAAGGTGGTGTACTACTGGCGCGTCAAGGCGGCTGACTATCAGATTTTCGCCAATAACAGCCACGTTTTGGTATGCTATGATGTAGAAGACCTTACCGAGGTAATGCTTTACAGCATCACCGATGGCCCTATAAAGCAGTTCCTGGGCCGGGCCTATGAGGAAGTACCGGCTCAGCGCTACGGCCCCGACGCTCAGTGGGATGTTATACGCCGCCGCAGTGCCATGCTCGATGAGATTGACGAATACCGCAAGCAGGAATTGGAGTATCGCAAAACAGGCACCGGCTACGATGCACTGTCGCTCATAGCCCCTACTACGGTAACCAAGCGCCAGGCCGAACAGGCAGAAAGTAAATACCTGGGCGCAGAACCGACCACGGATTTTGACGACGATTCAGAACTCATTATTAACCCGCGAACACAGTATTAACCATAAAAAAAAGCAGCAAATATGAACGTAGAAAATCAGGTATGCTCCCTGGAAGCAGCAAAAATACTGGTAGAGGAATTCGGAATAACCGGCCCTTCCCTTTTCGGATATGTCAATGGCGAGGTGATATTCAACCCGCTCCATTGCGATTACCCCGCCTTCACGTCAGCGGAGCTCGGCATTATGCTGCCGGTTGCTTCAGGCCACTATTACGCGCAAACGGCAGATGGGACTTTCATTTTGTCCAACAAGCTGGGCGAATTTATCACAAATAATCAGCGCTTATATATCGGCGATCTCTACTCATCCAACCCAATGCCTACTGAGGCCGAAGCAAAAGCCATGTTGCTTATAGCCCACCTCCGCGAAGGAAAATTCTTAAACTCCGAAACAGCACTCAAACAGCTTACAAAATAAAAAAAGCGCCCGGCAAGGCGCTCATTAAGTAACCCTTTTAAAGTTTAACTCATGACAAATGTAGCAATTAACGATCAGGTGAAAGCAGAAATTATCGAACTGATCGAGGAAGCAAAGAACACCTTGGGTTCCTACCAGGCCGTTGCAACAAAATGCAACGTCAGTGCAGCCACCATCACCCTGATGAAGGACAATCAGTACCTCACCAAGGGCGACGATATGTGGCGGCGCGTGGCCATGAAACTCGGCTGGCGCTCTAAGGGCTGGCAAACAGCCGAAACGTCCACCATCAGAATTGGTAAGACCATCCTTCAGGATGCGCACAAGATGGGCCTGTTCCTGCGCATAGCCGCCAACGCCGGTGCCGGTAAAACTACCCTCATTAATTCCTACATGGAGGGCGACAACACGAAGACCGTACACCGCATTATATGCCGCGACTGGTCTAAGCGGGAATTCCTCAACAAGCTGGCAGCCTGTTTGGGTATTAACGTAGGTAGTGGCTACAAAAGCCTGGATAACATCCTGGAGATGGTCATTGAGTTCTTTGCCACGCGCAAAGGCCGCTCACTGCTCATTATCGACCAGGCCAACAGTCTCAAGCCCTCTGTATTGTCATTCTTGATTCACCTGTTCAACGAGTGCGAAGATCGCCTCGGAGTCATAATGGCCGGTACCGAGCACCTGCGCACCGACTTTGTGCGTGGCGTAAAGTACAACCGCAAGGGGTACGACGAGCTCGACAGCCGTTGCGGACGCACGTTCATAGAATTGCCCGGCAATACCCTCAAAGACACACGCATCATTTGTTCCGCCAACGGCATCAATGATCCCGCTATCCAGGAAAGCATTTTCGCACAGTGCAAGCCCACTAACAAGCAGGTAATTGAGAAGAACGAAAAGGTGAACATCCGCGTTGTCCTCGACGGTCGCCTGATCAAACGCGCTATCATCCGCCACCATCTGTTAAACGCTTTGGAAACAGCATAACCATGAGCTACGCTAACATCATGAAAGCCGAGGTAGAAAAGGCGCAGTCCACCATACTGCAGGTAGCGTCCATTACCCGTGAGCAGTATATCGAAATGATGTTCCACCACGGAACATTGTTTGCCGAATACTTCTGCCGCAACTATATGGATGGCGGCAACTTCCTGCGCAAACTCCTCCAGGATAAAAGCTACGGCTACTGGAACTGGTTCCGCATGCAATACCAGCACGACGATGTCCTTTTGATAAACAACGACTGCTTAGCCTCCGATGCGGCCAGCTATGCCGAAATGAAGGCCGCCATCATAGGCGACGAACTACTCGAAAACGATTTGCATCACTACTTATCCAACTTTCTATGACCTACCATAGCATCTGTTATCACGTTCCCATAAAGCACAAGAAAGCGCGCCTCGGCAACCGTTGGGCGCTTAATCCGAACAAGATCCCCTTTTCCACCGTCACACAGGCCATCGACCGGATCAGGAACATCCCGGACTGGCAGACCAGAATGTGTGAGCTAATGTTCACCACCCCAAAAAAGCTGCGCCGCATTATCAAAGGCGATATCACCAAACCCGAAATAGTATCAGAATTTATTAACCGAGCCAAAGAATTAGCCAATGCCCAGGAAAGTGACAGTAAAATTTCGGATTAGCCGTCAGCGCCTCGAAGCGCTCATCACACTCTATGAGTGGATGATGGACACATTCATTCCCAGCACCCTTAACGACGGCCTTGACTTTCTTCTTAAGGCCCACCTGGAGGAGATGTATTTTATGCTCACCCTGGCGGAGCCAAAATGCGCCAAAGGTACCACCCTCCATCTCACCGAACCCCAGGCCCTGGCATTCTGCCTCTTTTGGGGCAGCTGGAAGATAGAAGATCCACTGGCCAACGTCGCCGTTTGTGACATCATCGGCCTCATTGACAAACAAGCCAAAAATTCAGCCTATGCGATTAAAAAATAGTATCCACGGCATCAGCCCGAAGGTGGACGTAGCCCTGGCCGAAATGAACGAAATGGACGAATGGCTGGCACTCAACAAAGACACCGCCCCTTCAAATGAAGTTGCCGTTCACAAGGCAAAGCTGCTCCAGAAGATCAAAGAGGTAAATGACTTGTTGGCCCAGCATGAAAAAGAAACAGTAAGCAACCAATTAAATAAAATATAAAATGGCAAAGAGAGAAACAAAGACCCTCGTGAAGGGCATCACAGCAGACCAGTTCAACGAAGCGCTCACAACCTATGCTAAGGCAGATGCCAAAGAGCAGGCCATAACAGCCAAAATGGACGCCGATATGACTCGGATCAGGGAAAAGTACCAGGCAGAGCTTGATACGCTGAAATCCGACAAAACAGACGCCTTTGAAGTAGTGCAGACATATGCCCTGGAGAACCGGGATACCGTGTTTAGCAAAAAGAAAAGCCTCGACACCGTTCACGGCGTTATCGGTTTCCGCACCGGCACACCAAAGCTCAAGCTCGCCACTAAAATGACTTGGGCCAAGGTACTGGATAACCTCAAAGTTTACCTGCCTGGCTATGTGCGTAAAATAGAAGAACCAGCTAAAGATCGTTTGCTCATCGACCGCGATACTCAGGAGGTAGCCGCTAACCTCAAAAAGGTCGGGTTGTTGGTAGATCAGGACGAGAGGTTCTTCATCGAGCTTAAGAAAGAGGAGGCAGAGCCTGTCGCATGACCAGGCTAAAACATAAGCGGCAATTACTCATCACATTCCTCACCCACATAAACACACTGGCCAATGGCAACCGAACCAACACTGACAGACAAAGTATCCGCGATAAGAGAATACCTGCTCGATGCATCAGAGTTAATACTCATAGAGTGCATGGACATGGTTCCGGATCAGCATATAAGTTCTATCTACGACATGATCCAGCATAACCGGGCCAACAAGGTCTACCGGTCTGCAACCATGTTACAGGTTACCAACGATGTCGCCGCCCTCGTTGACGGCAAACCCGAAGACGCCATCTATTCAAAACCGTTTTTAAAAACCGCTTAAATGGACAGTAAAGACCAGTTCAAGATCATCCAGGAAGGTTTTACCATCATTCGGGCATCTGAAGTGCCCACCTTCCCAAACGGGCGCGATCAGAAGCCCGAATACATCAACATCTGCATCAAGTACAAAGACAAGTTCCACAAGGATTGGGCTACTCTGGAGAAAGGCTTCACTTCCCGCACTCAGCGGGATAGGCGTATGGAAGAATTGCTCCGCCACCCGCTTTGGGTGAAAGAATAACCTGGCTGGCAGCATCCGGGGTTCGACGCCCCGGCAGGTGCAACTGCGATTTTGCAGTCATAAATAAATAAATAAATGGAATTATTGACGTTCATTCCGGAAAACACAGTGGCAACAAAGCGAGGTGAACCAATGATCAGCCTCGCCCGGAAAGGTGCCAACTGTATCAACAAAGCTGCAGCAGAGAAAATGCAGCTGGCAGGCGACAGCCTCATTGGCTTCCACCAGGATAAAGACAATCCTGAAGACTGGTACATCAGCCTCGTAGAGGAAGGCTTCCCACTCCGTAACGACAAAGGGGACGGTGCCCTCTATTTCAACAACGTCGCAATGGCCCACACCATGCTCGATGCTCTGGGCATTGAAGAGGATCGTTGCGCTTTCATGCTGGCATCAGAGCCGGTAACAGTCGACGAGGTCGATTACTGGCCCCTGATCACCGCAAAGCCCATTATCAAAAAGCGAAACAAAAAGTAACCTGATTGGCAACGCTCCGGGTTCGACGCCCGGACAGGTGCAATGGCAATGTCGCCATTATCAAAAAACAAAGCAGCAATGAACCAAGAAAAGTTCGAAAAACAGAAGCTTGCCGATCAGGCATCAAACTACCAAAAAATGATCGATGAGCTTGTCCACGGCGACAAGCGATATCTGATCGTCATTGTTACCAAACATGCAGATGGTTATTTAATAGTTGACGCTTCTAACAACGGTTTGTCTCCAAAGGAACATAAGTTGGTATTCGAGTCACTACAGCGAAAAGTAAACACAGCCAGCCAGCCAGCCAGCCAGCCAGCCAGCCAGCCAGCCAGCCAGCCAGCCAGCCAGCCAGAATCCGCGCTTCCGCGCGGAGAGGCATGATCCGTTTGCCGAATTTCTGCAGGCGATATCCGAGGCTTTGGCCGAAGACAGGATGCATTAAACAACATTTAAGGGTTACAGTGGCCCTGTCCAGGGCTACTATTTTTTAATCAACCAAACTACCGGCACTAATGGAACGCAACACGTTAACCACCGCCAAAATGCTCCAGATCGGAGATAGGTTTTATATCGCCAAGCACCGCAAGAAGATCATCATGCAAATGGTGAAGGGCGAAATCAAAAAGACTTACTATCAAACATACCGGTACTGGTGCCAGGCCGATGGCGATAAGTACCCCCAGGCCATAAAGGGAGATACGCAGGTCATTTTCCTGCGCAATGTAAACGACCCCATAACCACACAGACCAATGGATCAGCAGAACCCACAGACCTGGCAGGATCAGTTCACGCCTGAACAGGTAGAGACTATCAAGCGCTACTGGCACCACCCACCACCCAACTGCAAAGGCACATGCCACATCGTTGCATCAATGTTTATGGAAAATTGCACCGCCTGCGGCTGGGACGACTACGGAGCTCCACTCGAACTACAATAACGACTATCTACTAATTACTATCTACTAATTACTAAAAATGAGCAAAACGATCTTCATATCAGGCAAACACATCGCACCCGCCAGCGACGATACCCGCAAATTCAAAGATTGGGAAAAGAAACTCACAACAGAAAAAGACATCGCCTGCCACAACACGCACGCCCAGGCATGGGCCAAGGCCGTAAGCCAGCAGCCCTACGAAGAGCAGATGCGATCCGTCATCACCATCATGCTGCAGTGCAACGAGCTCCACCTCCTTCCGGATTGGGCCGAGGAAAAGGAATCCTGCCTCCTGCGCCACATAGCCATGAACCTAAAAATGCCAATTATTTACCACTAATAGCCACGCTCAATGATGGATCAAGAACTATTCGAACAGGCCGCCAGGGCACACGTTAAAAAACCGATTCCAACGGATTCACTACCATTGGCAATAAAGATTCAGCTGGCAATAATGCCCCGCCTGGAGACACTGAAGGTTATCCGCTTCCACGTCCCGCATTCTTGGAGTAAAAGGACATTTTAAACAAAGCAAAAGCAGCAAATATGAAAAAAGCTTGGGGAATAAACGACTTCTTGGCTAAGAAGTTCAAAACCTACAAATTCGACGGCCTGTGGCTGGAATCTTTCGGTGAGCCGGAGATTAACTTCCGCATGCTCATACCTGGGCAAAAGAAGAACGGCAAAACCAATTTTGCCATCATGCTGGCTAAATACCTCGCCGGGTTCGGCAAGGTATTATACAACAGCCACGAGCAGGGTATTAGCAAAACCCTCCAGGACGTGATCAAAATATACAACCTCCAGGAGGTCGCCGGTAAGATCATGTTCCAGAAATACACCTTTGAGGAAATGGTGCAATACCTGTCGCAGAAAGGTTCGCCGCGCTTTGTCATCATAGACAGCCAGCACTACATGAAGCTCACCATCGATCAGTATAAAAGGCTCGTCGAGTTGTTCCCGCGTAAAAGCTTCATTGTTATCTGCTGGGGCGATAAGTCCGGAGAGCCTAAAGGCGATGCAGCCGAAGCCCTGTCTTTTATGGTGGACATCATCTGTCCCATAGTGCATTTCGTAGCCTATCCGCGCTCCCGCTTCGGAGGCAACAAACCTTTCGATTTTTGCGATCCCGATCGCATGCCACCACGTCCCACAGAATCTAAATCAAAGCAATTACAAACAACATTATTCAACTAAAAAGTATAATAATTATGAATGTAGCAAGCGAAGTCCTGCAGGAAAAACTTAAAGAGGCCCTGGATGGCTTGTATGTTGAAAGCGGTATATGGACACTACCAGCACTAAGCTCAACGGTTCTGGTTGCCTCCGGGGAGGACAAGCATGGAAGGGACATACAAATACAAATTATTGTGACAGCGGAGGAAGATGACTTTATAAATTAATCGCTTTTTAACTGATGAATTCAACCTGCAAAATTTGCGGATGCACAGACGATCAAGCATGCATCCATCCCATTTATGGTAACTGTTATTGGTCGGGGCCAAATCTCTGCAGCAATTGCAAGCATTATCCCGCTGAAGCCATTCCTTACCGTCAGGCCCAGCAAACACCTCTTGAGAAAGGCGATCGTATTGAGATACTTGCTGGCAAGTATAAAGGCAGAAAAGGTGTTTTTAAGCGATACATCTCTGTTGTAATGCCCGATCACTGCAAGATCGAATTCGACCTGAATCCACGCCAACGGGTAAAACAAACTGCCAACGTACATCGGTTGTACGTCAAGAAAATTACACACACTGACACTGACACTAAAAATTCAAACTAATACAAATGTCATTAAAGATATACATAGCAAGCAGCTGGAAGAACCAGCACGGAGTCGAAATGCTCACAGAGCTACTACGGCAAATGGGTCACGAAGTCATATCCTGGGTAGAGAATAATTATGGCGAAACCCACAACCATGTAACTAAGCGGTTTCAATTTGAGGAATGGGTTAACTCCGATGATGCAGATCAGTCATTCGAATTCGATACCAGGGGAGCCACAGAAAGCGACCTGGTTATCTACTACGGCCCGGCAGGCAAGGATGCCTGCGCAGAAATGGGCGCAGCATGGGCAAAAAACATACCCATCATCGGTTTGCATGCAAAAGGCGAAGACCTGGGCCTCATGCGCAAGATGGTGCACACCTGGGTATCCAGATACACCGACCTGCTAAAAATGGTTCAATTCTTCGATGATGCACACAATTGGAAGTCAAAATTATAATGAGCTATGGCACAACTCATGTTTGTACAATACTCGAACTTTCTAAACTAATACGAATGCACATTTCAAATCTCAAGCAGACCTTTACCTATCTCGGTGGAAAATTTAGTTATTTACAATGGCTACTTCCAATTATTGAAATTCCCTGCAATCACAGAATAGATGTGTTCGGAGGTAGTGGTGTCGTGCTGCTAAACATGGAACCAGCTCCAATAGAAACCTATAACGACATCAACAACCAGGTAGTTAACTTTTTTCGGGTACTAAGACATCAACCTGATGAATTGATTGCACAACTACAGTTAACTCCGCATAGTAAAAAGGAATATGATGATGCGTGGTATAGCGATCTGGATTCGGCTGTAGAGCAAGCCCGCAAATTCTTTATACGTACCCAGCAATCTATTTGGGCCGCAGGTGCTCAAGATAAAGTAAGAGGTTGGAGTGCTTCAATTCGGGATAGCCGTTGTTCAATAAGCGAGAAAACACATAAATGGATAAACGCTGTTGAGGGATTATATGCTGTATCGGAGCGGCTGAAGCGAGTACAAATTGAATGCCGTGACTTTAGAGCAATAATGAAGCTATACGATGATCCAGCAACTTTTTTCTATTTGGATAGCCCTTACGACAAATTATTGCGGAGCAGCACAGCTTACAGATTTGACTTCAAAGACCAAGACCATATTGATTTAGCCTATTGGGCGCACAAAGTGCAGGCAAAAGTAGCGGTTAGCGGTTATGATACTCCATTAATGAGGGAACTGTACAAAGATTTTAAAATACACATCGGCCCCCAGCGAAAAAATAACCGGAGCAAAAAGGAAGCCATTGAATGTGTTTGGACAAACTATTAATAGTATGAAAAACAGTAAATACGCCCGTTTCTTTGCCATTCTAAAGCAGATCAACGCCAATGGCGAGGCATTAACCAAGGAAGAGGCAGTTAACCGCTATACGGGCGGATCTACTGGCAGTCTTAGCAGCCTGTCTCCGGTGGAGCTCGCCGGTTTGGAGCGGTCACTCGCCGCCCTGGTCAAAAATCGGTCAAACGGGCCGCAGCAACCAATAGATCAGGTAGCAGACCGCCTGCGCAAGGGCATAATATCGCAGTTTCTATCTATAGGCCGCACCGCTGCCGATGCAAAAGCCTGGGCAGAGAAATACGGGGTGCGTGGCAATAAGAGAAAGTTCAACGACTACGACCACCAGGAGCTCTATATGCTCTTTCAGAACGCCAAGAAAGTAAAATTAGACTATATAAAATCCTTCAATCGCTGATGCTTACCATAACAATGACATCCCCAAAGATCAAGGGAGAGATAATATTCACATACGGAGAGGGCGGCAGGCTCTCTTCTCTTCTTATAAGCGAACCAATAGAGGATTCACAGTATGCGTTCCTCTTCAAATTCATGCCCTGGGAGCTCAGCATGCTCCAGGCATTCGCCGCACTCACCAAGGACGCCACCTTCGTCGAGAAGCAGATGGAAGTCACTTTCGACATGTTCTGGAACCGCTACAACGACAAAGAACGCTCCTCTAAGAAGAAAACAGAGGCATACTGGAAGAAGATGACCACCGCAGATCAGGTCAAAGCGTACCTATTCATACCCAAATACGAGCGCCGTCGCGGCACCGCCGAGAAGAAATACGCCACCACCTACCTCCGCGACGAATTGTGGAATAATTAAAAGCGTCTTAGAAACGAAAAGTACAAAATACCTTACCGTTCTAAACGGTAATCCGAACGGTAAGGTTCCACATTCCCCAAAAATACACCAAACCTTACCGTTCCCCGGCCCCAGCCCCAATGGCAGTAAAAAACCCTCAAAACGGTAATTATCGCGCATCCTGGGGCCTTTCCTGCCGCCAAAATGATACCTGAATGATATTAAACGGTAATAATCCTCACCCCCGAAAACGGGCAAAAAAACGGGCAAAAATCAATATAGTGGCGGTTTTCCGGGCAAAATGTATATTTATGTACTTTTAGTTATGCCCCTTAGTCATCGTTCCCTATTTATTGGTTCTCATTTATTTATTGCCCCGAGGCCGCCGCAGTTGCGGCTGCTGGCAGCATTTTGAATGCCCATTCATAAAATCGTATTTTATGAACTCGAGCGAACAGAATCTTAATGATGATAGGGCAAAGGAGCCAGTGCCGTATATGAATACGCTGACGGCTGTATCGAATAAAGTAACCAAGCTTGGTTACACAGATACTTTCAAGGTGACCAAGCAAGGGCTTCACTCCGCCCAGAGGGACAAGTTCTACGGCCCTGACGAGATCATTGTGACCGACTTTTACCGGTTTGAAGGCCAGTCGGACCCGGCAGACAACTCCATACTTTATGTGATAGAGACCAATGACGGTGCTAAGGGTATGCTGGTGGATGCATACGGGCCGTATGCTGATGCTGTCGTCAATAATTTCATAACCGATGTGGAAGAGATCAACAAGAAGGTGGTGAAGGGAGATAAATAAACCGGACAAAGTAAAAAAACGTATCTTTATTGATGCGTTTTTTTGTTGTTTTAAACCTTTTGTGGTGGGTACAGTCTTAACACGATAAAAGTATGCTTATGAACAAGTTGTTTGCATTTATATTGCCCGGCGCAATGCTGCTGATGGCATCATGTGCCAAAGAAGGCCCAACCGGCCCGGCCGGGCCAACCGGTCCTTCAGGGCCTGCTTACACCGGTGCCATCAGCGGCCATGTGAGCCTGTTTGACCAATACGGTAGCAAGGTGCTCACAGGTCTTAGTGCTGTGCGACTTACCCTGAAGGGTGGGGCCGTGGCGAATGCAGATACTTCAGGTTATTATTTGTTTAGTGGCCTGCAAACAGGCTCGTACAACATACAGGCAGTGGCGACAGGTTATGCAACCACCCAGGCTAATAATTTTCAGTTCCTCAGCGATACGCTCAACCGCGACATAAAGCTGTCTGCTATTCCCAGCTTTGCGCCCACCGCTTTCGCTGCTTACGAGACAGCCGGGATGACCGGAGATTCGCTGGTCCTCAGTTTTGACGCCGACCCCCGCCCCCGCACCTGCATTGTGTTTCTGAACAGCACGGCAACAGTAAACAACTTACCAGCCAACTATTTGTTGTACTATTCAAAGGCAATAGCTGCCAACCAGACTAAAGCGGTCATCAATATTCCATCGCAGGACCTTTATGATGCAGGCATAGGCAGCGGCAATACAGCTTACTATGCGGCCTATGGCTATGTGGTGAGTGATGCTTCCGCTTACGAAGATCTGAATACAGGTAAAGCGGTGATCAATGCGGTGAGCAGTACATCGCTTGCTGCCAATGCGATAGTGCCATAAATTCTGGCATAAATAGATATTGACGAAGGGCGCGGTATTTCCGCGCCCTTCGTTTTGTGAAAATAGTTTCTGCTTTTTTTACCTGTGGCCGTGGATGGCAATGCCTAATGTGGAGACGCCGGTTGAAAGGTCGAGGAAGATGCCCACATTTCGGCTGGCATGGTATTCTGCGCCTATATGGCCATCAAGGTAGAGCGGGCTTGCGCCGCGGTAGGCGTTGCGGTCGCCGGTGTAACCATCCTGCCAGGTAACGTGATCGTACACGAAGCCCAGCGAAGCGGCGAGATAAAAATCCCATGCCGGGCTTGCATTCAGGAGTTTGTCGAAATAGTAGGTGCCCTTAATGCCAACAGGAATAACGGTTTCGTGATAATAGTAGCCGCTGTATAAATTGTCGCTCCTGTAAGATGCCACGCCCAGAAATGGCGCTAGTGTGAACTGCCGGGCGACGTCAAATTCGTAGTCGCCAAAAATGAATGGTACCGACTGGCCCAGGTAGCCATAATACCCGATCCCGAGGCCCAGGTTAAGGGTGTTGCCATATTGCTCGCTGCCTTGTACATGAGCTGTTGTTGTTTGGGCAATGCTGCTGCCGGAGGCGAGCATAACTGAAGCCGCAAAGATGGCTGCTTTCATGTTTTGAATGATCGTTGTGTTGTTCATGGTCGTTTGTTTTGCGTCATTTGATTTTGAGTGTCTTTTCACGCGAATGATGCGCAGCCCGGGCAATGGCCGATCGCCGGCTTTCCCCAATATTTTCCTGAAGGGTAATGTAAATGTTTCGGGCGCGCCTGTTGGACTGGTAGTAAAAGCATATATGTGTGTAAAGCAGATGGTTACAAACGACACAAAAAATTCGTGCCAACACAAAAAAGCCTGTGCTGATAACGGCACAGGCGAACTAAAGAGGGGTATCTATTTACTCCTTCACCAATTTGCTCACACTCGTTCCATCTGCCGAGTTGTAGTAAACGGTATATATTCCGGGGGGTAAGGTGGAAATATCTATTTTACAGATGCCGGCGCCGCTGACAGACTGCAACAGCATTGGCTGGCCGATGGTATTGTATATGGTGATCGTGCCATTACCATGTACACTTCCAGTGAGAGCAACGTTTACCATGTTGTGCGCGGGCACTGGGTATATATTGATGGAACCTTTGCTGCCCACGATGTTGGTGACTGCGGCTGGCGGCGGTGGCAGCGGGCTGTCGAAAATAGTGGCTGCCAGGTCGCGAATGGATTTGATACTGTCGAAACTGACGTGAGGGCATCCGTTGTTTACTGAAGGATCTGTTGTGACGAGTGCCAGGTTGAAATCGGCAGTGCCTCCGGGGTATAAAGTTGCATCGTTGGAACTGATGACGAAGCGGCGATCTCCAGCCGCGTTTGCTGCGGCGCATTCGGACCATTGTGTGTCTACAGAGGGGTCTCCGGTATAAACATAATTGACATCCGGGCCCGGGTTATAGGCATAAGACGGAGTCCCTGGCGCTGTGAAGTCGTTAGTTATGTGTTGGCCATTACGTATGCGGGAGCGCATGTAATTATTAAACTCCGTGTCTGCACTTGGGTTGCCGATAATGGTGAAATCGTTGTTGAAGTAAGTAAAAGAAGCACATTGGCCAAACAGCGTAACACCGGCAACGGGTATAGTGTCACCATAGTCACCAACAGGAACAGGCAATGACGCTCCGCCGCCATCGGAGCCGGTGCTGTTGTAAATGATGCCTAATGCACGTGTGGTGTCTATGCCGATATAATCGTCGTTGTATTGGCCAAGGTCCAGATCGGCAAATTGTGCTGTTCTGAAGTTGTTGTAGGTAGTGGTGCTTTTGTTGATGATCTTGTAGTTATAATAAACCACATTGTCGATGTCAGTGCCGCGGTTGTATGCGTAAGCCATCGCGTGAACCTCAACTCCGAGCGGCTTGCCGTTTGTTTCATTGTGTGTTGCGCCTTTGTCGCTGAATACCCACCATAGCACCTCGTCGCCGTGGAAGTCGGGGTATTCCCCTTCAAGAGGCTCATAGATTCCGTCCATGTTCAGATCGACGAAAGGGGCCATTGCTGAATCGACGGTAAGGGGTGCGCTGCCGGCGCCTGAGGCATATGTATTGCCACGGCCGGGCCATGTAAGTATATCGGCTGGCACGGTAGCCGGAGTTAAGTCTGCAAGGCTTTGGAAATACTGCACCTGGTACCGGGTCACTTTCCAGATCTTCGCCCATTTGGTTGATGTGGCATAGGTAGTGGTATCGCTTGTTATGGGCCCCGGCCAGTAATCATTGCCTGGCTCCCGGTACATTGCAGCCGAAATATGGAGGTTGTTGCCCGGGTCATATCCCGATAGCCATAGACCACCAGCAATGGCCAGGTGTTTCCTGGTTCCATTTGGGAAAAAGCAACCGTAGTCTCCATACGGTGCTGTAGCCGGTGTGAAGTCCATCCAGATGTCGCCGTGTACGAGTGCTGTGGCGTTTAGTTTATTGATATCAATGGAGTCCATTGTTGTAAAGGCCGTTTGCGCATTTGATAGCGTTGAGCCGGAGATGCCAAGCGCCAAAAAGAGTAGATGGTGTGTTTTCATCGATATGAGTTTGGTGAAGAAATAATGCGTCGCGTTTAAATAGACGACCGGAAAGGGTGAGAACTTGGGTTAGGAAGAAAATATAATGCAATTGTTTTTAGTTAATATGGCGATGCAAGAGGTAGAAATTTTTAACATTTTTTGTAACATAATATCCCGGATCGCATCTGCATAAAAAGGCCGCCAATTTAAATTCCTATTATCTTTGTCCGGCTTTTAACTAAGCTTTGTATTAAAATTTTCCAAAAAATTTCCTCTATGCGAAAACGCGCCGCGTTCCTGGCCCTCATCCTATCGTTGCTCACCATGGCTGCATTTGCACAAAAAAAAGAAGGAAGCGTTAAAGGCTTTGTGTATGACAGTAAAACGGGAGAGCCGCTTTCTTATACGAACGTTCAGATAATGAATAGCGCGAATGGTGCGCAGACCGATTTGAACGGATACTTTTCATTAACGCTTGCTCCTGGCACTTATACGCTCATGGTCACTACGCTGGGCTATGATAGTTTTGTTACCACCGTGAATATTACACCTGACGCGGTTATCAGCAAAAAGATCGTGCTTAGTCAAAAGGGAACGGAGCTGAAAAGTGTGGATATATCGGGTAAGCACGCGGAAAAAACAACGCATATCAATATAGGGGTGACGAAAATAACCCCGCAGGAAATAAAGAAATTGCCGAGTGCCGGTGGTGAACCCGATCTTGCGCAGTATCTGCAGGTAGTTCCGGGTGTTGTGTTCACCGGCGACCAGGGCGGCCAGCTTTATATAAGAGGTGGTTCGCCTACACAAACAGGTATTTACCTGGATGGTGTTACCATTTATAATCCATTCCATTCAATAGGCTTGTTCTCCGTATTTGAGGTGGAGGCTGTGCGCAATGTGGACGTTTATACGGCAGGTTTTGATGCTGTTTATGGCAACAGAACCTCTGCGATTGTAGATGTGCACACCAAGGATGGCAACAAGAACAATCTTGATGGCATTGTTTCGGTATCTCCGATCATGAGCCGTATTATGCTGGAAGGCCCATTGCTGAAGGCAAAGGATAACGGGGCAGGTATATCTTTCCTGGTAACCGGCAAGAGCAGCTACCTGGACCAGACCTCCAAGAGCCTGTATGGCGGCCTTGGGGAGACCTTTAAAAAAGGACTTCCGTATAAATTCACAGACTTTTACGGTAAGGTTACCTTTAGCGGCGACAACGGCTCGAAGCTGAACATTTTCGGATTTAATTTTGACGACCATGCCACGCTGACTACCGATACCGCACAGGGCGATTATCACTGGCAGGCTACGGGCATAGGCGCCAATTTCGTGGTTTCACCGGGTAATTCATCGGCGCTGATCGATGGTAAGTTTGCTTATTCCAATTATAATATCAGTCTTGGCCAGATCGGCATTCCGACCGATACCATACCGAGCGCCAGCCAGATCAATGGTTTTGAAGCTGCTATCAATTTTACTTATTACCTGCCCAACTACAGCCAGATAAAATATGGCATGGAAGTAAGCGGGCTGCATACCTCACTTAACTACTACAGCGCAGCCGGTGTGAATACAACAGAAGACAGGCAGAGTACCATGGCGGCAGCGTACTTTTTGTATCGCCAGGTATTCAATGGCAGATTCATTCTGGAACCTTCTGTCCGTGTGCAGTATTATTCTGAGTTGAGCAAGCTGTCGCCCGAGCCGCGCATAGGTGTTAAATACAACATCACCGACAATATTCGTATCAAAGGTTCTGCAGGTATGTATTCGCAGAATATTGTGAGCACAAAATCTGACCGTGATATTGTCAACCTGTTCACTGGCTTCCTTCTCAGCCCAGATCAGCAGATAAAGGATGCCAACGGGCAGGTGGCTAACTCCAACCTTCAGACTGCTTATCACCTGGTTGGCGGCGTTGAGTGGGACATCAACCGTGTAGAGCTGAACCTGGAGCCTTGGTTCAAACGTTTTGGACAGATAGACGAGCTGAACAGAGACAAACAGCCAAATCTTGCTGGTCAGGCCGATTTCGTTGCTGCTTCAGGCAATGCATATGGCGTGGATCTTTCTGCAAAATATTCGAAAGCAAGGTGGTACCTGTGGGGAGCAGCAGGCTACCAGGATGTGGCTTACACCGCAATAGGCCCTGATGGCAACAAACAGACCTACCCGCCACCATTTGATACGCGTTTCAACGCAAATGCTGTGATCTCCTATACCGCGGGCAAAACAAAATCATGGGAGCTGTCTGCACGTTACAACATTCACTCGCCATTCCCTTTCACACAGACCCAGGGTGTTTATGAGCAATTGATGATCTCGGCGCTTAACACGCAGTACCTGAACCAGAATGGGAATATGGCGGTGTTGTATGCTAACGAGATAAACGGGGGCAGGCTGTCGTGGTATCACCGTCTTGATCTTTCGGCTAAGAAACGCTTTGCGCTGAAGAATAAAACGAATCTTGACGTTACCGGTGCTATCACCAATGTTTATGACAGAAATAACATTTTTTACGTAAACCGCATCACCAACGAACGTGTATATCAGCTACCTTTATTCCCTAGCGTGAACGTAACCTGGAATTTCTAAAGCTGCGCACAGCGGATATGACCATCAATAAGTCATTATATCCCATATTATTCATTTTACTGGCCTGCACTGCAGCAGGCACCTCAGTTACGGCCCAGGTACTTTTTCCCGACCAGCCAGGTAACAGGCCTTTGCTGTTGGCCAATGAGCAGCTTCAGCAGCAGCATTATGTGCTGGCGGCTCAGTCGTGCAGGCAATATATGGCGCATATGCCGGAGAAGCCGCAGATCGCGGACGCGTCAGATGAGCAGCAGGCCCGTTATATAAAGACGGTAGCGGGTATAAAAGCCGATGTACCACATGCAATGGCAGACGCAAAGGAGTTTTTGCGGACGACCGGTAACGGGGCCTATGCACAGCGTACTGCATATGCCATTGCCCAATACTATTTCCTGCGAGACCGGTTCGCTGATGCGATCCCGTACTATGAGTCGGCCGGTATAGATAATCTTTCCAATACGGAGATCGCCGACCAGAAGTTTGAGCTGGCGTATTGTTATTTCAACAATCATCAGTTTGACAGGGCGTTGCCGCTTTTTTCATCGATCAAGGAGTTGAAAGGTGGCAAGTATTACAAGGCAGGGAACTATTACTATGGTCTGCTGGCATACAACGTAAACAATTACAAAGATGCCCTGGAGAGTTTTGGCCGCATACGCGACGACAGAGAATACCGGACAGTAGTGCCTTATTATATTGCAGAGGTCAATTACTTTATGGGTAATAAGGCCAAAGCGCTTGAAGAAGCGAAGGCAGATATTGAGGCGCGCGACAAAAGCTATTACGACAATGAGCTGCATTTGCTGGCCGCACAAATTCTTTTTGAACAAGAGCATTATGCAGATGCGCGCCCTTACTTCGAATATTACTACGACCACTCCACCCAGATCAGGAAGGAAGACCTGTATAAGATAGCGTATTGCTTTTACCGCCTTGATGACTGGAAGGGTGCTATCGATAAGTTCAAAATGCTAAACAACACACAGGACTCCCTTGGCCAGTCGTCGATGTACCTGCTTGGTGATTGTTACCTTAAGATAACCAAGACGGGCTATGCGCGCAATGCCTACGGATTGTGTGCTGAGATGCCATATAACAAAGGCCAGCAAGAAGCCTCAATGATACTATATGCCCGGCTCAGCTACCGAATCGGGCATAACGATGAGGCGGTGCGCATGCTGAATTTATTGCTGCGCACTTTTCCGCAGAGCGAGTACAGAGACGAGGCAAAGACGCTGCTCTCTGATGTGCTGCTGAAGACCAATAATTTTGCCGATGCCCTGCGCCACCTGGACGAGGTGAACAAGAAAGAAGACCGCTACTGGAAAGTGTATCAGAAGGCAGCCTACGGCTATGCCGTACAGCAATTTCGCGATGGCAATCTTGCAAAGGCCTATACTTTTTTCAATTTCTCCCTGCAACACCCGGTAAACAGTGCTTATGAATGTGCTGCTTATTTCTGGAGCGGAGAGATCGCTTATCGCCAGCGCAACTTCAACGAAGCCATCAGTAATTGCCAGCAGTTCGTGAACCGCAAGTGCGATGAAAATGAGCTGCATGTGCTAAGCCCGCAGGCAACACAGCAACATGCCTACCTGAACATGGGTTTTGCTGCAATGGAGAGTCAGAACTATAGTTCGGCACAAAACTTTTTCAATAAGGCCAGCCAGGTAAAGGACGGCGACAATTACTCTGGCATGGTGGCCACACTGCGCGAGGCGGACGCTGTTTTTATGCAGCAGAACTACGTGAAGGCCATTACCCTCTACGACCGCATCATAGCATCGGACCCTGCCAACGCAGATTATGCGCGCTACCAGAAGAGCATCATCATGGGGCTGCAGGGCAAGAATAATGAGAAGCTGACCTTGCTGTTATCGCTGGTAAATAACCCGCAGCCATCAGCCTATGCCAACCAGGCCAGGTATGAGGCGGCGGTGACCTGCATAGAGATGGACAAATATCCGCAGGCGCTGATCTACCTGCAGCAGCTTGCTGATAATCCTGATGCAAAGGCGCTTGCGCCCAAGGCGTGGATGAAGATCGGGTTCATCAGCCAGCAGGTGGGCGATAATGCCAATGCGATCACATCTTATAAGCATGTGGTGACAGACTACCCGGCATCAGATGAGCGTATGGCAGCCCTCGATGCCTTGCGCAGCCTTTACATACAGGGCAACCAGCCAGGTGCATATGCACAATTGCTCAGAGATAATAACCTTCCATCGGCTGATAGCAGCGCTATCGATTCTACATACTATGCTGCGGCTGAGACACAATTCTCCACAGGTAAGTGGGAGAGTGCACGCGCTGCTTTTGCCAGTTATCTTGCCCTGAATGCGCACGGTATATTTGCCGTGAGGGCGCATTACTATCGTGGCGAAAGTGAATACCAATTGAAACAATACCCAGACGCGCTGCGCGATTTTGATACCGTGCTGGCATATCCGTGGAACGACTTTGCAGAGAACAGCGCACGTCACGCCGCTGCGATCAGTTTTGATGCTAAAAGTTATGGAGCAGCCTATGACTACTATGGTAAGTTGCGCATGCATGTGAGCAATAATCCGCAATCGTTGCAGACCGCTTTTGCGGGGCTGATGCGCAGCGGCTACAACAGTGGGAAATTTGAGGAATCCGGTTTATATGCCGATACCCTGCTGGCCATGCAGGGCACACCGGCAGAACTGATCAACGAGGCTTTGCTGTATAAAGCGCGCACACTGCAGCATTTTGGTAAGGCAGACACCGCCATTGCGCTTTATCGACAGCTCAGCGGTAACCAGAACGGCGAGATGGCGGCTGAGTCGCGGTACCGAATAGCCGAGATAGAGGCGGGACGCGATAGCCTGAAGGATGCGGAGAATGCTGCTAATGATGCGATAAAGATGTCGTCCGGCTATGATTACTGGATCGTGAAGTCGTACATCCTTCTTGCGGACATACTTACGAAAGAGAATGATTATTTCAATGCCAAAGCCACACTGGAAAGCATTGTGAAACATACAAAGATCGCAGAGCTAAAGGACGAGGCGGCTGAAAAGCTGACGAAGGTGAAGGAGCTGGAAAAGTCGCAGAGCAAGCTTAAAGAAGAATAGAACATGAAGACGATACCTGTCATACTGTTAGGACTATCGCTGGGTGCAACCAATGCAGCCCTGGGGCAGCATGCTGCCGGCGATACAGTAATGAAGGGGTCGACCATAGAAGTGATACAGGCATACAAGCCACAGGTGCGGCAAGCCCCCAAGCCCGAATGGCTGCCACAATTGCCGCCTACAGACACGGTGCACCTGCCGATGAATCTGGAAGTGCCCCAGCAGACGATCTATTATTCTTACAGCTCAGAGCAGTTGCGTCCGTTGGCATTGGGCAAAGATTCTGTGAACAATGCTTATCCCAACTATGTGAAAGCAGGTGCCGGAAATTTGTCCACACTGTACCTGGATGCCGGCTTAGCCACACTGAAAGGTAAGGATTATGAAACGGCGATCCATCTGCATCATATATCGCAGAAGGGCACCCTCCAGTATCAGCAGGATGCGCTGAGTGGTGTGGAAGCTGAAGGCATGCTGCACAAGCAGAAATATGACTGGCACGGCTCGGTGAATGTGGAGCGCAACCAGTTTTATTATTATGGATATAATGCAGCCTCCTTTATTGAAAGCACCGATTCTGTGAAGCAGACCTATACCACATTGCGTGCTATGGCCGACATGACGCCGAAAACGGCAGCGATGAATGGCAACCTGACCTATCATCCCTCTGTCTCTGCATCTGTTTATGATGCGCGCTTCAACTCGTCGGAAACCAGTTTCAATTTCGCAGCGCCATTCAGTTATCATATCGACAACACATTGCAGGCGAACGTAACACTGAGCGGCGACCTGTCTCATGCAAAAATGGATACACTGGGCGGAAGTAACAGCCTGGTGGAACTGTTGCCCGGCGTAACGCTGCACAACAGGCAATTAAGCGGTCGTGGATATATAGGGCTGGCAGTGGGTAAAGGTAATTTTTATGCGCTGCCGGATATAGCTGCCATTTACGACATTCCTAAAACGCGCCTGGAATTGAGCGGGGGCTGGCTGGCAACGGTGAAGCGCAATACGTATGAAGAACTAACGACAGAGAATCCGTACCTGGCGCACGAATATGGTATAGAGCAGACCCGCCGCGATGAGCTGTTTGCCAACATCAATGGCAGTGCCGGCCACCACCTTACCTATGATGTGAGGGTGAGCTGGTGGAATTTTAAGAACCTGGCCACGTTTCTTAACGATGCAGCGTACCCTAACACCTTCAGGGTGCTCTATGACAATGTGAGTGCTATTTCATTTCATGGCTCAGCCAGGTTCGTGCAGGCTGGAAAGTGGTCGGCAGGCGCATCGGCAGATTATTATGAATATTACCAGGGATCGCAGTTATATGTATGGCACCTGCCTTCGGTTATAGTTAAAGCCGATCTGGCGGTGAGGCCGATAGAAAAACTATTGGTGACAGCCTATTTGTCTCAATTGGGCGGTGTACATGCTATCAATTCAAACGGCTATGTAGTCACTTTGTCGCCCGCCCTGGACCTCGGTGGTAGTGCAGAATACCAGTTAGTGCCCAGGTTAACGGCTTTCCTGCAGATAAGCAACCTGCTCAATAATAAATACCAACGCTGGTATGGCTACGACTCATATGGCTTCAATGTATATGGAGGCCTGCGGTTGAAGTTCTGAAAGAAGTAGTAATTTAGGCGCATTATTACGGTAAAATGGACATCGCGAAATATATCGGTCAATACCTGCTCAAGAATAGTTATTGTTACATTCACGGCCTTGGCAACCTGGAGCTGTTGAAGAAGCCTGCCGTTCATGATGGCAAGGCACTTCAGGCAGCAAGCTATGAGATCACAGTAACCTCTGGCGGTTCTATTGACGACAGCTTTGCCAATTTTATTGCCATCAACGAGCAGATCAGTATTTCGAAGGCCGCCAACTCACTGCGCGACTTCAGCATGCAGGCACGCAAGGATATGGCAGAAGGTAAGGAAGTTGTGCTGCCCAACCTGGGCCGGTTCACCGAGGAGAATGGAAAGGTAAAATTCACCACCGACCCTTCTTTTAGATACACACCACCGGGCGTGCCTACCATAAGGAACAGCAAACAGCTTGAAGAGCAGAAGATAATAACGCCGATCACCACACCTCCGTTCGATCCACCTGCCAGCGCCAACTCGGTGAACTGGAGCATGGTGATATTGGTGGTAGTGCTGCTGCTGATATTGCTGGGCGGTGGTTATGGTTATTATTATTACACCAGCACGCAAAGGGCTGCCGCTGCACCGGTTAAGGATACTATGGTAACCCAGCAACCGGTGGTTACGCCGCCTCCGCCTCCTGCGCCGGATACCACTAAGAAGCCTGATTCCACACAGCAAATGCCTGCTGCGCAGCCTGCCCCGGCACCTGCAGCCGATAGCCAGCAAACCGCAACCTATAAAATGGTGATCGGTAATTATACTGCCCGGGATAAGGCCGAAAAGCGATTCCGCCAGTTGAAAATAAACGGCAATCATGTAGAGCTGTTTACTCATGACTCGGTGAGCTATATGGTGCTGGAGGAGGTAAAATGCCGCATTGTTGATACCGCGCATGTGAAAGACTCACTCGGCGTTTTGTTCGGCTACAAGCCGGTGACGATCTTTAAGAAGTAATTTTCGTGCTTTCCGTCGGGTGTAAAGAGTGCACCAGGATATTACGAAAATGGCGACACCTCGAGAATTGGCTGGGTAAGACCGCGCTAAAAATTTTATTTCCCCGATATGTGATAGATTTGCGTTTCAAAAAACGCGTCTGCCAATTGCGGGCGCCACTCTGACCACCTGCAGCCAATGGAGAAATTAAGCGTATCAACAAGAACGAAGGATATTATTACCCTTGCATTGCCTATTTCCATTGCATTGTTCATTCCGCAGGCCAGTTTCTTTTTCAATAACATATTCATCAGCCAGCTTGGCGAGCGGGAGTTGGGGGTAAACGGGATAACCGGTGTTTTTTACCTCATTCTGTCGATGATAGGTTATGGGCTCAGCAGCGGGGTGCAGATACAAATGGCCCGAAGGGCGGGGGAGGAAGACAGGGCCGGCCTGGCGGAGACGTTTATGAACGGTCTCATGCTGTCGCTCATGTTCTCGTTGGGTCTAATGGTACTGACCATGTGGCTGGTGCCGCTGCTGTTCAGTTTCAGCCTCAGCGACAACAACAATTTTTCCATGAGCGTCAACTTTATGTACATCAGGATATGGGGCCTTCCCTTTCTGCTGATGACGCAACTGGTGAATTCATTTTACATTTCCATAGGCCGTTCCTCAGTTCTGATTGTCGGGTCGGCAATTGCTACGGTCATCAATATCGCGTTCGACTATGCGCTTATATTTGGTCATTTTGGTTTTCCTGCTTTGGGTTTCAAAGGCGCAGCCTATGCTTCTGTGATCGCTGAAATATGTTATTGCATCACGATGGTGGCCATGTTTTTTTCGGAGGGGCTGCATAAGGAATACCGAATTTTCAGCTATAGTTCGTTTGACTTCGACCTCTCTATACGGTCGCTGAAAGTGGCATCTCCGTTGATCGTGCAATTCATGTTCAGCATAGGCGGCTGGTTGATCTTCTTTTTCTTTATCGAGCACCTGGGCAGCCAGTCGCTTGCAGCCTCGCAAATGCTGCGGAGTATTTTTGGCATTGTTGGTGTAGGTACGTGGGCACTTGCCACTACCTGCAATACCATGGTGAGCAATGTAATAGGCCAGGGGAAACCCAGTCATGTGCGGGAGGTCATTCTAAAAATATCGAAGCTCAGCCTCGGATACGCGGTGATTCTGTGCGTCCTGTTACTGAGTTTCCCCAGGGAGTTTCTTTCATTGTTCTCTCTATACGCCCACAACAGCGCGCTTGTGGAACTGGCGGTGCCCAGCCTGCGGGTAATAGTGCTGGCTACCCTCATTATGTCTATTTCAACAGTTACGTTCAATGGCGTTGTGGGTACAGGCAATACGCTGGTGAACCTGACCATAGAAATTACTTGTGTGGGCATGTACCTTATTTATTGCTACTTCGTCATCAACAAATGGCACAGCCCGCTTTACCTGTGCTGGGGCTCTGAATTTGTTTACTGGACCTGCCTGTTGCTCACCTCAACACTCTACCTGCGCAGCGGCAGGTGGAAAGGGAAAGAGATATAAGTCAAAAGTCAAAGCCTGAAAGTAGTATAACACAGATAGTACTTAAGATAGTCGGGCGGCAAAAGTTAAGGCAACAAACTGAGTGTTGAGGCAAACAAATGGCGTGGCCCGGAATACCGCTGAAAAGCCTGAATGGGAAATACTTTGAGGTTTTCACTTTTTACTGTTGACTTCGCACCGATCAAATGTTCTCAGCTATGTCCTCCATGCTGATGCCGTTGTGGCTTTCTTCGTAGGTGCATTCGCCGTTTTTGATGACCAGGATCTGCGGTGATTCGTGGTGCACGCTATAGACCTCGGCAATTTTGTTAGAGATATTACGATACCTGATCAGATCGAGATAATAAAACGGTGTATTTGCCGGCGCAGATTCCCGGTCCAGCCTGTTTTTGGCCATCATGCTTATGGAGCAACGGGTGCTGTGTTTGAAGATCACTACGGGCCGTTGTTCACTTTCCTGGTTTATCTGCTGCAATTGCGTTTCGTCCGTTAAATCTATCCAGTTCATGGGGCAAAGTTAATAAGCGCTTCGTAGCTCTGCCGGATAGGGATATAGTTTTCAACAATATGCGCGGTCGAGGTGAATAACCCGCGCAGCACATTGGCGCTTTGCTGCCGGGTAATTACCTTCGCGCATTAAATTATTGTTAATGAAGCATGCATACATGTTCCCCGGCCAGGGGGCTCAGTTCCCGGGTATGGGGAAAAACCTATACGAGCAGAGCTCTGTTGCGAAGGAATATTTTGAACAAGCCAATGAGATCCTCGGATTCCGCATCACAGATGTGATGTTTTCCGGGACAGAAGCCGACCTGAAACAAACGAATGTAACGCAGCCATCCGTATTCCTGCATTCAGTAATATTATTTGAAACGACCCCAGGCTTAAAGCCTGATATGGTTGCCGGTCACTCACTGGGCGAGTTGAGCGCACTTGTGGCCAACAAATGCCTCACGTTCGAGGATGGGCTTCGTATCGTAGCCCGCCGTGCAGCCGCTATGCAGCGTGCCTGCGAATTGGCGCCCTCTGCAATGAGCGCAGTGCTGGGACTGACAGACGAGCAGGTTGTTGCACTATGTGCCGAGGCGGCGAAAGAAACCGGCGAAGTAGTAATAGCTGCTAATTTTAACCAACCGGGACAGGTAGTGATCAGCGGCACGGTAGAAGGAATACGTGTAGCATCTGAAAAAATGAAGGCGGCCGGTGCAAAGCGTTGCCTTTCGTTAACAGTAGGTGGCGCATTCCACTCGCCATTGATGGCCCCTGCAAGGGAGGAACTGGCTGAGGTGATCAACAGTACAACCTTTCATTCACCCGTTTGCCCTGTATACCACAATGTGAATACAATGCCATCTACCGATGCTGCTACCATCAGGCAGAACCTGATAGACCAGCTTACGGCCCCGGTATTGTGGACACAAAGTGTGCTGCATATGGTGGCGGATGGTGCAACGCATTTCACCGAGTGCGGCCCCGGAAAAGTGCTGCAGGGCCTGGTGCGGAAAATTGCACCGGAGGCTGTGGCAGATGCAGTAGATCATCCGACAGAATAGCTATAAAAAAAGAGTGCGACGTAGGGTCGCACTCTTTTTTTATAAGACATTCGGATCACCTCATATCCACAGTTTCAACGCCGGGATGCGTTTTGGCGTCCCAGGTAAAATAGCTGTCGGGGATGTTTGGGTTAGAGGTAAAATTGCTTACAGTATATTGATACTTGTTACCATTCTTCTCCCAGTAATTGCCGCCCACGATAGTTGAAGATGCCTTGTCCACCAGCAACTCTATTTTCAGCAGTTTCTTCTTTGCATCGGTCGGCTGCAGTTCTATTACATCGCACTTTTTGCCGCCTTCTGTGCGTTCGCCTTTGTAGCTGTATTTGTATTCCTTGTCCCAGAAATTAGTGAGCAGTTTTGCCGGCGAAATGGACTGCTCTTCGGCGTTGAAATTGGTCACCTGCACTTCCTTTGCATCTTTATTGTAAGTCCATACGGTATGGTTATCGCTGATGATCTCCTGGCCTGCAAGCTGCACGTGATATTTCTGTCCTTTTAATGAAATATTGCCTTTCCGGCTGTCTGTCACTTTTCCGCCTTTGCCTCCGGTAAGCGTGAGGGAGAAATTTGCTTTCAATGATTTAAGGCTGCTTACTTTTTTGCTAACACCGTCGAGGATCGATTTTGCTTTTGCATCCTGTGCATAGGCTCCGTTTGCAAGAAGGCAAAGGCCAATAGCGCAGGCAGAAAATAATTTGGTCATTCTTTCTGGTTAAGTGGTTAAATTGTCAGTTACAAAAATTATTCCGGCCGCAAAATTACTTCAAAGTGTCCAAAAACTGGTTTAATTCAGATTCCGTTTTGAAATACACTTCCCTTGGCTTGCTGCCCATGGCCGGGCCAACAATGCTTGCGGCCTCCAGTTGATCCATGATGCGGCCTGCGCGGTTGTATCCGAGATTGAAGCGGCGCTGCAGGTTGGATGTAGAGCCGGATTGTGTTTGCACCACAGTTCGGGCACATTCTTCAAACAGCTTATCGCGGTTCTTGGCGTCAAACGATTTGGCTCCGCTATCGTCATCGTCCATCTCCGGTTCGGGAAGCGGATGGGCTTTAGGATAGCCGCGCTGACTGCCAATGAAGTCAACGACATTCTCCACTTCGGGCGTGTCCACAAAGGCGCACTGAAGGCGCAGCAATTCGCTGCCATGAGAGATGAGCATATCACCGCGGCCCACAAGCTGTTCTGCGCCACCGGTATCGAGGATGGTGCGGGAGTCAACTTTGGCAGATACCTTGAACGCTATACGTGCCGGGAAGTTGGCTTTGATGGTACCCGTGATCACGTTCACAGACGGGCGCTGCGTGGCAATAATGAGATGGATACCTACGGCGCGTGCCAGTTGTGCCAGGCGGGCTATAGGCATTTCCACTTCTTTGCCTGCCGTCATGATCAGGTCGGCAAATTCATCTACCACCAGCACTATGAATGGGAGGTACTTATGACCATTCTCTGGGTTCAGTCTGCGGGCTATGAATTTCTCATTGTACTCTTTGATGTTCCTGGCGCCGGCATCCTTCAGCAACCCATAGCGGTCATCCATTTCGTCGCACAGTGCCTGCAGCGTGTAAATGACCTTCTTGGTGTCGGTAATGATCGGCTCCTCTTCGTTGGGCAGCTTGGCCAGGAAATGTTTTTCGATGGTTCTATATACCGACAGCTCCACCTTCTTGGGGTCTACCATCACAAACTTCAACTGTGCCGGATGTTTTTTATACAACAGCGAAACCAGGATGGCATTGATGCCCACTGATTTACCCTGACCGGTAGCGCCCGCCATCAGCAGGTGGGGCATAGTGGCCAGATCCACGATATAATTTTCGTTGTCTATCTTTTTACCGAGCGCAATCGGCAGACTCATTTTGTTGTCCACAAATTTTTCGCTGGCCAGCAGCGTTTGCATGAATACCACCTGCTTATTGGCATTGGGTACTTCAATACCTATGGTGCCCTTGCCGGGTATAGGCGCTATGATGCGTATGCCCAGGGCTGCAAGGCTCAGGGCTATATCGTCTTCCAGGTTCTTGATCTTTGAGATGCGGATGCCTTTTGCAGGTACGATCTCATAGAGTGTAACGGTCGGACCGACAGTAGCGCTGATCTGTTGAATCTCTATGCCGAAGCTGCTCAGTGTTTGTATGATCTGATCCTTATTGCGTTCCAGCTCTTCTTTATTCAGCGAAATGGCCTGTGGGCCGCGGTTGGCCAGCAGGTCGAGGGTGGGGAATTTATAGTCGGGCAGGTCCAGCTCGGGTGCATAGGGTTCGTTGCTGGCAATGGCAATGTGTGCGCCATGCCTTATCGCAGGCTTTTCATCCTGCTGTATCACCTCGAAGGAAAACTCTGGTTCATGACCGTTGCCAGCCGTTATTTCCTCTTCCTCATCACCTTCTTCTTCATATGCTGCAGCGTCCTCTTCTTCGGCCATGAGGTGAGCACTTTTGTCCACTACCTCCATAGCCCATTCTCCTGCATCTTCATGTTCCTCATCTCCGGCAATTTCCAGGGCAGCCTCACCACCTTCTTTCAGTTTGTTGTGTATCGGAGCATCGCCATAAGAGATATGGTCTTCATTGTCTTCGCCTCTGTATGGGAACCCGTTTGTCTCATAGTCGGCGGTCATGTCCTCTTCCATCTCTTCCGGGTCTTCTGGTATCGGAACGGCTGCCGGCGTTTTGTTGAATACGGGTTCGGGTTTCAGGGAAGCGGCAATTTTCTGCGTATGGGCGCGCATGCGCTGCAGCCATGGGCGCAGATCAAGCGCAAATATCACGAAGACGAAGAACAGTACAGTTGAAAGCAGCACCATCCCTGTTCCGGCCGTGCCCAGCAATCCGTTCAGGTAGCCGATGGTCACATTGCCCAGTGCGCCACCCAACGGGAAGGTAGCATGTGGGAAAAGGTAGGTAAGTACCGGCGCCAGCAACAGCAGTATGATGGATACCCAGCGGATGTAGCGCATCACAGGAGCGGCGCGTTTGCCATACACCTGGTGCAGGCCGATAGCGCCTATAAGCAGGCCGATGGTCAGCGACGCGATACCTGCACCCTTGTAAACGAATAAATGCCCGATAGTGGCTCCCAGCCTTCCGCCCCAGTTGGCAGCAACGGGGCCGTGCATCAGGTAATTGAAGAATCCCTTATCAGAAAAGAAGTTATCCTGATCGGTTTTCCATGATTCATTAAGAAAATAGCTAATAATAGAAAAGCAAATGAAAAATCCTGCCAGTATTGCCGAGATGCCCAGGCCAAGACGGATCTGCCGTTTGCGGTCTATATGCAGCGGTAACTCATCTGGCTGCGGTTCAGGAGGCTGAGTCTTGGTATTTTTTTTGCTGTGGCCATTTAATGGAAAAAACGTGAGTTTGCAGTACAATATTAACCTCAAAAAAGCTTTTTTGTATGAGTAGGCATTTATTTTAATATTGTATGAATATATTTAAGCTGGTTTTATATCTTTGAAGGGTGAATTTTAATGGCGGGCAAACGTTTTTTGCTCCGGCTCTGTCTGTATATTATTAACGTAGTTGACTATGCATTTGAACTATACTCGCTCTTTTTTAAAGTACACTGCAATGTTGCTCATTGTTTTGTGCGGTTTTGGCACTGCTTCCCGCGGCCAGCTCACCGTAACGGGAGGATATACTGCTGCCCAGTTGGCAACCAAGCTGGCTGGTCCGGGTGTAACGGTTTCGGGTGCTTCGCTTACGTGTGCCAGCAATGCATATGGCGAGTTTGTGGTCATTTCCAGTACATTGGGCCTCGATAGTGGAATTGTGCTCACAACGGGTACTGCAGCCACTTCTGGTTTAACATATGGTGTGGATGGTCCGGCAACCGATTTTGCATCCACAGACAATGGCACTCCCGGTGATGCATCTCTTAACAGTTTGCTTACTGGCGGTGTTACTACTCATGATGCCTGTATCCTTCAGTTCGATTTTGCTCCCGACGGCGATACTGTCCGCTTCAACTATGTGTTCGGGTCTGAGGAATATAATGGCTTTGTATGCTCACCATATGATGACGTTTTCGGATTTTTCATCTCCGGCGGCGCTTATGCCACCCCAACCAATATCGCTATCATCCCAGGTACAACCATCCCTGTAAGTATTAACAGCGTGAATTGCGGCGCCAGCGCAGGCTATCCGCTTTCCACCTGCACCTCCCTCGGCCCTGGGTCGCCTTTCTGTGCCTATTATGTAAACAACACAGGCGGCACTACTGTTACCTATGACGGCCTTACCACTGTGCTTACCGCCACTGCTGTTGTAAGCCCTTGCAATACCTACCACCTGAAACTTGGTGTAGCCGACGCATCCGATGGCGTGTACGACTCAGGGGTTTTTCTTGCTGCAGGCAGTCTTACCTCTACACCGCCTGTTGCCATCAGCGGTGTGGGTGTCAGCGGACTTCCGTATTGCGTGCGTGGCTGTGCTGACGGTACTTTTGAATTTTCTACGCCAAGCCCCCACGATACCCCGATAGTGGTTCATTATGTGATCACCGGCACGGCGGTCAATGGTTACGATTATTCCACGATACCGGATTCTGCCATCATAGCGCCAGGTTCACCCAGCACCGTGCTCACTATCAATCCGCTTATCGTTCCTCCTGCAGGCCCTAAGGTAGTTACACTGGAGATCATGGTACCCAATCCATGCGACCCAAGCACTTTCACTATTGGCGGCGTTTCTACCCTCACTATACTCGATTCATTCTCTTACCAGATACTCACTCCGGATACAACCATTTGCCTTGGCGAGTACGTGCATGCGGTAGCCGTTGGAGATACTACCTTCAGCAATATCCTGCATTACACCTGGTCGCCCACTGCCGGTGTCAGTAACGACACGACACTCACAACGAATATTACCCCGACAACTACCACTACCTACACGCTCACCCTCAGCACCATTGCTGCCGTTGGCTGTCCCGATCAGCACGAATCCTTCACTATAGAGGTTGATCATCCTCTGCTTGCCGTAGCCACATACAGCAATCCGTCCGTCTGCGGTTATTATGACGGCAGTATTGAGCTATCGGGCCTGATACCCGGGCTGAATGACACATTATATTATACCAGGAACGGCGCCTCGCAACCTGCAGCACCGATAACCATATCGCCAACGGGCACCTACACGATGACGAACCTTGGTGCGGCTGTCTATTCTAATATATACATCAAGGCAAATAGCTGTTACACCAATTCTGTAGACGTAACACTGGTC
>Ga0164296_1000063_pt1 | contig 129986 bp, 117 predicted proteins | sample GEODES057metaG_FD_113533 | JGI IMG/M metagenome (GOLD analysis project Ga0164296, IMG submission 113533) | Dystrophic lake water microbial communities from Trout Bog Lake, Wisconsin, USA - GEODES057 metaG | ecosystem: Environmental > Aquatic > Freshwater > Lake | place: USA: Trout Bog Lake... | reverse complement strand
ATTGGATGATTAAAGAATATAAGGATAAAGGCTTTATCGTTGAGTATGAGATTCAGCAAAGATGTCCAAATGACTTGAGAAAGAAAAAAGATTTCAGAGAGAAAATAATTAAAGCTTTAATAGATGATGGTTACATTCAAAGAAATGGATTAGATAAGGCTTATATATTCGTTAATCCTAAGTTATTGGGGGAAATATGAGAATCTTTAATCAGATAGAAGAACTCGTAAAGTCTGCTAAGTCCGCTAAGTCATCTAATGAATTGTTATCAGTTGGTAAAGAGTTAGCGAATTTAGCAGAATTTCAGACACTCATTAATTTCATATCAGATAGATTATCTTTAGATGAGGATGATTTAAGAGCTTGGAATTTAAACTTTAAGGAAGATCCTTATACGACTGTTTTTTGTCTTAAGTTGATGAAGAAAGCAATTAATCAAGGGAGAGTCCTCAGTCATGGATGGCTTTCTCATTTATAAATCAAAACGATAAGAGTTAACTCAATGGGCGCACCAATAGGTAATAGAAATAATTCAAAGGGCAAGATGTTTAATGATGCTCTTAGGAGGCAGTTAATACAATCACCAGAGCGAATAGCTAAGATAGTTGAGGTATTAATTGGTGAGGCAGAGCAAGGTCAAGCATGGGCGATTAAAGAGATTATTGATCGCATTGATGGAAAGCCTACACAATTCATTGAGACAGATATGCAATTGATGACGGGTATTGAAGTTAGCTTTGTGAAACCAAAGAATGAATATTTAACTCAGAATTTTGCTCTGTTATCCCAAGGCTCACAATAGCCATTTATATTTGTAAGTTTTGAGGGGAGTCCAGATAGAGCCAAAATGCCTCCGCTACCAAACTCTGTAACTTCCCACTTGGTAGTTTGCCGATCAATTAAAAACATTCTATTTGTAATATCCGACTCACCATAGGAAATGTCCTCACTATAGACAATCATTAATGGCTTGTAGGTGTAATAACCAGAGTGTTTTCTAATATTATCGTTTCCAGCTTCTATTTCTTTTCTAGTATGCTCAAAAGTTATTGTGCCGATATGCTCAACCACTTTATTTTGTGATAACTCGTAATGTCGAACAATATTTTCATAGGTCTTTGTTGGATAGTCTTTATAAGTTTCAGTCATTACCCCGATGCACTTAAGGCTGATAGGTGGAAGATCAATTTCTTTAGCAACAACAGAAGTTGAAACTATCAGAATAAAGACAAGAGCATGGTTCTTATTTAGTATCATTGTTGTCTAGTTTGATACCAGCCTTTAGATCTCAAGCATTGATTTTGAACAATTGATATTTGCATTATTGGTGCATTTGGTATTGAAAATGCCCTAGCATTGCAGTCAGCCTGATCCATATAAAATTGCTCTTGAGTAAAAGGTTGATTTTTTGTCCAGACAGTTGTGCCACAACCATTTATGGATATTACCAAAACTAAGAGAGTTAATTTTTTATACATTTTTTCTTTTTTTAAATTTAATTCTTAATGTAGTCTAAAAGCCGTGGCTTGTAAACCGTGGATTATATTAAGCCAATAAAGGATAACCCTATTATTTAAGGGAAATATCCATGAGTTATGAAAAATAACTTGCAAATCTAAAGGCTAATCTATCAAAAAATATCAAAAAGCATCGAAAAGAGATTGGATTAGCTCAAGAGAGACTTGCCTTGGAGGCTGGTGTTGACAGGACTTTGGTAAGTAAAATCGAAAGAGAAATTGCAAATCCATCCTTAGAAATACTATTTAAGATTTCTATAATTTTGGATGTATCATTGAGTGATTTATTGGGTGACTAAAGGTTGGGTAAAAATCAAAGTGTGAGTATCTTTGTGAGTATCTTTGTCATATTAAAAATTAATACATAATATAATCAATTGCTTAAATTTATGATGTGATTCCCTCTCGCCCTCCAAAACCTATTCAAAACTTACACCTATTTATGGTGGTAACTATTCCCAGAGTAACCATTGCGCAATTGCTTTACCCATCACTAGCTCAATTTCTTCAGGACTAATCCATTGGTATTCACGAACAAACAAATCAATTGACTCACGCCAAGTACATTTCAATTTGGTAATATCGCTTCCCCAAAAGAAACGTTCAGGTCCAAAATAGCTATAAATTTGGTGAACGTGGTGCTCAATACTTTTGTAAGGGTAAGGATCATTAGCATATGCTGGAACTGCTGTAGCCTTCACTGCGATATTGGAAAAGGTAGCTAATTCTTTTAGGATGTCCATCTTTGCAAACGCTGACTCCCCGGTAGCATCTATAGGAACCCCTAGATGATCAATGATGAGCTTTAACTCTGGATAACGCCTTGCAATCGATGCAAAAACTTCGAGGTGACTACTAGCAGCTATGGCAATCGGAATTGCGTTCTCCTGAGCACCAGCCCACAGCCAATCTAATTCACTACCCATCATCCAAGTTTTATGTTTAGGCTCATTCAGAATATATCTCAGTCCCAACATACCTGCTTGTTGCTTCCAATGCTTCAAAATTGATTTAGGATCTTCACTATCTAATGGAAAATTTCCTAAAATACCAAAACGTTGCGGATATTTTCTTGCCGCCTCTATAGCAATTTGATTAGCATTAAGATCCCAAGCTGGGGGTTGAATGATGGCCGCATCTACCCTAGCGAATTGCATATCCTCTAATATTTCTGAAGATGAATATGGTTCTTGACGGTGAGCTCCACGCGGTTTACCACTTTCCCAAATATGCACATGTGCATCAATAATTTTCATATGTTAGTTCTCAGGAATAAATACATGCATACCATTTGCTAATCCATCTTGAACAGCTTTATAAACCTCAATGGCATTTTTTAGTGCATGGGTTTGTATATGTTGAGGTGGGTGCAGTAGGTGTTGATCAAAATCTTTCGCAAGACCATCAAAGATGGCTGCACATTCACTCCCTGAATAGAGTAAAGAATTTACTCCGATAATACTTACCCCATTTCGATATAAATCCCTAACTGAAATCGTGACTTGTCCATTCCCTGGAGCAACGATTACTGCAACTTGACCAAATTTACCTATTGCGGATATTGAACCAGGTAACCAATGGCCAGTGGTGTCAAAAATCACATCAGGCCCTTCTGGAAAGTATTTCCAAATTAGGCTTTTTAATGCTTTCTCATCAGCAGTATTTGGTAAGAGATCTGCAAATATTTCTTGTTCTTTTATAGTCGCTAGATGTTCTTCTTTACGCACCAAACCTAACACAGTAGCTTTATTTTTTTTGGCTAACTCTACAGCAGCATTACCAACCGCGCCATTTGCACCAATAATAACGATTCGCGTCCTTTCTTTTACATGACACGATTGAATAGCTCCCCAAGCAGTTATATAGGGAGTCCCGCAATTAGCCGCCTCAACAAAAGACAAGGCTTGTGGCTTCAGCGAAATCGCACTTTGATGAACTTTCATATAAGCAGCGTGACTACCGTCTTGAATAAAGCCATTTTCTTTGCCCGTTCCCCAAACTTCTTTACCAATGAGTTCGGCAGGACCTTGCTGAATAATCCCAGAATAATCACGACCCGGAGTTCTTGGAATGGTTGTATATGGTAGTCGACCCATTACGTTAGATATATCGTTTCTATTCAACCGTCCTGCTTTAACTTCAATTAAAACCTCATCTTTACCTAAAGATGGGATAGGCATTTCAACTAGCTCTAAATTATTTAAATCTCCAGTTTGATTAAATCGTAATGCTTGCATGATTCTTCCTTATTTATTCGATCTTAATACCAGCTTTTTTTACTACTTTTGACATCCGTTCTGTTTCTTCACGAATAAACTGACTAAACTCCTGAGGTGAGTTTGATGTGGGCTCAGATCCTTGTGCATAAAATTGTTCTTTAATTTCTGGTGTACTAACCACTTTGACAATTGCAGCATTTAATTTATCAATAATGGCTTTAGGAGTTCCTGCAGGCGCGAGTAAGCCATACCAATTTTTCATCTCGTAGCCCTCAATGCCAGCCTCTTTCACAGTTGGTACGTCTGGCAAAATTGCTGAACGAACATTTCCGCCCACAGCAAGTGCTCTTAACCTACCTGACCTAATCAATGCAATGGGTCCTTGCATTGGTGTAAAAACCCACTGTGATTCACCTGATAATAAAGACATCACTGAAGGTCCAGCCCCTTTATAAGGAACATGTACCGCAGATACATTTGCCATGGATGTCAACATTTCACCTGCTAAATGGCTGGTTGATCCAATTCCTGCAGAGGCCATATTCAAACTATTGGGATTGATTTTCATACTCGCAACTAAATCTTTGACGTTCATCGACGGTGATGTTGCTGCAACTGCTAATACGTTTTGACCAACTGCAAAAATAGAAACCGGAGCTAAATCTTTTTGTGCGTCATAACTTAATTTGCTATAGACGTGGGGGGCAATCGTAATCCAAGAGGTTGCCCCAATTAATAGGGTATATCCATCAGGTGCAGATTTAGCAACATAGTCTGCCCCAATAATTCCGCCTGCACCTAATTTGTTTTCTAAGATAAGCGGTTGTCCCAGTTGCTCAGTTAATTTAGGAGCAATGAGACGAATTAAGGTATCTGTTGCTGATCCCGAACTTTGAGGAATAATAATCCGGATTGGTTTATTGGGGTAATTCGTCTCAACATTTTGCGCTTGAGTAAAAGAAGCAAGTAATAGGAGAAAAAAACCAATTAATCTTTCTATGGATTTGGCGCTCATCTACATTTTTACCTTCTGAAATTAGGCTTACGTTTATCTAAAAATATTCTACACCTTCTTGTGATTACTCAGTTTCATAAAACACCTTAAGAGCTTTTATCACAAGCGAGCCAATGCCTTTAATGGTCTTTGAATCCGAATTAAAAGATCACTTGGCTAGCAGGTAACCATAGATAGGTTCTCCATGGACGGACCTTATTCACCTCGCTCCTAATAAATTTAGAGTAGCCTTCAATTTTTTGTAAACCTTTTTTTGCGCTAACCCGTTAAAGATAAAAATATGGGAGGTTAATGATGAAAAAGTTCTTGATTGTTTTAGTACTTACAGCTTCCATTACTGGTTGTGTCAGTTACCCAGTTTCAAGTGAATATCCTCGAGCTTATTACAAGCCATATCCTGCTTATTGGTATGAATATCATCAGGCTTACCGATATACTCCTCATCACAGATACTATCGTTGGTAAATAACTTCAAAAACTAAAAAGCATTGCATTTCCTTATAGAGGTTTTGGCTTTTTCTGAACCACATAAAAATTTCTTTTGTTAAGAGGATGGCCGATAAAGCCGCAAACTAATTACTTACCAAACTGTTGTAAATTGTGCTTTTTGAATAACTAAATATAATAGGAACTGTTAATTGGTTATTCGTTAAGAATGTTTTTCTCTAACCGTTCATTCAACTCCCCAAACTACAGTTATCATTTTTTGGATTGATTTAAGCTCAATCCAAGTAGATATTTGTAGAACATAACTTGTATTTAGATATCGAACATTTGGTTTTCAGTGTTTCAAACTATGGATAAAATTCATCAAGTATTACTAAATGTTTTTGGCTTCGAAAAATTTCGCGGGGTCCAGGAAACGATTGTTCAGCATATTGTGCAAGGGGGTGATGCCTTAGTACTGATGCCTACTGGTGCCGGTAAATCTATTTGCTATCAAATTCCTTCATTGGTGCGGTCAGGGGTCGGTGTTGTTGTTTCGCCATTAATTGCCTTAATGCAAAATCAAGTGGATGCCCTGAAACAACTAGGTGTACGCGCTGCATTCTTGAACTCTAGTTTGGATTTCGACACAGCTCAACACGTTACAAGACAACTATTGGCGGGTGAGTTAGATTTGATCTATGTTGCTCCCGAGCGATTACTAAATACCAATTTCTTATCGCTATTAGATCGATTGAATTCGATGTCAAAAATTGCTTTATTTGCGATTGATGAAGCACACTGCGTATCCCAATGGGGGCATGATTTTCGTCCTGAGTATCGACAGTTAACCGTCTTACGTGAACGTTATCCCAAAGTTCCCAGAGTGGCTCTAACAGCAACAGCTGATGCCCCAACCCGAGCAGAGATTATTGAGCGTTTGTCTTTAGAGTCTGCGCAACAGTTTGTATCTAGCTTTGATCGACCGAACATTCGTTATCGGGTTCTTCAAAAAGACCGAATTAAAGATCAGTTAGAAACATTTTTAGAAGCAGAACATCCACAAGATTCAGGGATTATCTATTGTCTCTCGAGACGTAGCGTGGACGAAACTGCTCAGTGGTTAAAAGACCGTGGATGGGATGCTATGCCTTATCATGCTGGCTTAAGCTCACAGGTACGCGATTTTAATCAGGGCCGTTTTCTGAGGGAAGAGGGAGTCATTATGGTCGCTACTGTTGCTTTTGGAATGGGCATTGATAAACCCAATGTTCGTTTTGTTGCCCACCTTGATTTGCCTAAAAGTATGGAAGGCTATTATCAGGAGACGGGCAGAGCTGGTCGCGATGGTCTACCTGCTAATGCTTGGATGGCTTACGGTTTTGGCGATGTGGTAAGCCTTCGGCAAATGGTGGATTCTGGAGAAGCTTCCGAAGAACGTAAGAGAGTAGAGCGTCAAAAGCTGAATGCTTTATTAGGATACTGCGAATCAATCACTTGTCGTCATCAAAGTATTTTGCGATATTTTGGGGAAGATCATCCTGGGGGCTGTGGCCATTGTGATAATTGTTTAGAGCCAGTATCAACTTGGTTAGCTACTCGCGAAGTGCAAAAGGCCTTATCTTGTGTATATAGAACTGGACAACGATTTGGAGTCACGCATCTAATTGATGTGCTTCTTGGCAAAGAAACCAATAAAGTCAAAGAGTTTCAACATGATCGGGTAAGTACCTTTGGTATTGGTAAGGAACTTAGTCAAGGGCAGTGGAATAGTGTCTACCGTCAGCTAGTCGCTGCTGGATACCTAAATGCTGATATTGCCTTGTACGGTGGTCTACAGTTGGTTGATGATATGGCCTTACCCATCTTAAGAGGTGAAAAGGAAATTTGGCTACGACGCGATGCTGGAAAAACCAAAAGTCAAATTGCTAAAGGAGCAAGTCCTAAAAAGAGCAATCATGAAGTGGCAAGTTCTACTGAGGAAAAACTTTTTATTGCTTTGAAAGCACAACGTACCGAATTAGCTCGTGAGCAGGGTGTGCCTCCTTATGTCATATTTCATGATAGTACCCTACTCGAAATGATGAAGCAGACCCCGACAACTCTTGCACAATTTGAAAGGTTAAGTGGTGTGGGGCAAGCAAAATTAGAAAAGTATGGTCAGCAATTTATTCAGGTCATAAAGTCTAGCTTGGATGATTCTGAATAAGCGTTCATGTCTGCGCACCAAGCATGTGCAAAATTAGATGATCAACTCTCTTCAGCAAGTCAATAGATTACTCAATGAAAGTTATAGTTATTATACTTAACTAAGGAATGAGAATTTCAAGCTAAATTTCTGCATTTATTTGAATTTATTCAAATTTCTTTGTTGTAAAAGCCATTAAAAGCTTAAAAATGATTGACAGGCTCTTGTGAGTAGAAAATAATGAGCCTATGTGAAATTCTGATTAAATTCAAAACTTTATATCAGATATTTACAGTTATATCTCCATTTGTATCAAAATCATTATTTGTGACCAAAACAATTGAAAAACTTTAGTAAAGATACACAAGAACAATTAATCAAAGAAGCCGAAAGTCTGTCTGGTTTACTGCGAAATCTTCATCAAGGTCAATTTCAAATTAGAGAACAAGCCCTGAGCGTTATCAGCATCTTGTTTATTATTGCTTTTATAGTGATTTGTATCCTTGCCTCTACGCTTCAATTAGAGATTCAAAGCAGTATCATTCTTGCTGGCAGTCTTACTCTTAGCTTAGTTACCTTATTAGCATTGTTAAAGTTTAAAAAACTTCAATTTAATCAAGGTGTTGGATTCATCGTAACGCTGACATGCATTTTTTTCTATGTCTTAGCAATCATTTTCAATGAAACTGGACCTCTCTTTTATTTACCTTCATTATTAGTCTTGATATCTATCATGATTAATCCGAGGTGGTCACTAATATTCAATGTTGGATTAATTGGGTTGGCTACATTCACTTTATTCACTTCAATAATTGATGAAAAACAATCCGCTAGGATGTTAATCGATTTTGTAACAGTGGCCTTGATTATGCAGGTTGTAAAGCGTGAGAGAGCTTTTTTAGGTTCTAAAACGGCCATGATTTTAGATAACTTGAGAGAGTTATCATCTCGACTCTCGCTGAATGTGATCGAAATTACGAAAGAAAGAAATGATGCTTTATCGAGAGATTTTCAAACTGGTTTATTAACGCCTAATTCCTTAAAAAAAGAATTAAGTAATTACGCAGCTAATCACCCAGATGAGACTCTAGTATTGTGTAGTATCAGAATCTTACAACTCGATGAATTTCTAATCATCAATAACAGCAAGTTCGATGATTTTATTTTGGATAATTTAGTTATTAAATTAGGTCAGTTTTTAAGACCAGAACTGACAGCTAGAACTTCAAAAGGTGAGTTTGTTGGTGTCTTACATCAATCTCTCTTAGAAGAGGCTTCGGAAGCCAATCTTCAAAAATTATTCGCTAATTTCCAAGCAAGTTTTGACATTAAAAATGAGTCCTTACTTACGATTCAAAGAGTAGGAATCGCTATTTGGCCCGAGGATGGTAAAAATGTTGACGAATTGATCAGTAACTCCAATATGGCGTTGCTTAAAGCAATTGAACTAGACTCCAATTCCCCCATTTATTTTCATCATCAAATGTCCGCTGATTTACAAAAAACGGTGAAACTAGCGAGCGAAATTGAAGAAGCGATTAGGGATAATCAGTTTGAATTGTTCTTTCAACCCATTGTTTTTCGGAATCCCCATACTTTTTCAAAAGTTGAAGCTTTACTACGTTGGAATCATCCACAATTAGGACTTTTGGGACCGAATCTCTTTATACCTTTAGCGACTAATAATGGCAGTATCATCAAACTAACTAATTGGGTATTAGAACAGTCGATTCAAAAACTACAAATTCTGCAATCAGAAAACTCCATGGAGTTTAGAGTCAGTATTAATTTCCCACCGGAGTGTTTAAATCACTGTCTAGAAAACCCTGCATACTTTGATTATTTGAAGAGTTTTGGCAATTCTATTCGCGGAATTGTTCTAGAAATCACAGAAGGGGCACTTCTATACGTTACGCCGGAAGTATTAGCGGTAATTCATGAGCTCAAAACAATCGGCTTTCAATTGGCTTTAGATGATTTCGGTATTGGGTACTCTTCTCTTTCACAACTCAATCAACTGCCATTTGATTATTTAAAAATTGATAAGTCCTTGATCGACAATATTGAATCAAGTTCTAAATCCTTACTCATTTGTAAGTTCATTACCCAACTAGCTCACGAATTTAATTGTGAAGTTATTTCTGAGGGAGTAGAGAACACGCAACAACTATCCTTACTTGATGGTGTTGGTATGGATTTTGTACAGGGGTATGTCTACTCTAGACCAATTCAATTTGAAGCATTAAGAAAATTTGTAATTGATCCGAATCTCACAAATTAAGTGCTATTCATTTAGAACGTCGTATTGAACTATGACGAGTTAATCAGCGATATACTAAAATAAGTCTTTATCTTGATTTGCATTGTTATGGACTTATCTAAAAACCCCCACTCTCTAACCAGTCGATTAAAAAGGCACCAACTTGCCACTGAAAGTGGTGATGTTGTTTGGTTCGAATTGGGCTCAGGGGCTCCACTATTGCTGTTGCATGGTGGTTTTGGAAATCACTTGCACTGGGAAAAAAATATTGAGTTTTTTGCTCAAAAATATCGGGTGTTGATTCCCGATATGCCAGGTTTTGGCGAATCAGATAAAGCTCCAGAGCATACTATTGAGGCATTATTAATCCCCCTCATTAGTAGTCTTCATCAGTTGATTAAGTCAGATGAGTTAATTGATGTGGTCTGTTTCTCATTTGGTGGTCTAGTCGGTAGTCAATTAGTCCTCACTCGGGGTCATGTAGGGCATCTAGCCATCTTGGGAGCTGTGGGCCATCATGTTGAACGACGTCCACGGGGGGAGCTTGTTAATTGGAAAGAAGCCTACGCTAATAATGATCAGAAGGCTTTATATGATGCCATGCGACACAATTTATTAATGCACATGATTTATAACGAATCTGTCATTGATGATAACGCGGTTGATATTCAAACTAGAGCTTGTACAAGCTGTCGCTTTAGAAGTCGCGAAATTTCTTGGTCAGGTGGTCTTTTTGAGAAATTGGAAAGAATAAAGGAATCAACTGCCACTCAAGTCATTCTTATTTGGGGTGAATTTGATGTTACTGGCGATCCTGCAATGCTAGCGGAAATTGCGTTAATGAGATTTCCTCATTTTAGGGCTAGAGTGATGTTTGGAGCAGGGCATTGGGTACAGTTCGAAAAAGCGAATGAAATTAATGAACTTTTGTTAGAGTGGTTAAGCTTACCCAATTTGAAAATTGCTTAGCGAGTCCAATCTCCTAGCTTGCCTATTTCGATTTTAATACTAGAACGCTTTGGTTATCTTTTGAATAGTTCATTGATAACGGAAGGTAATTATTTTGACTCCACAGTCCGAGATATTCTCTATAGCGCTTACTTTGAACCCAGCCAGATTGCCCCCCGATTCCCATAAAAACAGATTGATCGAAGTTACTTAAGTCGTAGATAACCCTCATCCCAGGAGCTAAATTAGTCGCATAAGGCTCCTCTGCATTACTGTAATTCATGCGTCCAACATTGATCGTAAAAGTATCTCCTGGAAAAGGAGCTTTTAATTCAAATAACTTTCCTAATAGTGGAGCTTTACTGAGTGGGTTATGTTGACTAATTGCCGGATGGGCTTGACCCCATTTCCAAGAGTTAGGATTGGAACCATAACGATTTGATAAATAATCTATTGCCAAGTTCAAGGCCTGTGGACTTAGATCACCACACAATTCAATTTTTGGTGTTTTCGAATCGTCGCACCAAATAGAATCTTTATTATTCAGGATTTGGATAAGACCCTCTCTAAGATTTTTTTGATGATAAATATCGTCGAAAAATATACCTAATTTGGGTTTAAATACCAACCGTGTTAATTGATCAACCCAAGCGTTAAATATTAATGCGCCGCTATCATTGCTTTTCATATCACCTTGAAAATTTTCTATCAAGGGCTGAATTCTCTCCCGTGAAGCGTTTTTACTTACAGTATCTTTGAGTAATTCAATTAAGGGTGTTGCCGCAAGGGATAGCGTATCAGCTTGAAGAACCATATTTGATGCGACATCGTGTTTTGCTTTAGATTGTAAAAGTTGGTTGATACGATCATAGCGGTAGGGGGACGTCCAATCTGCAGTTAATGTGTAATTTACATTTTCGCTTTGTATTTTATGATTTGCAGTTGCAATCCAATTGAGGTTTGATGAAAAGTCTTGTGGTAGTTCTTGTGGGGTAAGGAGGGAGCTCCACTCATTTTTTACTTCCCAGCCAAAAACTGGGGCAACGCCGCTCATACCGGAATGTTTTAGTCTTTTGGGAGCGGTTCCTGCGACCATAAAGCCAATATTTCCATCAACATCTGCCATCACAATATTTTGAACTGGGGCATAAAAATTACTAAAGGCCTTCTTTAAGTCCTCCAAAGAGTTTGACTTATTTACTGCAAGGAGGGAGAGGATCGACTGGTTTTTTTTATCTAGCGCAGTCCACTTCATACTTACTACAAACTTCTCAGTATTGATTAATTTTTTCAAGGGCTCATAAACATCTGAAATTACTGGACCATGTATCGTTTCTCTGACCAGGATGGTGAGTGGCTTTTGTCCTTTGATTGAAATTGTTTCCCGGCGGATTTTGAAAAGCTCACTTCCGGAGGCAGTTTCATATTTATTTGGATTATTTGCTTGAATTTGATCGATATATAAATCTTGGACATCTGCTGCAGTATTAGTAAACCCCCATGCAACCTTTGGTGTATGTCCTAAAATCACGCCCGGTAGGCCAGGAATAGATCCGCCGATGATATTCATCTCTTTTGATTTGAGGTGTACAAAATACCATGTGGAGGGGGTAGATAAGCCTAAGTGTGGGTCATTGGCGAGAATAGGTTTACCCGAAATTGTTTTGTCTCCAGAAATGACCCAGTTGTTAGAACCCTTTCCATCTTGCCCCATTGGTAATACATCTTGCAAATGATAGAAATTGGAGGCAACAGTTTCATTACTATCTGTGACTTTTTGATAAATCCCCTTGTCTTTATATAGTTTGGCAAAATCGAGGTTGGTAGCGGGAAGATCATCTTCGTAGGGTGGCAGTATTTGCCAAATTTCTTCTGTGGTCAAAATACTGGCTAGTTGCAATCGCATGACTTCTTTAGACCAGTTATCCCCTAGATCTAGTGCCATCATCATCATCCAACTCATACTATCGATGGGAGTCCACAAGCCTGGCTTAGTGCCCAGTAAAATAAATTCAGTAGGCAAGGCCCAGCCAAGCCCTGCAAAGCCTGCATTAATACCATTCGTATAAGCCTCTAGGGCAAGTTTGGTTTCGCTTGGCAGCAATTCATATTGATTTCTTGCGGCATTTCTTATGCCTAGAGTTCGAATAAATTGATCAACTCGGATGGTTTTTTCCCCGATGATTTCAGATAAAGAACCGGAGGCTAGACGCCGGTTAAACTCTAATTGCCAACCACGCTCTCTGGCATGTAAATAGCCTAAAGAATACAATGCATCATAAGAAGATTTTGCTTCAATATGAGGAATATCACTCTGATCAAATGTAATCAATACTTCATCTCTTAGACCAGAAACTATTTCCTTTCCAACAGGTGATGATTTAGCACTGAACAAATAGAAGCCAATGACCAGACCTGCTAAAACAAATACTACAGAAAAAATAACAAAAAAATATTTACCTATTTTTATGAATGGGCGAAGGAATTGAGTTTTTCTCATTTATCAGGTTTAGATATTCTTATTTAAGTGTTTGTATTAAATGATGAAGTTTGAATATTTGAACAACTAAGTGATTGCATTTGATTTGGTGGGGGTATTTAAATAAAACTGTTGAAACCCTGAATAAAAAATGGCCTCATTGATTTGAGGCCATTCATGAAAGTATTTACGATTAATGGCTTCCACCAAGGTAAGCAGCAATCACAGCTGGATCATTTTTTAATTGTTCTGCAGGACCATGAACTTTAATGTTGCCATTTTCCATTACGTATCCATAATCAGCAACAGCTAGGGCTGCAGCAGCAAACTGTTCAACCAAAAGCATAGTAACCCCTTGGCTTTTCAACCTTTCTATAATACGAAAGACTTCATCTACTAAAATGGGTGCTAAACCCATTGAAGGTTCATCCAAAAGGATGACCTCAGGATTTAACATAATTGCTCTTGCCATCGCAAGCATTTGTTGTTCTCCGCCGGAGAGAGTACCAGCTAATTGGTTTCTACGTTCTTTTAAGCGTGGAAAGAGTTCCATTGCTTTTTCTAAATCACCTTTAACATCCCCTTTAGGTCTACTGAATGTCAATCTAGGAAAAGCACCGAGGATTAAATTATCACTGACAGACATCGTAGAAAAGACTCTTCTGCCTTCCGGAGAGTGAGCTAAACCAAGTCTTGCTACTCTAAAAGAGTCAGCCCCAGTAATATCTTTACCATCCAATAAAATTTGTCCATGGGTGGGTTTAATCATGCCAGTAATAGAGCGCATAGTCGTTGTTTTACCCGCACCATTAGAACCGATCAGAGTAATCACCTGGCTTTTAGGTACTTCAATATTGATGCCGTGTAAAACCTGAACTTTGCCGTAACCCGCTTGTAAATTCTTAATTGATAACATGATGTAATCCTTCTTATTAGAGATGATGTTTTAGGCTGCAGAACCACCTAAATAGGCTTCAATCACCTTCGGATTACTCTGAATTTCAGAAGCAACTCCCTCAGCAATTTTTTCACCAAAGTCTAAAACAGAAATCTGATCTGAAACACTCATTACCACGTCCATATGATGTTCGATCAAAATAATCGTAATACCGTGGTCTCGTATTTTACGAATCACCACTAATAGTTCTTTAATATCAGGAGCCGTTAAACCAGCTGCTGGCTCATCTAGTAATAATAGATTTGGATCGAGTGCCAGCGCTCTCGCAATTTCTAACATCCTTTGCTTACCATAAGGAAGATTACGAGCTTCTTCATTTGCGAGTGATTCTAAACCCACAAATTTTAATAAGCCAAGAGCGCGTTGCCTTGCATTTTTCTCCTCTTTTGTAAAGCGAGGTAAGTGAAGCGCAACATCAACAAGGTTGGATTCAAAAGTATGATGAAGTCCTACTAAAATATTTTCAAGGGCGGTCATTTCGCCAAACAACTGAACGTTTTGGAAAGTACGAGCAATCCCAGATAAAGCAATTTCAGATGAAGTTTTACCTACGACACTTTGATTTTCAAACTTTACATCTCCGGCCGTTGGGATATAGATACCCGTTAGCACATTCATCATGGTACTTTTGCCGGAGCCGTTGGGACCAATTAAGCCGTGGATTGACCCACGTTTGATGGTGATGTCTACTAAGTTGAGTGCTTTAAGTCCACCAAATTGCATTAAGATAGATTCGATTGTAAGGATATTTTGTCCTCTATCTTTTGTATTGGCATCATTAATAATATTGTCAAAATTCTCATTTGTGATGATTGATTCTGTAAAGACATCAACCTTCTTCGTGAATAGAGATGAATAGAAGCTCCTAAAGAATCCAACAATACCATCCTGAAGATAGTAAACAACCAATAGGATCATGACACCAAAGATACTGAGACGCCAATCAGTAATATTGTCTAACCATAAAGAAAACAGGGCTAGGGCGATGGTGCCTGCGACGGGTATAGACACCTTTTTCAAAGTAGTAATACCTTTAGTAACAGCCAAAATTGAACCCAACGCAACGAGTGTTGCCAAAGTAATTGAAACGATTCTAAATAGTCCGATATCGTCTAGTAACTTTGGTAATAGAACGATAATAGTTGCTCCTAAAATCGCCCCTAAGCGAGATTTACGACCGCCCATAATAATCCCTAACAAGAATAGAACAGTAAGTTCATTGTTATAGGTGTTTGGCGAAATATATTTTTCTGAGTAAGAGTATAAAGCTCCAGCGAAACCTGCGAAACCGGCACTAATTACAAACGCATACACTTTGTAACGATATACCGATACCCCCATACAGTCACAAGCAACAGGACTATCTCTCAAGGCTTCAAAGGCGCGACCCAGTTGAGATTTTAAAATACGGTGAACCACAACTAATGCAAACAGCATCGCGATTGCTGCTATCCAGAAGAATTCTTTTTCGGAAGCTTCGTGACCGAAGACCATTGGTTTTGTCAACTTAATCCCCAAAGGTCCCTCAGTTAAAAAACTCATCTCATTGATCAAGATTTGTAAAATCGTTCCGAAAGCAAGTGTTACCATCGCCAAGTATGGACCAATTACCTTTAAAGCAGGAAGTGCCAGTAAGCCACCAAAAATTGCTGTAACAATAATTTCTGCTGGCAGTGTCAAGTAAAAGGGCACGTCCAAATGAAAGAAAAGAACGCCGGCTGTATAGGATCCAACACCAAACAAACCCGCGTGACCCAAAGAAACTTGGCCAGTATAGCCAACCACAATATCCAAGCCAAACAGCAAAATAATGTAAATCAGGATGGTTGAGGCGAGGTGGATGTAATAAGGGTTGCTCAGAACTAATGGAAAACATAGTAAAGCGACAACAGCCAACAACATAGGTAGTAATTTATTAATTTTCATCATCTTTAAACTTTTTTAATTGCAGTTTTACCAAATAATCCGGATGGTTTTAAGGCGAGAACTAAAAGGAGTAATAGCAACCCTGGAACATCTTTATATCCAGTGGAAATATAAAATCCAGTAGTTGTCTCAGTAATTCCAAGAATTAATCCGCCAATGATGATGCCAAACCCACTGGAAAGACCACCAATAATCGCAACTGCGAACGCTTTTAAACCTAAGGAAGCTCCCATAGTTGCCCCTGTTAGCGTTAAAGGAGCAATTAACACACCAGCAAAAGCAGCGGTGAGGGAAGAAAGGCCATACGAAAACATAATCACAATACCGGTATTGATACCCATCAAACTGGCAGCATCACGATCGTTTGATGTTGCTACGACAGCTTTGCCATAGATTGTTTTGCGATTAAACCATTCAACCATAACCATCATCAAAATTGCGCCTGCGACAACCAAAATCTCCATAGGCAAAATATTTGCCCCTAAAAATGGAATTGGATCCTCACTGATGGGGGATGGGAATCTTAAGTCATCTCGGCCCCAAATATTTTCTGCCACATTTTTAAAAATAATACCTAGAGCGATGGTGGACATAATCCAACCAAATTCGGACTTAATTTTGATGGCGGGTCTCACTCCAATAGCTTCTACAAAGCTACCCTGTAAGGCACCAAAAATACAAACAATTGGAATCATCAACCAATAATTGATGCCCAGATCCTCAACGCAGGTAAGTCCAACCAAAGCACCCAGCATTAAAGCCTCGCCTTGACCAAAGTTAAGCGTTCCTGATGTTGCGAAAGTCAGTTGATATCCAAAGGCAATGACAGCATAAATCATGCCAAGTGCGATGCCACTAAAGATTAATTGAATCAGAATTTCCATGGAATAACCAATAGTAAGTTAATAAATAATGAACAGGTCATTATAAATAAAAAGAGGGCAAAATAAACAATAGGCGCTATCTAAATAGCGCCTATTGTAAAAACTAAGAAAAATTAAAGAATTATTTTTTCTTTTTCAAGCGAATATCAGCACCTTTATCAGCATCTTCCTGATAAGCATAGACAACACGACCGTTTTTAACTTCACCCATTACTGGAATGTTGTCAGTTACAGATTCGTGATCAGTCTTGGAAAACGGCTTGTCATACACAGTCACAATACCATCAACTTTTGTATTTAAGTTTTCTAAGGCATCACGAATTTTTTCACCATCGGTTGATCCTGCTTGTTTAATAGCTGCTGCTAGTAGGTAAACTGAATCGTAACCTTGAGCAGCAGAAACTGGAGAATCGATACGACCATTTTTGGGCTTAAAGTTTTTCAAATAAGAGTCAATAAAAGTTTTACGCTTTTGGGTATTGCCTTCTTGAATGAAGGTTTGTGGCATACGTGCACCTTCACCATTTTTACCGGCTGTATCGATAAAGTTAGCCATTGACAAAGTCCAGCTGCCAATCATTGGTTTTTTCCAACCGAGTTTTGCCATGCCGTTTGCGATCTGAGCAAGTTCAGGTCCAATAGCATAAGTAAGAATGACTTCAGCACCAGCTTCTTTAGCTTTCAACAACTGAGATGTCATATCAACATCTTTAATGTTGAATTTTTCAACTGCAACTGGAGTAATACCTTTGGCTGCCAATGCTTTGATTAAGTCTGCTTTTCCGAGTTCGCCGTAGTTGGTTGAGTCAGCTAAGATCGCTACTTTTTTAAAGCCACGTTTTTCGATTGCTTCTTTAACAATCATTGGCGCTTGAATTTCGTCTCTAGCAGCGTTTCTGAAAATATAGTTATTTGGTTCTTTATCAAATTGCTTTGTAATAACTGTTCCTGTAGCTACGTTGTTGAATACAGGAATTTTTGCATCTTGATAAATTCTTTGAGCTGCTAATGCAACACCAGTATTAATAAAGCCAACATCTGCAACAATCTTCTCGTTATTTACTAACTCTTGAGCAATGGCTACACCACGTGCATTTTGAGCCTCATCATCACGCTCAATCAATTGGATTTTTCTACCAAAAATACCACCGGCTTCGTTAATTTCTTTTGTTGCTAGACGGACACCGTCACGCATACTGACACCCATGGAGGATGATCCGCCAGTAAATGGACCTGTAACACCGATCTTGATCGTATCTTCTGCCATCGCATTGCCTACTAACATAGCACTGACGAGTGCAATTGCTTTAATTTGATTTGTAAACTTCATCTTTTCTCCAAGTTAAACGTTAAAAGTCAATTTAAATAACTGAAATTAATTATCACACTTATGAATTCTAACTGTAACAATTTTGTAAATCACTAGGGGTTTGCCCTTTGAGTATAGTTTGTGCTAGAATCTTTCTTTCGCGTGCCCGAGTGGTGAAATCGGTAGACACAGCAGACTTAAAATCTGCCGACTCAAAAAAGTCGTGCCGGTTCGATTCCGGCCTCGGGCACCAATCGAAAATAGAAACCTAATTCAGCACTACTCTACAGGTGCTTTCAAGGATGTTACTAATAGGTGATGTCTTTACATCAATCTAAACACGATTATTCACTTAGATCATTTCAATTTCAAACAATTTAAATTTCTAGACTATATGGATTAAAACACGATCCAATTGTTGTATTTTGAAGCTTTATGAGACCAATAATAACTTTTATCCACAACACCAGTTCATTGAAACTGGCTTTGTGTAGTGAACATATAGATTTGTAATCCCCGATAACAGATTTTGTTATCAGGGTAATTGCTTGAGTAATTAGTTCATCAAATTAGGTGAAACTTTACCGCCATTTTCAGCTAACTTCTTCATAACTTGTTTGATTAACCAAACATTCATCGTTGCTGTATCTTTGGTATCTCCGGTATATCCTAATTCGGTTGCTAACTCAACACGATGAGCAAGACTACTGTCTAAACCTAATAATGTCATTAAATCAACAATTGAAGTCTTCCAATTGCTTGGACGACCAGCTTTAGCAGCTAAATTGGTCAAAACTTCTTCAACATCCACTTGAGCTATTCCTGCTGCTGGGGCAGGGGCAGCAGCTGCAACTTGTTCCACCTGAGCGGCTTCTTCTTTTTTGCCAAAAATACTATCTTTAATTCTTCCAAAAATACTCATTTTTAACTCCAATTTAAATTAAGGAACTTTTATCCTATGCTATAAATATTTCAAAATATTTAGATGATTGAATTTTTAGTGCAAAATTAGACCCTTAAAATAAATTTTTACATATAGCCTTGAAATCATGACAATAAATTTGATGCGTTTTTTGCTTTTATTCATCGCTTTTTCTTTGAATCCTACCTTTTTAAAGGCTAAAGATTTCCCACAAAAACCGATCAATCTGGTAGTTCCCTTTGCGCCCGGCGGCGGAACAGATAGTATTGCTAGAGATTTAGCGAAGAACTTAACCGAGCAGTTGGGCCAAGCAGTAATTGTTGATAATAGAGCCGGTGGAGGGGGCGCGATAGGGGCCCAAATGGTAGCAAAGGCCGAACCAGATGGCTATACCTTATTGTTTGTGACTTCTACCTTCATTACCCATGCTGCCACTGAAAATACCTTAAGTTATGATGTGATCAAAGACTTTACGCCGATCGCAATGATTGGTCGTGGTCCATTAATGGTAGTTGCCAACTCTGAACTTGGACTCAAATCTATTCAAGATTTAGTCAAATATACAAAGACTAATCCAAATGGAGTTAATTTTTGCTCAGCAGGGCAAGGTAGTATTAATCACTTAGCCGGCGAATTATTCAAGCAAAAAACCAATTTAGAAATGACCCATGTTCCATATAAGGGGAGTGGTCCAGCTACCCTTGACCTTTTAGCAGGTAGGGTTCAAGTCTTTTTTGCCACGATGCCAACCATGTTGCAATATGTCAAATCCAATAAAGTTACCTTGCTAGCAATGACTAGCGATAAAAGGTCTAGCCTGTTTCCACTGGTGTCAACGGTTTCAGAGTCGGGTGTACCAGGTTTTAACATTACTACTTGGTGGGGTGTAGTTGCTCCGGCTAAATTACCCCCAGAAATTCTCAAGAAGTTAAATCAAGAAATCCGAATTGCTTCCACAAAAGAGCCCTTAAAAACAAGGTTAGTGAGTGAAGGGGCTACCCCATTTCAAACAGAACCGGATGAAATGCAGGTCATACTCGAGAAAGAGTTAAAGATGTGGCGGGATTTGGTAAATACAGCCAATATTAAAGTCAATTAATTTCCTTTTTACGACTTAGAGTAAAAAATAAGCTTAGTTAGCTTCAGTCACAAAACCGATTTTAGTTAAGCCGACCTTTTTACTTGTACTGAGAACCTGAGCAACGATTTCATACATCACTCGTCGATCGGCTCTCAGACTTACCTCTGGTGGTGGATTATTATTTGCCACTGCCTGTGCTTTTTGGGTATATTCGGCAAGAGTCACTAATTCATTATTCCAATAAATTTGACTATTTTTATCGATTGAAACTTGAATCATCTCTGGTTTTGCAGCGCTCACAGAACTACTTGCTTTAGGGAGTTCGATTTTGACTGAATGTTGGATGACAGGGAGGGTAACGATAAAAATAATGAGAAGAACCAACATCACATCCACAAAGGGTGTCATATTGATTTCGGCCATCAGTCCTTGGTCGTCATTGTCGGAAGAATTACTAAATGCCATATTAGTTCCTCTTATCAGCTGAAGTGGTCATCATGAAGGTATGTAGGTCCTCAGCAAAGTGTTTTAACTCGTTAACTAAGTCCCGGTTAGCTTTATTGAGCGCGTTGTAAGCAAGTACTGCAGGAATCGCAACAGTAAGACCCAATGCCGTCATCACCAAAGCCTCGCCAATAGGACCAGCAACTTGATCTAATGAGGCTGAGCCAGTTGAGCCGATTACCATCAACGCATGATAAATGCCCCAAACAGTGCCAAAAAGACCAATAAAAGGGGCTGTGGCACCCGTTGAAGCCAAAAATGCAAGGCCATTTTGTAAGCTCTTAATAATGCTATCAAGCTCTGATTTGATGGCACTTGCAAGCCAATCTTCGGCGGTTAAATGCTTTGATAAAGATTTATTGGTCACTAAAGCTTGGGTCGATTCGCGATGTTCTTGAGTGACGCGATAGGCTGAGATTGCTAACTGCTGAAAGGGGTTGATATCTGGTTTGGTAAAGTAATTTAAACCATCCTGCCAAGAAGTTTGTTTCCAAAATTCCCCCACTTCTTTGCTGAGAGATTTGATTTTCCAAAGGTGGATGAATTTAGTAACTAAAACAAACCATGAGCCAATTGACATGAGTAAAAGTAAGATAGCAACAAAGTGGGAAATAGTGTCCCCTGATGCCCAGAAGTGAGAGATGCCAAATTCGGATGAGGTAGTAGTTGGATTCATAATTTTTTCTCAGTAACTATTTTAATTTAACGGTTCATTTCAAATTTAATGGAAATTCCAGCACTTACTTTTGTGGGATTACCATCCACTAAGTAGGGGTTAAAACGAATTCTTGCACATAATTCCTCAGCAGCCTTATCTAGACGTTTAAAACCACTTGATCGAAGCACCTCTGTGCGAGAAACGGAGCCAGATTCGTCGATGTAAAGAATTACACCAACCATCCCTTGCTCACCAATGTCTTTTGAAATTCTAGGGTAAAAAACATTCGTATCCGGTTTATAAATCATTTTTAATTGGCTCAGCTTCACCGAGCCACCTTCAACACCTACATCATTTGTGCTGGGGGATTGCGAAGCTTTACTTACAGGCGCAGCAGTTTTTGCGTCTTGCGTGCTAGCCGTTGGCTCAGGCGCAGCTTCTGCAATTGCTTTTTTCTGGGGAGTTTCTTTGACAGGCTCTGGTGAAGGAGTGCTTAAAGGTTTAGCCTTCTCTGGTGCTATCGATAAAACCTTCGGTTTTGGGCTTGGTTTTTCAGGAGTTTGGGGCTCTTCTTTTTTGGGTGATGGAGGCTTTGGTGAACTTGGTGAGGGGATTAATTCTGCCTGTAACATCTCGATTTTTTCTAATACCGGCCGCTGTTGATCCTTTAGTTCTAAGATGATGAATAAGAGCGCATGCACCGCAATAATTGAAAGCAAAATGACTGAATCACGGAAGAATTTTAGGCTGAGCTGCATTAGATGATGATTGAAGACGCGTTAATCTGTATCGTTGGGTTTAGGGCTTGAATGAGTTGATTCGTTTGTTTTAGAATCAAATTAGAATCACCTGTAGAGAACAATTTTACCTCTGTTGCTCCTTTCCTGGGTTCTATTTGCGCTTTTCGACCTAATTGTTGAATAATTGCCGAGCTTGTATCAATCAGATGTAGTTGATCCCCAAAATTTTTATTAATAATAGGGATCAGAAAGGGGTAATGGGTACAACCAAGAACAAGGGTATCTGCACCGAAATCTAAAACCTTTTGCACATAATCAGTAATTAACTTTTCTAGTTCAGGATCATTCAAATCCCCCCGTTCTATGAGGGGCACTAACCCTACTCCGGCTTGGCTGATAAATTGACAATCGCCAACTAAAGAATCTAATAAATGCTTGAACTTTTCGCTTGATAGAGTACTTTGGGTAGCTAAGACACCAATCTTTTTTTTGGGGCTGATGGCTGCAGCGGGTTTGATACCTGGTTCTACACCGATGATTGGCGTATTTGAAAAATGTTCTCTGATGATTGCAATGGCTTGGGCTGTTGCGGTATTGCAGGCAACGACAATCGCCTCGCAGTGTTGCTTTTCAATTAACCAAGTACAGAGTTTTAAGCTTCTATTTGTAATCCACTCATCTGGGCGCTCACCATAAGGTGCATTAGCTGAGTCTGCTAAATAAATATATTCATGGCCCGGAAATTGGCGCAAAGCCTCGTTCAGAACTGATAGTCCGCCAATCCCCGAGTCGAATACGCCAATCTTAGTCAATGAGTAGCTTGCTTATATTAAATGATGACGATTTACACGATCTTGACAGGAATTTTACCAATCTTGACCTGCCATTCTTTTGGACCCGTATTATGTACGGAGGTACCTTTTGAGTCCACCGCAACAGTTACTGGCATATCTTTTACTTCGAACTCATAAATGGCTTCCATACCCAAATCAGCAAAACCAACTACCTTGGCAGTTTCAATCGCTTTAGAAACTAAATAGGCAGCACCACCCACGGCCATTAAATAGGCAGCTTGATGCTTTTTGATCGCTTCGATAGCCGTTGGCCCACGTTCTGCTTTGCCAATCATGCCGATAAGCCCCGTATTAGCGAGCATCATCTCCGTAAATTTATCCATCCGAGTGGAAGTCGTTGGACCTGCTGGACCAACAGCTTCATCACGCACTGGATCAACTGGACCAACGTAATAAATGATTTTATTTTTAAAATCAACTGGCAGTGGTTCACCTTTTGCAATCATTTGTTGAATCCGTTGGTGCGCAGCGTCGCGACCTGTGAACATTTTTCCGTTTAGCAATAGAGTCTGGCCTGGTTGCCAACTGGCAACTTCTTCGGGTGTTAAGGTATCAAGATTAATCCGTTTAGATTTTTCAGTATCTGCCTTCCAAGCAACATCTGGCCAATCATCTAAGTTTGGCACTGGGAGAATTGCTGGACCTGCACCATTTAAATGAAAATGAATGTGACGCGTTGCTGCACAGTTCGGAATCATGGCAACTGGGAGGGAGGCTGCGTGAGTTGGGTAGTCTAGGATTTTTACATCGACCACAGTAGTAAGTCCACCAAGGCCTTGGGCACCAATACCCAAGGAATTCACTTTGTCAAACAGTTCTAAACGTAACTCTTCAACTTTATTTTGTGGTCCTTTTTCGATTAAGTTATGAATATTGACCGGATCCATGAGGGACTCTTTCGCAAGTAACATCGCTTTTTCAGGAGTGCCGCCGATACCAATTCCGAGGATGCCAGGAGGACACCAACCCGCTCCCATTGTTGGTAAAGTTTTTAAGACCCAATCTACGATTGAGTCAGATGGGTTGAGCATGACTAACTTACTTTTGTTTTCAGAGCCGCCACCTTTTGCAGCACAAATTACATCGACAGAATCGCCTTCCACAATTTCATAATGAACCACGGCTGGTGTGTTGTCCTTGGTGTTCGTTCTTTTTCCGGCAGGATCTCTCAAGATGGAAGCTCTTAACGGATTATCATGGTTCCCATAGGCACGTCTAACGCCTTCATTAACCATATCCGTGACACTCATCGTGGCATCCCACTGGACATTCATCCCGATTTTTAGAAATACGACGGCAATCCCAGTATCCTGGCACAAAGGACGTTTACCTTCAGCGCACATGCGGCTGTTTGTTAAAATTTGCGCAATGGCATCTTTCGCTGCAGGACTTTCCTCACGATCGTAGGCTTTCCCTAGAGCCTGGATGTAATCAAGTGGGTGATAGTAGGAAATATACTGAAAGCCATCAGCGATACTTTTAATAAAGTCTTCTTGTCGGATTATTGTCATAGTAGGGATTAAAGAGGGTTTATATTAATAAAAAGAAATTAAATGAAATTGAATAAACTAAAACTTAAACAATAGATCAATTTTAATGGTTTTAAATCAAACACCTTAAAAACTACATTTTTACAAAAAATATCAAAAAATGATGGTTTATAAGGATGTCAAAATGATAAACAAAGTTGTATCCTTTATCGATTAGTTACTCATATTATAGGAGAGAAGCATGTCTGGAATGTCTCAAATGTTAGTTGAAGATCGCCTTTTTCAACCCCCTAAAGCTTTTTCTAAAAAAGCTGCTATTTCGAGTATGAAGCAATATAAAGCCATGTGTCAGGCTTTTGAAAATGATTTTGATGGTACTTGGGCGAGATTGGCGAGAGAGACTATCTATTGGAAAAAACCTTTTAAGACCGTTTTAGACGAGTCTGAAGCGCCATTTTATAAGTGGTTTTCCGAAGGCACTACCAATGCTTCCTATAACTGTACTGATCGCGTTATTAAGGCTGGGTTAGGTAATAAGACAGCAATCATTTTTGAATCTGATGCAGGCGAAGTGACCCATGTTACTTATCAAGAATTACATGATAGAGTCTGTAAATTTGCGAATGGCTTAAGAGGTCTTGGGGTTGGTAAGGGCGACCGAGTTGTTTTGTATATGGCAATGTCGATTGAGGGTGTGGTAGCGATGCAAGCTTGTGCCAGAATCGGTGCAACCCACTCGGTTGTTTTTGGTGGTTTTTCTGCTAAATCCCTAGAGGAAAGAATTGTTGACGTAGGTGCTACAACAATTATTACCGCGGATGAGCAAATGCGCGGGGGTAAAAAATTACCTCTCAAGTCCATTGTTGATGAAGCGCTGGAATTAGGTGCAAAAGCAATTGTGAAAAATGTGATTGTTTACAAGCGTACTGGTTCTGAAGGGGTTCCTTTTACTCCTGGGCGCGATCATTGGATGCATGACGTCAGTGCCAAGCAATCAAAAAAATGTGAGCCAGAATGGGTAGAGGCAGAGCATCCACTCTTTGTACTTTATACCTCAGGATCCACAGGTAAACCAAAGGGCGTAGTGCACGCTACCGGGGGTTATCTTTTGTGGGCAAGTCTTACGATGCAATGGACTTTTGATATTCGTCAAAAAGATGTATTTTGGTGTACGGCAGATATCGGTTGGATTACAGGTCACAGTTACATCGCTTATGGTCCATTAACTGTTGGTGCTACTCAAATTGTTTTTGAAGGATTGCCAACCTATCCTAACGCTGGTCGTTTCTGGGATATGATTGAGCGCCATAAAGTGAGTATTTTTTATACAGCACCGACGGCTATTCGATCATTAATTAAAGCGGCTGACTTAAACCCTGCTACCCATCCAACAAATTACAATTTGAGTAGCTTACGTTTACTTGGTTCCGTTGGTGAGCCGATTAACCCTGAAGCTTGGATGTGGTATCACAAAAATGTTGGTGGTGAGAAGTGTCCTATTGTGGATACTTTCTGGCAAACTGAAACGGGTGGTCATATGATTACTCCTTTACCAGGTGCTACTCCGCTTGTTCCAGGCTCATGTACATTACCACTGCCAGGCATTATGGCCGCAATCGTAGATGAAGCAGGTCACGATTTGCCAAATGGGCAAGGTGGGATTTTAGTGGTGAAAAAGCCATGGCCATCCATGATTAGAACGATTTGGAATGACCCAGAGCGTTTTGTGAAGAGCTATTTCCCGGCTGATCTTGGCGGTAAGTTGTATCTTGCCGGTGATGGTTCCATCAGAAATAGTGAAACAGGGTACTTTACGATTACCGGTCGTATTGATGATGTATTGAATGTTTCAGGACATCGTATGGGCACGATGGAGATTGAATCCTGTCTAGTGGCGCATCATGATGTTGCGGAAGCTGCAGTTGTAGGACGTCCAGATGATTTAACTGGTGAGGCAATTGTTGCTTATGTGGTTCTCAAAGGATCAAGACCTGAGGGAGAGGATGCTCAGAAAAAAGCATTAGAGCTTCGTAATTGGGTGAATAAACAAATTGGCCCGATTGCCAAGCCTAAAGAGATTCGTTTTGGGGATAATCTTCCCAAGACACGCTCTGGAAAAATTATGAGAAGACTTTTAAGAGTTTTAGCGAAGGGTGAAGATATCACGCAAGATACTTCTACTCTAGAAAATCCTGCTATTTTGGAGCAACTTAAGCAGGCTGTTTAATTTTTAGATGAGTGAATTTGGGTTTGTAAAAGAAGAAATTCTTTGAAATTTGAAACTCAACGTATAATACGAAGTCTCACGGAAGGGTGGATGAGCGGTTTAAGTCACACGCCTGGAAAGCGTGCGTAGGTTAATCGCCTACCGCGGGTTCGAATCCCGCCTCTTCCGCCAGTAAGATGAAAAGTGCCACTTTTAAAGAAGTGGCACTTTTTTTTGGCTCTTCTTCATAAACTAGCCATTGAGCTGAGCTTTTATTGAGAGGCTCAAGATGATGTTTTAGCCCAAAAGAAAAATTGATCAATTTAAAAAAATAAATTGATCACCTTAACTCTATTAAAATTCATTGCATGATTAAAATTGTCTTCGTGTTAGTTTTTATTGTTCTTTGCTTTTTATTTTGGAGCAGGTTTTTAAGCTGGAATTCATTTTTGAAGCTTCTTCCAATATCAATTATTTCGGTAGTAATCTTCGCTATAGTAATTGGAGTAATCACAAACTATCGTGCACAAGAAACAAAAGAAATTGTGATTGATAAACCGCAGACTCTTGAATCAAAAAGAGACGATTTTGTTACAAGGCATCCTCAATACGCAAGAAAATGCGCGATTGCTGCAACTAATCCAGCCTATGATTGTTCATACGAAAATTTAAATTGGGAAAATTCAATCGATGAGGCGATTGAAGCGGAAAATAATAAAAAAGATCTGCCAATGCCACTCGTAGAAAAATTAGAAAATGATCGGATATGTCAGCATTTTATGGGCGAAGAGGCTTACGATGAAGAACGAGCAAAGTTCATTCAAAGTAGTCTGAAAAAATATTGCTCAAATGGCACTTTACGTTATTGGAAAAAATCAGGTTCTTTACACTAAAGGTAGAACAGGATTTACCTCTCAAGATTAATTAATTTCTCTGATCAATCTGCTTAATTAAATCTTTCCATCCGATGGCTTGACACTGATATCTCAAATCATTGCCTTCACCACCAAAGATAATTTGGGGGACTAAAGTTTCAGTTTGCTGGATTTTTTTCCAGTGCAACACATTTTTACACCAATCCATTTGGAACGTTGATCCAGACTTTACCTCGATCGCTTGTAATCCTAGAGCCGTATCACGAATGATGTCCATCTCAAAACCGGAATGATCCCGCCAAAAATAAAGGTCTATTGGATGACCTTGATTGAAGGTTTCTTTTAATAGCTCAGTAACTACCCAATTTTCAAATAGGTGTCCTCTTGATGGATGAATATCTAGTTGATTGACCTCTTTTATACCGAGCAACCATGCCATGAGGCCTGTATCGATAAAATATAACTTCGGTGTTTTAACTAATCTTTTTCCAAAGTTATTGAAGTAGGGATGGATAATTTTGACCACATAGGTAGCCTCTAAAACACTTAGCCATTGTTTTGCAGTAACCGATGAAATATCACAATCATTTGCCAAAGAAGATAAGTTTAATAATTGCGCAGACCTTGCAGCACAGAGTCTTAAAAAACGTTGAAAACGATTCAGGTCTTGAATCGCTAAAACATTCCTAATATCTCGCTCAACATAAGTTGCCACATAGTTAGAAAACCAATCATTTGTGCTGATTTCGCGATCATACAAAGCAGGATAACCCCCTGTTAATAAGAGTTCATTCAGTGAATTTGGTAAGACATTACAAAGTAATTCATTCCCTGCCAAAGGTAAAAGTTCTAGGCGACCAATTCTTCCCGCAAGTGATTGATTCATTTCTGACATTAAGTCTAGTTGAGCTGAACCAGTTATGATGAAGTCGCCCATAATTTTTCGATCATCTACCAGGGTTTGTAACCAGGATAATAGTTCTGGGCAACGTTGAACCTCATCCAAAATAGCACCATTTTTAAATCTTGCCAAAAATCGTTTTGGGTCGTTAATAGCGAAGTTTCGTTCATCTAAGTTTTCAAGGCTTACATAGGGTTTTTCATGAAAAAATGCCTTTGCTAGTGTTGTTTTTCCTGATTGACGCGGTCCAGTGATCGCTACTATCGGGAATCCCTTACTTAGCCTTAAGAGTGTAGAAGATGCTTTTCTTGGAATCATTAAGGATTTGTAAAATCTAAGTTTTAAACTTAAATTTTACACGAAAAGTAAAATATACTGCCCTGTTGACTAAGAATATTTAATATTTGCGCCTATCAATATTCCTTATCCATTAAAACTATCGAGAATCTCAACTAACGGTTGGGGGTTACCCCCCTACGCAAAACGTTTGAGAGCTCTTGAAAGTAAATTTTTAAGTTCCAATATGTAACAACTAAATTGGGATTGCTACAACAGCACATCCATGCACCATCAGAATAAATGTAAGGCAGATGAGTAGTTTCATAAGAGCTCCTAAGGTGAACTTTAAATATACTCCCGATTAACTAGCTGTTGAGCAGTTAATAGTGCTTTAAAAGAGAAACAAAAAATATACCTAGCTAAGTTCTTTAGAGCACTGAAGGCTATTAAATTTTGCCCCAATATGAATCCTTATCTAAAACATGAGGAGTATTGAAATGAAAAACAACTTAATGGTAATTACCATTGTTTCTGCAGTAGCAACAGTTGGAGTTCTTGGAACTGCTCAAGCTCAGTCAAAGTTCGAAGGTTTTTATGGGCAAATCGGTGTAGGGTATGAAAATACCCATCCTTCTCTCTCTTACGGCAATGTCAACGTTACAGGCACAGGGCCTTTTGTTGGAAGTTACCCAATGTCTTCGACAGTTGGAAATTCAAATAGTTTTGCAGGTACTGTAACTGCTGGATTTTTCTTTCCTGTAAATAAAGAGTTTTACATGGGCTTTGGAGCTGAGTATTCACCAATTGCGGGAAACACACAAAACTTTAGTGCAAATGGTTCCGGTTTGACAGCGAATGGCCAATACAACAAAGAAAACTCCTACAATATTTTTATAACCCCAGCCTTTCCTATTGGTGATGATGCAATGATTTATGCAAAAGTTGGTTACACAATAGCATCTGTTAAATCTCAATACTCTGGTGGCAACTCAACTACCGATAGCCTAAACGGATATTCTGTCGGTCTGGGATATAAACAGATCATTCAAGGCGGTTTCTACGGTTTTGGAGAAATTAATTATGCTAAATACGGCGACAAAACAATTAATCAAGTCGCCACCATCGGCACTTACAACTTATCACAAGACACCACTATGAGTGCTTCGACTTATAATTTATTAGTGGGAATTGGTTACAAGTTCTAAAACTGTTTCTGCAACCATTGACCCTCTGTATTTATTAAAAACACCAAAGGGTCAATGAGCATTAGATAATCACTCATTTCAATTAGTTCAATCAATCCCCGAAGATCTTTGTCTGCCGTCAAAGATTAAGCTTAAAGTCAAGATTTGTACCTAATAAGTAGCATATCTTAATGACAATTCAGACCATGAGAATGTAACTTGATTAACTTATTTCTTTGTTAGAATGAGTTACATTTCATTGTGGAGTCACAAATTGACGTCTTTAAGATTTAAAAATCTATTAAAAACCAAAGAATATAAACCCAAAACTTTAGTTTATGCTTTTTTAGGCGTTTTATTGCTGTTGGCTATCCTTGGCTTGACAAGATATACTTTTCTTCAGAGTAATCACTCGCAACTTGAGATTGCCCTCATTGTAAGTTTTGATGATCAAAACGAATCTGAGTCAAAATTATTAGAAAAGGGACTCATCGATGGCTTGAATTCACTCGGAATGGCCAAACATTTCTTGATAAAAAACATCAATGATGATCAAACTAGAAACGGTTTAGCAGCAAACAAAACAAGTCTAGAGTCGAATAACTCCCTATTTACAATGGTTGGACCCCTTAGCCGGGCATCTTCCTCAGATTATCCTGAGATTGCAGAAGAATTAAAGATCCCTTTATTAATTCCTAGGAGTACCCCAAAGGAATTTCAGGACCCAGAGTGGTCTTTCTCAATGCAACCAAATATGTTTACCAAGTCGGGCTTGGTAAATAGCGTTCTTTTAAAAGATATTCAGCCTAAGAGAATTGGTGTTGTTATTAATGCAGCAGATCGAGGCAGTCCCTACTTTACAGGGATCACTCAAACTCTACTAGATAGTAATATCCAAGTAGAAAGTACCGAATTAGTCAAATTAGCCACTTTGGATGATGCTAAATCTACTAGCTCTTTAGTCCAGTTTGATTTGTTATACCTGGATTTGAGTACTGATTTCGCAGCCGCAGTTGTCAAAAACTTGAAAGATCAAAACTACTCAGGAAATATCGTCCTTTTTGATGATCGTCTCAAACCGAATTTTTATCAAGAGTTTGCAACTTTCCCCAAAGAAAGGGAACGCCCAGGCTTTTATACCAATAACTTATTGATTGTTAGTGCTTTTTCTGGGGATGTAAGTAATGACCAAGGGCGCTTATTAGCTCAAAGCTATATTGATAAAAATGGTAAAAATCCTGAATCATCGTATGTCTCTGGATATGACACTGGAGTTTTATTAGCTAATTACTATAAAAATAAATATCAACTTGAGAAAAAGCATCTGACGACAGCAGAAGCTCGAGGGGATTTTAAAGTATGGTTGTCTAAATTAGAGTCAACCAACATCACCATGAGTAACTTTAGTGGCGATGTGAAGTTTGGAGTTACACACGAAAGAAATGTTCCTCCCCGTATTTTGAAATACAAAGACAATAATCGTTTAGAGCCCTATTCATCTCAGCTATCCAACATTCCGCCAATTCGAGTGGCTGACGATGATAGAACAATAGTGATAGATTACCAAGACCCAACTTACGCGATTGTTAACCATCTAAAGTACACAATTGTTCCAGTAGCCTTTACGGGCATTCACTTGCGTTCGATCTCCGATATTTCGATCAATAAGGGTATTTACAAAGGAGACTTTGATATTTGGTTTAGATCGAAGACTGTGATTGATCCGCAAGATATTATGTTTGACCCCGCCCCTGATGAGATTCCTAAGGCTGAGATTGTCGAAACTGAAAAATCTGGTGATATGCAATACACAAGGATTCGCTTTAAGGGTACTTTCCCATTCTATATTCAACCTATTGATATTGGATTGGGTACGATTAATGTTCAAATTCGTTGGTTCAATAAAAAACTAAATTCCTCGAACTTATTTTTTGTTATTGACTATGACGCATTGAACACTGGGAATAAAATTGATCCGATTTATAAGAAAATTAATCGTGAAGGAACGATTGATCCTTCTGCGGGGTATTCAGCGATTAACTCGATGCTTTCTGCTGCCGAGTCTCAATTCCCTTCTTATGGCAATCTTCGCACCATTGGCAATACGGATAGTTATTCCACCAGTTTATTAAAACTGACGATGAGCTCAAGTGGTGGTTTATTTTCTAAAGCTTCCATCGTAAATTTTTTACCTAACTTTACTTTAGGTTTAATTTGCCTTTTAATTGTGGCAGGTATTGTTGGCGTAAAATTCAGTAAAAAAATCATTCCTACTGTGAACGTCCCTCCGATCGTAGGATCTATTTTAGGCTTGGCCTTACTGTATTTTTGGGAGATGTTCTTCTTTACTAATAGTTATACTCAACTTCTCCCCAGAGGTTGGATGTTGTTGATTCGAAATTTATTAGATTTAGTCAACTACCTATTACTTGCTTCCATCCTATCTGATTTGGTTGGTGCGTTGTTCAGGTCGAGAAAAAACTACAGTGGTGTCGGTGGTACCATCATTAAAGCGATTCGCTTTATGATTTATGTGGTTGCCATTGCACTGTTTTATACCAATGTCCTAGAAAGAGATATCCTTCCAATTTTGGCAACCTCTTCTGTTATTTTGACGGTAGTGGGTTTGGCCGTTCGTGATGTGATTTTTGACTTTGTAGCTGGTATTGCTATTAGTTTTGATAAAACCTTCAAAGTCGGTCAATGGGTGAACTTTCAATCAAAAGAGCGCCGAATTGATGGAGTAATTGAACATCTGACTTGGCGTAATGTGATGATTCGTTCAAAAGACGAAACCAAGCACGTGATTCCTAACTCCCAAATTTACGCGATCATCATTTCAAATAATTCGATTACAGACGGAAATCGCCGGGTTGATGCTACTTTTTTCACCAATACGCATGTTGATATTCATACTGTGTATCAGGTAGTGATGGCAATGACTTTAGAAACCCTTAAAAAAATCCCAGGCGTGCCATTAGATAAGCCGGTTCGTATTATTTTTGAGAAGATTCATGCAGACGGCTTGCAATTAAAGTTACAGTTTTTCTTGCGCGATCGTGAGTCTGGCGAACAAGCGAGGTCTATCTTATTACATGACCTTCACTCAGAACTGGCAAAAATTAACGCTTTACCGGCAAAAATGGTTCAGAGTCAGGACTTTAGCTTTTTAGAAGACCAGGTGATAAAAAAAATGTCTGCTGGCGCAGAAGATTATTAAATAGGTCTATAAAGATCCTCTAAATGGGATGTTTACTCAAAATTTGTTCGTGCTTTAAAAAATGCATGTAACTAAAGTGTCATAAAAATTCATTATCATGAACAATGTATCCTTCTAACTTTCTTCTTTAAGTGATTTCTAAAATGGCAATTGATTTAAAGTATGACACACTCGCTAACGGTGTTACTGTAGTTAATGTAACTGGCACAATGGATGCGTTGGGTGCCCAAGCAATTGATTTGCGTTTTAATGCAATTTCGGGTAGCCAAACTAAAATAGTTGTTAATCTAGAAAACGTTGATTATTTATCTTCAATGGGTATTCGTACCATCATCATGGGCGCAAAAGTAGTCCAAAGAAATAATGGCAAGATGGTTATTCTTAAACCATCCTCAGATGTTGAAAAAGTGTTGACAGAAAGTGGTGTTGATACGCTTATCCCTATTCTGCAAGAGATGGATGCAGCTGAAGCACTCTTGTTAGGATAACAAGATCCTTTTCGGGTTTACTTTTATATGATTAGTCAAATAACTGTCCAAGGTAAACTTGAAAAGTTACTGAATATCAATCAATGGTTGGATAACCTGGCTGATCAAGGTGATTTATCCAAGTCGTCTCTCTTTGCCATGAAGCTGTGCTGTGAAGAAACGTTTATGAATATTGTGATGCATTCATATCAACCTGAGAATTTAGTAGTTCAAGAAGAGGATAAAGTTGTAAACCTAGCTGTAAAAAAATCCACAGAGGATATTATCTTATCAATAGAGGACAACGGATTTCCATTCAATCCTCTTGAAAAAGAAGAAAAAATAATTCCAACGGATTTAAAGGATGTACAAATTGGTGGACTAGGAATATCTTTGATGAAAAAGTTTTCCAAATCGATCCACTATGAGCCAAAAAACACCGGAAATCGTCTGATTTTCCAATTTCAACAATAGCAGTTGATTTTCCAACTGTCTATATTGAATTTATCAATGGGTGAAAATTTTTGTGATATTTTCATCTAATCATGAATATTAAATCAGCTTCTAAACCTCTACCTAACCATCTTCGAGAAATTGATTTGTGGGCTTCTGCCATTGATGTTGAGGCGCCGGTTTTTCAAATTGAGGCTGAATTTCGAGAGCAACCAAGATTGCCAGGTTTTATCCTTCTGCATGAAAATAAAATCGTAGGTATCGTTTCTCGTTCACGTTTTGCCTTTGCATTAAGTCGTCAGTTTGCACGCGAAATATTTATGAAGGGGCCGATTAAAGTCTTATTTGATTTTGATGTGATTGATAAAGATCCGATGATTTTGGATGAAAATTTGAGTGTTTCATCAGCAGTGCAAGAGGTACTTTCTCGTTCTTCACTCTTAGCCTATGAGCCGGTCATTGTGATGCATCAAAATACGCCAAAACTTTTAGAAGTTGATTTGTTAATGCGCTTGCAATCCGATTTACTTCAGGAGGCACTTCATCTTCATCAACGCTTGATCGATGATGAAAGAAATACTGCTGCTGAACTTCGGCAAACTATGCTTAATTTAGAACAAGCACGCGATCGATTACAACGGTCTGAAGAAAATTTAGAAGCCCAGGTTATTCAACGGACGCTGGAATTAAAAAAAGTAAATGAAGATTTAATTGCGCAGCAAAAGCAAATTAATGAGGATCTAGAAGTTGCTAGAACCTTACAGCAATCCATTCTGCCGAGCGTTTTTCAACAACATAATGATTACAAAGCACACGCATTTATGCGCGCTGCAAGAATGATTGGTGGGGACTTTTATGACGCCTATCAAATCAATGATCATCTGTTTGGTTTTGTGGTTGCTGATGTAAGTGGTAAAGGAGTACCAGCAGCTTTATTTATGATTTTGGTCAAAACCATACTAGAAGAGCAGGCCATTAATCATGCATCACCTGCCGCTTGTTTACAAAGATTAAATGCCCAGTTACTCCTTCACAATCCCTTGTCACTCTTTGTGACCCTGATTTATGGGGTATTAGATATTAGAACTGGAATTTTCACCTTTTGTAATGCTGGACATAGCATGCCGTATATTATTCGGAATAATCAAAAGATTGAAACAATATCGAATAAGTCTAATCCATTGGTAGGATTGCTAGACCATCCTAAATACACCAATATCTCAATTCAGCTCGGTAAAAATGATCGGATTTTGTTGATGACTGATGGCGTTACGGAGTGTTTTAATAGTCAGGCAGAGCAATACGGTGAGTTACGTTTACTTCATTTACTTGAAAAGACCCATGATATTCATCATATTGATGAGTTAATCAAAGCGCTAATTGATGATCTTGATCAGTTCTCGAATGGGACTCCTGCCTCAGACGATATTACAGCACTGGTCCTTCAATATAACAAAGAAGCAGTAGTAAATACGAATTTAATTGATAATTTGGGCGTTCTTAAAGAACTGACTTTGCACTAGGCTAGTCACTCAAAATCCTTTAAATTTTTTCTAATTTTTCCTTTTAAGATGACCCCTGATACTTTAGAAAAATTAGTCAGTATGAAAATGCCTTTTGGGAAGCATGCTGGGCAATTACTATGTGATTTGCCGGCTAACTATTTATCTTGGTTTGCAAGAGTTGGATTTCCAAAAGGTGAAATAGGAGAGTTGTTAGAGGTGATGCACACCTTAGACCATAATAACCTTAAGCACTTACTGACACCATTGAAAACTAAGGATAAAGGCGAGTAGTTGAGAGTCAATTAATACTGGGCTAAGCTTTTTTTCATTTCTTCAACAATCTTTTCTTTAAGCGATTTAGGTTCAAGTACCTCTACATGGGAACCATGCTTGAGAATATCCATAATGAGTTCAGGGTCCTGATTAAAATCAAACTCAATGATTAGATATCCATCATCATCTACTGAAGAGACTTGATCTGGATGCCACAGTTCTTTTTTAATATACCTTGCACGCTCCGGATCAAATCGCAATTTTGCTCGCTGGGTAGATTTGCCGCTAAATATTCCATAGCTTTGGGTAAAGTGTGCATTTAGTTCTGAACTAGCAACCTCTAATGCGCTGACATCGCTAATCTTTGCACTAATAATCCCATCCAAAGAAAAACTACGTAGATCCTTTCTTAAATGACAGTGAGCATCTAAATACCAGTTTTCACGGTAGTAAATCATTTGTTGCGGACTAATGATACGGCTAGTAGTCTCATCTCTTGATTTGACATAGTACTCAATTTCAAGCTGCTTCCTATTAAGAAGTGCTAATCCAACCTCTTCAAAGTTAGTAATGGAGGTTTTACGAGAAGACATTCCAATAACTTTTATTCGCTGACGAAGTTGATTGGTTGAAGTTTGTGCACTTCCTAGTAATTTATCAACAAATGAGGCTAGTGGTGCAATTCTGGGACTAATGATCCCCGATTGATCTAGCTCTGTTAATAAATGTTGCATTAAGACTAAGGCGGTTAACTCTGATTGTGAAAACCAAAGTCCAGGTAAATGTTTTCTAGGACCTGCTGACGGAGTGCCAATCGTATAGGCTTCTTCACTGTGATCATATACGATCGGTACATTATATTGGTCACGCAGTTTTTCAATATCTCTCTTAAAGGTTGCTACTGAGACCTCTAACTTATCCAAAAAATCTTGCTTTGTTATATATTTTCGAGACATCAGCATGATTTCAATTTCTCTTAAACGTTCAGTTTGGGCCATTTATGTCCTTATTTTTTTTCTAAAATAGATGGTTTTGAATTGAAAATCTTTACAAAAAAGATGGCAGGGAGGCAGAAGGTTTAATACTGTAAATTTTTGTAAATATTGTTTTAAAACTTATACTTATGTTCAAAATTTGCGTCAATTTGGCAGGGGTCAAGTTAAGATAATTTGTCAATTTACAAGATAATTTTAAACAATATTTTAAATTTACAACGAAGTAAACCCATAGGGGGTAATTTAAACTTCAATCAATGAAGTAAAAAAATGAAGGACTGAGAAAGCTTCAATGGAGAGACCGTTATCAAAGAAAAACTGGTCTTATCAAAAACACTGTCAAGAATTTAGATATGGGGTTTAATTCTTAAAAAGTAAATTCGATATAAAAAATCAATTTCGTTTAATCAGAAAACTGTAATTCAGCTAATGTCGAGTAGATGCCGCCTTGCTGAATGAGTTCATCATGCGTACCAATTTCGACAATCCTGCCTTGGTCAAATACAACAATTCTGTTTGCTTTTTTAACGGTTGCTAAACGGTGGGCAATCACTAGGGTTGTTCTATTTTGGGTGGCTTTTTCAATTGCTATTTGAATTAATCGCTCAGACTCGGAGTCAAGCGCACTAGTAGCTTCATCTAATAAAAGTAAGGCTGGATTTTTGAGTAAGGTTCGAGCAATCCCAATCCGTTGTCGCTGACCGCCTGATAAACGAATCCCGCGGTCGCCTAAAAAGGTTTGATAACCTTGGGGTAAGTTCAGGATAAATTCATCAGCAACAGCAATTTTTGCTGCTTCAAAGACTTCAGTATCCGTTGCTTCAAGTTTGCCATAGCGAATATTTTCTAGCGCATTATCTGAAAAGATCACAATATCTTGCGGAACAATTCCTATTATTTGTCGTAATTGATTTAAACTCAATTCATGTATGTTGACTCCGTTAATTTTGATCACACCATTTTGTGGATCATAAAAACGTTGTAATAATTGAAAGAGAGTCGATTTACCGGCACCTGACCTGCCAACAATCGCAATTAATTCTCCAGGCTCAATCGATAAAGAAATATCTTTTAAAACACTTTGAGGATTTGACGGGTAGTGAAAACGAATCTGATCGAACTGCAGAGAAACCCCATTTTTAGGAATTTGATCGAGAGATAACGGCTTATCGGGATTTTTAATATGAGAATTTAGTTTTAATAACTCTAATAATCGCTCGCTTGCACCAATGGCTCTTTGGGTATCACCCAGGACCTCTGCTAATCCCGCAATCGCACCCGCAACAATGACAGAATACAAAATAAATTGGGTTAGTTCTCCACTACTTAATTGCTTATCTAAAACAGCATAGGCACCCAACCATAAGACCGCAATAATGCTACAAAATCCAAACACAATCGCAATAAAAGTGAGTAGGGCGCGCGCTCTAAAACGCGTTTTAGCAGCTTGGAAAGCTTCCTCTACATAGCCCTTAAATAGAGTACTTTCAGCAGCTTCATTAGTGAAAGACTGAATGGTTGTAATTGCATTGAGTTTTTCACCAGCAAGGCCTGAAGCATCTGCAATTTTATCTTGAGATTTGCGCGAAAGTTTGCGCACCTTTCTGCCCATGATCATGATGGGAATAACGATGAGTAATAACATGGCAAATATCAATACTGATAAATGGGCACTAGTGAAAAACATCATCACCAACCCCCCTGTAAATAGTAAGCAATTTCTCACAAACATCGAAACACTGGTGCCGATCAGAGTTTGAATTAAAACTGTATCGGTATTCAGCCTAGACAATACCTCACCACTTTGAGTCTCTTCAAAGAATTCAGGGCTTTGTGAAATCACGTGAGTATAGACTTGTTGGCGTACATCACTAGTAATGCGTTCACCCAACCAAGAAACCAGATAGAACCGCAGTGCTGTAGTGACTGCAACCATAACTGCAATCATTAAGAGAATTAAAAAGGTACGATTGATTTGATCATAATCACCGTTACTCGGACTCACAAATCCCATGTCAATAATCTGGCGAAATGAGAGAGGGACCACAAGTGTTGAGCATGCAGCCAGAATTAAACTAATTGCAGCCAGAATAAATTCTTTTTTATAGGGCTTTAGAAAGGGTAATAGTGCTTTTAAGGAATTTAATCCTGAGGTGTTTTTTGCCGAGGTCATAGTAGATGCTTTTGCAAAAAAATTAAAGTAATTTCTCTATCGGAGTTCTTAATTTATCAGGAGCGTGCATCGAGCTAAACCTCTCGACCACTTTGCCTGATTTATCGACTAAAAATTTTGTAAAATTCCATTTGATTGCTTCAGATCCTAAAAGACCAGGGGCCTCATTCGTTAACCATTGATATAAAGGATGGGCTGTAGCTCCGTTCACGTCAATTTTTGACATCATCTGAAAAGTAGTATGAAAGCTCATCTCACATTGCTGCGCAATTTCTTCGTTACTACCAGGTTCTTGACTACCAAATTGATTGCAAGGAAAGGCAATAATCATCAAGCCTTGATTTTTGTAAGATTGATGTAAGACTTCTAACTCATTCAATTGCCCAGCAAAGCCACATTTTCTGGCAGTGTTAACAATTAAGAAAGGCTGACCTTTGAAATCGGCAAAACGAAATACTTGATCTTGAATTGTTTTTGCTTCAAAGTCATAGAGTGATGGCATGCGAGATTATTTCATAAAGGGTTGAACACCAATCAAAACACGGTGTAAATAGAACGCAAAGATAAGCCAAGCACTAACTCCAATCACAATCGCGGGTATAGTTCCCTGCCAGTTTGCTATGCTGGCTGATGATTGATTAGACGCAACGATCTTCTCATCTCGCGTGCGCGATGATCTAAAGTCGAGGACTGCCCAAATTAAAAAACTTCCAAAAAGAACCATTGCCGCCAAACTGCCATTCGCTAACAAATGTGCTAAAGCCCATATTTTTACAGCAATAATCATGGGGTGTTTCAGCTTAGCAAAAATGATATTTTTAGGTCTTTTAGAACTTGCTAGCAAAATAAAGCATAGGAGCATGAGTAAACCCGTTAAATGGCCAGTCCAACTGGGTGGTGACCATACGAGTATTCTTGATTCTTGAGCTAATGCGTAGCCCTTAATGATTAGGAAAAAACCAATGAGGGAGAGTAGGGTATAACTAATTTTCCAAACAGCTGGTCCACGTTTTTCAATTTGACTATTGGTCCAGTCATTTGCGAAAATGCGAACCGAATGCGTTCCGAGAAATAGAATCAAGCCTAAAACGAGCTGTGTCATATTGGATCTTTTTGTAAAATTTATTAAATCATCTTACCAAAGAAAGCGAATGTCCACTAGCATCGATTGGTTAAATCAAAATACCGAGTGTTCTTTTAAATCTATGCTCGTTTTGTTAGTAACTAACTCTTCATAAAACTCAAAAAGAGTTTGAGAGCCAGTAGACGGGGTCAGTTTTTCATCATATTGTCCTGTAATAGGATTCAAAACTAACATGGACTCTGTAGCATAGTAACGACCAATTTTAGCGAGTTCAGCTTTCTCTTTTAAACTCGGAATGATCGAACCTAGTATAGATAGAATTGAAATAATGACACTCATAAGACCAATTGGTACTCTGGAAAACTTAGGAGTTTTACCAAGGAGTTCAAATAATTTTTCACCTTGTTGCAAAGGAGTAACCGCCTTACCTGGACCGCCAATCGGTAGAATTTGATAATGTAGAGCAGAGTTATCAATACAGCTTACCAGGTATTCTCCTAAATCATGATCGCTAATAGGTTTGCAAGAGGTGAGTTGTCCATCACCAAAAATTAAGAAGGACTTACCACTCTGAACCCGCTTGATTTGCCCGGATAAGGATTTAAAAAACGCAGTAGGTCGTACGATGGAATAATTTAAACCTGAATTTGTTAATAATTTTTCAAAAGCTAATTTAGCCTGCTGGAAAGCAAGTAACGGTTTTTGTACGCAGATAGCAGAAAGCAAGATCATCTGTCCAACCTGCATTTTTTTTGCGCATTCTAAGATATTGGCATGCGCTTGATAATCAATCTTCCATGCATCTTTTGGAGAACCCGTTCTTGAGGCTAAACATGAAACGATTACATCAAAGCGCTCACCACAAAAGCCATTAGCTAAAATGGATGAGGAGTCTGATACATCCACAAACCGTATCTGAGCACCCTTTAAAAAAGGATATAAAAGATTTGGCTTCTCCGCACTATTTTGTCCTTTAGTTGGTCTGATTAAACAGGTCACATCATAACCTTGTCTCACGAGTGCTTGCGCAGTTGCTTGGCCAATAGTTCCTGTCGCTCCAAAAAGTAGGACACGTCGAGGAAGTGATACTTCAATAGAGATTGACGTAAGAGGGGATGCAAGACTAGAGAGAGGGTGAGTCATGTTTTCGACGGAGTTCGTAAAGTTAAATTACGCGAGATGATTGCATATCTTATTGTTGAATTATTTTGGATAAGAACTCTTTTGCTCTAGGAGACCTATTCCCTGAGTCATTAAAAAATTCATCTTTAGTACAGTCCTCAACGATCTTTCCTTGATCCATAAAAATGACTCTATCAGACACTTTTTTTGCGAAGCCCATTTCATGGGTCACACAAATCATCGTCATGCCGTCCTGCGCTAATTGAACCATAACATCTAATACTTCACCAACCATCTCCGGATCAAGTGCCGAGGTGGGTTCATCAAACAACATCACTTTAGGTTGCATGCAGAGCGCCCTTGCTATGGCAACGCGTTGTTGTTGTCCGCCAGATAGTTGGCCTGGAAATTTATCCTTATGTTCAATTAATCCTACTCTATCTAAATATTTCAAACCTTGAGCTATGGCCGTTGACGGATCTTTTTTCATTACCTTGATTTGTGCCAAAGTAAGATTTTCTGTAACGGACAAGTGTGGAAATAATTCAAAATTCTGAAACACCATACCGACTTGTGAGCGCAGCAGGGTGAGGGAGGTTTTAGGGTCGCCGACTGATATGCCATCCACCATAATTGAGCCAGCTTGAAAAGGCTCTAATCCATTGATAGTTTTAATCAAGGTTGACTTACCTGAGCCAGAGGGACCACAGACGACGACTACCTCACCTTGTTCAATATTGGTAGAGCAGTCTGTGAGCACTGCGAAGGAACCGTACCATTTGGAAACATGTTGCATTTGAATGAGCGGCATAAACTAAACCTTAAAAATTATCGAATAATAGCGACTTTAGATTGAATCTTACGAACGACTCTCGATAAACTAAAGCAGATTAAAAAATAGACAACAGCAGCTAACAGATACGCTTCTATCGGCCGGCCAAAATTTTTACCGGCCACTTCAAAACCTTTGAGAAGATCATACGCACCTATTGCATAAACCAAAGAGGTATCCTGAAACAGAATAATAGTCTGGGTCATAAGTACTGGAATCATATTGCGAAAAGCCTGGGGTAATACAATATATTGCATGTTTTGTGAGTAGGATAAGCCCAATGCTTGCCCAGCAGCTGTTTGGCCTTTTGCGATGGAACCAATTCCAGCTCTAACAATTTCTGAAAAGAATGCCGCCTCAAAAGCAATAAAAGTGATGTAAGCAGATAATTCAGCACCAATCGATTTACCAATAATACTTGGCATCAGTAAAAAGAACCATAAGATCACCATGACTAATGGAATCGACCGCATTAAATTGACATACCAAGTAGCAGGTGTAGATAGTAGTTTTTGACCCGATAAGCGCATTAAAGCCAAAATAGTCCCTAATACAATCCCACCAACTGTTGCAACCAAAGTGAGTTGTAAACTAAAGAGCAAGCCTTTTTGTAAAAAGTTTTTAAATAAATCCCAATTATAAAAACTAAAATCTAACTCCATTAGTGCGCTCCACTCGGTGAAGATAACAATAGCCCTGGGATTCTGGTTTTTCTTTCAATGATGCCCATGATTCGATTAACTGAGAAGGCCGTGATAACGTAAAGAACGGTAACAGCCAGATACATCTCAATACCGCGAGAAGTCTCTTCCTGAGTTTGCATGGCAAACATGGTCAATTCTGAAACAGAAACTGCAAAAGCAACGGATGAATTTTTAACGATATTCATTGCCTCTGAAGTAAGGGGTGGAATGATAATTCTTAAAGCCATCGGGAGAATAACGAAACGATAACTTTGATAAGTTGAAAGTCCCAAGGCCATTGCAGCTGCATGTTGTCCTCGAGGTAAGGATTGAATGCCAGCTTTTACTTGTTCGGCAATTCTGGCGGAGGTAAAAAATGCTAGAGCAAAACTAACTAATAAATAGGAAGGTACTGATTTTAAAAAAGGGAGCATCAACGGGATGACGTGATACCACAAAAATACCTGAACAAGTACTGGAATATTTCTAAAGAGCTCAACCCAACAGTTGGCAAAGTACAAACTACTTCTACCAATCAGTGACTTTCCTGGAAGAGTTCTGAGAGTTCCAATCGAGATACCGATGATTAACGCGAGGATGAGTCCAATAATGGATACACTCAAAGTCCAACCCCAAGCTTTTAATAACCAATCGAGGTAGGTCTGGTCATTGATGCCAATTAAAAGAGGTTGGAAGGTTTCCCCAAAACAGATTGGAGAATACTCTTCCTCTAAAGTACTTTTACATAGAATGGATAAGTCAAAGGTCATGAAGAACTAATGTGACCTAAATCAATTATTTTTTACTGTATTCTTCAGCGGGCTTATCGTTGGGGTTCGCCCAAGCATCTTTCGTATTTTGAGAAAGTTCAAGTCCAATTCTGACGTTTTTAGGAGGGATAGGATCTAAAAACCATTGTTGGTACATTTTAGCAATGGTGCCGTCTTTCATCATTTTGATGATCGATGCGTCCACGAATTTTTTGAATTCAGCATCTTCTTTGGGTAGCATTATTGCAATCGGTTCAGTATTCAATATTTCACCCACAATCTTAAAGTCCTTAGGGTTTTTTGACATTGCAATATTACCCGCCAAAATGGAACCATCCATTACAAAGGCGTCCGTTCTGCCTGACTCTAGCAATAGAAAACTATCCGCATGATCTTTACCAAAAACTTCTTCGAAATTGACACCATTGGCTTTTTCATGTTTACGCAAAAGCTGTACAGAAGTTGTGCCTGTAGTAGTGGCCACTTTCTTATTCACTAACTGGGAAATAGAGGTAATACCTGAGTTAGCTTTAACAGCAATCCTGACATCTTCAACGTAAGTGGTAACAGCAAATGCCACGTCTTTCTGGCGTGCGGCATTGTTAGTGGTTGAACCACATTCAATATCGACGGTACCATTCTGAACGAGAGGAATTCTATTTTGAGAAGTGACTAATTGGTATTTAGTTTGCAGAGGTATTTTTAATTGCTTTTCAAGATCAGCGATTACTCGTTTACAAATTTCCACATGAAAGCCAGTATATTTACCATCACCAAGAGTATATGAAAGAGCACCAGAGGAGTCTCTGACACCCATGGTAATTGATTTACTATTGGTGATTTTCTCCAGCGTGCTATTGGCAAACGAAGGATTACATACAAACAGACTCAAGGTTGTCATCAAACCAACCAGGGCAGTAGACGTAGGGGTAAAGGTTAATTTTTTAGTAATCATCTTAAAGACATAGTTTAATTTAAAGGAAATTTTATACTAGTGCGTTATCCAATATTACCTTGTTTTTAGCCAAATCTAATTTGTCAATGAACAAATTAATCAAATTAGATTTTCGGAAATGATCTCGCAGCCCAATAGATGGTTCCTTCTGCACCATATTTTTCAGCGTGTGGTGTTTCAGGTTCCATCGTAAAGGTGTCACCAACCTTTAAATGTTGAGTGTCATCTCCTCTGGTCATCCACATTTCACCCCTTGCAACGATCGCATGTACGGCAAACTCATGCGTATGAGTCTCGCTGACCGAATTGGGTGCCCATTCTCTAATAGAGACACTTTCATAACCCATCTCTTTAGTCCGTTGTGTGAATTCTGCTAAGCTAGGTAATGACATTTTTTTCTCCTTAGGCTAATAGGGGTTTGATTTTGTTGGCGGTCAATGGTAAATCGTAGATTCTTTTACCGATTGCATTCGCAACAGCATTCGCAATTGCAGCGCCGCCAGGACCTTGAGAACCCTCACCAACACCCACTGATTTCTCATTTGGACGATCAATTAATTCGACGCTAACATGTGGCATATCCTCAAAGCGCAAAATGGGATATTCAGCCCATGAACTTACTTGTAGACTATTCTTATCAAAAGCCAATTCTTCATGTAAAGTCCAACTTGTAGTTTGAACTAGTCCACCCTCTAATTGATTTTTAAAGCCATCAGGATTAATAATGAGTCCAGCATCAGCCGCACTATACATATGTAGCACCCTTACTTTACCTGTTTTACTATCTACTTCTACATCAGCGATGACTGCGCAGTAAACTTGAAGATTTTTATATTGGGCAAAACCGATGCCGCGACCAAATAACTTATCACCTTTTTTAGACTTCAATGGTCCATTCTTACTCCACTTCGCCATACTTGCAGCTTTGTTAATAACATCTTTCGCTCGCTGATTTTCTAAATGATTTAAGCGGAATTCCACAGGATCTATCTTTGCAGTCTGAGCTAACTCATCCATCATCGACTCGATGGCAAAAACGTTTGCATATGCTCCCAATGTTCTTAATGCTGAAACTCGAATAGGCATTTCTTCAATCAAATGATTCGTTACTTTTTGATTTGGAAATGAGTATAAGGGCAAGGCATTACGATGCGAACCACCAGCAGGCAATGGAATATTAGTAACAGGTGAACTTGTTTGTGGTTTATCCATATACCAACTGGATACCAAGTTGTTTCCTGTTTTTTCTCCAGGTCGAGTACTGTGAGTGTTACTCCATAAATCGTACTGCCAATCCACTATTTTTCCTGAGTTATCAATAGATGCCTTAATTTTCATTGACATCGCACTGCCGTAGGGTTCCCACTTGAACTCATCTTCACGCATCCATTGCATCTTAATCGCTTGCTCAGGGAACTTTACAGCAACTAAGGCTGCATCAAGTGCGACATCATCAGCACCACTTTGGCCATACATACCGGAGCCTTCAACGTGCATGCAGACAACCTTTTCAGTTGGCATACCAAGTGCTTTGACGATATCAGTTCTTAAAGGATACATACCTTGACTATGTGTATAAACTTTTAATACACCAGAATTCATCACTGCTATCGCGCAAGAGGGGCCAATACTACCGTGCGCAGTAAAGGGCTTGGTATATTGTTGTTCAATGGTTTTAATCGCTGGATTAGTCGCTGTTGTTTTAACACCGTGTTCAGTATCAATCGACTTCAAGGATTTCATCGTATTTAACCAACTGCCAGTAGAAGTAGGCAGATCGTTGACAAGTTCCCATTGTGCTACTTTTTTGGCTTCTTCCATTGCTTTAATGGCTTGCTCTTCCCGTTTAGCAACCACGGCAAGAAAACTACCATTTCGAACTAATCCAACAACTCCCGGCAAACTAGTGATCAGATTTTCATTGATACTTTTAAGAGTTGCTCTTGGGGCAGGTGGACGGACTACCCTGGCATATAACATACCGGGTATGCGCATATCTTGAACGTAAGCAACCCCACCTGAAACTTTAGCTGGAATATCTACGCGTGGAAATGACTGTCCGATGTATGTCCGCTCTGAAGCGCCCTTAGGCTTATATTTCAAGTCAGCTTTTTGTTTTAAAAGCTCTGGTTCAACGAGTTTCCAATACTCGACAGACTTGCCGTTGGCTGAACTAATCACGCCATCTTTAATTTTTAAGGATGACTGTGGAACATCCAATTGCTTGGCTGCTTTCTCTAGAAGCGTTCCTCTAGCCTGAGCGCAAGCATAGCGGAGCGCTAAGCCTCCATACTCAACGGATTGGCTACCAGAAGTAACACCCTCGTTGGGAGATAGACCAGTCGTGGTTGGTACCATGACAATTCTAGAAATGTCCACGTCCATTTCATCTGCAGCAATCTGTTTGAGGGCTGTAGTAATTCCTTGCCCGAACTCGACTTTACCCGCATAAATAATAATTAAGCCTTTGGGGTCAACGGCTAGCCAACTATCAATATTTGGATTATTAGGTAGGTCACCAGGTAAAACAATGGCTGCATTTTGTGCAAGGAGACTTGGCATCCAACTAAAACCAATAATCAAACCAGAACTTTTTTTCAAGAAACTGCGGCGAGGATTTTGAATGGGTGCGTTCATGCTAGTTCCTTTGCTGCGCGTTGGATCGCTTTTAAAATACGCGTATGAGTGCCACAACGACATAAGTTACCATTCAATGCAGTCTTAATTTGTTGTTCTGTGGGGCGTTTGTTGGTATCGAGCAGTGCTTTGGCACCCATCATCATCCCTGAGATACAAAACCCACACTGAGCCGCTTGTTCAGCAATGAATGCTTTATTTAAAGCTTTCAAAACACGATCCGTCTCATAGGATTCAAGAGTTGTGACATTCGAGTTCACCGAATTAATCGGCGTAATACAAGAACGCACTGCATTGCCATTAATAATTACCGTGCAAGAGCCACACTGGCCAAGCCCACAACCGTATTTTGCGGAGTTAATGTCACAGTCGTTTCTTAAGGCGTAAAGTAGGGGAGAGCTTGGATCGGTTTCAACCGTTTGCACTTTCCCATTGACTTTTAATGATGTTGTCATCTGATCTCCATTTTTAAATTATTTAAACCATTTTTTTATTCATTCATACTAAACTAAAGTACGGATTTACGGAACTAGAACTATAAAAACCAAATTTTTAATTTAGCTGAGTTTCATTGCTAAACCGGTGATGAGGGCACCTGTTAAGGCAGCCACAATTAACCACCAAGCGGGTACTTTTCCCTCATTATTTAAAGTTTGTTTCGCTGGACTAATTCGGGTAATCCCTGAGTTTGAAGCAGAGTTGCTAGAAGTACTATTTAATTCTTGATTCTGTGTATTTGAAGAGATTACTTCATCAGCCACTTCAGGTGTCACTGGAGATAACTCACGATTGAAGGCTTTAAAAAAGTCGTCAGACATTTTTTTTGCCACGCTATCAATCAATCTTGAACCGATTTGTGCCAACTTACCACCCACATGTGCTTGAGCGTTGTAGGATAGTTCTGTGCCGCTCTCAACGGTAGTAAGAGTCACCTTAGAAGAGCCCTTGCCAAAACCTACTGCACCACCTTGGCCCTCGAAAACCAAAATACAGGATTCTGGTGGATTTGCTTCAGTTACTTGTAAAGTGCCTTTAAATTTCGCTTTTAAAGGTCCTATTGCAGTAGTAATAGCCACCTTAAATTGATCGGGTGCTGTTAACTCGACAGATTCACAACCAGGTAAGCAATTCTTCAATACTTCAGGGTTATTTAAAGCATTCCAAACAGTTTGTTTATCAGCTGGGATGACTTGAGAGCCTAGTATTTCCATGAATTACCTCTAAAAATTAATCTTAATATTAAAAATGATAACAGTATGAGAATTTTAATGACAAATTCGATAGCGAAGTCAAAAGGCGTAAAATATTTCTTCTTATTGAGTATTAAATTCAACAATCCCTCCCACCATCATATTCAGGAATAAATAATGAAAATCGTAGTCTTAGACGATTATGAAAAATCAATGATTTTTCTTAAAGAAAATAAAACGATCACTAGTAAAGCATCAGTTGAGATTTACCATGACCGACTCATGGGTTCAGCTTTAGTAGATGCCATCGCATCAGCCAATGTCGTAGTCTTAATGCGCGATCGGACTCCATTTAAAGCTGATTTGATTAATCAATTACCAAATTTACAATACGTTATTTTTACCGGTAATCGGAATATGACAATTGATTATGATGTGTTGGCAGCTAAAAACATCCCCGTTAGCTTTACGGAGTTTGGGCCCTCAAAAGAGACTACAGTTGAGTTGACTTGGGCATTAATTTTGAGTGCCTATAAGCGTATTGGTGAACAAAATGCAGTGGCAATGTCAGGTAAGTGGCGCAATGAACACTCTATTTTGCCAGCCTTACATGGTGAACGTTTAGGTGTTTTAGGTCTTGGTTCTATTGGTTCAAAAGTTGCCAAGGTTGGTCTAGCCTTTGGTATGGATGTAGTTACTTGGAGTCCTAATATGACTCAGGAGAGGGCAGATGTCCATGGGGTCAAAGCAGTCAGTTTGGATGAATTATTACAGACTTCAAAAATTGTTTCATTGCATTTGGTACCCGGTACAGGCACAAAATATTTAATGAATGCAGAAAAATTAGCTTTGATGCGCCCCGACTCTTTCCTAGTAAATACTTCAAGGTCGACTTTAATTGTCACAGAGGATTTAATTCAGGCATTAAAGTTAGGTCGGCCAAGTATGGCTTTGTTGGATGTCTTTGATCATGAGCCAATAAATGTTAAAGATGCGCTTTTCCAATTAGAGAATCTATTCATAACGCCACATCTTGGTTTTGTTCACCAGCCTATTTTTAAGAATTTAACGATGGGTACCAAAATGGCTCTTGAAGCATGGGTAAAAGGCGAGCCATTAGTCAATCAAGTGAAATAATTATCTTCTTTATAAATATAAAAGCCGGTCATTTTTTAGATGACCGGCTTTTTTGTCTTCTTGACGCTTAGCTCAGGTTTTAAAACAAGATGCTTAAGTAAATTAAAAAAACCAGCAATACAAGATAGACTTTTTTTGATTCCATTAGACCTTAATAATTGGTAGTGATCGAATTCGTTTTCCAGTTGCTGATGCGATAGCATTTACAACGGCTGGCGCTACGCTTGGAACACCGACTTCACCCATGCCAGAGGGTTTACCACCACCCTCAATGATCGTAATGTCCATTAAAGGTGCCTCAGACATACGCATCATTGGGTAACTATCAAAATTTTTCTGCTCTACAGCACCATCTTTAAAAGTGATTTGCGTTTTCATGGCAGAAGATAAGCCAAGAAGCATACCGCTCTCGAGTTGGGCTTTGATTTGATCTGGTCGTACCGCAACTCCAGGATCTACTACTGCTGTCAATTTGTGAACTTTGGGGGTTGCTTTGGCATCTTTACCAATTGAGATTTCCGCAATAACAGCAATATAAGCGCCATATGCTTCAGTTTGCGCAACACCTAATGTGTGACCATTTGATCTATTTTCCCCCCAACCAGCTTTTTTGGCTGCCGTGGCAAGTACTTTTTGCGCACGTGGGTGTTTACTGAGTAAATCCATTCTCATTTTGACCGGATCTTGAGAAGTTTGTGCAGCAACTTCATCAATAAAACTCTCCAAGGCAAAGGTATTGAGGTTGTTACTCACGGCGCGCCAATAGCCGACACGCACACCTGTTTCATGAATCACGTTTTCAATACGAAGGTTAGGAATGTCGTAAGTTAAATTAACGGAACCTTCATTCATAAATGGGTCATTACCGTCCACAACAAAGGGTGGAAAAGCACGAGCTGTTACCGATTGAGAGGTCATTTTAGAGGACAAGCCAGTAATTTTTCCCTTCGCATCAACACTGGCAGAAACTGTATGAAGACTTATTGGACGATAGAAATCATGCGTCATGTCATCCTCACGTGTCCAAAGCAAACGAATCGCTTTACCTGAGGCTTTAGAGATGGCCACTGCTTGAGAAATAAAATCTAACTCAAGTTTGCGACCATAGCCACCCCCTAAAAAGGTCGTATGGATAAATACTTTTTCAGGGGCAACGCCGGCTGCAGCAGCGGCAACTCCCTGAGCACCTTGTTGGAACTGAATCGGGCCCCAAACATGGCATTCGCCATTATGCACATAAGCTGCACAATTCACGGGTTCTAAAGTGGCATGAGCTTGGTAAGGCATCATATACTCAGCCGTAATCGTTTTTTCACCGGCTTGTAATGGATTAGCAAAATTACCTAATTTGCCTACAATAGCGCCATTTTTTTGATGTGCAGCGCGTAATCCTTGCTCAATTGCAGCCATACTATCCGTCGCTTTGGTATCACCGTTTTGCCATTCAATCTTTAAAGCATCACGTCCTTTTTGGGCCAGATAAAAGTCTTTCGCTAGTACCGCAACTCCATCAGGGATTTCAACTACTGCGTCAATCCCTTTTAATGCTTTAGTAGCTGAGCTATCGACTGATTTCACCTTGCCCCCGATAACAGGTGACTGAGCAAGACTAGCTACTAACATGTCCGGTTGACGAACATCAATCCCGTAAATAGCGGTACCATTCACTTTTGTAGGTGTATCCAATCTTGGAAATGCTTTACCAATGTAACGGTATTCTTGAGGGGATTTTAAAGTTGGTGTCCCAGTCACTTTGATAGTGGAGGCGGCTGTAGCCATTTCGCCATAAGTTGCACGATTTTTACCTGAACTGAGCATACCTTGATTTGCGGTCACACTCGTTACAGGCACATTCCATTTGGCCGCAGCAGCAGCGATTAATTGCGCTTTTGCCGTTGCTCCAACAAGTCGTAACTTATCCCATGCTTCACGCACTGAAGTTGACCCACCAGTAATCTGACCACCTAGTAAAGAATTGATATAAACCGCATTGGCAGGGGCAATTTCAATTTTCACTTTATTTAACGGATACTCTAATTCCTCCACGATTAACATCGCCATCGTGGTGTAGGTATCTTGACCCATTTCTGAGCGAGCATTGTTGATAGTAACGGTGTTATCTGGAGCAATTCTCAACCAGGCATTCGTGTCAATGGCTTCAGCACCTATAGCAATTTGTTGATTAGCACCAATCCCAATAATGAGACCAGTACTTACAACGGAACTAGTTTTAATAAATGAGCGACGATCCATGATGTTTCTCCTTAAGCTTTAGCAGCGCGGTGAATGGCGCGACGAATACGTGAATAGGTTCCACAGCGACAAATGTTGCCATCCATTGCGTTGGTGATGTCGTTATCACTAGGATTTTTATTTTTTGTAAGAAGTGCCGCTGCAGACATCATTTGTCCATGTTGGCAATAACCACATTGTGGAACTTCCTCTGCAATCCACGCGTCTTTAATTTTTTTAGAGAGTGTGGCAGGTAAGCCGTTAATGGTCGTAATTTTGTTATTAGTGACAGCAGAAATCGGGACTTGGCAAGATCTAGCAGGTTGACCATCGATATGCACTGTACAGGCACCACACAAACCAGCCCCACAGCCAAATTTCACTTCCTTAACATCCAAATGATCTCGTAATGCCCAAAGCAGAGGCGTGTCACCTTGAGCATCGATGTCGAGTACTTTACCGTTGATATTTAATTTCATTTATATTTCCTTTTGGAAAAATGGGATAAAAACTTTTGGATCTACTGGAAAATGCATCAACTAACCACCAAAAGATTCAAAAGCAAAATGGACTTAAAAGAGCTACCTGAATAATTAAACCTATAATAAATAATTACTAATTTCTCTAAGTAACATTCTTATTTTAATTATAAAAAATAATAATTTTATTTTTTTTGAAAGAATCAATAAATTGTATTTATTTTTTTGTTTAACTTCTATCCTACGAAAGTATTTTTTTGTGGCAAGCTGTTTTTTGGGGTTTCTCCTGGCTTCAGAGTACCTAAATGCCCAAATATTGAATAAAACTAGGGTAAAACCACCAATAGTTCTCGCCGCCGCAAGCGTACGACCAGCTTTAGAGGAAATCGTTCTGAATTACCAACGAATATCAAATGTTCAACCTAAAATTATTTACGGATCGTCAGGTAACTTTTACCAACAAATTCTGAATGGTGGAAGATTCGATATTTTCATGAGTGCTGATGAGCATTTTATAAATCAACTTCGGGATAAAAAATTACTCCAAAATGATGGCATTATTTATGTTCAAGGCAAATTAGTGATTTGGTTATCAAAAAGAATGTTTCCTGAACAGATGACTCTTGAAAAGCTTCAACCCTATTTGAAGACTCAGCAAGTAAATAAAGTGGCAATCGCAAATCCTGGTTTGGCACCTTATGGGAAAGCTGCTGAAGAAGTGTTGCGGAAATGGCAAGGATGGCCTGAAATTAGTAAGAAATTGATTATGGGTGAAAATATAGGGCAGGTTGCTCAGTTTGCATTGTCAGGCTCAGTGCCTGTCGCGCTTTTACCCTTATCCTTGACTTTGAATCCAGAGATGCAAAAAACAGGTTTTGTTCTATCTGTCCCAGATGAGTCATATGAGCCAATTTTTCAAAAAATGGCACTATTAAGTAATAATCCTGAAGCGCGTGATTTTTATCAATTTATCTCAGATAAACAAAATAAAAGGATTTGGGAAAAATATGGTTTTACAGTACCCCAATAGAATGAAATATAAAGACTAATTAAAATGGATTTACAAGCGCTCTTCTTATCTCTTCAATTAGCCACTCTTACCGTAATCATCCTGATTCCATTGGGCGTTCTTGTAGCGCATTTTTTTCCGATGAAAAATACGCTTGGGTCATTCGCAAAAGAGGCCGTGATTACCCTTCCTTTGGTCTTACCCCCGACTGTACTTGGTTATTATTTACTCGTTGGATTTGGCGGTAATAGTTGGTTTGGACATTGGTTTGAAATGATGACAGGTCAAACTTTGGTCTTTTCTTTTTTAGGGATTTTGATCGCTAGTTTGATTTTTAATATTCCGTTTGCCTTGATGCCAATTCAACGGGCATTTGAAGCAATTCCACAAGATTTAAAGGATGCGAGCTCCACTTGTGGTCTCCCGCCTTGGCAGAGATTATTCAAAATTGAGATTCCCCTCTCTAATAAAGGCATCTTGAGTGCGGCGGTGATGACCTTTACTCACACTTTAGGAGAGTTCGGCGTAGTGCTCATGATGGGGGGCAATATTCCTGGTCAAACGAGAACCTTGTCGATTTCGATTTACGATAGCGTTCAGTCGCTTGATATGCAAGGTGCTGGGGTGATGTCAATGTTCTTACTCGTGTTTTCATTTGTCGCACTGATTTTTACTCAACGTCTATCCTTAAGTGCTCGGGACTTTCAAGGAAATCTTCGATAATGACTTTAAGCGTGGCACTTAAACATACTAATGGCATTCATTTAGAGATCGAGTTTGAATGTAAATCAGGAGAGCTTTTAGCCTTAGTTGGTCCCTCGGGGAGCGGTAAAACAAGTACCTTAAGAGCAATCGCAGGCCTCATGCCGATTGAGCAAGGTAAGATTTATTTACTGGATCAAGAAAAAAATCATATTTGGCTAGATACGCAAAACCATATTCATATTCCTAGTTTTGAGCGTCAAGTAGGGATGGTCTTTCAAAACTATGCGCTATTTCCTCATCTCACAGCCTTACAAAATATCGCTCTCGCATTGCCGAAGGGGGATTCAATCGAAATTGCTCAGCAACTGATGGAAGACATGGGCTTGATAGATTTTCATGATCGCTTGCCCGATCAATTATCAGGCGGACAAAGGCAACGTGTTGCACTAGCGCGAGCATTTGCCAGAAAACCGCAAGTTCTATTATTGGATGAACCATTTTCAGCTGTTGATCATCCAACCCGTAAAACACTTTATGAAGAGTTAATTAAGTTGCGGGAAAATATTTCTATTCCCATTGTGATTGTGACGCATGACTTGCGGGAAGCAAGACTTCTGAGTGATCGATTATGCATACTAGATCAGGGTAAATCGCTACAAATTGGTCATCCCGAACATATTGTTTCAAGCCCTAGAAATGGACGGGTTGCCGAACTCGTTGGTCTGACAGATATCTTTTCTGCGACTTTTTTAAAAGCACAACATCCTGATCAAATTTTACAAAAACAAGCGACCCTTTTATGGGGGCAAGGAGTAGAAGCATTTCCTCTAACCATCTTTGATAAAGGGCGCTTACCTGATCAAACGGAAGTCAAATGGGTGATTGCAAAAGAATTTGTTGAAATCAGTAAAAAACCTTTTGAAAGAATCAATACCCTCAGTGCTAAAGTGCTTCAAGTAAGAAGATTGGGGGAAATTTCTTCAGTAGATTTTGAAGTAGAGTTAGCCTTTGGTCCTACGATGCATTTTGAGCTAAGTACCCGCCTAGTGAACGAATTAAACATTGATATTGATGATCAGGTTTTCCTTTACTTAGATCCTAAAGGGATTCATATTATGCCGGTATATAGTAGCCCAGCGCACAAAGAAGTTGAGAAAAAAAAACGAGATAAGCCCCTCAAAATTGTGGCAGTAATTTTGGTCGCTGGTGAAGGTTCTCGACTTGGAAATTTGCCGAAATCGCTGATTAAAATCGATGGACAAACGATTTTAGAACGACAATTAAACGCATTACAGGAACTTGAGATAGAAGATATAGTCCTTGTCACAGGTTTTTATCAAGAGGCTTATAAAGAGCTTAATCTGCCCAGTAATGTGTTACATGCTCATAATGAGCAAGCCTCAATAGGGCAAGGTAGTTCTGTTCGACTCGCTTTGAAGACGGTCTATGAAAAATTAGAAGAGGTTGATGCCATCATTATGTTGCTAGGTGATTTACCACAAGTTAATGCTGCAGATCTGCGACAATTAATTGAGCAGTTCAAGATACGCTCAAAAGGTGAGGTCGTGATGCCATTAGTTAGTTCACAGCGTGGTAATCCCGTCATTATTTCTGAAAAAGTACTGAAAGAGATTGTTTCTTCAGAAAAATTAACCGTGCGAGGATGGATGGATCAATACCCGAATGAAGTTGAGGTTTGGCAAACAGAAAATCAACACTTTACATTTGATTTTGATACCAAAGAAAATATTGAAACTTTTGTCAAAAAGACCGGTTCTAAAGTTGAATTACCCAGTAAACCATAGTAAACACTAATTGAATTTGTTTTTAGATCGTGCATCATTAGAAAATCATCACTGCTTTAATGGAATAGAAATAACTCGGATCAATGGAAAATATTGAAATTACCGTATTACGTGAATTGCTTGATTGGCGGTTAAATAACAAAGCTGCTAAGCTAGTAACAGTTGTTAGAACCTGGGGATCCTCGCCTCGGCCGATTGGATCAATCATGGCTATTTGTGAGAATGGTAAAGTCATGGGTAGTGTCTCAGGTGGTTGTATAGAAGATGATTTAATTAGACAAAACACGCAAAGCCCTATCACCTCTGCATCTAGTCCCGAATTTTTAAAGTACGGGATTTCAGCAGATGAAGCCCATCGTTTTGGACTTCCTTGTGGTGGCACTATTGAATTATTCGTTGAATATAATCCTGATATCCAAGCTTTGAAAGAATTAATTACGCACTTGGATCATGGCAAGCTAGTGAAGAGATCGGTTAATACACAAAACGGTCAAGTCCTCTTAGAAATAACGAATAACCCCGCAGAACTAGAAATCAATGGCACTTCTCTGATCAATACTTTTGGTCCTGAGTATCGGATGTTAATTATTGGCGCGGGTCAATTAAGCGAATATTTAGCGACGATGGCTCTGTTTAATGGCTTTGCAGTAACGGTCTGTGATCCAAGAGAAGAGTATGTTGGTCACTGGGCAGTCCCAAATGTCACGGTGGTGACGAAGTCACCTGATGATGTCGTTGTCGAATTTAAACCCGATGCTAGAACTTGTGTCGTAGCGTTGACTCATGATCCTAAATTAGATGATCTGGCATTACTAGAAGCATTAGAAACTGGGGCGTTTTATGTTGGTGCCATTGGCTCAAGAAGGAATAATGCAGCCCGCAAACAACGCATGATTGAATATTTTGATCATACAGAAGAGAGCTTAACTAAATTGCGTGGACCAATCGGAATCTTCATTGGTAGTAAGACACCTTCTGAGATTGCTGTGAGTATCATGGCAGAAATATTGGCCGTGAAAAATAATGTTCAGTTGCCGAGAGAGATGGAAGTAGCGATTGCTAAAAATGCCTTATCAATCTCAGAGAACGACGGCGTCAATGATGAAAATGCGTGTAAGATTAATTAAAAAAATATAGACCTTAACATCTTTATAAGGAGACTTAGATGGACCATAAAAAGAACTTGAATTCCTCTTCGATTGCTTCAGACTCTGAAGAGGCTGCAACCGCCTTACCTAATTCCCAGCGAAGAAGATTATTAAAAAGTTCATTAGCTACCGGGGTTTTGTTTAGTTCAGCTAATCCAGCTTCGCAAGCCCAGGGTCTGGTTGAAAAAGATGCAACAAGTAATATCGCGGTGCCTAAAATCGCTAAGGGATTAAGATTAGTTACTTTTTCGCCAACTGCAGACCAAAAACCTCGTATCGGAGTGGTCCTCAATGATGGTCAAGTCATCGATATCGCGATGGAACTGCAAAATTCAAAAATGGTAAGCAGCTTTGATCCCTATTCAATGCTTTCCTTGATTCACCGTGGGAATGAAGGACTGAATCAAATTCAAGAAATACAGTCTCGAGCCATGCGTCTGCGCATTATGCGTCCCACCGTGAACCAAGTTAAACTTTTTTCACCGATTCCAAGACCACAAAGTAATATTTACGCAGTAGGTTGGAATTACTTAGATCATTTTGAAGAGGGGCGTGAGGCAAGAGCAGATAAAGCCATTCAGGAATTCCCCAAAAATCCCGTATTCTTCACCAAAGGTGTTTACACCATGAACGGGCCGTTTGATCCAATTCCCTTTGATGCGACGAATTCAATTCAGGCAGATTGGGAAGTTGAGTTGGCTTTGATCATCGGTAAAACGGGAAGAAATATTTCAGAAGAAAAGGCCATGGATTATGTTTATGGCTACTCTGTATATAACGATACTACGTTGCGGGAAGTTCAGCAAAAACGTCACGGAGGACAATGGTTTAAGGGGAAGAGTCTAGATGGCTATGGCCCAATGGGCCCGTGGATTTTGACTGCCGATGCAGTTGATTTAAATCAAACCCGCCTCATTTGTCGTGTCAATGGCGTGGAAAAACAAAATGGTACCTATGCACAAATGTACTTTAAAATTCCACGAATTATTGCTGAACTATCACGTGGCCTGACCTTAGAAGCTGGAGATATCATTGCCACCGGCACTCCACCTGGTGTTGGTTTTAGTAGAAAGCCCCCAGAGTTTTTAAAGCCAGGGGACATTATGGAATCTGAAGTAACTGGAATTGGTATTATTCGTAATCCAATTCGTTCAGAAGTTTAATGATTTATTGAATTCAAATTACTAACTTAGTTTAAAAATTGCATTAACAATTTTTCCTGTTAATGCAATTTTCATATAATTTAGGTAAGATGAAACAATGATGATTAATAAAAATTCTTTTACCTATCTAGTCTTATTCTTAGCCCTTAGTCTTCTATCGGGATGTGCTAACTTCTTAGATGTGAAAGTGACTCGGTATCACGTATTACCGATTCCTAAATTGGCACCACCTCCATCCCCATCAGGTGTTAACCCACCAACTTCAACCATTGGCTTAAATACCAATGTTCCTCCTACCGTTTTTAACGGACAACATTTTGCAATGGTCAAAGAAGTTGAGAAGGTCGAGGATTTGGAGTTTAAGCAATTTGTCAGAGTCATTGCGAACGAGCTAAGTTATTTGGGGTTAAAAGAGAGTGAGCCAAGTGACTTTTTGATTGATTTTAGACTTAGCTCACCAGCTTCCGTTGGGGAGAGAATGCAACCTTATACAACTCCGTACACACGGGTGAATTGCCTCAGGGATGTTTATGGCAATCCTAACTGCGTACCAATGACTTCTTATCAAACCAACTATTACCCAGTTAAGTACAACTTCTTTACAAACGAACTTAGCCTGTTCATTATTGATGCAAAAACTAATCAACGGATTTGGCAGGGACGAGCTGAAGCAATCAGCTATGATGAGCCTAATATGAAAGGGCTTTTGCCATTCTTGACGCGTGCTGCACTGAGTAATTTCCCAGGCCCTTCTGGTGTAACTGAGACAGTTCGTTTTAACTTAGAAAAAAAATAGATCTAAAGTCCGAACAAGCACCATTGCCAGAGAAGTCCAATACCTGCACAGGCTAAAAGTAATTGAATAATACTTAATTGCCAACGTATTAGGGCTATGGTTGACATTACAATGAGGGTCACGGAGAACCCGCTTTGTAAGAATGAGATATCCTTACCCATTCCGGTCGCAAAGATGGTGTGGTACATAAAAAAAAGCGATAAACTTGTAATCACTCCAGTTACTGCGCAGGAGATACCCGTTAAGATGGGCGCTAATTTAAATTCATGCCTAGTTGATTCAATGAATGGGCCACCTAAAAAAATAAAACAAAAAGACGGTAAGAAGATAAACCAACTCACAATGCAGGCGCCTAAAGCGCCCGATAAAATCGGCGATTCTACAAATACTGTACTCAGAAAAGCGGCAATATAACCTACAAAAGCTACCACAATAATTAATGGGCCCGGCGTTGTCTCACCAAGCGCTAAACCATCCATCATTTGCGTAGCACTCAACCAGTGAAATTGTTCCACGGCTGATTGAAAGACATAGGGCAACACTGCATAGGCCCCGCCGAAAGTGAGTAAAGCGGCCTTAGAGAAAAAGATGGCTAATTGAGCATAAATTCCACTAATACCCCATATTTGTATCAGTATCGACAAAGGTATTACCCACAGCAATATTGAAACGAATAAGATCTTTAAAAATCGTCGCTGATTAAACTCGGTGTGGGCTAATTGAAAAGAGCTATCGTTAATAACTGCATCAAAATCATCTAATTGATTTTTACTACCATGTTGCGCTGAGCTGACAAGCAACCAATTTGGCACAAAACGATGTGCCAACCAGGCCATTATTCCCGCCGTAAAGATAATGAGTGGATATGGAGTATCCAACAAAATACCCAGTAAAGCTCCTACGGCAATTGCAAATTGAAATGGCGTTTTAAGAATCCGCTTACCAATTTTATAACCTGCATGGATAACAATGGCAGTTACCGCTGGTTTGATGCCTAAAAAAATACCACTGATAAGCAAGGTACTACCAAAGGTCATATAGACAATTGATAGAACGATTAAAAGGAGTAGTGCTGGCAAAATAAAAAGCAAGCCAGCAATGATGCCGCCAATCGTGCGGTGTAATAACCAGCCCATATAGATCACCAACTGCAAAGCTTCAGGGCCAGGTAAAAGCATGCAGTAATTTAATGCATGCAAAAATCGCTTTTCGGAGATCCAATGTTGTTTTTCAACTAGCTCATGATGAACCGTCGCTATTTGCCCTGCAGGTCCTCCAAAACTGATGAAACCTAATTTGAACCAAAATTTCAGCGCTTCCTTGAATTGAACCGATGTTGGATTTTGGTCCATTGTGTTGAATTGTCTGCGGTTAATGTTCAGATTTCATCCATGCCACCAACTACATGACTAAAGCCTGCATCAACATAGGTGATTTCACCAGTTATACCGCTTGCTAAGTCAGACATGAAGAATGCGGCTGCATTCCCAACATCATCGATACTGACATTTCTGCGCAGTGGAGCATTTTTTTCAACAAAATCTAGTATTTTTCCGAAACCTTTAATCCCTGAGGCAGCCAAGGTTTTAATTGGGCCTGCAGAAATACCGTTCACACGAATACTCTTTGGACCCAAAGAGCCAGCTAAATAACGAACACTGGCTTCAAGAGAGGCTTTGGCCAAACCCATTGTGTTGTAGTTGGGTACGTTTCTCATTGAGCCCAAATAGGTGAGAGTTAAGAGCGCTGAGTTGGGATTTAACATTGGGAGTGCGGCTTTTGCCATTGCCGGAAAACTGTAGGCAGAAATATCATGGGCAATGCGAAACGACTCACGAGATAAACCATCTAAAAAGTCACCAGCAATCGCTTCTCTTGGCGCAAAGCCTATCGAATGTACTAAGCCGTCAAATTTTGGCCATGTCGAAGCTAAGTCCTTAAATAATTGATCGATTTGTTCATCACTACTGACATCGCAATCAAAAATTAAAGTACTATTAAATTCACGAGCGAATTCTGTAATACGATCTTTAAAACGATCACCTACATATGTAAAGGCTAATTCTGCACCTTCGCGATGACAAGCTTTGGCAATGCCGTAAGCAATAGACCTATTGGATAATAAGCCAGTCAAAACTATTTTTTTTCCGGTAAGAAACCCCATGTATATTTCCTCAAATAAGGTATTAAATGAACAAAAAAGGCAAAACTTTTTTGTCCTCATTACAATTGTTACATATCAATATCTTGAAATTGTGATTTGAATGTTAGCTATCGAATGAGAATCATCCTAATTTTATTCCTTTTTTTCTGTCAGCCTCTGAATAGTTGGGGCTCGCATGCATTTGCCCAATATGGTAGTCCGAAATATCCAAAGGATTTCAAGTACTTCGATTTTGTCAATCCGAATGCTCCCCAAGGTGGAACATTAACTTTAGCCAACCCCGACCGGCGTACCAGCTTTGATAAATTTAATCCATTTACTTTAAGGGGGGTCGCTGCCCCGGGAGTTGCTGGTTTAATGTTTGAGTCTTTAGCAATTGGTAGTTCAGATGAGACTTCAAGTATTTATGGCTTGATTGCCGATGACATGGTAGTGGCTCCAGACCACTTATCGATGACTTTTCACTTGCGTCCTGAGGCAAAGTTTAGTGATGGTAGCCCTATCTTAGCTAGTGATGTCAAATATAGCTTTGATACCTTGATGAGTAAAAAAGCACATCCACAATTTCGAACTGTTTACGCAGATGTGAAGCAAGCGGTAGTTCTAGATGACCATCAAATTCGTTTTGATTTTCATGAAAAAAATGGTCAAGCACCTTTATTGGTTGGCACGATGCCCATCTTCTCGCCCAAATGGGGACAAAAAGCTGACGGGAAAAAAATAAGTTTTGATGATTTGGCATTTGAAATGCCGATTGGAAGCGGTCCTTATGTAATTGATTCTTATCAAATGGGACGCAACATTGTTTTTAAAAAGAACCCAAATTACTGGGGTAACCATATTAACGTTCGAGTTGGTAGTAATAATTTTGAACGGATTGTTTACAAGTTGTTCAGTGATGATACTGTTCGACTCGAGGCTTTTAAAGCGGGTGAGTTTGATGCCATTGTTGAGTACCGAGCTAAATTGTGGGCAAAAAGCTATGTGGGTTCTCAGTTTAAAAATGGTCAGTTAAAAAAAGAAGATTTTGTTCATCATAACGGTGCTGGTATGCAAGGTTTTGCAATGAATACTAGACGTGAGATTTTTAAAGATCCAAGAGTACGTCAAGCATTGGGCTTGGCCTTAGATTTTGAGTGGTTAAATCGACAGATTTTTTACAACCAATATCGCCGTTTAGACAGTTATTTTTCTAACTCACTACTTGGTGCCAGTTATGAAACTAATAGTTTGCCTAAGGGCGAAGAGCTTGCTCTGTTACAAAGACTGAAAAGTCGGTTCCCGAATGAAATTCCTGAGACTGTTTTTGGTCCAATGCCTTCAGCAAATAGTACAACTCCACCAAATTCATTGCGTGGTAACTTATTAAAAGCTAGAGATTTGTTAGCACAAGCTGGGTGGAACTATAAAGATGGTGCACTTCGAAATGCAAAGGGCGAGATCTTTGAATTTGAAATGTTGGAAGATAGCCCATTTTTACTCCGTATTTTGTCTGCATATGTGCGTAATTTAGAAAAATTGGGAATTAAAGCAAATGTAAGAACTACCGATTTTGCTCTTTATCAAAAACGCCTTGATCAGCATGACTTTGACATGACGACCATTCGATACATGGATAGCCAAAGTCCCGGTAATGAATTATTGGATCGATTTGGAAGTTTGGCGGCAGATCAAAATGGTTCAGACAACCATATTGGTGTGAGACTAAAAGCGGTGGATCAATTAATCGCTGAAATTACGAATGCATCTACTCCTGAAAAACTGTATTCTGCATCTAGAGCTTTAGATCGGTTATTAATTCATCAATATTTTGTGATACCCCATTGGTATAACCCAACCCATCGCGTAGCTTATAGTACCCAGTTGGGTTTTCCTCCTCCGCCACTTTATTACACTGCTGAGTGGTGGATCCTTACCAATTGGTGGAGAAAATCAGATACTCAGGAAGCTAAATAATGCAACACGGATTATTACCCTATATTTTTAAACGTCTTTTATTAATGATTCCGACCTTAATTGGTGTCATGACATTAACTTTTGCTGTCGTACAGTTTGTTCCTGGTGGACCAGTTGAACAAATGGTGCTGGAGTTAAAAGGGCGTGGCGGGGCTGGTGTTGGGGCTGGAGAAGCAACCGGCGCTGGCAGTAATTATCGAGGTCGGCAAGGCATTGATGAAAAAAATCTAGCAGAAATTAAAGCACTTTATGGCTTCGATAAGCCACCAATTGAGAGATACTTTGATATGTTAAAGCGCCTTGCAACCTTTGATTTAGGGGATAGTTATTATCAACATCAAAGTGTATGGAGCTTAGTGGTTTCAAAACTACCTGTCTCGATTAGCATCGGCCTGTGGACATTTTTTATCACTTATTTGATTTCAGTGCCTTTAGGCATCATGAAGGCGGTTCGTGATGGTAGTCGATTTGATACCACTTCGAGTATTTTTATATTAATTGGTTATGCGATTCCGGGTTTTGTGATGGGGATTGTTTTGTTAGTTTTGTTTGGTGGTGGGAGTTTCTGGCAACTCTTTCCGCTTCGAGGTTTGGTTTCGGATCAATGGGAAAATCTTTCGTGGAGTGCAAAAATTGTTGATTACGTTTGGCATCTCGTACTCCCCATAACGGCCTCAGTTTTGGGTAGCTTTGCGGTGATTACGATGCTAACAAAAAATTCGTTTATTGAAGAAATTCGTAAACAGTATGTCATTACAGCAAGGGCCAAAGGCCTATCAGAACAGCAGGTACTTTGGAAGCATATTTTTCGGAATGCAATGATTCCTTTAGTAACTGGTTTTCCTGCTGCTTTTATTGGTGCTTTTTTTGCTGGCTCTTTATTAATCGAAACCTTATTTTCACTCGACGGACTTGGATTGATGTCTTTTGAAGCAGTTTTAAGAAGGGATTATCCAGTTGTCTTGGGGACTTTATATATATTTACCTTAATCGGCCTAGTTACCAAGTTGATTTCAGATGTCGCTTACGTTTTAGTTGATCCACGTATTCAATTCGATGCTGGGGGGAATTAAGCGATGGTGACTATTACAAACGCTTCAAAAAGAAATACTGCATGGAAACGATTTAAAAAAAATCGACTAGGCTATAGCAGTTTTTGGATTTTTTTGGTTATATTTACGGTAAGTTTATGTGCAGAACTAGTGGCAAATGACAAGCCAATTATTGCTGTATATCAAGGGCAAGTTTTTTTGCCCATTATTAAAGACTATCCTGAAACTGCTTTTGGAGGTGACTTCGAGTCCAATACAGATTTTCATGATCCCATCATTCGTAAGAATCTTTCAGAAAAAGGGAATTGGGCAATTTATCCATTGATCGGATTTAATTATTTAAGCCTGAATTATTTTGCCAAAGAACCTAATCCAGCTGCACCCAGTAGCGATAACTGGTTGGGTACTGATGATCGTGGGCGTGATGTCTTAGCTCGGCTGATTTATGGCTTTAGACTTTCTGTCTTATTTGGTTTAGCCCTTACATTGGTTGGTGTTGTAATTGGCGTATTGCTAGGCGGATTAATGGGGTATTTAGGTGGTACGTTTGATCTCATTACACAGCGTATTATCGATGTTTGGCGATCGCTTCCCGAATTATATTTATTGATTATTTTTGCTTCAGTATTTAGTCCAAGTATTTGGTTACTGGTTATTTTGTTATCCTTATTTAGCTGGATTAACTTGTCCGATTATGTGCGGGTTGAATTCTACCGAAATCGGAGTTTAGAGTATGTTCGTGCTGCGCGAGCACTTGGCGTATCTGATTTTCAAATTATGCGCAAGCATATCCTACCCAATAGCTTAATTCCAGTAATTACTTTTTTACCATTTCAAATGAGCGCTGCAATCCTTTCCCTAACTAGCCTTGATTTTTTGGGTTTGGGCGTGCCACCAGATACTCCTAGCCTTGGTGAATTGTTGTCGCAAGGGAAGTCAAACTTAGACGCTTGGTGGATTTCATTAGCAACCTTTATTGTGTTGGTGGGTACGCTTTTGTTGTTAACTTTTATTGGTGAGGGACTTCGTAATGCTTTTGACCCTAGAAGAGGGAGTCAGACATGAGTTATGACTTGAGTATTCAAGGGTTGAGTATTGGATTTGGCGATGGTCGCAAAGAAAAGAATGTGGTCAACAATATTAGTTTTGATCTCCAGCAAGGCCGTCGACTTGCAATTGTTGGGGAATCTGGCTCTGGAAAATCGATTACAGCACTTTCCATTTTAGGTTTGTTGCCAGAGACTGCTCAGATTCAAGGTGAAATTCTGTGGAATGGCAAAAATCTGTTGAGTTTGAGCAATCAAGAAATTCGTCGGATTCGTGGGCGTGAGATTGCGATGATATTTCAAGAGCCCATGACGGCTCTTAATCCATTGTTTACGGTGGGTAATCAAATTGCTGAAACGGTAGCCATCCACGAAGTTACTTGGACTAAATCTCAATGTCTCGACCGTGCATTACAAATGCTTGAGAAAGTGGGATTGCCAGATGCCAGAAATAAATTAAAGGTTTATCCGCATCAACTGTCTGGTGGGCAAAGACAACGCGTCATGATTGCAATGGCATTGTCTACCAAACCGAAATTACTCATAGCAGATGAACCAACTACTGCCTTGGATGTTAATTTACGTCAACAGATTCTCAATTTGATTTTAGAGTTACAAAATGATCCAGATGGTCAAGGCATGTCAGTCTTGTTGATTACACATGACTTACATTTAGTCAAAAAATTTGCTCAAGATGTTGCTGTGATGTATCAAGGAAAAATCGTCGAGCGAGGAACTGTGCAGGAGATTTTTGAGAATCCGCAGTTGCCTTATACACAAACTCTTATCAATAGTCGCCCCGAAAACAAACTCTTACCGATTGTGCCTTTGGCTACGGAAATTTTAAAAGTCGATGAAATATCGGTTACCTATCCCATTCCTAGAGTAGGTTGGGACCAATTTAAAAAAGTATTCAGTCCACCGAGTTTAAAGTATGTGTTAAACGAAGTTTCCTTCAATTTAAGGCAGGGTGAAACAATTGGTGTAATTGGTGAGTCTGGTTCGGGTAAAACTACCTTAGGCATGGCCTTACTTGGTTTGTCCCCCGGTATTTTTGCCAAAGTAAAAGGCTCGGTCGATGTTTTTGGTAAGCCTTGGTTAAGTCTCACAGATTATCAACGAAGACCTTTAAGGGCAAAAGTGCAAGTGATTTTTCAAGATCCTTTTGGTTCTTTATCCCCTAGGATGTCTGTGAGAGAAATTATCGGTGAAGGCCTCTCAGTACATGCAAAAAATTTAAGCCCCGGTCAAATTGATCAAATGGTGACAGATGTTCTTTTAGAGGTAGGTTTAGAAAAGAGTTCTGCAGATCGATATCCGCATGAATTTTCCGGCGGACAACGACAACGAATTGCCATTGCTCGGGCCCTTATCTTAAAACCTGAAATTTTAATTCTGGATGAACCGACTTCGGCTCTAGATGTCACTATTCAAAAACAAGTATTGAGTTTGTTAACTGATTTACAACATAAATTTAACTTAGCTTATGTTTTAATTACCCACGATCTTGCAGTAGTACAAGCAATGTCACATCGCTTAATGGTGCTTCAAAATGGTGCAATTATTGAACAAGGTGATACACAACTGGTTATTTCCCATCCTCAACACGCATATACTAAAAACTTAATTAACGCAGCATTTTGATAATCTTCACTAAAATCGTATAAGCCCTAGGGTCAAATAAGCCCTTGAAATTTTGTGTAAAGGTGTCTAAAATGTTAAAAGACATAAAATCTAATAATACTCAATAAAGTTATCATGAAATTTCAAACACTTACCAACAAATCACTACAAGCTGCATTGATAGCTACTGCATTGCTATCATCAGTAGGTTTTGCTCAAAGTATTGAAGATAACCAATTATCAGCTCCAAATTCAATTGGAAATAGTACTGTATTGAATTCAAGTAATGCACCAACAAATACATCCTCAAACACTTCAGTAGCTGCTCCTGTAAAGCCTAATTTCTACGGTAAGGTAACCACTCAACTTTCAGAGAGTTCTTCTTCCCTCATTAACAATGCCATGAACCTTATTGGAGTTCGTTACCGTTGGGGTGACAAAGTTCAAACCGGATTTGACGCTAGTGCTTTTGTAAAGTATGTCTTGAAAGATAACTTAGGATTTTTGTTCCCAGTAAAAACGACAGATGATATGAGTAAGGTTGGCCTGCAAGTATCAAGAGAAAGTTTAAAACCTGGTGATTTAGTCTTTTTTAATACCCTAAAACGCGAATATTCTCACGTGGGTATTTATGTTGGTGAGAATAAATTTATTCATTCACCAGCTAGAGGTTCAGGTGTCAGGGTCGATGATATGACTTCCGTTTATTGGGATATGCGCTTCGACGGTGCCAGAAGAGTGAATGAATCGAAGTTTCCTAAAGAAACCTTACTTTCTCAATAATTATCTGAAATTACGGTAATACTCGTCTATTTTTTTCTTCAGTAAGTCCATTTGTTGTTGCATTGCTTCTTCCCCTGCAATGATTGCGGTATTTCGGGATTTAAAATCCGTACCTTTCATTGAGCTTAACTTAGGAACAACGACTATATCAGCGAGTGGCATTTCGAATAAACTGATATTTCTTCCCATAATGGTCGTTGTTTGAAGAAGTACGCCTAACGTGCCACTAATATCTTGATCTGCAGGCTCTGAAGAAATATTAACTGCAATCACAATATCTGCGCCCATTTGTTTAGTAAAACGAATGGGTACTGGAGATGAGAGTCCACCATCTACATATTCTCGATTCGAGATACGGGTTGGAGAAAAAACACCAGGCACCGAACTCGAAGCCCTTACTGCTTGGCCTGTATCACCTCTACGAAACAGGATAGCATCGCCCGTTTTTAAATCGGTAGCAACAATTCCGAGGGGGATTTCCATTTGGTCAATGGGTTTATTTTTTACTAATTTATTAACATGATTTTGTAGTGCATCCCCTTTTATAACGCCACCAAATTTATTCGAAAATGGGTTAGCCCAATCAGTAATGCTAGCTTCATCGAGGTTAATCGCAATCCGCTGAAGTTCGCTTGCGGAAATTCCAGTTGCATAAACTGAGGCAATAACACTGCCAGCACTAGTACCCACAATTAAATCAGGTTTGATCTGATTTGCTTCTAAGACCTTTAAGACGCCAATATGGGCAAAGCCCCTAGCTGCACCGCCCCCTAAAGCTATGCCGATAACCGGGGGTTTTCTTACTGGAACACTTGAGATACTAGATGAAGGTGGGGGTGGCGGAGTTTGACAAGCAGATAAGCTGATTATCAAGCTTGCAACACTGAAAAACTTGAGTATTTGGGGGTGGTTAAAAAAGCTTGGTTTTGGGGACTTCATTGGAAAGTAAATTCTTAATATTCTAGTTAACAGTGTATTATCGCAATTAATGGTGAAAGAGCATACTTCTTCACTTTAAATCTTTAGAAAGTGGATTTTGCTTGGCTTAGAGTAAATTCGATATATAATTGCGTTATTCTTAGAGAGATACATCTTTTGAATTTCAGAGATAGTTCTTCTGATGACACTTAAAGCAAAATTAAAAGTAAAAATTTAGCATTGATTGCTAATTGAAATTTCTTGCTAATTACCATTGAAAGTTTATTAATAGCAATTATTATTGCGAAATATCATGATTGAAAACCATTACAAGTTAGTCCTTGAGACTGCTCTATTGTGTTCAACAGAACCACTATCCTTAAATGAATTAGGTCGTTTATATGGTGATGAAGTTACTCCTGAAAACATTATTGTTTGGATTCATCAATTACAAAATGATTGGTCTGAAAAAGGCCTTGAGTTAGTTCAAGCTGGAACCGGATGGAGATTTCAAAGCAGGCTCTCAATGCGTGAGTATTTAGATCGATTAAATTTTGAAAAACCGCCTAAATATTCCAGAGCTGTAATGGAGACTTTAGCTATTATTGCCTACCGTCAACCTGTTACACGCGGTGAAATTGAAGAAATCCGTGGGGTTGCAGTGAGTTCCCAAATCATTCGACAACTCGAGGACCGGAATTGGATTGAGGTAATTGGACATAAAGATACTGTTGGTAGACCAGGTTTATTTGCTACGACCAAACAATTTTTGGATGACATGGCAATTTCAGGTTTGAAATATTTACCAGCATTGGATGATGGAACGCCCGTGGCAGATATTGCCCAACAAGTAATTAATTTTGAAGAGTTAGCAACGGGCGACAATTCAGAAACAGAAAATACGCCCGTTGATTTTCAAGAAGTGATTAACCCCGAATCATTGGAAAGTACCGCTCCGGTGAATGAGATAACTTCTTCCGATATAAGCATTGAGGAAGAAAACTTAAGTAGCATAACTGAAATAAAAAATAATGAATGAACATGAAAAGAATGATCTGGCAGGTACAGCAGATAAAGTGGACAAAGTAATTAATCAAGATAGTACCGAGGGAAAAGAGTCCCACTCCCAAAATAATTCGACAGCATCTGAATCCAGTGAATTAAATGCTGAAATGAAGCCAAAACAAAGGCGCTCTAGAAATCCAAAATTCAGATTGAAATCAAATCGTCGCTCGGACAATAGCGCTTCGGCTGATCCTTCAGTTTCACCAGCAGAACATTCTCATAGCTCTGAAAATTCCTCAACCCATGCGGAAGGGGTTTCGAATGAGAGTCCTTCGCAAAGTATAGAAGGACAAGCTGATTTAACTCAAGGAGGAGTAAATCCTAATCCGAGAAATCGTAATCAACCAAGGTCTAATCAATCACGAGATCGTAATTCAAGAGGTAGTAAAGGGGCTAAGGGCGGGGCTAAGGGCGGGCAAAGAGTAAATAATGATTCTAGGCCTAAACAATCTTCTTCGGGAAATCCATTAAATACGCAAAGTCAGGAACTGTTTGCAAAAGTTGTGTCAGGAGAGTTTGATGCACTATTAGATACTCCCGAGTTATCCCCGCAAGAACCTGCTAATGGATCGTCACATGATGGTGAGTTATCACAGAATGCAATTGTTGATAGGAGTTTGCAAGCACTCGAGAATGCTGAGAAGAATGATCGTCATCATGATGACCAAGATGGCAATGACGATTCATCTCAAGAGTTCCCAGAAGGGGTAGGCAATAATCAATATCAATTTTCTAATCTTGATGATTTGCCAATGTCTTTACGAGATGAAGTTTGGTCTGATCTAGATGGTTTAGATGATGACGCGGATGATGAAGATACTGTTAAATTACATAAAGTTCTTGCTGATGCGGGAATGGGTTCAAGACGCGAAATGGAAGACCTCATTATTCAGGGGCGAGTTTCTGTTAACAGTATGCCTGCACATATTGGTCAAAGAATTGGGCCAACTGATCAAGTCAGAATTAACGGTAAGGCAGTACATCGTAAGCTAGCTACAAAACCACCAAGGGTGCTGATGTACCACAAGCCTGCAGGAGAAATTGTGAGTCAGGCTGATCCAGAGGGGCGTCCATCCGTGTTTGATCGCTTACCAAAACCAAAGGGTGGGCGTTGGATTGCGGTAGGTCGTTTAGACTTCAATACCGAGGGTTTGCTGTTGTTCACCACATCAGGTGAACTAGCTAATCGATTGATGCACCCACGATATGGTATCGAGCGAGATTATGCGGTACGAATTCTGGGGGAGTTGGAACACGAGCAATTAAGTCATTTGAAAAATGGAATTAGTTTAGATGATGGGATGGCTAAGTTTTTAAGGATTAGTGATGGCGGTGGCGAGGGTGCGAACCGTTGGTATCACGTAGCCTTGACGGAGGGGCGTAACCGTGAAGTTCGCCGTATGTTTGAAGCTGTTGGTCATATTGTTTCCAGGTTAATCAGAACTCGGTATGGTATTTTCGTGTTGCCCCCTAGATTAAGAAGAGGGAAATTCGAGGAGGTGCCAGTTGATCAGGTTGCTCAATTAATGAAAGCGGCAGGACTAAAAGTCCCGCAAAATTTTCAGGGATCCAGCACATCTAATCAATCTAGACCGAACCGGGGATCATCAAATCAGGATCAACCTGATCCGATGCAAACTTCAGTATCTTATTGGGGATCAAGAGAAGCTCTAAGAATGGCTGATAACCATACAGGGATTTCTCAATATAAAACCAACTCCTCTAATGGCTCTGGAAATGGTCAAACGAAGAATTCAGCAGGAAAGAAACCTGGTCGAAATGGGAAACCAGGCAGCTCCATGAAGGTTTCTCACGAACATGGATTTGCCCCATCACCTGGAGAATTGCGTAACGCGAGCTTGAGAAGATCGCCTAAAGGTCCTAAAAAACCAGCAGGTGGAGGCTTTAGTGGTAAGCCAAAATCAGGATTTTCAGGCGGTAGAGGAAGAAAACCTAGCGGAAATACGTAAATTACGTTATAATTTCGTTTTATTGATCTTAGCGAGTTAAGTTCAACAAAAATGGGCAATATGCCCATTTTTTTTTACTAAACAAAATAAGTCCTTAATCCATATTAAGACCGCTTTGAGATTAATTATAAAAACCTGTGAGTTAAGTAGAAATTTTGGATCAAAATTTAGTCATTACCGAAGTAGTTGAGAGTTTAGGATATTTTCTCGTGGATATTGAGCGAGAGGGTAGAGGCTTGCTACGCGTAACGATTGAAAACCGAGATTTTAATCAATTAATTAACGTTGGGGATTGTGAAAAAGTGAGTCATCAACTGACCTACACTTTAGCAGTTGAAAATGTTGCATTTGAGCGTTTAGAAGTTTCATCACCAGGCGTTGATCGGATTGTTAAAACTCCTCAGGATTTTGAGCGTTTTACTGGTTTGGAAATTACCTTGAAGCTGAGAGTGGCGATGGGTAATCGTAAGAATTTTTCTGGAGTGTTGCAGGGTCTTATTAAAGGCGAAGCACAGTCTAGGGATGCTGTTTGGGGGTTGTTGATTGAGCCAAAACCTGGTGAATCTGCAATGCTTGAGTTCACACTAGCTGAAGTTGAAAAAGCAAGGCTGGTTCCTGTTCTAGATTTCAAAGGAAAAAAATCATGAATCGTGACGTTCTCATATTAGCTGATGCGTTAGCACACGAGAAAAACGTAGACCGTACAGTAGTTTTCGAAGCGTTAGAAATGGCGTTGTCTTCAGCTACTAAAAAATTATTTGCCAATGAAGGTAAAGATGTTGATATTCGTGTAGCGATTGATACGCAAACTGGTGAATACGAAACATTTCGTCGTTGGTTAGTAGTGCCTGATGAGGCGGGATTACAAGAACCCGATAAAGAGACTTTGCTGTTTGAAGCAAAAGAAGATATTCCTGATATTGAAGTTGGTGAACATCTTGAAGAACAAATTGAATCACTAGCGTTCGGACGCATTGGTGCACAAGCCGCTAAACAGGTTATTCTCCAAAGAATTCGTGATGCTGAACGTGAGCAAATCCTCAATGACTTCTTAGAACGTGGCGAGAAGATTATGAACGGAACCGTTAAACGTAATGATAAAAATGGCTTAATTATTGAGTCTGGCAGGGTTGAAGCAATTCTTCGTCGTGATCAAATGATTCCGAAGGAAAACTTGAGAAGCGGTGATCGTGTTCGTGCTTATATTCTAAAAGTTGACCGTGAGGCACGTGGTCCTCAAATAGAGTTGTCACGTACTTGTCCAGAATTTTTATTGAAACTTTTTGAAAATGAAGTACCAGAGATTGAGCAAGGTCTTTTGGAACTCAAAGGTGCGGCACGCGATCCTGGCATCAGAGCTAAGATTGCTGTAGTTACCCATGATAAACGGGTCGATCCAATTGGCACATGCGTTGGCGTACGTGGTACTCGCGTTACAGCTGTCAGAAACGAAGTAGCTGGTGAAGCAGTTGACATTGTTTTATGGTCAGAAGATCCAGCTCAATTTGTAATTGGCGCACTGGCTCCGGCACTCGTTACAACGATTGTTGTTGATGATGAAAAGCATAGTATGGACGTCGTTGTAGATGAAGAAAATCTAGCTATCGCGATTGGTCGCAGTGGTCAGAATGTCCGCTTAGCAAGTGAATTAACTGGCTGGCAAATTAACATTATGACCCCAGAAGAATCCGCGAAAAAGACAGAAGATGAAGTTGGAAAAATTCGCTTAGTCTTTATGGATAAGTTGGATGTGGATAGTGAAGTAGCGGATATTTTGATTGAAGAAGGCTTCAATACTTTAGAAGAAGTTGCTTACGTTCCATTGTCTGAAATGCTTGAAATTGAAGCATTCGACGAAGATACGGTTAATGAATTAAGAGAACGAGCAAGAGCCTCGCTTCTCACAATGGAAATTGCTGCAGAAGAAGGTAAAGAGCCTGTGTCCCAAGAGTTGAGTTCCGTAGAGTCAATCAGTCAAGAAGTGATTGAAAAACTTATCGCAAATCAGGTGAACACAAGAGAAGATTTGGCCGAATTGGCCGTAGATGAACTAATTGAGATGACCCAAATGGATGAGGAAAGCGCAAAGCAACTCATTATGAAGGCTCGTGCTCATTGGTTTAATTAAAAATGAAGGGATCGCATGGCGACCACAACTGTAAAGACATTGGCTGAAGAGCTAAAACGTTCGACCGACAATTTACTGGAACAATTGCGTGCTGCTGGTGTTTCTAAAAATGCTGAATCAGATGTTTTATCTGAAAATGATAAGCAGGTTTTACTAGAGCATTTGCAAAAATCGCATGGCACTGTTACCGCCGATGTTGCAAGAAAAAAAATCACACTCACAAAGCGTGAAACGAGTGAAATTCGTCAATCTGATTCAGCAGGAAGAACGAGAACTGTTCAGGTTGAAGTACGTAAAAAAAGAGTCATAGTAAAGCATGAAGATGGCCTTAGCCCAGAGACTCCTGTTGTGCCAGAGCCCGTTATTCAAGAAGAGTTGCCTGAAGTTTTTCAGTCAACGATTTCTGAGGCAGAAGAGAAAAATTTATTAGTTAGGGAAGCTGAAGCAAATCGTGAAGCTGAACTACTGAAAATTCAAGAAGCAGAAATGCATGCTGCAAATGAAGCTAGAAAGCTTAAGCAAAAATTGGCGCAAGAGCTTGCGGAAAAAGAAGCTTCTGCAGTCAATGATTTACAGGTTAAAAAGCCAACTAAAGCGGTTGAAAAAAAATCAGATAAAAATGAGTCAGAAGCTGCTAAATTAGTTTCTACTGACTCCTTAGCAACTCAAGCTGACACTCAGGAACCAGAAGTTAAGCCTTCCGAGGTTGTTGCAACTGATGTTCAAAATGAAACCCTTAACCCAGATGTTACTGCTCTTAGTCCTGCACCGGTTAAAAAAATGGCCAAAGATGCTTCAACAGAAGCTACCAAACCGGCAGTTAAGGACACCTCTGAGGCAGATTTAGAGTCAATTCGTAAGCGTAGAGCCATTGCAGAGGCTGAAGCGTTGGCAATTCGTAATATGATGAGTTCGCCAGGCATTAAAAAAGCACCTGTGCAACCTGCGCCTGTAGCGGCGACTCCGGTTGCTGATGACAAAAAAGGTACGATTCATAAGCCAGTTAAAACTGAAACTGCTGATGATAAAAAAAAGGCGGTGGTAAAGCCTACTGGTAAGTTAATTAAAGCCGCTGAAACCTCATCAACTTGGCAAGAAGAAGGTGCTAAGAAAAAATCTAGTCTCAAAACTAGGGGAGATTCTTCTGGTGGCATCGGTGGTGGTTGGCGAGCTGGTGGTGGTCGTAAAAAGTCACACTCTAATCAAAGTGATGCTCAGACAAATTTCGTGGCACCAACTGAGCCAGTAATTCGTGACGTTCATATTCCAGAAACAATTACAGTTGCTGATCTTTCCCACAAAATGTCCGTTAAAGCCGGTGAAGTGATTAAATTACTCATGGGCATGGGGCAGATGGTGAGTATTAATCAAGTATTAGATCAAGATACTGCGATGATTATTGTTGAAGAAATGGGTCATAAAGCCTTTGCAGCCAAATTGGATGATCCAGAAATTGATTTAGGACAGCAAGCTCATACTGCTGAAGAAAAGACCAGACCACCCGTAGTAACGGTAATGGGTCACGTTGACCACGGAAAAACTTCTTTACTTGATAGAATTCGTTTGTCTAAAGTAGCCTCTGGTGAAGCCGGTGGTATTACTCAGCATATTGGTGCTTATCATGTGGAGACACCGAGAGGAATGATTACTTTCCTAGATACTCCGGGTCATGAAGCCTTTACTGCTATGCGAGCCCGTGGTGCTAAGGCTACGGATATTGTGATTTTAGTAGTTGCTGCCGATGATGGTGTAATGCCGCAAACGAAAGAAGCGATTGCGCATGCGAAAGCTGCCGGTGTACCAATTGTTGTTGCGATTAATAAGATTGATAAACCTGAGTCAAATCCTGACCGCGTTAAACAAGAGTTAGTAGCTGAGCAAGTGGTTCCAGAAGAGTATGGTGGTGATGCACCTTTTATTTCTGTATCTGCAAAAACTGGTTTAGGTATTGATGAATTATTAGAAAACGTTTTATTACAAGCCGAAGTTCTAGAATTAAAAGCTCCCGTCGATGCGCCTGCAAAAGGTCTCGTTATTGAAGCAAGGTTAGACAAGGGTAAAGGTCCAGTTGCAACCATCTTAGTTCAATCAGGCACTTTAAAGCGCGGTGACATGTTGTTAGTTGGACAGTCCTTCGGTCGTGTTCGTGCAATGTTAGATGAAAATGGTAAGCCATGTTCTGAGGCAGGCCCATCCATCCCAGTTGAAATACAAGGTTTGTCGGAAGTTCCTGCAGCTGGTGAAGATGTATTGGTCGTGGCTGATGAAAGAAAAGCCAGAGAAATTGCTTTGTTCCGTCAGGGTAAATTCCGTGACGTCAAGCTGGCTAAACAGCAAGCAGTCAAGCTTGAAAATATGTTTGAGAACGTCGGTGAAGGTAGTGTTGCAACGAAGTACTTGCCAATTATTATCAAAGCAGACGTCCAAGGTTCACAAGAAGCTTTATCTCAATCCTTGATGAAACTTTCTACGCCTGAGGTTCGAGTTCAAATCGTGCATGCTGCAGTTGGTGGTATTACTGAGACCGATATTAATTTAGCTGTCGCCTCTAAAGCAGTTGTGATTGGATTTAATTCCAGAGCTGATGCTTTAGCCAGAAAATTAGCTGAAGCCAATGGTGTTGATATTCGTTATTACAATATTATTTATGATGCTGTAGACGAAGTAAAAGCTGCGATGAGCGGTATGTTAACGCCAGATAAGAAAGAAGAAGTAACTGGTTTGGTCGAAATTCGTCAAGTGTTTGTTGTTTCGAAGATTGGTTCTATTGCTGGTTGTTTAGTGGTAGACGGCGTTGTTAAGAGAACGTCTAAGGCTAGATTGCTACGTAATAATGTGGTTGTATGGACTGGTGAGCTGGATTCTTTAAAACGTTTCAAAGACGATGCAAAAGAAGTTCGTGCTGGTCTTGAGTGTGGTTTATCACTTAAAAACTACAACGATATTAAAGAAGGTGATCAGTTAGAAGTGTTTGAAGTAACGGAAGTTGCGAGAACTTTATAAGTACTTCTACACTTTTATGAAAACATCTAAACATCGTAATCAGCGTGTTGCCGATCAAATACAACGTGATTTGGCTGAGCTTATTCCTCGGGAAATCAGAGACCCTTCAATGGGTCTAGTGACTCTTCAGTCTGTGGAGCTAACTCCAGATTTGGCGCACGCTAAAGTTTATTTTTCCGTATTAGGGGCTGAGCCTGAAGTTGCCTTGAGAATTTTTCGCGAAAAAGCAGGTTACTTACATTCTTTGCTATTTAAAAGACTGCATATTCACACTGTTCCGACATTACATTTTTTGCATGACCAATCAATTGAAAATGGCTTGGCCATGTCCCAATTAATTGACCAAGCAATGTTAACCACTGCCCCCGAAAAACCTAAGGACTAAAACGTGCGCGACACTATGCCGCGCTGGACCGATGGGGTAGTGTTATTTGATAAACCTCTTGGAATCAGCTCTCAAAAAGCAGTAACGATTGTTAAGCATGCCTGCCTAGCTAATAAGGCAGGCCATACTGGTACGTTGGACCCGTTGGCGACTGGTTTATTAGCTGTTTGTTTAGGGGAAGCAACAAAATATTCCCAAGATTTATTTAACGCAGATAAAACCTACATAACCAAGATTCATTTTGGTGTTACCACTGAAACGGGTGATGCTGAGGGTAAAATTATTTCGCAGCGTCAATACGAAGGAAATACTGATAATCAGGTTTTTCTTGAGACCTTAGAGGGCATTTGTCCTAGTTTTACTGGGGCTATTCAACAAGTTCCACCGATGTATTCAGCCATTAAAAAAGATGGTCGCCCTTTATATGCATATGCTCGTGAAGGTGAGATGTTTGATTTAGCTGCTAGAGAAGTTCATATTCGTTATTTAAAGTGGCTTAGTGTCGATTTTCCCTACGCTGAGTTGGAGGTGAGTTGTAGCAAAGGGACCTATATTCGAAGTCTAGTAAGTGATATGGGCGAGTTATTAGGTTGTGGAGCGCATTTAACGGCATTACGTCGAACCAAAATTGGTCATCTTCAGATAGAGGATGCCCAAATTGAAGAAGAAGTTAAAGTTTCAGCAAATTTAATGGCAGTTGACTCACTAATTACGCATTTACCCGCTATTATCTTGAATCAAGAAGTAGCCCTGCGGTTTAAGATGGGCCAGCGAGTTGCAGTAAAAGATATTGAGTTACCAAACTCCCCAGAAGCTAATCAAGGGGATTTGGTAACTATAAACACATTCAAAATCTATCATTTAAAGGATAAGCCAGAAATGTTTATGGGGCTAGTAGAACTCAAAAATGGAGTTTTACATCCCAAACGTTTAATGGCTACGGATAGATTGGAATACCTACTTGGATTAGGTGGTTCTGACCCTTTTTTAGGAACTGACATATCCATACGGCATCATTTAACCAAACCGATTCATTAGTTTAATTTTTAGAGAGTAACAAGATGACTACAAGAGCGATTCGAAATATTGCAATTATTGCCCACGTTGACCATGGTAAGACTACTTTGGTTGACCAACTATTACGTCAATCAGGAACATTTAGAGTAAATCAGGCCGTGACAGAACGCGTGATGGACTCGAACGATCTTGAAAAAGAACGTGGTATCACTATTTTGTCAAAAAACTGCGCAGTAGAATTTGACGGTACACACATCAATATTGTTGATACCCCAGGCCATGCCGACTTCGGTGGTGAAGTTGAACGGGTCCTATCCATGGTTGATGGTGTTTTGTTACTAGTTGATGCGGTTGAAGGTCCAATGCCACAAACTCGATTTGTGACTAAAAAAGCATTAGCGCTAGGTTTGAAGCCGATTGTAGTAATCAATAAAGTAGACCGTCCAGGTGCGCGTATTGAGTATGTTGAAAATGCCACCTTTGAACTTTTTGATAAGCTTGGTGCAACTGAAGAGCAATTGGACTTCCCGATTGTTTATGCATCTGGTTTGAATGGTTTTGCTGGTTTAACACCTGACGTCAGAGAAGGAACAATGCGTCCGCTGTTTGAAACCGTAATTAAGTATGTTCCAGTGCGTGATGATGATACAACGGGACCTTTACAACTTCAGATTTCATCCATTGATTACAACAGCTATGTAGGTAAAATTGGTGTTGGTCGTATCTCCCGCGGCACGATTAAGCCAGGTATGGATGTGATCTGTATGAATGGCCCTGATGGTGTTCCATTTAAGGGTAGGATTAACCAGTGTTTGAAGTTTAAAGGTTTAGAGCGTGAGCAAGTGGCCGAGGCAATCGCTGGAGATATTGTATTAATTAACGGTATTGAAGACATTGCTATTGGTACCACGATTTGTGCGGTGGATAATCCAGATCCATTACCAATGTTGAAAGTAGATGAGCCGACCCTAACGATGAACTTCATGGTAAATACGAGTCCTCTCGCTGGTCGTGAAGGTAAGTTCGTCACTAGCCGTCAGTTACGTGATCGCTTAGACCGTGAGCTAAAAGCTAATATGGCTTTGCGAGTCAAGGAAACTGATGATGATACAGTTTTTGAAGTATCTGGTCGTGGCGAATTACATTTAACGATCTTAATCGAAAATATGCGTCGCGAAGGATATGAACTTGCTGTTTCTCGTCCACGCGTTGTTTTCCATGAAGAGAATGGCGTTAAAAAAGAGCCATACGAAAACTTAACCATTGACGTTGAAGATACTACTCAGGGATCTGTGATGGAAGAGTTGGGTAAGCGTAAGGGTGAATTATTAGATATGGTGAGTGATGGAAAAGGTAGAACTCGTCTCGAATACAGAATCCCGGCACGTGGCTTAATTGGTTTTCAGGGTGACTTTTTAACAATGACACGAGGTACTGGTCTCATGAGTCATACCTTTGATTGCTATGATGATGTTAGAGAAGGTATTTTGGGCGAACGTCATAATGGCGTTTTGATCAGTCAAGATAATGGCGAAGCAGTTGCCTACGCTTTATGGAAATTGCAAGATCGCGGCAGAATGTTCGTTGTACCTGGCGATCCTTTGTACGAAGGAATGGTAATTGGTATTCATAGTCGTGATAACGATTTAGTTGTGAATCCAATTAAAGGTAAGCAATTAACCAACGTTCGTGCTTCAGGAACAGATGAAGCCGTTCGCCTTGTGCCAGCAATTCAAATGTCTTTAGAGTATGCGGTTGAGTTTATTGCGGAAGATGAATTAGTTGAAGTGACTCCTAAGAGTATTCGTTTACGTAAACGTTACCTCAAAGAAAATGAGCGTAAAAAAGCTTCACGTGACTAATTGATTTTTGGTGCTTTACTGGAATAGGGAAGATGAACTTGTTGAATATTCAGATTCCCATTCGGGATGGTGTTGGTGCTAGTAAGGTCTTTCTGCCAGAGGGACCTTACGCAACTGTGCTTGATTTCTTGGAAATTCGCTTTCCAAGAGGAACAAGGCAAGGGTGGGAAAACCGTATGCGGGAGGGGCGAGTCCTTAACCAATTTGGCCAGCCTGTTTTACCCGAGTCTTTATACACTCCCAAACAAATCCTTTATTACTATCGTGAACTAAAAGCCGAAGCTAAAATTCCATTTGCTGAGACGGTCATTTATGAAGACGACTGGATTGTTGTAGCCGATAAGCCGCATTTCATACCCGTAACCCCCATAGGTCCTTATTTACAAGAAACACTGCTTGTCAGGTTAAGAAATCGGCTTCAGGTCGATCACCTTAGTGCTGTCCATCGTCTTGATTTAGAAACTGCTGGACTGGTACTCTTCACGAAACAAGCGCATACCCGAGATACTTACGCTTCATTATTTAGAAACCGCTTGGTAAAAAAAGAGTATTTAGCCGTTGCTAGGTTTTCAGCGGACTATGAATGGCCAACCACGCACTTTAGCCGTATTGAGGCTGGTGAACGTTTTATGCAAATGCAGGAGGTGAGTGGTACGCCTAATTCAGTAACAAATATTTCTGTGATTGAAACGATTGATAACTGGTCTTTATATCTTTTAGAACCTATTACTGGTAAAAAACATCAGCTCAGAGTGCATATGAATGCGATGGGATTGCCAATCCGAGGTGATCAAATCTATCCGCAATTGAATGATTATGTTGTGCCGAGTCAAAGGGACTATGCCTCTCCTTTGCAGCTTTGCGCTAAAAGGCTTTCATTTCAAGATCCGATGACTGGAAAAGCGCATTTTTTTGAGTCAAATATGCATTTACAATGGCCTCCTGCTGATTTTAAGTAAGGCGATCGCTAACTCAAGGGAAAACCATAAGTATCACAGGGTTAGCAAAAGTGTTATAAATATCGGTTGGAACTTCAAATCTTATCAAAATTACTCAGAAATCTTCAAACTCTTTGTGTTTAAAGTGACGCACATTGATTTTTTTATTTTTTTAAGGCTAATTGATCATTTATATATTTATTTTTATTAAAAATTTAAGCTTTTAAAGTTAAATTAAGTTTCTTTAATAAATTATTTTTATTTTTATTTTTTGAATGAAAACAATGCTTAATTAGGTATTTATGCCTACTTAATTTTTGTTAAGTGCGTAGTAATCTGAATCTTTCAGATTACTATAAGGGTTTTCCATAGGTGGTATTTTTTTGTAAATAGATTAGCATTTGATCATTAATTATCAAAGGAGATAAATATGTTGCATGGTAATTTTCGTAGAAGCTTATTGATAGCATCCCTTGCTATCATGGGAGCAGTAGGTTTTGGCTCAGTAAGTGCCCAAGAAAAGCCACCATTACGGATTGGTTTTGGTATGGCCGAGACTGGTGCGATGGCAGCAAATGGTAAAGCCGCAAAATTGGCGATGGAAATTTGGCGTGAAGATATCAACGCTAAAGGTGGATTACTAGGTCGTAAAGTTGAATTTGTAACTTATGACGATCAAACGAATCCATCACTAGTTCCTGGTATTTACACAAAGTTAATTGAATCTGACAAAGTGGATTTGGTTGTATCTGGTTACGGCACGAACTTAATCGCTCCTGCAATGCCAACTATCATGCAAAGAAACTTAACCTTTGTTAGCTTGTTTGGAACGGCCGTTAATCAAAAATTTAACTACCCACGTTATTTCCAAGTGATGCCTAATGGTGAAGATCCCGCAGTTGGTTTGACTTATGGCTTCTTCGAAGCAGCAATGCAAGCAAGTCCAAAACCAACGACAGTTGCTTTAGTTGGTGGTGATGCTGAGTATCCAGCTTTGGCTCTCGAAGGCGCTAGAATTAACGCCAAAAAAATGGGCTTGAAGATTGTTTACGACAAAACATACCCACCTAATACAACTGACTATGCTCCAGTCATTCGTGCCATTCAGGCAACGAATCCTGATGTAGTGTTTGTTGCATCATATCCACCAGATACTGTTGGTATGATTCGTGCAGCGAACGAAGTTGGTTTAAAGACGAAGGTTTTTGGTGGTGGCATGATTGGTTTGGGCTTTGCTGCTGTGAAAAAACAATTAGGACCTTTGCTCAACGGCGTTGTTGGATTTGAACTTTATGTTCCAGAGCCAACTATTAAGTTCCCAGGAGTTGAAGCCTTCTTGAAAAAATATCAAGGCCGTGCTGAAAAAGAGGGTGTCGATCCACTCGGTTTTTACTTACCTCCTTACGGCTATGCAATGATGGAAGTTTTAGGAACTGCGATTGAAAAGGTTGGTAGTCTTGATCAAGGTAAATTAGCTGATTACATGCACAAGAATACTTTCAAAACAGTGGTAGGCGATATTACTTTTGCTAATAACGGTGAATGGAAAGTTGGACGTCCTTTATATGTTCAATACAAAGGTGTTCAAGGTAACGATATTGATCAATTCCGTAAGCCAGGAAAAGCTCCAATTATGTTCCCTAAAGACTTGAAGTCTGGTGAACTTCGTACTCCTTACGAAGAAGCTCGTAAACAGTAATTCTTCTCTCTGAAGCCCTCTAGCTTAAATGCTAGAGGGCTTTTTTAAATATTAGTGGATTTATGGACATTTCTTTTGATTTATTACTGAATGCAATATTTTCTGGCCTTTTACTAGGTGGTTTTTATGCTGCATTATCTTTGGGTGTTTCCATTTCTTTTGGAATGCTTGATATCGTGAACATCGCTCATCCTGCGATGGTGATTCTTGGTGCATACCTGAGTTGGTGGTTGAATGAAAAATTTGGCATCGATCCAATTCTTGCTGGATTTCTGTTAGGGCCCTTCTTTTTTCTAGTTGGTAACCTTATTTACCGACTTTATTATGATCGCTTTGAAAAAGGTGGTGGGGGAGATTCTTTACGCGGCCTCGCTTTTTTCTTCGGAATTTTATTCATCATTGAGATGATTCTGATTCTGGCTTTCGGCGTTGATTATCGTAACGTTAATACGAGTTATACCGATAAAACTATTAGTTTTGGCGTAGTTACGGTTGCTTACCGTCTGCTAATTCCATTCGTGATTTCAGTTGGTTTGTTATTGGTGATTCGATGGGCATTTAAGAAGACCTATTTTGGTCGCGCAGTCAGTGCGGTTGCTCAAGACCCCTTAGCTTTGCAACTAATGGGCGTAAATCCTGTAAAAATTAAAGGTTATGCCTTTGGCCTTTCTTTGTTCACTGCGGTTGTTGGTGGTGCGATGTTGATTATTATTCAATCAGTGCAACCTTCTGCAGGACGAGAATATATTGGATTGGTTTTTGCCATCGTAGTGCTGGGTGGTATGGGTAATTTAACGGGTACTTTACTGGGCGCGATGATTTTAGGGGTTGCTGAAAGTATGACAGCAACATTCGCAGGTCCTTCTTGGGCCCCAGCAGTTTCATTCGGATTACTTTTATTAACATTGGTATTTAGACCACAAGGTATTTTTGGAAAATGAATAAGAATCGTAATTTCTACCTCGGTCTGGTTTTGGTGTTGCCTTTATTGGCTTCACTCCCGTTTTGGGTGCAATCAGAATATTTTTTCTTTGCGGCGTATTCCGTGTTGCAATTTGTTATCTTGGCGGTAGCCTGGAACATCTTAGGTGGCTACGCAGGCTATGTTAATTTCGGTTCTGCAGCATTTTTTGCAATTGGTGCCTATTCGACAATTGTTGGTTATAAACTTCACTTTCCACAGGGCGCTAATATTCTTCTTGGTACTTTCATGGCCGGCTTAGTTGGACTCGGTATGGGATATATCACGCTTCGTCTCAAAGGTGTTTTCTTTTCAATTGCTACTTTAGCGATGTCAGTTGTGTTGTTGACCATCGTAACGAATACTCCTTTCTTAGGTGGTGCTAGGGGTGTGTATGTGATTGTTTCTAGAGAATCACCCGTTGGCACCGGTCCTTATATCCACTGGCTATATTTTCTGATTTTAGCGATGGCAGTTGTTTCAGTCATTATTTCTAGAATCATCGAACATTCATGGCTCGGACAGGGATTGATGGCCATCAGAGACGACGAAATGGCAGCAGAAGGTCTAGGTGTTCCAACACTTAAATTAAAGCTCATCGCAACTTCTATTAGTGGTGCGTTAATGGGCTTAGCGGGAACTACTTTCCCTTACCTAATTACTTACGTCGAACCAACCGCGACTTTTAATTTGTCCTTTGCGGTAAATAGTATTGCAATGCCGATTGTAGGTGGACTTGGAACTTGGATTGGTCCCTTGTTAGGTGCCTTATTACTGGGTTCAATACAGCAAATTGCTTCGGTAACGCTTTCTTCATCATGGAATCTACTCATTGTTGGTGGTGTTCTAGTTTTATTTGTGACTCTTGCGCCAAATGGTTTAGTTGGATTTTTTAAGAAATGGTCTGGAAAATAATGGAAAACACAACTCAGACACAAATGCCTTTAGTAAAGGTCAGTGCAGTGACCAAGAAATTTGGTGGTTTTACTGCCTTAAGTAATGTTGATTTAGTCATTGCTCCTGGTGAGCGAGTCGGTTTAATTGGACCCAATGGTTCTGGTAAAAGTACCTTAGTTAACTGCATCTCTGGTATGTTGAAAATTGACGGTGGATCAATTGAATTTGCAGGTGAAAATATTTCTAGCTTGCCTCCGCATGCGAGAGTTCATGCTGGTATTGCCAGAAGTTTTCAGATTCCACGACCCTTTAAGACGATGACAGTTTTTGAAAATATTATGGTAGTGCTGAATTTTTCAGGAAATGATCGAAAAAGTGCGGATGATCTTCGTTCCACTGAAGAGCGCGCAATGGATATTGTTCAAGGTGTCGGATTACATAGCAAAAAAGATCACGTCTCTGCCAGTCTTACCCAAGTGGAGTTACGTAAGTTAGAGTTAGCACGCGCCATGGCAGCAAATCCAAAAGTATTGATTGCTGATGAAGCTTTAGCAGGCTTGTCCGGAGCAGAGGTAGACGAAATTCTTGACCTCATTATGGGCATGAAAGAAAAAGGTGTTTCAGTATTAATGATTGAACACATTATGAGCGCAGTAATGCGCTTCTCTGAGCGTTTAGTGGTTCTGGTGGCTGGCAATAAAATTGCTGATGGATTGCCCCAGGATGTGATTAACAATCCCGAAGTGATAAAGGCATATCTTGGCGAATAAGATCATCTTAAAAGAGATTAATGCCGCCTATGGTGCGGTTCAAGTCTTACATGGTATTTCAATGGAAGTTGGTAACGGTGAAACGGTTGCTCTCCTTGGAACAAATGGCAATGGTAAATCTACCTTAATTAAATGCGTTGCTGGATTAGTTAAGCCAACTGCTGGTCAAGCTCTAGCAGTGATTGATGATGTCACGCATGACTTAGGTAAGCTAAGTCCTGAGGAGATTGTTAATTTAGGTATTGCGATGGTTCCGGAAGGTCGTCGTCTTTTTCCTTTATTGACGGTTGAAGAAAATTTATTACTCGGTGCATCTAGACCTTTTGCTCGCAATCATGTCAGTGAAACTCTGGAATTTTGCTTTGAAGTATTTCCAAAGTTGAAAGATCGTCGTACTCAAAGAGCTGGCAGTATGAGTGGCGGTGAACAACAAATGGTGGCACTTGCTCGTGCACTGATGACGATGCCTAAGATTCTCTTGATTGATGAACCATCTGTGGGCTTAGCTCCCATCATCGTTAAGCAGATGATTGATAAAATAGCAGAGCTAAAAGTTCAAAAGGGTCTTACAGTTTTAATGGCTGAACAAAACTTTACACAAGCAATGAGAATTGCTGATCGTGGTTATGTGATTGTGCACGGTGAAATTAAAATTGAAGGTAGTGCGAAAGATTTAGCGAACAACGATGTTGTACGTCAACTTTATATGGGTATGTAATTTCAAGGAAAATTTATGTCTTATGCTTTAGCGAGTGATCGCGTACCATTTTTACCAATCGTTGATCGACCACAATGGAAAATTCCAGGCGACAAGAACTTACTTGTCTGGTTAATTGTTAACGTTGAGCATTGGACGATGGCCAATCCTATGCCGAGAACAGTTCTCAGTCCACCAATGGGTCAACCATTGCAGCCTGATGTACCTAACTGGTCTTGGCATGAGTATGGGATGAGAGTTGGTTTTTGGCGGATATACGATGCTTTAGTAGCGAGAAATATTGTTCCCACTCTCGCGACCAATGGTATTGTTTGTGAATCTTATCCACGAGTTGTTGAATCAGCGATGAAACACAATTGGGAAATGATGGGTCACTCTTATATTCAAGGACCAATGCATAAGTTAGATGATCAATTAGCAACGATTCAGAAAACGATGGAAACCATAGAGCGTTTTACTGGTCAGCGTCCAGTTGGTTGGGAAAGTCCTGGCCTAACAGAGACTGAAGTAACCATTGATCATTTATCGGCTGCTGGCATTGAATATGTTGCAGATTGGCCATTAGATGATCAACCAACTTGGATTGCAGCTAGTCCTAAGCCCGTTCTTTCAGTGCCCTACACAGTTGAGACAAACGATATCCCAATGATGTTATTGCAGATGAATCGTGGTGAAGAAATGTTCTTGCGCGGTAAAGAGCAGTTTGATCGTTTGTTACAGGACAGTAAGACAATTCCACGTGTCATGGCAATCAGTGTCCATCCTTATATTACGGGTGCACCGCATCGGATTGGATACTTTGAAAAATTGTTGGATTATGTACAAGCTTCTTCAGGCGCGACAATTTGTACAGGTAAAAATATTAACGATTTATACAGAGCACAATTTCCAGCTTAATTCTGATTCTGTAGCAAGGGTTTACAAAACTAAAAAGTCCAACAAGTTTCTTTGTTGGACTTTTTTTTCATAGGGTATCAGAAGAAATCAACCTAACTTTGTTGCAGTTGTTTGGACAGGTCAACAGCTGTTTCGAGCATGACACGCTTGGCAATGCCAGGTAGGTCCTTTTTAAGCTCTTCCTGCCCCTGTTCAGTCATGTATTCACCAAGATAACGTGCACGTTCAATGATTTTTTGACCAATAGGTAAACGAATATTTTCATAGGTAGATAAAGCCTGAGCATTTGCTCCGAATTGATCGATTACTTCGCACAAACACATTGCATCTTCCGCTGCTTTTGAGACGCCCATGCCTACATGAGGTCTGGCAACGAAGCTGGCGTCTCCCATCAAGCCCACTCGATTAAATGCAATTTTTTCAGAGTAGACATCATAAATTGCTTGGAAAAATACCAAAGCTGTTTTCTCTAAAAGCTCAGCCCATTGCGGAGCAAGTGTTTTTCTAGCTGCTTCGCGAATGGTTGCAATATTTTTCCAACTCACTTTAATCGGCGAAATACCCTGAGGATAATAATTGCCATCAGCATCGGTTAATAAATCAACTAACTCTGCTTCATTTGTTTTACGGTACCAAACAAAGTTATACCGACGCTGACCTGTTTGAATATTATTATTTAATCCAGCTACTGGGTAACCTAATATTTGCTCACCTGGTGGTAGCCCAAATCCAAAAGTTTCAAATAAGGTCGACAAGGAAAGTTTACTGAGAAGGTGTTCATCACACACCCCCCGCCAAGCCACATAACCAGCATATTCTGGCACTACATTAGGAGCCAGTAAATGACGAACAGAAGAGCGAAGTCCGTCCGACGCAATGATTAAATCACCCGTGTAAGAAGTGCCATCTTCACAATGAACTGTTGCTCTATGCTCATCTTGATCAAGCCCTTTGATTGATTTACCATCAAGATATAAATGAGAAGGTAAATTTTCTTTTAGAAGATGGTAGAGCTTACTCCAAGAGGTCAAAATTTGAGGTAAGGTCATTTCGGCAATGTCGTGTCCTAATTGATCTAGAGTAACGCGACGATCTACAGGGATACCGATATTGTTATCCGTTTTTATTCCACATAAGGTGAGGGCTTGCATAAGACTCGGATGGGTGACGATTCCAGCTCCTCTGCCATCTAAAGAGCCAACTACTTTTTCTAATAAAGTTACTTCATGACCACGTTGATGCATTAAATTTGCGGCAAATAATCCGCCAAGTGAACCACCTACAATAATAATTTTTGCCATAAATAATGTTAATTTGTTGAATGTGAAGCGTTTGTTAATTTACTATCTAAATCAGTTCTTTCATGAGCTGGATAATTTAGCTCAATCGTGATGCCATTGGGATCTTCAAGAAATAATTGATGTAATTTAATCGTTGGAACTAAACGTTCTCGATATTGCACTTGATGAAGTTGTAAATGATTCAACATCTCTTCTAGTCCTGTAGCGTAAAAGGCAATATGATCAATTGCACCTGAGCCTTTGAGGGACGGCATTTCCTTATCACCTAAGTAATCAATTAAGCCACTAGGGTCGTTTAAATCAATTTCTACAATATGGACGACTGCATTTAAGTAGTTATTGAGGTCTGAGTCGGCTTTATACATCCAATAACCTGGGAAAGGAAAATCAGGTCTAGGGCCAGGTACCAAACCTAATATAGTGCCAAAAAAATTCTTTGTTGCATTTGCATCCGGACTGCGAATCGCGAGATGATTAATAATGAATTCACTCATGCTATTTCTTCTCCTGTAATAAATGTTGTGCACTTAATAAATATGATGCTACGCGGTCTTTAATGATGTCTTCATCACTCATGAAGTTTGTTTCAGACTGAAAGGATGCCCCGTATATCCAACGCCTGATCCCTAAATAAAAAATGCCTCCATGCAGTCCTAACAGTAACTCCATTTCTTTTTCAGAAATTGCTTGGTCTGATTTGAAGTTGCAATATTTCCTGGTCTCAAAAACTAGTAAGGGAAGGATATTGGTTTGGAGTAATTTGAAAAAACGGTCACTAAAAAGTTTGTCGGATAATCCTGAAAATATTAAAATTCGCACGAAGTCGTGGGTCAAAATTGTTTTTGCATAATCGATATAAAATTCTACGAATTTAGCTTCAGTAGATTTTCCTTCATCAGATAATAAAACTTGCCATTCTGGTTTCCAGTGATCAAGTACAACCTCTTGATAAACCCTTTCAATCAAATCTGCTTTAGTCGGGAAATAGTGGTAAAGCAAGGTATGTGTAATCCCAAGATCTTCAGTCAGAGTTCTTAATTGACCCTCAAATCCATGCTTTGCAAAAAAAGCAATTGCTTGATTAACAATTTGCCTTTCTCGTTTTTCAGGGCTCATTCTCCTAGGAGAAGGATGTTCTCCCTGTGATTCAGTCAAAGATGTTTCCTCAATAGGTTGAGTTTGCATAAGAGGGATAAGGGTTTACACGAATTGGTTCTTATTGAGCATTTGTTAAATAATAACAGTATTGTTATTTTAAATAAATATTTATTGAGCTATCAGACAGAATTTTGGAGAGAGAATGAAAGCAGCAGCCTTTGATTACCGTAAAGTACAAACGATTGATCAAGCTATCGGTTTATTACAAGATTTTGGTGATAATGCAAAGTTAATCGCAGGTGGTCAAAGTTTATTGCCTTCCTTGAATATGCGCTTATCTGCACCTGAGTTATTGATTGATTTAAATGGTGTCGATGAATTAAAAGGCATTCAAGTAAGAACAGAAAATAATCAAGAAATTATTTTCTTAGGTGCTATGACGACTCATACAGAGATTGAAGATTCCGCTGTGGTGGCAGAGAAATTACCACTCTTAAAAAAGGCCGTTCCGCATATTGCCCACCGTGCAATTCGAAATCTTGGTACATGGGGTGGATCCATCGTGTATGGTGATCCTGCTGCAGAATGGCCAGCCTGTGCAATTGCTTTAGGCGGCGTGATGGTGATTGCTGGGCCAGAAGGACGACGTAAAATTGCTGCGAAGGACTTTTTTATTGATTTGTACACGACCGATTTGCAAGCGAATGAAATTTTATTAGGCACTGAATTTGCGATCTCAACATTACAAACGAAAGATAATTTTGAAGAGTTAGCAAGACGACATGGTGATTATGCAATTGCCGGATTAGCAGTGCAAATAGAACACCTTGATGACGTTATTAAAGCTGCTCGAATCGTTTATTTTTCTGTGGCTTCCACACCCATGATTGCTTCCCAGGCGCAAACTTTATTGGTGGGAAATTCACTAAAAAAAATCAATCAGCCGGAATTGATTAAACAGTGTCAATTAGCCGTTCGTTCTGAAATTCAGACCATGTCTGACTTAACGAACTCAGTCAAAATGAAAACACATTTAATTGGTGTCTTGATTGAAAGAGCGCTAGTTGCGCTTGCAAAATAATCAATACTTTAACTATTTCAACCTAGAAAATTTTATATGTCACAAAAAACAACAATTCGGATGACCTTAAATGGTCAAGTTATTACAACTGAAGTTGAACCAAGACAACACTTAGTTGATTTTTTACGTGATGACCAATTTTTAACTGGGTCTCACTTAGGTTGCGAGCAGGGGGCTTGTGGCGCTTGTACTGTGAAATTAAACGGCAAAATTGTACGCGGTTGTTTAGTGCTAGCTGTTCAAGCTGACCAAGGAACGGTTGAGACGATTGAGGGGCTAACAGCTACTGGAAACTACAAAGATCTTCAACAAGCTTTCTTAAAGTTTAATGCTTTGCAATGTGGCTTCTGTACTTCTGGAATGCTTCTTGCTGCAGCTGAGTTAATAGAACAAAAACCATCGGCAACAAGGGAAGAAGTGCGTGAATGGATTTCAGGGAATTACTGTCGTTGCACTGGCTATCAAGCTATTGTTGATGCAATTTGTTTTGTCTTAGAAGAACGACTTGCTCAAGTTGTTCATCAGTCTTGAATGGATAAGGAATCATCGTGAATAAACCAAGTGAAATAAAAGAACAATTAAGTCCAGTAACCAGTGAGCAGCGTTACATTGGCATGAGCGAACCACGCCATGGCGCTAAAAGGCTAACTGAGGGTAATGGTAAATACATTGATGATATGTCTTTGCCAAAAATGGCCCATGTTGTCTATTGGCGCTCGCCAGTAGCTCATATGAAAATTTTAAAAATCATTAAGGAGCACGCGTTAAAGATGCCTGGCGTGATTGCAGTGGTTGACGGTAATGAATTGGCTACTATCTGTAAACCGTGGGTTGCTACATTGAGTCATTTGGCTGGTATGAAATCAGCACCTCAATATCCACTTGCCATTGATCGCGCATGTTGGCAAGGTGAGCCTGTTGTGGCAGTGGTAGCAAAGACGCGTGCACAAGCTGAGGACGCATTGCCATTTGTGGAAGTAGAGTGGGAGGATTTGCCTGCGTTACTAGATATGCAAGCTGCACTGGATCCAAACTCTACCATTATTCATCCTGAGTTAGGCGATAACATTTGTTTTAAACGTTCCTTAGATACGGGTGATGTTGATGCTCAGTTTGCTAAAGCTGATGTGGTTGCATCGGCCGAGTTTCGTTTTGGAAGACACACTGGCGTGACCTTAGAGCCTCGTTGCCAAATCGCAGATTTTGGTGCAGATGGCAGATTAACTGTGTATCACTCTTTTCAAGCGCCGCATATGATGCAAGATTTATATTGTCGTCAGTTTGATTTAGTGGAATCAGATGTACGCGTGATTTGTCATGATGTCGGAGGTTCATTTGGTATTAAGGTTCATGCTTATCCAGATGATTTTGCAACGGTTGGATTGTCAATTTTGCTCAAGCGTCCAATTAAGTTTGTGGCCGATCGTCTTGAATCCTACCTCAGTGATATTCATGCCAGGGAACACATTATCCAGGGCAAGATTGCGGTTAGCAAGGAAGGCCAGATTTTAGCTTTTGAAATCGATGACCTTACTGGTATCGGACCTTACTCGATGTTCCCACGTACTAGTGCCATCGAAGGTAATCAAGTAGTGAATTTAGTGGGTGGTCCTTACAAGCATCTCCAATACCGTGCCAATCTGAATGTGGTATTTCAGAATAAAACGCCTACCTGTCAGTATCGTGGGGTTGGTCATCCTATCGCCTGCGCAGTAACTGAAGGTCTTGTAGATCTAGCTGCTATGAAATTACAGATGGACCCTTTAGAGATCAGAAAACTAAACGTGATTCCTGATGATGCCTATCCTTATACCGGTGCGTCAGGTATCAAACTTGAGGTACTCTCGCATGAGCAGTGTTTAGCAAAGCTTGAAGATCTGATGGATTATGCAAGTCTAAGGAAAGAGCAAGAGGAACTTCGTAGTCAGGGAATTTACCGTGGTATTGGGATTGCAACCTTGATTGAACTTACGAACCCAAGCCCTGCATTTTATGGTGTTGGAGGTGCGAGAATCGCATCTCAAGATGGTGCTACGATTCGCTTAGATCCATCAGGCGTAATTTCTGTGGCAGTGAGTGTCGGTGAACAAGGGCAAGGAAATGAAGCGATCTTTGCACAGATTGCAGCGGATGCGGTTGGCTTGCCGATTGAGCACGTTCGACTCGTTACCAGTGATACTAGCGTTACACCTTATGGTGGAGGAACTTGGGCTTCGAGAGGCGCGGGTATTGGTGGTGAAGCAGTATTGCTCGCAGGTCTTGCCTTAAAAGAAAATATTTTAAAAATTGCCGCAGCGATGCTTCAAGTAGAAGCCTCTACGCTAGCTTTGAAACAAGGAAAAGTCATTGATAGAATGACGAACGCTGAAAAACTGCCCTTGAGTGAAATTGGTCGAGTTGGCTATTTTAGAACTGATACCTTGCCTAAAGATCTCCAAGCGGATTTAACGGTAACAAGGCATTATTCGCAAAAAGATTTTCCATTCATCTTTACCAATGGCGTACAGGCTTCCTATGTTGAAGTCGATACCAATACTGGTTTCGTGAAGCTCTTAAAACATTGGGCCGTTGAGGATTGTGGTCGTGTCATTAATCCAATGTTAGTTGATGAACAAATGCGTGGAGCGATCGTTCAAGGGATTGGCGGTGCGCTGTTCGAAGAGTGCCTCTATGATGACATGGGTCAAATGATTAACGGCAACATGGCGGATTATTTAGTACCAATGGCTGCTGAGATGCCTGATATTGAAGTAGCTCACGTACAAACTCCAACCAAGTCTTCTTTACTGGGTGCTAAGGGCGCTGGTGAAGCAGGTACTGCAGGAGCACCTGGTGCAGTGATCAATGCGATTAATGATGCTTTGGCGCCGTTTAATGTGCATAGTTTTGATCAGCCACTTACGCCTGAGAAGATTCTAAAAGCCTTAGGAACGATTTAATAGTCGTAAAGCTTCGATGAGAATTATTCGCTAGGCGGAATAATTTTCATCGAGGTATCAAAAAAACTTATAGCCTCAAGGTCCAACACTTCAATATGGGATTGATTAAATACTTGCCAACGCCATTTCAATATCCCTACATGAGGTTTGCTAGTGGAGTATCTGTGATCGAGTACGGTTGTTTGAACCATTAATTCATCATCAGGCCTGACAGGTGCTGGCCAACGTAAGTAGGACAAGCCTGGTGAGCCACTGGATTCTGATCCTTGTAAGATTTCATTTGCAACTAAACGCATGGCAATGCCACAAGTCATCCAACCACTACCAATAAGACCTTGAAAAGGACCCGTTTTAGCGGCTTCAATATTTGTATGAAACCATTGCGGGTCATACGCCTTGGCAAACTGAATAATTTCTTCTTCAGTCACTTTATAAGCACTGGTTTTTAAAACTTGGTCTTTATGAAAGTCAGTAAATTTCATTAAATTTTTACTTTACTAAATTCTGGCGCTCTTTTTTCTTGAATAGCTTTGAGGCCTATTTTCGCATCATTCCCAGCAAAGCCAAGGATTTCGAGGGTTAAAGAGTGTTCAAAAGCGGGCCAAGCTGCTCTTAACCAATGATTGAGAGAGCGCTTAGTAAAGGCTAAAGCAGAAGGGCTACCACTAGCTAAAGTAGTGGCGATTTCCCGGGCTTTACTTAGTAACTCTTCATCAGGAACCGCAAGGCTCACGAGTCCAATCCGTTCAGCTTCTACACCGTCAATCGTATTACACATCAATAAGTGATATTTCGCTTTTGCCATCCCACAAAGTAGCGGCCAAATGACTGCTGCATGGTCCCCGGCAGTTACACCTAATTTGGTATGACCATCAATAATTTTCGCTTTAGTACCAGCAATTGAAATATCGGCAAGTAATGCTAAAGCTGCCCCAGCACCAACCGCTGCACCGTTGATAGCTGAAATAATGGGTACGTCACAATCAATCATGCTCTGTACTAGTTCTCTTGCTTCTCTTAGAACCCGAAGTCTAGCATCTTGAGAGTTGATCATTTCTTCTACTACCGAGAAAGATCCCCCAGCACAAAATCCCTTACCTTCACTACGAATCAGAATTGCACGAACTGATGGATGTTGGTTGAGTTTCGTAAATACCGTTCCTAAAGCGGCGTGCATCACCTCATCGGTCATAGGCATACCACCAACTGGACCAATAATTAATTCAGCAACCCCATTGGGTAAAATTTCTGCTCGTAAATTAGGGCAAATTTCTAAAATTTCACTCATTCAGTAAATCCTCACAAGATTTTCTTCGTAGCATTGGACTTACGCGATATCTTTCACCGCGATAAAAATCATCCATGCTATCTAATAAAAAGGCAACATCCGCCGCCGACCATTGTTCTAACCAATCGAATGGACCCTGAGGATAATTAACCCCAAGGCGCATCGCTTGATTCACTGCTTCTTCAGTACAAACACCCTGATTGACAGCGTCACATGCTTCGTTAATTAACATAGCAATCGTTCTCGCAACGATGAGACCTGGTGAGTCAATCACCTTGATAGGCTGAATTCCTAAATTAATTAAGAAATTTTCAACAGATTTCATTAATTCTTTAGAGGCAGTTGTGGAATGAGTCCATGCTAGATGCATCCCTGCGTAAGGTGCAAAGGATTGATCAAGGAGCACCGCGTTATGGTCCATTTCTGTAGCCATCAATCCATCTGTGATGCGAATTTCAATTTGGTTATAAGAAATTCCTGACCAATCACTTTCTTCATCGAATTCAAATTTTAAATTGATGGCCTCTAATTGCTCACTGAAGAAACTAATTAATGGTTGAGCACCATGTAGTACCACTTTTACTTTAGAGGGGAGTGGCTTTGGATCTGGCGTAACGATGTTAGGCTTGACTGCATCGCTTGAATAATCGTAAAAACCTTTACCAGATTTTCTGCCGAACAGCCCACCGTCCACTAATTCTTTTTGAACTAATGAAGGTGTGAAGCGCTTATCGAAAAAATTCGCTTCATAAACACTGGAGGTGACAGAAAAGTTCGTGTCATGTCCAATTAGATCCATCAGTTCACAAGGACCCATCTTAAAGCCTGCTGACTTTAAACAACTATCAATCTCAAAAGGACTAGCGACTTGCTCTTGTAACAGGCTAAGGGCCTCAGCATAAAAGGGGCGCGCGATACGATTCACAATAAATCCTGGTGTGGATTTGGTATGCACGGGTACTTTTGACCAAGCTTGTGCGAGACCAAAAATGGCGTTTGCTATGGCAGGATCGGTTTGTAAACCGCTGACGACTTCAACCAACTTCATGACAGGTACTGGATTGAAAAAATGCATACCAACAAGTCTTTGTGGGTGTTGCATACCGTTGGCAATAGCGGTTACTGAGATAGAGGAGGTATTCGTCGCTAAAATGCAATCTTTGCTCACCACGGACTCTAACTCTTGAAAAAGGGCTCTCTTCACCTCTAGTTTTTCAACGATGGCTTCGATGACTAAGATGGCATCTTGTGCCTTGGATAAATGGTCAATTGGCTGAATATTTTGTAAGGTGTGTTGCATTTTTTCAGCGGACATCTTACCTCGAGAGACTAAGTTCTCAAGGCTTTTGCTTAAAGATTCAATTGCTTTTGTATTTGCTCCATCCTTGGCATCAAACAAAGCAACTTGATGACCCGCTTGCGCTGCGACTTGTGCAATACCTGTGCCCATAATGCCAGCACCAATGACTAAGATTTTTCCATTGGATATTTCAATCATGGCTTTGGAATCCAATTTGCTGGTCGTTTATTTAAGAAGGCATCAAATCCCTCCTTTGCCTCTTCAGTACCTCTGACACGACTAATTGTTTTGGCAGTGAGTTCAATCACTTCAGGCGTTACTGGACCGTGTGCTAACTGGCCAAATAATTGCTTGATTTCTTTGATGGCATTTGGGCTACTAGCTAGCAACATAGTTACATTCTGATCGACTACCGCATCTAATTGATCTAAGGTGGTTACTTCGTGAACTAAGTTGATTTTGAGAGCATCATTAGCGGAAATTTTCATGGTAGTCAGAGCGAGTCTTCTTGCTTGACGTTTACCTATAGTATTAATTACGTAGGGTCCGATAGCAGATGGCAGGATACCAAATTTAGCCTCACTAATGGCAAAACTTGCTTGTTCAGCCGCAATCGCAATATCACACACACAAGCTAAGCCAAATCCCCCACCAAGAGCGGCTCCTTGAATACGTGCAACTACCGGTTTTGCCGATTGATCAATGCAACTTAACATCTTTGCGAATTTGCGTGCATCCTCGAGGTTCCATTCCTCAGAAGCAGTGCTCGCTCTTTTCATCCACTGAAGATCTGCGCCAGCACTAAAATGTTTGCCTGTGCCGGATAAAACAATCACACGAATTTCTGCTGAGTTATTTGCGAATGCGAATGCCTCTTGCATTTCTACAATCATTGTTTCGTCAAAGGCATTAAAAACCTCGGGACGGGACATCTCAATTTCGAGCACTCCCGGTGCTCTGTCTTTTAGAATTAAAGTAGTGTATTTTTTCATCGTATTTTTCAAAGGAACCCGCTTTTTAAAGCTTGGTTGGGACTAATAAGTTTCTAAATGTAATCGACCTGTAGATTTGAGTTGATTACCGAATTCGTTCCAGTTTAATCCATCCTTTTCGATAATTTCCTCTAAAGCCTTCATAACGCCATCTTCCATCGCTTTAAGACCACAAACATAAACATAGGTATTTGGGTTTTTAAGCAGTGATGCTACATCCTTAGCCCTTTCTATCATCGCATCTTGGACATATTTTTTAGGCTCATTAGGAGTTCTAGAAAAAGCTAAATTAATATCTATAAAGTCTTTTGGTAAATTTTGTAAGGGGCCAAAATAGGGGAGCTCAGATTGAGTTCTAGCACCGAAAAATAGCATCAGTTGACCATTTTTAAATTTACCAGATTGAGTTAATCTTCTGCGCCATTCCGTCATTGCTCTCATTGGAGCACTACCTGTACCAGTGCAGATCATAATGATATTGGATTCAGGATGATTCGGCATTAAGAAACTCGCACCAAATGGTCCAATTACTTCTACTTCATCACCAATTTTTGAATCACACATGAAATTGGAAGCAACGCCTTTAACAGGATTGCCAGAATGATCTTCTAAGACGCGTTTAATCGTTAAAGATAGGTTGTTATATCCGGGTCTTTCACCATTTCGAGGACTTGCAATGGAATATTGTCGGGCATGATGGGGTTTTCCTTGAGCATCTGTGCCTGGAGGGATAATACCAATCGATTGGCCCTCTAAAACCGGGAATGGTGTGTCATTAAAATCTAAAACAATATGATGTGTATCGTAATCGGAACCAACTTCAGTAACTCTAAAATTACCTACGACGGTCGCTTTTACGGTTTTTATCGCAGATTTTGGTCCATATAAATTGACATAGGGATGGGCTGCAGACCATGGTGGAATGGTGGAACCGAAATGAGCCGGTTTAATATGCTGTTGAGATGTATTTTTGCTTTGATCAGCGGAACTCTCTTTTTGTTCCATGGATACTGATGAATTGGATAATGTTGATTCTGAAGAATCCAAGTCCAATAAGGCATCTTCTGATAAGGTTTCTGGGAGTTCATCCCAAACGAGTTGCTCTTCGATGCTATACGCTCTTGCTTTAGGAATTTTTCGCCAGTTATCGATTGAACCCGTTGGGCATGGTGGCACGCATGCCATACACAGATTACAAATGTCCGCATCCACTACGTAGTTTCTGGAGTCATGCGTGATTGCGCCGACTGGACAGGTTGCCTCACAAGTGTTGCAACGAATACAAATTTCGGGATCAATCAGGTGTTGGTCGATGATTTCTGTGGACATAAGTAAAGTTGTTTTTAATAAAATTAATAAAGTATGTTTACATTCTAAAAGAGAGCACCTCTAGTGCTCTCTTTTTTATGAAACGTTAATTAAAACGCACATATTCAAAGTCAACGGGTTGACGATTTACGCCCATTACAGGTGGAGCAATCCAGTTTGCAAATTTACCAGGTTCAACACAGCGACCCATTAAGCTTGCTACAAATGCGCGATCTTCGGGGGTTGGTAACCACTCGTTTTTACGTGCTTGCCATTCGTTTTCAGAAATCATTTGACCTGCGGGTGAAACCTTAATGCCTGAGAGGGCACCAATATTTCTATGGAATGCTTTATGAGGAACTTTCAAACGGAATGGAATACCTGCTTTTTCAATCACTTTATTCCAACGCTCAATACCACCAACGCTATCTTTAATATAGTCGTCACGTAGAACTTCATTTAAGGCGTTTAACATCGGTACTTCTTTTTCGACTAGGTTGCCATTACTTGCATGCAAAATTCTGTATGAATCATTTTTGAGGCTATGGTCATCCATACGCTTGCCTTCTTCGTAACGACCTTTTAAGCCAGTTGAATAGAAAGTTGCGGCATTACTAGATTCATCGGCTCCAAACAAGTCAATGGTTACACTGAAATGGAAGTTGAGATAACGTTGAATGGTTTGCAAATCGATTACTCCTGCTGCACGAAGCTTCACTGGATCATCAGTTTTTAATTCATTCATTACTTGGCAAGTACGGTTAATTACGCGTGAAATACCACTTTCCCCAACAAACATATGGTGCGCTTCTTCCGTCAGCATAAATTTTGTTGTGCGTGCAAGCGGATCGAAACTTGACTCAGCTAAAGCGCATAACTGAAATTTACCATCGCGATCTGTAAAATAGGTGAACATAAAGAAGCTGAGCCAATCAGGAGTTTCCTCATTAAATGCTTCTAAAATTCTTGGGTTATCTTCTTGACCGCTTCTACGTTGTAATAATGCTTCGCCTTCTTCACGCCCATCACGACCAAAATATTTGTGTAACAAGTACACCATAGCCCATAAATGACGTCCTTCTTCGACGTTAATTTGGAATAAATTACGCAAATCATATTGGCTTGGTGCAGTTAAACCCAAGTGACGCTGTTGTTCTACAGAAGCTGGTTCAGTATCACCTTGAGTCACAATAATTCTTCTCAAATTTGCGCGGTATTCACCAGGAACATCTTGCCAAACTTTTTCACCTTTATGATCGCCGAAGTGAATTTTTCTGTCAGCGTCACCAGGATTTAAGAAAATACCCCAACGATAATCAGGCATTTTGACATGGCCAAACTGAGCCCAACCCTGAGGGTCGACGCTAACAGCAGTTCTTAAATACACATCAAAGTTACCAGAGTGATCTGGTCCCATGTCGTTCCACCAATTGATGTAATTGGGTTGCCATTGTTCCAGCGCACGTTGTAAGGTGCGATCTTCACTTAAATTCACATTATTAGGAATTTTTTCGTTGTAGTTAATGCTGCTCATAGTTATCTCCGAAGGTTAGTTACATTAATTAATTAAACACGGTTCCAATCAAATTGCGCTTTCTCGCCTTTGCCATAGACCTTTAAAGCGCCTTTATCGCCGACTGCGTTAGGTCTTTGAAAAATCCAGTTTTGCCAAGCAGTGAGGCGTCCAAAAATTCTGGTAAACATATTTTCTGGTCCATTAAATCTGAGGTTTGCCTCAAGTCCTGTAAGGGAGTCAGGTGACATAGATAAACGTTCTTCAAGAGCAATCCGAACTTCATCATGCCAATCAATATCGTCTGGATTCATGGTATTCAAACCAATTTCACTAGCTTGATCGGCATCGAGTAGTTGACCCGCTTTTGAGCGAACTGCATTTAATGCTGGTTCTTCGTCATAAAAGCGACGACCCAAGCGACTTTGATTTGTAATCATTGGATAGGTTCCAAAATTAACATCATTCACCATGATTTTTGGAGTTGTATCCATGTCATCCGGTAAGATTAGATGATAAATACGATCGCAAGTTAGGGCCAGTTCTAGGAAGGTGCCATTGAAACATGATCCTTCATCAATTAAGGCAAATAAGCTTCTGGATGAAACGTCAAGACGACTTAAGGTTCTTCTGAGTAAACCGATGGTTTCTCTGACTAGCCAATGATCTTGATTACTTACCAAGGTGGCATCCATTGCCTTAACATCATCATGATTACCCAAGGTCTTGATAATCCAAACGCCAACATCCAGCTCATTGGTGCGCATCATTAAAATAGCATCTTCTAATTCACGAGCCATCATGAGTGGATACCAGTTTGAACCTGCAGCTTCAATTCCAGCAACATCAGTGGGTTGATTGCCATTAGGTGCTTTAACTGTGAAAGTGGCAACACGTTTTGCACGATCAATTTCTACCGTTACATATTTGTACTTAAGTGCGTCTGCTTCCACTGTTCTATCTAGTGCAATTAACTCAACACCAGTAGCTACATCTGGGCGAATACTCTTTTTTGCTAGCTCTGCAGCTCTTTGCTTAACGGTTTCCAAGAAAACGGCTGGTTTTGCGATCTCATCAACTAGTCTCCAGTCTTTTGCTTTTTGGCCACGAACACCTTCGCTAGTTGTGCAGAAAATATCTGCTAAATCATGACGCACATGACGCTTATCTGTAACGCGTGTTAGCCCGCCAGTTCCAGGCAATACACCGAGCAGGGGAACTTCTGGCAAACTCACAGCACTTGATCTGTCATCAATTAACACGATCTCATCACAGGCTAAAGCTAATTCATAGCCACCACCAGCACAAGCGCCATTCACAGCAGCTAAAAATTTCAAGCCACTGTGAGTAGATGAATCTTCTAAACCGTTTCTTGTCTCATTTGTGAACTTACAGAAGTTCACTTTCCATGAGTGACTTGAAACGCCTAACATGAAAATATTTGCTCCTGAGCAAAAAACTTTATCTTTGCCACTGGTCATAATGACGGTTTTGACTTGCGGGTGTTCAAAACGAATTCTGTTAACTACATCATTCAGCTCGATATCTACACCGAGGTCATAACTGTTGAGTTTTAACTTATAGCCAGGTCTTAATCCACCGTTCTCATTGAAATCTGCAGTGATCGTTGCGAATGAACCATCAACTGATAATTTCCAGTGTTGGTATTGAGATGGATTGATTTGATAATCTACGGATAAAGCAGTGTTCATGTAAGGTCCCCTTATTCAAAATAAACAAAATCATACGAGCATATGATGAATAATAATGCATGAAGTTTAATTGTCAAGCACTTTTGTGCATATTTTTAAAATATTTATAGATTTAGTGCGCCACGAACAATTTTGATCAGTAATTGGCAGCTTTCTTCAAGAGGTTGTTGGCTTGTATTAAGTTGAAATTGCGCTTGAGAATAAAAAGATGCGCGACCAACTAAGATTTTCTTTAAATCTTCCATCGCTTCTTTATTGTCAGCCATTGGGCGTAAATCACCTTGTTTTCTGACTCGCTCCATATGGTCTTCAGGGCTTGCTTGTAACCAAATTGTTGTACAGTGATTGAGTAATAGGTTAAAGCTTGCCGGATCAGAAACGATGCCGCCTGGAGTTGCAATGACAGCTTCTGGATAAATTTGAATCGTTTCCTCTAGGGCTCTACGTTCGTATTTACGATATGCATTGACGCCATATAAACCTTGAATTTCTGCAATACTACAACCAGCAAATTTTTCAATTTCGCGACTTAACTCAACAAACTGAAAGCCTAAATCTTCAGCTAGCATATAGCCTAGAGTCGATTTTCCAGCACCACGTAAGCCAATTAAAGCAACACTTGAGTTAAAGCTTTTTGTGGTGGTTTCATTTTGGCTGAATTGATTAAGAATTAATAATCTAATTCTTTTCAAAGAACTTTCATCTTGATTTAGCAGTAAATCTCTCAGCAGCAACCACTCAGAGGATGAGGTGGTTGGGTCACCAATAATCTCCGCCATCGTGCATTGCATTGCCTCGGCAATTTGCGTTAATACTAGAAAAGAGGCGTTACCTTTACCGTATTCTAAGTTGGCTAGATGTCTTTCTGAGACGCCAGATGATTGGGCTAGGGCCTTGCGGGTCATTCCTCTTCTGGATCGAATCGAGGAAACACGCTCTCCGAGTGCTTTTAAGGCGATATTGTCTTGAATAATTAAATCAGTCATAGTTTATTTTATCAGTATTTACCCTTGAAGGTGAATTATAGTGCTTGACTTATCAAATTTTAAGAATTAAAGTTCTTTATGCACAATAATTCATATTAAATTAATTTTCAAGTGAAATGAAATGAATACATTAAATCTGATAGAGATCCACCAAGGTGAATTTAGAAAAAACCTTTCCACTATTACTCAATTGATAGGCATTCGTAAATTAGATAGCGATTTGGAATTATGGCTCAATCAAAATTTTGGAGTTAATTCTGTTTGGTATCAGGAAACAAAAAAACTTTGTATTACTGGCGTTGAGGAGGCTTGGTTGTGCAATCGCGAAGGGGGAGGAATTCGTTATGGTCGAATTTTTAAACCTGCTGATGATTTAGCAAGTTTTTCGGTTGATGTAGTAGAAATGGAAAATATAGCTGGACCGTACCATGTTCATCCTTTGGGGGAGATTGACCTAATTATGCCAATCGATGGTGAAGCATTATTTGATGAGCATGCGGCTGGTTGGATGGTTACACCTGCCGGTAGTGCTCATGCTCCCACAGTTACAAATGGTAAAGCATTAGTACTTTATTTGCTTCCCGAAGGTCAAATCCAATTCACAGAGAAAAAATAAGATGACTACATTGTTAGCAAATTATGTCAATGACCAATGGGTCAATGGTACGGGTCAAGGAATCGTATTAAAAAATCCGATTTCTGGTGAAGAACTTGTCCGAGTTGACTCTACGGGTCTAGATCTTGCTGATGCTTTTAAACATGCCCGAGATATTGGTAGATCTCAGTTGAGCTTATTGAATTATCAGAGTCGTGCAAGTTTACTGAAGCAAATTATTGGTGTTTTAAATGAAAACAAAGAAAAGTATTACGAAATTTCTGAAAAAAATAGTGGTACTGTAAAAAATGATTCAGCAGTTGATGTCGAGGGTGGAATTTTTACATTGGGCTATTATGCGAAATTAGGGGATTCCTTAGGAACCAACAATTTCCTGTTAGATGATAGTCAGGTCAGTCTAGCGAAAGATCAAAGTTTTGCTTCGCAACATCTTTATGTACCCCTCCCAGGCGTGGCATTATTCATCAACGCATTTAATTTTCCGACTTGGGGATTTTTAGAAAAAATGGGCCCCGCGATTCTATCGGGTGTGCCAGTCATCGTAAAACCAGCCAGTTCAACAGCGTGGCTTACCCATGAGATTGTAAAAGATATTATTTCAGCCAAAATTTTACCTGCTGGCGCACTGTCTTTGATTTGTGGCAGTTCAGCAGGTTTATTAGATCATTTGGAGCCTTTTGATATGGTTTCTTTTACCGGCTCTGCCCAGACGGCAAAATTAATCCGTTCTCACTCTGCGATTACTGAATCTTCAGTGCGTATCAATATCGAAGCGGACAGTTTAAATTCTGCTTGGTTAATGGCAGATGTAAAAGCTGATGATGTAATTTTTGATCTATTCATCAAAGAAGTTTGCCGTGAAATGACGGTTAAATCAGGCCAAAAATGTACGGCTATTCGTCGAATTTTTGTCCCTGAACATCTTTTTGAACAGGTATCAACCGCTTTATCTGCAAGGCTTGCTAAAACAGTCGTTGGTAATCCTAGTAACCCCTCCGTGAGAATGGGGTCTCTCGTGAGTATTGAGCAAAAACATTCGGTTTTAAAAGGTATTCAAGATTTATCAGCAGTCGCGGAGATTCTGTTTGATGCCAATCAATCTCCATTCGTAGATGCAAATCTAGATTCCTGTTGCGTAGCTCCCGTATTGTTTGGTATTAAAAATGCTGAATTAGCGGATTCCGTAAAAGAAGTCCATGAATTAGAGGTATTTGGACCTGTAGCGACTTTAATTGCTTATCGCGATTCTGCTCAAGCTCAAGAATTGATTGCTCGAGGTCAAGGATCTTTAGTTGTATCGTTGTACGGGGACCAGCACGAAAGTCTAGTAGCGGCAACTTTATCTGTCGCAGCGATGCATGGACGGGTTCATATTATTAGTTCAGAAACTCTTTCTCAAACAGGTCATGGCAATGTGATGCCACAAACAATTCACGGTGGTCCCGGTAGATCTGGTGGTGGTGAGGAGTTAGGAGGAATCAGAGCACTTTATTTTTATCATCGAAAAGTAGGGGTTCAAGCACACCCTAATTTACTGAATCATTTATAAGATTTGAGGAGTTTATATGTCATTAACGAATCATCAGGAATTCTTAGGCACTCAATTTAATTTTGCCCAGTTTATCCATGATACAAATTTAAATCGTTTGAATAAGGTCGCTTATATTGATGATCATGGATCACTCACTTACGGTGATTTATTCGATCAAATGAAGAAATTTGGTAGTGCCTTACTTACAAGTGGCATCAGAAGAGAAGAGCGTGTGCTATTACTAATGTTGGATTGTAATGAGTGGCCAATTAGCTTTTTAGGCTCTATGTATGCTGGCATCGTGCCAGTTGCCGTAAATACCTTATTGACGGCACAAGACTATTCTTTCATGCTTGAAAACAGCCGCTCTCAAGCCGTTTTTGTTTCTGATAATCTGATTCCTGTATTAATTGAAGCCCTCGATATTGTCAAAAAAAATACTCAATGCGAAGTTCGGTCCATCATTGTGCCGAGAATTGAGCATCAGCATTTAGAGATGTTTCAGAAGTCTCATCCCGAAATTAAAGTCCTTAATTTTTCTGATTTTGTCGCAAATCCAAAAATAATGGAATCTGCTAAAACAGCACCAGATGATCCTGGATTTTGGTTGTATTCTTCTGGATCTACGGGTAGGCCAAAAGGAACTGTTCATACCCATGCAAATCCATATTGGACTGCAAAATTGTATGCCACGCCTATTTTAGATATACAAGAAAACGATATTTGTTTTTCTGCGGCAAAATTATTTTTTGCTTATGGTTTAGGTAATGGATTGAGTTTTCCTCTAAGTGTTGGTGCAACGACTGTTTTAATGGGTGGGCGTGCAACCCCTAATGAAGTTTTTAAAAGGTTTACGGAGTTAAAGCCAACGATCTTCTTTGGCGCACCAACCGGATACAGTGGCATGTTAGCAAGCTCAGAATTACCAGCAAAAAACCAAGTCGCTTTAAGAATGTGTTCGTCGGCTGGTGAGGCTTTACCCAAAGAAATTGGGGAGCGTTGGACAAATCATTTTGGCTGTGAAATTATTGATGGTCTCGGCTCGACCGAAATGCTACATATCTTTTTATCGAATCGACCTGGTGACGTGAAATATGGTACATCTGGCAAGCCTGTTGCTGGTTATGAGTTAGAAATTCGAGGGGAAGATGGATTACCAGTTCCCGTTGGAGAAATAGGTGATTTATATATTAAGGGGCCAAGTTCTGCCACAATGTATTGGAATAACCGTGAGAAATCACGCGAAACCTTCCAAGGAGGCTGGACGAAGAGTGGCGATAAGTACGTCAAGGATGAAGAAGGTTATTACACCTATTCTGGACGTAATGACGATATGTTGAAAATTAGCGGTATCTATGTTTCACCTTTTGAAGTGGAAGGTACCTTGGTACAACACCCAGCAGTTTTAGAGAGTGCAGTCATAGGCGTTCACGATGAGACTGGCCTTGTCAAAACGAAAGCTTTTGTGGTCTTAAAAGAAAATCAACAAGTTTCAAAAGAAGAGTTACAAGCTTTTGTAAAGGATAAATTAGCACCTTATAAATACCCAAGAATCATTGATTTTGTAACTGAACTCCCGAAAACTGCTACTGGAAAAATCCAGCGCTTTAAATTAAGGGATCAAGAAAAAGCAGTTTCTTAATTAACTTATTGACTTGATATGCAAACGACTCAAATCATCTGGAAAAATCAATCGATTGATATTGAATATCAGTGGTTGAATGAAACGCAAAAGGAAGCTCCCATCCTCCTGTTTTTGCACGAAGGCTTAGGTTCCATTGCTTTATGGAGAGATTTTCCTAAAACTTTGTGCGAGACCTTAGGATATAGGGGTTTAGTTTATTCAAGACCAGGTTATGGTTGGTCCACTCCAAGACCAACCAAAGAATATTGGCAAATTGATTTTATGCATCAACAAGCGATTGATGTTTTGCCAATATTTTTAGAGAGTTTGCATGTGCAATCTCCTGTATGGATACTTGGTCATAGTGATGGAGGCTCCATTGCCCTATTAGCTGCGGTGAATAAGCCCTTTCTAGTTAAAGGGATTATTGTCCTAGCTCCACATATTTTTGTGGAAAATCTTACTATCTCAAGTATCAAAGAAGCCAAAGAGCAGTATTTGAAAGGGGATTTGAAACAAAAATTAGCAAGATATCATCAGGATGTTGATTCTGCATTTTGGGGTTGGAATGATATTTGGCTTGATTCTGAATTTAAAAATTGGGATATTACCAATGAGATATCTTCAATTCAATGTCCTGTTTTAGCAATTCAAGGATTTGATGATCCGTATGGCACGATGGTACAAATTGATGGGATTAAAGAGCGTGTTCCTAATACGACTTTGCTCAAAATACCAGATTGTGGTCATTCCCCACATCGAGACCAACCTATAATTGTTGTTGATGGAATAAAAGAATTTTTAGTATCACAAGTAGCTGCAATTTAAGTTGTATTTTTATAATCATCCGGAGATTAGATATGAAATTAATTAAAGTTAGTTTGTTGGCCACAAATATCATTTTGGCCTTAAGTTTGGGTGCTGCTCAAGCACAAAATGCACCAAAGCTGAAGGTTGGCATGATGTTACCTTACAGTGGTACTTTTGCTTCCCTAGGAAATGCGATCGATAATGGCTTTCAATTGTATGTGAAAGAGCAAGGTGGCAAAATCGGTGGTCGTGAAATTACTTATGTTCGTGTTGATGATGAATCAGAGCCCTCAAAAGCAACTGACAATATCAATAAACTTATCAAACGAGATAATGTGGATGTTGTTATCGGAACGGTTCATTCTGGAGTTGCAATGGCGATGGCTAAGGTAGCTAAGGAGTCAGGTACGTTGTTAATTATCCCTAATGCCGGAGCTGATATCATCACTGGCCCAATGTGTGCAAAAAATATTTTTAGAAGTTCTTTTTCAAATAGTCAGCCTGGCTATGCGATGGGTGAGGTAGCTGCTAAAAAAGGCTTAAAAAATGCCATGACCATTACTTGGAAGTACGCCGCTGGTGACGAGTCAGTTAAGGGTTTCAAAGAGTCATTTGAAAAGGGTGGCGGTAAAGTTACGAAAGAATTGAACTTACCATTTCCAAACGTAGAGTTTCAAGCGCTTCTGACCGAAATTGCTGCAGCTAAACCTGATGTTGTTTATTCTTTCTTTGCTGGAGCTGGTGCAGTGAAGTTTGTGAAAGATTATGCTGCTGCTGGTTTAAATAAAACAATTCCACTCTACGGCGCAGGATTCTTAACGGATGGTACTTTGGACGCTCAGGGAGATTCTGCAAAAGGCATGTTGACTTCCCTTCATTATGCTGATGGTCTCAATACAAAGCGTGACAATGCATTTCGCTTAGCTTATGCCAAAGAGTTTAAATTACAGCCGGATGTTTATGCTGTTCAAGGTTACGATGCGGCCCAGATGTTAGCGATTGGTTTAAATGCAACTGCTGGTGATGTTTCGAAGAAAGATGATTTTGCCAAAGCAGTTACTGCCGCGACAATTGATAGTCCACGTGGTCCGTTTAAGTTATCTAAAGCACATAATCCAATTCAAGATTTTTATTTACGCGAAGTTCAAGGTAAAGAAAATAAATCGATTGGTATCGCGTCAAAAGCATTAGCTGATCCTGGCCGTGGCTGCAATATGTAATTATTGAAGGATTTATGGACTTCTTTACTTTCTTGATTCAAACGCTGAACTCTGTCCAGTACGGTTTACTATTATTTTTAGTGGCCGCTGGCTTAACCCTCATTTTCGGTATTATGGGGGTTATCAATTTGGCTCATGGTAGCTTCTACATGATTGGTGCCTATTTAGCCTATGGACTTGCTCCGATTGTTACGGGGATGTTTGGCGGTGGTTTCATTACTACGATGTTATTTGGTTTAGTTGTATCCATCCTATTAGGATATTTTCTAGAGTGGGCTTTTTATAGTTATCTCTATCAACGCGATCATCTTCAACAAGTATTAATGACATACGGTTTGATATTGGTTTTTGAAGAAGTCCGAAGCATTTTGGTGGGCGATGATGTACATGGCGTTCAGATGCCTGATTGGCTATCAGGTAGTATTCAACTCAATGATGTTATGACCTATCCAACTTACCGCGTATTTATCTCCGGTATGTGTTTACTTCTCGCGGTTGGGATGTATATCGTCTTGACACGTACCAAGCTTGGCATGATGATTCGCGCCGGAAGTGTAAACCGTGAAATGACTCAGTCCCTAGGTATCAACATTCAATTTTTATATAGAGTGGTTTTTGCTTCAGGTGTGGCAATCGCTGCATTTGCTGGGATGGTTGCTGCTCCAGTTTCTTCAGTCTATCCAGGTATGGGGCAAGGGATTTTAATTATTTGTTTTGTGGTGGTTGTCATTGGTGGTATCGGTTCAATTAAAGGAGCCTTTGTTGCTGCGTTATTGATTGGTTTTGTTGATACCTTTGGGAAGGTCTTTCTTCCTCAAATAGCGGGTGTTTTAGTTTATATCTTGATGGCTGTCATTCTTCTTTGGAAGCCAAGTGGGCTTTTTAAGGCGGGCTCATGAAAAAATATCCAGTTATTTTCTTGGGGTGTTTACTTCTTTCTTTTGCTGCAATCCCTTTGTTTGGAGGTGATTATGGTATTGATTGGATGACAAAGACAATTATTTTCGGCATTTTTGCTTTGAGTCTTGAGTTGTTGGTGGGCAGGACCGGATTAGTTTGTTTTGGACAAGCAGCTTTTTTTGGAATTGGCGCCTATGCGACGGTCATTTTTTCTACGGATGTTGCTCAGCCTTTAGTAGCTTTTTTACTTCCCATTAGTGTTTTATTAGCAGCACTCTATGCGTTATTTGTAGGAGCTTTATCCTTAAGAACTAAAGGCGTATATTTTATTATGGTCACTTTGGCCTTTGCCCAAATGGCTTACTATGTGATTCACGATACCCCAATCGGTGGAGGTACTGATGGTATTTATTTATACGTCAAGCCAAATCTCCCTGGAAATATCTCGTTGAATAGTTCCTTAAATTTTTATTTGTTTACTGTTTTCATCTTGTTTAGTGTTTTGGGACTATTGGGTTTAATTACAAGGTCTCGCTTTGGTAGGGCCCTGCTTGGAATTAAATTAAATGAACAAAGGATGAAGGCCACCGGGTACAACACTTATTTTTATAAACTAGCTGCTTTTGTAATTTCTGGAGCGATTGCTGGTTTAGCTGGTTTCTTATTTGCTGTAAAAGATGGCTATGTCAACCCTGAGTTATTAAGCTGGCATCAGTCAGGAGCGGTCCTCATCATGATTATTCTTGGTGGCCTTGGCCATTTAAGGGGTGCTCTTATCGGGGCATTTGCCTATAACTTATTAGAAGAGTTCTTTAGATCTGAGGCAATATTTGGGGTATTTACGAAGCATTGGCATTTGGGACTTGGGATCGCAATCATTCTCTGTGTAGCCTTATTACCGAAGGGTTTGATTGGTCTGCCTAGTCTTTGGCAAAACAAACTCGTTGGTAAAACAGCCGAAACTCCCGATGATAATGATCAAGTTAGCTCTTCAGGAAGTGGACATTAATGATGACAACTCATAATCAAGATATCGTTTTAAGAGGGACTAATCTTACAAGGCGGTGGGGTGGTTTAGTGGCTGTTAATGGCGTGAATATTGAACTTTTAAAGGGGCAGATTCATGCTGTAATTGGTACTAACGGGGCTGGTAAATCAACCTTAATCAATTTGCTTTCTGGAGAAATTGAGCTATCTGATGGTCGAGTCGAATTGCTAGGAAAAGATGTTACTAACTCTGCGCAACATGAGCGAGCTCGTTTAGGTTTGGGCAAGAGTTATCAAAGAAATACGATTTTTAACGAGTTAACCGTTTTTGAAAATTGTCGTTTGTCGGCACAAGCAAACTATCAACAGCCCTGGAAATTTTGGCAGGATGGAACATCCTGTAAGCTAAGTACTGAACAAGCGATGTTCGTGATTCAAAAAACCGGTTTAGAGCATATTATGCATCGGCCATCTGGGGTAATTTCTCATGGTCAAAAGCGTCAGTTAGAAGTGGCGATGTGCCTTGCAACCAATCCCCAAGTCTTATTACTTGATGAGCCTTTGGCGGGAATGGGAGCGGATGAAACCGATAGAATGTTGAGTTTCCTCATGGAGATTAGAAAAGACCATGCAATTCTACTGGTTGAGCATGATATGGATGCTATTTTTAAAGTGGCTGACGTGATTACGGTAATGGTCAACGGTTCTGTGATAGCCCACGGAACAGCTGCTGAGGTCAAAGAAAATAAGGATGTAAAAGTCGCTTATTTAGGGGAGGAAGCTTGAATCATTTATTAGATGCGCGTGATATTCATGCTTGGTATGGCTCTAGTCATGTGCTACATGGCATTGATTTACATATTCAGAGTAAGGAGACGATTGGACTTCTCGGTAAGAATGGTATGGGGAAAAGTACCCTTATTAGAACATTACTTGGCCACGTTGCCCAACGTGAAGGACATATTGCTATTCGCGGTGTGGATGCCATGCAGATGCAACCTTATCAAGTTGCCAGACTCGGCGTTGCCTATGTTCCAGAAGGGCGGGGAATTTTCGGTAATTTGACGGTTAAAGAAAACCTATTAATGGCCTCAAGACCCGGTCGTCATGGTGAAATGGATTGGACTTTAGACCGCGTTCTTAGTACATTTCCTCGGTTAGCAGAACGATTATCTAATTTAGGTGATCAGTTGTCTGGGGGGGAGCAACAAATGCTATCCATCAGTCGTGCACTGATGACACATCCGGAGTTATTGATTTTAGATGAGGCAACTGAGGGGCTAGCGCCCTTGATTGTTGCTGAAATTTGGCGTGTAATTAAAGAAATCCGCGGAAGTGGCATTGCAACTTTAATTGTCGACCGTGACTGGCGCAAAGTGCTTCAACATTCTGACCGGGCTTTAGTTTTACAAAAAGGACAAGTGGTTTTGCAAGGGAATTCCCAAGAAGTTTTTCAGCATGCCGATCTATCCAAATACTTAGGAATTTAATTCCAGTTTATATCGGATAGATAATCGAATTAGAAATCATTTCTGAATCAAAGACGCAATTTCTGGATTTAATTTTTAATTGCTGATTTTCAAAAACCAGTACATCAATGTATCGCCCCACATTCATGACTTCCGTTGTTTCACTGAACTTGGTTCTAAAAACGGCATAGTTCGTCTCACAAAAAATCTGCTCCTCAGTGGCCTTTAAAATCAGGGGTAAACCAATGATGTGCCTTTGGTAGTATGGGTCATGATAGAGGGTATTCGTAATACCGTAGACACGGTCCTTTAGCATCCCTTTGGATAATAGAGCTAAAGTACATAATGGCATTTGACGATCAAAGTTTTCTCTAGGTTGAATTTTATAAGAGCAATCCTCTACAAAGAGGTCCATCCATGCTTGCCAATTTGCTTGGTTCACCACACTTGCGTATTGCGCATTCAAATGAATAATTTTTAAAAGTAAATTATCTTGATCCATTTATTTCTCCATCACTTTGCGCCAATATTGATACATGCCGCGAATCAGTGTTTCAGTAACCATGTGATCCGTATTTTCAACGCTGTATCCGCCTAATTGAACTAAAGCTCGGTGGCTCGGTTTTTGTTCAAAGCCTTTTTGAGAGAGTTCAATAACTTCACCATCATCCGCTGATACAAATCCCGCTGGGCCAAAGAGATTAGCTTGTATGAGGCGTCGTTGCGTCATTTCTTCGCTATCGTCTTTAAAACCGAAATGCGTCCAAACAAAGTCGAAAGAGCCATGCCCATTCGGTTGAATATGACGAGTTGAAACACTATTGACTTGCTGTTGAATAATGACAGAGGGAAAGAGGGTCAGCATGACTGCTGTTGGACCATTCCACCAAGGCTCTTCTACGATATCAATTAAACGTTTATCTTGGATTTGCATGGTATCTTTAAAGGTTGTTACACCCGCTGTTACTTCTTGGGACTTAACACCGGCATTACCCCTGCGTGAAATCATCGCCGCATGACGATGATGTTTGTCCATTAGTAATTTTGATTCATTATCTGCACGCCATAATCCGTAAGTGACAAACCAAGTATGTAATAAACCAGGGTGATAGGGGTCTTTAATATTTTCTTGCATCAATTTCCAGTTCCCCGGAATTTTTTGACGGTTATAGCCCAAAATCGTGAGTTCTCGCCCATCAAATAGACGATCGAAGTACGTCAGCATGTCTTCACCCAAAAATTCTTCAAGGGATTCGATTTCGTGATCAAAGCTGGCAAAAACGACACCACCCCGAGTAGCGACTTTTAACTGCGTTAAATGATTCTCACTCGGATTAAACTCTTTTGGCATGCCACCTTGAACTTGACCATCTTTTTTTACCCCTCTACGAAAGGGGACACCCTGTAAATCACCTTTTAAACTATAGTTCCATTGATGGTAAGGACAAACAAATTCTTTTTTATTGCCATGGCTTTCACGACAAAACTGCATACCACGATGGGCGCAGACATTTTCAACGACATAAATTTCTGAATTTTGACCGCGAACTAAAATGACAGAGCGCTCGCCAATCACTGTTCTTTTAAAGTCTCCTGCATTGGGGATCTCAGCTTCTAAGCCAACATAACACCAATGATTTTTATAATAAAAACGATTTAATTCTTCTTTGTAAATCTCTAGATTTGTGTACACCTCAAAAGGCACGTGACTTGTATCTTTGAATGGCCATTCAAATTGATCAATTTGATCTATGCTGGAATGAACTTGCTGTGAAGGATTATTCATTGAAATTTTATAACCTATTTTTCGGTGATTCGCTTAATTAATTCATCTTCATTTTAATCTCCTAACGGAGTCATCAGGCTATTTATTAGAATATTAAGCTATGAATAAGTGTTAGATAACTCAAGACGTATTTGGGTACTAATTTAGTGCTTAGGTGAAGTAGGTTAAAAAGCTGGAAGGTCATTACAAGAATTAGCTTCGGCCTATCTTTTAAAGATCGCTAAGCTAATATAGCCTGCTATGTTTACTGAAAAGAAATCTTTATTTGGGAGAAGTAGAAATGAATTGTCGTATCAAAGCGAATAATTAATATTGAAATAACGGGATGAATTATTGATCACCATAAGTTAAAGCAATTGCCCGAAATGTTTCCAATTCATCAATAAAGGCATCAACGATTAACGGGTCGAAACGAGTCCCTTTTTCACGCTTGATTTCTTCAACTGCGTCCTCGTGAGTCCATGCTTTCTTATAAACACGTTTGCTGACTAAGGCATCATAAACATCAGCTAGCATCATAATCCTAGCTTCAAGCGGAATAGATTCACCAGCTAAGCCTCGGGGATAGCCAGTTCCGTCCCATTTTTCGTGATGACCTCCAGCAATCTTAATCGCTTTTGTGATTACATCAGACTGGGCATCATCATTTTCGATGTCGCCGGATTGTAATATGGATTCTCCAATTAATGTGTGTGTTTTCATAATGGTCCACTCAGTTTCAGTGAGTGAGCCTTTCTTTAACAATATTTTATCTGGAATACCCACCTTACCAATATCATGCAACGGCGCTGCTTTAACTAATGACTTAACAAAGCTATCTGAAAGTTCATGAAGGTAACGCCCATTTTTTCGTAAACGTATAGCTAGTAAGTTGACATAGTGTTGGGTGCGGACAATGTGATTTCCCGTTTCGTTATCCCGTGCCTTAGCAAGTGCAGTGATAGTCGACAAGAATTGGAATTCTGAGTGACTTAACATCTCTTTGACTAGTTCAGCATTGATTGAATCATTGTCTGCAATCGACTCTAGCTTTTTGCGCCAATCGCTTTTGAAAGATATGTGGGAAGTTAAGTCCTTTGAAATAAAAGATCCAAGACGCGCCTCAAGATAGTTGGCTGTCAAATGTTGTAAAGAAGTAACCGCCATTTTTTGCATTACTCTCGATTTATGTATCTTTACGGTAGATTCAGAAATATTTAAAATCTGCGCAACCTCTTTACTTAAAGGAACTTTTACCAGTAAATCACAAACCTCTTTTTCCTTTGGGGTTAATAGGGCGTATAAATTTTGAATCCTATTTTTTTCATCGAGTGAATTCTGTGATTGACGATCTGCTTCAATCGCCAATTTAATTGGACTTAATAACTGTTGATCACTAAAAGGTTTTAAAATAAAATCTTTTGCACCATTTCTAAAAACATCAATTATTTGCTTTTGATGACTTTGACCGCTTATAAAAATGATTGGTGTCGTTTTACCTTTTTGGAGTAGTTTCTCTTGCAATTCTAGCCCAGACATTTCTGGCATTTGCATATCTAACAAAATGACTGCCGGCGACTCAATTGGAAATGCATCTAGAAACAAACTTGCTTTAGAAAAGCTGAAAACCTCGTAACCCATGTCCGTTAAGGTCAGGGTTAAAGAGTCTCTTATTGCCTCATCATCATCGATAAGATAGATGTATCCCAAAGTTTTCATTTATAACAATTCTCAAAGATTTTAATATAACGTTTAAAAAAATCTTACGCTATTGTCCCTAGGGATTATTCGTTTTAAAAAGACGTGGAGTTAATATTTTATTAGGTATGGAGAGAGTAAATTTAGCGCCGCCCATGTCACTTCTCTCATAAACTATTTTTCCATCATTTTTTGTAACAATGTATTTGCACAGCCATAGACCAATTCCCATCCCGATATTTTTTTCATTACTTAATAATTCAAATAAATTGTGATGTCGGTCTGCACTAATCCCTCTCCCACTATCTGAAATTGAGATACTAGTCATGTTTTCGGTAGAAGTCTGAGTCCCTTTGATGAGTATTTCTTTATGTGTGACATCAGAATTGGATAACTCTCTAATCGCGTTAGTCAGAAGATTTAATAAAATTTGATTCAATTCAACTTCATTCATCGATACTTGTATCTTAGGTTCAACATCAATATTTATAGAAATCTCTTTCTTATTAGCTTCTGGCATGATGATCGAAAGGACTGACTGAAGAACATTATCAAAGTTAATTAATGCGTTTTTCGTGTAAGTCTCTAGAAAAATAGATCGTAGTGATTGAATAATAGTACCTGCTCGGTCATTATCCCTAGCCAATAGGGCTAGAACCTTACTAGTCAGCTCAGGGTCTAGTTCATTTTGATTCAGCTTTTTTTGTAAAAATTGTATATTTAAATTCGACGCACCGATTGGTTGATTTAATTCATGCGCAATTGATGCCGCTAGAGCGCCAGTTACCGATGTTTTGTTCGCCCTGAGCAAACTAACAACAAGTTGTTCTTTTTCTTTTAAGAGCCTTGACGTTTCTTCATTTAACAAGGTTAATGAATCAACAGTTTTAGCCTTCATCTCAAACTGTTTTCGATTTGTGATGTCAATAATATACCCGCTCCAGGGAACATTTTTAAAGTCCTCGCCTCTTGGTGAAGAAGAAACTTGAATCCATTTAACTGAACCATCTGCCACGATTAACCTAGTTTCAATTAAAAAAGTATTACCAGAGTAATACGCTTCTAAATTGGTCTTCCAAAAGTGTTCTTGATCATCTGGATGAATTTGTTCGATGATCAGGGACGAGTCCGCCATAATTGACTCAGCGTCGTGTCCAAGAATATCCTTAATGGAAGGGCTAATGTACGTGAATTGACTAGAGTAATCGGGAAAAAGCACGAATTCATAAAGGGCGCACGGCAAAGTTGTTGCCATTCCTTCAAAGCGGTTAAGTGCTACTTGCTCAGCTTTACTTGCTTGCGAATAGAGAAAAGCACTAAAAGTAAAATACCAAAAGATACCCAAAACAAATATGCAAATAAAAATAAGTGAATTGATCATGTTCGTATCAAAGGCACTCGCAGATATTCCAAAGGGTGCAAATATAATTCTAAAAGCCCAAACTAAGGAGCTTAAGAAAGCCGTGACAGCTAGTATTTTTATGTGTAAATTAGGATTTTTTCGATTAATCCTAATACAGATGTAGCCACAATATAAATATATCGTGAATACAAGAGTTGATACACAAATTGTTTGATAGGTTTTACTGAAATACAAGCCAATAAAACTTAAAGCACTGCAATATAGTAAAAGATATCCAATCGAGTAAATTACCTTATGTTTGAATTTACTTTCATTACCCTCAATCTGTTGGAGTCCGATAGCGAAGAAGATATAGGCATTAAATGCGAGGCCATTTGAAAGGAGATAGGCTAATGATAAATTCGATTCAGTTCGGAATATCGTAAAAATCGTAGCAATACCCATCAATAAAGCACCAAAAGCCCAGAAAGTAATAGCAGAATCTTTAGTTTTACTAATGAATTGAAATAACACACCTGCATAAGCAAGAGACAAGATTCCATAAAACAAGAAAATAGATGAGATGAGAGTAATATTCATTTTTTTTAATCTGTGAGCAATCAATCTTAATCTGAATTTCAGGAATTAAGAACAAACTACAAGGCGTTTTAAAAAGTTTGAAGAATCATTATTACATGGTCTGAAACTGTTTTTAGGCTGGTATTAAAGTAGACTTTGTAATTGTAGGTTCTTCTCTAATTGTTAAAAAAAATGCTTTTGTATTCGCAATAGTTTACCAATGGTGACTAATTACATTCTTGTTGGTCTATTACTCGTCCTAAAGTAAGGAGGATGTCGCCCATTCGATCAACTCTCAAATCAAGAAGCGAAGATGGTTAGATTGCTCTCTGGCAATGAATTTAGATCAATTAAAGCTGTGTTTTGCAGCAATGGCTACCGTGGTCACAATAATTAAAGAAGTTAATGGTGGTGATGTAGATCATTTTTTGGATCTTGTGGCAAAATCATCGTTAGTGGTCCGAACGTAGTAATAAATATCAAGGTTGTTGTAGTATGAGGTTTAAGTAATTTTTTTTAGTATTTAATTCATTAGATAATATATTCATGATAGTAAAAATTCACGTAGATTTCGTTTCAGATGTCGCTTGCCCATGGTGCGCGGTTGGCCTTGGACATCTTGAACAAGCAGCACTGAATGTTGGCGATCAAGCTGAAGTAGAGATATTTTTCAGACCATTTGAATTAAATCCAAATGTGCCAAAAGGTGGGATGAATACAATCGAGCATTTGTCCGAGAAATATGGCTCATCGGCCCATGATATAAAAATCAATCAAATTAAAATTCGGGAACATGCTCGCTTAGCTGGATTTGATTTTAATGATGAAATTAGGCCGATGATTTATAACACTTTTACTTGTCATCGCTTGTTGCATTGGGCTTTAGAGGAACATGGATACGTAGCCCAATATCGATTAAAAAGAGAGTTGTTAGAGACGTGCTTTTGTCGGAATGAAGATTTAGAGGATCCTTATAAGCTTTGCGCGGCAGTGGAACGGGCAGATTTAGACCCATTACAAGCACTTGAAATAATTAACTCAGGTCAATATGGCCAAGAAGTACGCGAAATGGAAGAGCATTATCGACATTTGGGGATTCAGTCAGTTCCATCCATTATTATGAACGGAAAGTACTTACTGCAAGGTGCGCAGCCCATCGAAGTATTTGAAAATGCATTCCAAGAAATTGTGGATGAATTTCTAGCAGATACAAAATAGTAATCCAATTTAAACGATAGAAATTTTGTTTTGATTGAAATTACTCCAGAATATGAGGCGGTGCTGGCCGCTATTGAACGCAAAGATCCTTACATTTTTATTAGTGGTAGAGCTGGAACTGGTAAATCTACTTTAGTTAATTATTTAAGGACAAACTCTACCCAGGAACTGGCTGTTGTGGCCCCAACCGGTGTTGCTGCTCTGCAGGTTCGGGGAATGACCATTCATTCTTTCTTTAAATTTCCCCCGCGTTTAATTTTTCCTGAAGAAGATATTAAAAAACTCAAAGATCGACGCCTTTATAACAAACTAGGTGTTTTAGTGATTGATGAAGTGTCCATGGTTCGAGCTGATATGGTCGATGCGATTGATATGTTTTTGCGAGTCAATGGACCAAGAGAAGGGCGGCCATTTGGAGGAGTGCAAATTATTTTTGTCGGTGATTTATTTCAGCTCCCTCCAGTTGTTAGAGCTGAAGAACTCGAAGTCTTAAGAAGTAGGGACTATGAAGAACCTTATTTCTTTCATGCAATGGCTCTGCGTAATCGAGAGTTAACATTTATAGAGTTAAAAAAAATCTTTCGCCAAAAAGATGAATCCTTTACTAGCTTATTAAATCAAGTTCGGATTAATCAAGGTGTTGAACAAGCCTTAAGAATTATTAACGATAGTTGCTATCAACCAAACAATCCGTCCAATAATCACACTATTGTCCTAACTACGACCAATCAACGTGCTGACAATATTAATCAACAGGCTATGAGCGCCCTGAACACCACTACGAAAATTTACCGTGGACGAATGGAGGGGAAGTTTGTGGTAGATGAGAGAAACTTACCCTCGCCTATGGACCTCACTTTAAAGTTAGATGCTAGGGTCATGTTTACTGCAAATGATAAAAATATCCCAAGAAAGTGGATGAACGGTTCACTCGGTAGAGTAGTGCAATTTTCAACTGATAGCGTCACAGTTGAATTAGATCCACCGCTTGGAAAATCCTCAAGATATTCAAATTTTGTCGAAGTACCAGTCTTCACATGGGAGTCTTATCAGTATGAGTACGACGATAAGTTAGACCAAATCAAACCAGTGGTAAACGGTAGTTTTCAGCAATTCCCCTTGATGCTTGCTTGGGCAGTTACTATTCATAAGAGTCAAGGAAAGACTTTGGAGAGAGTTACAGTTGATTTAGCGGGAGGTGCTTTTGCACCTGGTCAAGTCTATGTGGCTTTAAGCCGTTGTACGACTCTAGATGGAATCAATTTAGCTAAACCCATCAAGCCATTGGATGTGCGAAGTAACTCACACATCCAACATTTTTACCGACGTTTAAGCCATTAATTAAGATTTAGATACTTTTTTAGTGCTTTTGATAGGGGCTTTTTTAACAGCACTTGTTGACCAGTTCTCTAATACTTTATAAACAACTGCTGTGTCATCCTTTTGATGACCTAGTGCTGCTGCAGCATGATAAATTGGCATGCATGAACTAAAGAGTGGGGCTGGGACATTGTAAGACTTGATAGCTTCGCCAATTAAATGCATATCTTTCGCCCAGACCTCAATCTTCATAGTCGCTACATTCCAAGTACGGTTGGCCATCGATGGGCCACGGACCTGGAACATTCTTGAACTACCAGCGCCGTCACCAATTACTTCAACAACTTGGTTAGCATCTAAACCCATTTCAGCACCAAGCAGAATCGCCTCAGCCGCTGCCACGTTATGAATCGCTACTAAATGATTCGCCACCAATTTCATTTTCATCCCTTGGCCAAACTCGCCAACATTATATCTGGCACGGGCAAAACCTTCAAAGACGGAATCCATTTTTGTAATGGCTTTCTTATCACCACTCGCATATACAGCTAGGTCTCTAGTAATCGCTTGAGCACCAGTTCCGGAGAGAGGGCAATCCAGCAATATGATGCCTTTAGTAGCGAGTAATACTCGAGCTGCTTCTTTTGCATCATGGGGTAGAGTACCTAATTCAGCAACGATAGTACCTTTTTTTGCATTTGCAGCAATCTCTTCAGAAACGGCTTTTAAAGCATAAACAGATGGCAAAGATAGCAATATGTAATCACAGGATTGTGCCACCTGCGACACTTGTGCACAGATGGTAATTCCTACTTTTTTGAGTAATTTTTGTTGTTCTTTGCTCGGGTCAAAGCCAAAAACATCGAAGCCTGCAGCATGCAAGTTTGTCGCGATTGAAGAGCCCATGATGCCCAAACCAACCACCCCAACTTTAGTTGTCAGGACGATTGTTTTTTCATCGCTAGATACATCAGATGCGGACGTTAATTTTGTTTTAGGACTCGTCTTAGTGGGAGTTTTTTTAGTACTTGTTTTCGTTAATTTGTTAGTCATCTTAGAGTTCTTTAAGTATTAATAAGTTAGTGGGTTAAAAAGTAAAACAAGACTACAACGATTGTTTAGTTTTTGATGAAATCTTGAATTGCCGCATAGAATGCCTCTGGATCTTGTAGTTGTGGAACGTGAGCTAAACCAGGCAAAATGTTCAGACTTGCATTCGGAAGTAAATTTGCCAACTCCTCAGACATCGCCGGTGGAGTTGCTTCATCCAATTCTCCACAAAGCACAAGTGCTGGAATCTGCAAATCTTTTACTAAGGGTCTTAAATCCATTGTAGCAAGAGCATTACAAGCGCCGTGGAAGGTTTCCATATCAATACTCAAAAAGCGCTCTTTACGCTGTGCAATTAACTCTGGATGTTGTTCTTGGTAAGCGGGTGCAAAAAGCCTACGCATCGCCACATCAGCAATTGCGGTCAAGCCTTTGTTTTTGGCATTCTCAGACATTCCTCTGAACGCTGCACGACCAGGTTCTGTGAAGCAGGCGCCACAATCAGCTAAGATCAGTTTGGAGACTAATGCTGGGTGTCTAATGGCCGTATTGAGTGCCACAAAACCACCGTAGCCATTCCCTAAAAAGATGGGAGCAGGTGATAAATTTAATGTTTTTAAAGCGCCGCCAATTTGATCTGCTATAGCATCTAGTGAACCACCTACGAAGCTCGATGATTCAAATCCCGGCAAACTTAATACGATTACTTGATGATCTTTGGCTAAGTTGGGTAAGACTTTATCAAAACTCGTTTGATCTGCTAACAAAGAGTGAAACAAAACAATGGATGGGCCTGCGCCGTAAACTTTAACGCTAAGTTGGTGCTGGTTAAATTGCAGATTGACGGATTCGAAGTTGATAGACATATTGATTTTCCAAAATTAGCGGTTAGTGTTTGACAGGTCTCTTATTGAATAATTTTTAATGAATGGAACTGTTGGATGAAAACATACAATTGCCAATTATACTTTTTTCAATCGCCTAAATATAGCATAATTGAGGCACGATTAATAAGGAGATAATAATGCAACTTAAAAGAAAAACTTTAGCCATTCTGATCGCTGCATGTGGTTTTAGCTTGAGTGCTATTCAACCATCTCTAGCCGCTTCTACAGAGCCTATTCGAGTGGGATTTTTAACGATCAAATCAGGTGCATTAGCTGCTGGTGGCATCCAAATGGAAGAGGCAATTAAACTTTTCTTAAAAGAAAGAAATAATACAATTGCTGGTCGCAAAGTTGAGTTATTTACTGGTGATACAGGTGGTCAACCGGCAATTACTAAATCCAAAATGCAAGAGATGGTCGAAAAAAATAAAGTACAGGTTGTCATTGGACCTTTAGCAGCCTTTGAAGCCATCGCTGTGGATGACTTTATCAAACGCTCTGAAATACCTACGATTTCGCCATCAGCTGGGGCTGAAGATCTAACGCAGCGTAAACCAAATCCATGGTTTGTTCGTGCTGTAGGAAGTTCTGCGCAAGCGAATCATCCCCTTGGTGAATACGCTGCTAAAGAGTTGAAATACAAACGTATTGCAATTATTGGTGATGATTTTGCTTTTGGTCATGAAAACGTAGGTGGCTTTCAAAGAACCTTTGAAGAAAATGGTGGCAAAGTAGTTCAAAAATTATGGGCCCCATTAAATACAGCTGATTATGGAGCTTACATTAGTCAAATTAAACCTAATATTGATGCTGTTTATATTGCCTTTGCTGGAAGTAACGGCGTTAAATTCCTCAGACAGTACAAAGAGTACGGGATGAAAGAAAAGCTTCCGGTCATTGCGAATATGACAGCTGTTGATGAAGGCATTTTGGGCTCAATGGGTGATGAGGCCTTGGATATTATTTCTTCTGGTTGGTATGCTGAGACAATTAAAAACCCCAACAATGAAAAGTTTGCTCAGGGCATGATGAAGGACTTTAAACAAGCGCCTGGTTATTATTCTGTGGGTGCATACGGTGCAGCTCTAATGCTAGAGAAAGCACTAAAAGAAGTAAAAGGGAATATCGAAAATAAAGCGGAATTTATGAGTGCTCTTCGTAATGTTACCGTTAGTGACGATCCCCGCGGAAAAATCACTTTAGATGCTTTGGGTAATCCGATTATGAATGTTTATATTCGTAAAGTAGTGAAGATAGATGGTCGTTTAACCAACTCCATTATCAAAACTTACCCAAATGTGACGCAGTTTTGGAATTACAAAACTGCCGAATTTATTTCAAAGCCAGTTTATTCCAGAGACTATCCAGTATCGAATAATATTGAGAAATAAAACTTAAATAAAAGTTTCAGCTACAAAAAATCCCCTTAGTTCAAACCTGAGGGGATTTTTTTTAGTACTTAAAAAATTGAAAATTACTTGATTTTAATTTTCATCATCTTGACAGCATTACCACCTTCAATTAATTTACGATCTTCAGAAGACAAACGCTTCACGCCTCTAATCGTATCTAATGGATGATCATCAGCCATGTCATATGGATAGTCAGTACCAAGCATCACATGGTCAGCACCAAAGCGACGGATGAGGTTGCCTAACATTTCTGAGTCATGCGTAATCGTATCGAAATAAATCTTTTCTAAATATGAAGAAGGCTTTTTCTTAATGACGGTACGACAGTCTTTACGAGCACCCCATGCATGATCCATACGAGCCCAATAATGTGCTAAGAATCCACCACCATGTGCTGCGATGAATTTAATTTTTGGATAGCGCTGAATGATGCCATCAAAAATCAAGTGACTTACTGCAACAGTAGTTTCTAAAGGATTACCAATAACGTTATTAAAGTAATGGTTACGTAAACGATCACCTTGTGTAAATCCTAAAGGATGCATGAAGATGACACAACCTAGTTCGTTTGCCTTGGCAAAAAACTTTTCAAGTCCAAGACTTGGATCGGTTAGGTTTTTACCATTGACGTTTGTACAAATTTCTACGCCTTTGAGACCTAAAGTCTTAACACAATACTCGAGTTCTTTTACTGCTAATTCTGCGTTTTGAAGAGGTACTGAACCAAGTCCAACAAAGCGATCCGGATTACCCGCCACTACATTGGCAATACCGTCGTTTACATCACGCGCTAAACTGGCACCTAGATCTGCTTCGGTGAAGTAAAAATAATGATACGGGGCTGGAGCTACTGCTTGAATATCCACGCCCATTTTGTCCATATCTTTTAAGCGCTCATCAACGCCCATCAATTTTGGAGCCCTAGTTTTCATTTGGGCAATATTGGTCTCATTCGTAATATCTGTAGCAAAAATAACGGTTGGATCATATGACGGTGCATTGAGGTGAGCCGTTTTAGCATTCACTTCTGGATTTAAATAATGGCAATGAATATCAACGACTAAATGTTGACCTTTTTTGTTTTTTACCATTGTTTGAGTAGGTGCTAAAACTTTCTTTGCTGGCGCTTTTTTAGCCGCTGTTTTTGCTGCACCTTTACTACTTGCAGATGCTTTTTTTGTAGCATTAGTAGCCATCATCTCAGCTGAGTCTGATGAACCATGGTTATGCGCTGGGTTAGAACAAGACGAAGAACAAGTGTAAAACATAATGACCTCTATTTAAAAAGAAAAATTAAAAAACACCGAGATGTTTAGTTGCCAACTCAGGGTTTTCATGAACATCTTTGGCTGGGCCTTGGTAGGCAATTTCACCAGTATTAAGAACAACTACATTATCCGCTACGCTCATCGCTAGTTGAAAGTTTTGTTCGACGAGAATAATTGATAAGCCTTCACTTTTAATGAGTTCAATACCACGCGCCACTTCAGCAACAATTAATGGAGCAAGTCCTTCGGATGGCTCATCAAGCAGTAATACATCTGGATTGCCCATTAAAGCACGCCCAATGGCCAACATTTGCTGTTCGCCACCTGACAAGGTTCCTGCTCGTTGTTTTGTTCTTGTTACAAGTTGTGGGAAGAGTTCATAAACTCTTTTTAAATTCCACATCGCTTTGATTGGTCTTTTTTGCTCAGCAACCAATAAGTTTTCTTCTACAGATAAACTTGGGAAAATACGACGACCTTGCGGAACCAGACGAATACCAGCTTTGGCGATAAATTCAGGTTTCTCTTTGGCGGTATCTTTGCCAAACAATAAAATCTCACCACTTTTTGGTGTTAGCAAACCAGAGATGGTTTTCATGAGAGTTGTTTTACCAGCTCCATTACGACCCAATAAAGCAAGTAAGGTACCTTCCTCGAGGTTCAGCGAAAGATCATATAAAACATGACTATCGCCATAATAGGAATTAATTTTCTTGAGTTCAAGAGCATTAGTGGCCAAGATACACCTCCTGAACTTTAGGATCATTGACAACCGTGTCACGGTCACCATCAACAATGACTTTACCGTATTGCAAAACTAAGATTTTCTCCGCAAAGGCAAGGGCAACATCCATATCATGTTCAATCATAACGATGGCAGTTTCTTTTGAAATAGAATTAATTAAATCAGCTACCAATACACGTTCATCACGCGAAAGACCAGCTAAGGGCTCATCGAGAAGCAATACCTTTGGTTGTTGCGCAAGGGCTAAAGCGATTTCAACACGACGCTGCTCACCATAAGAAATTTCTGTAACCCGACGGTGTGCCTGAGATTTGAGACCAACGCTATCTAGTAGTTCAAGCGCTTGATCATAAAGTGGATCATTGGCGGGCAAGCTCTTAAATAGTTGATTTTTTCTTTTGTGGATACCTAACAAAGAAAGCACGACGTTATGTGCCAGACTATCTTTAGCAAATAGGGTAATAATTTGGTAAGTTCTACTCATGCCTTGATGGGCACGATCATGAACTGGCTTACCAATCATGTTTTGACCATATAAGAAAACTTCACCAGAGTCGGGCAGTAAATCGCCAGTTATTTGAGCAAATAGAGTTGTTTTACCAGCGCCATTGGGGCCAATAATTAACCTTCTTTCGCCAGGCATCACTTGTAAATTAACACTTTGGGTAACAGCAACTCCCCCAAAGCTTTTTTGAAGATCCTTTACTTCTAATGCGATAGTCATTTTTTACCTCCAAAGAGACGATTCTTTAGTTGGATGATTCCAGGAACCATTCCAGTTGGCATAAAGATGACGATAAATACGAAAATAATTCCGAGTAACATATTCCAACGTTCCACAAAACCTGACACATAGTTTTTTAACAAAACAATCAAAATGGATCCAAGGATAGGTCCTGCCAAAGTACCAGCACCTCCAGCAATCACGCACAATAAACCTTCAGCCGACGAGGTGATGGACATCACACTAGGATGAACATACTTGTTAAAGTAAATGTAGAGTAGACCAGAAATCGCACCAAAAAAGCTTGACAGTACAAAGCTAATCCAGCGAATTTTCCATACGTTAAAGCCGAGCGCACTCATTCGTTTATCCTGATCTCTTGTGCCTTTTAAGCTAGCCCCAAAAGGTGAGTTCACAATCCGTGCAATAAAAAATAAGCAAACAATCGTAATGATTAAAGTAAACCAATAAAAATTAGTACTGTTCTCTAAATCCCAACCAAATGGAGTAGGGCGAGTTAAACCGGACAAACCATTATCGCCGTTGGTTAAACCTACCCAACGATAACCGATCCCCCAAACAATTTGAGATAGAGCTAGTGTCAGCATTAAAAAACTGAGACCAGAAGCGCGTAGAGAAATCCAACCAAAGATGGCTCCCACAAAAGTGGTAAAGGCAATCGCGATAATTGCGGTATAACCGTGATCTAAGCCTGTTTTCAAAAATAACCAAGCAGAGGTATAGGCAGATAAACCTAAATAGGTGGCATGACCTAAAGAGGTAAGACCACCGTAACCAACTAGGATGTTCAGACTTGCAGCAAAAACTGCTGCAATCATAATTTGGCTACCTAAGTTGACGTAATACTCCCCAAAAAACATTGGGGCAATCGTAAGGATTGCAGCAACCGCCAAATAAAAATAATTGTTTTTCAAAATCATGCTTTCATCGTCCCAAATAGCCCTGATGGTCTAAAGGCAATTACAAAAACCATCGGTAAAAATAAAATAACATAGGCAAGATCAGGAACTAGAGCAATCCCAAAGGTATATACGAAACCAATGATGAAACTCGCAACAAAAGTACCAATCAAACTACCAACACCACCCAGAATTACCACAATTAATGCAAGTGGCAACATATCAGCATCAAGCCCAGGGTAAGCATTTAACATCGGTCCGCCAACTGATCCACCGAGACCGGCTAGTAGAGCGCCTAGACAGAAAACTACAGTAAACAGTAGTGATGCAGGGATGCCAACTGCGCGAGCCATTTGCATATCATCGACCCCAGCACGAATCATAGCCCCTAAGCGTGTTCTTTCCATTAATAAATATAAGCCAATCGCAATCACAACCGAGATAGCTACTACTACTAATCTATAAGTTGGAAACATAAAGCCAAACATTTGAAGAGGGGAGCGAAACATTTCCGGAGCATTAATTGGAATCGGATCACCACCCCAAATCATTAAACAGGCATCAGCAGCAACAAATGAAAGGCCGAGTGTTGCTAAAACTTGCCCTTGGGAATTGTTACTCAGAGCACGTAAAATAAAGCGCTCAATTAAACCACCAATGATTGCAACTCCCACCATAGCAACGATAGCAGCAACCCAAAGACTATATCCTTCTCTTAAAGTCGCGGCGGCTAGATAAGCGCCGATCATAAATAACGAACCATGCGTCAGATTCGCGATACGCATTAACCCAAAAATCAACGCAAACCCAGAGGAAAGCATAAACAGCAATCCTCCGAGTGCGAGACTATTAAGGGTTTGAATTACCCAAAATTGCATAAAATTACCTAATTACCTATTGTGATGAACTGTGATGCTTAAGACTCTAAATTCTTCGCTGGTGGGAAGTCTCTTGAGTAAACCGGATTTGCTAAGAAGGCCTTTTGATCATATGTCCAAAACTGGCTTACGTTTGTATACGTTTTAGTAACAGTATTGACTAAACGACCATCCTTACGTTCTACTTTTCTGATATAAACGTCACCAACAATATTGCCAAGGCTATCAAACTTTACAGGTCCACGTGCAGTTGGTATGTTGGATTTTTTCAAAGCAGCCATTAAAGCTTCTTTATTTGCCACATTACCATTAACTGCTCTAATAGCTGCATCGAGAACAGCGGCATTTGTATAGGTAGCAGCGGCGTAGAAGCCTGGGTCATATTTATTAGCAGCGCGGAATGCAGGAGCGAATTTATTATTGATTGGGTTGTTAAGTTCAGCAGAATACCAGCAAGCAGTTTCAATACCTAAAGCTTCGTTACCCATATTCTTTAACACAGCTTCATCAATTGCTGTCATACCACCAACAATTGCCATTTTGCCATTCAATCCATATTCATTAAATTGGCGAATAAATCTAAAGCCATTTGAACCAGCAAAGCCCAAGAAAATAGCATCAACTTTTGGATTTAATTGAGCCAAGAAGCTACCGTAATCAGGCACTGCTAATGGTGAGAAAAGTTTTTGAACGATCTTGCCACCGTTTTCTTCGAATACACGCTGGAAACCAGCATTCATTTCATGGCCATAAGCGATATCGTCAGCAATCATGATCATCCGCTTGTAACCTTTTACCTTGGCACAATACTCAGCCATTGGGTGAGCACACTGTGAAGAAGTGGACGTTGCTCTTACGAACCATGGATTTGGTTTGCGTTGAGTCATGTCTTCTGCTGCGGCAACTGATAAGGTTGGGATTTTTTGAGCTTTGATGTAATCATCTACAGCTAGCGCCTCAAACGCAGCTAAAGGACCCATCACTGCATGTACTTTATTACGCTCGTATAGTTCTGAAATCTTGGTTTTGGTGTTGGCAGGAACTCCACCAGTATCAGCAACGGTTAGCTCAACTTTTCTACCGCCCATCATATTATTATTTTCAGCTAGCCATTGCTTCAAACCTAATTCCATATCGATTCCGCCGGACGCGAGAGGACCAGTTTTTACAGTTAATAAACCAATTCTTACTGGTTCATTCGTTTGTGCTCGCAGAATACTTGGGGCAGCTAATGTTAGACCTGCTGCAGCAGTGCCTTGTATAAAAGAACGACGATCTAAACTCATGGTGTCTCCTCCAATGTTAATTTAAAAGTAGTGCATTAAAAAAAGTAGTACATTAAAAACGCATAAATACTTCACTAATGATTAGTTGATCAGTAAAAAGTTTTAGACTTGGTTTAACAATTATATAAACATATTAATAATCACAACATGGAGATTAAAGGATTCTACGGCTTTAAAATATAAGGGTATTTACCTATTTTTAAAGAATTCAAATATTAGAGATACCCTCCTGGGAAACGAATAAGTACTAATACCTGATAAAAATAGGATTAATTCCTTGTTCTTTATTGATTATTTGATCACTACTAATTATTATTGGGAATTCAGCGATAATCGTTGATTGTGGGTAAACTTTTGTAAATATTATTTTTCGGAGATGATGATGAAACTTGGATTAATTGGTACCGGCAAAATGGGTAGTGCAATGGTAGAGCGCCTCATTGAATGTGGTCATGAATTGGTAATCTGGAATCGGTCAATAGAAAAAACCGTTCCTTTAGTTGCTCTTGGCGCAACCACAGCCAAATCACCAGCAGATGTCATTAGTCAAGTTGATGTCATGATTTCTATATTAACGGATGCCGCAGCGATTGATTCAGCTTATCGTGGGGAGCAAGGCGTGCTCAAAGCAAATATTGCTGGCAAATTGATGATTGAAATGAGTACTGTTCGTCCATCTACGTCAATTGCTTTAGCTGATGAAGTGAAAGCTTTAGGTGGTTCAATTGTGGATTGTCCGGTTGGCGGCACGGTAGCTCCTGCTAAAGCTGGTAAATTATTAGGACTAGTTGGTGGAGATGAAGCTGCAGTTGCTAGGGCTCGCCCAATTTTGGAACAATTATGTCGTCGGGTTGAGCACGTGGGTAAAAATGGTGCTGGGGCGACTTTAAAGTTAACGGTCAATTTACCATTGTTGGTATTTTGGCAATCCTTTAGTGAGGCATTATCAATTTCCTCAAAATTAGATATCTCTCCAGAGCGTTTGATGGATATTCTTTCTGATACATCAGGCGCTCCAAATATGATGAAGGCTCGCGTTCCAGCCTTAGTATCCTGCTTAAAAGGTGAACCACAACCCCCAGCGGCTTTTACTTTAGATAATATTCGTAAAGATTTAAGAACGATGATCGAAGAGGCTCAATCCCTAGGTTGGAACGTGCCTGTTACGCAAGCAGCACTTTCTGAACTGGATAAAACATCTGCTGCCGGTTTGGGCAATTCAGATGGCACCGCTGTTCCAGCTTGGTTTATTAACACCTATTGCAAGTAAATCTTATCAACTAATCTATTTACAAAAAACCTATTTTTCTAACTTATGTCAAACTCAACTCAATTTCAACTCAACGGAAAGTTATGCGAAGTAACGACCAATGAGAATACTCCCCTGTTATATGTACTCAGAAATGACCTGGACCAAAAAGGTTCCCGTTTTGGTTGTGGTACCGGTAACTGTGGTGCTTGTACTGTAATCGTCGACGGTACCGCGACACAGTCTTGCAACACCCCATTATGGTCTGTAAGTCAAAAGAATATCTGGACAGCAGAAGGGCTTGCTTTGGATCCGATTGGTAAGTTAGTTCAAGAGGCATTCGTTAGAGAACAAGCTGCCCAATGTGGTTATTGTATTAACGGCATCATGATGAGTATTACTGCGCTATTGAAGAAAAATCCGAATCCTAGTAGAGCTGAGCAAAATGCTGCTCTAGATGCT